>JADHEE010000033.1_pt1 | contig 123818 bp, 105 predicted proteins | sample 8952401 | NCBI WGS metagenome assembly JADHEE01 (sample SAMN16124438, study PRJNA663242) | bioreactor sludge metagenome | isolation source: sludge (ammonium) | place: India:Bengaluru | collected 2019-02-28 | reverse complement strand
AGCCGATCATCGCCGCGCCGATGCCGCTGGTGATGTGGTCGTAGCCCGGCGCGATATCGGTGGTCAGCGGGCCGAGGGTGTAGAACGGCGCCTCGTCGCAGCATTCCAGCTGCTTGTCCATGTTCTCCTTGATCAACTGCATCGGCACGTGGCCCGGGCCTTCGATCATGCACTGCACGTCGTGCTTCCAGGCGATCTTGGTCAGCTCGCCGAGGGTCTCTAGCTCACCGAACTGCGCGGCGTCGTTGGCGTCGGCGATGGAGCCCGGGCGCAGGCCGTCGCCCAGCGAGAAGCTGACGTCGTAGGCCTTCATGATTTCGCAGATGTCTTCGAAGTGGGTGTAGAGGAAGTTCTCCTGGTGATGCGCCAGGCACCACTTGGCCATGATCGAGCCGCCACGGGAAACGATGCCGGTGACGCGCTTGGCGGTCAGCGGCACGTAGCGCAGCAGTACGCCGGCGTGGATGGTGAAGTAGTCGACGCCCTGCTCGGCCTGCTCGATCAGGGTGTCGCGGAACAGCTCCCAGGTGAGGTCCTCGGCCACGCCGTTGACCTTCTCCAGCGCCTGGTAGATCGGCACGGTGCCGATCGGCACCGGCGAGTTGCGGATGATCCACTCGCGGGTTTCGTGGATGTGCTTGCCGGTGGACAGGTCCATGACCGTGTCCGACCCCCAGCGGATGGACGAGCCCAGGGCGCTGTTACCGATATTGCCGTTGATCTTCACCAGGAAGTTGCGGCCGATGATCATCGGCTCCAGCTCGGTGTGGTTGATGTTCGCCGGGATGATCGCGCGGCCGCGGGCCACCTCGTCACGGACGAACTCGGCGGTGATCTCCTTGGGGATGCTCGCGCCGAAGCTGTGCCCGGCGTGCTGCTGGTCGAGCAGGCCGGCCGCGCGGTGTTCGGCCAGCTTCATGTTCTCGCGGATGGCGATGTATTCCATCTCGGGCGTGATGATGCCCTGGCGCGCGTAGTGCATCTGGCTGACGTTCCTCCCGGGCTTGGCGCGGCGCGGGTTACGCACGTGGGCGAAGCGCATCCGCGTCAGTTCGGGATCGGCCAGGCGCTCCTGGCCGAACCGCGAACTCAGTCCGTCAAGCAGCTCGGTGTCGTCGCGATCCGCGATCCACCCCGTGCGCACGTCGCCCAGCCCCTTGCGCACGTCGATCTGTACGGTCGGATCGGTGTAGGGGCCGGAGGTGTCGTAGACCAGCACCGGTGCGTTGATCTCGCCACCGAAGGCGGTCGGCGTGACATCCAGACTGATTTCGCGCATCGGCACGCGGATGTCCGGGCGGCTGCCTTGTACGTAGATCTTCTGCGAACGGGGAAACGGCTGGATGGACTGCTGGTCGACCCGAGCGCTGTCGCTGAGATTGGCACGGGCGTCTTGTTGTTCTACGGTCATCGGCTGGCTCCTGGCTGAATGTCGGAGCGAACCTGATGAGGCAGAGTGCACCGGGTCCGGTGCAGAGAGGAGCCGCCCTGGGGGCGAGCACATCTTGTTCCCTACGCAGGCCTTAACCTGATCAGGTTCAACGGGATCCGGAACTCTCCGATCTCAGCCTCCGATTCGAGGCACCCCGACAAGAACGGCCTCAGTCTAAACAACCCCCGTCGATAAAACCAACTGCGGAGCAGGGTCATCGCCCGGAGGTTAAATGATGATTTGTCATCAAACCGGGCATAAATGGCCGGAGAGCCCGCTGTTCGATGCCCATGGGATGCTTGACCGGCATGGGTGGTGCACTTAGCCTTGCCGCTCTCGAAACGAATTCAGGAACGATCATGCTGCGCAGACTTTCGCTGGCTGTCGCTGTGGCTACGGCTTCCTCCGGCCTGGTCCAGGCACAAGAAGTGCCTCTCTCCAGCAAGACCGACCTGGTTACCGTCTACCAGGAAGCCGTCAACAACAACGCCGACCTGGCCGCCGCCCGCGCGCAGCTCGCCGCCCGCCAGGAGCTGGTTCCTCAGGCCCGCGCCGGCTTGCTGCCGTACCTCAGCGCCGGCGCCTTCACCGGCGACACGCGGACCAAGATCGACACCAGCGCTGGTAGCCAGAAGGTCAATCGCAACGCCTTTTCCTATCAGGCCAACCTCAGCCAGCCGCTGTTCCGCGCCGACCGCTGGTTCCAGTTGCAGGCCGCCCAGGCAACCAGCGAACAGGCCGCGCTGGAGTTTTCCGCGACCCAGCAGAACCTGATCCTGCAGACCGCCGAGACCTACTTCGCGGTGCTTCGCGCGCAGGACAACCTGGCCGCGACCAAGGCCGAGGAATCCGCGTTCAAGCGCCAACTCGACCAGGCCAACGAACGCTTCGACGTCGGCCTGTCCGATCGCACCGACGTGCTGCAATCCCAGGCCGGCTACGACACCGCGCGGGCCAACCGGATCATCGCGCAGCGCAACGTCGACGATGCCTTCCAGGCGCTGATCACCCTGACCAACCGCGACTTCCCGGCCGTCGAGGGCATCCGCCACACCCTGCCCGTGCAGACGCCGGTGCCGAACGACGCGAAGGCCTGGGTCGACACCGCCGCGCAGCAGAACCTCAACCTGCAGGCCGTCAACTACGCGGTCAACGCCGCCGAAGAGACGCTGCGCCAGCGCAAGGCCGGTCACGCACCGACCCTGGATGCCGTCGCCAGCTACGAGAAGGGCGACAACGATGCGTTGGGCCTCAGCAACTCCGGCGTCAACGAAGCTCTCGGCGTGCGCTACAACGGCGACGTCGAGCAGACCAGCATCGGCCTGCAGCTGAACATACCGATCTTCAGCGGCGGACTGACCAGCTCCCAGGCCCGCGAGGCCTACCAGTTGCTCAACCAGGCCGAGCAGCAGCGCGAAAGCCTGCGCCGCCAGGTGGTGCAGGACACCCGCAACCGTCACCGCGCGGTGAACACCGACGTCGAGCAGGTCGCCGCCCGGCGCCAGTCCATCATCTCCAACCAGAGCGCGGTGGAAGCCACCGAGATCGGCTACCAGGTCGGCACGCGCAATATCGTCGACGTGCTCGACGCGCAGCGCCAGCTGTACGCCTCGGTGCGCGATTACAACAACGCGCGCTACGACTACATCCTCGATAACCTGCGCCTGAAGCAGTCCGCCGGCACCCTGAGCCCGGCCGATCTGGAAACCCTGGCCAGCTATCTCAAGCCCGACTACGACCCGGACCGCGACTTCCTGCCGCCCGACCTCGGCGCCACGGAGCGCGAGCAGCGCAACAAGACCCCGCAGCTCTGAGCAACACGCATGGATAAAAAAAGCCCGGCAAATGCCGGGTTTTTTTCGCCTATCCAACGACCCGCCCAGTGGGTTAGCAGCGCATGCGCGAATGATTGGCCACCACACCGATCACCACGGCCGCGTAACCCACCAGTAGAGCCCGGCGAAACGACGCGGTGGGTTACGGCGCCAATCACCGCATACGCCCCCGACTCACCCTCCGCATGCGCCTCACCTCGACGCCGCGAATGCATCCGTGAATGGGCACGCCCCCACCGTCAGCGCCGCGTAACCCACGCAGAGCACGACCGAGCCCGCCCGGGCTAATCCAGCAACCGCCCCAGCCCCGCCAGCAGCCGCCCGAGCGCGCCCTCATTGGCCCGCATCACGCGCAGGCCGGCGTCGGCCATTGCCTGGGCTTGGGCGCGGTGGGCGAACAGCCCGTCCAGCCGGTCGGCCAGGGCGTCGCCATCGGCGACCTCCACCAGCGCACCGGCTTCGCGCAGTTGCGCGGCGATGTCGAGGAAGTTGAACAGATGCGGACCGCTGAGCACCGGTTTACCCAACGCGGCAGGCTCCAGCAGGTTGTGCCCGCCGTTCGGTACCAGGCTGCCGCCGACGAATGCCAGGTCGGCCAGCGCGTAGAGAAACAGCAGCTCGCCCATGGTGTCGCCGACCAGCACCGAGGTTCCCGCGTCCGGGCGCTCGCCGGTGGATCGCCGCACGCTGACGAAACCGCCCTGGCGGCACAGCTCGAATACCGCGCCGAAGCGTTCCGGGTGGCGCGGCACCAGGATCAGCAGCGCATCGGGTCGGCGCGCCAGCAACTGCCGATGCGCGTCCAGCAGCACCTCGTCTTCGCCCGCATGGGTGCTGGCGGCGATCCACAGCGGTCGCGCCGTGGCCTGCCACGCCTCGCGCAACGCGGTGGCGCGCTCGATCAGCGCCGGGTCGATGCTCAGGTCGAACTTGATCGATCCGGTCACTTCGACGCACTTCTTCCGCGCGCCCAATTGGCGGAAACGCTGCGCCTCGACCTCGCTCTGCACCGCGATCAGCGCCAGTTCGGCGAGCATCGGCGCGGTGAGCCCGGCGAAACGCGCATACCCCCGCGCCGAGCGTTCGGACAGCCGCGCATTGGCGAGGGCCACCGGGATGCCGCGGCGGGCGCACTGGTGGATGTGATTCGGCCACAGCTCGGTTTCCATGATCACCGCCAGCCGAGGCCGCAGCCTGCGCAGGAAGCGCGCCGCCGCCCAGGGCAGGTCGTAGGGCAGGTAGCAATGGGCGACCTGATCGCCAAACAGCGCGCGAATGCGCTCCGAGCCGGTGGGAGTCATGCAGGTGACGGTGATCGGCAGCTCGGGGTAGCGCTGGCGCAGCGCGCGGATCATCGGCGCCGCGGCGATGCTTTCGCCCACCGACACCGCATGCACCCAGATGCCACCTGGAGCGACCTCGGGCAGCGTCAGTGCGAAGCGCTCACCGATGCGCTGGGCGTAGGCCGGAGCGCGGCGCGCGCGCCAGAACAGGCGGGCTACGATGATCGGCAGGGCGAGGTGGAAAATCAGGCTGTAGAGGCGTCGGTTCATGGGCGCGCAGCGTAGCAAAAAACCTGCGGAATTTTCCGCCGATGTGCGCCGGGCCGCGGCGCCGACACCGACGGGCCGAACCCGGCCCTGCGAACGCGGCGCAGCGGTTAGAATCCGTCGCCCGATGAGGAGTCCCGAACATGACCGGTTACCTGTATCTCGGCATCGCCATCGCCGCCGAAGTGATCGCCACCACCTCGATGAAATCGCTTGCCGGCTTCAGCAAGCCACTGCCGCTGGCCTTGGTGATCTGCGGCTACGGCCTGTCGTTCTGGATGCTCGCGCTGGTGGTGAAAAGCATCCCGGTCGGCATCGCCTACGCGATCTGGGCGGGCCTGGGCATCGTTCTGGTGAGCATCGCGGCAGCGCTGATCTATGGGCAGAAACTCGACCTGCCCGCCATCGCCGGCATGGCCCTGATCGTCGCCGGCGTGGTAGTGATCCAGCTGTTCTCCGCCAGCACCGGCCACTGAGCGGTTCTGGCGTCTGCTTTGTCGCAGCTTCCGGCGGGCGACGGGCAGCGGTTTATACTCCCCTTCCGCTTTTGAACGACGAGCCCTCGAATGTCCAACGCTTTGCATACCGATGTCCTGATTGTCGGCGGCGGTGTCGCCGGCCTCTGGCTCAACGCTCGCCTGCGCCGCGCCGGCTATTCCACCGTGCTGGTGGAAAGCGGCGCGCTGGGCGGCGGGCAGAGCCTGAAGTCCCAGGGCATCATCCACGGCGGCGCAAAGTACGCGCTGCATGGCGCGCTGACCGGCGCTTCCGAAGCCATCGCCGACATGCCGCGGCGTTGGCGCGAGGCGCTGGCCGGCAGCGGCGAACTGGACCTCACCGGTGTGCGCGTGCTGTCTGAGGCACATTACCTGTGGTCGCCCGGCACCCTCGCCGGCAACCTCACCAGCTTCTTCGCCAGCAAGGCGGTACGCGGCCGGGTCGACCAGGTAAAGGGCGAGCAACTGCCGCCGGCGCTGCAGCATCCCAAGTTCAAGGGCAAGGTCTATCGCCTCGCAGAACTGGTCCTCGACGTGCCGAGCCTGATCGCGCGACTGGCCGAACTCGCCGGTGACAGCCTGCTGGCCGGCCAGCAGGTCGCGCCCCTCGAAGAAAACGGCCAACTGGCGGGCCTGCGGATCGACGACCGCGAAATCCGCGCGCAGCGCGTGGTGTTCATCGCCGGTGCCGGCAACCAGGACCTGCTCGCCCGCCTGAACCTCGCCCAGCCGGCGATGCAGCGCCGCCCGCTGCACATGGTTCTGGTCAAGGCGCCGACCCTGAAACCGCTCTACGCGCATTGCCTGGGCGGCGGCAGCAAGCCGCGCGTGACCGTCACCAGCCATCCGGCCGCCGACGGCCAGTGGGTCTGGTACCTGGGCGGCGACCTCGCCGAAGCCGACGGCGTGGCGCGCGACGAAGCCGCGCAGATCGGCGCCGCGCAGAAGGAGCTGCACGAGCTGCTGCCCTGGATCGACCTGTCGCAGGCGCAATGGGCAACCCTGCGCGTGGAGCGCGCCGAGCCGCAACAATCCGGGCTGACCCGCCCCGACAACGCCTTCCTCGCCGAACAGGGCAAACTTCTCGTCGGCTGGCCGACCAAGCTCGCGCTGGCCCCGGACTTCGCCGATCGGGTGTTCGTCGCCCTGGAGCGCGACGGTATTCAGCCCGGCGGGAAATCTTCCGCCGAAGCCCTGCCGCGGCCACCGCTCGGCCAGCCGGTGTGGGAGGAACTGTTCGAATGAGCGTCGCGACCCTACACGGCCTGCAGCGCCCGCTCGGCAGCACCGGCCTGACGGTGTCGCCGCTCGGCCTCGGCACGGTCAAGCTGGGCCGCGACCAGGGCGTCAAATACCCCAGCGGCTTTCGCATCCCCGACGACAGCGAGGCGCGGCAACTGCTCGCGCTGGCGCGCCACCTGGGCATCAACCTCATCGATACGGCGCCGGCCTACGGCCGCAGCGAAGAACGCCTCGGCCCGCTGCTGCGCGGCCAGCGCCAGGACTGGGTGATCGTCAGCAAGGTCGGCGAGGAATTCGACGATGGCCAGTCGCACTTCGACTTCACCCCGGCGCACGCGCGCCGCTCGCTCGAACGCAGCCTGCAGCGCCTGGAGACCGACTTCATCGACCTGCTGCTGATCCACTCCGACGGCAACGATGCGGCCATCCTACGCGACAGCGGGCTCTACGAGGCGCTGGCCGGGTTCAAGCGCGAGGGTAAGATCCGCGCCTTCGGACTGTCTGGCAAGACCGTCGAGGGCGGCCTGCTGGCGCTCGAACAGGGCGACTGCGCGATGGTCACCTACAATCTCGCCGAGCAGGGCGAACGCCCGGTCATCGACCGCGCCGCCGAGCTGGGCAAGGCGATTCTGGTGAAGAAGGCGCTGGCCAGCGGCCATGCCTGCCTCGGCTCGGGCATCGACCCGGTGCGCGCCAGCTTCGAGCTGCTGTTTTCGCACCCCGGCGTGACCGGCGCCATCGTAGGAACCATCGATCCGCTGCACCTGTCGCATAACGTGGCGACCGCCGCAACGGTGATCGCCGGATAACAACAAGCCGCCTCAGCGGCGCCGACCTGCCAAGGAGTCAAGATGCCGCGCACCCTCGCCCGCAAGGACCCGAGCTCCTTCAAGACCCTGCCACTGCTGGTCGAAGCCACCCCGGACGGGCTCAGCTATCGCAGCCTGGGCATGCCGCTCAACTTCACCCAGATGCTCGAACGCCGGCGGCCACTGCAGATCGACGACGGCCAGCGCTTCTCGGCCGAGCTGGCCAACCTCGGCGTCTCGGTGCGCCTGACCCTGAGCTGGCAGGGCCGCGAGTACTGGATTCTGGTGCGCCAGCGCCGTCACGACCGCGGCGACGTGGTGCTCAAGCTCATCTCCGGCTACGTGCCGGCCCACGAACTGAACCTGCCGCTGCTCACCGCGATCAACGAAGTCGCCGAAGAGTGCCTGCTGGAAACGCCCGACGGCTGGCTCGCCGGGCGGTTCGGCGATACCTGGCTGCCGACGCCCTACCAGAGCGTGCTGCGCTACCGCGAGCTGGCGCATTTCCGCCTCAGCCCGCTATCGGGTGCCGCGCGCCCGGTGCAGTGCGGCAACCTGCGCCTGCTCGAGCGCCCGCGCGCCTATGTGCACCTGCCCACCGCGTCGCTGCAACTGGTCTACGACATGCGCCTCGACCTGCCCAGGGAGACGCGCCTGCCGAGCCTGTTCCACGTCGACGAGGTGCTCGAGGAAGGCAAGCTGGTCTCGCGCCTGGATCGCTCCCGCGGCGACATCTATCTGGTCGCGCTGGACCAGCGCCGCCCGACTGGCGAGCTACTGCGCCTCAAGCGCGGCGTGCTGCTGCCGGTGAGCACCCGTGGGCTGTGGCTGGCCGAAAGCTTCGCGTCGCAGGAAGGCTGGCTGGTACGCGACGAGCGCACCACATGGAAAGACTGGCTGGCCCGGCAGAACGTCGCGGCGACGCCGCAGCCGGCGAAAGAGCAGGGTTGACCCCGAAAGATGGTCGCCGCCTCACGCACGCAAAAGCGCCTGGAAGCCGCAGCAGGAAGATCGATGAGGTCGAGCCATCCGGCGCGATTGACGGATGGCCCGCCGGGTTTGGCATCGGGCCGGGCCGAAGACCCGGCTTGGACGCCAGCCCTAGCGGCTGCGGATTTTCTCGACGATGGCGGTGGTGGAGCTGTTCTCCACCAGCCCCAGCACGCGCACCTCGCCGCCATAGGCCTTGACGATGGAGGCGCCGACCACGCCCTCGATGCCGTAGTCGCCACCTTTGACCAGCACGTCCGGCTTCAGCTGTTCGAGGAGGTTCTCCGGGGTGTCTTCGGTAAAGCTGACCACCCAGTCCACCGCGCCCAGGCCGGCCAGCACGGCCATCCGCCGATCCACCGAGTTGATCGGGCGGCCAGGCCCCTTCAGACGGCTGACCGACGCATCGTCGTTGACCGCGACGACCAAGCGGTCGCCCTGCGCGCGGGCTTGTTCCAGATAGGTCACGTGCCCCGCATGGAGGATGTCGAAGCAGCCGTTGGTGAAGACGATCTTCTCGCCGTGGGCGCGGGCGTCCTCCATCGCCAGCTGCAGCTGTTCGAGGCCCAGCACGCCGCGCTCCGAGCCCTCTTCGCGCTGAACGGCGCGGCGCAACTCGGGAGCACTGATGGCTGCCGTCCCCAACTTGCCGACCACGATGCCTGCTGCCAGATTGGCCAGCGCCACCGCCTGGGGAAGCGCCTCGCCCGCCGCCAGCGCGGCGGCCAGGGTGGAAATAACCGTGTCGCCCGCGCCGGTAACGTCGAACACCTCCCGCGCGCGCGCCGGCAGGTGCAACGCCGGCTGATCGGGGCGCAGCAGGGTCATGCCGTGCTCGCCACGGGTGACCAGCAGGGCGCCGAGCTCCAGCTGACTCATCAACTGGGCGCCCTTGGCGACCAGCTCGGCCTCGTCCGGGCAGGCCCCGACGATCGCCTCGAACTCCACCAGATTCGGGGTGATCAGCGTCGCCCCGCGATAGATCTCGAAATTCTTGCCTTTCGGATCGGCCAGCACCGGAATCCCGCGCGCGCGCGCCGCCTGGATCAGCACCTGATGGTTCTTCAGCGCGCCCTTGCCGTAGTCGGAAAGCACCAGCACACGCACGCCGGCCAGAAGCCGCTCGACCTCTGCCGCCATCGCCACCGCGTCGGTCTCGAACAGCTCCTCGAAATCCATCCGCAACAATTGCTGGTGTCGGCTGAGCACGCGCAGTTTGACGATGGTCGGCTGGTGCGCGATGCGCTGGAAGTGCGCCGACACCTTGGCCGCGGCCAGGCTGTCGCCCAGGCTCTGCGCAGCCTCGTCCTCGCCGGTGACACCGACCAGAAATGCCGGAGCACCGAGCGCCGCGATGTTCAGCGCGACGTTGGCCGCACCGCCTGGGCGATCCTCGATCTGGTCGACGCGCACGACGGGCACCGGCGCCTCGGGAGAAATCCGCGACGTGCCGCCATGCCAGTAGCGGTCGAGCATGACATCACCGACCACCAACACCGGGGCCTGATCGAAACGGGGCATGGACAGCTTCATGGGGAACTCCGACTTGCTGGGCACTAAAAATGGTCGAAATTCTAACACAGCAGTCGACGCCAACCGCCCCCTGCAGTGGTACGCCACGTCTCCGCCAGACAACCACTTCGGGTACACTTTGCCCGCCCTCCCCGTGGACGTAGATGCCTGAATGCAACGCTTGAGCAATGAACAGTTTTCCTCCCTGCACCAGAATGCCGTGGTGATAGAGGCCGACCATTACGGGGAAAAAGTACTCAAGCTGGTCGATGGCAGCTTTCTCAAACTGTTTCGCCGCAAACGGCTGATTTCTTCAGCGACGCTGATCTCGCACGCCAGCCGTTTTGCCGCCAATGTCATAAAATTGAAGCAACGCGGAATTGTCTGTCCGGAAATTATTGCCACCTATCGAATCAGCGGCATCGAACGCACCGCCGTGCACTATTGGCCGCTGCCGGGTGACACGCTGCGCCATCTGCTTGAACAGCCAAGCGACTCACACGCCTCGCTGGCCTACAGCCTGGGCGCACTGATAGCAGAGCTTCATAGCAAAGGCGTTTACTTTCGCTCACTGCACTTAGGTAACGTGATACAGCACGAGCAAAGCGAGCTTGGCTTGATCGACATTTCCGACATGACCTGCAGCGACGCAGCACTGGGGAGGTTCAGGCGCTCACGTAACTTCAGGCACCTGTTCCGCTATAAATGGGATGTCAACCGCCTTAACGCTTACCGCACCCGTTTCATCGACGGATATGTAGAGCACCTGCCCGAAAGATACGCAGCCTACTTCCGCAAAAAACTCGGCATGCTTTTCGACCAACACACCCAAGAGCCGAGCTGAATGAGCACGTTGAGCACCCTCATTCCCGTATACAACGCCGCGCCCTTCCTCATGGAGGCACTGGATTCGCTGCTCGCTCAAAGCAGGCCTGCCGACCAGATTGTTATTGTTAATGACGGCTCCACGGATGGCTCGTGGGACATCCTCGAAAAATATGCCAGGCGCGAAGCGCGCATCGAGCTCCATGATGTCCCCAATGGCGGCGTCTCCCGGGCCCGCAACCTGGGCCTGCAACATTGCCAGGGCGACTACATAGCGCTCATGGATGCCGATGATCGCAGCCTGCCCGAACGCTTCACCCGGCAGATCGATGCCATGCAAGCGGCACAGCTGGATGTTTGCGGCTGCGCGCTGCAGACCTTTGGACGCAACACACGCACGGTGGTTTATCCAGGTGACGATGCCAGTTTAAAAGCCAACTACCTATTTTATGGCCGCACCATTCCGGGCCCCGCAGCCATGTTCCGCAGAAGCGCGATCGAGCATATTCGCTTTGAAGAGGGCCTACGTTTCGCTGAAGATTTCGGCTTTTTCCTGGCAATGATTCTGCAATCGCCGCAGGTACGCTTACACAATCTGCAGCAACCGCTGTATGCCTACCGCACTCACCCCAGCCAGGCGTCGCAACGCCTAGCAGCAGAGAACCAAGCCAACCTCAGCCAGCTCCTGCGCACTTGGCTACCCGTTGCGGGAATTTCGTGCACCGACGAGCAACTCGCTAGCCACTACATCCTTTGGCAAGAGCAACGGCCGCTCTCGACTGAAAAGCTGAAAGGTTACCTGCCACTGATGGAGCAGCTATGCGGCTGGCTAAGCAAACAGGTTAATAACGTAGCACTGGCACAATCAGTGTGGCTGCGTCTCGCACGGCGGCATGCAGGCAACAGCGCGGCGCAGGCCTGTATCACCGCGCAAAGCGGCATTAGGCTATCGACGTGGAAGCGTCTGACTACGAGTTTTCGCCGAGCCTAACGCCAGCGCCAACGTCAGCGGAATCCAGGTCAGAAACCAAATCTCTCGCGGCTTGCTCCAGATGCCTGCGCCGTCGCTCAAAAAGCTCACCGTCGCAAAACACCATACGCCCAGCACGGTACTCCCCAGAGCCGACTGCCTGTTGCGCCAGCCGGCCTGCAGGAGAAGCGCCCAGACCGCCAGCCAAAGAACCAGCCCCACGCCTCCCAAATCGAGACCGACGCTCAGAAACAGATTATGGGGATGGTCGAAATGCCGGCCAGTAGTTTCCAGTTGCAAACTGTATTGACCACCGAGGCCAAAACCACCCAGCGGATGATGCCCTAGGAGGGCCAAGCCTTCTGCCGCCAGTTCAGGCCGGAGCGACATACCCCGCCCTGTCAACAGGTCAGGCCAAAATGCCAGCACTAACGACAGAAGCGTGGCACCAGCCAGCATCGCAAATAAGTAAATCCGCTCTCGCCTTAACGCTGCAGTGACGATAAGCCCCGCGCTCAGAGCCATCCAGACACCACGGCTCTGGGTCAACAAGATAAAACCCGCCAGCAGTAGCAAGGCTAGACTCCAGCACGCCTGATGAGCCATCCGTGCAGGTCGCATATGAAGCAACGCCATCAGGAAAAAACCGAATACATGGGCTGCCAGAATGGGATGACTCATCTGCCAGAAGCTGGCTACGCGGAAAGTTGCCGGCACGTTGTGAAGCACGTAGGCCACATACAAACTGATCGCAGCAAAGCACGCCATGAAGTAGCAGCTCACTGTCAGCAAACAGATCAGCCATCGACGCTCAAGACCTGCCGCCAGCACACCAGCACATAGCGTCAGATAGATCATCAACGCATGCTTAATTTCCCGTGCCGGCTCATCTCCATTGCTCCAGAGGCTGCTCAACAAAGCCCAGGCAAAAAACAGCGTAGCCGCCACCATCAAAGGCGAAAACCAACTCCACCATTCATGTCGCCTGATAACAAGAAGGTAGAGCGTCGGCAGCCATAACAGCAGGATGGTCGACCGGTAATACATACCGCTGCTGGGCAATGCGATACCGATGAGCAAGCACAACAAGCCGGGTAGCAAGACCAACGGCCCTCTATACCAGGCCGGCCCATCTGTAGCGCTACCCGGCAAACCAGCTACCCCATTGAAACAGGCGTGCGCTCGCGAGCTGAGCTTACATAAGCTCATGACCGAATCGCACCCTGCAGCTGCACTTGCGCCAGACCACCAATCAGGTCGCGGTAGCACTCACGAAAGTCCTCGATTGCGTGCGCGCGGCGCAGGTAGTCGTAGGCCTGCTGCCCTAGCCTTTCCCGCTCTGGCGCGGATAGCTCGAGCATCAGCCGGAGCTGCTTCTCCAGCGATGGGACATCCGCGGGCTCGAATATGAGCCCACCGCTGTCTTGCAGGATCGGCCTCAGGCTGTCAATGGACGCTCCCATTACCGGGAGCTTGCCGCTCATTCCTTCGAGCAGGGCCAGCGGCAGCCCTTCACTCAGCGAAGGCATGACGAAAATATCGAACGCCTTCACATACTGCAAAGCATCATCCAGCGTGCCCGGCAGGTGGACTCGACCATGCAGCCCTTGCTCGTCGATACATGACTCCAACTCTTCACGACAGCGCCCTTCGCCGATAATCAAAAGACGGGCCACAGGGAACTCCTGCTGCAGACGGGCAAAAGCCTTCAGCAGATAAATATGTCCTTTCACCGGTACAAGCCGGCCAATAGCTCCCACTACCAGATCGCTGGCGGCCAGCCCAAGCCGAAGGCGAGCCTCGACGCGCTCGAGCTGCAGAGCCTGCGCCCGATCAATATCGATCGCGTTATTGATCTGCGTCGTATTGCTCAAATCCAGACCACAGCGCGAGTAAATCAAGTCATCTCTGACAGCACGAGATACGCCGACGAAATGCCACGCCCTGGTCAGCAATCTCTGCGTCACCCACTGCCGGTAACGCCGATCAAACTCTCCCAACCCGTGCAGCACGCCCACACAGGCAGGAAATTTCAATACGATATTCAGCAACATAAGCAAGTTGATTGGCTTGAAGCGGTGCCCGATCACAACGTCATATCCGTAGTGCCTGCAATGCCTGTAGAGGGCCCATAGCACCCTCAAGCGCAGGCCCTTGGTCGCCGCCTGGCTAAACCCGAAGTACACCGAGTGTGGTGCACAGCTGTGCGGCTCATCGCCCTCCGGGCGCCCCCGAAGAAAGGCGGTGGTGACCTCGAAGCGATCAGCAGGGAGAGCTTTGACGACTTGCTCTGCCAAATCGGCTGCGCTGACGTTGTAGCGATTTTGTAGCTGCAGCACCTTGAGGCGGCGCATCATGACGCTCGCCTCCGACTACGGAGGCCAAGCAGAATGCGCAACGCCTTACGGGTATAGGACCAGCGGGTCAGCACCAATGGGTAAGCCCGCAATGCGTCACGAAAGAAGCCAAGTGCCTCTGCATTGCGCCCTGCACTGCTGAACAATCGAAACAGTGAAAGGCAGCGCTGGGCATAATAGCGCCGCCGAAGGTGCTGATAACGTTCGGGCATTCGCTGCTCAGAGAACACCTCATCTACCAGCGCGACACCCGCCTGTTGGGCAAACTCTAGATTACGCCGCAAGCTGGCGGGATGCTTGTGGATAGCAGCCATGGGAATGTCGAGCACAGTGCAGGAGAAACGTGCCAGCACCTGCGCGAACACGGGAATGTCCTCTGCGCTGCGAAATCGCTCCGGATACAACCCAACGGAAAACACGTCCCGGTGCATGGCACACGCGCCGTTGTTCAATGAAAGTGTTTTGTCGAACAGGTAGGCCTTCAAGCGCGCACCAGCAGTCTCGGCTAGGCGCCCAACAGGATGAATCAAGCGTCGACCATTGAACGATACCGAATGGTGCCCTGCGATGACCATACGGGTATGCGGATGCTGTGCGATATGCGCACTCAAGGCCGCCAACGCGCCGGGCAGCATCTCGTCATCCGCATCGAGAAACACCAGATAAAGCCCGCGCGCGCGCGACAGCCCATAGTTGCGCACCGACGCCAACCCACCATTCGCCTTACGAATAGAGGTGAATCGCGCCCCGTGGAGGGCGTGCAGTGAGGCAATCACACCCGGCGTGCTATCCGTTGAGCCATCATCGATAACTAATAACTCGGCACTCGCTTCAGACAGCTGCGACAGCACCGACTCCACAGCACGCGGCAAGACAGCAGCATAGTTATACGCAGGGACAATGATGCTGATCAGGATTTCAGACATTGGCAAACCATCGCGCTCTAAAGCGAGCTCGCACGTCGACATTCAAAAAATTCCTATTTTCAGCAACGAGACAGGGGGGAGTTGTAGCAGCGCAGTAACCATAAGAACCGAATATCAGAACCAGAAAACGGGAGATTAATCATCTGCTTGAGACGAAAGAGGACTGTCCGCGAGCATTTTCCTTGCAGCGTGCATGCTCCTAATTGAAACCGATAATACCTCGAGAGCCCATATGTGACCACTGCTCTTGTGGTGATTATAGGGCAGCCATTCTCCGCGAGCATCTCTTTCAACGGACATTATTCGCCAATTGCACCAAGGGCGCGTAGGCCGGGTGCGCACGTACAGAATATTCGTAAACACCTTTAATTTTATAATATGCATTCTCATGCAATATCACCTTTGTGCCCACCAACACACAACCAACGAAAACATGCAGCCGATCTGTTTCTACAACGTCATACCAAGAAAGAACCTTCAATAGCCAATACGCCGACAGCATATTCAATTCGCGATCACGCGTACCGAACTTAGCGACGAGCGATATATCATTAAATTTTCTTTTACGCCCCAGCGTGACTGACTCCCTGTCAGTACGCAGAGCAACAAGACGACCAGTCATTTTAGAGCGCAGGCAGTGCCAAAAAACATAAGCCATCTTACGAACGTTACGGATGCTAAGCGCGGGAAGCACCCTACAGGCAGCGCCAAATAGTGTTAGATCAACGAAAAATGCAAGGTCACTATCCAGCGCCAAACTACATTTCAGCCCAAGAGCACATGCATATTCAAAGCTGTACTTTTCACGTAAAAATAAAACATCTCGCTCACGAAGTAGACCTAGAATATCCTCACGCCCCTCAATCGACTGAGGCATCAGCAATAATGGAAATTTATACTGCGTAAGCCGCTGGACGAGCGCGCTACCTGCAGACCAATAGGACACAATGTTACCGCCACCAGAGAGCACCACGAGGTCACGCTCAGAAAGTTTTTCATAAGGAAAGTCATCTGATATCTCCTCATACTCCAAACAAATTTTCTTCGCGATGGAATAGAAGCCCACATTAATCAGCGCATCGCCTGCATTACCAGAATTAGGCCGAAAATAGACCCTTTCGTAGCACTTTTTCGCCGCGACAAGCGTGTCGAATACGGTCTGCATGCCTCAAACTTTGGTAGGCGATAGCATGAGGCGCCCCTTATCTTTCTTAATGCACGCTTCAACTTTCCGCGGCTGCGCCTGACCCGCCAAAGCACCCAGTTCTGAAAGTCGGTGCGATTCTGTACACGCATCCATGTTTTATACAGCGGCTCTGAGTGCAGGCCTTTCTTTTCCATGAGCCGCAGGTTTTCAGCAGAAAATTTACGGGAAGACTCGCTCTTAAGAAGCAGCGCGCGGACCTTGGCTCTATCAACCTGAGAAGGAAAGGTTCTACAGTCTTGCAGAGCGCCCAGTGCATGGAGACTCGTCATGGTACGCAAGCATTTCTCACAGACCCCGCAGTTGTAGGCACCCTCGACCCGCTCCCAGCACACCCTGAGATGAGCCAGGGCCAGGGGCTGTCTTTGATTGCCTCAATCTTCTCGACGCGCGACGCCTCACAGCCATCGTGCACAAATTGCAGACGCTCATCAGATAGAAGAGGGTCTGTGTCGGGGTGGGACCCCCACGGCATTAAATCCTCTTGGGCAAAACTGGAGGGTACGTAGATCTTATCCACCGACCCGGCCAATAACCGACCAGCGACACCTAATGCGATGCCATGGGACTGGGTTCCCCAGTGACCAAAAGAAGTGAACAGCTTCTGGCTATCCGTCTCAATTTCGATAAAGCGGATTCCTGCCTGCGCAGCAATGGAGCGGCCCATTTCAGTAATCGCGTGCCGCCGCTCATAGTCATCCAGCTGAAGATCGTACCCGTGGACGTAGATGAGATCAGTAATCTCTGCTTGATGCTTGATGAACGTATAGAAAGAGTCGACGCCACCGGTGAAAAAACTACCGACCCTGCCGGTAGGCTCCGAAGCGGCCAGATAAGTCTCCGCTTCCGGGGTCTCCATTACTTGGTACTCAGAAAACCAAGTAGAAAAAACACGAGACAGTTCATTTATGTTCTGTAATAGCGTTCCCGAAACAGGAGCGCCTACCGTGAGCCTTGTCCCCTCTCGCATGGCTGCAAGCGAAGCCATCAGCAAGGACGCCTCAATACTGGACGTGAGCGTCAACATCTCGCATTTGAAATAGGGGGTGTAATGTCCGGCAGCAGTGACCATATCAAAGCGCAATAGATCTCCGTCCCACTTCGGAGCAGCCACGTGCAATAGCTCCACCTCTTTATCCGCCATGCGACTCTCCTGAAGTATTTGGTCATTGATACCGGGCGCAGAACTCGCACAAGCCACAGAACGGTAAACCGTTAACAAACAGCTTCAGCACTCAGCGACTTCACTCAGTTACCGGTTGTAGATCATGATCATCGTTGCAAAACAAGGCGGTTCTCAGCCATCACTGACTAAGCTGCCTCACTTGCTCAAGAACCTGCTCACGATCCACGGCTATTTTATCAACGCTGACTACAAATTTGCGTAAATAGCTGTCTGTTGGGTGGGCGGCGCTTCATCCGTCCACCGCTCTGCGGTCACAGTGATGGGCAAAAGAGCGTTGTTCACCACTGCATCAATTAAAGAGCATGAACAGGCCCTAACAACTCAAGACTCTCTACTTCAGCTATCCGCCTGATCGGCAGGAATTTGCGAGGAGCTCTTGTCCTCATCATCGTCCAGCCCCATGGCATGCAAGCGAGCGTAATAACCATTGGCCGCCAGTAACGACTCATGAGTACCACGCTCAACGATACGTCCCTGATCCATGACCAGGATCAGGTCCGCTTTTTCGATGGTCGTCAGGCGGTGAGCGATCACCAGCGTAGTGCGCCCCTCCATGACGGTGTCCAGAGCGCCCTGGATGTAACGCTCGGATTCGGTATCCAAGGCAGAGGTCGCCTCGTCCAGAATTAACAGCGGCGCGCTTTTGAGCAATGCTCGGGCAATAGCTAAACGCTGACGCTGCCCCCCGGAGAGCATCACGCCATTTTCACCGACTACCGTATCGAAGCCACGCGGCAGACGATCAATGAACTCGCTGGCATAGGCTGACTGGGCAGCCTGCTCGACCGCATCATCGGGCACGTGGCGCAGGTCGCCATAGGCGATGTTGTTCCGCACTGTGTCGTTGAACAGCGATACCTGCTGCGTTACCAAGGCAATGTGCTTGCGCAGATTTTGATTGCGGTATTCCTCGACAGGGGTGCCATCGAGCAGGATCTGGCCTTCCGTATGCTGATAAAAGCGCGGTATCAAATTTGCCAATGTCGACTTACCGCTGCCGGAGCGGCCGACCAGCGCAACCATCTGTCCCGGCTCGACACTAAAACTAATATCCTGCAGCACCATCTTATCCGTTCCCGGATAGACGAAACTGAGGTTGCGTACTTCTAGCGCACCGCGAACAGACTCCTTCTCTACAGTTCCCACATCCAGCTCAGGCGCTTCATCCAACTGTTCGAAAATGCTTTCTGCACCGGCCAATCCTTTCTGAATAGTCGAGCTGACTTCGGAAAGCTGGCGAATCGGCTTGGGCAGGAGACCGGCAGCAGTGATGTAGGCCACAAGATCGCCGACGCTGGCATCTCCTCGCAGAAACAGCACGAGGAACATCAAGAAGGCCATTGCCGCGTAGTTAACCAGCTGCAGCGTAGGTGTATAGATCGCGCTGGTGCGGGTCATGCGCAACTGTTTGCGTGTGCTGTCCTCACTGGCCTCATGGAAGCGCTCACGCTCGTAGCGCTCGCCACCAAAGCTGCGAACCACCCTGTAGTTTTGGATGGTCTCGGACGAAACGTGGGTCAGCTCGCCCATAGCGCTCTGTATTTGACGACTCTGGCTACGGAATTTCTTGCTGGCGCTTTTCACCATCAGCGCAATAATCGGCAGGATAGCTACCATCACCATGGTCAGCTTCCAGTTCATCCACAACAGATAGCCAAACAGAAAGACCACCGTAAGCCCTTCACGCACCATCACCTTGAGGGCATCTGTTGCCGCGCCGGTAACAGAGCCTACGTTGTAGGTGATGCGAGAAATCAGGTAGCCGCTGGCATGGTTGTCGAAATAGCGGTTAGGCAGGGTTAGCAAGTTATTGAACAAGGCAATACGAAGGTCCTGCACCAAACCGAGCGACACCCGCGCCAAGTAGTAGCCGCCCAGGAAGGAGCCGAAGCCTTGCCAGATAGTGATAAGCAACAGGGCAAGAGGCACGCCGTAGAGCAGATGAATGCTACCCAGCAACGGCAGCTCAACTGCAGGAGCCTGGGGATCAGCCAAGCCATCGACAAAGTACTTGAGCAATCCAGCCAGCATCGGCTGAGTCGATGCAAAGATGACGTACCCCACCATGCTGACCCCAAACATCAACCAGTAGCGCTTCATGTAGCTCAGCAAGCGCATATACAACTTGAAGCTGGAAAGGGGGTACTGATTAGCGCGAGGATCAGGCATGAGAAGCTGGCTCTGTGGCGAAGCGGGCAAGTGTATCACTAGGGCCCCGGCAACCAAATCGGGAAGGCGGCTGACGCGCCCCCAACCACCCGCTATGCTTGCCCGCCTGAATGTCGCGCGGGCGTTAGCCTAGAGCCAGCATGCGACTGTGAGCGGCTTAAATATCGAGCGGATCGAATCTCAACTCCTGAGGCGGGCGCCATCGTGTGGGTTTCGCCAGCAGAATTTCGTCACGCAATTCCCCAAGCATGGCCTGCACATCAAACGCGGACGATTCGACGTTATCGCTGTAGGCAAGTGCGATTTCGCTCAGACTCACCTCATTCAGGCCCAACGCTCGCAAGCGCAGTATGATTTTTTTGAAATCATCGATAGCACCCATTTCGGTGAAATCACCAGAACGCTCGAAATCCAGCACATAGGCTTCCTCTGCAATGAGGAAATTGTATGGATTGCAGTCACCGTGAACGATGCCATAGGAATGCAACCGCCCCAACAGCGCCAATGACAATCGAGCGCCGGCCAGTAAATCGCTGCCACTGAGGGTCGCAAGCGGAACTCCCGGAAGAAAGCGCGTCACGAGTATGCTTTCGTGAAATCTGGGATGGCGCGATTCGGCATACATAAGCGGCTCAGGGGAAGGGTAATGGAGCGCCTGCAGCCTGGACAAAATCTCCAACTCATCAAAAATAGGAGAGCGGTAGGGCTTGCGGAAAAGCCGTTTCCACCAAGGCTTCATCGACCGACGAAAGCGTTTTACAAAGACCGTGTCGCCCTTGCCACTTATCTTTGCCACAGCCCTTCCCGGCGCAAAATCGATTACCTCGCGAACCACCTGAGTCAGCGCTAGGATCTGCTTGCGCTCCAAGCCACTCTGTCGAAGAACGATTAATTTCGCCACACCCCACCCCTCACAGAAAACCAATACAATTCTTACTTTTATCAAGCCTCTTCTGAGCACAGCAGAAGCCAGTTCCCAGAGACATGGAGACATGGGTCATGTACGAACTTTACGCGAAGACAAAAGAAAATTTAAGGCTTGCCACCTATGCCGGGCAGAATATATGCAACCCGACAGCTGCCGTGCTGGCACACATTTTTTTTGACCGCCGGCCTATAAAAAAGAAAATCCGCAAGGCACTAAAACTGATAACGCTAACGCCGCGATACAGTTGTCGCGAAACGATACGGGGAGACTCTTTTATTTGGCACTGCGACCGGGAAGATCAAACTCGAATGGCGCTTGATGTCGGCCACAAAATATCCAGCCAGAAAAAATTGAGCATTACCTTCATGCCCAGCCTAAAGGATGACACTTACATATCACTTGACTGGCCAGCCATGTATGCCGCACTAAAAATATCGCGCACATGCAAGCAACCACTTATAGAGAAATTCTTTATATTTGCCGCACTGTGCCAAGCCATAAAACACGTGAAGGCCATAGAGAAGCACGGCATCCTCGATCAAATAACATCACTTGTAAGCTACAACAGCGCCAACATACCCGAATGCTTTCTCAGTAACGCCTGCCGCCAGCACGGGATCAAAACATACTCCCTGCAACATGGACTTTATCACCGCTACCGCAATGAGCAACCCATAGACATCATCAATTATGAAAATATCACCGCACAAAAACTGCTTGTATGGAGTGAATTCTGCCGGAGCGAGATAGTGGAATTTCATCGCGAGCGCGGCAAAGCTCCAGACTTTGAAATTCTCGTAGCTGGCTACATCAGCCCTCTACAACAGCGAACCGCTGCTCGCGAGACACCTCATGGCGGCAGAAAAAACATTCTTTGTTTATTACCGGGCAAGCGCTATATAAAAGACTGCGTAATCCTTCTTGATACACTCAACCAGCTACCAGAAGACTACGATGTTATTGTCCGCCTGCATCCATTACTGGCGGACAATGCCGAAATCAGGAATGCGCTGCCCCGTACATCAATACTGGATACGAACCAGAGCCTTACGCAAACTCTGCTACATCGGCGATATGACGTAGCCGTAGGCTTTAATACAACCAGTCTATTTGAAGCGATGTTGTTCGATATTCCATGCGCACTCTATCGTGCGCCAAGCCTCAACTTAGAAGTGAAAGGTATACCCAGCTTTTCAACGGCAGCCGAGCTAATCGAACTGGATCACAGCGCCACTTCAACCCGGGCGCTCGCCACCTACCTACTCGGCGCATCAGTTTTTCGCTACGGCGAAATAATTTCTGCAGACCTTGGCTAGCTTAAAAGAAATCTAAGCGCCAAACGCCATAGCGATGGGTATCGATAAATCCCTGAGTCTTTAAGCCAGCGAAAGCGTAGTCGCACTGGCAGGTGAGCTCGCCTCAGCAAACGCAGCCAGTAACGCACGGCCAAAATCTCTTGCTTGATCGTGCTGGGCGAGTTCGCACTAGCGACATAGGACGGTAATTGAAAAGGCGGCCTGGCTGCGTAATCAAGAGCAGTTGACGCCCATGTCTCGCCAAAGCTGCCGAGTGAAAAATGCAGCACGTCAATATCATAGACCACTGCTACTTTTGCCACTTGAGAGACGCGCAGACTGAAATCCACATCATAGAAGTGAAAACCATTGAGGCTTTCATTGAAAGAAACCGCCGACCACGTGGAGCGCCGAACGAACATCCATACGCCATCAAGGGCCACAACAGGAATGCGTCTTTCCGAGGCATACGCATCTGGCTTGCACATCACAGGCGCGGCGGTTTCAAGCGAGAGACCGTGCCGGATATTAATGCACAGGTTGCGCTTATCCCCGCAATGCCAGCCGGAAGGCACCCTTGCCTTATAACGGCTACCGGCAAGACCTATAAGCGCTAGGTCAGCATCCTCCTGAAAATGGGCGAGCGCGCAAGCACCCCAGTTTTCACTGAGAAACTCAACGTCTTCATGCACGAAACAAATAAATTCATAGTTCGCTCTGGCCGCACCTGCGTTATATACCTCGCAAAGCCCCTTGCCCTCGACACTGTTGTCTACGGCAATTAGCTCGTACTCAACACCAATAGTTGAGGCGATATTAACTTCAACCGCCCGTAGCCGCGCAGGTTGCGCACTACAGATAACAACGGATATCAAAGACGACCTCGCCAGAAGGAGTGTAAATTCATTTTACTTTCTTCAAGCCTAAATAATAGAAGGGAAATTTCAGATAGAGCTTGATCCGCTTACGCATCAAATACCCCCAACTTCGCCCTTTCCATTTTTCTTCGAAGATATATTTGGCGCGCTTGGTCATCAACCATTGTCGCGCCGACGTATGGGTATTCAAGGTGCGGCTGTCGAGGTGATCAACAACCGACGACGTAACAAGCGCATGTTTGAGCCCGTGAGCTTGTAGCGTCAGCGCATAATCATTATCGGCGTACCAAAAATAGAATCGCTCATCCAGAGAGCCGATAACATCAAGCACACCACGCCGAAATACCAGACACCAACCAGAAATCTCCTTCAGCACACCGTACCCATAATGAATACCGGTATCCACCTGAAAACCGTTAGCGGGGTGATGCAGGGAGCATATTGGACTGACGCTTACAAGCGCATCATCGTCTGAGAATGCTTTCAGCAAGCTGGCCGCCCAGCCCTGGTGAAACTCGAGATCATTATTACAAATGGCCACGAAGGGGCCACTTCCCTTCATGATCCCGCGGTTCATATAACGGTGGTAATTGAATGGAGGAGGCAAATAAATAGTTTCCACCCCATCAAATACGTAGGCTGGAGACGCGTGATTTGACTCGACAACTACAACGCGGAAAATAATCTCAGCAGGATCTTCCGATGCTAGTAATGTGCTGAGGCAATGCTCAGTCATCAGGCGAAGCTCGGCATTTTTTGCAAAGCTCAAAATAACGACATCCATTACAACCGGAGCATGTGTATCAATCAGCCCCTGCTCGCCGACTGACTTAAGCATTGTAATTTCCTACAGAGTTATTTTTCTTAAAAATCAAGTGCCTGACTCGCTTAAAAAGCTGCCCATCCCACTCCCCTAGCGGCACATCACGCAACAACTTCCACGCATAAGGCTTGTCATCGGTCACAGCCATGCGCAAGGCCTTGGTTATAAGGCGCGCCTTGGCCGATTTATAGGCAGGATGATCTCGATACGCCTGTATGACTTGCAGCCCATAATCGTATTCGGACTTATAGTTCTGCGACAGACTATTTGCGTGCTTGCGGTAGAGGGTTACCACGTCGGGCAAAACATCCACGAAATAGTTGGCGTGAGCCACTTTGAGCGTCATCTGGAAATCCTGCACCTTGATTGCCGGGTCATAACCGCCGACGGCAATCATTGCATCACGTCGGTATACGGCGATGTTGCCACCGACCACCAGCGCCGCCGCCAATGCTTGGCCGAAATCATATCGCCGCACTGGGCGCTTCTTGTCTTTTTTGGGCAGCATGGTGCCCCGCTCATCAATGCGAATCGCAACGCCACCAAGGCACCCTACTTCCGGATGCTCGCGCAGATAAGCCGCTTGCAGAGCCAGGCGGCCCGCAGGCATTTGATCATCCGCATCGAACGTCGCGACGAACGTACCCTGAGCCACTGCGAGGCCTGTATTTAGCGCAGCGCTGACGCCTTGATTGTGCTGCTTGATGAAGTGGACTTGCCGTACAAGGCTCCCGGCTTGGTAGGCCTGCAAGCTCCGCTCGATCGCCTGTACGCTGTCATCGGTAGAGCCGTCGTCGACAACGATCAACTCGAAATTTCCGTAGTCCTGCGCCAATACGCTACGCAGCGCGCTTTCAACGTATTTCGCATAGTTGTAGCAGGGCACAATGACCGAGATCAGCGGTTCAGACATGGTCATTGGGGGACTTCCTCCGTAGGCCATGCTCGCCAACCGTGCGGCCCAAGCTGCCATGAATCCGCACGTTGCAGGCCCGCAGGCCCCAGCAACCGCTCAGGCGCCACGCCCCTCCAGGCACTGTTTTTCCAGACCATAAAATGCACATAGGGCAGTTCGGTATCACCTTGTTCGCTGTTGGTTAGACGACCATGCCGGTAGAACCATGTATCAGCAACCACGCGACGCCCGTCGGCATGAAGGGTATAGGTACTGTGCGCCTCAGTGAACTCACTAGAGCGGCTCCATGCATTGAAGCGAGCGGCGAACCGCTGCAACGATCCCGGCCAATTCTTGTGGCGGATAAAAATCCGGCTGAACGCCCCCTCATCGAGAGCTTGATGGGTTTCGTCTTCGTAACGGCGTTGCCAGCCTGGAATATGACGGAAGGCATTGCGCATACGCGGCGTATTGCGCAGTAGGCAGAGATGCCCAGACACCCGGCGCTGGTGAGTCGCGAGTAGATCCTTGCCCTTCAGGCGATCCGCTGTGAAATATCGGCGCAGGTCTCCGTAAACCACATCGATATCACCGAACGCCCAGAATTCATAATCGGCTAGAACGTCTGCGTGCACCGCCCCCAGCGCGGGTTTGATATCGCATAACTTGTAGGGATTGGCGGGCCGGAAGTCGATCTCAAGCCGAGTCGAAACCAGCGCGCAGTACTCCGCAAAGCTGATGCTGACGAACTGCATATTGTCCGGGGCATTCGTCGGAATGGCGCAGTCGGTGAACAGCAACCAATCAATGCTCGGGTTACGGCGGCAGCCTTCCATGAAGAACTCGAACCAGAAGGGCCACTGGCCAAAATACGGAATCAGAAAACGGATACTGGGTATGCCGCTTTCCCGGGCATGCTGCACTGCCATTCAGAATATCCAGATTAATCAGTGAAATGGGTTCATCACGGGCATCGCCCAAAAGCGCCGTCTGACTACTGGATCAGAGAAGTGATCCAGCAAACGCTTTTGCATTGCGGCTCGACAGCTACTGGCCTGCTCACGCGAGAATTGCGAAAGCTCGATGAGCCGCCTGGCAAGCACATCAGGCTGACCTAAAGGAAACAGCAAGCCCACATCCTCCACCACTTCTCGCCCTCCGCCACAGCTCGTACAGATAACTGGCACGCCGGCCACCATGGCTTCGAGCAGCACCATTCCGAACGGCTCGTGATCCGAGCTCAAAACGAATGCATCAAAAGCGCTGAAATAACGACGGATATCCGGGACTTGGCCGAGAAAAACAGTATTTTTCTCAACCCCAAGATCAGCAGCCAACCCCTTCAACGTACGTTCAAGTCGCCCCTTTCCTGCTATTGCAAGCAGGCTATTGCAGGGCAAAGAGGGCAAGGCAGCAGCGAAGCCTCTGATCAGCGTTGCCTGATCCTTATCCGGATGGAGTCGTCCTACATTTCCAACGATCCATGCATCATTCGGTAGCTCCAGCCGCTCGCGAGCCTCACGCCTAGCAACTAGCTGCGCCTCAGCACTAGCAACATCAATTCTGTTGTAGAGGCTGAGAATACGATCAGCAGGCCAATCGGGTAGAAACGAGCGGATATCGTCACGTACCGCATTGGATACGCCCAGCAGCGTCAAGCGCTTACGAAAAGCACTGGCGAACAGTTGACGAAAACGGCGCCGATAAACGCCAAAAGCATGGCTTACCCCGACAACCGGCAAACCCGTGGCCAAACAAGCAACATAAGTGGGCTTAAAACGGTGAGCAATGCACAGCTTGAAGTGATGCGCACGAACCAGGCGACGGATATCGCGAATAGCGCGCAGCTTAAGCCCCCGCATGTCCCGCGAGCTGTAGCCGAGGAACACTACTTTGTCAGACGCGGAGCCAGCCTCAACTGCAGCGCTGGCAACGCCCGTCAGGTATACGGTCAAGACCTTGTATGACGTATCCGCGAACAAGCTTGCATACTGACGGGCGCAGTCCAAGAAAGGCCCGTCGTAGCCATGGCAAATCTGTAGGACCCAGGGTTGGCCTGTACTGCTAGCGCTCATTGTTGATCTACATTGCTAGCGTTCATTAAGGTCGACTCTATTACTAATAAAAATGTCAGCTTCAATCCGAGTGGTTAGCAGCCTTAAGAGTTCGCGAAATTTGAGCCATGCTTCGGAACATCTCAGCGGCGCCCTCTCTACTCTCTTTAAGGAAGAGATTGATACTGGCCAGCTCTGCCTCGCTGTAGGCTATATCAGGCCGGCCTGCCAAGGCTTGCTCGTAAGAAGGCTGAAGCCGCTTAGTCAATCCAGCGTGAGCTAACAACGCCTCAATCTTATGAGTATTGGAAGGCAGCACGTAGAACGGGGTATTGGTGACCAGACAAAGGGTCGCAAGATGAAAACGCCCAGTGACGACGCCTTCCGATCGAGCCAACAGCGCCAGAAAGCGATCAGTCGACAACACACAATAGCGCCAGCGCAGCTTGTCGACCCTGGATTTGGGCAGGTCGGCGGGATACGGAAAGAAATAGCTGGCGATAATCCGCCTGTACGCCTTTAAGCGCTTACGCAGATTCCGCACCAGGTAGAAATCGAAGCCTTTACCTTTCTGCAAGGGAGCGACGGTGCGAATGCTGACGTAGCGCAGCCCCGGATGAGCCGCCTTGGCTCGCCAGGCCTCAAGCAGGCGCTCGATGATCACGCTGCCGTTGACCAACAAGCCGTGGCGTGTGCCCTTGGCCTGCTTGTACTCCAGAGAAAGGGTCAAATCCGGCACTACCTGAGCAGACACACCGGCTGCTGCCAAGGCAGCTTGGCTCATCGAATCACGGACAAAAAGCTTGGTGAAGCAATGGGCATCCTCGTTGAGGATGGCGTTGTTCTGCCAAACCGAATTGATCAGGAAGCACGGAACCCCGTTACTTTGACAGTAGCGCGCCAAAGCGCCGTATCGCAGCGCCAGAGGCGCATCGTCATGCATCGTGCCTTCGCCGTTGACCAGGCATAGATCGGCAGCCTGAATATCGCGCTGTAGATCAGGGTCAGTCTGCCAATCGTGGTACATCGGACATGAGCGCAGGATTTCGATGCCAGCCTGCTCGGCCAACAAAGAAATCTGCCGCATGACCAGATGGCAACCATGATGCCCCTCGGAAGAGGTGTCATTGAACAGAATCGCCTTCAGCATGGGGATCGACTATCGAGACCCTTCAACGATTGCTGCGGAAGCGTCAGCGCCATCCTTAACCACCAACACATCCTCCATAATCAGATACTCAAGATCCGACCCATAGAACATGTTCAACGCATCCGTCGGCGAGCACACCATCGGCTCGCCGCGGCGGTTCAGCGAAGTGTTCAGCGAGACGCCGTTGCCGGTGAGGTCTTCAAGTGCCTTCATCATGTCGTAGTAGCGCGGGTTGTATTCGCGCTTGAGCACCTGGGCGCGGGACGTGCCGTCCTCGTGGACCACTTCGCCCACGCGGCTCTTCCACTCGTCGTTGACCTCGAAGGTGAAGGTCATAAACGGCGACGGGTGATCGACCTTGAGCATCTGCGGCGCGACGGTATCCAGCATCGACGGGCAGAACGGGCGCCAGCGCTCGCGAAACTTGATCTGCGCGTTGATGCGGTCGGCGACGCCGGCCACGCTCGGGCAGCCGATGATCGAGCGGCCGCCCAGCGCGCGCGGGCCGAACTCCATGCGCCCCTGGAACCAGGCGACCGGGTTGCCGGCCACCATGATCTGCGCGATCCGCTGCGGCATGTCGTCGATGCGTTTCCACACCGGCTGGCTCGGGTGGCGCGCGCAGGCGGCGATGATGTCCTCGTTGGAATAGGCCGGGCCGAGATAGACGTGTTCCATCTTCTCCACCGGCACGCCGCGCTGGTGCGAAACGTAGGCCGCGGCGCCCACTGCGGTGCCGGCGTCGCCGGAGGCGGGCTGGACGAACAGCTCCTTCACTTCCGGGCGGGCGATGATCTTCTGGTTCAGTTTGACGTTCAGCGCGCAGCCGCCGGCGAAGGCGATCTTGCCGGTCTGCTTGATGATGTCACCCAGGTAGTAATCCATCATCTGCAGCGCCAGCTTCTCGAACAGCGCCTGCATGCTCGCCGCGTAGTGGATGTACGGATCGTCGGCGATGTCGCCTTCGCGCTTCGGCCCGAGCCACTCGATCAGCTTGGGCGAGAAGTAGAAGCCCTTGCCCTTCTCCTTGTAGCGGCGGAAACCGATGACGTTGGCATAGTCGGTGTTGATGGTCAGCTCGCCATTCTCGAAGCTGGCCAGCCGCGAGAAGTCGTACTTGGCCGCGTCGCCATAGGGCGCCATGCCCATCACCTTGAACTCGCCGTCGAGCATCTCGAAGCCCAGGTACTCGGTGATCGCGCCATACAGGCCGCCCAGCGAATCCGGGTCGAAGAACTCCTTGATCTTGTGGATCTTGCCGTTCTCACCGTAGCCGAAGAAGGTGGTGGCGTACTCGCCCTTGCCGTCGATGCCGAGGATCGCGGTCTTCTCGGTGAAACCCGAGCAGTGGTAGGCGCTGGAGGCGTGCGCCAGGTGGTGCTCGACCGGCTCGATGCGGACCTTCTTCAGGTCGAAACCGAGCTGCTGCAGGCACCATTCGATGCGTTTGTGATAGCGCTTGTAGCGGCGGTTTCCGAGCAGGATGGCGTCCAGCGCGCGATCCGGTGCGTACCAGTAGCGCTTGGCGTATTGCCAGCGCGCCTTGCCGAAGATGCTGATCGGCGCGAACGGAATCGCCACCACGTCGACATCCGCGGGCTGGATGCCGGCCTGCTCCAGGCAGAACTTCGCCGACTCGTAGGGCATGCGGTTCTTCGCGTGCTTGTCGCGCACGAAGCGCTCTTCTTCCACCGCCGCGATCAACTTGCCGTCGATGTACAGCGCGGCGGAAGGATCATGGCTGAGAGCGCCGGAAAGGCCGAGAATCGTCAATGCCACGGTAAAGCCTCTTTCGAAACCGCTACGGCCAGATGCCGCGGCGGGAGTTGATTCATGGGCTCGGGCTCAAGCGTCGGGCTTGGCGCGGCCTTTCGGTATGCGTTGGTCCAGCAGTCGATACAGTGCGCTGTCCGCCGGCCAGTTGCGCAGGAAGCGCTGGCGATCCTGCGCATAGGCGACGGAGAAGGCTGCGTCGCTGGCGTGCTGCTGCACCGCGTCCAGGTCGATCAGCAGCCAGCGGCCGTCCTGCCAGAACAGGTTGGTGCCCTTTAAATCACCGTGGCTGATGCGCTCGCGCAGCAGGTCGGCGAACAACCCGTCCAGTGCCTGCAGTTCCTCCTCGGGCGGCGAACCGGCGAGGTACGGCTGGAAGTGCGCGATTATATCGTGCCCGTGCAGGCAATCGGTAATCAGGTAGGCGCCCTGCCGCAGCCCGCACCAGCGCCGCTCCAGCACCGCTAATGGCCGCGGCGTGGCGATGCCGAGGAAATCCAGACGGTTCCCTTCGACCCAGCTGTGCCAGGCCCGACTGGGCCGCAGGCAGCGCCTCAGCCAGTGGCCGAGGCTCTTGATGTTGTAACGCTTCACCAGCAGCGTGCGGCTGGCCACCTCGACTTTCGCGACCGTGGCGCTGCCACCGTCCTTGAGCAGCACTCCCGCGCGGATGAACGCGTCCGGATCGGCCAGCAGCGGCGCCAGCGCAGCCTCCTCATCGCGACGCACGACACACAGGCCTCGCGGATCGGGACGCACGCTGAACAGGCTGCAGTCGCGCCCGACCTTCTGCAGGTAGTCGCGCAGGCGCCAGCGACGAACCCGGGCAACATCCTTGAGCAGCGCCTCCAGCGGCAGGGCATGCTCGCCGTTGGCCAGCAGGTAATGCACCAGCAGTTCTTCGAAAAACGGCTCCAGGCGCGTCGGCAGCTGGGCGAAGAACACCCCGAGGTTTTCCAGTGCCCGTGCGCGGGACAGCGGCTGGCCGGGGGCTTCCGCCTGCACGCCGCCGCCGTCGATGAGGTACAGCCGGCCGTCGTGGCGCAGCAGGTTGTCCAGATGCAGGTCGCTCTGCCACAGGCCCTGCGCATGCAGGCGGCCGATGGCGGCGAGGGCTTCGCCCAGTACCGCCTGCTGGCCGGCCGACAACGGCGGCTCGTGCTCCACCCCACGCCAGGCATCCCACAGGCTCTGTGCGCCGTCGAAGAAGTCGAACAGCAGCCAGCCGCCCTGCCCGGCGTCGAATCCCTCGGCGAGCAGCGCCGGCGTATCCAGGCCCGAGGCGGCCAGCAAGGCAGCGCCCTCGCGCTCGCGGGCGAAGTGCCGCTCGGCCTTCGCGCCGACCAGCAGCTTGGCCAGCACTGCGCGCCCCTGCCAGTGAGCCAGCCCGACATAGCGCTGCCCCGGCAGCACACGCAGCCAGGCACTGATGCTCAGGGTCTCCGCGCCGAGTTCGACATTCAGCGGCAGGGCCGGCGCGCGCCCCGTGTGCTGCAGTTCGGCCAGTTTCACTTGCGCGCCTCCTTGCGACGCTGGCGCGCGGCGAGCAGCGGCAGCCAGCGCGCCACCTCGGCGCTCTGCTCCGGCTGCTGCAGATAGGCGGCGAGGAAGCCGCGTACGTCGGACTCCTGCCAGACACCGGCGCGGCGCAACAGCGGCTCCAGATCGCGCACCCGGTCACCTTCGCCACGGCGCAGCGGGCGGGTCTTCTCAAGATCGATCAGGCAGGCGTCGAAGCCGTCGGCGTCGCGCAGGAAAATATGCTTGGGGTAGAAGCAGCCGTGATTCTGCCCGGCGTCGTGCAGCCGGCGCGCCAGCTGACCGACCGCCGTCACCAGCGCGCGGCGCTGCTCCGGCGGCTGCTGCTGCCAGTCGTCCAGCCAGAGCTGAAGGTCATGTCGATCGTCCAGCGCACGGGTCAGCAGGATCGCGCGGCGCTCGCCGCCCACCGTGCGCTGACCGAAGAAGGCCGCCTGCAGCGCCGGAATCCCCAGCTCGCGATAACGCTGGATATTGCGGAACTCACGGGCGAAGCTCGGCTCGCCGAACGGGTGGCGCAGGCTGCGCATCAGGTAGTTTGACTGGCGCTTGAGGTAGTAACCCCGGCCGTCCAGCTCCAGCCGGAAGACCTGGCTCCAGCCCTTGCCGGCGCGGTTCGGCGCGTCCACCGCGTCCAGCTGCAATGCCCACAGCGCATCGAAGCCGGCCAGCCCGTGCCGCTCGAGCAGGGCACGGTCATCGGCGCACAGGTAATCGTTCACTCGCGGCCCTCGAAATACGCCAGCACCTGGCGGATGCGTTGCTTGTCGCCCTCGGCGAGCTGCGTCCTGCCGGCGTATTGCAGGTAGAAGCGCAGCCGCTGCGCGCGCGACAGGGTGTGCTTGGCCACCTTGTCCAGGCAGGCGAGGTCCTTGACGATGCGCCGACGCAGCAGCGCCCCGCGCCAGAAGGTCCCGCCCGGGCAGTCGATGAAGAACAGCTCGCCACGATCATCGACCAGCAGGTTGCGCCACTTGAGGTCGTTATGGGCGAAGTGGTGCTCGTGAAGGATGCGCGTCGCCACCGCCAGTTGGCGGCTGACTCCGTTGACCCAATGGCGATCGCGCAGGCGGGCATCGTTGTTCTGCGCCATCCAGGCCAGGTCCTGCGTATTCGCCAGCTCGCGCGTGATCAGCGCGCCACGCAGGAAGGCGCCGCCGCGGCGCTCCAGCCCCCAGGCGGCGAGCGACGCCGTGGGAATGCCCCAGCGCGCGAAGTGCTTGAGGTTCTGCCACTCCGCCTTGACCCGCGGTCGCCCCAGGTAGCGGCGCAAGCCCTTGCCGGCGCCCCAGTAGCGCTTGACGTAATAGCGCGCACCGTCCAGCTCGATGCGGATCACTTCCGACAACGGATCGCGGGTCAGGCGCTCGCCCTTAAGGCTGAACACGGCGTCCAGATCGGCGAAGGCACGCTGCTCGGCTGGGCTGGCGTCACGCACCAGGTGCCAGCCGCTCATTCCGCAGCCCCAGGCTCGTACTTGCGTCGGTAGCGCTGCAGCAAACGCTCGGCCTTGCGTTCGAGCCAGGCCAGCAGTGCGGCTTCGTCGCGGAGGATCTGGCGCAGCGGTTTGCCGAAGTAGGTTTTCAGGAAGCGCAGCTTGTCGCGGCGGGTCAGGCCGATGTCCAGGGCGGAGAAATACAGCCCGGCGATGTCCTTGTTGCGCCAGCGGGTCGGGGTCTGCGCGCGCACCTGGGCGCGGTGCAGGTCGATGATCGACAGCCTGAACGCCCCGGCTACAGGCGGTGTGTCGGTGTGCAGGAGGAAATGGCAGATGTAGCAGTCGCGGTGGTTGACTCCGGCGCGGTGCATGGCGCCGGTCATTCGCGCGACTTCGGCGATCAGCGCGCGCTTGAGCGACAGCGGCGGCGGATTGCTCGGCCAGTCGCGGCAGAAGTCTTCCAGGCTGATGGTCGGCGCCAGCTCCTCGGTGACGATGAAGGAATGCTGCGTCGCCGGGTTGGCGCCACGCTCGCCGAACGCCACCGAAGTCATGGTCGGCACGCCGACCTCGGTCAGCCGCTGGATCGCCGCCCATTCCTGGCCGGCGCCCAGCACCGGTGCCTTGGCGGTCAGCCAGTTCTTGAAGATCTCGCCCCAGCCGACGCCGCGGTGGATCTTCACGAAGTAGCCGCGACCGTCGACTTCGGTGCGCAGCGTGCGGCGTGCCTCCAGCTCGCGGAACACTTCGCCCTGCAGCTTCTCCACTTCGGCGAAGGCGTCGCGGCCCTGCCAGAGGCTCCTGAAGGGTTCCTGAAGCACCAGCTTGCTCATCGCCGCTCTCCGAGAATCACGTCGGCCGCGCGCTCCGGCATCGAATACAGGTCCGCCGAATCGGCGAAAGCCAGGCCGTTGCGCGACCAGCCGGCACGCGCCGCGTCGTCGGCGAGCATGCCCGCCAGAGTGGCGTTCAGCTGCGCCTGCCCGAACGGCTCGGCGAGCACGCGGCCGGCATCGGCGTCGGCGATGTAGTGGGCGTAGCCGCAGACCGCGCTGACCAGCACCGGCAGCCCGGCGACCAGCGCCTCGAGCAGCACGGTGCCGGTGTTCTCGTTGTAGGCCGGATGGATCAGCAGGTCGGCGCCGAGCAGGAAACGCGGAATGTCGCTGCGCCCCTTGAGAATCTGCACCTGCTCGGAGATGCCCAGCGCGCCCATCTGCAGCAGGAACGGCTTGGGATCGTCCTGGCCGATGGCGATCAGCCGGGTGCGTTTCTTCAGCTCGCGGGGCAGCGCGGCGACAGCTTTCAGCGTGCGGTCCAGGCCCTTGGTCTTGAAGCCGGAACCGATCTGCACCAGCAGCAGGTCGTCATCGGCCAGCCCGAACTCGCGGCGGAACTCGGCGCGGATGTCGGCGGCGTTGGCCGGCGCACGGCGGTCGGCGGCGATGCCCGGCGGCAGCAGGTGGAAGCGCTCGGCCGGGGTGCCGTAGTGCTTGACGAACAGCGGCTGCTGGACCTCGGAGATCATCAGGATCTCGGTCTTCGCGTCGGCGCCGAAGACCGCACGCTCGTAGTCGGCGAAGTGCCTGTAGCGGCCCCATTTGCGGTACAGCGGGTTGCGCAGGGTCTGCGCCTTGTCCTCGTAGCAGCCGTCGGCGGCATAGTAGACGTCAAGATGCGGCATCTTGTTGAAGCCGATCAGCCGGTCGACCGGATCGCGGGCTAGGTCGGCGGCGATCCAGGCGCTGAATTTCTCGTTGCGCCTGTGGTTGAACAGCGACTTGACCGGCGCCACGCGCACGTCGAAGCCCGCCGGCACTTCGCCCTCCCAGATCGGCGTGTAGACACGGATGGCGTGGCCACGACGCTGGCACTCCAGGGCAATGCGCATGAAGTCGCGCTGCAGGCCGCCGAAGGGGAAGTACTTGTAGAGGGCAAAAGCCAGTTGCATCAGGCGCGATCCTCGAAAACGCTCTCCGGCGCCAGCAGCAACGCCTCCAGCTCGGTGCCGACGCGCTCGGCATCGAGGCCGTCGAAACATGGGGTGTCTCGGTCGCCGAGACCGGCGCGCGGCCCGCTCGCGCACAGGTGCACCTGCGAGCGCCCGTAGGCGCCGACGCGATCCGGGCGGGTCGGGCCGTAGAGCGAGATGCACGGCACGTCCAGCGCGGCGGCGAGATGGCCGAGGCCGGTATCCACCGCCACACAGGCGCGCGCGCCGGCGATCACCTTGGCGACCCCGGCAAGGTTCAGTTTGGGTAGCACGGCGACCTTTTCAAGACCGGCAGCGATGCGCTCGGCGCGGGCTTTCTCGGTCGGGTTGCCCCACGGCAGGCGAATCGCCCAGCCGCGCTCGGCGATGCGCTCGGCCAGGGCACGCCAGTCGGCTTCGGGCCAGTGCTTGCTGGCCCAGGTGGTGCCGTGCAGGAACAGCACGTAAGGCTCAGCGGACGGATCGGCCAGTTGCGCGCGGTCGAGCCCGTAATCGCCGATACCGGTCGGCAGCGGATAGTCCAGCGCCTGGGCGAACAGCGCGCGGGTGCGTTGCAGCGCGTGTTGCTCGCGGGCCACAGCGTAGCGCCGGTCGTAGAAGCGCGCCGCGATGGGCTCGCGGGCGGAGTCGCGGTCGAGCCCGGCCACCGGCGCCTTCACGTAGCGGGTCAGCCAGGCGCTTTTCAGCAAGCCCTGGGCGTCGATCACCAGGTCGTAGCGGGTCTCGCGCAGGCGCGCCTTGAAGCGCCGCCATTCGCCGCTCTTCCAGGTCTGCAGCGGGTGCTTGCGCCAGCGCCGGATCGCCACCGGGATCACCTGCGCCACCGCCGGATGCCAGGCCGGGATTTCGGCGAAGCCCTCTTCCACCACCCAGTCGAAACGGATGCCGGGGATCGCCCGCGCCGCGTCGGTGAGAGCCGGAAGGGTGTGGATCACATCGCCCAGGGAAGACGTCTTGATCAGCAGGACGCGCAACGTCAGCCCACCTCGAGCGGGTCGCCGACCAGCCGGCCGAGGGCATCCAGCACCGGGCGCGGTTCGAGCTGGCGCAGGCAGTTGTAATGACCGAAGCGGCAGGTGCGCTCGAAGCACGGGCTGCATTCCAGCCCCAGGCGCACCACCTCCACCTGGTCCGCCAGCGGCGGGGTGAACTGCGGCGAGGTGGAGCCGTACACCGCCACCAGCGGGCGGTTCAGCGCCGCGGCCACGTGCATCAGGCCGGAGTCGTTGGAGACCACGGCGGCGGCGCAGGAGAGCAGATCGATGGCCTCGGCCAGCGAAGTGTCGCCCGCCAGGTTCAGCGCTTCCTCGCGCAGGCCGGGGATCAGCCGCGCGCGGATTTCCTCGCCCACCGGATGGTCGTTCTTCGAGCCGAACAGCCAGACCTGCCAGCCTTGGCGAATCTTCAGCTCGGCGACCCTGGCGTAGTGCTCCGCCGGCCAGCGCTTGGCTTCGCCGAACTCGGCGCCGGGACACAGCGCCAGCACGGGACGATCCAGTTGCAGGCCGAACTTGGCCAGGGCGGCGTCGCGGCTGGCCGGATCGATTGCCAGCGCCGGCCGCGGATAAGGTTGCGGCAGCGCGGCGCCCGGCTCGTAGGCGAGCGCCATGAAGCGCTCGATCATCAGCGGGTAACGCGCCTTGTCCAGCTTGCGGATGTCGTTGAGCAGGCCCAGGCGCATCTCGCCGCGCCAGCCGGTGCGCCTGGGAATCCCGGCGAAGAACGGCACCAACGCGGATTTCAGCGAGTTCGGCAACAGGATCGCCTGCTGGTAGCGCCCCTTGAGGCTGGCACCGATGCGCCGGCGCGCGGCCAGATCGAGCACGCCATGGCCGAGCGGAAAGCTCAGCGCCTCGCGCACTTCGGGCATCCGTTCGAGGATCGGCCGGCTCCACTCGGGGGCCAGCACGTCGATGGCACAGCCCGGATGGCGCTGTTTCAGGCAGGCGAACAGCGTCTGCGCCATCACCATGTCGCCTACCCAGCTCGGGCCGATAATCAGAATATTCATAAGGGAATTAAGGCGTGGACCTCCCGACGGCGACGGCGCAGGGCCGCAGCGGGCCGGGCTTCGCCGGGAAGGTCCAGCGACTTACTTGACCAGGGTACGCCAGTCGGCGTGGCCGTCGGTCTTGCCGCTGACCAGATCGAAGTAGGCTTTCTGCAGCTTCTCGGTGATCGGACCGCGGCTGCCGCCGCCGATCTGCCGGCCATCGACTTCACGGATCGGCGTGACTTCGGCGGCGGTACCGGTGAAGAAGGCTTCATCGGCGATGTATACCTCGTCGCGGGTAATGCGCTTCTCGACGATTTCCAGGCCGAGTTCCTTGGCCAGGATCAGCACGGTGCCGCGGGTGATGCCGTTCAGGCATGCGGTCACCTCGGGGGTATACAGGCGGCCTTCGCGGATCAGGAAGATGTTCTCGCCCGAGCCCTCGGCGACGTAGCCTTCCGGGTCCAGCATCAGGGCCTCGTCGGCGCCGCCGGAAACCGCTTCCTGCAGGGCCAGCATGGAGTTGATGTAGGCACCGTTGGACTTGGCGCGGGTCATCGAGATGTTCACGTGATGGCGGGTGAAGGAGCTGGTGCGCACCTTGATGCCGCTCTTCAGCGCTTCCTCGCCCATGTACGCGCCCCAGTGCCAGGCGGCGACGATGACGTGGACCTTCAGGTTGTCGGCGCGGATGCCCATGCCTTCCGATCCGTAGAACACCATCGGACGGATGTAGGCCGAAGCCAGGTTGTTTTCGCGCACGGCGGCGCGGGTCGCCTCGTTGATCTCGTCCTTGGTGAACGGGATCTTCATGTTCATGATGTGCGCCGAATCGAACAGCCGGTCGGTGTGCGCCTGCAGGCGGAAAATCGCCGTGCCCTGCGGGGTTTCGTAGGCACGTACGCCTTCGAACACGCCCATGCCGTAGTGCAGGGTGTGGGTCAGCACATGGGTGGTGGCGTCGCGCCACTGCACCATTTCGCCGTCATACCAGATCACGCCATCGCGGTCGGACATCGACATAACTGCCAGCTCCTCAAGGTTCGGTTCGTACAACTAACACGGGTTGGCGGCGCGCCGGGATTCAGCTCAGACCCAGCGCCCGCCAGATGCGCATCACGGCGCGCCGTTCGGCCTGCAACTGGTCGCCCGGGACCACGCCCGGAAGCTTCACCAGCGCCTGACGATGCGCCACGGAGCGGTAGGTCTTGTAGGCTTCCTGCAGCAGGGCGACGTCTTCGGCCGGGAGCAGTCCGGCATCAGCCAGGCCGTCCAGAATGCGGATGTTATCGGTGTAGCGCAGCAGCTCGGGATGCCCGTGCGACCAGGCCAAGGCCGCGTATTGCACCATAAATTCGATATCGACGATACCTCCGGCGTCCTGCTTGAGGTCGTAGCCGACGGTCGCGGCGAAGGCATTCGCCGCGGTGCCGGCGGCGGTCAGCGGGGTACCGAGGTTGCTGCGCATCTTGGCGCGCATCTCGCTGACCTCCTGGCGCAGCGTCGGCAGATCGCGCTCGCGGCCGAGCACGCCGGCGCGCACCCGCTCGAAGCCCTCGCCGACCCGGCGGTCGCCCACCAGCACGCGGGCGCGTACCAGCGCCTGGTGCTCCCAGGTCCAGGCCTCGGTTTCCTGGTAGCGGGCGAAGGCGCCCAGCGAGCTGACCAGCAAGCCGGCCGCGCCGGACGGACGCAGGCGCATGTCCACCTCGTAGAGCTGGCCGGAATTGGTGTGCGCTGTGAGCAGGTGGATGATCCGCTGACCGAGGCGCATGAAGAACTGCGCGCCGTCGATCGGCTTGGGGCCGTCGGTTTCCGCCTGCGGGTCGCCGTCATGGATGAACACCAGGTCGAGGTCGGAGCCGTGGCCCAGCTCGATGCCACCGACCTTGCCGTAGCCGACGATGACGAAATCGGGATCGCAAGGGCTGCCATCCGCGCGTTTCGGCACGCCGTGGCGCGCCACCGAATGACGCCAGGCCAGCGCCAGTACCTGGTCGAGAATCGCCTCGGCGAGCCAGGTGAGGTAATCGCTTACCTTCATCAGCGGCAGCGAGCCGCTGATCTCCGAGGCCGCCACGCGCAGGCCATGGGCCAGCTTGAAGTGGCGCAGGGCTTCCATCTGTTGCTCGAGATCGTCCTCGGGAATCCGCAGCAGCCGCTCCTGAAGTTCGGCGGCCAGTTGCGGCGCGTTCGGCGGGCTGAACAGGCGTCCCTCGTTGAGCAGCTCATCGAGCAGGATCGGGTAGCGCGCGATGTGCCCGGCGATCCACGGGCTGGCGACGCAGAGGGCGATCAGCCGCTGCAAGGCGCCGGGGTTTTCCGTCAGCAGCACCAGGTAGGCGGAGCGCCGCACCACGGCCTCAACCAACGGCAGCACGCGCTCCAGCACCCGGTCCGGGTCCTGGTGTTCGGCGGCCATGCTCAGCAGCCGCGGGATGAAGGCGTCCAGCCGCTCGCGCCCCAGGCGCTGCATGGCGCGCGCCTGCGGCCCGTTGCGCAGTTCGGCGAGGCGCTTGCGCGCGGCGAAGGGATCGACGAAGCCCGCATCCAGTAACTGTCGGTCGATCGCCTCCTCTTCCATGCGGTCTTCCCACAGCGGCAGCCACTCGCTGCCGACGCTGGCCTGGCTCGGCAGGTTCTCTTCCTCGTTGGGGTCGGCGATGACCTGGCGGAAGTGCCAGTCGATGCGCTCGCGCCAGTGGCCGAGGCGCTCGTGGAACGCGGCCCAGTCGGCGAAGCCCATGATGAAGGCGACCCGCGACCGATCCAGCGCGCCGTCGGGGAGCATCTGCGTCTGCCGGTCGGCGATCGCCTGCAAGGCGTGCTCGGTGTAGCGCAGGAAGGCGTAGCCGTCGCGCAGCTCGGCGATCACCGCCGCCGGCAGGTAGCCCTGCCCTTCCAGGGTCGCCAGCACCTTGAACAGCGAGCGCTGCTGCAGGCTCAGGTCGCGCCCGCCGTGGATCAGCTGGAATACCTGGGCGATGAACTCGACCTCGCGAATCCCGCCCGCGCCGAGCTTGATGTTCTCGTCCATGCCCTTGCGCCGGACTTCCTGCTGGATCATCTGCTTGAGCAGGCGCAGCGCCTCGATCGCCGAGAAGTCCAGGTAGCGCCGGTAGACGAACGGGCGCAGGTGATCGAGCAGTTGCTGCCCGGCCAGGCGGTCGCCGCCGACCACCCGCGCCTTGATCATCGCGTAGCGCTCCCAGTCGCGCCCCTGGTCCTGGTAGTACTGCTCCAGCGCGCTGAAGCTGAACACCAGGGCACCGGCGGAGCCGTAGGGGCGCAGGCGCATGTCGACGCGGAAGACGAAGCCGTCGACGGTGATGCTGTCGAGCGCCTTGATCAGCCGTTGGCCGAGGCGCACGAAGAATTCCTGATTATCCAGCGCGCGCTTCACGCCCTCGGTCTCGCCCGCCTCGGGAAAGCTGAAGATCAGGTCGATGTCGGACGACAGGTTCAGCTCGCCGGCGCCGAGCTTGCCCATGCCCAGCACGACCAGGTGCTGGGCCTCGCCGGAGCGCTTGCCGATCGGCGTGCCGTACTGCGCGCAGAGGCGCGGGTAAAGCCAGCGGTAGGCCTCGTCGATGCACACGTCGGCCAGCTCGGAGAGGTCGCGGCAGGTTTCGGCGAGGTCGGCCTGGCGCGTCAGGTCGCGCCAGACGATGCGCACCTGCTGGCGGTTGCGAAAACGCCGCAGGCGCCGAGCCAGGTCGTCCTCGTCGGTGCATTCGGCGAGCCGGCGGTGCAACTGATCGCGCAGCTCGCCGGTCTGCAGAGAGCGCTCCAGCTCGCCGGAATCGGCCAGTTCGAGAAAGTCGTCGGGGCTGCGTGCTGCCCGTTCGGCGACGAAATCGCTGGCGGCGGTTACCCTGCGGAAGTCCTCGCGGCGCGGCGCCGGCCAGCTGAAAAGGCGTTGCTCGGCGCTGTCGCCGAGGCTCGCCACGGCGGCGCGCAAGGCCTGTTCCGCGCGATCGGCGCCGCGGTGCAGGACGTCCGGCACCGCGACGAGTGGGGGCAGGTTCATGGTCTATCCTTGTCGGCTGCGGGTTGCCACGGGGGATGCGAAAGAGGTTTTCCGCCCCTGCGAAAGCCCGCGCTGGCATGAAACAACGGCTGTTATTGTAGTTTTACTACCGGGCAATGTGCCCGGATGGGTGAAACCGGCGTCGGAATGTAGTAAAACTACAAGGCCGAACGACCGGCACATCCAAGAATTTAGCCACTTCCGGCTCACAAGGCCGGTGGTGTTACAGGCGGCCGATTTTGGTTGCCTTTCCGCCCTGGAGCAAGCCATGCAAGATCTCGATCCCGTCGAAACCCAGGAATGGCTGGACGCCCTTGAGTCGGTCCTCGACCGCGAAGGCGAAGACCGCGCCCACTACCTGATGACCCGCATGGGTGAACTCGCTACTCGCAGCGGTACTCAGCTGCCCTACGCGATCACCACGCCGTATCGCAATACCATCCCCGTCACCCACGAAGCACGCATGCCCGGCGACCTGTTCATGGAACGCCGCATTCGTTCGCTGGTGCGCTGGAACGCCCTGGCGATGGTGATGCGCGCGAACATGAAGGACCCGGACCTGGGTGGCCACATTTCCACCTTCGCCTCCAGCGCGACGCTGTACGACATCGGCTTCAACTACTTTTTCCAGGCCCCGACCGAAGAACACGGCGGCGACCTGATCTACTACCAGGGCCACGCGTCGCCCGGTATCTACGCCCGCGCCTTCCTCGAAGGGCGCCTGACCGAAGACCAGATGAACAACTTCCGCCAGGAAGTCGATGGCGGCGGCCTGTCGTCCTACCCGCACCCGCACCTGATGCCGGACTTCTGGCAGTTCCCGACCGTCTCCATGGGCCTCGGCCCGATCCAGGCGATCTACCAGGCGCGCTTCATGAAGTACCTGGAAAACCGCGGCTTCATTCCCGCCGGCAAACAGAAGGTGTGGTGCTTCATCGGCGACGGCGAGACCGACGAGCCGGAAACCCTCGGCGCCATCTCCCTGGCCGGCCGCGAGAACCTGGACAACCTGATCTTCGTCATCAACTGCAACCTGCAGCGCCTCGACGGCCCGGTGCGCGGCAACGGCAAGATCATCCAGGAGCTCGAGGGTGTGTTCCGCGGCGCCAACTGGAACGTCAACAAGGTCATCTGGGGCCGCATGTGGGACCCGCTGTTCGCCGAGGACGAAGACGGCCGCATGCAGCGGCGCATGGACGAGGTGATCGACGGCGACTACCAGAACTACAAGGCCAAAGACGGCGCTTTCGTGCGCAAGCACTTCTTCGGTGCCGATCCGGAACTGCTCAAGCGCGTCGAGAAACTCACCGACGACGAGATCTGGAAGCTCAACCGTGGCGGCCACGACCCCTACAAGGTCTATGCGGCCTATCACCAGGCGGTCAATCACAAGGGTCAGCCGACCGTCATCCTGGCCAAGACCATCAAGGGCTACGGCACCGGCGCCGGTGAAGCGAAGAACACCGCGCACAACACCAAGAAAGTCGATATCGAGAGCTTGAAGAAATTCCGCGACCGCTTCGACATCCCGCTCAACGATTCGCAGCTCCATGACCTGCCCTTCTACCGTCCGGAAGAAGACAGCGCGGAGATGAAATACCTGCGCAAATGCCGCGAGAAGCTTGGCGGTCAGCTGCCGCAGCGCCGCCACACCAGCGTGAGCATCCCGACGCCGCCGCTGGAAACCCTGAAAGCGGTGCTCGACGGTTCCGGCGACCGCGAAATCTCCACCACCATGGCCTTCGGCCGGATCCTCGCGTCGCTGGTCAAGGACAAGGAACTGGGCAAGCGAATCGTGCCGATCCTGGCCGACGAAGCGCGCACCTTCGGCATGGAAGGGATGTTCCGCCAGCTCGGCATCTATTCCCCGGTAGGTCAGCTGTACGAGCCGGTCGACCGCGACCAGGTGATGTACTACCGCGAAGAGAAGGACGGCCAGATCCTCCAGGAAGGCCTCAACGAGGCCGGCGCGTTCTCCTCCTTCGTCGCTGCCGGCACCGCCTACAGCAACTACAACACGCCGATGCTGCCGGTCTACATCTTCTACTCGATGTTCGGTTTCCAGCGGATCGGCGACTTGGCCTGGGCCGCAGGCGACGCTCAGACCCGCGGTTTCCTGCTCGGCGGCACCTCCGGGCGCACCACGCTGAACGGCGAAGGTCTGCAGCACGAGGACGGCCACAGCCACATCCTCGCCAGCACCATCCCGAACTGCCGCAGCTACGATCCGACCTACGCCTACGAGCTGGCCGTGATCATGCGCCACGGCGTTTATCAGATGATGGAGAAGCAGGAAAGCGTCTACTACTACATCACCGTGATGAACGAGAACTACCAGCAGCCGGCCATGCCGGAAGGCGTGGAGGAAGGCATCATCCGCGGCATGTACCTGCTCGAGGAAGCCAAGGGCGACTTCGCCCACCGTGTCCAGTTGCTGGGTTGCGGCACCATCCTCACCGAAGTCCGCGCGGCCGCCGAGCTGCTCGCCGAATTCGGCGTCGGCGCCGACATCTGGAGCGTCACCAGCTTCAACGAGCTGCGTCGCGACGGCCTGGCGGTGGACCGCTGGAACCGCCTGCACCCGGCCGAAGAGCCGCGCAAGACCTACGTCGAAACCTGCCTGGAAGGACGTCATGGCCCGGTCGTCGCATCGACCGACTACATGAAGCTGTTCGCCGACCAGATTCGCCAATGGGTTCCGAGCAAGGAATACCAGGTCCTGGGCACCGACGGTTTCGGCCGCAGCGACAGCCGCAAGAAATTGCGCGACTTCTTCGAAGTCGACCGTCGCTGGGTCAGCCTCGCCGCGCTGCAAGCACTTGCCGATCGCGGTTCGGTCGAACGCAAGGTGGTGGCCGAAGCCATCGCCAAGTTCGGCATCGATCCCGAGAAACGCAACCCGCTTGATTGCTGATAACGCGAGCGAACAGGAGAACATATTGTGAGTGAAACCATTCGCGTACCCGATATCGGCAGCGGCGAAGGCGAGGTCATCGAGGTACTGGTCAAGGTCGGCGACGTCGTCGAAGCCGAACAGGGCCTGGTCACCCTCGAGTCTGACAAGGCCAGCATGGAAATCCCGGCACCCAAGGCCGGCAAGGTCGTCGCGCTACACGTCAAGATGGGCGACAACCTGAAGACCGGCGACCTGCTGATCGACCTGGAGAGCGCCCACGGCGCCGCCAGCGAGCAGGCTTCCGCCGATCCCAAGGCCGCTGTGGGCGAGACTCAGGAGGCTCCCGAGGAGTCCGAAGCACCGACGCCGCCGGGCGACGACGATGCCTCGGCCTCCGCCGGCGAAGGCGAAGCGCAGGAGGTCAAGGTTCCGGACATCGGCTCCAGCGCCAAGGCCAGCGTCATCGAAGTGTCGGTCAAGCCGGGCGACACCCTCGAGGTCGATCAATCACTGATCACCCTCGAGTCCGACAAGGCCAGCATGGAAATCCCCTCGCCGGCTGCCGGCGTGGTGGAAAGCGTGTCGGTCAAGGTCGGTGACGAAGTTGGCACCGGCGACCTGATTCTGGTGCTCAAGGGTGCGGCCAAGACCAAGCCCGCGAAGGCCGCCAGCGCCCCTGCTGCCGCGCCGAAGAGCGAGGCAAAGCCTGCCGAACCCGAAGCGGCCGCCGAGCCCGCGGGCGAGAGCAGCGAAGAGGTCAAGGTTCCGGACATCGGCTCCAGCGGCGAAGCCAACGTCATCGAGGTGCTGGTCAAGGTCGGCGACCGCGTCGAAGCCGACCAGTCGCTGATCACCCTGGAGTCCGACAAGGCCAGCATGGAGATCCCTTCGCCGAAAGCCGGCGTGGTGGAAAGCCTGGCGATCAAGGTCGGTGACCAGGCCAAGACCGGCGATCTGATCCTCGTGCTCAAGGTCGCGGGCGCCGCTCCGGCCAAGGCCGCGGCGAAAACCGAAGCGGCCACACCGCAACAGACTGTCGCACCGAACAAGCAGGGCGTCACCGAGCCCCAGGCCTCGGCAGCGCCTGCGCCAGCCGCAGCCGCACCGAGCAAGGCCGGCAGGAAAGTTCACGCCGGCCCGGCCGTGCGCATGCTGGCGCGCGAATTCGGCGTCGACCTCGCGGACGTCACCGCCAGCGGCCCGCGCGAGCGGATCGTCAAGGAAGACGTGCAGGCCTTCGTCAAGGCGCAGTTGCAGAAAGCCAAGAGCGCGCCGGCATCCGCCGCGGGCGCGAACGGCGGTGCGGGTATCCCGCCGGTGCCGGAAATCGACTTCAGCAAGTTCGGCGAAGTCGAGGAAGTGCCGATGACCCGCCTGATGCAGGTCGGCGCCGCCAACCTGCACCGCAGCTGGCTAAACGTGCCGCACGTGACTCAGTTCGACTCGGCCGACATCACCGAGCTGGAGGCCTTCCGGGTCGCCCAGAAGGCCGTCGCCGAGAAGGCCGGCGTCAAGCTGACCGTGCTGCCGCTGCTGCTCAAGGCCTGCGCGCACCTGCAGAAGGAACTGCCGGACTTCAACAGTGCGCTGGCCCCCAGCGGCAAGGCGCTGATCCGCAAGAAGTACGTGAACATCGGCTTTGCCGTGGACACGCCGGACGGCCTGCTGGTCCCCGTGATCAAGAACGTCGACCAGAAGAGCCTGCTGCAACTGGCCGCCGAAGCCGCCGCGCTGGCGGAAAAGGCGCGTACCAAGAAGCTCGCCGCCGACGACATGCAGGGCGCCTGCTTCACCATCTCCAGCCTCGGCCACATTGGCGGCACCGGCTTCACGCCGATCGTCAACGCGCCGGAGGTGGCGATTCTGGGCGTCTCCAAGGCGACCATCCAGCCAGTCTGGGACGGCAAGGCCTTCCAGCCGCGCCTGATGCTGCCGCTGTCGCTGTCCTACGACCACCGGGTGATTAACGGCGCCGCCGCCGCGCGCTACACCAAGCGTCTCGGCGAGCTGCTCGGCGACATCCGCACGTTGTTGCTGTAACGGTTTCCCGGCGGGTCGCACGGCCCGCTGGACCCCTTGCTCGAGCACGCCACGCTCGTTCCTCGGCCCCGCCTCCCAGCGGGGCTTTTTTTTGACCGTGCGGTCCGCAAAAAACCCTACCGAATGTCTGTTAAAACAGGCACTTCGAGCAGAGTGCTGCCAAAGTGCCTCTACGCTTGTCAGCGGCAGAGACTTTGATGCACCCTTGCCCGATACCTTGACGGGCCGATGCCCCTACCCAGGTCCCAAACCGGAAGCAGCCGCCCGAATGAAGAACCTTCCCGATCCCGCCAGCCGTCCGGCAGTCGAGGTCGTCACGCAACTCCCCGTGCCCTCTCGGTTGGGAATGCTTCGTTTCGAGCGGCTGAACGAGGCGAGCTGGGCATTGCTGTTCCTCGATCCGGCCTGCGAGCAACGCCTGGGGCTGCCCGCCAGCGAGCTCTGCGCACTGATCGGTTCCCCCTTCGCCAGCCTGATGGAGCCCGAAGCCCGCTACCGGCTGCACGACGTCATCCAGCAACAACTCCAGCACGCTCCGCACTACACGGTGCGTTACACCCTGCACACGCCGGAGCGGCCACTGCAGGTGATCGAGATCGGCGAAGGCTTCCAGCAGCACAAGCGCCAACTGCTGCGCGGCTACCTGATGATCGTCGACGACGCCACCGCGGAGGCCGGCGTGAGCGGGAGGGAAAGCGAGCTGGAAGCACAGAACGCGCGCCTGCGCGCTTCGCTGCAGCTTTACCAGCAGACCCAGGACGACCATCTGCAGCATCTGGTCCGCTCGCGCGCTCAGCAGAGCCTGATCCTGCGACTGGCGCGCCATCGCTACAACTCCAGCGATCCCCTGCGCGAAGCCGCCGAGCTGATCACCCAGGCCGCCTGCGAAACCTACGCCGTGGCCCGCGCCAGCATCTGGAACCTGGTCGGCGACCGGCTCGAGCCGGTGGCGCTGTATCGCCGCGACATCGATCGGCACGAGCAACCGCTCACCCTGGATACGCGTACCTTCAAGCGCTACCTGGAAGCACTCAACAGCGGCCGGGCGATCGAGGCCAGCAACGCCCTGCAGGACCCGCGCACCCGCGAGCTCGGCGAAACCTATTTACAGCCCGCGGGGATCGGCGCGCTGCTCGACGCCGGCATCCGGGTCGGCGGCGAACTGGTCGGCGTGCTGTGCCTGGAACATACCGGCGGCCAGCGCGAATGGCAGACCGACGAGGTGGCCTTCGCCGGCGAGCTGGCCGACCAGTACGCGCAGGTCCTGGCCAACCACCAGAGGCGCAACGCCGCCAGCGCGCTGCACCTGTTCCAGCGTGCCGTCGAACAGAGTGCCAGTGCCTTCCTGCTGGTCGACTGCGACGGCCTGGTGGAATACGTCAACCCGAGCTTCACCTCGATCACCCAGTACAGCGTCGAGGAAGTGCAGAATCGCCGCCTCTCGGAGCTCCCGGCGCTGGAAAACCTCAGCGAACTGCTCTTCGACGACAACTCCAGCCTGGCCACCACCAACAGCTGGCAGGGCGAGTTCCGCAGCCGGCGGAAGAACCTGGAGCCCTACTGGGGGCAGCTGTCGATCTCCAAGGTCTACGGCACCGAAGGCGAGCTGACCCACTACATCGGCATCTACGAAGACGTCACCGAGAACAAGCTGGCGCACCAGCGCATCGAGCGCCTGGCCTACACCGACAACCTCACCGGCCTGGGCAACCGTCCGCATTTCATCCGCAGCCTCGAGGAACACTTCGAGCGCGATGCCGACGTGCCGGTCAGCCTGCTGCTGGTGGACATCGACAACTTCAAGCGGATCAACGACAGCCTCGGCCACCAGACCGGCGACAAGCTGCTGGTCAACCTGGCGCGGCGCCTGCGCAACAGCCTGGCGCCAAACGGCACCCTGGCGCGCTTTGCCAGCAACGAGTTCGCCGTGCTGCTGACCCGGACCGACCTGGAGACCGGCCAGCGCCATGCCAACCAGGTGCTGCACCTGCTGGACAAGCCGCTGTTCGTCGACAACCAGCTGATCAGCGTGACCGGATCGGTCGGCCTGGCCTGCTCGCCCGAGCACGGGCGCGACCCGCAGACCCTGATGAAGCACGCCGGCCTCGCGCTGCACAAGGCCAAGGCCAACGGCAAGCACCAGTTGCAGGTGTTCACCGAGGCGATGAACGCCGAAGCCAGCTACAAGCTGTTCGTCGAGAACAACCTGCGTCGTGCGCTGACCCAGAACGAGCTGGAAGTCTTCTACCAGCCCAAGCTCTGCCTGCGCACCGGCAAGCTGCTGGGCATGGAAGCGCTGCTGCGCTGGAACCACCCGGAGCGCGGGATGATCCGCCCCGACCAGTTCATCGGCGTGGCCGAGGAAACCGGACTGATCATCCCGATCGGCAAGTGGCTGGTTCGCCAGGCCTGCCGCACCAGCCAGGAACTCACCGCGCAGGGCTTCGGCAACCTGAAGATCGCCATCAACCTGTCGCCCAAGCAGTTCTCCGATCCCGACCTGGTCGGCTCCATCACCAGCATCCTCGAGGAAGAGCGCCTACCCGCCTCGCTGCTCGAACTGGAACTCACCGAAGGCCTGCTGCTGGAAGCCACCGAGGACACTCGCGACCAGCTCAACCGCCTCAAGGACCTCGGCCTGACCCTGGCGATGGACGACTTCGGCACCGGCTACTCGTCGCTGAGCTACCTGAAGAAATTCCCCATCGACGTACTGAAGATCGACCGCAGCTTCATCAACGACATTCCCACCAGCCAGGACGACATGGAAATCACCTCGGCGGTGATCGCCATGGCGCACAACCTCAAGCTGACGGTCGTCGCCGAAGGTATCGAGACCGTCGAGCAGCTCGCCTTCCTGCGCAAGCAGCGCTGCGATATCGGCCAGGGCTACCTGTTCGACCGCCCTATCCCCGGCCCTCAACTGGTCGAACGGCTGCGCCGCTATCGCCAGCAGAACTGACCCGCACGCACCTTCGTCGCGCCGCCCGGTCCAACCCTGCAGGTGACTTTTCCACGGCTTTGCCGGCATGCTTGTCCGTCCAGGCGCCGACATCCAACGGCAACCGCACCCTTTTCAGTCCCGGAGGAAACCATGGCTCTGCGCTCGCAAATCCTCGCTCACAAACTCGAACTGCCGCAGCCCGAACAGGCGCTGCCCGGCCGTGAAACACCGCTGCCGGTGCCCGAAGCGCACTACGTGAACGGCAACCGGCTGCAGCCGCCCTTCCCCGCCGGCATGCAGCAGGCCCTGTTCGGGCTGGGTTGCTTCTGGGGTGCCGAGCGGCGCTTCTGGCAGCAGCCGGGCGTGTGGAGCACCGCGGTTGGCTATGCCGGTGGCTACACGCCCAACCCGACCTACGAGGAGGTCTGCTCCGGTCTGACCGGCCACACCGAGATGGTGCTGGTGGTGTTCGATCCGCAGCTGACCTCCTACGAGACGCTGCTCAAGGTGTTCTGGGAAGCGCACAACCCGACCCAGGGCATGCGCCAGGGCAACGACGTCGGCACCCAGTACCGCTCGGCGATCCATGTGCTGAACGACGAGCAGGCCGTGGCCGCCGAAGCCAGTCGCGCCGCGTTCGAGGTCGAACTGGAGAAGGCCGGATTCGCCGGCATCACCACGGAGATCATCCAGGCGCCGACGTTCTACTACGCCGAGGCCTACCACCAGCAGTACCTGGCGAAGAACCCCAACGGCTACTGCGGCCTGGGCGGTACCGGCGTCTGCCTGCCGGCGTGACCGGGCATGCGCTCGCGGACCTCTAGACTACGCTGCAAAATGCCAGTAAATAGCCAGCAGCCGATCAGCCTTGCGAGCCAGGCATGCCCGAAACGCCCGTCTACATCACTCCCGACCAGCTCTGCGTCGGCCTCTACGTCCAGCTCGAGCTGGGCTGGCTGGAGCATTCCTTCGCGTTCAGCAAGTTCAAGATCAAGGACGAGGGGCAGATCAAGGCGCTCCGCGACCTGGGCCTGAAACGACTGCGCTACGACCCCGCGCGCAGCGATTGCGCCCCGCTCGCACCACCCAAGCCCGAAGCCCCGGCGCCGGTAGAGGCGCCGCCGCCCACCGCCGAGGAGATTGCCCGCCAGAAGCGCGCGCAGAAGCTCAGTGTCCTGCGCAAGCGCCTGGCGGAAGTCGATCGCAAGTTCGTGCAGACCAGCCAGCGCGCCAAGGGCCTGATCCAGACCCTGCGCAGGCAGCCGGAAGACCTGACCAAGGAAGCCGGTGCACTGGTGGCCGAGATGGTCGAGGTGCTGCTCGGCGAAGACGGCGTGGTGCTGCACAGCATCAACGGCAAAGCCTCGGACGACGCCTATTACCATCCGCTGAACGTGACCGTGCTGTCGCTGCTGCTGGGCCGGCAGCTCGGCTTCGATTCCGAGGTTTGCCATAGCCTGGGCATGGGCGCGGTACTGCACGACATCGGCAAGCTGGACATCCCCAGCAAGGTGCTGCTCAAGCCGCCGCCGCTGACCCGCCCCGAGCAGCAGTTGCTGCAGATGCACCCCGAGTACGGCCTGCGCGTCGGTCAGGAGCTGATGTTCGACGACGACATCCTGCGGATCATCCACGAGCACCACGAGTACTGCGACGGCAGCGGTTATCCGCGCCAGCTGCGCGAGGCGTCGATCAGCCGGCTGAGCCGGGTGGTCTGCATCACCAACTACTTCGACAACCTGTGCAACCCGCTCAACCCGCGCGACGGCCTGAGCCCGCACGAGGCGCTGGCGAAGATGTTTACCGTGCGTGAACGCTTCGATGACGTCGCGCTGAAGGCGTTCATCCGCGTCATGGGGGTCTATCCGCCGGGCAGCCTGGTGCAGCTCGACAACGACGCCTACGCCCTGGTGCTGGCCATGCACCCGAGCCTGCCGCTGAAGCCGACGCTGATTCTCTACGACGCCACGGTCCCGAAGAACGAAGCGCTGATCGTCGACCTGGAGCAGGAGCCGCAGCTGGCGATCGCCCGCGCGCTGCGCCCGGCGCAGTTGCCGGTCGAGGTGCTGGAGTACCTTAACCCGCGCCAGCAGCTGTCCTATCACGTGGATGCACGCCAGCGCGGTTGAGCCGCGGCCTCACTCCTCGATCAGCCAGTCCAGCCGCCAGCCGCCCTCGCTCTGCGCCAGGTGCTCGGCAAGCCAGGGAAGCAGCTCGCGCAATTCCTCTTCCAGCCCCCACGGCGGGTTGGCGATGGCCAGGCCGGAACCGTTCAGGCGTTGCGCCTCGTCGGCCGGGTGCACCAGCAGCTCGACACGCAGCAGCTTGGGCGCGCCACTCTGCTGCAGGTCGCGGTAGAAACGCCTGAGCTGGCGCTCGTCCTTGATCGGATACCAGATCGCGACGATGGCCTGGCGCATGCGCGCGATGGCTTCCTGCAATGCCTGGGCGCAGCGCTGCAATTCGTCGGCCTTCTCGAACGGCGGATCGATCAGCATCAGCACGCGCTTCTCGCGGGTCGGCAGCAGCGCACGCGGCACGTGCCAGCCCTCGCCCAGGTGCACCGCCACGCGGCGGTCGCCGGCCATGTTTTCCTTGAGCAGGCGACCGTCTTCCGGGTGCTTTTCGTTCAGTTGCAGGCGGTCCTGTGGACGGCTAAGGCGCCGCGCCAGCTCCGGCGAACCGGGGTAGTAGCGCAGCGTGCCCGCCGGGTTCAGCGCCGCGATGGTGGCGCGATAGTCGGCCATCGCCGCCGGCATCTGCGTAGCCCACAGGCGGCCGATGCCGGCCAGCCACTCGCCGGTCCGACTGGCTGCATCGCCCTGCAGGTCGTAGAGACCGATGCCGGCGTGGCTGTCGACGTAGGCGAAGGGCGCTTCCTTGCGCGACAGGGCGGCAATGATCCTGGCGAGGATCAGGTGCTTGAGCACGTCGGCATGGTTGCCGGCATGGAAGGCGTGGCGGTAGTTCATCGAAGGTCCTCGGATCAGGCGGCGAATTCTACCGCCCCGGCAGCGGCTTTTGCGCCTCCATCACGCTCGTGCATGGTGCTGGTCGAGGCGCATCCGCGGGCCCAGACTGGTCCGATCCAACCGGAGGTACCCATGTCCGAGACCCTGCTCAGTTCCCGCAACCTCGCTTTCGAGCTCTATGAAGTGCTCGATGCCGAAGCCCTGACCCAGCGCGAGCGCTTCGCCGAGCACAGCCGCGAGACCTTCGACGCCGCCATCGGCACCGCGCGCAGCATCGCCGAGAAGTTCTTCGCCCCGCACAACCGCAAGGGCGACGAGAACGAGCCGGAATACATCGACGGCGCGGCGAAGCTGATTCCCGAGGTCAAGCCGGCGGTCGACGCCTTCCTCGAAGCCGGCTTTCTGAACGCCGCACGCAGCTTCGAGCAGGGCGGCATGCAGTTGCCGACGCTGCTGTCCCAGGCCTGCTTCGCGCATTTCCAGGCGGCCAACGCGGCGACCACGTCCTATCCGTTCCTGACCATGGGCGCGGCCAACCTGATCGAAAGTTTCGGCAGCGAGGAGCAGAAGCGGCGCTTCCTCGAGCCAATGATCGAGGGGCGCTTCTTCGGCACCATGGCGCTCACCGAACCGCATGCCGGCTCGTCGCTGTCGGACATCCGCACCCGCGCGGAGCCGGCCGGCGACGGCAGTTACCGGATCAAGGGCAACAAGATCTTCATTTCCGGCGGCGACCATCCGCTGTCGGAAAATATCGTGCACATGGTGCTGGCCAAGCTGCCGGACGCGCCGCCGGGGGTGAAGGGCATCTCGCTGTTCATCGTGCCCAAGTTCCTCGTCGAGGACGACGGCTCGCTGGGCGAGCGCAACGACGTGGCGCTGGCCGGGCTGTTTCACAAGATGGGCTGGCGCGGCACCACCTCGACGGCGCTGAACTTCGGCGATAACGGCGCCTGCATCGGCTACCTGGTCGGCAAGCCGCACGCCGGGCTGTCCTACATGTTCCAGATGATGAACGAGGCGCGCATCGGCGTCGGCATGGGCGCAGTGATGCTCGGCTACGCTGGGTACCTGTATTCGCTGGACTACGCCCGCGAGCGTCCGCAGGGCCGCCTGCCGGACGGCAAGGACCCGACCTCCGGGCAGGTCTCGATCATCCAGCACGCCGACGTGCGGCGCATGCTGCTGACCCAGAAGGCCTACGTGGAGGGCGCCTTCGACCTCGGGCTTTACGCCGCGCGCCTGTTCGACGACACCCAGACCCTCGCCACCGAGGAAGAACGCAAGCAGGCCCATGAGCTGCTCGACCTGCTCACCCCGATCGTCAAGTCCTGGCCCTCGGAGTTCTGCCTGAAGGCCAACGAGCTGGCGGTGCAGATCCTCGGCGGCCACGGCTACACCCGCGACTACCCGGTGGAGCAGTACTACCGCGACAACCGCCTCAACCCGATCCACGAGGGCACCCACGGCATCCAGTCGCTCGACCTGCTCGGACGCAAGGTGGCGCAGAACAACGGCGCCGGCCTCAAGCAGCTGACCCGTCTGATCGGCGACTGCTGCCGCCGCGCCGCCGAATACGAGTCGCTCAACGCGCTGCGTGAGCCGCTGGAGCGCCTACTGCAACGCCTGTCGACCGTCACCCTGGCGCTGCTCGGCGACCTGATGCAGGGCAAGGTCAACCAGGCGCTGGCCAACTCGGCGCTGTACCTCAACGTGTTCGGCCATGCGGTGATCGGCTGGCGCTGGCTGGAACAGGCGATCCGTGCCGAACAGGGTCTGGCCCGCGGCAACCCGGCGGATGAGGACTTCTACCGGGGCAAACTGCAGGCCGCGCGTTACTTCCTGACCTGGGAAGTGCCGGGCTGCGACCAGGCGCTGGCGCTCCTCGAAGCGCGCGACGACACCTGCCTGGCCATGCAGGAGGCATGGTTCTAGCCAGCCGTGCCCGTGCCATAGACGTCCCGCACGGCGGGACGTCTGCCTCCCGGCTACTGCTTTGCCCCTCTTAGCCTCCCGCCTTAAAAACGCCGGACATTTTTTCACAGCGGCGCAAACCCTCAGGTTAGAATCCCTGGCATGCGACCTGCATAGAAAGGCCGGACCGTACTCGTTCGAGACGGTCGTTTTCGTCCGCTTGAGGAGTAGCCGTACGTGGATGCCATCACCATCAACAGCCTGTTCCTGATCGGCGCGTTGCTGGTGGGTGCGAGCATCCTGGTCAGCTCGCTGTCCTCGCGCCTGGGCATTCCGATCCTGGTGATCATCCTCGCGGTCGGCATGCTCGCCGGCATCGACGGCCCCGGCGGCATCGGCTTCTCCAATTATCCGATGGCCTACCTGGTGGGCAACCTGGCGCTGGCAATCATCCTGCTCGACGGCGGCTTGCGCACCCGTGTGTCCAGCTTCCGCGTGGCGCTCTGGCCGGCACTGTCGATGGCCACGGTGGGCGTGCTGATCACCACCGGGCTGACCGGCATGGCCGCCGCCTGGCTGTTCGACCTGAACCTCATCCAGGGCCTGTTGATCGGCGCCATCGTCGGCTCCACCGATGCCGCCGCGGTGTTCTCGCTGCTCGGCGGCAAGGGCCTCAACGAACGGGTCAACGCCACCCTGGAAATCGAATCGGGCAGCAACGACCCGATGGCGGTGTTCCTCACCGTGACCCTGATCGACATGCTCGCCAAGGGCCAGACCGGCGTCGACATCGGCTTCCTGGGTCACCTGCTCAGCGAATTCGGCATCGGCGCGCTGCTTGGCCTCGGCGGCGGCTGGCTGCTGTTGCAGATGATCAACCGCATCCACCTCGCCCACGGGCTCTATCCGCTGCTGGTCATCAGTGGCGGGTTGATGATCTTCGCCCTGACCAACACCCTGCACGGCAGCGGTATCCTCGCCGTCTACCTCTGCGGCCTGGTGCTCGGCAACCGGCCGATCCGTTCGCGCCACAGCATCCTGCACATGCTCGACGGCATGGCCTGGCTGGCGCAGATCGGCATGTTCCTGGTCCTCGGCCTGCTGGTCACGCCGCATGACCTGCTGCCGATCGCGATCCCGGCGCTGGCTTTGGCGCTGTGGATGATTCTGGTCGCGCGCCCGCTGTCGGTGCTGATCGGCCTGTGGCCGTTCCGCGCCTTCCACGACCGCGAGAAAGCCTTCATCGCCTGGGTCGGCCTGCGCGGCGCGGTGCCGATCATCCTCGCGGTGTTCCCGCTGATGGCCGGGCTGCCATACGCCCAGCTGTACTTCAATCTGGCGTTCTTCATCGTCCTGGTGTCGCTGCTGGTGCAGGGCACCAGCCTGCCGTGGGCCGCCAAGCTGCTGCGCGTCACGGTGCCGCCGGCACCGGCGCCGATCTCCCGCGCCGGGCTGGAAGTGCATCCGACCAGCGAGTGGGAGCTGTTCGTCTACCGCCTCGGCGCCGAGAAATGGTGCATCGGCGCCGCCCTGCGCGAACTGAAGATGCCCGACGACACACGCATCGCCGCGCTGTTCCGCGGCACCGACCTGCTCCACCCGTCCGGCAGCACCACGCTGGAAGCCGGCGACATACTCTGCGTGATCGGCCACGACCGCGACCTGCCGGCGCTCGGCAAGCTGTTCAGCCAGGCGCCCAAGCGCGGCCAGGACCTGCGCTTCTTCGGCGATTTCGTCCTCGAAGGCGACGCCGAGCTGGGCGCCATCGGCGCGCTCTACGGCCTGCAACTGGACGACCTCGACGGCAGTCAGCCGCTGAGCCGCTTCATCGCCCGGCAGATCGGCGGCGAACCGGTCGTCGGCGACCAGGTGGAATGGAAGGGCCTGACCTGGACCGTCGCCAGCATGGACGGCAATCGCATCGACAAGGTCGGCGTCAGGATTCCCGAAGGCGGCCGCCCGGGGCCGGGGCTGTTCCTCTAGCCGTAAGGGGCATGACGGTCCTCGCAAGCAACTGAGGCTATTGGTCGCGACGGCCTGTTAAACTCCCCCGTCCTTCCAGCCGCACGAATGCCGCCATGCCCTTTCTGCGTTGCCTGTCTATCGCCCTGCTGCTCGGTTTCTGCCTGAGCGTTTCGCCCTCCCACGCCGAACCACCGTCGCGCGATGCCGTACAGCAGAGCCTCGACGGCCTGGCCCAGCGCAAGCTCGCCGAGGCCGACCAGGCAGCGGTGCAGCAGGCCCTCGAACGCACCCTGAACCTGCTCGACCAGCGCGCCACGACCCAGCAGGCCCTGGCCAGCCTCAAGCAGCAGCTCGCCGAAGCGCCCCGCCTGATCGCCGCATCGCAGCGCCAGCTGGCGCAGTTCAAGGCCAGCACGCCGGTGGACATCGCCAGGCGCTACGCCGGCAGCAAGGTGCCGGAGCTGGAGCAACTGATCAATGAACGCAGCAACCAGCTGAACGAGTGGCAAAAGGCGAGCACCGCTGCCAACAGCCTGATCATCACCTCGCAGACCCGTCCCGAGCGCGCGCAGACGGAAATCAGCAGTAACCAGACGCGCAGCCAGGAAATCAGCAGCGCCCTGAAAACCGGCAAACTGAACGGCAAGCCGCTGATCCCCGAAAGCCGCGGCATGCTCGAAGCGGAGCTGGCGCAACTCGATGCGCAGACCCAACTGCGCCGCCAGGAGATGGCCGGCAACAGCCTGCTGCAGGACCTCGGCAATGCTCAGCGCGACCTCCTGCAGGAGCGCATCGCACGGCTGGAAAAGGAAATCCTCGACCTCCAGCAACTGATCAGCGACAAGCGCCGCGAACAGTCCGAACAGACCGTCGCGGTCCAGTCGGCGGAAGCGCAGAAACTCAGCCCGGACAGCCTGCTGGCCCAGGAAAGCAGCGAGAATCTGCAGCTTTCCGACTACCTGCTCAAGGCCACCGACCGCCTCAGCCAACTGAACCGTCTGAACCTCGAGGCGCGGCAGAAGCTAGATAGCCTGACCCAGGCGGATCAGGCGCTGGAAGAACAGATCAATGTGCTCAAGGGCAGCCTGTTGCTGTCGAAGATCCTTTACCAGCAGCAACAGGCGCTGCCGAAGGTGAAGACCGACAGCGACCTCGCCGATGAGATCGCCGACCTGCGCCTGTACCAGTTCGAGCTCAACCAGCGCCGCGAAAAGCTCGGCCGACCCGCCGAGTATGTTGACAGGCTGCTCGCCGCCCAGCCGCCGGAGCAGGTCACCCCCGAGCTGCGCCAGTCGTTGCAGGGCATCGCCGACACCCGCAGCGAGCTGCTCACACAGCTCAACACCGAGCTCAACTCGCTGCTCAACGAAGCGATCAACCTTCAGCTCAACCAGAAGCAGTTGCAGGACACCGCCAAGACCCTGCGCGCCACGCTCGAGGAGCAGATGTTCTGGATTCCCAGCAACCAGCCGTTGGGGCTGGACTGGCTGCGCCTGGCGCCTACCTACCTGCAGAGCCAGGTGGCGCGGGTGCCGTGGAGCTCGCTGACCCAGGAGCTGCTGGCCGGCCTCGGCAGCCGCCCGTGGGTGTTCATTCCGCTGTTGCTGGGGATAGGCGTGCTGCTCTGGCGGCGCAGTTTCATTCACCAGAAACTGCAGAAGCTCCACGGTGACATCGGCCATTACAAGGACGACAGCCAGCTGCACACGCCGCTGGCGGTGTTCCTGTACATCCTCCTGGCGCTGCCCGGAAGCCTGTTCCTGATGCTCTGCGGGCTGGCGCTGCGCTATGACGCGCGCGGCCAGAACGCCGCCCTGGGCTCGGCGCTGATCCAGATGGCCGAGGCCTGGCTGGTGTTCTACACCGCCTACCGGGTGCTCGACAGCGGCGGCCTGGCCGAACTGCACTTCCGCTGGGCGCGCCGCCAGGTTTCGTTCCTGCGGGCGCAGATGCGCAGCCTCGGCTTAGTAGTCATGGCGCTACTGGCAGTGGTGAGCGTTGCCGAAATGCAGCCCGAGACCCTCGCCGAGGACGTCATCGGGATCGTCGTCGTGCTGGTCTGCTACGCACTGATGGCCTGGCTGCTGGGCAAGACGCTGCTCAGCGGGCCGCGCAAGAAGGCGGTCAACCTGATCATCGGCGTGGCCATCATTGCCCTGCCGATCGCGCTGATCGTCGCGGTCGGCTTCGGCTACTACTACACCGCGCTGCGCCTGACCGACCGCCTGATCGACACGCTCTACCTGGTGATGATCTGGATCCTGCTGGAAGCCATGTCGGTTCGCTGGCTGTCGGTGGCGGCGCGGCGGCTGGCCTACCAGCGCGCGCTGGCCAAGCGCCAGAGCCAGGCCAAGGAAGGGCTCGAGGGCGAGGTTCTGGAGGAGCCGACCCTGGACATCGAGCAGATCAACCAGCAGTCGTTGCGGCTGATCCGCGTCGCCCTGCTCGGGGTGTTCTTCGTCGCGCTCTACTGGGTCTGGGCCGACCTGCTCACCGTGTTCGCCTATCTCGACAACATCACCCTCTACACCTATGCCAGCGGCACCGGCGCCAGCGCGGTGCAGACGCCCATCACCCTGCTCAACCTGCTCAGCGCGCTGATCCTGTTCGCCATCACCGTGGTTCTCGCCGGCAACCTGCCGGGCCTGCTCGAAGTGCTGGTGCTGTCGCGCCTGAGCCTCGCCCAGGGCAGCGCCTACGCCACCACCACGCTGCTGTCCTACGCCATCGCCGGGCTCGGCTTCGTGGTCACGCTGTCGACCCTCGGGGTCAGCTGGGACCGCTTGCAATGGCTGGTCGCGGCACTTTCGGTGGGTATCGGCTTTGGCATGCAGGCGATCTTCGCCAACTTCATTTCCGGGCTGATCCTGCTCTTCGAGCGGCCGATCCGCATCGGCGACCTGATCACCATCGGCAGCATCACCGGCACGGTGAACCGCATCCGCATCCGCGCCACCCACATCACCGACGGCGACCGCAAGGCGGTGATCGTGCCCAACCAGATCCTGCTCACCAGCCAGGTGATCAACTGGACGCTGACCGACACCATCACCCGCATCGTGCTGACCTACAGCGTCAACCGCGGCTCGGACCTGACGCTGGTGCGCAAGCTGCTGATGCAGGTGACCCAGGAAAACCCCCGCGTGCTGCGCGACCCGGCACCAACCGTGCAACTGACGGTGTACGGCGCCACGACCCTGGATCACGAACTGAAAATCTACGTGCGCGACCTCAGCGACCGCGGCCCGGCCACTGACGAGCTGAACCGGCGCATCGATCAGCTGTTCCGCGAGAACAACATCAACGTCGCCGGCGTGCCGCAGATGGACGTGTTCCTCAACAACCGCGACGGCGCGGAGAAAAAGATCTGCAGCGCCGCCGCGCAGCCCGACGCCGGCGATACGCCCGCCGAGCCGCCGCCCAAGCCGTGATCGGAATCCGGAGGCGCTCGCGCGGCGCCGCCGATCGGACGGTCGACGCCCCTGCCGGCGGCGCGACGTGTTAAAAACGAAGCATGAAAAGTCTCGACAATCTGGTTTTCGATAACCGCTTCGCCCGCTTGGGCGACACCTTCTCCACCGCCGTGCTGCCCGAACCCATCGCCGACCCGCGCCTGGTGGTGGCCAGCGCGGCGGCCATGGCGCTGCTCGACCTCGCCCCGGCCGAAAGCGAACGTCCCGAATTTGCCGACATCTTCGCCGGCCACATGCTCTGGTCCGACGCCGAACCGCGGGCGATGGTTTACTCCGGGCACCAGTTCGGCTCCTACAATCCGCGCCTGGGTGACGGCCGCGGCCTGCTGCTGGGCGAGGTGGTCAATGCCGCTGGCGAGCACTGGGACCTGCACCTCAAGGGTGCCGGGCAGACGCCTTACTCGCGTTCGGGCGACGGACGCGCGGTGCTGCGCAGCTCGATCCGCGAATTCCTCGCCAGCGAATACCTGCATGCGCTGGGCATCCCCAGCTCACGGGCGCTGTGCGTGACCGGCTCGAGCACGCCGGTGTATCGCGAGACCGAGGAACGCGCCGCCATGCTGCTGCGCATGGCACCCAGTCACGTGCGCTTCGGCAGCTTCGAGTACCTCTACTACACGCGCCAGCATGACGCCCTGGGTCAACTCGCCGACCACGTCCTGCGTGAGCATTACCCGCACTGCCTGGAGTCGCCCGAGCCGCGCGCCGCTCTGTTCCGCGATGTGCTGGAACGCAACGCCGAGCTGATCGCCCGCTGGCAGGCCTACGGCTTCTGCCACGGCGTGATGAACACCGACAACATGTCGATCCTCGGCATCACCTTCGACTTCGGCCCCTACGCCTTTCTCGACGATTTCGACGCGCACTTCATCTGCAACCACTCCGACGACAGCGGCCGCTACTCCTTCAGCAACCAGGTGCCCATCGCGCACTGGAACCTCTCCGCGCTAGCCCAGGCGCTGACGCCGTTCGTCAGCGTGGAAATCCTGCGCGAGACGCTCAGCCTGTTCCTGCCGCTGTACCAGGCGCACTACCTGGACCTGATGCGTCGCCGCCTGGGCCTGCAGCGGGCGGACGAGACCGATGGCGAACTGGTGGAGCGCCTGCTGCAACTGATGCAGGGCAGCGCCGTCGACTACAGCCTGTTCTTCCGCCGTCTCGGCGAGGACGCGCCGGAAACGGCCCTGGCCCGCCTGCGCGACGATTTCGTCGACCTGGCCGGGTTCGATGCCTGGGCCGCGCGCTACCGCGCCCGCGCCGAGAGCGAGGGCGGCGATCAGGCCGCGCGCCGGCAGCGCATGCATGCGGTGAACCCCAAGTACGTCCTGCGCAACTACCTGGCGCAGCGCGCCATCGAGGCTGCGGAAGCCGGCGACTACAGCGCCGTGCGCGAACTGCATGCGGTGCTCGGCCGGCCCTTCGACGAGCAACCCGGCAAGGAAGGTTTCGCCGAGCGCCCGCCGGAATGGGGCAAGCATCTGGAAATCAGTTGCTCGTCCTGATCCATAGCGGCGCGATCAGCGCGGAGTCCAAACAAAAGCGCATATAACCCTGCCTAATCATTCTTAGACTCTCTAAGCAAAGCTGACTATCGTGGCGCCACCGGGTGGCCAACCACTCGCCCAGACGGCTTCTGCATCAAATGAAAATCCGCGATCTAGACCTCACCGCCAGCCCGATCAACAGCGAGCACCAGGCCCTCGGCCTGCCGCCGGTCGAGGACTACGTTTCCAACCCGGTCAACCATCCCGTGCTGCGCGTCGCCATGTGGCTGGCCGTGGCGATTCTCGTCGGGCTGCTTGGCTTCCTCGCCTGGAGGCTGTTCTTCGGCGAACACCCGAGCAGCGGCCTGGAGATCATCGAGGGCGCCCTGAACAGCCCGCTGTTCTGGAGCGCGGTGGCGGTCGGCTTCTTCGCCCAGGCCATCGATGGCGCGCTGGGCATGGCCTACGGCATCACCGCGACCACCTTCCTCCTGAGTGCCGGCGCCTCGCCCGCCGCAGCCAGCGCCAGCGTGCACATCGCCGAAGTCTTCACCACCGGTCTGTCCGGCATCTCCCACGTCAAGCTGGGCAACGTCAACAAGTCGCTGTTCCTCCGCCTGCTGCTGCCGGGAATGATCGGTGCCGTGCTCGGCGCGGTGGTGATCACCCAGTTCGACGGCAAGGTGCTCAAGCCCTTCATCTCCGCCTACCTGCTGCTGATGGGCCTGTACATCCTGGCCAAGGCGTTCCGCCACGCGGTGCAGAAGCGCCAGCCGAAGCACATCGCCAAGCTGGCGCTGTTCGGCGGTTTCGTCGACGCCGCCGGCGGTGGCGGCTGGGGGCCGGTGGTGACCACCACGCTGATCGGCTCCGGCAGCGACCCGCGCACCACCATCGGCTCGGTCAACTTCGCCGAGTTCTTCCTGACCATTGCCAGCGCCACCTCCTTCATCCTGCTCGCCGGCCAGCCGAGCACCTGGCTGCTGGTCGCCGGCCTGGTCTTCGGCGGCCTGTTCGCCGCGCCCTTCGCCGCGCTGCTGTGCAAGAGCCTGCCGGCGAAGACCCTGCTGGTGCTGATCGGCAGCCTGATCAGCCTGATCAGCGCCTACAACATCTACAACGCGTTGGCCGGCTGATCGCGGCATAACCTTAGGCATAAACGGTTTAGCCAGAGGTGGCTGGAGGCATTGACCCGCCGCCGTTCCAGTCGACATGCTCAGGGCCTTCCCTGCCACGATGGAACGCCTCGCATATGAAACTGGAAACCCTCGCCATTCACGCCGGCTACAGCCCCGACCCGACCACCAAGGCCGTGGCCGTGCCGATCTACCAGACCAGTTCCTACGCCTTCGACGACACCCAGCACGGCGCCGACCTGTTCGACCTGAAGGTCGCCGGCAACATCTACACGCGGATCATGAACCCCACCAGCGACGTGCTGGAAAAGCGCGTCGCGGCGCTGGAGGGCGGTGTCGGCGCGCTGGCCGTGGCGTCCGGCGCGGCGGCCATCACCTACGCGATCCAGACCCTCGCCGAGGTCGGCGACAACATCGTCTCGGTGGCCAAGCTGTACGGCGGCACCTACAACCTCTTCGCCCATACCCTGCCGCGCTTCGGCATCGAGACCCGCTTCGCGCCGCACGACGACATCGACGCCCTGGAAGCGCTGATCGACGGGCGCACCAAGGCGGTGTTCTGCGAATCCATCGGCAACCCGGCCGGCAACATCGTCGACCTGCAGGCGCTGGCCGAGGCCGCGCACCGCCATGGCGTGCCGCTGATCGTCGACAACACCGTTGCCACGCCGGTGCTCTGCCGGCCGTTCGAGCACGGCGCCGACATCGTCGTGCATTCGCTGACCAAGTACATCGGCGGCCATGGCAACTCCATCGGCGGCATCGTCGTCGACTCGGGAAAATTCCCCTGGGCGCAGAACAGCGAGCGCTTCCCGCTGCTGAACACGCCTGACCCGTCCTACCACGGCGTTACCTACACCGAGGCCTTCGGCCCCGCCGCCTTCATCGGCCGTTGCCGCGTGGTGCCGCTGCGCAATACCGGCGCCGCGCTGTCGCCGTTCAATGCCTTCCTCATCCTGCAGGGCCTGGAAACCCTCGGCCTGCGCATGGAACGGCACACCGCGAACGCGCTGAGGGTCGCCGAATACCTGCGCGACCATCCGCAGGTGCGCTGGGTGAAATACGCCGGCCTGGCGGATCACCCGGAGCACGAACTGGCGCGGCGCTATGTCGACGGCAAACCGGCGGGAATCCTGTCCTTCGGCATCGAAGGCGGCCAGGCCGCCGGCGCGCGCTTCATCGATGCGCTGCAACTGGTGGTGCGTCTGGTGAACATCGGCGATGCCAAGTCGCTGGCCTGCCACCCCGCGTCCACCACGCACCGGCAACTCGACGACGCCGAACTGGAGAAGGCCGGCGTGCCGCGCGACATGGTCCGGCTGTCGATCGGCATCGAGCACATCGACGACATCCTCGCCGACATCGAGCAGGCGCTGGCCGCGGCGCGCGGCTGACCGGTCGCCTTGACTTCCCTGCCCGCGGCTCCACATTAGGAATCACCACCCTTCAACGGAGCCGCGGCATGTCCGACGCCCTTCTCGTTCCCTGCGCGCACTGCGCCGGGCTCAACCGCATACCGGCCGCGCGCCTGGGCGAGACGCCGAAGTGCGGCCATTGCAAGGCCGAGGTGCTCAGCGCCACGCCCTTCGAACTGAACCAGGCCAATTTCGACCGGCAGACCCAGGGCGATCTGCCGTTGCTGGTGGATGTCTGGGCCGACTGGTGCGGGCCGTGCAAGGCCTTCGCCCCGGTGTTCCAGCAGGCCGCCGCGCAGCTGCGCGGGCGCTGCCGGCTGGGCAAGCTGGACAGCGAAGCCAACCGCGAACTGTCGGCGCGCCTGGGCATTCGCTCGATCCCCAGCCTGATCCTCTACCGCGACGGCCGCGAAAGCGCGCGCCAGAGCGGCGCCATGCCGCTGCCGCAACTACTCGCATGGCTGAACGGCCAGGGACTCTGAGCGCATCGGTCACTGGCGCCGAGCGCGGCGATCATTGCCGCCTCAGCGCCGCCGGCTAGGCTGGGGCTTCAGCGAAGGAGTCCGCCATGCCCATGCCCGCCGAGATCGCCCGCCAGCTCACCGAGGAAAAGATCGCCTTCGTCCAGCGCATGGGCCTAAAGGCCGAGGTGCTGGAGCCCGGCTTCGTGCGCCTGCTGGCGCCGCTGGCCGGCAACCAGAACCACATCGGCAGCCTTTACGCCGGCGCCCTCTTCACCCTCGCCGAAATGCCCGGCGGCGCACTCTTCCTCACCAGCTTCGACAGCCAGCGTTTCTACCCGGTGGTGAAGGAAGTGAACCTGCGTTTCCGCCGCCCGGCCACCAGCGACATCCGCGTGGAAGCACGCCTGGACGCCGCCGAGATCGAGCGCATCCAGGAGGAGGCGACGCGCGCCGGCAAGGCCGAGTACCGGCTCGACCTGCAGCTCACCGACGCCTCGGGCGCCGTGGTGGCCGAGAGCAGCGCGCTCTACCAGTTGCGCGCCCACCCGCGCTGACGCGCATCAGCCAGCCGCTTCGAGAAGGCGGTGCAGCTCGACGAACTGCCGCGTCAGCTTGTGCGCGGGGTCGAGATGGATCAGCGGCGTGCAGGCCTCGTGCGACTCGCGCATCTTCACCGAGGCGCCGAGATAGACCGGCAGCACCGGCAGGCCTTCGCCAATCATCTCGTCGAGCACCCGCTGCGGCAACGCCGCCCGCGCCTGGAACTGGTTGACCACGATGCCTTCCACCGTCAGCCCGGGGTTGTGGTCGTCGCGAATCTCCTCGATCTCGCGCAGCAGCCCGTACAGGGCCTGGCGTGAGAAGCTGTCGCAATCGAAGGGGATCAGGCAGCGCTCGGCGGCGATCAGTGCGGACACCGTGTAGAAGTTCAGCGCCGGCGGGGTATCCAGGTAGATCCGCTCGTAGTCCTCGTCGAGCGAATCGAGCAGTTTGCGCAGCTTGTTGATCTTGTGTTTCGCCTCGAGCTTGGGCTGCAGGTCGGCAAGCTCCGCGGTGGCGGTGATCACGTGCAGGTTGTCGAACGGCGTCTCGTAGATGTCCACCTTTCCGTTCTTGGCGATCGGCCCGGACGAGAGGATCTGCGTGAAGAAGTCGGCGATCCCCAGTGGAATCTCGTCGCCGGCCAGCCCGGTGAGGTAATGGCTGGAGTTGCCCTGGCTGTCGAGGTCCACCAGCAGCGTGCGATAACCCTCCGCCGCACTCACCGCCGCCAGGTTGCAGGCGATGCTCGACTTGCCCACCCCGCCCTTCTGATTGAACACCACGCGACGCATGCGAAACCTCCGGAAAAGGAACCCGCCGCCCACTCTACGCTGCAAAGATGACAATAAGACGACAGCGCCGACGCCATGGATCGCCGCGTTTCGATGAGCGGCGAACACTCCACCGCTCGCCTTTTGTATAAAGGTCGGGTTAGAACGCCAGTGACCGGGAAAGTTGCGCCGTGTCATCTTCGACCCTGTAACATTGTTTGCCTGTAGCGGATCGCGCCGGGATAATGCGCGCCCGCGCGTGGCCTGGACAGTTTCACACCAGCCCGTTTCAGGAAGACGCCCCTCGCAATGGACGCCCGTACAGGCGGGAACGAGCGCTTTGACGTGATTCAATTCAGCATCGATCAATGGAGAGCCTGGGCTCCGGGCCTGGAAGACCCGGACGCCTGGACGCGCTGGAGCCTGGCCCCCGGCTGTGTCAGCGGCGACCCGGCGGCTGTGCCTGCGGTCGACTTCCTCCCCGCGATGCAGCGCCGGCGCATGAGCCGGCTGGCGCGAATGACCTTCCAGGTGGCATGGCCGCTGGCCGAAGGCCAGGCGCCGATGCCGATGGTGTTCGCCTCCCGGCACGGCGAGACGCCGCGGACCTTCGCCCTGCTCAGCGAACTGGCCGAACGGCAGCCGCTGTCACCCACCCAGTTCAGTCTCTCGGTGCACAACGCGATCATCGGCCTGTGGTCGATCCTGCGCGGCGACAACAGCGAGATGACCGCCATAGCCGCCGAAGGCGACGGCCTCGAGCACGCCTTGCTGGAGGCTGCCGGGCTGCTCGCCGAGGGCGAGCCGCAGGTGCTGCTGGTGATCGCGGAGGACCGCCCGCCGGAAGTCTACGCCCCCTGGATCGACGACGTGCCCTTCCCCTATGCCGTGGCCCTGAGACTGCGCCGCGGCGCGCAGTGGACGCTGTCCTGCGACACCCCCGGCGCCGATGCGTCCGCCCGCCAGTGGCCGCACGCGCTGAATTTCCTGCTCACCCTGCTGCAAGGCGCAAGCCTGTGCAGCAACCACTGGAAGCACCGTGCATGGACCTGGCGACGCCATCCTTGAAGGCGCACGGCAGCGCGCCCTATGCCTGGCGGCTGATCGCCACGGGGTTGAGCTTCGTGCTGTTCGGTGTCGGCGGATTGTGCCTGCGGCTGGTGATCTTCCCGCTGCTGGGCCTGCTTCCCGGCGACGCTGCCCGGCGCCGCCAGCGGGCACGCGCGACCGTCAGCCGGCTGTTCTGGCTGTTCGTCCAGTTCATGTACCGCAGCGGCGTGCTCACCTACGAGATCGAAGGAGTGCAACGCCTAGGCCAGCCCGGCCAATTGATCATCGCCAATCACCCGTCGCTGATCGACGTGGTGGTGCTGATCGCCTGCATCCGCGATGCGAACTGCGTGGTCAAGCAAAGCCTGTGGAACAACCCGTTCACCCGCGGGCCGGTGCGCGCCGCGGGCTACATCAGCAACAGCGGGAGCATGGACATGCTCGACGAGGCGGCCGGGGCGCTGCGCTCGGGACAAACCCTGATCGTCTTTCCCGAAGGCACCCGCACCACGCCCGGTCGTGCACCGGAGTTCCACCGCGGCGCCGCGGCGATCGCCCTGCGCGGCGCCCGCATCGTCACGCCGGTGGTGATCAGCGTCACTCCGACCACCCTGACCAAGGCCGAGCCCTGGTACAGCATTCCCTCGCGACGTTTCCACTTCCGCCTGAAGGTCGGCGCGGACATCGATCCGCAACGCTTCGCCGGGCAGGACTCCGCGCCCATCGCTTCGCGCAAACTCAACGATCATCTGCATCACTACTTCATGAAGGAGCTCGCCGAAGATGAGCCAACTGGAAACTGACATCAAAAACCTGATCATCGAGGCCCTTGGTCTCGAGGATATGGGCCCGGACGACATCGGCAGCGAACAACCGCTGTTCGGCGACGGCCTCGGCCTCGACTCGGTGGACGCCCTGGAACTGGGCCTGGCCATCCAGAAGCGTTTCGGCATCAAGATCGACGCCGAAGCCAAGGACACCCGCACGCATTTCGCCAACGTGGCCAGCCTGGCGGCTTACGTCAGCGCGAGCAAAGCGGCCTGAAGGAACGACCCATGCAGAATCGCGATGAAATCTTTGCCACCCTGCGCGACGCGTTGGTCGAGCTGTTCGAGCTGGAACCCGAGCGGATCACGCCGGAGGCCAACCTTTACCAGGACCTGGAAATCGACAGCATCGATGCGGTCGACCTGATCGACCACCTGAAACGCCAGACCGGCAGGAAAATCGCCGCCGAGGACTTCAAGGCGGTGCGCACGGTGGCGGACGTGGTCGAGGCGATGCACAAGATGCAGGACGCCGCTTGAGCCGACTGATCGCTCTGGGGTTGCTGCTGGCCGGGCTGGCCTATCCGTTCGCCGTCTACTACGGCCTCGGGCATCTGTCCCCGCAGTTCTTCGCCATCCTGCTCGGCAGCCTCTGGCTGGCGCGCATGCTGTGCAGCGCCGAACGCCCGGGCAACCGCGGGCTGGCGCTGGGCGCGCTGGCCTTCTGCGTGCTGCTCGGCCTGGTCGGCGACGCGCATCTGCTGCGCTGGTACCCGGTGCTGATCAGCCTGATGCTGCTGGCGCTGTTCGGCCTCAGCCTCAGGTACGGCCCGCCGCTGGTCGAGCGCCTGGCGCGCCTGCGCGAGCCGGAACTGCCGGCCGTGGCGATCCGCTACACGCGCCAGGTGACCGTGGTCTGGGCGATCTTCTTCCTCTGCAACGGGCTGCTCGCCGCCGCGCTGACGCTGTGGGCGCCGCTGAGCTGGTGGACGCTCTACAACGGGCTGCTCTCCTACCTGCTGATGGGCCTGCTGTTCATCGGCGAATGGCTGTTGCGCCAACGCGTGAGGGCGAACGCATGACGCCGCTGCACCGCCTGCTGCTGGAGTCGCCCGGCCGGCGCGCGCTGAGCCTCGCACCTGCCCTCGACCACACCGAGTTCCGCCAGCGCGCCCTGTGCCTGGCAGCCGCCCTGCAACGCCGCGGCGTGCGCCGCCTGGCCCTGCACCTGGAAGACGCCGCCGAGCTGGCCATCGCGCTGTTCGGCGCCTGGCGCGCCGGCGTCGAGGCGATCCTGCCGGCCGACCTGCAACCGGGCAATCGCCAGCGCCTGGCGCCAGAGGTCGACCTCTGGCTGACCGACCAGCCGGGCGACGTGCAGCTCGACGCGCTGCAGGACGAGCCCCTGGCCGCCGCGGAACTGGACCTGGACGCCTGCTGCCTGACGTTGAGCACCTCCGGTTCCAGCGGCGAACCCAAGCTGATCGGCAAGTCGCTGCGCCAGCTGGCCAACGAAGTCGACGCGCTCGAAGCCCTGTGGGGCGCCGAGCTGGGCGCCGCCACGCTGATCGGCAGCGTTGCCGCGCAACACATCTACGGGCTGCTGTTCCGCGTGCTCTGGCCGCTGGCCGCGGGGCGCACCTTCCTGCGCCGGGCGCTGCCGTTCCCCGAGGACATCCAGCTCGCCAGCCTGGGCCTCGCCGACGCCGGCGAATTCGCCTGGGCCGCCAGCCCTGCGTTACTCAAACGCATGGGCGACAATCTCGACTGGCCCGCGCTGGGCCGCGTCAGCAAGGTGTTTTCCTCCGGCGGCGCGCTGCCGGTCGAAGCCGCCCGGGAACTGCAACGACGTCTCGGCCAGTGGCCGACGGAAATCTACGGCAGCTCGGAAACCGGCGGCATCGCCTGGCGTCAGGGCGATGGCCTGTGGCGGCCCTTCGCCGGCGTCGAGCTGAGCCAGGATGACAGCGGCGCGCTGCGCATCGCTTCCGCCTATTTGCCTGCCGGCCATGTCGAACAGTCGGCGGATGCCGTCCGGCTCGACGCCAGCGGCGGCTTCGAGCTGCTCGGTCGCCTCGATCGCATCGTCAAGCTGGAAGAAAAACGCATCTCCCTGCCGATGCTCGAAGGGGCACTGGCCAGCCACGCCTGGGTCGCCGATTGCCGCCTTGGCGTGATCAGCGAAAACCGCGCCTATCTGGGTGCCCTGGTCGCGCTCAGCGATGCCGGGCTGCACGTCTTGCGCAACGAGGGCCGTCGCGCGCTGACCCAGGCGCTGCGTGCCCATCTCGGCGACCACTGCGAGGCGCTGGCGCTGCCGCGCCGCTGGCGGCTGCTGCGGCAACTGCCGCTCACCGCGCAGGGCAAGCTGCCGCAGGCACAGGTCGATGCCCTGCTGCAGGCGCCGCGCACCAGGCAGCCGGAACGGGTCGAGCAGCACCAGGTCGACGGCGAGTGGCGACTGCTGCTGGAGGTGCCGCCGGACCTGGCGCACTTCAGCGGGCATTTCCCGCGCACCCCGGTGCTCCCCGGCGTGGTGCAGATCGACTGGGCACTGAGCCTGGCCCGCGAGCTGCTCGAACTGCCCCCGCGCTTCTGCGGCATGGAGGTGCTGAAGTTCCAGCAACTCGCGCGTCCCGGCGACCGGCTGCACCTGACGCTGCGCTTCGATGCCGAGCGCGGCAAGCTGCACTTCGCCTATCGCAACGACGAGGCGCCCTGTTCCTCCGGGCGCATCCTCCTCGGGCCGGCCCATGTTTAGGCCCTGCGCGGTGATCCCGGTGTACAACCACGAGCACGCCCTGCCGCTGGTGTTGCAGGCGCTGCGCGGGGCCGGACTGGCCTGCGTGATCGTCGACGACGCCTCCAGCCCGGCCTGCGCTGCGGCGATGGATCGACTGGCCGAGGCCGAGCATGTCCATCTGGTGCGCCTGGCGACCAACCAGGGAAAGGGCGGCGCGGTGATGGCCGGCCTGCGCGAGGCCCGTCGCCTGGGCTTCAGCCATGCGCTGCAGGTGGATGCCGACGGCCAGCACGACCTCGGCGACGTCGCCGCCTTCCTCGCCGCCGCAGAGCAGACACCGCAGGCGCTGATCTGCGGCTACCCGCAGTACGACGCGAGCGTTCCGAAGAGCCGCCTCTATGCGCGCTACCTGACCCATGTCTGGGTCTGGATCAACAGCCTCTCGCTGCGCATCCGCGACGGCATGTGCGGCTTCCGCGTCTACCCGCTGGAGCCGACCCTGGCGCTGCTCGACTCGGCGCGGCTGGGCAGGCGGATGGATTTCGACCCGGAAATCCTCGTGCGCCTGGCCTGGCGCAACCAGCCGATGCGCTGGCTGCCGACCCGCGTGCATTACCCGCTCGACGGCCTGTCGCATTTCCGCCTGTGGCAGGACAACGCGCTGATCTCGAAAATGCACGCCAAGCTGTTCTTCGGCATGCTCGGCCGCGCGCCGCTGATTCTCTGGCGGCGGTGGCGGGCATGAAGGACGCCGGCCAGCACTGGGCCGCGCAGGGCGAACGCGGCAGCTTCCTGCTGATGCGCTTCACCGCCTGGGCCGCGCGCAGGCTAGGCCGCCGGCTGATCGCGCCGCTGCTGTACGGCATCGTTTTCTATTTCTTCCTGTTCGGCCGCCGGGCACGGCGCAGTGCCCGCGAGTACCAGAACAACCTCGCCCAATGGAGCGGACAAGCCGGGCTGCGGCCAAACACGCGCTCGGTGTTCCGGCAGTTCCTCGCCTTCGCCGACAGCCTGCTCGACAAGCTCGACGTCTGGAACGGCAAGCTGGACATGCGCGACATCGAACTGCTGGACCCGGCCGGCCTGCGGCAGAAAACCTCCTCGGGCCAGCGCGGCCAACTGCTGGTCGGCGCGCACCTGGGCAACCTTGAGGTATGCCGCGCGCTGGCCGAACTGGGCGAAGAGATGCGCATGAACGTGCTGGTGCATACCCGCCATGCCGAGCGCTTCAATCGCCTGCTCGGCGAGGCTGGTGCCAGCCGCCTGCGCCTGATTCAGGTCAGCGAGCTGGACCCGGCGATCATGCTGCAGCTGTCGGAACGGCTGGACAACGGTGAATGGCTGGCCATCGCCGGCGACCGCGTGCCGCTGCACGGCGGCCGGCGCAGCCTGGTCGACTTCCTCGGCAAGCCGGCCGAGTTCCCACAGGGCCCGTGGCTTCTCGCCGGGCTGCTGCAATGCCCGGCGAGCCTGCTGTTCTGCATCAAGCAGGGCGGGCGCTACCGGATTCATCTGGAGCCCTTCGCCGAACGCATCCACTGGCGGCGCAACGACCGCCAGCAGGTGATCCGCGAGTGGACGCAGCGCTACGCCCGGCGCCTCGGCGAGCACTGCGTCCAGGCGCCGCTGCAATGGTTCAACTTCTACCCGTTCTGGAAATCGCATGACGACTGATCCCGTGGTGTTCGGCGAAAGCCATCTTTCCATCGAAGCCTTGGTCGCCGTGGCCGAGCGCCGCGCGCCGACACGCCTGCAGGACGACGCCACTTTCCGCGAGCGTATCGCTCGCGGGGCGCAGTTCCTCGATACCCTGCTCGACCGCGAAGGGGTCATCTACGGCGTCACCACCGGCTACGGCGACTCCTGCGTGGTGGCGGTGCCGCTGCAGCACGTCGAGGCGCTGCCGCAGCACCTGTTCACCTTCCACGGCTGCGGCCTGGGCAAGCTGCTCGATGCGCAGGCCACCCGCGCCGTGCTCGCCGCGCGCCTGCGCTCGCTGACCCACGGCATGTCCGGCGTGCGCCTGGAACTGCTCGAACGGCTGCATGCATTCCTCGCCGAGGACGTGCTGCCGCTGATTCCCGAGGAAGGCTCAGTGGGCGCCAGCGGCGACCTCACGCCGCTGTCCTACGTCGCCGCCGCCCTCGCCGGCGAACGCGAGGTGCTCTGGCGCGGCGCGCGGCGCAGCGCCGCCGAGGTCCATCGCGAACTCGGCTGGACGCCGCTGGTGCTGCGGCCCAAGGAAGCCCTGGCGCTGATGAACGGCACCGCGGTGATGACCGGCCTGGCCTGCCAGGCGTTCGTCCGCGCCGACTACCTGTTGCGCCTGGCCACGCGCATCACCTCGCTCAACGTGATCGCCCTGCAGGGCAACCCCGAGCACTTCGACGAGCGCCTGTTCGCAGCCAAGCCGCACCCCGGCCAGGCCCAGGTCGCCGCCAGGCTGCGCGACGATCTGGCCATCGACGGCCCGACGCCGCCATTGCATCGCCTGCAGGATCGCTACTCCATCCGTTGCGCGCCGCACGTGCTCGGCGTGCTCGCCGACAGCCTGGGCTGGCTGCGCCAGTTCATCGAGACTGAGCTGAACAGCGCCAACGACAACCCGATCATCGACGCCGAAGAGGAGCGCGTGCTGCACGGCGGGCATTTCTACGGCGGCCATATCGCGTTCGCCATGGACAGCCTGAAGAACCTCGTCGCCAACGTCGCCGACCTGCTCGACCGCCAGCTCGCGCTGCTGGTGGACACCCGCTACAACCACGGGCTGCCGAGCAACCTCTCCGGCGCGCCGGCGCACACCGCGATGATCAACCACGGCTTCAAGGCGGTGCAGATCGGCGCCAGCGCCTGGACCGCCGAAGCGCTGAAGAACGGCATGCCGGCGAGCCTGTTCTCGCGCTCCACCGAATGCCACAACCAGGACAAGGTGAGCATGGGCACCATCGCCGCGCGCGATGCCCTGCGCAGTCTGGAGCTGAGCGAGCAGGTCGCCGCCGCGGCGCTGCTCGCCGCCAACCAGGGCGTCTGGCTGCGCGCCGGCCAGGCCGATTCACGCACGCTGCCGGCAGCGCTGGCGACGATGCGCGAACAGCTCGCCTGCGACTTCGCGCCGGTGATCGAGGACCGCGCGCTGGAGGCCGAGCTGCGCCTGTGCCTGAGCCACATCCGCAATCGCCACTGGGGGCTTTATGCGTAAGGACGGTGTACTGCAAAGCGAAGTCGAGGTGCTGGTGCCCTTCTTCGACGTCGATTCGATGGACATCGTCTGGCACGGCCACTACGTCAAATACCTGGAAGTCGCGCGCTGCGCACTGCTCGAGCGCATCGGCCACAACTACCAGCAGATGCGCGACGCCGGTTACGGCTGGCCGATCATCGACCTGCAGCTGCGCTATGTGCGGCCGGCGCGCTTCAACCAGCGCATCAGCGTGCGCGCCGATCTGGTCGAGTGGGAAAACCGCCTGAAGATCAACTACCTGATCCGCGACGTCGAAACTGGAGAACGCCTGACCCGCGCCAGCAGCGTGCAGGTGGCGGTCGAGATCGCCAGCCGGGAAATGCAGCTCGCCTCGCCGGCGGTGTTCGTCGACGCCGTGCGCAGGGCGCTGGCATGAGACGCCTTCTGCTGGCGGCCGCGTTGTCGCTGCTCCCGGCGCTGGCCCAGGCGTTCGGCCTGGAACAGCTGGCGGCGCAACTGGGCAAACCCGCGGTGGTGCGCGGCGAATTCGTTCAGCAGAAGTTTCTCCGCGCCCTGGAAAAACCGCTGACCAGTCGTGGGGCGTTCGTCCTGGCCAAGGGCCACGGCCTGCTCTGGCTGTTGAAGACGCCGCTGCAGCAGGATTACCGCATCGACGAGCAGGGCATCGCCCGGCGCGAAGCCGGCGGTTGGCAGGCGATCCCGCAACGCAGCGCCAGCGCCCAGCAGAACCGCCTGTTCCTCGCCGTACTGGGCGGAGACAGCAGCGGCCTGCAACGGGACTTCGAGCTGGCGCTGCAAGGCGACGCGCAGAACTGGCAGCTGACGCTGATCCCGCGCGCGTTGCTGCTCAAGCAGATCTTCAACAGCATCCGCATCGATGGCGGCGCGCTGGTGCAGCGTATCGTGCTGGACGAAACCCAGGGCGACCGCACCGAGCTGCTGTTGCAGAACAGCGTCGCGGCCGATGCCCTGTCCGATCGGGAAGAGCATGACTTCACCGATTGAGCGACGCGCGCCCTGGGCCTTTCTCGCCGTTCTGCTGATGCTCCTCGCGCTGGGCGCCTGGCAGTGGCGAAACGGCGCGCCGCTGAGTACCGACATCCTCGAGCTGGTGCCCGGCAGCAGCCGCGACGCGTTGCAGAAAAGCGCCGAGCAGCGCATGCAGGAACCGCTGAACCGCGAATTGCTGGTGCTGGTCGGCTACCCGGAGCGTGATCGCGCCATCGCCGCTGCCGCGCGACTGGCCGGCATCTGGCAGGCCAGCGCGCTGTTCGAGAAGGTCCAGACCGGCGTCCAGGCCGACCTGCCGGCGCTGCGCCAGCAACTGCTGCAAGGCCGCCTGGCGCTGCTGGGCGCCGCCACCCGCGAGCGCCTGATCGACGACCCGAAGGCCTTCATCGAACAGCGCGTGCAGCAGCTCTTCGATCCCTTCGCCGGCTTCGGTTTGATCGCCAACCAGCAGGACTGGCTGGGTCTTGCCGCCGCCATTGCCCAGCAGCGGCCGGCCAGCGCCAACGTGCAGCTGGACCTCGGCAGCGGCGCATTCTTCGCCGAAGCGGACGGCCTGCAATGGGCGCTGCTGCGCGCACGCACCCGCGCCGACGCCTTCGACATGAACGCACCGCTGGAGGCCGCGCGGCGGGTGGCGGAGGCCCGCGCCCAGGTCACGGCGGACGGCGGACGGCTGGTCGCCGCCAGCGGCCTGCTGTACGCAGCCGCCGCCCAGCAGCAGGCCACCCGGGAAATCACCTGGGTCGGTGGCGGCGCGACCCTCGGCGCGCTGCTGCTGTTGCTGCTGGCCTTCCGCCGGGTACGCGTGCTGCTGGCGTTCCTGCCCGTGCTGGCCGCGCTGCTGGCCGGCTGCGTGGCCTGCGTGGCGCTGTTCGGCCATATCAACGTCCTCACCCTGGTGCTGGGCAGCAGTCTGATCGGCGTGGCCTCGGATTACCCGCTGCACTACCTGTCGAAGAGCTGGGGCGCCACCACCTGGCGCAGCTGGGACGCGGTGCGCGCCACCCTGCCGGGGCTCAGCCTGAGCCTGGCGACCAACCTGATCGGCTACCTGGCGCTGGCCTGCACGCCGTTCCCGGCGCTGACCCAGGTCGCGGTGTTCTCGGTGGCGGGGCTGCTGGCCGCCTACCTCTGCTCGATCGGTCTGCTGCCGGCGCTGCTGAATGGCGTGCAACTGCGCCCGCGGCACTCGCTGCTGAGCCTCGCCCAGCGCCTGCTCGCAGCCCGCGCGGCGCTGTTGCGGCGAACCGGCAGTTGGCCGCTGTTGCTGCTGGTGCTGGCGTTCTGCGCCACCGGGCTGATGCGCCTGGAAGTCCACAACGACCTGCGCCAATGGATCGGCGGCTCGCCGCAGTTGCTCGCGGAAGCCAAGGCCGTGGCGAAGATCACCGGCATCCAGCCCACCAGCCAGTTCTTCCTGGTGCGCGGCGACGACCAGACCCAGTTGCTCGAACGCCAGGCCGCGCTGACCGCGCGCCTCGACCGGCTGGTGGCGGACGGCAGCCTCGCCGGCTACCAGGCGTTACCGCAACTGCTCGCCACCGCGGAACAACAGCAGCGCCTGCGCCAGGCCTTGCCCGCGCTGGCGCAGCACTGGCAGCCGCTGATCGACCTCGGCATTCCACGCAGCGCGCTGGACGACGAATTGCGCCAGCTCCAGGCGCTGCCGGTGCAGGACATCGACAGGGCCCTCGCCGGCCCCTACGGCGAACCCTGGCGCTCACTCTGGCTTGGCCCCAACGGCAATCAGGTGGCGGCGCTGGTAAGCCTGCGCGGGCTCAGCGATGCCACCCTGCTCGCCGCCCAGGCGGACGGCCTGGAAGGGGTACGCCTGGTCGATCGCCTGGGCGAACTGAACCGCCTGTTCGCCGCCACCCAGGTCAGCGCCAGCGAGCTGAAGCTGCTCTCGTGCCTGCTGATCCTCGGCCTGCTGGTGTTTCCCTTCGGCCTGAAAGGCGCGTTGCGCGTGGTCCTGCTGCCACTGCTGGCGGCGCTCTGCAGCCTCGCGAGCCTCGGCTGGCTGGGCCAGCCGCTGACCCTGTTCAGCCTCTTCGGCCTGCTGCTGGTGACCGCCATCGGCGTGGATTACGCGATCCTCATGCGCGAACGCGTCGGCGGCTCCGGAGCCAGTCTGCTCGGCGTGTTGCTCTCGGCGCTGACCACCTGGCTCTCCTTCGGCCTGCTGGCACTGTCGAGCACCCCGGCGGTCAGCAACTTCGGCCTGGCCGTGGGGCTGGGCCTGTTCTTCGCCAGCCTGTTCGCGCCGTGGGCGGGACACGCCCATGCCGACGCCTCGCACGCCACGGAGGCCAGGGAATGACCGTCCTGCTGATCTGGCTCGCCCTGCTCGCGCTGTTCGCCGCCGGCACCTGGCTGGGCGCCCGCCTCGGCCTGCTGCCCATCGTCAGCCAGTTGCTGCTGGCGATGCTCGGCCTGCCCCTTCTGGTGCTCGGCGTGATCGAGCCACACGCACAGATCGGCGCCGCGCAACTGGTCGAGCCGCACTGGCTGAAGAGCCTCTACGGGCTGAGCTTCGCCCTGCTGCTGGGCTACATCCTCAGCGACGTCGTGGACCTGCGGCTGAGCCCGGAAAGCCTGAAGATCGCGCTGCCGAGCTTCTTCGTCCCCTTCCTCTGCGGCCTCGCCTGCGCGCTCTGGCTGCTGCAGCCGCTGCCCTGGCTCAGCGCGGTGTCCATCGGCCTGCTGTTCTCCATCACCGCGATCCCGGTGCTCTATCTGTACCTGCAGGGCATCGGCTACGAGCCCAGCGCGACGCGCCGACTGATGCACTCGGCGATTCTCATGGACCTGATGTGCTGGAGCCTGTTCGCCCTGGCGCAAGGCAGCAGCAATCCGCAGAACCTGATCTGGCCGCTGCTCGCGGCGACGCTTCCGTTGCCGCTCAAGGCCCTGCGCCTGCGCCACGGGCTGGCCTACAGTCTGCCGTTCTTCACCCTGATGCTGGTGTTCCAGCAACTGAAGATGAACGCGCTGATCTTCGGCATCGGCTACCTGCTTTGTCTGGCCTGGCTGCGCCAGCCCTTCGTCCTGCCGCTGAGCGCCCAGGCGCTGCGCCGGGTGCAGAACGGCTTCGCGATACCGCTGATCCTGTCCTACGGCATCCTGCAGATCGACTTCCGCCAAGCGGTCAGCGGCTACTCGTGGTTCTACCTCGCCGCGCTGCTGGTGCTGCCGGTGCTGGCCAAGCTCGGCGGCAACTGGATCGGCCTGGGCTGGGCCAGTCCCGGCATGCCGGCCGTGCTGCGCTGGCGCGAGAGCCTGCTACTGAACATTCGCGGCTTGACCGAGATCGTCTTCCTCAACCTGCTTTTCCAGCAGCATCTGATCGACTCATTGCTCTACTTCAGTCTGATGCTGATGAGCCTGTTCTCCACGCTGCTGCCGGCGCTGCTCGGCATCCGTCACCCCCATTCCATGCCTTCATTGAAAAGGAATTCCCGTGGCAATTTCTGAACTGCAACACCGTCAGGTCGTGATCATCGGTGCCGGCCCTTCCGGCGCCATCGCCGGCGCGCTGCTCAAGCGCCAGGGCCATGACGTGCTGATCGTCGAGCGCCAGCGTTTCCCGCGGTTCTCCATCGGCGAGAGCCTGCTGTCGCACTGCCTCGATTTCGTCGAGGAAGCCGGCATGCTGGAAGCCGTCGAAGCGGCGGGGTTCCAGCGCAAGAATGGCGCCGCCTTCGCCTGGGGCGAGCGGCGCACGGCCTTCGATTTCCGCGACAAGTTCACCCCGGGCAAGGACTGGACCTTCCAGGTGCAACGCGCGCACTTCGACCAGATCCTCGCCGACGAAGCCGCCCGCCAGGGCGTGGAAATCCGCTACGAAGAGGAAATCGTCGCCGCCGACTTCAGCGGCGAAACGCCGAACCTCGACGTGCGCCGCCTGGACGGCAGCCACTATCGCGTCGAATGCACCTTCGTGCTCGACGCCAGCGGTTACGGCCGCGTGCTGCCGCGCCTTCTCGATCTCGAGGCACCGTCCTGCCTGCCGGTCCGCCACGCCGTGTTCACCCACATCGAAGACCGCATCGACGATGAAGGTTTCGACCGCGAGAAGATCCTCATCACCACCCACCCGCAGTTGCGCGACGTCTGGTTCTGGACCATTCCCTTCAGCAACGGCCGCTGCTCGCTGGGCGTGATCGCCGATCCGGCGTACATCGCCGAGCGCCCGGAAGACCTGGATGCCTGCCTGAAGCGCTTCGTCGAGGAAACCCCGAGCCTGGCCGGCGTGCTGAAGAACGCGGTGTGGGACACGCCGGCGCGCAAGATCGACGGCTACTCGGCCAACGTGAAGAGCCTGCATGGCAAGGGCTTCGCGCTGCTGGGCAACGCCGCCGAATTCCTCGACCCGGTGTTCTCCTCCGGCGTGACCATCGCGATGCGCTCGGCGAGCATGGCCGCCGGCCTGCTGCATCGTCAGCTCGAAGGTGAGCGCGTGGACTGGGAGCGCGACTTCGCCGAACCCCTGAAACGCGGAGTCGATGCCTTCCGCGCCTACGTCGAGGGTTGGTACGATGGCAGCTTCCAAGACGTGATCTATTACCCCGGCTCATCCGGCGACATCCGCCGGATGATCTGCTCTATCCTGGCGGGCTACGCCTGGGACCAGAACAACCCGTACGTCACCGAACCTCAGCGCCGCCTGCGCGTGCTGGCCGAAATCTGCGCACCGCAAGCGCCCGCCTGACAAGAGATTGCCATGACCCGCGCCGCCGCCACCTATGTCGAGGAAACCCGCTTCGGTTTCTGGTTCCTGCAGAGCCACACCTGGCAGCACCACGTTCTGCGGGTGGCGATCGACGACCTGCGGCGCCTGCTCGACGCGCCCCTGCCCGAAAACGCCTGCCTGCTGGATGCCGGTTGCGGGCAGGGCAAGTCGTTCGGCCTGCTGCAACGGACGTTCGCGCCGGAGCGGATGATCGGCCTCGATGCCGATCCGCACAGCCTGGACCTTGCCCGTGGGGAAGCCGGACGCCTAGGGCTGGATGTCGAGCTGATCGCCAGCGACTGCGCACGGGTCGAACTGGCCGATGCCAGCGTGGACATCCTCTTCTGCCACCAGACCTTCCATCATCTGGTCGAACAGGAGCGCGCCCTCGCCGAATTCTGGCGCGTGCTCAAACCGGGCGGCTGGCTGCTGTTCGCCGAATCGACCAAGGCCTACATCGACACCTGGGTGATCCGCTGGCTGTTCCGCCATCCGATGCAGGTACAGAAGAGCGCCGCCGAATACCTCGACATGCTGCGCGCCCAGGGCTTCGCCTTCGGCGACGGCAATGTCTCCTATCCGTACCTCTGGTGGAGTCGCTCCCGCGATTTCGGCCTGCTCGAACGCTTCGGCCTGCAACGCCCGAAAGCCGTCGGCCAGCGCGAGGAAACCCTGGTCAACGTCGCGGCGCGCAAACCGCTGGCGAGCCCGGCATGGGCGAGCCCGGACGCATGAATGCCGCACGCCTGCGCCTGGCGTTCTGGCTGGCGGTGATCGCCCTGGCCGGCTGCGCGGCGAAAGCGCCGCTGCCGAGTCAGCCGCCGACGCTGGATCTACCGTTCCAGCTGCACGTACAGCGGCAGGCCGAGGGACAGACCCAGGACTGGCTGCTGGTCATCCAGGGCGAAGGCGCCGCCTTGCGCTGGTCGCTGCTCGACCCGCTGGGAATCCCGCTGTCCCGGCAACGGCTGCTCGACGGCGGCTGGCAGAACGACGGTCTGCTGCCGCCGAACCCCGAGGCCCGCGAGCTGTTCGCCGCCCTGCTGTTCGCCCTGACGCCCGCCGACCAGCTCGTCCGGCAATACCCGCAGGCACACACCCAGGGCAACCAGCGCCTGTTCGACCACCGGCAACCCGCCTGGCGCGTTGACTACCGCCTGCCGCAGGATCGCCTGCCGCAGGAACGCCTGCCGCTCAATTTCGACCTGCGGATCGGTACGCGCCTGACCTACCGAGTCGATACGCTCGAGGCCACGCCATGAAGGCCTACCTCGATGCCCTCGGGGTGATCTGCGCCCTGGGAAGCGGCAAGCGCGCGGTGCTCGACAACCTCCTGAACGGCGCCAGCCCCGGCATGCGCCGCGAGTCCGGCTGGCTGCCCGAACGCGCCGTTCCGGTGGGCGCGGTGGACGCCGAGCTGCCCGCGATGCCAAACGGATTCACCGAGCGCAACACGCGCAACAACCGGTTGCTGCTGGCTGCCGCGCTGGAGATCGAGGGCGACATCCGCCAGGCCATCGAGCGCTTCGGCGCGGCGCGCCTCGGCGTCGTGCTCGGCACCAGCACCACCGGCATCCATGAAGCCAGCCAGGGCATCGCCGCGTTGCTGCACGAAGGCGCCTTCCCGCCCGACTACAGCTATCGCCATCAGGAACTGGCGGCGCCGGCGGCCTTCCTCGCCGACTGGTTGCAGCTGAGCGGCCCGACCTACTCCATCTCCACCGCCTGCACCTCCAGCGGCCGCGCGCTGCTCAGCGCTCGCCGGCTGCTCGCGCTCGGAGTCTGCGACGCGGTGCTCTGCGGCGGGGTCGACTCGCTGTGCGGCCTGACGCTGAACGGCTTCGATTCCCTGGAAGCCCTGAGCGACGAAACCTGCAATCCGTTCTCGCCGCGACGCAGGGGCATCAACATCGGCGAGGGCGCGGCGTTGTTCCTGATGACCCGCGAGCCGTCGGCCGACGTCCCCATCGCGCTGCTGGGCGCTGGCGCCAGCTCCGATGCGCACCACATCTCCGCGCCGGAGCCGACCGGCCGTGGCGCGCTGCTGGCGATGCGCAAGGCGCTGCAGAGCGCCGCGCTGGAGGTCGCGCAGATCGACTACCTGAACCTGCACGGCACCGCGACCACGCACAACGATGCGATGGAAAGCCTCGCCGTGGCCGAGCTGTTCCCCGCCGGCGTGCCCTGCTCGTCGAGCAAGCCGCTGAGCGGGCACACGCTGGGCGCCGCCGGAGCCCTCGAGGCGGCGTTCTGCTGGCTGTGCCTGGGCCCGGACAATCGCGACAACCTGCTGCCGCCGCAGGTCTGGGACGGCCTCGCCGATCCGGCGTTGCCGCGCCTGGACCTGGTCGCCCCCGGCCGCGTCGCGAGCCGGCCGTTGCGCCACATGATGAGCAACTCCTTCGCCTTCGGCGGCAACAACATCAGCCTGATCCTGGGCCGCGTCGAGCCGGAGGCCCACGCATGATCGCCTGGCCGATCGCCGAGCTGTTGCCGCACGCCGGCGACATGATCCTGCTGGACGGCGTCGAGCGCTTCGATGACGAAAGCGTCGTCACCTACCTACAGGTTCGCGCGGGTGGCCTGTTGAACGCCGCCGATGGCAGCCTGCCGGCCTGGGTCGGCATCGAGCTGATGGCGCAAAGCGTCGCCGCCTTCGCCGGCTGCCATGCCCGTAAGGCCGGGCTGCCGGTGGAGCTTGGCTTCCTGCTTGGCACGCGCAATTTCCAGTGCAACGTCGAGGCCTTTCCGGTCGACGCCCCGCTCAGCATCCGCGCCCTGCGCTCGCTGCAGGACGACAGCGGCATGGGAGTCTTCGAGTGCCACCTGGACGGCCCCGGCATCCACGCCGAGGCCCGCCTGAACGTCTTCCGCCCGCCCGAAGTGGCGCGCTATCTACAGGAAACACCGCAATGACTGAAGCCATCCTCGTCACCGGCTCCAGCCGTGGCATCGGCCGCGCCATCGCCCTGCGACTGGCGCGCGCCGGCTATGACATAGTGCTGCACTGCCGCAGCCGCCTTGACGAAGCGCAGGCGGTGCAGGAGGCGATCCGCGCCCTTGGCCGCGGAGCCCGCATCCTGCAGTTCGACATTGCCGACCGCGCCGCCTGCCGAACCGCGCTGGAGGCCGATATCGAAACCCACGGCGCCTACTACGGCGTGGTCTGCAACGCCGGCCTGACCCGCGACGGCGCCTTCCCCGCGCTGAGCGACGATGACTGGGACCAGGTGCTGCGGACCAACCTGGACGGTTTCTACAACGTCCTGCAGCCGCTGAGCATGCCGATGATCCGCCGTCGCAAGCCGGGACGGATCGTCTGCATCACCTCGGTCTCGGGGCTGATCGGCAACCGCGGCCAGGTCAACTACAGTGCCTCCAAGGCCGGCGTGATCGGTGCCGCCAAGGCGCTGGCGATCGAGCTGGGCAAGCGCAAGATCACCGTCAACTGCGTCGCCCCTGGGCTGATCGACACCGACATGCTGGATGAGAACGTGCCCGTCGAGGAGCTGCTGAAGATGATCCCGGCGCAGCGCATGGGCACGCCGGAAGAGGTGGCCGGGGCGGTGAATTTCCTCATGTCCGACGAAGCGGCTTACATCACCCGCCAGGTGATCGCGGTGAATGGAGGGTTGTGCTGATGAGACGCGTGGTCGTTACCGGCATGTCCGGCATCACGTCGCTGGGCAGCGACTGGCCCACCGTGCTGGAAAACTTCAAGGCCGGCAGAAGCGGCATCCGGCGGATGCACGAGTGGGACCGCTACACCGAGCTGAACACCCGACTGGGCGGTCCGATCGACGATTTCGCCGTGCCCAAGCACTGGACGCGCAAGCAGCTGCGCAGCATGGGCCGGGTATCGCGCCTTGCGGTGCTGGCCGCCGAGCGCGCGCTGGAAGATGCCGGCCTGCTCGGCGACCCGAGCATCTGCGACGGCCGCATGGGCGTCGCCTGCGGCTCGTCCACCGGCAGCACCGACGAGGTGAAGGCCTTCGGCAACATGCTGATCAACGCGGTCGCCGACGGCCTCAACGCCAACTCCTACGTGCGCATGATGCCGCACACCACCGCGGCCAACATCAGCATCTTCTTCGGCCTGAAGGGCCGCGTGATCCCCACCTCCAGCGCCTGCACCAGCGGCAGCCAGGGCATCGGCTATGCCTACGAGGCGATCAAGTTCGGCCGCCTGCCGATGATGCTCGCCGGCGGCGCCGAAGAACTCTGCGCCACCGAGGCGATGGTCTTCGACGCGCTCTACGCCACCAGCCTGAAGAACGATGCGCCGCAGACCTCGCCGCGCCCCTACGACAGCCAGCGCGACGGCCTGGTGATCGGCGAAGGCGCCGGCATCCTGGTGCTCGAGGAACTGGAGCACGCGCTGGCCCGTGGCGCGCGCATCCATGCGGAAATCGTCGGTTTCGGCAGCAATGCCGATGGCCAGCACATCACCAAGCCGGAGCAGGCGACCATGCGCCGGGCGATGGAACTCGCCCTGGAAGACGCCGGGCTGGCGCCGGACGCCATCGGTTACGTCAACGGCCACGGCACCGCGACCGAGCAGGGCGACATCGCCGAGACCCAGGCCACCCGCGAGCTGTTCGGCACCCGCATGCCGATCAGTTCGCAGAAGAGCTTCCTCGGCCATACCCTGGGCGCCTGCGGCGCGCTGGAATCCTGGTTCTGCATCGAGATGATGAACAGCGACCTGTACATCCACACGCTGAACCTGGGCGAGATCGACCCGCGTTGCGGCGAACTCGACTACCTCCGCGGCGAGCCACGGAGAATGAGCCACGAGTACGTGGTCAATAACAACTTCGCATTCGGCGGGGTGAACACTTCACTGGTTTTCCGCCGCTGGCGCTGACCTTCATGCCTGAAGTTCGCCGCCACACTACCCGCAAGACCCCGCTCATCAAGGAGACGATATGCAAAAGAAAGCTCTGATCATCGCCGCGCTGTGCCTCAGTGCCCTGCCCGCCGTCAGCCAGGCGCGCGACACGACTCACTACCTACCATTCGAGGCCGTCGTCGCCCAGGCGACCCAGGCCGGCAAGCTCGATGGCAGCGTGAAGTTCTACCTGGCGAAGACCCCGGCCGGCGCGAAGATCATCAACCCGCAGGTGACCACCAGCCAGAAGACCAACGCCTTCGGCAAATCCGATGAAGTGGCCTGCAACTGGGTACTGCAATCGGCGCTGATCCGCCTGCAGAACGCGGCCAAGGCCGCCGGCGCGAACGCCGTGGTGGACATCGCCAGCAACTACAAGAACGTCGAATACCGCAACGCGGAAAACTACGAATGCCACGCCGGCGCGATCATGGCCGGCGTAGCACTCAAAGGGAAACTGGCCACCGTCAAGTAAGCCTCCGCGCGCTCCGAGAACGCCCCGCCCCGCGGGGCGTTCTTCGTTCTACGTCGGAACGATGCACCGCGGCGGCCGGTCGACATGCCCGAAGACGCGGTCGCGGAGGCCGCGCCGAACGCGGAGGCCGGCATGTCCCTCGAGATCCATTACCTGTTCCATGGCGAGCCGCGGAGCAAGACGTTCGAGGCGCCGGGCGATGCATGCTCGCCCGGCCAGGCGGCGCGTCACCTGATCGAAGTGCACTTCGCCGATGCGGAAAACAGCCTGGCGATGCCCGGCGCGGACGACAGTGATGCGCAGCTGCTGGAACACGCCGAGGTGCTCGGCATCAGCGCGATCCGCATCCGCCGCCGTTAGCGATGCTGCGCCGCCTGCCGCGTCAGCAGGTCGGAAAACGCCCGCGCCATGGCCGAAGGCGGCTCGTTGCGCTGGACGAGCCAGACCGCCGTCTCGGCGCCCTCGTCGAGCAGCGTGCGGTAGACCACGCCATCGATGCGGATGCGCTGGAACGAGGCCGGCAACACCGACACCCCGAGACCCGCGGCCACCAGCCCGATGATGGTCATCGCCTCGGCGGCCTCCTGGGAGAAGTGCGGGCTGAAACCGGCGCGACTGGCGAGGCTGAGCAACTGGGCATAGAGGCCGCTGCCGTAGCCGCGCGGGAAGAACACGAACGGCTCGCCGGCGAGCGCCTCGAGATGCAAACCACCACCCCCAGGGGCCGCCAGCGGGTGCGCGGCGTTGAGTACCGCCACCAGCGGCTCGCGAAACAGCTCCTGCACGCACAGCGAGTCCGGCAACGGCAGCGGGCGCATCAGGCCGATCTCGATGGATTCGTCGACCAGCGCGTCGGCGACCTTCTTGCTGCTCATCTCCTGCAGGTTGAGATGGACGGCGGGAAAGGCCTGGCGGAACGCGTGTATGGCCTTGGGGATTCGGGTGCTGAACGGCGCCGACGAGGTGAAGCCGATCTTCATCTCGCCCAGTTCGCCGAGTTGCGCCCTCCGCGCCACATCGGCCGCCTTGTCGACCTGCGCCAGCACTAGACGCGCCTCTTCGAGGAACAGCCGGCCCGCCTCGCTGAGCTCGACCCGACGATTGGTACGCTCGAACAGGCGCGCCCCAAGCTCCTGCTCCAGTGCCTGGATCTGTTGGCTCAGCGGCGGCTGGGAGATGCCCAACTGCTCTGCGGCGCGGCCGAAGTGCAATTCCTCGGCCACCGCGATGAAGTAGCGCAGATGACGCAGTTCCATGGCGTGCTCCGATTAGGTCGTTTCAGATATCAAACAGGTCGAATGATATATTGGATGCAATCATTAGCCATCTATATTCTTTTCCTGCCGATCCTTCGTTCGCTCCCCTGAGGTACCCGTGAAAACTGCTGTCGCATCGCCCGCCTTGTCGTCCGTGGCTGTCTCCAGCGCCGTCCAGAGCAGCGAGATCTACATCGAAAAGAACACCCCGATGTTCATGCGCACGGTGCTGGCGTTGTTCTGCGGCGGCTTCTCCACCTTCGCGCTGCTCTACTGCGTGCAGCCGATGATGCCGATCCTCTCCCACGAGTTTTCCATCAACGCGGCGCAGAGCAGCCTGATCCTCTCGGTTTCCACGGCAATGCTCGCCATCGGCCTGCTGATCACCGGCCCGCTTTCCGATGCGCTCGGGCGCAAGCCGGTGATGGTCGCGGCGCTGTCCGCCGCCGCGCTGTTCACCATCGCCAGCGCGCTGATGCCGACCTGGCAGGGCGTGCTGGTGACGCGCGCGCTGGTCGGGCTATCCCTCAGTGGGCTCGCCGCCGTGGCGATGACCTACCTCAGCGAGGAAATCCATCCGCAGCACATCGGCCTGGCGATGGGCCTGTACATCGGGGGCAACGCCATCGGCGGGATGTCCGGGCGGCTGATCGCCGGCGTGCTGATCGATTTCGTCAGCTGGCACACGGCGATGCTGGTGATCGGCGTGCTGGCGCTGGCGGCGGCCGTAGTGTTCTGGAAGATCCTTCCAGAGTCGCGCAACTTCCGCGCCCGCCCACTCAACCCGCGCAGCCTGCTGGACGGCTTCACCGTGCATTTTCGCGACGCCGGCCTGCCCTGGCTGTTTCTCGAGGGCTTCCTGCTGATGGGCGCCTTCGTCACACTGTTCAACTACATAGGCTATCGCCTGCTCGCCGAGCCTTACCACATGAGCCAGGCGCTGGTCGGGCTGCTCTCGGTGGTCTATCTGTCGGGCATCTACAGCTCGGCGCAGATCGGCGCCCTGGCCGACAAGCTGGGCCGCCGCCGGGTGTTCTGGGCGACCATCGTGCTGATGTCGGCCGGTCTCGCACTGACCCTGTTCACCGCGCTGCCGCTGGTGGTGATCGGCATGCTGACCTTCACCTTCGGCTTCTTCGGCGCGCACTCGGTGGCGAGCAGCTGGATCGGCCGCCGCGCACCCAAGGCCAAGGGCCAGGCGTCGTCCCTGTACCTGTTCAGCTACTACATCGGCTCCAGCGTCGCCGGCACCCTCGGCGGGGTGTTCTGGCATGCGGCGGGCTGGAACGGCATCGGCCTGTTCATCGGTACGCTGCTGATGATCGCCCTGGGCGTGGCCATCCACCTGGCGCGTCTGCCGGTGCTACCGGGCAACCGCAACGGCTGATCGGCAGCGCAACGCAAAACGCCCGGCAGATGCCGGGCGTTTTCGTTTCAGCTCTCCTCGAAGTGGAGGGGGCGCTTAGGCGTGGTACTGCGCGGACAGCTCGTGCACCGCCTCGAAGAACGCCCGCGCGTTCTCCGGATCGACTTCCGGGGTAATGCCGTGGCCGAGGTTGAACACCTGACCCTCGCCGTGGCCGTAGCGGTCGAGGATGCGCCCGACCTCGGCGCGGATCGCCGCCGGGTTGGCGTAGAGCACGCTCGGGTCCATGTTGCCCTGCAGGGCCACCTTGGCGCCGACGCGGGCGCGCGCGCTGCCGATGTCGCAGGTCCAGTCCAGGCCGAGGGCCTCGGCGCCGCTGTCGGCCATGGACTCCAGCCACAGGCCGCCGCCCTTGGTGAACAGGATCACCGGCACCCGCCGGCCCTCGTGCTCGCGGATCAGCCCGTCGACGATCTGCTTCATGTAGGCCAGGGAGAATTCCTGGAAGGCCGCCGCCGACAGGCTGCCGCCCCAGGAGTCGAAGATCTGCACGGCCTGCGCGCCGGCCCTGATCTGCCCGTTGAGGTAGGCGGTGACCGAGCGCGCCAGCTTGTCGAGCAGCGCGTGCATGGCCTGCGGGTTGTCGTAGAGCATCGCCTTGGATTTGCGGAAGTCCTTCGACGAGCCGCCTTCGACCATGTAGGTCGCCAGCGTCCAGGGACTTCCGGAGAAGCCGATCAGCGGCACGCGGCCGTTCAGCTCGCGGCGGATGTTGCGCACCGCGTCCATCACGTAGCCCAGGTTCTGTTCCGGCTCGGGAATCGGCAGCGCCTCGATGTCGGCCATCGAATTGACGACCTTCCTGAAGCGCGGCCCCTCGCCGGTCTCGAAGTACAGCCCCTGGCCCATGGCGTCGGGGATGGTGAGGATGTCGGAGAAGAGGATCGCCGCGTCCAGCTGCGGGTAGCGGTCCAGCGGCTGGATGGTGACCTCGCAGGCCAGCTCGGGGTTCTTCATCAGGTTGACGAAGTTGCCGGCCTTGGCACGCGTGGCGCGGTACTCGGGCAGGTAGCGGCCGGCCTGGCGCATCATCCACACCGGGGTAACGTCCACCGGTTGCTTGAGCAGGGCACGCAGGAAGCGATCGTTCTTCAGGACAGTCATGGGGTCATCCGGGAAAAAAGTGCGGGCATTTTCGCAGAGCGCAGGGCAAAAGGCACGGCGGTGCCGTGCCTTTGCGTTACGCGGTGTCGGGTTCAGTGCACGGCCAGGGCCTTGCGCCGGCGGCCTTCGGCGTCCGCGGTGCGCATGGCGCCGAGAACGGTCTGGGCGTCGACCGGGAAGGGTTCGTTGTGGATGCTCTCCCCGACCGCGCAGGCCAGCTCGGCGGCGCGCAGCAGGTAGGCATCGTCGACGTCGTGCAGCCCGATGTCGGCCAGGGTTACCGGCAGGCCGATGGCGATGCAGAAGTCATACACCTCGTCGATCTGCGCCGGCGCGCTGTCGCGCAGCATGAGCATACTCAGCACGCCGAAGGCGACCTTCTCGCCGTGCCAGTAGGCGTGGGTCTCCGGCAGCGCGGTGAAGCCGTTGTGGATCGCGTGCGCCGCCGCCAGGCCGCCACTCTCGAAGCCGAGACCGGAGAGCAGGGTGTTCGCCTCGATGATGTGCTCAAGTGCCGGCGTGACCACCTGCTGGCGGCACGCCTGTAACGCCAGCGGGCCGTATTCGAGCAGCGTGTCGTAGCACAGCCGCGCGAGGGCGAAGGCAGTACGCGGCCCGGGACGACCGGTCATGTTGGCGGCACCGCGAATGCGGCAATCCTCCGCCTCGAACCAGGTCGCCATGGCATCGCCCATGCCGGCGACGAGAAAACGCGCCGGGGCCTGGGCGATCACCTGGCTGTCCACCAGCACCAGATCGGGATTGCGCGGCAGAACCAGGTAGCGCTTGAACGCCCCCTCGGCGGTGTAGATCACCGACAGCGCGCTGCACGGCGCATCGGTGGAGGCCAGGGTGGGCACCACGGCCACCGGCAGGCCGATTTCGTGGGCCAGTGCCTTGGCGGTGTCGAGCGCCTTGCCGCCGCCGATGCCGACGATCGAATCCGGACGGCGCGTCTCGGCGAGGCCGACCAGCCGCGCGATTTCCTCGTCGCAGCATTCGCCGGTGAAACGCACGCGATGGAAATCGATCCGCTCGCTGGCGCAAGCGTCGAGTTGCGCCCCGAGGTTGTCGTCGGCGAAGGGATCGAGCAATGCCAGGCTGCTGCCGCCGAATCGGGCCAGCTCTTCACCAAGTTGCTCGAGCGCGCCGCGCCCCTGGACGTAACGCGAGGGGAAAATTGCGGTGGTGAGCATGGCGAGACTCCTGGACAACGGGGGATGTCGTCACTCTAGGGGAACGCCGCTGACGGGGTTTTGCGTCAGGTCAGCTTGGCGCGGCATCGCGTCGCGCCCGCTGCCGAGCTGGCGCGAGACCAGCGCTCGCGCCGCGCGGGATCAGACTTCCAGGTAGTCGAGGATGCCTTCGGCGGCCTGGCGACCTTCGAAGATCGCAGTGACCACCAGATCGGAACCGCGGACCATGTCGCCGCCGGCGAAGATCTTCGGGTTGCTGGTCTGGTGCTTGAACTGCGATTGCTCCGGGGCGATCACCCGGCCCTGGCTGTCGGTGCGGATGTCGAACTTCTCGAACCAGGGCGCCGGGCTCGGGCGAAAGCCGAAGGCGATGACCACGGCATCGGCCGGCAGGACTTCCTCGGAACCCGGGATCGGCTCAGGGCTGCGACGACCACGGGCGTCCGGTTCGCCGAGACGGGTCTCGACCACCTTCACGCCTTCCACCTTGTCCTCGCCGACGATGGCGATGGGCTGGCGGTTGAAGAGGAACTTCACGCCCTCTTCCTTGGCGTTCTTCACTTCCTTGCGCGAGCCGGGCATGTTCTCGGCGTCGCGGCGGTAGGCGCAGGTCACGGCCTTGGCGCCCTGGCGGATCGAGGTGCGGTTGCAGTCCATCGCCGTATCGCCGCCACCGAGCACCACCACGCGCTTGCCCTTCATGTCGACGAAGTCCCCGGGGGACTTCTCGAAACCCAGGTTGCGGTTGACGTTGGCGATGAGGAAATCGAGCGCATCGTGGACGCCTGGCAGGTCTTCGCCGGGGAAGCCGCCCTTCATGTAGGTGTAGGTGCCCATGCCCATGAACACCGCGTCGTACTCGGCGAGCAGCTCGTCGATGCTGACGTCCTTGCCCACTTCGGTGTTCAGGCGGAATTCGATGCCCATGCCGGTGAAGACCTCGCGGCGATTGCTCAGCACGCTCTTCTCCAGCTTGAACTCGGGGATGCCGAAGGTCAGCAGGCCGCCGATTTCCGGGTTCTTGTCGAACACCACCGGGGTCACGCCGTTGCGCACCAGTACGTCGGCACAACCGAGGCCGGCAGGACCGGCACCGATCACCGCGACCCGCTTGCCGGTCGGCTTGACCTTCGACATGTCCGGACGCCAGCCCATGGCGAAGGCGGTATCGGTGATGTACTTCTCCACCGAGCCGATGGTCACCGCGCCGAAGCCGTCGTTCAGCGTACAGGCGCCTTCGCACAGGCGATCCTGCGGGCACACGCGGCCGCAGACTTCCGGCAGCGTGTTGGTCTGGTGCGAAAGTTCGGCGGCGGCCAGGATGTTGCCTTCCGAAACCAGCTTCAGCCAGTTCGGGATGTAGTTGTGCACCGGGCACTTCCACTCGCAATACGGGTTGCCGCACCCCAGGCAACGGTGCGACTGATCGGCGGCCTGCTGCGGTTTGAACAGGTCGTAGATCTCGACGAATTCCTTCTTGCGCTGGCGCAGCAGCTTCTTCTTCGGATCCTTGCGGCCGACCTCGATGAACTGGAAGTCGTTGTTCAGACGTTCAGTCATTTCAAAACCTCTTTTCGGCAGCGCCGAACCTGGGCCGCGCTGCGAGACGATCACGGTGAGCCGGCAAGCCCCGGTGGGGGCTTGCCGCTTGAAGCGGCGTTCTTATTGCGGGTTCGCCCGGGTGCTGGAAAGCAGCGAACCAAGGCTCGCCGCCTTCGGCTTGACCAGCCAGAACTTGCGCAGGTAGTCGTCCAGATTTTCCGAAAGGTTGCGTCCCCAGGCGCTGCCGGTTTCCTGCACGTACTCGGCGAGCACGCGCTGCAGGTGGCTGCGGTAGGCTTCCATCGGCTCGTTGTTGATCCGCTGGATTTCCACCAGCTCGTGGTTCACCCGGTCGACGAAGGTGTTGTCCATATCGAGCACGTAGGCGAAACCACCGGTCATGCCGGAGCCGAAGTTGTAGCCGGTCTTGCCAAGTACGCAGATGAAACCGCCGGTCATGTATTCGCAGCAGTGATCGCCGGTACCTTCAACGACCGCATGCGCGCCGGAGTTGCGCACGCCGAAGCGTTCGCCCGCCGTGCCGGCGGCGAACAGCTTGCCGCCGGTGGCGCCGTACAGGCAGGTGTTGCCGATGATCGCCGACTCCTGGCTCTTGAACGCGCTGCCCTTCGGCGGTGTGATCACCAGTTGGCCACCGGTCATGCCCTTGCCGACGTAGTCGTTGGCATCGCCTTCCAGGTACAGGTTCAGGCCGCCGGCGTTCCACACGCCGAAGCTCTGCCCGGCAGTGCCCTTGAAACGGAAGGTCAGCGGCGCCGAGACCATGCCCTGGTTGCCGTGACGGCGGGCGATCTCACCGGAAATCCGCGCGCCGATGGAGCGGTCGCAGTTGCAGATGTCCAGCTCGAACTCGCCGCCGAGCTTGTCGGAAATCGCCGGCATGGCCATTTCCACCATGCGCTCGGCGAGCAGGCCCTGGTCGAACGGCGGGTTCTTCGCCACCTGGCAGAACTGCGGTTTGTCGGCCGGGATATGCTCGCTGCCCAGCAGCGGGGACAGGTCGAGCTGCGCCTGCTTGTCGGTTTCGCCCGGCAGCATTTCCAGCAGATCGGTGCGCCCGATCAACTCGCCGAGGCTGCGCACGCCCAGCTTGGCCAGCCATTCGCGGGTTTCCTCGGCGATGAAGGTGAAGAAATTCACCACCATGTCGACGGTGCCGATGAAGTGGTCCTTGCGCAGCTTGTCGTTCTGCGTGGCGACGCCGGTGGCGCAGTTGTTCAGGTGGCAGATACGCAGGTACTTGCAGCCCAGGGCGATCATCGGCGCGGTGCCGAAGCCGAAGCTCTCGGCGCCGAGGATGGCTGCCTTGATCACGTCGAGGCCGGTCTTCAGGCCGCCGTCGGTCTGCACCCGGACCTTGCCGCGCAGGTCGTTGCCGCGCAGGGTCTGGTGGGTTTCGGCGAGACCGAGTTCCCACGGCGAGCCGGCGTACTTGATCGAGGTGATCGGCGAGGCGCCGGTGCCGCCGTCATAGCCGGAGATGGTGATCAGGTCGGCATAGGCCTTGGCTACGCCCGCGGCGATGGTACCTACGCCCGGCTCGGCCACCAGCTTCACCGAAACCAGCGCCTTCGGGTTGACCTGCTTGAGGTCGAAGATCAGTTGAGCCAGATCCTCGATCGAGTAGATGTCATGGTGCGGTGGCGGCGAGATCAGCGTCACGCCAGGCACCGCGTAGCGCAGCTTGGCGATCAGCCCGTTGACCTTGCCGCCGGGCAGTTGGCCGCCCTCGCCCGGTTTGGCGCCCTGAGCGACCTTGATCTGCAGCACTTCGGCGTTGACCAGGTACTCGGGGGTGACGCCGAAGCGGCCGGTGGCGACCTGCTTGATCTTTGAGCTCTTCAGGGTGCCGTAACGGGCCGGGTCCTCGCCGCCCTCACCGGAGTTGGAGCGCCCGCCCAGGCGGTTCATCGCCTCGGCCAGCGCTTCATGCGCCTCCGGCGACAGCGCGCCCAGGGAAATCCCGGCGGCGTCGAAGCGCTTGAAGATCGACTCCAGCGGTTCGATTTCCTCGAGCGTCAGAGGAGCATCGGCGAGCTTGACCTTGAGCAGGTCGCGCAGCATCGACACCGGACGGCTGTCAACCAGCGCGGTGTATTCCTTGAACTTGGCGAAATCGCCCTGCTGCACCGCGGCCTGCAGGGTGTTCACCACGTCCGGGTTGTAGGCGTGATACTCGCCGCCATAGACGAACTTGAGCAGTCCGCCCTGCTGGATCGCCCGGCGGTTGTTCCAGGCTTCCTGCGCGAGCAGTTTCTGTTCGGCTTCGATATCGACGAAACGCGCACCCTTGATGCGGCTGGACACGCCGCGGAAGCTCAGCGCCACGACTTCGTCGGACAGGCCCACCGCCTCGAACAGCTGCGCGCCGCGGTAGGAGGCGACGGTGGAAATGCCCATCTTCGACAGGATCTTCAGCAGCCCCTTGGAGATGCCCTTGCGGTAGTACTTGAAGACTTCGTAGAGGTCGCCGAGCACTTCGCCGGTACGGATCAGGTCGCCGAGCACTTCGTAGGCGAGGAACGGGTAGACCGCCGTCGCGCCGAAACCCAGCAGCACGGCGAAGTGGTGCGGATCGCGCGCGGTGGCGGTCTCGACCAAGATGTTGCAGTCGCAGCGCAAGCCTTTCTCGGTCAGCCGGTGGTGGACCGCGCCGACGGCCAGCGAGGCGTGCGCGGGCAGCTTGCCGGGAGCGATGTGGCGATCGGTGAGGATCAGCAGCACCTTGCCGCCGCGTACCGCTTCCTCGGCCTGGTCGGCGATGTTGCGCACCGCGGCTTCCAGACCGATCGACTCGTCGTAGTTGAGGTCGATGACCTGGCGCTCGAAGCCGGGGCGTTCGAGGGTCATGATCGTCCGCCACTTGGCCGGCGACAGGATCGGCGTGCTGAGGATCGCCCGGTTGGCGTGGGATGCGTCCTCTTCAAAGATGTTGCTCTCGGCGCCCAGGCAGGTTTCCAAGGACATTACGATGGCTTCGCGCAGCGGGTCGATCGGCGGGTTGGTGACTTGCGCGAACTGCTGGCGGAAATAGTCGTAGGTAGAGCGCACGCGCTTGGACAGCACCGCCATCGGGGTGTCGTCACCCATCGAGCCGACCGCCTCCTGGCCCTGCTCGGCGAGCGGGCGCAGCACCTGGTCACGCTCCTCGAAGGTGACCTGGAACATCTTCATGTATTGCTTGAGGTGCTCGCTGTCGTAGAACGGCGAGCCATGGTCGTGGTCGTCCAGGGTCGCCTGGATGCGCAACGCGTTCTCGCGCAGCCAGCGCTTGTAGGGGTGGCGCGACTTCAGGCGGCTGTCGATGTCGTCGGTCTGCAGGATCTGCCCGGTCTCGGTATCCACCGCGAAGATCTGCCCAGGGCCGACGCGGCCCTTGGCGATGACGTCCTCGGGCTGGTAGTCCCACACGCCGATTTCCGAGGCGAGGGTGATGTAGCCGTTCTTGGTGGTCACCCAGCGCGCCGGACGCAGGCCGTTGCGGTCGAGCAGGCACACGGCATGGCGGCCATCGGTCAGCACCACGCCGGCCGGGCCATCCCAGGGTTCCATGTGCATGGAGTTGTATTCATAGAAGCCGCGCAGGTCGGAATCCATGGTCTCGACGTTCTGCCAGGCCGGCGGAATGATCATGCGCAGGCCGCGGAACAGGTCCATGCCGCCGGTGACCAGCAGCTCGAGCATGTTGTCCATGCTCGAGGAGTCGGAACCGACACGATTGACCAGCGGGCCGAGCTCGTCGAGGTCGGCGATCGCCTCGTTGGCGAACTTGGTACGCCGCGCCAGCGCCCAGTTGCGGTTGCCGGTGATGGTGTTGATCTCGCCGTTGTGGGCGAGGAAGCGGAACGGCTGGGCCAGCGGCCATTTCGGCAGGGTGTTGGTGGAGAAGCGCTGGTGGAACACGCAGATCGCGGTCTTCAGGCGTTCGTCGCTGAGGTCCGGGAAGAACGCCGCCAGGTCGGCGGGCATCATCAGGCCCTTGTAGATGATGGTGCGCGGCGAAAAGCTGCAGATGTAGTGATCGGTGTCCTCGGCGTTGGCCACGGAAGACCGGCGACGCGCGGAGAACAGTTTGACCGCGAAGGTTTCGTCCGACAGGCCTTCGCCGCCGATGAATACCTGCTCGATCTGTGGCAGGCGTTCCAGCGCGAGACGGCCGAGCACGCTTGGGTCGATCGGCACCTTGCGCCAGCCGACCAGCTGCAGGCCGGCGGCGAGGATCTCGCGGTTCATGTTCTCGCGAGCGGCTTCGGCGCGGGCCGGGTCCTGGTTGAAGAAGACCATGCCGACCGCGTATTGCTGCGGCAACTCGACGGCGAAATGCTCGCGAGCCATTTCGCGCAGGAAAAGGTCAGGTTTCTGTATGAGCAGGCCACAGCCGTCGCCTGTCTTGCCGTCGGCGTTGATGCCGCCACGGTGGGTCATGCAGGTCAACGCTTCAATGGCGGTTTGCAACAGATCGTGGCTCGCCTCGCCCTGCATGTGGGCGATCAGGCCGAAGCCACAGTTATCCTTGAACTCATCAGGATGATACAGACCTGCTTTCATAGGGACTCTCACCAGGCTGCCTTCTATAAACAAGGCAAAAATGCTTCCAATACAATCAGTTACCGAACGCGCAGGACGAGTCGCCAGCTTTGCGCAGGCAAAGGGAGGTCATTGTACATATCCACCCTGACGCTCACAAATCGTTAGTGGCGTGACAGTGAATTTTAATGTCGCAATAACGTAGGAATAAGGCGACGGGGCGTGATAGCGCCCGCCACCTCTAGCTGCCAGGAATCACCGCGAAGCGCCAATTTCCTGCTGGATGCTGGCGAAGGTTTTTGGCCACGGCTTACCGGCCTGAACCTTGGCCGGCAACGACTTGATCGCCGCCTGCGCCGCCGTGCGGGAGGGGAAGCTGCCATAGGTCACTACGTAGAGCGGCTTGCCCTGGAAGACCTTCTTGAAATAGCGGTACTGATCGCCGTTCGCCCGCACGAATGCCTGCGCACTGCTCTCCGACGCCGAACCGAGAATCTGCACGGTGAACGCGGTTGCCGGCTGAGCGCGATACCAGTCCGCCCCCGGCGCTGCCGCGGTCGCCGACACTGCGGGCTTGTCGACCTTCGCCGTGGCGGGCACCGCAGGCTTGGCTGCCGCAGGCGGATTGGAAGCGGCCGCAGCGGGGGCCGTGGACTTGGGCTGCGTCACCGGAGCCGGACTCGCGGCGGGCGCGGTCACGACCGGCGGCGCAGCGGCAACCGGCGGCGCAGGCACGGCGGCGATAGGCGCTGCGGCGCCCGGCTCGGGCAACGGCGCCGGACCGGGCATCTCGGCAGCCGCCTCGTCGCCGTCTTCAGTTCCCGCCGCCTGAGCGAGAGGGCTGCGAATAACCGGTTGAGCCTCGCCCACCAGCGGCAACGGCAGTGGCTGGGAAGACCCCGAGAACTCGACGGCAGGACTGCCTTCCTGTGCCCCTTGCTGCCCCGTGGGAGCGCCGGCGGCCTGGTCCTGAGGTACCTGCGCAACGCCGGGAGCGGGCTCTTCAGGGGACTTGTTTCCCTGCCCCTGCATCAGCCAGGCGGCCAGGACACCCACGAACACCACGACGAGGGCCAGCAGGTGCTTCTTCGGCAACTTGAACGCAAAACCGGCGCGCTTGCCCGAGCCGCGCTGCGCCAGCATCGCCTCGATCAGCGTCTCGCGCGCCGCCTGGTTAATCGCGCCCGGCCAACCTTCGGACTGGGCGTGGATATCGGCGATCTGATCGTCCGTGAGGACTTCGATCCCCTGGCCGGCGCCTTCGAGGCGGCGGGCCAGATAGGCACGCGTCTCTTCCTCTTCGTAGGGTTGCAACTCGATGACGTGGAAGCACTCTTCCCCACCGTCACCCAGCTCATCCAGACGCGCGATCAGCGAAGGCTCGCCGAACAGGAACACATGGGCGCGGCCGTCTGCATTGCCCTGCGCCAGAGTCAGCAAGGCCTCGAGCGCATCCGGCTTGAGCGCTTCCGCATCGTCCACGAGCAGGTAGATTTCCTGACCGGTCAGCCCCAGTTGCACCACCTGCGACTGGATCGAGCGGGCATCGGCGGACTGCATGTCCAACCCCTGGGCAATCTGCCGCAAGAGGCTGGCCGAATCCTCGGCACCACGCGCGGAGACCACGACGCTGAGCACGCTTTGTTTGTTGGTGCTGGCGACCAACGCCTGGCGCAGGAGGGTCTTGCCGCTGCCTTCAGGGCCGCTGACCACCAGAAGCAGCTGGCTATAACGCGCCAGGTGATGAAGTTGCCCCAGCACCGGCTTGCGCTGGGCAGCGAAGAACTTGAACCCGGGCACCCGCGGTGCGAAAGGGTCGTGGCTGAACTGGTAAAAACCTAGAAACGCTTCATCGGCATGCAAACTGGTCATGAGCTCTCATTGTTCTCCGAGCTGGTCCACCAGAGCGCGGTAATTCGCGCTCAGGGTGGCGTGCAAAGTCTCATCAGGATAATCCGCCGTAACCACGGCCTCCCCTATCCGCTTCAGCAATACAAGGCGCAATTGCCCGTCGAGAACCTTCTTGTCGACGGCCATGTGCTGGAGGAAGTCGGCTGGCGTCATCTCTTCGGGTGGCACCACCGGCAAGCCTGCCCGCTGTAGCAGTCGAATCCCGCGGTCGCGATCCGTCGTGGAAATCCAGCCCAGCTGCCGGGACATCTCCAGGGCCATCACCGTGCCGGCAGATACGGCCTCGCCGTGTAGCCAGGCGCCATAGCCTTTGTGCGTCTCGATGGCATGCCCGAAGGTGTGGCCCAGATTGAGGGTGGCGCGTACACCGGCTTCACGCTCGTCGGCGCCGACGATACGGGCCTTCGCAATGCAGGATTGCTCGATGGCATAGGTCAGCGCCTGCGGGTCGAGCGAACGCAGCGCTTCCATATGCTCCTCGAGCCAGGCCAGGAACGCTTCGTCGCAGATCAAGCCGTATTTGATGACTTCGGCCAGGCCAGCGGAAAGCTCCCGTGACGGCAGCGTGGCCAGTGTCGAGGTGTCGATGAGCACTGCATTCGGCTGATAGAAGGCGCCGATCATGTTCTTGCCGAGCGGATGATTGATCCCGGTCTTCCCCCCCACCGATGAATCGACCTGAGACAGCAGCGTGGTCGGCACCTGGATGAAATCGACGCCGCGCTGGTAACAGGCCGCGGCAAAACCGGCCATGTCGCCGATCACGCCGCCCCCCAAAGCGATCACCGTGCAACGGCGATCGTGCCGGGCAGAAAGCAGGTCGTCGAAAATCAGCTGCAAGGTTTCCCAGGTCTTGAATGCCTCGCCATCGGGAAGAACGATGGCTGTCTGTGTGTAGGGAGCCAGTGCACGCTGCACCGATTCTAGATAGAGCGGCGCGATCGTCTCGTTGGTAACGATCGCCACCTTCTTGCCCGCAACGTGGCGGGCGAACAGCTCGCCCTGAGCGATGAGCCCGGTGCCGATGTAAATGGGATAACTGCGATCGGCGAGGTCGACGTGAAGAGTCTGCATGAGGCCCCCGTGAAAAAGGCCGATAGAATAGCGCATCCGGTCGGGATTTAACCCGACCGCAACGCTTGCAAGCGCTCGAGTATTTCCTGAACGACCATCCGCGGCGGGCGCTGATCGGTTTCGATGACAATGTCGGCGATCTCCCGATAAAGCGGATCCCGAATGGCCATCAGATCGCCGAGCACCTTGCCTGGATCGGAAGTGCGCAGGAGCGGACGATTCCGATCCCGGGCCGTCCGGTTCAACTGCTGCGCAACGGAGGTGAACAGATAAACGACATCGCCTCCGGCCTTCAGAACGGCGCGATTGTCATCACGCAGCACCGCTCCACCGCCCGTCGCCAGCACCATGCCCTTGAGCTCGCAGAGTTCCGCAAGCATCGAACGCTCCCGCTCGCGGAAGCCCGGCTCGCCCTCGACATCGAAAATCCAGGGAATGTTGGCGCCACAGCGCTGCTCGATTTCCTTGTCGGAATCCTTGAAAGGAAGCCGCAGCTCTTTGGCCAGAAGCCGCCCGATGGTGCTTTTCCCCGCCCCCATCGGGCCAACCAGAATCAGATTGCGCACAGCATCAACGACCCACCGCTACAGCCTGATTGTTCATGATGCGCGGAGTGAGGAAGACCAGCAGTTCGGATTTGGAGTCCTGCACGGTATCGCGGCGGAACAGCCGTCCGAGGTAAGGCAGGTCGCCCAGGAAAGGCACTTTCTCGGTGCTCTTGCTCTGCGTATTGGAGAAAACACCACCGATTACGATGGTTTCGCCGTCACTGACGAGCACCTTGGCATTGACTTCGTTCTTGTTGATGGCGGGAACACCATTTGACGCCTCCGCATTGGTAAAGTCCGGTGCATCCTTGTTCACCTTGACCTCCATGATCACCCGATTGTCGGGGGTGATCTGGGGAGTAACTTCCAGCGATAGCGCCGCTTCTTTGAATGAGGTACTGGTGGCACCGCTGGAGCTGGCTTCCTGATAAGGAACTTCAGAGCCCTTGAGGATGCGAGCCGTTTCCTTGTCGGAAGTAACGACCTTGGGCTGGGATACGATTTCGCCGTTACCGGTAGCTTCCATAGCGGAAAGCTGCAGGTCCAGAATCACATTATTTGTAATGAAGCCAATGCCTATCCCAGAGGTCCTGTTGCTGACGCCCAAGTCGACAAATGGAACAGGGCTACTGCTATCGCTGCCGGCACCCGAGCCAGAGTTGCTGGTAGGTAACGTGCACCCACCGGCAAAGGGACCGCATCCGCCCGTTCCACTTTCATCGATACCAATATTTCCGTTCTGCCCGTAGCCGGTCCAGTTGCCCTTATTCAAGGCACCACCCCAGCGAACACCCAGCGCCTTGTCGTAATCGACATTTGCCTCGACGATCCGCGCTTCGATCATGACCTGTCGTACGGGGATATCCAGCTGGGTAACGATTCGACGAAGCTCATCCAGACGCTCTTGAGTCTGATAGGCAATGATGTTGTTGGTGCGGTCGTCCACGGTGATCGAGCCACGCTCGGGCGTGGAAGCCGCGCCGGCTTCGGAACTGGTCACCGACTGGAACAATTTGGCGATGTCGGATGCCTTGGCGTAGTTCACCTGGATCAAATCCCGACGCAGCGGAGCCAATTCGGCGATCTGTTTTTGCGACTCTAGTTCCTGACGCTCCCGAGCTGCAATCTCATCGGCCGGGGCGACCAGAAGTACGTTGCCGACTTGACGCTTGTCCAAACCTTTGGTCTTCAATACTAGGTCGAGCGCCTGATCCCAGGGCACGTTCTGCAACCGAAGCGTGATGCTGCCCTGCACCGTATCGCTGGCCACCAGGTTCAAATCGGTGAAGTCGGCGATCAGCTGAAGTACCGAACGAACGTCAATATCCTGAAAATTAAGGGACAGCTTCTCACCTGAGTAAGTGAATCTGTCGCTCTTACGCTGCTCAACCTCTTCCTTGGCAAGCGGCTTGATGCTGATGGTCAGCTTGTTATCGGTCTGATAGGCAAGATAATCGTAAAAACCCGTAGGCTCGATATTGATGCTGGTTTGGCCGCCCTGTGTACTCGCACTTACAAACTGTACGGGGGTTGCAAAATCCTTGACATCCAGTCGCACGCGGAGCGACTCGGGCAGCTGGGTATTCGCAAAGTCCAGCCGAATCTTACCGCCCTGCTCCTGAATATTCGGGCTCACCGTTGGATCGGAGAGTGCAATAACCACATTCCCTTCGCCCTGATCACCACGCTGGAAATCGATCCCGCTGATAGCTTTGCCTGCGGGAGCGAACGTCTTCGAGACGGGAGCGGAAGGTACCTTGGAAGTTACCGGCGCCTGCACGGCGACCGGCTGGGGAACCGGAGCGCCAAGAGCCCCTTCGCCGACCACGACATACAAATTATTGCCCTCAGCACGGGTGCTGTAGGGGACCAGCGTCGCCAGATTCACGATCAGGCGCGTGCGGTCCTTCACTTCCACTACAGTGACGCTTCGCGCGTTGCCTACACCGAGTTCCTTGTTCTTGGCACCGAGCTTGCTGCTGACACCTGGCAGATCGAGCGCAATGCGTGCCGGCTGTTCGATGGTGTAACCGCGCGGAACCGGAACAGGCTCGTCAAAGGACAGCTTCAGCTCGACACGATTGCCCGGCAACGCCGCGACATCCAAACCCTGGAGATTGGCTGCCAGCACTTCGGGCGCAATCAGAGCCGCCAACAGTGATAGAGCTAGGCGCGAAAGTTTGCTGTTCATTCTCTGATTCCGTTGTGCTGACTGGCAATAATTCTTCATGTCCCGGCCCCTATGAGCGTTCTTTCAGGGCCAGGCTACGCGGCCTTTCCAACCAGCCACCCTCTCCGTCTGGAACGACTTCCACTACTTCGATCGCGCTCTCGTTGATGGCCACAATCCGTCCGTTGTTTCTTCCGAGGTAATCCCCGACACGAATTCGATGAACCCCACCCGCGCCCCGGACCAAGGCAAACATGCCGCCCTCGTTGGAAAGCGTACCCACCATCTCGAACGTTTCGATATTGAAGCCTTCGAGGAACTGCTTGACCCTCGCTTCGTCCGGCTTGATGTCCTTGGAGCCCTTCTGTTGCCGAGCCAGATCTATCTTGACCGGCGGCTGGAAGGGACTACGCATGGCAGCGGCACTGTAGGTAAAGGCCTCGTAGGGCTGAAACTTGGGCAACGGCTCGATCGAGCCCTTGGGCCTCGCGCGAACCTCGTCCATGTAGTTCTGCAAATCGCTGAAGTCGTTGCTGACACCGCAACCCGCCAGAACCAGCACCAGAGCGGTTCCCGTAACAAGATGGGTGCCTTTCATTTCTGCACCCCGGTCTCGTTGTAACGATAGGTCTTGGCCAGGATGCTCATGCGCAACTTGTTGGGACTGGCCGAGTCCACCGGCTTGATGTCGAAATCGTGCAACGTCACGATCCGCGGCAAGCTGGCGACACCGCTCACGAATGTGGCCAGATCGTGATAAGCCCCCACCACCGTAATCTGTATGGGAAGTTCAATGTAGAACTGCTGCGCGGCCTCCGGAAGCAATTTGATCTCCTCGAACTCCAGCCCGCTGCCCAGCCCCGTGCGCGTGATGTCCTCAAGCAAGCCAGGGACTTCGGTGTCGCTGGGCAGTTGCCTCAGCAGAGCACCGAAGGAAACTTCCATTTCCTTCATTTGCTCCTTGTAGGCTTCCAGGTTGGCGGACTGGAATGCCTTGCTGGAGAACTGCTCCTTCAACGTCAGCTCTTCGCTACGTTGCTGGTCGAGGTCCGCCTGAAGATCCTTGAGATGGAAGTTGTAACCAAGCGCCAGTACCACAACCAATAGCAGGAAGCAGGCTATCGCCTTGACGGGCGCAGGCCATGAGCCCAGGTTGTTCAAATCCAGATCGCCCAGATCCACCTTGCGCAAACTAGCCAGGGAATCGGCAAGACTCATTTCGCAGCTCCTCCCGCATCGGCTTTCGGCTGGGTCTGCTGTACCGTCAGCTGGAATACGTTCGCCTGATCGACCTCCCCGGCGGTCACGGCCTTGACTTCGGTGAGGTTCGGCGCCGTTAGCCATTGCGAGGAATCAAGATTACGCATGAGGTTGGAAACTCGATTGTTGGATTCGGCTGCCCCGGTGATGGCGATCGTCGAGCCGCTCATCTTCAGCTCGGTGAAATACACACCTTCCGGCAATGTGCGAACAAGCTGATCGAACACCCGACCAATGATCGGACGATTCCCCTGCAAGTCCTGGATGATCTTCATCCGCTCCAGCAGTTGCTGGCGACGAGTTCGCAGCTCCCTGATCTCCGCGATCCGGGCATCGAGCAAGGAGATCTCCGTACGCACATAGTCGTTGCGGGCCCGCTGGTTTTCTATGGCGGAATCGAGGTATTGGGAGGCCAGAAAGACCGCGCCACCGGCCACCAGCAAGACACCACCCAAGGTAACGAGAAAGCGCTGCTTGCGTTCTTCGCGGAGCTGCTCGCGCCACGGAAGTAAGTTGATCCGTGCCATGTCAGTCGAAACTCCTCATCGCCAGACCGCAGGCAATCATCAACGCCGGCGCATCACTGGCCAAGGCACCCGCGTTGACTTTGCCGCTCAGGGCCATGTCGGCGAAGGGATTGGCGACCAGCGTCTGAGTGCCGATTTTCTGCTGGATCAAACGATCCAGATCGGGAATGGAGGCAGTGCCACCGGCCAACATGATGTAGTCGACGTCGTTGAACTGACCTGCCGCGAAGAAGAACTGCAGGGAGCGGGAAACCTGCTGAACCACGGCCTCCTTGAACGGCAGCAACACTTCGCTTTCGTAATCGTCCGGAAGACCGCCCTGCTTCTTGGCCAGGCCAGCCTCCTCGACCGACAGGCCATAGCGACGCTGAATTTCCTCGGTCAGCTGGCGCCCACCGAAAAGCTGCTCACGGGTATAGATGGTGCGGCCATTGTGCAGCACGCTGAGGGTGGTCATGGTGGCGCCGATGTCCACCACAGCGACGGTCATCTCGTCCCGGTCACCGCCCAGCTGCTCGGCCAGAAGCCCATAGGCACGTTCCAGCGCATAGGCCTCGACGTCCACGACCTTGGCCGTGAGACCGGCCAACGCCAGCGCCGCCTCTCGAACCTCGACGTTTTCCTTGCGGCAAGCAGCCAGCAATACTTCGACCTGTTCGGGATTACGCACCGAGGTACCCTGAACTTCGAAATCGATGGCAACTTCTTCGAGCGGATAGGGAATGTACTGATCGGCCTCGATCTTCAGCTGGTTTTCCAGCTCATCATCGTTGAGGCCGGAGTCCATTTCGATCGTCTTGGTGATGACTGCAGAGCCGGCCACGGCCACGGCGACGGCCTTCACGCCGGTCTTTGCCTTGGCTGCTACACGAGCGAGCGCCTGCCCCACGCCCTCGAGTTCGGCGATGTTCTTTTCCACCACGGCATTAACCGGGAGCGGCTCGACGGCATAGGCCTCTACCTTGTAGCGGCCACCTGAGCGACTCAGTTCGAGGAGCTTTACCGAGGTCGAGCTGATATCGATCCCCAGCAGCGTATTCGCTTTCTTGGTGAAGAGCCCTAGCACGTCCGATTTCCTATTGGCATCCGCTACTTACGGACTATTTATGTTTTTTCACATTAAATAACAGTCTTGACAGAAGCGCAAATGGCTCCCCGGCAAAAAAAACGCTTATAATGTGAACGGCTTTCCGCTTTCCACTTCGCCTTCTGCTAACCCATTCTTTTATCTGGAAAACCAAGCATTTGATACGCCTGCTGAAATTCTTCTGGTGGTCTTGCGTAGCCGTTTTCTGTGGCCTTTTGCTGGGTCTCAGTGGCGCCTTTCTTTATCTGAGCCCGACCCTTCCTTCCGTAGACTCACTGCGCAGCATCCAACTGCAGATTCCGCTGCGCGTGTACAGCAGTGACGAGAAGCTGATCGCCGAGTTCGGCGAGATGCGGCGTACCCCCATCCAGTTCGCCGACATCCCCAAAGACTTCATCCAGGCCCTCTTATCCGCCGAGGATGACAACTTTGCAAACCATTATGGCGTCGACGTCAGCAGCCTGATGCGCGCCGCCTCTCAACTCTTGAAGACCGGCCATATTCAGAGTGGCGGCAGCACCATCACCATGCAGGTGGCGAAGAATTACTTCCTCACCAGCGAGCGCAGCTTCTCGCGCAAGATCACCGAAATCCTGCTCGCGTTGCAGATCGAACGGGAGTTGAGCAAGGACGAAATCCTCGAGCTCTACGTCAACAAGATCTACCTGGGCAATCGTGCCTATGGGATCGAAGCCGCCGCCCAAGTCTATTACGGCAAATCCATTCGAGACTTGAGCCTCGGGCAGATGGCGATGATAGCCGGTCTTCCGAAGGCGCCCTCGCGCTATAACCCGCTGATGGATCCGGTACGCAGCAAGGAGCGCCGCGACTGGATCCTCGGACGCATGTTCCGTCTCGGCAAGATCGACGAGACGCGCTATAAGGCCGCACTGGCCGAACCGATCGACGCCCGCTATCACGTGCAGACGCCGGAGCTGGCTGCGCCTTACATCGCGGAAATGGCCCGCGCGGAGATGGTCGGCCGCTTCGGCAGCGCCGCCTACACCGACGGTTTCCGCGTCACCACCACCGTCCCCAGCGACCTGCAGCTGGCGGCCAACAAGGCCGTGCAGGATGGACTCATCAGCTACGACCAGCGCCACGGCTATCGCGGCCCGGAAACCCGTTACCCGAACATGACCCGCGAAGCCTGGCTGCAGGAACTGCCCAAGTACCGCACGCTGGGAAGTCTCGAGCCGGCGGTGGTCAGCCAGGTGGAGAGCAGCGGCATCCTCGTGCTGACCCGCGACGGAAAGGAAGAAGCCGTCGCCTGGGACAGCATGAAATGGGCTCGCCCGTTCATCAACAGCAATAGCATGGGCGCGCGCCCGCAGAAGCCGGCGGACGTGGTGCAGGTCGGCGACTTGATTCGCGTACAGCGTCAGGACGACGGCGGTCTGCGTTTCAGCCAGGTGCCGAGCGCACAGAGCGCGCTGGTCTCGCTGGACCCGAATAACGGCGCCATCCGCGCCCTGGTCGGTGGTTTCGCTTTCGAACAGAGCAACTATAACCGCGCGGCCCAGGCCAAACGCCAGCCGGGCTCCAGCTTCAAACCCTTCATCTACAGTGCGGCGCTGGATGCCGGTTTCACACCCGCGAGCCTGGTGAACGATGCACCGATCGTCTTCGTCGACGAGTATTTGGACAAGGTCTGGCGCCCGAAGAACGACACCAACACCTTCCTTGGACCGATACGCCTGCGCGAAGCGCTGTACAAGTCGCGCAACCTGGTCTCCATTCGCCTGCTGCAGAGCATCGGCATCGATTACGCCGTCAATTACGTCAGTCGCTTCGGCTTCAACAAGCAGGAACTGCCGCGCAACCTGTCGCTGGCGCTGGGCACGGCGAACCTCACGCCGATGGAAATCGTGACCGGCTGGAGCACCTTCGCCAATGGCGGCTACAAAATTCAGCCGTACCTGATCCAGCGCATCGAGAGCCGCGACGGCGAGGTTCTGTTCACCGCCAACCCGCCGAGCGCGGCACCGGCCACGCAGGATGCCGAGCCGCGCACGCAGACCGCCGAGGAAGCCACCGGCGGCAGCGGCGCGGACGACGCGAAAGACCCGCAGGCACCTGTCGTCGCCGAGCGCATCGTCGACCCACGCACCACCTACATCCTCACCAGCATGCTGCAGGACGTGATCAAGCGCGGTACCGGTCGGCGCGCGCTGGCGATGGGCCGTGGCGACATCGCCGGGAAGACCGGCACCACCAACGACTCCAAGGACAGCTGGTTCTCCGGCTACAACGCCGATTACGTGACCAGCGTCTGGGCCGGTTTCGACCAGCCGGAAACCCTCGGCCGTAGCGAGTTCGGCGGCACCGTGGCACTGCCGATCTGGATGAGCTACATGAGCGCCGCGCTCAAAGGCAAACCGGAGCATGCGCCGGCAGAGCCGGATGGGATCATCTCCCTGCGCGTCGATCCCGTCAGCGGCCGAGCCGCACCACCGGGATCGCCCGATGCCTACTTCGAGCTGTTCAAGAGCGAAGACTCGCCGCCGCCGATGAGCGAGATCGAGCCCGGCGTGAGCGCGCCCGGCAGCCCGCTGCCAAGCGATGAGGCCGCGCCGATCGACCTCTTCTAGGACGTCCCGACGCAAAAAGAAAAACCCCGCCTAGGCGGGGTTTTTCTTTTTGCGCCGAAGACTCAGCCGAGGAATACGTCGTCGACGCTCTTCAGCGGGTAGTGCTTCGGATAAGGCAGCGTGGCAACACCGGTCTCCACGGCAGCCTTGGCCACTGCATCGGAAATCACGGTGATCAGGCGCGGGTCCATCGGTTTCGGGATGATGTACTCGCGACCGAAACTCAGGGCGATGCCGCCGTAGGCATCGCAGACTTCCTGCGGCACCGGCAGCTTGGCCAGATCACGCAGGGCCAGCGCGGCGGCGATCTTCATCTCCTCGTTGATGCGCTTGGCGCGCACATCGAGAGCGCCCCGGAAGATGAACGGGAAGCCGAGCACGTTGTTCACCTGGTTCGGGTAGTCCGAACGGCCGGTCGCCATGATCACGTCGTTGCGCGTCGCATGGGCCAGCTCAGGGGCGATTTCCGGGTCCGGATTGGAGCAGGCGAAGACGATCGGATTGGCCGCCATGCGCGCCAGGTCTTCTGCCTTGAGCAGGTTGGCGCCGGAAAGACCGACGAACACGTCGGCGCCGTCGAGGGCATCGGACAGCGTGCGCTTAACGGTCTCGTGGGCGAACACCGCCTTGTACTGGTTGAGGTCGTCGCGGCCGGCGTGGATCACGCCCTTGCGGTCGATCATGAAGATGTTCTCGACCTTCGCGCCCATGCTCACCAGCAGCTTCATGCAGGAGGTGGCGGCGGCGCCGGCGCCGAGGCAGACGATCTTCGCCTCGGGCAAGGTCTTGCCGGCGATTTCCAGGGCGTTGAGCATGCCGGCGGCGGTGACGATGGCGGTGCCATGCTGGTCATCGTGGAACACCGGGATATCGCACTGCTCGATCAACGCGCGCTCGATCTCGAAGCACTCGGGCGCCTTGATGTCCTCGAGGTTGATGCCGCCGAAGGTGATCGAGATGCGCTTGACGGTGTCGATGAATGCCTGCGGGCTTTCCGCATCGACTTCGATGTCGAACACGTCGATGCCGGCGAAGCGCTTGAACAGCACGCCCTTGCCTTCCATCACCGGCTTGGAAGCCAGCGGGCCGAGATTGCCCAGACCGAGAATCGCGGTGCCGTCGGAGATCACCGCGACCAGGTTGCCCTTGCCGGTGTACCTGTAGGCCAATTCGGGATCGCGACCGATCTCGCGGACCGGCTCGGCAACGCCCGGGCTATAGGCCAGGGCCAGGTCACGGGCTGTCGCGGTGGGCTTGGTCAGCTCGACGCTGAGCTTCCCCGGACGCGGCAGCGCGTGGTATTCGAGAGCGGCAGTTTTAAGGTCAGACATGTCGGATTTCCGCTTTTTTTGCTAGTGAAAAACAGGCTGGCGGCCGAGGATACGCGTGAAGATAGTGCCGGACAAGACTGCCCGGTCAGGCTTGCGGAGCTCTCTAGGAAGGGCCTTACATGCAAGGCGGACGGCTCAGGGCAGCGCCTGGAGCATCGCCGGATGACTCACTGCCAGCAGCCAGCGCGCCTGCCCGGACTTACGCGCCGCGTGGCGCGCGCGATCGACCACCCAGCCACGCACCTCGACCTGCCGACCGACCAGCGCCTCCAGCGCAGCGGGATCGAACTGGGCGATCCATTTCGGCTCGATGCGCAGGACCAGCGGGCCGTCCAGCTCGATCCACAGCCCGCCGCGATTGTGCTCAAGTCGCCTCACGCGACTCCGGACCAGCGTGAAACCGGCGGCCTTCAGCTGCGCCGGTGTCCGGACCGGCGCCTTGCGCCATAGTCCCAGGCCGGACGCGCGCGCCACACGTTCCGCAGCCTGCTGGCAGACCAGCAGCCGGTCGTTGGGCCCGATGGCGACCTGATAACCCAGCCCCTCGGCGAGCAGCCGTTCCTCGAGATTCAGCCCGCGACTGTCGAACACGTTCGCCAGGGTTCGTCCGTAGCGATCCTTCGCCTCGCGCCCGGGCTGAACCATCACGCGACCGTCACTGGCGGCCACCAGCGCCTCCAGGCGTCGGCGCGCCGCTTCCGCGAAGGCTTCGGTGGGTCGCCCGTCGCGCCCGAGCTCGGGCGCATTCAGACCGATCAGGCGCACGCTGCTGCCATCGGCGAGGCGCAGCGTGTCACCGTCGACGACGCGACGGACTTCGACGGTGTGCAGCGATTGGGAAGGCGCGGGACAGGCCGCGAGCGAAGGCAGAACAGCCGACACAGAAACGAAAAAGGCGCCCACCAGGGACGCCTTTTTCAACAGCTCCGGAAAACCCATGGGCCTTCCTTGGCAGTTCGCGCTTACTTGGCGCCGAACACGCCGAAACGCTGCTTGAAGCGGTCGATACGGCCGCCGGTGTCGAGCACCTTTTGCTTACCGGTGTAGAACGGATGGCACTCGGAGCAAACGTCCAGGCTCAGGTTCTTGCCCAGGGTGGAGCGGGTCTTGATGACGTTGCCGCAGCTGCAGGTGGCGTCGATCTCGACATAATTCGGATGGATATCGGCTTTCATGGTGTATTCCTCTGTGTCTGGCGTGCCGCCACCCGACCCTATGTCGAGTACCGCACGGAAACGAGCCGCGGAATATACGCCCGACATCGAAGGCCTGCAAGCGGCGAACCTCGCCGTCCGTCCGTGAAAAAGGCGTTCCGGGCGACCGCGGTATCGGCGACGGGAGGTCGCAGGCTGCTAAGATCGACGCCGCCCAAATCCAAGGACCCGCGCGTGCCCGACCTCATCCTCCGCCTCGCCCTGCCCTCGCCGCTGCGCCGCCTGTTCGACTACCGCGCACCGCTGGGTGTGACGGCCGCGAATCTGCAGCCAGGCATGCGCGTGCGCGTGCCGTTCGGCCGACGCGAGGTGATCGGCATCCTCGTCGAGGCCAGCGAAACCAGCGAGGTTCCGGCGGACAAGCTGCGCCCGGCGCTGCAACTGCTCGACGAGCAGACGCCGTTACCACCGGCGCTGTTCAAGCTCTGCCTGTGGACCGCGCAGTACTACCAGCATAGCCTGGGCGACACCTTGAGCTGGGCCTTGCCGGTGCTGCTGCGCCAGGGCGAGCCGGCGCAAGCCCGGCAGGAGCGCTTCTGGCACGTGGCCGACGGCGCCCGCCTCGACGATCCGCGTCTGGCCCGCGCGCCGCGCCAGCGCGAGGCGTTGCGCACCCTCGCGCAGCACGCCCATGGCGTCGCGCACTCCCTGTTGAGCAAGCTGCAACTGAACCGCGACAGCCTGGAGCTGCTGCTGGAGAAGCGCCTGGTCAACGTCGAAGTGCGCCGCAGCGCGCCGATGAAGCGCGCAGGTAGCTGGCTGGCGCAGCCGGAACTGCCGCTCAATCCCGAGCAGCGCGCCGCCTGCGAGGCGATACGTTCGAGCTTCGGCGGCTTCCAGGCCTTCCTGCTGGCCGGTGTCACCGGTAGCGGCAAGACCGAGGTCTATCTGCAACTGATCCGCCAGGCGCTGGAAGCCGGCAAGCAGGTGCTGGTGCTGATCCCGGAGATCAACCTCGGGCCGCAGACGCTGGCGCGCTTCGAGCAGCGCTTCAACGCGCGGATCGCCCTGCTGCACTCCAACGTCAACGACCGAGAACGCCTGGACGCCTGGCTCGCCGCGCGCGACGGCGAGGCCGACATCGTCATCGGCACGCGCTCGGCGCTGTTCACCCCGCTGAAACGTCCGGGGCTGATCATCGTCGACGAGGAACACGATGCCTCCTATAAACAGCAGGAAGGCCTGCGCTACCACGCGCGCGACCTGGCGCTGGTGCGTGCGCGCCAGGACAAGGTGCCGATCGTCCTCGGCTCGGCCACGCCCTCGCTGGAAAGCCTGCATAACGCCCACGCCGGGCGCTACGGCCTGCTGCGCCTGTCCCAGCGCGCCGGCGGCGCCAAACTGCCGCGCTTCCTGCGCCTGGATATAAAGAGCAGGCCGCTGGACGCGGGCATCTCCGCGCCGTTGCAGCAGGCCATCACCCAGACGCTGGAAGCCGGCCAGCAGGTGCTGGTGTTCCTCAACCGCCGCGGCTTCGCGCCGACCCTGCTCTGCCACGATTGCGGCTGGATCAGCGCCTGCCCGCGTTGCGACGCGCGAATGACCGTGCACCAGCGCTCCAACGAACTGCGCTGCCACCACTGCGGCCACGTCGAACGGCGTCCGGCGAACTGCCCGAAATGCGGCCTGGTCGACCTGCGCCCGCTGGGCACCGGCACCGAACGCGCCGAGGAGCGCCTGGAAATCCTCTTTCCGCACTATCCCGTGCTGCGCATCGACCGCGACAGCACCTCGCGCAAGGGCGCGATGGACATGCTGTTCAGTACCATCCAGCGCGGCGAGCCGTGCCTGCTGGTCGGCACGCAGATGCTCGCCAAGGGTCACCATTTCCCGCGCGTCACCCTGGTGGCGATCCTCGACGCCGACGGCGGGTTGTTCTCCGCCGACTTCCGCGCCAGCGAGCGCATGGCGCAGCTGATCGTCCAGGTCGCCGGGCGTGCCGGTCGCGCCGAGGAGCCGGGCACGGTGATCATCCAGACCCATCTGGCCGACCATCCGCTGCTGGTGCAGCTCACCGAACAAGGCTATTTCGCCTTCGCCGAGCAGGCCCTGAGCGAACGCCGCGCCGCCGGCCTGCCGCCGTTCGCCCATCTCGCCCTGCTGCGCGGCGAGGCGCACAAGCCCGGCCAGGCCGAAGACTTTCTCGACCAGGCCTGCGCCGAGGCCGAGCACCTGCTCGAGGAGCTGCAACTGAGCGGCATCGAACTGCTCGGCCCGGTGCCGGCACCGATGGAACGCCGCGCCGGTCGCTACCGCGCGCAACTGCTACTGCAGGCGAATGGGCGCGCGCCGCTGCACCGGCTGATGAGCGTCTGGCTGCCACGCCTGGAGCAACTGCCCGGCGGCCGCGCCGTGCGCTGGTCGCTGGACGTGGACCCGATCGATCTGTTCTGACATAAGGCGCACCCCGCGCAGCGCGGGCCCGTGGCGGGGCACACCCTGGGCGTGACGCACCCTACCTCCTCGCGCGGCACTCCTGACTGCCTCTATAATCCGCGGTTTTCGACCCGCCAAGGCCGACCGAGCAGACTATGAAAGACACGATTCGCCAGCTGATCCAGCAAGCCCTGACACGCCTCGTCGCCGACGGCGTGCTGCCCGAGGGTCTGACGCCGACGATCCAGGTGGAGAACAGCAAGGACAAGACCCACGGCGACTTCGCCAGCAACATCGCCATGATGCTGGCCAAACCGGCGGCGATGAAGCCGCGCGACCTGGCGGAAAAACTGATCGCCGCGCTGCCTGCCGACGAGCAGTTGGCCAAGGTGGAGATCGCCGGGCCGGGCTTCCTCAACTTCTTCCAGAACAGCGACGCCCTAGCCGGGCGCCTGGAAGCTGCGTTGGCCGACCCGCACCTCGGCGTGCGCAAGAGCGGTGCGGCGCAGCGCGTGGTAGTCGACCTGTCGGCGCCCAACCTGGCCAAGGAAATGCACGTCGGCCACCTGCGCTCGACCATCATCGGCGACGGCGTGGCGCGGGTGCTGGAGTTCCTCGGCGACGAGGTGATCCGGCAGAACCACGTCGGCGACTGGGGCACCCAGTTCGGCATGCTGCTGGCGTTCATGCAGGAGCAGCCGGTGGGCAGCGAAGCCGAGCTTTCCGACCTCGAAGGGTTCTACCGCGCGGCGAAGAAGCGCTTCGACGAATCCACCGAGTTCGCCGACCGCGCCCGCGAGCTGGTGGTCCAGCTGCAGGCCGGCGACGCCGAATGCCTGCGCCTGTGGCACCGCTTCAACGACATCTCCCTGAGCCACTGCCAGAAGGTCTACGACCGCCTCGGCGTGAAGCTGAGCATGGCCGACGTCAAAGGCGAGAGCGCCTATAACGACGACCTCGCCCAGGTGGTCGCCGACCTCGACGCGAAGGGCCTGCTCACCGAAAGCGAAGGCGCGCGCTGCGTGTTCCTCGACGAGTTCAGGAACTCCGAGGGCAATCCGCTGCCGCTGATCGTGCAGAAGGCCGGTGGCGGCTACCTCTACGCCACCACCGACCTCGCCGCCACGCGCTACCGCGCCGGCGTGCTGAAGGCCGACCGCGCGCTGTACTTCGTCGACCAGCGCCAGGCGCTGCATTTCCAGATGGTCTTCGCCGTGGCCCGCCGCGCCGAGTTCGTGCCGCCGAGCATGCAGCTCGAGCACATGGGCTTCGGCACCATGAACGGCGCCGACGGCCGTCCGTTCAAGACCCGCGACGGCGGCACGGTGAAGCTGATCGACCTGCTCGACGAGGCCGAAGAACGCGCCTATGCGCTGGTCAAGGGCAAGAATCCCGAGCTGGACGACGCCGAACTGCGCCAGATCGCCCACGCGGTGGGCATCGGCGCGGTGAAGTACGCCGACCTCTCCAAGCACCGCAGCAGCGATTACAGCTTCAACTTCGAGCAGATGCTCAGCTTCGAGGGCAACACCGCGCCCTACCTGCTCTACGCCTACACCCGCGTGGCTAGCGTGTTCCGCAAGCTGGGCAAGGGCTATCACGAGCTGGACGGGCGTATCGTCCTGCAGGCCGAGCAGGAACTGGCGCTGGCCGGCAAGCTGGCGCAGTTCGGCGAGGTGCTCGGCAACGTCGCCGAGAAAGGCGTGCCGCACGTGCTGTGCAGCTACCTGTACGACCTCGCCGGGCTGTTCTCCAGTTTCTACGAGCATTGCCCGATCCTCGCCGCCGAGGATGAGCAAACCCGCCAGAGCCGCCTGCGCCTGGCCGCGCTGACCGGACGCACCCTCAAGCAGGGCCTCGAATTGCTGGGCCTCAAGACCCTGGAGCGTATGTAAGTGGCGGCAAGGAAAAAGGCTCCCCCCAAGCGCGGCGCCAGCCGCTACCAGGCCCCCTCGAAGAAACCCATCCCCGGCTGGCTGTGGCTCGCCTGCGGGTTGGCGATCGGCGCCTTCGTGGTGCTGCTGATGAAGCTTGAGCCCGGTGACGACAAGATCAAGCGGGTCAAACCCGAGGTCGCGCAGAAAGCCGCGCAGAAGGCCGCCGCCGAAGTCGCCGGCCCGGTGAAGCCGAAGTACGACTTCTACACGCTGCTGCCCGAATCCGAAGTGATAGTGCCGCCCGACTCGATGCCGGCGACGCCACCCTCCACGCCGGTGACGCCCGAGCAGGCGGCGAAGATCGATACCGCGCGCGCCCAGGCGGCGCTCAATGGCCAGGTGCCTCCGCCGCCTCCGCCGGTCGCCGTACCTGCGCCGGGTACGCCGACGAATGCCACGACGGTGGCCAAGGCGCCGCTGACCACGCAGTACTTCCTGCAGGCCGGTTCGTTCCGCAAGCAGGCCGACGCCGACCGGGTGCGCGCGCAGATCATCCTGCTCGGCCAGGCGGTGCAGGTGGAATCCGGCACCGTGCGCGAGGAAGTCTGGTACCGCGTGCTGGTCGGTCCGTTCGCCAGCAAGGAACAACTGGCCGGCGCGCAGAAGCAGCTCTCCGCCAGCGGCTTCGGCAACCTGCTGCTGCAACAGCGGCAGGTGCGCTGAGGCCGGAACGCTCCAGGCGCGCCGGGCCGGCGCGCGGGCCGCAATGCCGCACCCGATATCGCGGGGCGGCTTGAAGCCTCTGTTTCGCGCCCCCATATGAACCTCCATTCGGGCAAGAATGCCCCGCTGCGTGGAGATGTTCCCCTTGACCACCATCGTTTCAATTCGCCGCAACGGCAAAGTCGTCATGGGCGGCGACGGCCAGGTTTCCCTCGGCAACACCGTGATGAAAGGCAACGCGAAGAAGGTCCGGCGCCTCTACCACGGCGAGGTGCTGGCCGGCTTCGCCGGAGCCACCGCGGACGCCTTCACCCTCTTCGAGCGCTTCGAAAGCCAGCTCGAGCGGCACCAGGGCCATTTGGTGCGCGCGGCCGTCGAACTGGCCAAGGACTGGCGCACCGACCGTTCCCTGAGCCGCCTGGAAGCCATGCTGGCGGTGGCCAACAAGGATGCCTCGCTGATCATCACCGGCAACGGCGACGTGGTCGAACCCGAGCAGGGCCTGATCGCCATGGGTTCGGGCGGCGGCTTCGCCCAGGCCGCAGCCATGGCGCTGCTCAGGCACAGCGAGCTGTCGGCGCGCGAGATCGCCGAAAGCGCATTGAACATTGCCGGTTCGATCTGTGTCTTCACCAATCAGAACCTCACTCTCGAAGAGCTGGATTCGGCGATCTGACGCGTCTCCATCTCCCTTCGCCGCCCGGCCCGCGCGCCGCGCGGCCAACGCCTGCAACGAGCCCACCACTATGTCCATGACGCCCCGCGAGATCGTCCACGAACTCAACCGCCACATCATCGGCCAGGAAGATGCCAAGCGCGCCGTCGCCATCGCCCTGCGCAACCGCTGGCGGCGCATGCAGCTGCCGGCCGAGCTGCGCCCCGAGGTGACGCCGAAGAACATCCTGATGATCGGCCCCACCGGCGTCGGCAAGACCGAAATCGCCCGGCGCCTGGCCAGGCTGGCCAACGCCCCGTTCATCAAGGTGGAAGCGACCAAGTTCACCGAGGTCGGCTACGTCGGCCGCGATGTCGAATCGATCATCCGCGACCTCGCCGACGCGGCGATCAAGATGCTCCGCGAGCAGGAAATGGTCCGCGTCGCCCACCGCGCCGAGGACGCCGCCGAGGAACGCATCCTCGACGCGCTGCTGCCGCCGGCACGTACCGGCTTCAACGACGACACGGTGCCGAGCGGCGACTCGAACACCCGCCAGCTATTCCGCAAGCGCCTGCGCGAAGGCCAGCTCGACGACAAGGACATCGAGATCGAAGTGGCGGAAGCCCCGGCCGGCGTGGAAATCATGGCGCCGCCCGGCATGGAGGAAATGACCAGCCAGCTGCAGAACCTCTTCTCCAGCATGGGCAAGGGCAAGAAGAAGAGCCGCAAGCTGAAGGTCAAGGAAGCGCTGAAACTGGTCCGCGACGAGGAAGCCGCGCGCCTGGTCAACGAAGAGGAACTCAAGGCCAAGGCGCTGGAAGCCGTGGAACAGAACGGCATCGTCTTCATCGACGAGATCGACAAGGTCGCCAAGCGCGCCAACGCCGGCGGCGCGGACGTCTCCCGCGAGGGCGTGCAGCGCGACCTGCTGCCGCTGATCGAGGGCAGCACGGTCAACACCAAGCTGGGCATGGTCAAGACCGACCACATCCTGTTCATCGCCTCGGGCGCCTTCCACCTGTCCAAGCCCAGCGACCTGGTGCCCGAACTGCAGGGCCGCCTGCCGATCCGCGTCGAACTCAAGGCGCTGTCGCCGGAAGACTTCGAGCGCATCCTCACCGAGCCGCACGCCTCGCTCACCGAGCAGTATCGCGAGCTGCTGAAGACCGAAGGGCTGCACATCGAATTCGTCGAGGACGGCATCAAGCGCCTCGCCGAGATCGCCTGGCAGGTCAACGAGAAGACCGAGAACATCGGTGCGCGGCGCCTGCACACGTTGCTCGAACGCCTGCTCGAGGAAGTCTCGTTCAGCGCCGGCGACCTGGCCTCGCAGCAGAACGGCGCGCCGATCCGCATCGACGCCGCCTACGTCAACGGCCATCTCGGCGAGCTGGCGCAGGACGAAGACCTGTCGCGCTACATTCTCTGAACCTGCCCCGCGGCGAAGAGCGTTTCTTCGTCGCGGGTGAATCCGCTGGAGCCCCACCGATGCGCGTCCCCACCGCGATCAGATTGCGCAAGGCGTCGAAAACCCTGGACCTGGAATATGGCGCCGAACACTACAGCCTGCCCGCGGAATTTCTCCGCGTGCATTCGCCTTCGGCCGAAGTGCAGGGCCACGGCACGCCGGTCCTGCAGTACGGCAAGATCGGGGTAGGCCTGAGCAAGGTCGAGGCGGCGGGCAACTACGCGTTGAAACTGACCTTCGACGACGGCCACGACAGCGGCCTGTTCAGCTGGGATTACCTGTACCAGTTGGCTACGCACCAGGAGCAACTCTGGGCCGAGTACCTGGAGCAACTCTCCGCTGCCGGGCGCTCGCGCGACCCCAGCGAATCGGTGGTCAGGCTGATGCTCTGAGCGCCCGCTCGGGGTCTCGAGTCGGCGTCGGGCAGCGCTCAGGCCTGACCCAGCGTCTTCTCCAGGCTGCGCTCGATCTTCGCTTGATCGGCGCCTTCATCGCGGCGAGCATCAGGCCAACCTCAACTCGATGCGCACCCTGTTCTCCTCGACCTGAATCCGCCCATTGGCCGCCGAGTGACTCAGCTCGAGGTCATCGCCAGCCCATTGCGAGCTCACGCCGAAATCGCTGGCGAGCCCTCGGCGATCGCTTCGGCCTTGCCGCGGGCGGTCTGCAGACCGAGGAAATGTTCAGGTTCGATGCGCAGGGTGGACACGCAGGCTCCTTGCTGCGGCAGTTGGACGCGACACTGTATCAAGCGCGACCAGCCGCGCCCCACGGCGGCGCACGCAGCGCACAGTGCGTGGCGCCTGGCGTCGGCTTTTCGGTTTAGAATGGCCGCCACTTTTATCCACCGGTGCCTGCGACATGAACGATCCGCTTAACCGCCAAGACGCCGAGCCCACCACCCACTTCGGCTACAAGAGCGTGCCGGAGAGCCAGAAGGCGCAGAAAGTCGCCGAGGTGTTCCATTCCGTGGCGGCCAAGTACGACCTGATGAACGACCTGATGTCCGGCGGCGTGCATCGCCTGTGGAAGCGTTTCACCATCGAACTCTCCGGTGTACGCAGCGGCAACCGGGTACTCGACATCGCCGGCGGCACCGGCGACCTGACCCGGCAGTTTTCGCGCCTGGTTGGCCCGACCGGCGAAGTGGTGCTGGCCGACATCAACGCCTCGATGCTCGCCGTCGGCCGCGATCGACTGATGGACAAGGGCGTCTCCGGCAACGTCAAGTTCGTCCAGGCCGACGCAGAAAAGCTGCCCTTCCCGGACAATCATTTCGATGTGGTGACCATCGCCTTCGGGCTGCGCAACGTTACCCACAAGGAAGACGCCCTGCGCTCGATGCTCCGCGTGCTCAAGCCGGGCGGTCGGCTGCTGGTGCTGGAATTCTCCAAACCCTCCAGCGCACTGCTGTCCAAGGCCTACGATGTCTATTCGTTCAGCCTGCTGCCGATGATGGGCAAGCTGATCACCAACGATGCGGACAGCTACCGCTACCTGGCTGAGTCGATCCGCATGCACCCGGATCAGGAAACTCTCAAGGGCATGATGGCCGATGCCGGCTTCGCCGCGGTCAGCTTTCACAACATGACCGGCGGCATCGTCGCACTGCATCGGGGAATCAAGCCCTGATGATCACCCAGGCCCTGCTCGCCGCCGCCGAAAGCGGCATCAACCGCATCCTCGCGCTGGACAGCAGCGCGCAGGCGCGCCTCGCCGGGCTGTCCGGCAAGGTGATAGAGGTCGATTGCGCTTCGCCCGCCGTACGCCTGTTCATCCTGCCCCACGCGGATGGCCTGCGCCTGGCCCGGCAATGGGCGGCGCCAGCGGACTGCGCGCTGCGCGCCCCCGCCGGCACCTTGCTGCGCCTGGCCACCAGCCGGCAGAAGACCGCCGTGCTGCATCGCCCGGACGTGCAGATCGACGGCGATAGCGGCGTCCTGATGGAACTGTCGGCGGTACTCCAGGACCTCGAACTGGATTGGGAATACGAGCTGTCGCGCTGGATCGGACCGGTGGCCAGTCATGTCCTCGGCAGCCGCCTGCGGGGCGCCTCGAGCTGGGCCGAACAGAGCCTCGAAAGCCTGCGCCTCGACCTCAAGGATTACTTGGCCGAGGAAACCGCCAGCTTGGTCGGTGCCCGCGAAGCCGAAGCACGTTTCGCCGAACTCGATGCGCTGAAACTGGCCCTCGACCGTCTTGAGGCGCGTGTCGAGCGTCTCGTCCAAGGACCCAAGTCCCAAGCATGAAGCTGTTCGCCGCGCTAAGCCGCCTGCTCCGCATCCTCTTCGTGGTGATCCGCTATCGCCTCGACGACCTGGTTCTCGAACTGCCGCTGCCCTGGTACCTGCGCGTCTGCGGCTACCTGCTGCCCTGGCGCTGGCTGCCGCGGCGCACCTCGCCGTACAGCCGCGGGCAGCGCCTGCGCCTGGCGCTGGAAGGCCTCGGCCCGGTGTTCATCAAGTTCGGCCAGATTCTCTCCACCCGCCGCGACCTGCTGCCCGAAGACATCGCCGACGAGCTGAGCTTCCTGCAGGACAAGGTGCCGCCGTTCCCGGCCGAACAGGCCGTGGCCCTGATCGAATCACAGCTCGGCGCGCCGATCGCCAGGCTGTTCGCCCGCTTCGAGCAGCAACCGCTGGCGTCGGCCTCGGTGGCCCAGGTGCATACCGCGCGCCTGCACAGCGGCGAGGAAGTGGTGGTCAAGGTGGTGCGTCCGGGGCTCAAGCCGGTGATCGCCCAGGACATCGCCTGGCTGTTCCTGATCGCCCGGCTCGCCGAGCGGCTGTCCAGCGAGGCGCGCCGGCTGCACCCGGTGGAGGTGGTCAGCGACTACGAGCGGGTCATCTACGACGAACTCGACCTGCTTCGCGAGGCGGCCAACTCCAGCCAGTTGAAACGCAACTTCGCTGGCTCGCCGCTGCTCTACGTGCCGCAGGTGCATTGGGACTACTGCCGGCCGAAAGTGCTGGTGATGGAGCGCATCTACGGCGTTCCGGTGACCGACCTGGCCACCCTCGCCAGCCAGCGTACCGACATGAAGCTGCTCGCCGAGCGCGGCGTGGAGATCTTCTTCACCCAGGTGTTCCGCGACAGCTTCTTCCACGCCGACATGCATCCGGGCAACATTTTCGTCAGCACCCAGCAGCCGTGGAACCCGCAGTACATCGCGGTGGACTGCGGCATCGTCGGCAGCCTTACGCCGGAAGACCAGGATTACCTGGCACGCAATCTGGTGGCCTTCTTCAAGCGCGACTACCGCAAGGTGGCACAGCTGCACATCGACTCCGGCTGGATCCCAAAGGAGACCAAGGTCAACGAGTTCGAGGCGGCGATCCGTACCGTCTGCGAGCCGATCTTCGAGAAGCCCCTGCGCGACATTTCCTTCGGTCAGTTGCTGCTGCGCCTGTTCCAGACCGCACGGCGCTTCAACATGGAAATCCAGCCGCAGCTGGTGCTGCTGCAGAAAACCCTGCTGAACATCGAAGGCCTCGGTCGCCAGCTTTACCCGGACCTCGACCTTTGGACCACCGCGCAACCCTTCCTCGAACGCTGGATGAAGGAGCGGATGAGCCCGAAAACCCTATTGCGCAACCTGCAGACACAACTCGAACAGGTGCCGCACCTGGCCAACATGACCCGCGACCTGCTCGAGCGGATGTCGCAACCGCACGCCGAAGACCCGCCGCCACCCTGGCGAGAACGTCGCGATGGCGGCATCCTGCGCCTGCTCGGTGCAGCCCTGCTCGGTGGTGGCGCGGTACTCGCCGCCAACGCCGGATCGCTGAACGCGGTCGAGGCCTGGCCGATGTGGATCATGGCCGCGGCCGGTCTTTACCTGGTCGTGCGCCGATAGCCAGCCGCGTCATCGGCTGGCACACTAGGTCCCCTCCATAGACACTGGCAGTACGGCGCGAGCCCTTACGAAGAGGGCGCGCCGGCGCGGAAAGACACCATGAAAGACTGGCTTGACGAGATCAACTGGAACGCCGACGGCCTGGTCGCCGCCATCGCCCAGGACCACCGTACGGGCCGAGTGCTGATGATGGCCTGGATGAACCGTGAAGCGCTGAGCCTGACCGTCGCGGAAAACCGGGCGATCTACTGGTCGCGCTCGCGCAACAGGCTGTGGCGCAAGGGCGAGGACTCCGGCCACGTGCAGAAGCTCCACGAACTGCGCCTGGACTGCGACGCTGATGTGATCATCCTGAGCGTCGAGCAGGTCGGCGGCATCGCCTGCCATACCGGGCGCGAAAGCTGCTTCTACCGGGTGTACCAGGACGGCGACTGGAAGACCGTCGAGGCGCCGCTGAAGGACCCGAAAGCCATCTACGCGGCAGGCCATCACCATGACTGACACGCTCGACCGCCTGGCCGAAGTGCTGGAGGCGCGCAAGGGCGCGTCGGCCGACAGCTCCTACGTCGCCAGCCTGTACCACAAGGGTCTGAACAAGATCCTGGAAAAACTCGGCGAGGAATCGGTGGAAACCATCCTCGCTGCCAAGGACGCCGCCAGCAGCGGCGACTGCAGCGACCTGATCTACGAAACCGCCGACCTGTGGTTCCACAGCCTGGTCATGCTCGCCGCCCTCGGCCAGCACCCGCAGTCTGTGCTGGACGAACTGGACCGGCGCTTCGGCCTCTCCGGGCATGCCGAGAAGGCCGCCCGCCCCGACTCCCATTAATCACGCGAGGTCCTCCATGGGCATTTTCGACTGGAAACACTGGATCGTCATTCTCATCGTCGTAGTGCTGGTTTTCGGCACCAAGAAGCTCAAGGGCCTGGGGGCGGATGTCGGCGAATCGATCAAGGGCTTCCGCAAGGCGATGAACGACGACGAACGCCCGACCGAAGAGCCGAAAGCCTCGACCACGCCGCTCGAGCAGCCGCATACCATCGACGCGCAGGCGCACAAGGTCGAAGAGCCGGCGCGCAAGGATTAATCCATGTTCGGTATCAGCTTCGGCGAACTGCTGCTGATCGCCCTGGTGGCGCTGCTGGTCCTCGGACCGGAGCGCCTGCCGGGCGCGGCGCGTACCGCCGGCCTGTGGGTGGGTAGGCTCAAGCGCAGCTTCAATGCGATCAAGCAGGAAGTGGAGCGCGAGATCGGCGCCGACGAGATCCGTCGGCAGTTGCATAACGAGAACATCCTGTCCCTCGAACGCGAGATGAAACGCAGCATCCAGCCGCCGGCCAATACCGCGCCGGAGCACCCCAGCGCTTCGCCGGAGACCGTGGAGGCCGCGTTGCATCCCGAGCCGAAGAGCGATGCCCTGTCGCCACCGACGGTCACCGCGCCGAGCGACACTCCTGTCACGCCAGAGCCACCGCGTAACCCATGAGCGAGATACCGGAACAGGACCAGGAAATGCCCCTGGTTTCGCACCTCACCGAGCTGCGCACGCGCCTGCTGCGCTGCTTGGCCGCGGTCTTCCTGATTTTCATCGGTCTGCTGTACTTCTCCAAGCAGATCTACGCCTACGCCTCGGAACCGCTGCGGCGCTTCCTGCCCGAAGGCGCGACGATGATCTCCATCGACCCGGCCTCGGCGTTCCTCGCGCCGCTGAAACTGACCATGATCGTCTCGGTGCTGCTGGCGATGCCGATCATCCTCGGGCAGATCTGGGGCTTCATCGCGCCGGGCCTGTACAGGCACGAGAAGCGCATCGCCGTGCCGATGCTGGCCTCCAGCATCGTGCTCTTCTATGCCGGCATGGCCTTCGCGTACTACCTGGTGTTCCCGCTGATGTTCCACTTCTTCATCAGTCAGGCGCCGGAAGGCGTCACCACCATGACCGACGTGAACAGCTACCTGGACTTCCTCACCCTGCTGTTCGCCTTCGGCCTGACCTTCGAGATTCCGGTCGCGGTGGTTCTGTTGACGCTGATCGGCGTCGTCGATGTCGCCTACCTGAAGAAGATCCGCCCCTACGTGATCATTGGCTGCTTCGTGGTCGGCATGATCCTCACACCGCCGGACCCCATGTCGCAGACCCTGCTGGCCGTGCCGATGTGGATGCTCTTCGAGGTCGGCCTGCTGTTCTCGCGCTTCGTGCGCAAGAGCCGCGAGGAGCGCGAAGAAGCCGAGCGCACCGACCAGCCGCCCGCGCCACTGCCGTGAACCTGTTGTTGCTGGAGGACGCCGACTTCGTCGCGGCGGACCGGGCGATCCTGCGCGACCGTCGGCTCACCCATTTGCATGACGTGCACCGCGCCGAAGCCGGCGCCAGCCTGCGCGTCGGCCGTCTGAACGGGGCGATGGGCCAGGCGCGGCTGCTGCGCTTGCAGGCCGACGAAGCAGAGCTGCACATCGACCTGGATCAGGCACCACCGGCCAAGCTGCCGCTGACTCTGCTGCTCGCGCTGCCGCGGCCGAAGATGCTCCGCCGCGTGCTGCAGACGGTCGCTGCCATGGGCGTTCCGCGCCTGGTCCTGCTGAACAGCTACCGGGTGGAAAAAAGCTTCTGGCAGACACCCTTCCTCGAACCTGCCGCGATCCGCGAACAGTTGATTCTCGGCCTGGAGCAGGCGCGCGACACGGTGCTGCCGCAGGTGAGCCTGGAAAAGCGCTTCAAGCCTTTCGTAGAGGATCGATTGGCCTCCATCGCTGCCGACAGCCTCGGCCTGATCGCTCATCCCGGCGACTATCCCGCCTGCCCGCGCGCCGTCGATGCCCCCGTGACGCTGGCGATCGGCCCGGAAGGCGGCTGGATTCCCTACGAAGTCGAGAAGATGATCGCGACGGGGCTGGCGCCCGTGCAGCTCGGCGATCGCATCCTGCGGGTCGAAACCGCCGTCACCGCGCTGCTCGCACGCCTGTATTGAGCCGGGTGCCATCCCGGCGACGCAACGGATTCTCACCGGTGTTCCAGTGCTGCGATGGCGCGACGACAGCGTGCTCGCCGCCAACAGGCGAGCGTGCGCGCAGCAGACCCAGGCGGCTGCGCCCTTTGGCGAGTCGAGCAAACAGTTGCGCAGTGCCGCTGGAAAGAGCAGGACCCGGCGATCGCCGGCGTGGCTTCGTCGTGGTGGTCGTCGCAGGGAGGCGCCCTGGCGCAGCGTCGACTGCTGCGCGAAGCTGCCGCACGGCTCGCCGTGACTATGGTCTACTGCGGGTGGAAACCAGGAGGCCGACGATATGCGCGTATTGACCATCGACATGCACCGCCTGGAACGAGCACTGAACGATCCGGGGCCCCTCGAACACTACCTTGACCTGCACAGCGGCCAGTTGATCTCTCTGGATGCCGACGAACCCGACGCGCAGATCCTCCACCAGCTGGAAAAGGATCCCGGGCGCTATGCCGGCATCCCGCCGCTGGACACCGCCGACCGCATCGAGATGCGCGAGGCGTTTCTCTTCGACCTGCACGACCCGCACGCCCATCCGCTGCTGGCGGCCGCCCTGCAGAGCCGCCGGCCGTTGCGCACTTTCGGCTACGAGCTGGAGCAGTTTCCCGGCGCACGCCGGGCCTGGCCGATCTACGAAAAGGCACGGCTGCACGAGCTCGCGCTGAACTGGCTGATGGAGCTGGGACTGGAGCCGGCCGCGGACACAGCGGCAGCGGACTCGCCAGTGCCCGAAGGCATTCGACGGCGTCTACTGAGGGCCTGAAACCCGAAGAACGGGCGGCGATGCGGGTCACGCATCGCCGCTTCGGTTTCAGACCGCGGGCTGGGGAAGCCCGTCCGCCTGGAGGGTGCCCGCTGGCGGGTTGGTCGATGCGGCGGAGGGCTTTTCCCAACCGGCCAGCCAGGGCGCCACACCGTTGCGCCAAACCTGCGCATGCAGGCGCGACAGCGCTACCGGATCGCTGAGCAGGAACATCTTGCGCGCGCCATCCAGCGCCTTTGGCCCTTCGCTGAGGGCAAGCTCGACCTGCTGCTGACGCTGGCGCTCGATGATCTTGCTGTGGCCGTGGCGGGCGGTTCCCAGCGCGCAGGCGAGCGCGTTCAGCGAGGGGTCGACGACCGCCTTGCGGAAACCGTCCTGCAACTGGTTGTCGCGGTTCAGTTGGGTATATTCGTCGGTGGCGCTCAGTTCGCGCGGCGTGTTGCTCTCTTCGGGAATCACGAACAGCTTCGCCCGGCGCGTGGCAATGCCCGGACGCGAGCGGCTGGACAGCACCGAGACCGGGATCGACAGCATCAGCGACGCCACGATCGGAGACAGCCACCAGAGGAACTGCGGGTTCAGCCAGGCGACCAGAGCGGTCCAGGCGGCGCCGAGCAGGGTTTGCATGCCGTGGCGGCGGATCGCCTCGCTCCACGGCGTGGCATCGTCGTCGCGCTTAGGCGAATTCCACTGCACCGACCAGCCGAGGAACGCGGCGGTGACGAAAATCGTGTGATAGAGCATGCGCACCGGCGCCAGCAGCATGGAGAAGAACATCTCCAGCAGCATCGATACCGTCACCTTGAACTTGCCGCCGTACTCCCGCGCGCCCTGGAACCAGATCAGCATCACGCTGAGCAACTTTGGCAGGAACAGCATCAGCAGCGTGGTGGAGAACAGCGCGATGGCCTCCTCCGGACGCCAGCGCGGCCATACCGGGAACAGCTGACCCGGTTGCAGGAAATACTGCGGTTCGAGCAACTGGTGGATGGCCAGCAGCGCGGTGGACAACACCAGGAAGAGGAACCACAGCGGCGCCGAGAGGTAGGACATCACCCCGGTGAGGAACACCGCGCGGTGAACCGGGTGCATGCCCTTGACCAGGAACAGGCGGAAGTTCATCAGGTTGCCGTGG
>JADHEE010000032.1_pt1 | contig 129276 bp, 124 predicted proteins | sample 8952401 | NCBI WGS metagenome assembly JADHEE01 (sample SAMN16124438, study PRJNA663242) | bioreactor sludge metagenome | isolation source: sludge (ammonium) | place: India:Bengaluru | collected 2019-02-28 | reverse complement strand
GCAGTTGGCTTTTAACCAATTGGTCGTAGGTTCGAATCCTACACGACCCACCACTCCCTCCTCGCAAACCCCTCCCGTATTCATATAGAGCCGCTTGCCAGCATCGTTGGCGGGTATAATCGGCGCACTGAAAGCATATTCAGAGCCTGATGACATGACTCAGATTTCCGAACGCCTGTTGGTTCAGGCCCACCTAGACGCCAAGCAGCCGGTGCCTCTGACCGACGCGCAGGAAGCCTTCTATCGTGGCGAAATCGCTGCCGAACTGAAGAAACAGAATGCCGTGCTGGTCGCGCATTACTACTGCGATCCGGTCATCCAGGCGCTTGCCGAGGAAACCGGCGGTTGCGTGTCCGACTCCCTGGAAATGGCCCGTTTCGGTAATCAGCATCCGGCCAAGACCGTGGTGGTCGCCGGGGTCAAGTTCATGGGCGAGACAGCGAAGATTCTCAACCCGGAAAAGCGCGTGCTGATGCCGACACTCGAGGCGACCTGTTCGCTGGACCTCGGCTGCCCAGTGGACGAGTTCTCGGCGTTTTGCGACCAGCATCCTGATCGCACCGTGGTGGTCTACGCCAATACCTCGGCGGCGGTGAAGGCGCGTGCCGACTGGGTGGTGACTTCCAGTTGCGCGCTGGAGATCGTCGAAAGCCTGATGGACAACGGCGAGAAGATCCTCTGGGCGCCCGACAAGCATCTGGGGCACTACATCCAGCGCGAGACCGGTGCCGACATGCTGCTCTGGGACGGGGCCTGCATCGTCCATGAAGAGTTCAAGTCCAAGCAGCTCGAAGACATGAAGGCGTTGTATCCCGACGCGGCGATCCTGGTTCATCCAGAGTCGCCGGAGTCGGTGATCGCCCTGGCCGACGCAGTCGGTTCGACCAGCCAGTTGATCAAGGCCGCGCAGACCTTGCCCAACTCGACGTTCATCGTCGCGACCGACCGCGGCATCTTCTACAAGATGCAGCAGCTGTGTCCCGACAAGACCTTCATCGAGGCCCCCACGGCCGGCAACGGTGCCGCCTGCCGCAGCTGCGCGCATTGCCCCTGGATGGCGATGAATACGCTGGAGCGCACTCTCAAGGGGCTGCGCGAGGGCAGCAACGAGATATTCGTCGATCCGGCCCTGGTGCCGCGCGCCGTCAGGCCGCTCAAGCGCATGCTGGACTTCACCCAGGCTGCGCGCCAGGCGTTGGCCGGCAACGCCTGAGCGATCCGCGATAATGAAAAAGCCCGCCCCGAGCGGACTAATGAGATGGTCACCCCCCCACCCTGTCAGGGCCAGGCTTTGACAGGGTGTTCTATTTTTGCAGGCCATCATCATGAGTCCTGCAACGTTGGTAGGTATCGATCTGGGCGAGCGCCGTTTCCACCTGCATGGGCAGGACCAAACCGGACACGAAGTCTTTCGCAAGACGACACGCCGGCAGAGGATGCGAATGCTGGGCAAAGCTGCCGAGTCGCACGATGATGATGGAGGCTTGTGCGGGATCGCCCGGCAACTGTTCGGGCATGAGGTAAAGCTGATCTCGCCTCAGTTCGCGCGGTCTTCAAACGCAACAGGAAGGATGCCATCGATGCCGAGGCGATCTGGGAAGCGGCCTCTCGGCCCCGCGCTTCGTGTCATCGAAGACCGAACGCCAGCAAACCTTGTTGGTATTGCACCCGGATGCGCGTGCACGTTGGACGAGCACGGAACTGCCCTCGCCTGGCCGCACGATTGAAGCGCCTGCACGAGCACTTCTGCTACCTGGACGAGCAGATTAAGGCCCCGGACAAGGAAATGGACGGCCAACTGCCGCTGACGATCTGGGCAGCCGCCTGAGCAACGCTGCGTGGATGCCGATCACGGCCAGCCCGCTGTGTGCCGAGATGGGCGATGGCAAGCAGTTGGCCATCGTGATTTCGCGGCGTCGGTGCCAGTCATTCGAGTTCGAAGCGGAGCTAGGCGCTGCTGTCGCCTGAACGACCAAGGACGTGAACGGCCCACGGCCCGGCGAAGAACCTGGCATAACGAATCGGCCATCGAAGCCGGCGGGTTGTTCATGGTCCAGGCGCGACTCTCATCGCGGCCCGGGGCGTGCCCCATACGACGCCGGATTTAGGCAAGCCTGCCATCCATCGCTGATCGGTATTCAGGAACGGGGGGACCATAGATTTTTTGGGACGCCTTTTCTGGCGGCCTCGTGCGACGCGACATCGACGTTATCCTCGGCGGAAGACTCAGCTGACTTGCAGCACGCGGATGGTCCCGGCCTGCGGGTAGTGCCATTGCACGTCTACGTCCCACAACCGCGCGCCGTAGCGGCGCTCGGGCTCGGGCTGCTGATAGGCCGGGCGCGGGTCCTGCGCCAGGCACTGCTCGATCAGCTCCACCAGCGGCTCGCCCAGGCGCAGCGCGTGCTCGCGGGCTTCCTCCAGCGCCAGGTCGTTCCACTGCACCGGAATGGAGGTCGGCGGCGCCGGTGCGATGCCGTTGCGCGCCTGGGCGACACTGTCGGCATAGGGCACGTAGGGCTTGATGTCGAGCACCGGCGTACCGTCGAGCAGGTCGATGCCGGACAGCCACAGGCGCCCGGTCTCGATCCTGTCCAGCTTGACCACCGACTGGCCGATGCCGTTCGGGCGGTGCGTGGAGCGGCTGGCGAACACGCCGATCGAGCGGTTGCCGCCCAGGCGCGGCGGGCGAACCTTGAGCCGCGGCTGGTCCTCGAGCGCCTGGTGAAAGAGAAACAGCAGCCAGACGTGGCTGACCTGCTCCAGGCCGTCCAGGGCCTCGGCCTTGTCGAAGGGCGGCAGCAGTTCCAGCACGCCGCGCGCGGCCGGGGCCAGGTGTGGCTGGCGCGGGATGGCGAACTTCTCCTTGAAACAGGAATGAACGTAGCCGATGGGAGAAACCTGATAAGACATCGTTGGGCTCGTCGCGGGTTGCGGTCCTCAGGACTTGCAGGCCGCATTGCGGAAGGGACCACTGACCCGCTGCCAGTTCGGCGCGGGGCTGTGCTGGGCACAGACGCGTCGCTCGCTGCCGGCGCTCTGCCACCAGTACCAGGGCGCTGGCGCGGCTGTCGCGGCGGCACTCCAGCTGCTGGCAAGAAGCAGCAGCGCGGTGAGGAGGGGGCGTGAACGCATGCGGGTTCCGGGTTTGAGTAAAGCAGACGCGCAGGATAATGGCTGCGGCCAATCGCGCCAACCGCGCGCGGGTAGGTCGCGGCGGAGCACCCTGCGCACTGCTGCGGCCCGCTGAACTGGTCTAGGATGCGGCGCTGCCCGCCTACTCATTCACGGAAAAAAGCGCCATGCCCGAACTGCCCGATGCGCACCAGGAAGCCTTCGCCCGCCACCTCGCCGACCTCTGGCCGAGCGTCGAGGCGGCGCCGCGGCTGCACGGCTTCCCGATCGGCCGTCATCCGGCCTGGAAGCAGTGGCGCGCGCTGGCTGGCGAAGAGACGAAGAGCTGGTGGTGCGCCTCCCTGGAGCAGGCGCAGCGGCATTACTCCTGGACGCAGCGCGAGTCCGGCCCGTCGTTCGAGGTATTGGCCTCCGGTTTGCGTGCGGCCCTGGAGGAGGGCGACGAGGCGGGTGCCCGGCATTTCTGCTTGGCGATCTTCACCTGGGGCGGCGTGGCGAGGAAACCGAACGACGGCTCGCGGCTGTGGGTCGAGGGGCAGTTCGCCAATGCCTCACTGTGCCGCCAGACGCTCGCCGCGGTCGCCCTGCTGCAGCCGGGCTCGGCGGGATCGCTGGCGCGTTTCGATGGCGCCGACCTGCTGATGAACGCGGCGATGACCAAGGTCTACGCGGCGGCTTCGCCGGCTTCGCTGATCATCTATGACGGTCGTGTCGGTGCCGCGCTCGGACTGCTCGCCCGGCGCCTGCTGGCGGCGCAGGGTACGCTCGTTGTACCGGCGTCACTGGCGTTCCGCTGGGGCGCGGCGCGGACCAGGCCCTACGATTCGCGCAACCCGTCTCAGGCGGGCTATGCGTTCCAGTCGCTCTACCAGCGCTCGCGCCGCACTGAGCAGCATCCCGACCGGGTCTGGGCGGAACTGGTACGCGGCAGCTCGACCATGCTGCTGCGGGCTCGCGAGTTGCTGGCCGGGCGCGGAATTCACGCCAGCCTGGGCGACTTCGAGCAGGCCCTGTTCATGCTCGGCTTCAACGTCCGCTACCCGCTGAACGACGAACCCCGCGCCGTAGCTGCGGGTACCCCGGCAACCTGCGCCTGACCACGGAGCGGAGCATGACCTCGACCTGGCATTTCGATCACACCCCTGGCGCGGCCAACCGGTTGCCCGAGCCTGTGCTGGAGGCGGTGCGATCGGCGCAGCGGCCAGTGGTCTTCGGCGGTGCAGGCATGTCCGCGGAAAGCGGCATCGCTACCTTTCGCGACGCGCTGAGTGGCGCGCTCTGGTCGCGCTTCGATGCCGAACGACTCGCCACGCCCGAAGCCTTCCTGCGCGACCCGGCGCTGGTCTGGGGCTGGTACGAATGGCGGCGCATGCAGGCGCTCCAGGCGCAGCCGAATCCGGCGCACCGGGCGGTGGTCGAACTGGCGCAGCGGTTGCCCGGGCTGTGCGTGATCACCCAGAACGTCGATGACCTGCACGAGCGCGCCGGCAGCCGCGAGGTGCTGCACCTGCATGGCAGCCTGCACCAGGCGCGTTGCTTCGACTGCGCGGCGGCGCATCCGCTGGAGGCCATGCCCGATGAACCGGACGGTGGGCGCTATCTGGCGCCACCGGGGTGTGCGTGCTGTGGCGGACCGGTGCGTCCGGGCGTGGTCTGGTTTGGCGAAAGGCTGGCTCCGCAGGTGCTGGACGCCGCCTTCGCCGCCGCCAGCGCCTGCGAACTGTTCCTCTGCGTCGGCACCTCGGGTCTGGTGCACCCCGCGGCGCAGTTGCCGGACGTGGCCCGGCGGCAGGGCGCGACGCTGCTGCACGTGAACCCGCAGAAGCCCCAGGGCATGTCCGGCGAGGACATCTGCCTGCTCGGCCGCGCCGGGCAGATCCTGCCGCTGCTGCTGCGCCAGGCCTGGGGCTGAATAGCGCCGTCCGGCACCCGGAGGGAATTCGCGGGGCGCTACCGGGCTCTCATGCAGTGAGGTCCCATCCATCGTTGGAGGTAGAAATCATGATCAGCCCGCACAGCGAACGCGATCCCCACGCGATTCCCGCGCCCCTGCTGGCCGGTGGCGTTCCCGGTGACCCCGAAGAGCCCGGCCTGCCGCCGACGCCCAGCGAGCCCGGCGAGCCGACGCTTCCCGACCAGCCGCCGCCGATCCCCGTCGCCTAGACCGGCCGCCACGAATGGGCGAACTGTGCGCGGCGAGTGGGTCTAACCCACTCATCACGGTGATCCCGTATCGAATTTCGCTCATGAGGAGGGCTGCGCATGGCGCAATGGACCATCAGCTATAACAACGACAACAACACCTCGACCCTGGACATCGAATCCGCCGACAAGCCGACCATGGAGGAGGCGGTACTCGAAGTGCTCGACTGGGCAACCCGTAATCTTGAACGTGGCGAGTTCGGCGATGGCGAAGAGAGCAGCGCCGAGCCGGCCATGCGTCTACTCAACGACTACGGCATCACCATCACCGGTATCGCCGCCCGCTGATCCCGCCCCCGGCAGTGCCCACACGCCGCCGTCGCCCACCAGATAAAGCCTGGTTCCCGGGGCGGCGGCGACGTCCATTCCGCCGGTGAAACTGCCGAACGCCGGCAGCACGCTCACTCTTTCGCCAATCTGAAAACACGGCAGCCGCAGGCTTAGCCGGCCGCGTCCGCGCAGCTGGTGCACCGGGTGCACGTGACCGGCCAGCACGTGATGGCTGGGATGTGGGTGGGGTTCGTGCTGCAAGGCGAAGGGGCCGAGCAGCAGCGGCTCGGCGACCACCTCGATGCCCAGTTCGGCGGGCGGATCGCCGGCGCGGCGGTCGTGGTTGCCGCGGATCAGCGTCATCTCCAGCGTCGCATGCGCCCGCCGCCACTCGGCCAGCGCGGCGAGAGTAGCCGGGGCATGGGATTCCGGCGCGTGGAGGAAGTCGCCGAGAAAAACGATTCGCCGGCTGGGATAGCGCGCCAACAGCGCGTCGAGACGCGCGAGGTTGGTTTCGGTGGTGCCGTGCGGCACCGGTTGGCCGAGCCTGCGGTAGGCGGCGGCCTTGCCGAAGTGCGCATCGGCGATCAGCAGCGCCTGCTGCGCCGGCCAGTGGATCGCCTTGTCGCCGAGCAGCCAGAGTTCGGCGCCGGCGAGGGTGATCGGCAGATGGTCGGTCATCGGTTACAGCCTTTTGTTCATGCCTGTCGGTTCGTTCGTGTGGCCGCTCATTCGCCGGCCTTGCGCTTGCTGCGCGGCGTGCCGTCCTTGCGCGAGCGCGGGGTTCGCGGTCGCGCGGTTTCGCGCTCCACGTCGATGCTTTCGCTGCGATAGCCGCCCGCGCCGGCGGCCTTTTCCAGGTCTTCGACCATGCGGCGGATACGATCGGCGAGTTTTTCCGAACTCATGCTCTCGCGCATGCGTTCCACCAGCAGGGGAAAGCCCAGCGGGGTCGGCCGCTTCACCGGGCGAATGTCCAGGTGCCGGGTCTGCAGGCGTTGCAGGGTGTGTTCCAGGCGCTGCACGTCCAGTTCCTGGCGCAGCACTTCTTCCTGGGCCTGGCCGAGCAGCAGGTTGCCCGGGTCGTACTGGCGGAACACGTCGAAGAACAGCCCGCTGGACGCCTGCAACTGACGCGTACTCTTCTGCGCGCCGGGGCGCCCGGCGAACACCAGCCCGGCGATGCGGGCGATCTCGCGAAAGCGCCGCCGCGCCAACTCGCCGGCGTTGAGGCTGCCGAGCACGTCGTGCAGCAAATCCTCGTTGGCGAACAGCTCTGCCGTCAGCCAGCGCGTCCAGTCGACCTCGGTGGCCGACAGCAGCTCGAAGCCATAGTCGTTCACCGCGATGGAGAAGGTCACCGGGGTGCGCCGGGCCAGCCTCCAGGCCAGCAGGCTGGCGAGGCCCAGGTGAACGTGGCGGCCGGCGAAGGGGTAGAGGAACAGGTGCCAGCCCTCACGCGAGCGCAGCACTTCGGCGAGCAGGCTGGTTTCCGTGGGCAGCGCTGACCAGTCCAACTGCACCTGCAGCAACGGCTGCACCAGGCGCATCTCCGCGCTGGCGTATTCGCCGCGCGAGGCCGCGCCGAGCTTTTCCACCACTGCGTCCGCCAGCTCGCTGGAAAGTGGCATGCGCCCGCCGTTCCAGCGCGGCACCGCGGCCTTCTTGCCGGTGGCGCGGCGCACGTAGGCGGTCATGTCTTCGACCCGCACCAGCTCCAGCAGGCGACCGGCGAAAAGAAAGCCGTCACCGGGGCGCAGGCGGGCGATGAAGCCCTCTTCCACTGAACCCAGCGAGCCGCCGGCGCCGCCGCGGGTCCAGTATTTCACCGTCAGGCTGGCGTCGCTGACGATGGTGCCGATGCTCATCCGATGGCGCAGCGCCAGGCGCCGGTCGGGCACCTGCCAGAGGCCGTTCGCGTCGGGCTCCACGCGCTGGTAGTCGGGGTAGGCCGTCAGCGAGTGGCCGCCGTGGCGAACGAAGGCCAGTGCCCAGGCCCATTCGTCGTTGCTTAGGGCTCGGTAGGACCAGGTCTGGCGCACTTCGCACAGCAGTTCGTCAGGACGGAAACCGCCGCCCAGCGCCATGCTCACCAGGTGCTGTACCAGCACGTCGAGTGGCTTGGCCGGCGCCTCGCGGCCTTCGATGCGCCGCGCGGCGACGGCATCGTGGGCGGCGGCGGCCTCCACCAGCTCCAGCGAATGGGTCGGCACCAGGGTGACCCGCGACGGCCGGCCGGGGGCGTGGCCGGAGCGCCCGGCGCGCTGCATCAGACGCGCCACGCCTTTCGGCGAACCGATCTGCAGCACCCGTTCCACCGGCAGGAAATCCACCCCGAGGTCGAGGCTGGAGGTGCACACCACAGCCTTCAGCGAACCGTCCTTCAGGCTCAGCTCGACCCAGTCGCGCACCTCGCGCGACAGCGATCCGTGGTGCAGGGCGATCAGGCCTGCCCAGTCCGGACGGGCTTCGAGGATCGCCTGATACCAGATTTCCGACTGCGCGCGGGTGTTGGTGAAGACCAGCGAGGTGGCGGCGGATTCGACCTCGGCGACTACCTGCGGCAGCATCCGCAGGCCCAAGTGCCCGGCCCAGGGAAAGCGCTCGATGGCCGGCGGCAGCAGGGTGTCGACGCGCAGTTCCTTGGCCATCTCGCCCTGCACCAGGCGACCATCGTCCGGCGCCAGCAGCACCTCAAGCGCGTGGGCCTGATTGCCCAGCGTGGCGGAGAGGCCCCAGACGATCAGCTGCGGGTTCCACAGGCGCAGCCGCGCCAGCGCCAGTTGCAGCTGCACGCCGCGCTTGTTGCCGAGCAGCTCGTGCCATTCGTCCACCACCAGCATGCGCAGGCCGGCGAAAGTCTGCCGGGCATCGGCGCGGGTCAGCAGCAGGGTCAGGCTTTCCGGCGTGGTCACCAGCGCGCTGGGCAGGCGGCGGCTCTGGCGGGCGCGCTCGGCGCTGCCGGTATCGCCGGTGCGCAGGCCGATGCTCCAGTCGATCTCCAGCTCGTCCAGCGGCGCCTGCAGGGCGCGTGCGGTGTCGGCGGCGAGGGCGCGCATCGGGGTGATCCAGAGCACCGTCAGCGGCGCCGCCTTGTCGCCGCGTTTCGCCGGGGTGCTGCGCGGCCTGGCGAAGCGGTTCAGCGCGGCGAACCACACCGCGTAGGTCTTGCCGGCGCCGGTGGTGGCGTGCAGCAGGCCGGAGTCGCCGTCCTTCACCGCGCGCCACACCGCCTGCTGGAAGGGAAAGGGCTTCCAGCCCCGTGCGGCGAACCAGCGCGCGCCGAGGCTGTTCATGCCGGACGCTTCGGGGTGCCGGTGCGCGCGGCACACCCTACGCTTGTCGCGTGCAGCGCGGCCCCGGCTCCCGTAGGGTGCGCGCTGCGCACCGTAAGCGGCAACCGAGCCGGCCGCCTCATCCGAGCAGCTCCCGCAGGCTTTCCAGGGTGTCGGCCTCGTCCACCGGCTTGTCGTGGCGCCAGCGCAGCATGCGCGGAAAACGCACGGCGATGCCGCTCTTGTGCCGGCTGCTGGCGGCGATGCCCTCGAAGCCGAGCTCGAAGACCAGGCTCGGGGTGACGCTGCGCACCGGGCCGAACTTCTCCACGGTGGTCTTGCGCACGATGGCGTCGACCTTGCGCATTTCCTCGTCGGTGAGGCCCGAGTAGGCCTTGGCGAAGGGCACCAGCTTGCGTTCGGGATCGCCCGGCGCGCCATCCCAGACGGCGAAGGTGAAGTCGGTGTAGAGACTGGCGCGACGGCCATGGCCGCGCTGGGCGTAGATCAGCACCGCGTCCACCGAATAGGGGTCGATCTTCCACTTCCACCAGGTTCCGACGTCCTTGGTCCGGCCGACGCCGTACTGGCCGTCGCGGGCCTTGAGCATCATGCCCTCGACGCCCAGCTCGCGGGAGGCTTCGCGCTGGCGCGCCAGGTCGGCCCAGTCGCGGGCCTCGATGCGCGGCGAGAGCATCAGTACCTCGGGGCCGGCGGGCAGACCGTCGAGCAGATCACCCGCGGTGGTTTCGGCGACCAGCGCTTCGAGCTGGGTACGACGCTGCTGCTGCGGGTGCTGGCGCCAGTCCTCGCCGCGCCACTCCAGCAGGTCATAGGCGAGCAGTGCCACCGGCGCCTGTTCCAGCACCTTGGCGGTAAGCGTCTTGCGACCGATGCGTTGCTGCAGCAGGGCGAAGGGTTGCACGGCGAAGCGTTTCAGCGCCTCGCTGCCGGCCGTATGGGTTGCCGCCGCCGAGCTCCCGGCAAGGGCGTCTGGCGAGCCTTTCCAGACCACGATCTCGCCGTCGATCACGCAGCCGTCGGGCAGGCGCGCGGCCAGCGTTTGCAGTTCGGGGAAACGCTCGGTGACCAGTTCCTCGCCGCGCGACCAGACCCACAGCTGGCCGTCGCGCTTCACCAGTTGCGCGCGGATGCCGTCCCATTTCCATTCCACCAGCCAGTCCGCCGGTGCGCCGAGCTGGGCGTCGAAGTCTTCCAGCGGAAGTTGCAGCGGGTGGGCGAGGAAAAAGGGATACGGCTGGCCGCCGCGCTGCGCGTGCTCGTCGGCGGATTCGGCGGCGATCAGCGCGCGGTAGCCCTCGGCACTCGGCCGGTGCGACAGATCGGTGTAGCCGACCAGCCGTTGCGCCACGCGCTTGGCGTCGAGGCCACCGATGCTGGCGAGCGCGCGGGTCACCAGCAGTTTGGAGACGCCGACGCGGAAGGCGCCGGTGATCAGCTTGATGCAGACCATCAGGCTGCGCCGGTCGAGCTGCGCCCACAGCAGCGGCAGGCGCGCGGCCAGCTCCTCCGGCGGAAGGCCGCGCAACGGCAGCAGCTTGTCCTGCATCCACACGGCGAGCCCTTCGTCGGAGCTGTGCGGCGATTCCGGCAGCAGCAGCGAGATCGTTTCGGCGAGGTCGCCGACCGCCTGGTAGCTCTCCTCGAACAGCCACTCCGGCAGCGCCGCCGCCCGCATCGCGGTCTCGCGCAGCAGCCGGCTCGGCACCAGCTGGCGCGGCCGCCCGCCGGACAGGAAATACACCGCCCAGGCGGCGTCGGCGGCGGGCACCTGCTGAAAGTAGAACTGCATGGCGGCCAGCTTGGCATTGCTCGAGGTGGTGGCGTCGAGCCGCGCGTAGAGGTCGGCGAAGGCTTTCATCGGTGCAATTCCGCCACGGCGCGCCGCTTCATGTCGGCTCCGCCGCGCTGTCGTCTTCCTCGCCGTACTCGGTCTCGAAGCCTTGGGCGTCGAGGCCCTTCTGCTCGCGCAGGTAGCGCACCAGCACCGCCACCGAGCCGTGGGTGACCATCACCCGTTCGGCGCCGGTCTGCTCGATGGCCCACAGCAGACCGGGCCAGTCGGCATGATCGGAGAGCACGAAGCCGCGGTCGACGCCGCGCCGGCGGCGAGTGCCGCGCAGCATCATCCAGCCGCTGGCGAAGGCGTCGGAATAGTCGCCGAAGCGGCGCATCCAGGTGCTGCCGCCGGCGGAGGGCGGGGCGAGGACGATGGCCTGCTTGAGGCGCGGGTCGTTCTTCTTCAGGTCGCCCGCGTAGAGGGTTTCCGGGATGCGGATGCCGGCCTCGCGATAGACCCGGTTGAGCGGTTCCACCGAGCCGTGGGCGACGATCTGGCCGATGCTTTCGTCCAGCCCGTGGAGAATCCTCTGGGCCTTGCCGAAGGCGTAGCAGAACAGTACCGACGGGCGGCCAGCAGCGGCGTTGGCGCGCCACCAGTCGTTGACCTCGGTGAAGATTTCCGCCTGCGGCTGCCAGCGGTAGATCGGCAGGCCGAAGGTCGATTCGGTGATGAAGGTGTGGCAGCGCACCGGCTCGAACGGCGCGCAGGTGCCGTCCGGTTCGACCTTGTAATCACCCGAGGCGACCCAGACTTCGCCGCGGTACTCCAGGCGCACCTGCGCCGAGCCGAGCACGTGGCCGGCGGGGTGGAAGCTAAGGGTGACGCCATGGTGTTCGAGGCGCTCGCCGTAGGCCAGGGTTTGCAACGGCATGTCCGCGGCGATGCGCGAGCGCAGTATGCCTTCGCTGTCCGCCGCGGCCAGGTAGTGGCCCATGCCCCAGCGCGCATGGTCGCCGTGGGCGTGGGTGATCACCGCGCGCTCGACCGGGCGCCAGGGGTCGATGTAGAAGTCGCCGGGTGGGCAGTAGAGTCCTTCGGGGCGGGCGATGACGAGGTCCATGGGGCTCTGCGCTGACGGGCTTGTCAGTTTGGAGCGGCGGCGACGCGGCGAAGTTCGCCGCCTTGACCGGCGGCGCACCCGGCGAAACGGGTACGCACGCCGTTATCCGTGGATCATTTTGCCGGCAGCAGGTACAGGCGTTTGTTGCCGTAGGCGCGGTCGAGGTTTTCCGCCTTGAACGGGAAGGTCTGGTATTGCGCCTTGAGCCAGGCGTCGATGCCGTCCGCGTAGTTCTTGCTGGCCGGGTTGCCGGATTGCCCGGTGCTGTTGACGCCCATCAGCGGCTCGTCGCGGCCGAAGTCGACGACGATGCGCATGGCCGGCACCAGCCAGGTGTCGAAGTCCGCGCCCCAGTGGTAGGCGGAGACGTTCAGCGTGCTGTGGTCGCCGCCGGCCATGTACGGGCCGCGGTCCAGATAGCCCTTGATCGCGTCGATCCTGGCGCGCTCGCCGACGGCCATGTGCGGCGCCATCTTGCTGGCGTCGTTGGCGAAGGTGTAGGTGTGCAGCTTGCCCCACTGCCAGGCGCTGCGGTCGCTGCCGAGCTTGCTTTCGGCGAAGACGACGGCGGCGGCCAGGCTGCGCGCGAGGATCGCCGGCTTGTCTTCCTTTTGCGGCGTGTTGACGTCATCCCAGAACGGGCTGTCGACGTGGCCGAGCAGGTGGTCGGCCTGCGCCGAGTAGGAGGTGTCGGCGGTCTGCACCAGGGCTTTCCAGGCCGGGCTGGTCTCCGGGCCGAGTTCGTCGAGGAAGGTCTGTCGCGCGCTTTCGTTGAGGAACGCCTCGTACAGCGCGGCGTCGGCCGAATTTGCCGCCAGCTTGCCGTCGAAGGCACGCAGGCGATCCAGCGCCTCGCGCGCCTTGCCTCGTTGCTCGGCGGGCAGGGCGTCGATGGCTTTCTTCAGCGGTCCGGCCATCAGCGGCTCCTCGAACATCGCCTTGAGCTTGGCGGCGAACGGTGTGGTCTGGTCGTACTGCATGGCAACCATGCTCTGCGCGTCCTGCTTGCCGCGCCCGGCCAGTTCGGCGATGCGCTCGGCGCGCTCGGGGTAGTACCAGGAGTTCGACAGCTGCACGCCGTAGCCGCCCTGCACGGTGCGGTTGTTGGCCGTGCCCAGCCAGCCCTGCGGCGGGTCCTGGTCATAGGGGAAGAGCATCGAGTCGGCATAGCCGTCCCAGCCGTAGCGGTCGTCCCAGCCCGGCGAGGGCATCAGGCCGCGGCCCAGGCGGCGGTTCGGGTAGCGCCCGGTGACCTGCCAGCCGATGTGCTCGGCGTCGGCGAAGACGATGTTCAGCGCCATCGCCTGCACGCCGCGGGTGACGTCGAAGGCCTGCTCCACCGACTTGGCGCGCGACAGGTCGAAGAAGGCATCGAGGGTCTTGTCGCCTTCCGGCTGGATGCTCTTGAGCGCCAGCCCATAGCCGCTGGAGAGCTGCAGCGGTTGCAGCGGGTTCTTGCGCTCGCCCAGTACGCTGTTCAGCAGCGGGCCGTTGCGCGTCTCGTAGATCGTTTCGCGCAGCGGTTTCTGGCCTTTGACGAAGAAGGTCTCGCTGCGCTCGCGCGCCGGCTGCCACTTGCCGTTGACCTGGTAATAGAGACGACCGCCTTCCTTCTTCACCTTCTCCAGGAACAGGTCCTGGTTGTCGCCCATGACCATGGTCATGCCCCACGCCAGCTTGCCGTTGAAGCCGGCGACCACCGCAGGTACGCCGGCGATGGACACCCCGGCGGCGTTGTACTTGGGCGAACGGATCTGCACGAAATTCCACAGCGACGGCATCGACAGCGGCAGGTGCGTGTCGTTGGCCAGCAGGCTCTTGCCGCTGCGGCTCTTGTACGGCGCGATCGCCCAGTTGTTGGAGGCGGCGACGCCGAGCATGTTCAGGCTGGCGACCTGTGCGGCGGCGGAATCCAAGGCGGCGAGGCCGGGAATCTGTGCGGCGGGCTCCCGTCCGAGGTTGAGGCCCTTGAGCTTGTCCGCTTCGTCGAACGGCAGCGCTTCGTCCGGGTAGGTCGGCAGCAGCCAGGCAAGCTTGTCGCTGCCGACCTTCTGCGCCAGCACCAGCGAATCGATTTCCTCCTGCAGGTTCACCGCCAGGCCGAAGTTCAGCAGGCAGAACACCAGTACCGAGTCCTCCGGCTTCCAGTAGGCCGGTTTGTAGCCGGATTCGGCGAGGTCCATCGGCAGCTTGTCGCGGTAGCGATAGAGGTAGGCATTGACCCCGCGCGAATAGACCTCGAAGAACTGCTTGAGGCGCGGCGAGGCGTTCTTGTAGAGCACCTCGGCGCTGGCGCGCAGGTTCACCGCGCGCATGAAGCGGTCGATCTCCAGCGCGCCGGGACCGGCCATCTCCGACAGCCGTCCTTCGGCCATCAGGCGCATGCCGACCATCTGGCTCAGGCGGTCGCTGGCGTGCACGTAACCCAGCGCGAACAGCGCGTCATGGAAGTTGCTGCTCTCGATCAGCGGCATGCCCAGCGGGTTGCGCCGCACCACCGCGCTTTCCGCGACGCCCTTAATGCGCAGCACGCCCTGGTCGGGCGCCACGCTGTCGGCGTAGCGGCTGTCGAGCAGGGACTGGCAACCGGCGAGGCCGAGCAGGGCTCCGAAGCCCAGGCCAAGGGACACACCGGTCAGCGGACGGAACAGGCGAAAGCGCATGCGAAAAGCCTCTTGCAGCGAAGACGATAGGAAGAGGTGAAGGGCGACCTGGGTCGTGCGGCCAGCCTAGCAAAGACGCCGGCGACCGGCGCGGCGACGCGCCGCGAAGGCGAGCTAAGGTAGTGAGCGACGCGGCGGCTGGCAAGGGGCGCGGGGAGCAAATTTGCCGGCGCCTGGCGGGCGGATGGCGCGGTGCTCGGCAGGGCTGTGGGAGGAGGGGCGGGCAGCCGGATCGCCGGCTGCCTGCGGGTACCTCAGGCGCCGTGGCACTTCTTGAATTTCTTCTCGCTGCCGCAGGGGCACGGATCGTTGCGACCGACGTCCTTCAGCGGGTTGCGCAGCGGTTCCTGATGCGCGTGGCCGCAGTCGGGACCGTGTACGTGATGGTGATGCTCATGGTCATGGTCATGATTGCAATCGGGACCATGGACATGCGGTTCTTGGGACATGGAAAGCTACTCCGGTAGGTAATCGCCGGGGATTATCTCGCCTATACGCAGAACCTGCACGTTGCGGGAGAACATTCCGGTCTTCACCTCGCCCTTGAGGCGGTAGCGGATCGGCGCATCCGGTTCCTCGAGCATCTTCACCATGCCCTTGACGTGTCGCCAGAGGTTGGTGCGCACCGGAATTTCGAAGGTCTCGTGGCCATGTGCGGGCACGCTGATGTGCTTGTTGAACTCGCCTTCGGTCAGCGGGATGTCGTTCAGGTAGATGTCGTAGATGAGGCCGCGCACCGACAGGCGAACGTCGTTCGGGTTATCGATCCTGAAGCGCAGCGTGAAGCGTTGCTCCAGCAGACGCGCCTTGACCACCTCCACCTTCACCAAGCGGACCTCGGGGTCCTTCAGGTCGCTGGTGAACCAGGTCGAGCAACCCACCTGACTGGCGCTCAGGGCAAGCAGTGCCAGAAGGCCGAGAATTCTTGCTAGGGAAACCTGGGAAAACATGCCGGTACTCCGATTGACGGCTGAGTGTAACAAGCAACTGCTCGGCGGCAATCGGTTGTGGAGGGAAAAAAAGCTGCGCCATACTGGAAACGGTTTTTACAGGAGTTCACCCATGAGGCTTTACGAGATCGCTTTCAGTGGCCGATTGTTGCCCGGCGCACAACCTGATGCGGTCAAGGCCAATCTGGCGCGTCTGTTCCAGGCCGATGCGCAACGCATCGCGTTGCTCTTCTCCGGCCGGCGCATGGTGATCAAGAACAACCTCGACGAGGCGGCGGCGGAAAAGTACCGCGTCGCGCTGGAGCGTGCCGGCGCGCTGGCGGAAGTCAGCTCGATGGAGGTGGATGTGGAGGAAGTCGAAATGGCGCCGCCACCGATGCCGGCCTCCGCGCCGGCGCGCCGGCTGCAGGTGGCACCACGCGATGAGTACATGGCGGCCTTCGTCGATGTCGACGCGCCGGATTTCGGTATCGCGCCCATAGGTGCGGACCTGCAGGACCGCAAGCCCGAGCCGCAGGCGCCGGCGGTCGACCTCTCCGCGCTCAGCCTGGCGCCGGTCGGCAGCGACATGGGCCAGGCCAAGACCCCGCCCGCCGCTCCTGCCCCGGACGTCTCGCACATCAGGCTGATGTAATCAGAAGAAACCCGCACAGCACTTCTTGAATTTCTGCCCGCTGGCGCAGGGGCAGGGATCGTTTCGCCCGGCGTTCAGCGGCACCCCCGGATCGATGAAGTACCAACGGCCGGCGTTCTGCACGAACGCCGAGCGCTCGTGCTGGGCGTGCTCGCCCTGGCCGTCGTGCCAGCGCGCGACGAAACTTACGAAGGCGTGTTCGGGCTGGCCGCCGAGCACCTCGCTGCTTTCCACCTGCAGACCCAGCCAGGTGCTCTGCGCGCTCCAGGCTGCCATCGCGCCGCGGTCCAGCGCCGACTGCTGGGCGGGAAGGGTGGTCGCGACGAGGTAGTCGATCAGCCCAAGCACATAGGCGCTGTAGCGACTGCGCATCAGCTGCTCTGCGCTCGGTGCCGGCGTACCGCCGTGGTAACGGCCGCAGCATTCGCTCAGCAGGCTGCCGCTGCCGCAGGGACAACTGGGACTCATGGCTTCACCACCAGTATTTGCCGAAATTTTCCGGGTTGGCCCAGAACCGGGCGTTCAGCCAGTCCGGGACCTGCTTGTAATCATGCAGATCATAGGTGAACAGGGTCAGAATCTGCGCCTCGCGGCGGAAACGTTCGCTGGCCTGCATCCCCAGCGAATAGAAGTCGGTGGCCTGCCAGTCGCAGGCGCCCAGATCGACCAGCACGGCCAGCCGGTGGGCGTTCAGGTTGCGAATGCCGCCGAGCAGTTCCAGGCCGCTGCGCTTGGGCAGATGCTCCAGGCAATCGGCGACCACCGCCAGCGCATAGCGCTGTACTGCGATGACCGCCGGCAGTGGGCCGGGGGGCACATAATCCATCTGGCAGCTCGGGTGCGTATCGCGGTAGGCTTGCAGCGCTGGCAGATCGCTGGCGCCAGCTGACAGCAGGCGTTCAGGGGCCTGGCTTTCCAGTAATGCAGCCAGGGCTTGTTGGGGTGTTCGTTGCGAAAAGCTTTCCGTCATTGGGGAACCTCAGCGTGAAGCAGAGAGACTAACCTCTCGAATCCTCATGGCACAGGCCAGTCGCCCACGCCTGGCGGACTTATAAAAGCGTTGCCATCCAAAGTGTCGGCATACGACCCGATTCTTCCAAGGAGACTTCACATGAGCATGTTAAGGAAAGCTGTACCGCTGGTTCTGATTTCCGGCGTTCTGACCGGTTGTGCCGGTGTACAGAAATCCGACTGGCCGATGTGCGCGGCTGTCGGCGGCGTCACCGGTGCCGCTCTGGGCGCCATCGAAAGTAGCGCTTACGCGGGTTGGGGCGTGCTGGTAGGCGGCGCGACTGCTGCAGCCTATTGCTGGGTTCACGGTCAGGGTGAAGAAACCGTTGCCTACGTCGAAGAGACTCCGGCTCCGGCACCCGCTCCGGCTCCGGAACCGGCTGCTGAAGCCGTTCGCGTAGAACTCGACGTGAAATTCGACTTCGACAAGTCCACCGTGAAATCGGAAAGCATGGGCGATATCCAGAACCTGGCCGACTTCATGAAGCAATATCCGCAGACCACCACCGTGGTTGAAGGCCATACCGACTCCGTCGGCACCGACGCCTACAACCAGAAGCTGTCCGAGCGCCGCGCCAGTGCCGTTCGCGACGTTCTGGTCAACAAGCTGGGTGTCTCGGGCGCTCGTGTCGAGTCCGTTGGCTATGGCGAGTCGCGTCCGGTTGCCGACAACGCAACCGACGCCGGTCGTGCCATCAACCGTCGCGTTGAAGCCGCCGTGGAAGCCGAAGCCAAGTAATCTTGCGCCGCGGCTACGCCGGCTGAGTCGGCGTTCCACGAAAAAACCCGCTTCGGCGGGTTTTTTTATGCCGCGGGCGGTTCCTTCACCGGGCATCGGCTAGCATCCCGGCACGCGTGGCGGCCACGTCGCGAACACTCGGAAGGAAGTCGGATGAAACTGTTGAGCCTGTTGGGCAAAATCATCGTGCTGGTGTTCTGGCTGGTGCTGCTGGTGAACCTGGTGCAGCCCTTCGCCGCGCCGTTCGCGCTGCTGCTGAATCTCTGCGGCCTGCTGTTCCTGGTCGCGCACCTGATCGAGATAGCGTTGTTTCGCGCGCGCATGCAGGGCCGTCCCCGGCCCTGGTCCGATCTTCTGCAGATCGTGCTTTTCGGTGTGCTCCACCTGCTGGCGATGCGCCCGGTCAAGCCGGCCGAGTGAAGGTCAGAAGCTCGGCCGCGCGGCGACGGTCGCCACCAGCGTCAGGCCGAGCAGCAGGTTGATGCCCACCAGGCGGCGAATCTTCCCCAGCACCGCACCACCCGCCGGCCAGTCCCCAGCATCCACCGCCTGGCGCAGCGCCGGCAGCTGCAGCAGCTGCACCCGCAGGAACAGCGCGAGCATCGCCAGGTACAGGCCGATCATCACGTGCACATAGCGCGGCGCGGTCTCGAAACCGGTGAAGCGCAGTTGCAGCAGGCCGACGCCGCTGACCGGCAGGATCAGCACCGCCACCCACACCCAGATGAAGAAACGGCGGAATACCTCCAGCCAAAGGCGCAGGCGCTGCGGAGGCTCCAGCGCCACGACCGCGGCCGGCCGCAGGATCATCCAGGCGAAGAACATGCCGCCCACCCAGACCAGTGCGGCGAGTACGTGAAGTGCGTAAACCAGGGCGTAGAACGTCATCGGGGCTATCTCCGGAGGCTGGGAGGACAAATCGTTGTATGGGGCAATACGGCGTCGGGGTCGGCGGAAAACGCCCATTCGGGACAGGTACAGGCCGCGTTCTCGCGGAATTCGTCGTGCCTGTCCCGTCGCCCGCCGCTTTTGTGAACACCCCTCCGGCGAAACGCGCGCTATCATAGCGGCCCGCTCGAAACACTGAAAATTTATCCAGCCCTCCGGCTTCCCGACGCCCATGCTCAGCACCGAACTCAAGTCCCAGATCCAGGGCGCCTATTCCCGTTTTCTCGAAGCCAAGGGGCTGAAGCCGCGCTATGGCCAGCGCCTGATGATCGCCGAAGTGGCGAAGGTGCTCGGCGCGATTTCCACCGACGACGAGAACCGCCGCGACGGCGATCCGGCGGTGGTGGCGGTCGAGGCGGGCACGGGCACCGGCAAGACCGTGGCCTACGCGCTGGCGACCATTCCCATCGCCAAGGCGGCCGGCAAGCGCCTGGTGATCGCCACGGCGACGGTCGCGCTGCAGGAGCAGATCGTGCACAAGGACCTGCCGGACCTGATGCGCAACAGCGGTCTGAGCTTCAGCTTCGCGCTGGCCAAGGGGCGCGGGCGCTACCTGTGCCTGTCCAAGCTCGACATGCTGCTGCAGGAAGGCCAGGCGCAAAGTGCCACCGCGCAGCTGTTCGAGGAAGACGGCTTCAAAATCGACGTCGACGAGAACAGCCAGAAGCTGTTCAACCAGATGATCGAGAAGCTCGCCGGCAACCGCTGGGACGGCGACCGCGACTCCTGGCCCGAGGCGCTGGAGGACCAGCACTGGGCGAGGCTGACCACCGACCACAGCCAATGCACCAACCGGCACTGCCCGAACTTCCAGCAGTGCGCCTTCTACAAGGCGCGCGAAGGCATGACCAAGGTCGACGTGATCGTCACCAACCACGACATGGTGCTCGCCGACCTTGCCCTCGGCGGCGGCGCGGTCCTGCCCGATCCGCGCGACACGCTCTACGTGTTCGACGAAGGCCATCACCTGCCGGACAAGGCGATCGGCCATTTCGCCCATTTCACCCGCCTGCGTTCCGCCGCCGACTGGCTGGCGCAGATGGAAAAGAACCTGACCAAGCTGCTCGCCCAGCACCCGTTGCCGGGCGAACTCGGCCGGCTGATCGAGAAGGTCCCGGAGCTGACCCGCGAGCTGCGCAGTCAGCAGCAGTTCATGTTCGCCGCGTGCGAACAGCTCGCCGACTTCAAGGCCGGCGAGGACATGGAGGGCCGCGAGCGGCCGCGGCATCGCTTCGTCGGCGGCCTGGTGCCCGAGCACCTGCGGGAGCTGGGCATCGAGCTGAAGAAGGGCTTTTCCCAGCTCACCGACGTGTTCACCCGGCTGGCCGAACTGCTCAAGCAGGCGATGGACGGAGAGCCCGGCCTGGGCATCGCCAGCCACCAGGCCGAGGAGTGGTACCCGCTGTTCGGCAGCCTGCTGGCGCGTGCCCAGGGCAACTGGGAGCTGTGGACCGCGTTCACCGCCGAGGACCCGGAAAACAGCCCGCCAATGGCGCGCTGGCTGACCCTCGCCGACAGCGGCGCGCTCTACGACATCGAGGTCAACGCCAGTCCGATCCTGGCCGCCGAGACCCTGCGGCGCAACCTGTGGAACGTCGCCTACGGCGCGCTGGTGACCTCGGCGACGCTCACCGCGCTGAGCACCTTCGACCGTTTCCGCATGCGTGCCGGGCTGCCCAAGGCCGCGGTCACCGCCATCGTGCCGAGCCCGTTCCAGCATGCCGATGCCGGCGTGCTGCGGGTGCCGGATCTTAAGGCCGATCCGCGCGACGCCGCCGCGCACACCGCGGCGATCATCCGCGAGCTTCCGCAGATGGTGGAGGGCGCGCGCGGCACCCTGGTGCTGTTCTCCTCCCGCCGACAGATGCAGGACGTCTTCGACGGGCTCGAGCGCGACTGGCGCAAGCGCGTGTTCATCCAGGGCAATCTGTCCAAGCAGGAAACCCTGAACAAGCACAAGGCGCGGGTCGACGACGGCGAGGCCAGCGTGCTGTTCGGCCTGGCCAGCTTCGCCGAGGGCGTCGACCTGCCGGGCGCCTACTGCGAGCACGTGGTGATCGCCAAGATTCCCTTCGCCGTGCCGGACGACCCGGTGGAAGCGGCGCTGTCGGAATGGATCGAGGCGCGCGGTGGCAACCCGTTCATGGAGATCGCCGTGCCGGACGCGTCGCTGCGTCTGATCCAGGCCTGTGGCCGCCTGCTGCGTACCGAAGCCGACCGCGGCACCATCACCTTGCTCGACCGTCGCCTGGTCACCCAGCGCTACGGCAAGGCGATCCTCAATGCCCTGCCGCCGTTCCGCCGGGACATTGCCTGAGGGCGACCGCCTGCTGCATCAGGGATTGGGCATTCTTTCCCGACATCGTTGTCTACTGCCGGTCGTAATGGAGATACCGCCTCATGATTCACCGCTCGTTGTCCACGTTGTTCGCCTTGTTGCTGAGCGCGCCGGCGCTCGCCGCGCCCGAACCCGCCGCGCCGGCGGCGGTTCCCGAGCCGGCGCCACAGGTGCTGTTCAACTTTGTCCGCCCCACCGACGTGGTGAAGGTGCAGACCAACGATGCGTTCTTTCCCGAACTGACCGCGGAAAGCACCCCGGAGGGTGAAATCCTTCGCCGCCTGGTGTTCAACCCGGCGCCTAAGCCGAGCCTGATCCTCACCCCGCAGCAAGGCACCTGGGACTGGTCGCAGGTGCGTGTCATGAGTCTGCGCCTGCAGAGCGCTATGGACTGGGCGCTGACCGTCGATGTGCGCATCGAGAGCGCCGACGGCAAGGCGCTGACCACCCGCATCGCTCTGCCGGCCGGCCCGGCGCAGACCTTGCTGGTGCCGCTGAAGGCCACCTCGCCGCGGGCGCTGGGCATGCGCGCCGGCTTGCCGATGCCGTGGGCGCGTGGCGACCGCAAGCTGCTCCTGGCGGATACCGTCGAGGGCGAGCTGAACCCGGCCCAGGTCAGTTCGGTGACGGTTTCCCTGAGCAATCCGGACGTGGCGCAGAACATCCTGCTCGGCCGCTTCGGCGTGCGCGGCGACGGGGATTTCCGCGAGGCCTACAAGGGCATCGTCGATGGTTTCGGCCAGTACACGCGCGGCAGCTGGCCGGAGAAGGTCAAGAGCGACGAGCAATTGCGCGGCGCCGCGGCGAAGGACGCCGAACAGGTCAAGAAGTGGCAGCAGCAGTTGCCACAGCAGGATCGCTATGGCGGCTGGCTGCGGGGTCCTTCGTTCCCGTCCAAGGGCTTCTTCAATACGGTGAAGCAGGACGGTCGCTGGTACCTGGTGACCCCTGACGGCCATCCGTACTTCTCCCTCGGCGTCAACGCGGTGACCCGGCAGCAGAGCCAGACCTATATCGAGGGTCGGGGAAGCATGTTCAGCGACCTTCCGCCCGCCGACGGCCCGCTGGGGCGGTTCTATGGCAAGGGCGACAACCGCAGCGACACCGGCGCCAACAAGGGCCGCGCCTACGCCAGCGGGCGCTGGTTCGACTTCTACAACGCCAACCTGGAGCGCCAGTACGGCGACCTGCCGTGCGCCGGCTCCAGCGAGTGCGTGGGCTGCACGCCCGCGGCGCTCACCGCGGACTCCTTCGCTCCCGCGCCGAAACCGGAAGTGGTAGCGCCGGGCAACCAGACGCAGCTGAGTGCGCCGGCATCGGCCGCCGCCACGCCGAGCGAAGCGCCGAAAAGCGACGCCGAACCGCCGACCGCGGAAGAATGCGACCGTCTCAAGCGCGCCGCCGCGGTCGAGCGCTGGGCGTCGCGCAGCATCGACCGGCTGAAGGCCTGGGGTTTCAACACCATCGGTAACTGGAGCGACGGGGAGTTGGGGGATGCCAGGCGCATGCCGTTCACCGTGCCGCTGTCGATTTCCGGCGACTACGCCACCATCAGCACCGGCCACGACTGGTGGGGCGGAATTCCCGACCCCTTCGATCCGCGCTTCGCCATGGCCGCTGAGCGCGCCATCGCCATCGCCGCCCGCGGCCACCGCGACGACCCCTGGCTGATCGGCTTCTTCGCCGACAACGAGCTGTCCTGGGCCGCACCGGGCAACGCGCCGCACGATCGCTATGCCATTGCCTACGGCACTCTGCGCCTGACCACCGACGTGCCGGCCAAGCGCGCCTTCCTCAAGCAGCTGCGCGACAAGTACCGCAACGAGCGGGGCCTGTCGAAAGCCTGGGGCATCGACCTCGAGCACTGGGAACTGATGGAGGACCCCGGCTTCGAGGCGCCGCTGCCGAGCCCGGAGCACCCGGCCATCGAGGAAGACCTGCAATACTTCCAGCGGGTGTTCGCCGAGACCTACTTCAAGACCATCTCCGATTCGCTGGAATGGCATGCACCGAACCACCTGCTGCTGGGCGGCCGCTTCGCCATCAGTACGCCGGAGGCGGTCGCCGCCTGCGCCAAGTACTGCGATGTCCTGAGCTTCAATTTCTACACCCGGGAGCCGCAGCACGGTTACGACTTCGAGGCGCTGCGCAAACTGGACAAGCCGGTGATGGTCACTGAATTCCACTTCGGTTCGCGTGACCGCGGGCCGTTCTGGGGGGGCGTCGCCGAGGTCTACAAGGAAGAGGAGCGGGGGCCGGCCTACGCCCACTTCATCGAGCGTGCCCTGGCCGAGCCGACGATCGTCGGCGCCCACTGGTTCCAGTATCTCGATCAGCCTGTGACAGGTCGCCTGCTCGACGGTGAGAACGGCCACCTGGGACTGGTGGGCATCACCGACCTGCCTTACCAGGGCTTCGTCGAGGCGGTGCGCAAGGCCAACCTGGCGGTGCCGGAGAAATGGTTGCCGGCCACGCAGAAGGCGAAGACGCCCTGATCGGCGAGGCGCAGCCGGCGTCGCAGGGTGGCTGCGTGTGAATGCCTGCCTGAAACCCGTCTTTCTTCCGGTTCCCAAGCGTCTCCGGTACTGGAACAATGCGCGCTGACTCGTTACCCACAGGTGCCGGCGTGCAGATTCAGGGCTACTACGACCTCAAGTTCGAAGCGGTGAAGGACGCCTTCGCCGAACTGTTCGACAACCCCCAGGAGCGCGGCGCCGCGCTGTGCATCCAGATCGGCGGCGAGACGCTGGTGGATATCTGGGCCGGGACCGCCGACAAGGACGGTGCCGAGGCCTGGCACAGCGACACCATCCTCAACCTGTTCTCATGCACCAAGACGCTCACCGCGGTCGCCGCGCTGCAGCTGGTGGGCGAGGGCAAGCTCGAGCTGGACCGTCCCGTGGCGCACTACTGGCCGGAGTTCGCCGCCGCCGGCAAACAGCACGTCACTCCGCGCCAGTTGCTCAGTCACAGCGCCGGCCTGCCGGCCTTGCACGCGCAGCTGCCTGGCGAGGCGCTCTACGACTGGACGGCGATGACCGACGTCCTGGCCGCCGAGGAACCCTGGTGGACGCCGGGCGAAGCTCACGGTTATGCGCCGATCACCTACGGCTGGCTGGTGGGCGAACTGCTGCGTCGGGTCGATGGCCGCGGCCCCGGCGAATCCATCGTCAACCGGGTAGCCAAGCCGCTCGGTCTTGATCTTCACGTCGGCCTCGCGGACTCCGAATTCCATCGGGTCGCGCACATCTCGCGTGCCAAGGGTAATCTCGGCGACGCCGCCGCGCAGCGCCTGCTCAAGTGCTTCATGAGCGAACCCAACGCCATCAGCACCCGCGCATTCACCAATCCGCCGTCGGTACTGACCAGCACCAACAAGCCCGAATGGCGGCGCATGGCGCAGCCGGCGGCCAACGGCCACGGCAACGCGCGCTCGCTGGCGGGTTTCTACAGTGGTCTGCTGGACGGGCGTTTGCTGGAGCCCGAGCTGATCGGCGAGTTGACCCGCGAGCACCGTCGCGGCGAGGATCGCACGCTGCTCACCGCCACCCGTTTCGGCCTCGGCTGTATGCTCGACCAGCCCGACGTGGCCAACGCCACCTATGGCGTGGGTGCCAAGGCGTTCGGCCATCCGGGCGCGGGCGGCAGCATCGGTTTCGCCGATCCGGAGCGCGATTTGAGTTTCGCCTTCGTCTGCAACAGCCTCGGTCCCTACGTGCTGATGGACCCCCGGGCGCAGCGGCTGGCCCGTGTGGCAGCGGAGTGCCTTGAATAGCCGCTCGTCAGTTTCTCGACGGAAGCCTTTTCGTATTAATAAGTTGCGGCCAGAATTTAACTTGAAGTATGAGAGCGCGGCGCCGCTTCCTTATCTTGCGCCTATCGACCCGACCATCAACTTCCAGATTACGGAAACCATTTCATGAAGCTGTTCAAGACCACCACCTTGATCCTGTGCATGATCGTATCGGGCTGCAGCACGTTCAAAAGCGATGACGCCGGCGAAAAGAGCAGTTCCTGGTGGCCGTTCGGCAAGAAGGAGGCGGTGGCGGAACAGAAGAAGGTCGAAATGCCCGATCCGAAGATCACCCAGGCATGGCTCGACACCTACGAGCCGCAGCTGCGTGAGACCCTCAAGGGCAGCAAGTTCGAAGTGGAGCGCCGGGAAAACCTGCTGGTGATCACCGCCCCGGTGGACTCTTCCTTCAATCCGGATCGCCCGGAAATGCTTCTCCCGGTCACCCTCGGCCCGGTGACCAAGGTCGCCAAGCTGGTGCAGGACGATTCCAAGACTGCCGTGCTGATCCTCGGCCATGCCGACAGCTCCGGCGCGCTCGACCTCAACCGCAAGCTCAGCCAGGATCGCGCCCGCGCCATCGCCTCGATCTTCCGTCTCAGCGGCCTCAAGCAGGATCGCCTGAAGCAGCAGGGCGTCGGCTCCGACATGCCGCGCGCCGCCAACGACAGCGCCGAGGGTCGTTCGCTGAACCGCCGCGTGGAGATCATGCTCACGCCGCAGGACACCCTGGCCGCGTTGCTCGCTCAATACAGCCAGCCGGCCAAGGCCGAAGCCAGCGTCGAAGCCGCGCCGGGCGCGCCTTTGGCGAGCGGTCCGAAGATCGCGGCGGTGGGTAAGGTGGTTGCCGCAGATCAAGCCAAGTAAGGCTTGCCTGGCTAAGCTAGGACTCTTTTTCGTAAGGAGTGCAGCATGAACCAGAGCCTCGCCGATATGCGTCGCGACTACACCCGCGACGGGCTGAGCGAGCACCAGGCGCCGGCCGAGCCGCTGTCGCTGTTCCAGCAATGGTTCGCCGATGCGGTGAAGACCGAGCAGGCCCCTGTCGAGCCCAACGCGATGACCTTCGCCACGGTCGACGCCGAGGGCCGTCCGCATTGCCGGATCCTGCTGCTCAAGGGGCTCGACGAGCGCGGCTTCACCTTCTTCACCAACTACCTCAGCGCCAAGGGCGAGCAGCTCGCCTCGCAACCCTTCGGCGCCATGACCTTCTTCTGGCCGTCCCTCGAACGTCAGGTGCGCATCGAAGGCAGCGTCGAGAAAGTCACCCCCGCCGAATCCGATGCTTATTACCAAGTGCGTCCGCTGGGCAGCCGCCTCGGGGCCTGGGCTTCGCCACAGAGCCAGGTCATCCGTGACCGCGAACAGCTCGCCGAGCTGCTGGCCAAGACCGAAGCGCGTTTCCAGGACCAGGAGCCCAATTGCCCCGAGCACTGGGGTGGCTATCGCCTGCTGCCCGAGCGCATCGAGTTCTGGCAGGGACGTTCCAGCCGCCTGCACGACCGGCTGAACTACCGTCTGGAGGACGGCGCCTGGGTACGCGAGCGATTGGCGCCCTGATCCCCTGACGCGACTTTCCCGCCTACACTAGCGGCCTCTTTCCAGAGGCCGTTTTTTCATGCTCGAACTCGATTCCACACTGGCGCAACACATCGTCGACCGCGCGATGGCGATCCTGCCGCACAACATCAACGTGATGGACGCGCAGGGGATGATCATCGGCAGTGGCGATCGTGAACGGCTGCATTCGCGTCACGAGGGTGCCCAGCTGGTGCTGGCGAATCGGCGCACCGTGGAGATCGACGCACGGGCCGCGGCCTGTCTGCGTGGGGGCAAGCCGGGAGTCAACCTGCCGCTGCTGTACGCCGATCACCTGATCGGCGTGCTCGGCATCACCGGCGATCCCGAGGAGCTGCGGCCCTACGCGGCGTTGGTGCGGATGGCCGCGGAGATGCTCGTCGAGCAACGCCAGTTGCAGGCCGAACGGCACTGGCAACGGCATCAGCTCGAAACCTGGTTGCGCCAGTTGCTCGATCGCCAGCAGGGGCTGTCGACGCTAGCTGCCGAGGCCGAGCGCCTGGGCCTACAGCTGGGCTGGCCGCTGCAGGCCTGCCTCCTGCACCTGCAGCCGGGCAGCGAGGCGCAGGCGCTGCTCACGTCGCTCGCCAGCAGGACGGACAACCTATGCATCGCCCTGGGCGCCCATGAGCTGTTCTGGTTCCGTCCCTGGCAAAGCGAGCGGGACGATGCGGCCTGGCTGAGCAAAGCCGACCAGCGCGGCTGGGACGTTGCCAGGCTGTTGCTCAGCGGTTCGTTGCGCCAGCTGGGCGACCTGCGCGAAGCCAGCCTGGCGTTGCGCGATCTGCTGGCCTACGCGCAGGTTCGCCATCCGCAGCGGCGCCTGCTCGACCTCGAAGGGCTGCGCCTGCAGGTGCTGCTTTTCGCCCGTCGCGGCGACTGGCTGCTCGATGGCTGGCTGCAGCCATTGCGCGAACTGATCGAAGAGGACGCGGGAGGCATCCTGCTGGATACCCTGGAAGCCTGGTGCGCGCACCGCGGCCAGGCGCAGGAATGCGCGGCGTTGCTCGGTATCCACCGCAACACGCTACGTTATCGACTCGAGCGGATCGCCGAGATCAGCGGACTGAACCCGCTGCGCGACGACCAGCGCACGCACCTGGCGCTCGGCCTTGACCTGCTCGCCGCAGGTTGATTTGTGCGCCTGCACCAATGCCTACACCCACGCGGGTTGGCGCTGGTGCGCAGGGACAGCGCGGCGGCCGGCCGGCTGCGCCACAATGGCTGCCGATGGCCTGACTCCGGCAGGCGCTTACGCAGTAATCGCGAGGTCCCCATGAAAATAATAATTGCCCCCGACTCGTTCAAGGAAAGCCTCAGTGCTGATGCAGTGGCCGCCGCCATTGGCCAGGGCTGGCGGCAGGTATTTGCCGACGCCGAGATCGTCGCCAGGCCGATGGCCGACGGCGGCGAAGGCACGGTGGACGCACTGCTCGCCGCCACCGGTGGCGAACGCCGCGAATCGCCTGTGCGCGGGCCGCTCGGGGAGACGGTGAACGCGCACTGGGGCTGGCTCGAGGACGACACGGCGGTGATCGAGATGGCCTCGGCCAGCGGCCTGCATCTGCTGACGCCGGCGCAGCGCGATGCGCGGATCACCTCGAGTTTCGGCACCGGAGAACTGATTCGCGCGGCGCTCGACGCCGGCGCCAGGCGGATCATCCTCGGCCTGGGCGGCAGCGCCACCAACGACGGCGGCAGTGGATTGCTGCGCGCTCTGGGTGTGTGTTTTCTGGATGCCGAAGGGCGCGAGCTGGAGGAGGGCGGCGCCGCCCTGGCCAGGCTCGATCGACTCGATCTCGATGGCCTGGACGCGCGCCTGGCGCAGGTCTCGGTCGAAGTCGCCGCCGATGTCGACAACCCGTTGTGCGGGCCTCGGGGCGCCTCGGCGGTGTTCGGTCCGCAAAAGGGCGCCAATCCGCAGCAGGTGCAGGAACTGGACGCCGCACTGCGGCGCTTCGGCGAGCTGGCTGCGCGGGCGCTGGGTGAGGATCACGCCGAGTATCCCGGCGTCGGTGCGGCGGGAGGCCTGGGCTTCGCGGCGCGGGCGTTCCTGGCGGCGCGTTTTCGCCCGGGGGTCGAGGTCGTCGCCGAGCTCAGCGGCCTGGCCGACGCCATGCAGGGCGCCGATCTGGTGATCACCGGCGAGGGCCGGCTGGATGCGCAGAGCCTGCACGGCAAGACGCCGATGGGCGTGGCCAGGATCGCGAAGGCGGCTGGGGTGCCGGTGGTGGCGATAGCCGGCAGCCTCGGTGACGGCTATCAGAAGCTCTACGAAGTGGGCATCGATGCCGCGTTCAGCCTGGTGCCGGGACCGATGGCGCTGGAGCAGGCGATGGGCGAAGCCGCGGTTCAGCTGCAAGCGCGGGCGGCGGACGTCGCCCGACTCTGGCGGCTGGCTCAGTCGCGGCGGTAACCGTCGGCGGCGCGCTCCAGCCACTGCGGCAGGTCGCGGCGCTTGACCCCTTCGCTGCGCGCCTGCTCAAGGCGTTGCAGCATGTAGTCGCGCTTGTCCTTGTCGTCTCCGCCGAGGGACAGCGCCAGGTCGCGATCGGTCCAGCGCCTGATGCGCACATAAAGCCACCAGTGGAAGTACAGGCCAGCCAGCGTAACCACCGCGATGATGAAGTAGTCCATGACGTCGTCTCGGGTAAAAGCCGGCCAGACTAGCGGATGTGGCCTACCTGGCAAAGGTCGTCAGTGTCGCGGCGCCTGCCGTTCGCGCTGTCGCGCAAAACCGAAAAAACGTAGAATCGTGGGCACTCGCCGTGACATGTGGAGCGGCGAGCGGTCTACAAGACCATGTCCCTCTGGAGATCTGTCATGTTCAAGTTTGCCCTGATCGCTTCGTTCGCCGCCATGAGCCTGGCTCTGGGCGGTTGTACTTCCAGCCTGACTGGCGACACCTATTCCCGCGACGAAGCGCGCGTCGTGCAGACCGTGCGCATGGGCAGCATCGAAGCCCTGCGTCCGGTGAAGATCGAAGGCACCAAGACACCGATCGGCGCGGGTGCCGGGGCGGTCGTCGGTGGTGTCGCCGGTAGCGGCGTCGGTGGTGGTCGCGGCAGCCTGGTCGCGGCGGTGATCGGTGCGGTGGCGGGCGGCCTGCTCGGCTCTGCGGCGGAAGAGGGCCTCACCAAGACCCAGGGCGTCGAGATCACCGTGCGTGAAGACGACGGCAGCATGCGTGCCTACGTTCAGGAAGTCGAGCCGAACCAGGTGTTCCGCGTCGGCCAGCGCGTGCGCATCCTCACCGTGGACGGCACCAGTCGCGTCAGTCCCTGAGTCCCGCCATCGTTCGCCGCCCGCTCAGGCCCGCCTGCCAGCCGGGCGGCGCTTCCCCGTTTCGCTCTCCGCTTTCCCCGCCTCCAGTGAATTCGCCGGAATCAAATCGAGCTTTTGCAGCCTAAGCCCGTGCGTATCGGCTTTTCGCCGGGGGTTGGTTTTTGCGCGTTCAATGTTAGTAATACTTATATCCATGACGCCAGATCGATAGTTACGGATAATCGAAGGCCGCCCGCACGACTGGAACAAGGGACCCGCTCATGGTGCTAGCGCTGATCATCGCCTTGCCGTTCATTGGCGTACTGCTGAGTGCGTTCGTGGGCCGCGGTGGGCGACCGGCCAGTGCGCTCGTAGCCGCCGTCGCTCCCTTCGCTGCGCTGGCATTGTTGCTGGCACAGTACCCGGCGGTGTTCGCTGGCGAGCACTTGATCTACCGGCAAGACTGGATGCCCGCCCTGGGCCTGGCGTTCAGCCTGCGCCTCGACGGCCTGGGCTTTCTCTTCGCGCTGCTGATCCTCGGTATCGGCCTGCTGGTGATCCTCTACGCCCGCTACTACCTGGCGAGAAGCGAGCCCATAGGGCGCTTCTTCGCTTTCCTGCTGCTGTTCATGGGGGCCATGCTCGGCGTCGTACTGGCCGATAACCTGCTGCTGATGCTGCTGTTCTGGGAGCTGACCAGCCTCTCGTCGTTCCTCCTGATCGGCTTCTGGAACGGCTCCGGCGACGCGCGCAAGGGTGCGCGCATGGCGTTGACGGTGACCGGTTTCGGCGGGCTGGCGCTGCTCGCCGGCATTCTGCTGATCGGGCAGATCGTTGGCAGTTTCGAGCTGCCTGCGGTGCTCGCGGCGGGCGACCGGATTCGCGCCCACGCGCTCTATCCCGTGGCGCTGATCCTGGTGCTGCTCGGCGCGTTCACCAAGTCGGCGCAGTTCCCGTTCCATTTCTGGCTGCCGCAGGCAATGGCCGCGCCGACGCCGGTGTCCGCGTATCTGCATTCGGCGACCATGGTCAAGGCCGGCGTGTTCCTGCTCGCGCGTCTGTATCCGGCACTGTCGGGGACCGACTGGTGGTTCTACCTGGTCGGCCTGACCGGCATGGCGACGCTGTTGTTCGGTTCGGTGATGGCGCTGTTTCAGCATGACCTCAAGGGGCTGCTGGCCTATTCGACGATCAGTCATCTCGGCCTGATCACCCTGCTGTTCGGGCTCGACAGCGAGCTGTCCAACGTCGCCGCGATCTTCCACATCATCAACCACGCCACCTTCAAGGCGTCGCTGTTCATGGCCGCGGGAATCATCGACCACGAGACCGGCAGTCGTGACCTGCGCCGCCTGGCCGGCCTCTGGACGTTCATGCCGCACACCGCCGTGCTGGCGATGGTGGCCTGCCTGGCGATGGCCGGGGTGCCGCTGCTCAACGGTTTTCTCAGCAAGGAGATGTTCTTCAGCGAGACCCTCGGGCAGAACCTGCTGGGCGGCTTCAACTGGGTGATTCCGGCGGCGGCGACGCTGGCCGGGGTGTTCTCGGTGGCCTATTCGCTACGCTTCATCCATGACGTGTTCTTCAACGGCGCGCCGCGCGACCTGCCGATCTACCCGCCTCACGAGCCGCCGCGTTTCATGAAGATTCCGGTGGAGGTGCTGGTGCTGCTGTGCCTGCTGGTGGGCATGCTGCCGGGCTACACCGTCGCGCCGCTGCTCGCCGCCGCGGCCGCCTCCAGCCTCGGTGGCGCGCTGCCCGAGTACAGCCTGGCGATCTGGCACGGCTTCAACCTGCCGCTGGCGATGAGCGTCGTCGCGCTGGCCGGCGGAATGCTCGTCTACGCCTGCCGCCGGCCGCTGTATCGCTGGTACGAAGGGCTGCCGGCGATCGACTCGAAAGCCGTGTTCGAGGCGCAGGTGCAGGCCGGCGCAAGCGCGGCCCGGCGCCTCACCGATTGGCTGGAGAACGGCTCGCTGCAACGCTACCTGGCGCTGATGCTGGGCAGCGCCCTGCTCAGCGTGGCGGTCGCGCTGGGGCCGCTGCACGCGCTGGAAGGCGGCGTGCGCCTGTCGCCGCTGGACCCGATCGGCGTGCTCGGCCTGGGCATCCTGATGCTCAGCGGGCTGCTTACCGTCGGCTTCCATCGCCGCCGGCTGCCGGCGCTGATGATCCTCAGCGTCGCCGGCCTGCTGGTGACCCTGATCTTCGCCCGCTACTCGGCGCCTGACCTGGCCCTGACCCAGCTAAGCGTCGAGCTGGTGACGCTGATCCTGCTGGTGCTGGCCCTGTTCTTCATGCCCGACCGCACGCCGGCGGAATCCAGCAGCCTGCGCGTCCTCCGCGATCTGATCCTGGCCGTCGGCAGCGGCATCCTCGTCACGTTGCTGGCCTTCGCGGTGATGACCCGTCCCTACGACGGCATCGCCTCGTTCTTCCTTGAGAACGCGTTGTCCGGAGGGGGCGGCAGCAACGTGGTCAACGTGATCCTGGTGGACTTCCGCGGCTTCGACACCCTCGGCGAGATCTGCGTGCTGGCGATCGCCGCGCTGGGCGTCTACGGCCTGCTGCGTGGCCTGCACCTGCCGCATCCGCTGCACGATCGCAATGGCCGGCGCTGGTCTGCCGACAGTCATCCGATGATCCTCGACAGCCTGTCGCGGGTGATGCTGCCGCTGGCGCTGCTGGTGTCTGTGTACATCTTCCTGCGCGGGCACAACCAGCCGGGCGGCGGTTTCATCGCCGGGCTGATCACCGCGGTCGCGCTGATCCTGCAGTACATCGCCCACGGCGTCGGCTGGACCCAGCAGCGGCTGCCGTGGAGCCTGCATTCGCTGGCCGGCAGCGGAATCCTCATCGCCGGACTCTGCGGTGTTGGCAGCTGGGCGTTCGGCCATGAATTCCTCACCAGCGCTTTCGGCCATTTCGAGATCCCACTGATCGGCGAGGTCGAGCTGGCCAGCGCGCTGTTCTTCGACCTCGGCGTGTACCTCACGGTGCTCGGCTCAACACTGCTGGTGCTGTCCAACATCGGCCACGTCAGCCAGGACGAAAGCAGCCAGGAGGTGCTCTGATGGAAGCCCTGTTCGCCGTCACCCTTGGCGTGCTCACCGCTTGCGGCGTCTACCTGCTGCTGCGCGCGCGGGTGTTTCCGGTGGTGATGGGCCTGACCCTGATCTCCTACGCGGTGAACCTGTTCCTGTTCGGCATGGGCCGATTGAACAGCGGCATGCCGGCGGTACTCGGCAAGGCCGGCGAGTACGCCGACCCGGTGCCCCAGGCGCTGGTGCTGACCGCCATCGTCATCGGTTTCGCCATGACCGCCTTCGTCGTGGTGCTGTCGTTGCGCGCGCTCGGCGAGGTGAAATCCGATCACGTCGATGGTGAGGAGCCGCGCGAATGAAGCATGCGCTGATCCTGCCGATCCTCCTGCCGATGTTCGCCGGCGCGCTGTTGCTGGCCGCCGCGCGGATGCCGCTGGGTCTGCGTCGCGGCGTGTCGCTGGGCGCCACCTGGCTGCTCTTGCCGCTGAGTGTCCTGTTGCTGGCTCAGGCCAGCGACGGCCAGCTGCGTGTGTACGCGCTGGGCGGCTGGCAGCCGCCGTTCGGCATCGTCCTGCTGCTCGACCGGCTGAGCGCGCTGATGCTGCTGGTGACCGCGGTGCTGGGCGGCTTCGTCGCGCTTTACGCCTGCCGAGGCGACGACCAGCGCGGCAGCGATTTCCACGCGTTGCTGCAGTTCCAGCTGATGGGCATCAACGGTGCCTTCCTGACGGGCGATCTGTTCAACCTGTTCGTCTTCTTCGAGATCCTGCTGATCGCCTCCTACTGCCTGCTGCTGCACGGTGGCGGCGCGCAGCGGGTGCGTGCGGGCATGCACTACGTGCTGCTCAACCTGCTCGGCTCGTCGTTTTTCCTGCTCGGTGTCGGCACCCTCTACGGGCTCACCGGTACCCTGAACATGGCCGACCTGGCGTTGCGCATCGGCCAGGCCGGTGCCGGCGAAACGCCGTTGCTGGCCGCGGCCGGCTTCCTCCTGCTGGTGGTGTTCGCCCTGAAGGCGGCGGTCCTGCCGCTGTACTTCTGGCTGCCGCGCGCCTATGCCAGCGCCACCGCGCCGGTGGCGGCGCTGTTCGCGATCATGACCAAGGTCGGGCTCTACGCGATCCTGCGGGTGTTCACCCTGCTTTACGGCAGAGAGGCCGGCGAGCTGGCCAACCTGGCGCGCGACTGGCTGTGGCCGCTGGCGCTGCTCACGGTGATCGGCGGGGCGCTCGGTGCGCTGGGCGCGCGCACGCTGCAGATGCTGCTGGGCTACCTGATGATCCTCTCGGTCGGCACCCTGCTGGCCGGCATCGCGCTGGGCTCGCCGGCGTCCATCGCCGCGCTGCTGTACTACCTGATCCACAGCACGTTGATCTCCGCCGGGCTGTTCCTGCTCGCCGACCTGATCGCCCGCCAGCGCGGCGAGCGGGCCGGCGAACTGGTCGCCGGGCCGGCGCTGCAGCAGCCGCTGCTGCTCGGCGGGCTGTTCTTCGTCGGTGCCATCGCGATCGCCGGGCTGCCGCCGTTCTCCGGATTCATCGGCAAGTTGCTGCTGTTGCGCGCGGCGCCTATGGGTCATCCCGCGTTGCTGCTGTGGACGGTGCTGCTGTCGGGCGGGTTTTGCGCGCTGGTGGCACTGAGCCGTGCCGGCAGCACGCTGTTCTGGCGGGGCACCGGGCAGGCGTCGGTGACGCCCGAGTGCGATCCGCTGCGCCTGATCGCCACCGGCGGGCTGCTGCTCGGCGCGCCGCTGCTGGTGCTCGGCGCCGGGCCATTGCAGGCCTACCTGCAGGCGACCGCGGAGCAACTGCTGGACCTGGCGCCCTACCTGCGGATCGTCGGAGGTGGCGCATGAAACGGTTGTTACCGCAGCCGGGCCTGAGCCTGCTGTTGATCGTCATGTGGCTGTTGCTGACCAACAGCCTGAATCCCGGCCAGTTCCTGCTGGGCTGCCTGCTCGGCATCGCCATTCCGCTGCTCTGCCGGCGTTTCCTGCTCGAAGTGCCGCCGCTGCGCAAGCCGGTGAAGCTGGCGAGTTTCACCCTGCTGGTGCTCTACGACATCGTCGTCGCGAACCTGCACGTGGCGCGGCTGGTGCTCGGCCGGCGCGACAGCCTGCGCCCGGCCTTCGTCGAGGTGCCCATCGAGATTCGCGACGAATTCGTCCTCGCCGTGCTCTCCAGCGTGCTGTCGCTGACGCCGGGCACTGTGTCCGCCGGCCTCAGTCCCGATCACACCCGGCTGTTGCTGCACGTGCTCGATCTCGAGGATGCCGACGAACTGGTGGCGCAGGTGAAGACCCGCTACGAAGCCCCGTTGCTGGAGATATTCGAATGTTCGCCTACGTGATTCCGCTGTGCCTGGCGATGCTCGCACTCGCCGTGGTGCTCAATTTGTTGCGCCTGATCGAGGGACCGGACATGCCGGACCGCGTGCTGGCGCTGGATACGCTGTCGATCAACGCCCTGGCGCTGATCGTCCTGCTCGGCATCTGGCTGCGCAGCGGTACCTTTTTCGAGGTCGCGTTGCTGATCGCGGTGATGGGGTTCGTCACCACCGTGGCGGTGGGCAAGCACCTGTTGCATGGCGACATCATCGATTGACGGGTCGGACGACTTCGTAACACCCGCGGGAGGCGACATGAACATCTGGATTGAAATCGCGGTATCGGCGCTGTTGCTGCTCGGCTGTAGCTTCGCGCTGATCGGCGCCCTCGGCCTGTACCGGCTGCCGGACTTCTTCACCCGTCTGCACGGCCCGACCAAGGCGACGACGCTGGGCGTCGGCAGCCTGATCGTCGCCTCGATGCTGTTCTTCGCCGGGAGCGAGCACGTGCTCAGCCTGCGCGAACTGCTGCTGGCGATCTTCCTGTTCATCACCGCGCCGGTCAGCGCACACATGCTGGCCCGCGCGGCGATGCAGCAGAAGGTCAGGCTGCTCGAACGTACCCGTGGGCGACCGTGGGACGACTGAACCGCGCATACAGTTTTGCCACCTCGCTGTGCCTGTGCGTGCCCAACCGCCACCGTTAGACTGACCGCCTTTTTTCAGGAGAGTGGGTTATGCCGGGGCCGGGTAAGGGAGTGGCGGTGGGTTGCCTGATACTGGCGACCGCGCTCTGGGCCAGTGCCTTCATCGGTCTGAAGATCGCCTTCGCCGAGCTGCCGCCGCTGTGGGTGATCTTCGGCCGCATGGCGCTCGGCAGCCTGGTGTTCCTGCTCGCCTGGCGCTGGCGCGGAAAGATGCGCTACCAGGCGGGTGACTGGAAGTATCTGCTCGGCCTGGCGGTCTGCGAGCCGTGCCTGTACTTCACCTTCGAGTCCATCGCCCTGCAGCACACCAGCGCGGCCCAGGCCGGCATGGTCACCGCGCTGCTGCCGTTGCTGGTGGCGATCGGTGCGTTCTTCTTTCTACGCGAGAAGATCAGCCGCAGCATGTGGGCGGGGTTCTTCGTCGCCATGCTCGGCGCGGTCTGGCTGAGCCTGGCCGGCGAGTCCGACGAGCACGCCAGCGCACCCTTGCTGGGCAACTTCTTCGAGTTCCTCGCCATGCTCAGCGCCGCCGGCTACACGCTACTGGTGAAGCACCTGGCCGAGCGTTACTCGCCGTTCCTGCTCACCGCGTTGCAGGCGTTCATCGGCGCGCTGTTCTTCCTGCCGCTGGCAGCCTGGCACGAGCCCTGGCCGAGCCACTTCAGCGCCACCGGTCTTGCCGCGGTGGCCTACCTTGGGATCGTCGTCACGGTGGGCGCCTACGGTTTGTTCAATTTTGGCGTCAGCCACCTGCCGGCCGCGCAGGCTTCCGGCTTCACCAACCTGATCCCGGTGTTCACCCTGATCTTCGCCGTGCTGCTGCTCGGCGAGCGCCTCAATGCGACCCAGATGGTTGCCGTGGTGCTGGTGTTCGCCGGCGTCGCCCTCAGCCAGTGGCGCAACACGCCGCCGACACCGCAGGGCGTCCTCGACTGAGAAATCCATCCACAGCAGGAAAACGAGCATGAGCGATCCACGCCTCGAAGACGCGACGCCCGCCGACGCCGAGCGGCTGCTGGCGTTTCTCTTCGAACACGCGCGAAACCCGTGGAACTACCTGCCCGAGCAGCCGCTGTGCGAGTATTTCGCCGGGCTGGCGGAGGGCAAGGTGGAAGCGCTGATGGCGTGTGTCGACGGCGAGCTGGCGGGCTTCGTGAGCTTCCAGACGTCGCGCTATTTCGCCCGCTACCAGCCCGCCGAGGCGCGCGACCGCCCGCACGGCTACATCAGCGAAGCCGCCGTGCATCCGGGACATGCGGGGAAAGGCCTGGGGTCGCTGCTGCTGGGCGCGGCAGTGCATAGACTGGAGAGGCAGGGCGTCGACGCGGTGTTCATCGACCGCCACGAGGAGAACGCCGCCTCGGCCGGAATGATGCGCAAGGCCGGCTTCGTCGAGGTGGACACCTACGCCGATCCCGATCGCCGCCCCAATGGCTCGGGGCGGACGACCGTCTGCGTGTATCGGTTGGCGTAGGGGCGGCGATCAGGCCCCGGTCCACTCCAGCAGCACGTCCAGCATGCGGTTGGAGAACGCCCACTCGTTGTCGTACCAGGCCATCACCTTGACCATGTCGCCCTGCACTCGGGTGTGGTTGAGGTCGACCACGCAGGACACCGGGTAACCGTTGAAGTCGTGCGACACTAGCGGCAGTTCGTTGCATTCCATTACGCCGGGCGGCAGCGCCGCGGCGCCGGCCTGCAGGGCGGCATTGACGGCGGCGACGTCGGTCGGCCGTTCGGCGCTGAAGGTCAGGTCGACCAGCGACACGTTCGGCGTCGGCACACGCACCGACATGCCGTCGAGGCGCCCGGCCAGTTCCGGCAGCACCAGGCCGATGGCCTTGGCCGCGCCGGTGCTGGTGGGAATCATCGACAGCGCGGCGGCACGCGAGCGATAGAGATCCTTGTGTTCCTTGTCCAGCAGGTTCTGGTCGTTGGTGTAGCTGTGGATGGTGGTCATCAAGCCCTGACGAATGCCCACCGCGTCGTGCAGCACCTTGGCCAGCGGCGCAAGGCAGTTGGTGGTGCAGGACGCGTTGGAGACGATGGTCTGCTCGCCGAGCTTGTCGTGGTTGACGCCGTAGACCACGGTCAGGTCGGCGTCGTCCATCGGATGCGAGAGCAGCACACGCCTGGCGCCGGCGGTGAAATGCTGAGCGGCCAGCTCGCGGGTCTTCATCTTGCCGGTGCATTCGAGTACCACGTCGACGCCCAGGCCCGTCCACGGCAGCTCGGCCGGCGAGCGGACGCTGAGCAGCTGGATGTCCTGCCCCTGGATCCGCATCTTGTCGCCGGCCAGCCCTACCTCGCCGTGGAAGCGGCCGAAGGTGGAGTCGAAACGGGTCAGGTGGGCGAGGGTGTTGTAGTCGCCGAGGTCGTTGATCGCCTCCAGCCGGATGCGGTCCTGCAGACCGCGTTCATAGAGCGAGCGAACCAGGGCGCGACCGATACGGCCGTAACCATTGATGGCAATGCGCAACATGAGCTGTGTCCTTTTCGGGTAAGTGGCTGACACCTGCTTAGGCCCTTCGAGACTACTCGTGTTCGGCAGAGATGACGCCCGTTGAGCGGCCGGCGTGTTGCGAAAGTGTCGCTCGATGTGAGCGTTGCTGCGCCGCAATCGCCGCAGCCGGCCGCTGGGGGGCTGTGGCGCTACCGCGTGCGGGCGCCGCCGAAGTAGGCGCAGCCGCGCTGAACCTGCCCGTCCACGCGCAATTCGGCGGAGAGGCTCTGCACGGCGCCAGTCTTTGTATCGACGCAGCGTTGCGGGGCGATCCACAGTTCCAGGCGCTGACCGTTGGCCTCGCTGGTCAGGTTGAGGCGACCTTCGGGAAGCTGTTCCTCCAGATACGGCAGCGCCTGCGCCGGCTGGCCGCTGCGTTCGAGCATCAGCCCGCGCTCGCCGACCTCGACGCTCCAGTCCGGCTGCTGGCCGCCGGCATGCAGCAGCAGGCGCGGATAGTTGGGGTTTGCGCAGCCGTGCGCGTCGTTCTGCAGGCGATAGCGCTGCTCGACCTTGAACTCGCCATCGGTGCCGTCGACCCGCGACGCGCCGTAGAACCCGCTCAGGTCGGCGAACAGCGGCCCGCTGCCGCCGCCGAGCAACCCGCGCACGTCCTCCAGCAGGCCGATGCCGGCAGCGTCCGTCACGGCGAAGCGGCGCTGTTCCTGGCACGGGCGCAGCAGCATCTGGCTATCGACCAGGTCCAATTCGCCCTGCAGCCGCACCGGCTGCTTCGGCGCGTCATCGTTGGCGGGGTTGTAGACGCAGCCGGCGAACAGCGGCAGCAGGGCGTAGATCCAGTGGCGGGCAGGCATGCGGGTCTCCTCGAAGTGCCGCCACGTTACTCAGCCGGACCGGCCCGCACAAGCGCTCGCTGGCGGCCTCTGGCGGGAATAAAAATCAACGATTGGCCGCGGGCGGCTTCCGCCGGGCGCCGGTTCGCCTCTATGCTTGGTCCATTCGGCCACGCTGACTGGGGCCACCTGCTGCGGTCACCCTATCGTGTCCATTCGCTTCAAACTCACCCTGCTGGTGATGGCGGTTCTCGCGCCTACGCTGGTCGCCTCACTCCTTGCCATCGGCTACGTCTATCAGGATCAGCGCGCTCGCGTTGCCCAGAGCATGCGTGAGACCACCCGCGCGTTGGCGCTGGCGGTGGACCGCGACATCGCCCAGCGCAATGCGATCATCCGCACCCTGAGCAGCGTGCCTTCACTGAGCAACGTGCCCTCGCTGTCGCTCGCCGACCTGGAGCGCTTCTACACCACCGCCCGCGATGTCGCCGATTCGTGGGAAAACTCGATCATCCTCGTCGACACTCAGGGCCGGCAGTTGCTCAATACGCGCATGCCATACGGCGCCAAGTTGCCACACACGCCCTTCCTGGCCGCTCCGCTGGATGATCCGACGGCGGAATTCGACGTCACCGACCTGTATATGGCGCCGATCGGCAAGCTGTATAGCTTTTCCGTACGACGACCGGTCTACGTCGGAGGCACCCTTCGCTATTTTCTCTCCATGAGCTCGTTCGCCAGCCAGATCAACCAAGTGTTGGTGGACCAGAACCTGCCCAAGGGCTGGCTCGGCACGGTGGTGGATGGCAGCGGCCGGATAGTGGCGCGCAACATCGCCCCGGAGACGTTCATCGGCAAGCACACCACCGGGCCGATCGCCGAGGCGCTGGAGGGTAGTCAAGAGGGCTTCCGGGAAACAGTGTCGCTGGACGGCATCCCTCTGCTTTCCTTCTACGCCCGTGCGCCGGAATCCGGATGGTCGGTAATCATCGGCCTGCCAATCAGCGAGGTACGCCAGAGCGCAGTGCGGGCGATGACCGTCGTCGCCGTCTTCGCCCTGTTGCTGATCGGCGTCGCCACGCTGCTGGCGCTTTGGGTCGGCCGGCGGATTACCCGGCCCCTGCGCATGCTCGATGACGCCGCCCAGGCCATGGGTCGCGGCGAGGCAGTGCACCCGGCGTCCACCGGGATGTCCGAAATCGACCGCACGGCGGCGGTGCTGGCCCAGGCCAGCGAACGCATCCAGAACGCCAGCGCGGAAATGAGCGCACGGGTAGCGGCGGCGGTGGAGCAGGTGGAACGTTCGCAGAAGGCCATGCAGCAGACGCAGAAACTTGAAGCCCTCGGCCGTCTCACCGGCGGCATCGCCCATGACTTCAACAACCTGTTGCAGACCCTGACCATCGGCCTGCAGCTGGCCGACATGGCCTCCACCGATCCGCGGGCGAAGAAGGCCATCGATGCCTGCAACAAGTCGGTGGTGCGCGGCACCAAGCTGACCCGCCAGCTGATGGCGTTCGGCCGGCACAAGGTGGAAGAAACCCGGCACCTCGACCTGCGTCAGCTCATCGTCGAGATGGGCGACCTGCTCGACGGTGCGCTGCCGAGCCGCATTGGCCTGACCCTCGAGTTGCCCGAGCGACCCTGGCCAGTATTCATCGACCCGCTGCAATGCGAGTTGGCGGTACTCAACCTGGTGTTCAACGCGCGGGACGCGATGCCCCGCGGGGGCAAGGTCAAGCTTTCCCTGGCTCAGCGCGCGGTCGTCGAAGGCGAGATTGACGGGCTCGCCGCCGGTGGCTATGCCGAGTTGTGCATCGTCGACAACGGTGAGGGCATGAGCGAGGAGGTGATGTCCAAGGCCTTCGAGCCATTCTTCACCACCAAGAACGTCGGCGAGGGCACCGGGCTCGGCCTTGCGCAGGTGTACGGCTTCGCCAGCCAGGCCCATGGAACGGTGCTGTTGCAGAGTGCGCCGGGCGAAGGGACGCGGGTCCGGGTGCTGCTGCCGCTGAGCGAGGGTGAGGGCAGCGCGCCCACCGAGGCGGGCGCCGCTCCTCGGCTCGACGTCCATTCGGCCCGCGTGCTGCTGGTCGACGACGACCCGTTGGTGCGCGACGTGGTCGCTCCCGCCTTGCGCGAGCTGGGGTTCAGAGTCGAGGTGGTCGGCAACGCCGACGAGGCCCTGCGGCGCTACCGCGAGCGGCGCGGCGGGGTGGGCGAGCCGCGTTTCGACATCGTCTTCTCCGACATCATCATGCCCGGCAAGCTGGACGGCATCGGCCTGGCGCAGGCCCTGCGCGAGCAGGAGCCGAACCTGCCGATCGTCCTCGCCACCGGCTACACCGAGCGTGCGCCGAGCGACTACGGCTTCACCGTGCTGTCGAAGCCCTACGACGTGCAGACGCTGGTCGAGGCGTTACGCGCGGAACTGGCCAGGACGGCGCGCTGATCCGGCCCCAGGGCAGGGCCTTCCCGGCGAATGAGCAGAATTTCTGCCCGGCCGCGGGCGAAAGCTCTCCCTGTCGAACATCGTGCAGATTTCTCGATCTGACCCATGCGCTCGAAGCGCCAGAAGGCCATCGCGGAAGTCGCCCAAGGGTGCGCCGTTTGGCGAGGCCATCTGTTCGTTCTCCGCGATGCAGCCCTCGATTATCTCAAGGTCCGGCGTGGCGTCGCGAATCTGCTCCACCATGGCGATGAGCCCTTCACCGTTCAGCGCGTGTCCGACGAAGGAACTCTTGTAGAGGAAATTCGGACTGTGCAGGTGGCCGACCAGGTGCAGATGGCCCTTGTTCCAGCTCAGTTCGTCGTGGCGGCGAACCGCTCGTTTCATCGCTTCCCGCTGCATGGCGCACGCCCTGGCGCCATTGCCGCGGGCATCCAAAACCATGTGACCTGCGCTACAGCCAGCCGGCCAGTTGCAGCGCCTTGTAGCCGGCGAACAGCGCGAGAACGGCGAAGCAGGCGGCGGCGAGGCGATGGATCAGCGTCAGCGGCAGGCGATCGGCGGCGAAGTTGCCGGCCAGCACCACCGGCACATTGGCCACCAGCATGCCCATCGTGGTGCCGAGCACCACCAGCAGGAAGTGCGGGTACTGCGCGGCCAGCATCACCGTGGCGATCTGCGTCTTGTCGCCCATCTCGGCGAGGAAGAAGGCGATCAGCGTCGTCAGGAATGGTCCGTAGCGCTTGAGCTTGGAGTCTTCGTCGTCGTCCAGCTTGTCGGGGATCAGCGTCCACACCGCGACTGCAGCGAAGGACAGCGCGAGGATGCTGTGCAGCACTGCCGGGGAGAAGAACCCGGCGACCAGGTTGCCGACGTAGCCGGCGACGAAGTGGTTGGCCAGGGTGGCCGCCACCATGCCCCAGATGATCGGCCAGGGGCGGCGGAAACGTGCGGCGAGCAGCAAGGCGAGCAATTGCGTCTTGTCGCCGATTTCCGCCAGCGCAACGATCAGGGTGGGGACCAACAGGGATTCCAGCAAAGCAGCTTCCTGAGGGGCGGGTCGACAAATTCACCATGACACGCACCGCCTTCCCGCCCCGGGTAAGGTGTACGTGTCATAGGTCTTGTCGAACCTGGAAACGCAGCCGGGCGGCTGGATTCCGGGTCGCACGCACCATGGTCTGTGGACCAAGCATGTTGATGCGTGCCGGGCGAGCGGCGGCTCGCGGGAGACTACTCCCCTAGGACGGGGCGCATTGTGCCCAAGCGTTGCCGTCCGGGCAAGCGCCGCAGGCGCCTGTTTCGATGTACCGCAGGAAGCCTCTGCGCACGACGCCCCGCGCGGCGCTCGCGAGGCTAGCCGCGGTTGGCCTGGTACACGCGAAATCCGTCGCCTTCGGCCAGCGTGCGGCAGGCGCCCAGGTGCTGTTCGATCAGCGGCGCATAGCGCAGGAAGCTGTTCGCCACGAGGCGCATCTGGCCCTTGCCGAGCAGGTGGCTGGCCGCCTCGCGCAGCAGGGTTTCGGTGGCCTGGTAGTCGGTGTGCACGCCCTGGTGGAAGGGCGGATTGCTGATGATCGCCGCCAGTTCGCGGGGCGCGCAGCGAATGCCGTCGCCGGCGATCACCTCGGCGTCCAGCCCGTTCGCCGCGAGCGTGAGCCGGCTGCTGGCGACCGCGAAGGCATCGACGTCCAGCAGCGTCACCGCGCGGTCCGGATAGCGCCGTTTCAGCGTGGCGCCGATCACCCCGGCACCGCAGCCGAAATCCAGCAGCGGACCGCTCGGCAGGCCGTCCAGATGCTGCAGCAGCAGGGCGCTGCCGCGATCCAGGCGACCGTGGCTGAACACGCCCGGCAGGCTGACCACCTGCAGCGGTCCCTCCGCCAGCGGCAGGCTGAAGGTCTGCGCCAGGGCATTCAGGTCCGGCGCAGGCGGCGGGATTTCCACGCTGACTTGCCACAGCTGGCAGTGACGGGCGCTGTCCAGCTTGCGCGGCTTGCCGTAGGCGGCCAGTTGCTGCTTGCCGGCACGTTCGATGCCGCCGCGCTTCTCGCCGACGAGATAGAGCGCGGCGCCTGGCAGTCGGGCCGCCAGCGCCTGCAACAGGTAGTAGGCGAGTTCACGGGATTTCGGCAGGAACAGCACCGCGCTGTCGAAGTCCGTTGCCGGCACTTCGACGCCGAAGTGGCTGCGCCCGGCAAACCGAGCCTCGAGTGCCGACTGGTCGCCGGCATGCCAGCTCCAGCCGCGGGCAGCCGGCAGCGAGCCGAGCAGATCGTCGGCCGGAAGACCGGCTAGCAGCACGCGCCCGCCGAAGAGCTCGGCCTGGCGCAGCAACACTTCACTTCGTGGATCCATGCGTCCCCCGCGAAAAAGCGGCTAGCTTAGCCGACCACGCGCACGGTGGCGCCCTTGAAGAACGCTTCGGCGTTTTCCGCCAACTGGCCGACGATGCGCTGGCGTGCTTCACGGCTGCCCCAGGCGCTGTGCGGGGTGACGATCAGCCGGGGAATGTCCGCGTCGAGCAGCGGGTTACCGTTCTTCGGCGGTTCCACGGTGAGCACGTCGGTGGCGGCGCCGCCGAGATGGCCGCTGCGCAGCGCGGCGGCGAGGGCCGGCTCGTTGACCAGGCCGCCGCGCCCGGTGTTGACGAGGAAGGCACCCGGTTTCATCAGGGCGATCTGTTCGGCGCCGATCAGGTCGCGGGTCTGCTCGGTCAGCGGGCAGTGCAGGGTCAGCGCATCGATCTGCGGCAGCAGTTCATCCAGCGGCAGGCGACCCCCGCGCAGCGGGCGCCCGGGCAACTGGCCGATCAGCACGCGCATGCCGAAGGCTTCGGCGAGGCGGGCGACGGCGCTGCCGAGTTCGCCATGGCCGAGCAGGCCGAGGGTCTTGCCCGCCAGTTCGACGATCGGGAAATCCAGCAGGCAGAACTGCTCCGACTGCTGCCAGCGCCCGGCGCGTACGGCGGCCTGGTAATCCTGCAGACGGGTCGCCAGGGCGAGCAGCAGCAACAGCGTGTGCTGCGCCACCGACGGCGTGCCGTAACCCTGGCAGTTGCACACGGTGACGCCATGCGCGCGGGCGGCGGCGAGGTCTACGTTGTTGGTTCCGGTGGCGGCCACCAGCACCAGCTTCAGGTCGGGGCAGGCGGCGAAGGTAGCGGCATCCAGCGGCACCTTGTTGCTGATCGCCACGCTGTGGCCCTGCAGGCGCTCGATCACCTGCGCGGGCGTGGTTTTCTCGTGGAGGGTCAGCCCGGCGAAAACCTGGCGCAGCGGTGCGAGGTCGAGGTCGCCCAGGTCGAGTGAGGTGTGGTCGAGGAACACGGCGCTGCTGTTTTGCATCAGCTTGTACCTTGGTTTTGGCGTGTGATGGACAAAGACGCCCAGCCTACCAGAGCTGAAAACCCGAATGGCTGTTGCCGCGCACGCGGATGTACCAGTAACGGCCGGGCGGCTGGCTGAGCGATGCCAGGCGCCGCTTTTTCGTCCTCGCCGGGCGCCGGAAATCATTCTTTTGACTGATTTGTCCGGCGCATCGCCACCCTAGAGTGCACGGCATAACAACAAAATTCGCGAACAGGTGCCTCATGTTGCAGACCCGTATCATCCCTCCTGCGCAGAACGCGCACGCCTATCCCTTGCTGATCAAGAGTCTTCTGCTGTCCGGCATCCGCTACGAGAAGACTCGCGAGATCGTCTATCGCGACACACTGCGCTACAGCTATGCCACCTTCAACGAGCGCGTCGCGCGGCTGGCCAACGTGCTCAGCGCAGCGGGTGTGAAGGCAGGCGACACCGTCGCGGTGATGGACTGGGACAGTCATCGCTATCTCGAGTGCATGTTCGCCATCCCGATGATCGGGGCGGTGCTGCACACCATCAACATTCGCCTGTCCGCCGAGCAGATCCTGTACACCATGAACCACGCCGAGGACCGCTTCGTACTGGTCAACGCCGAGTTCGTGCCGCTCTACCAAAGCATCGCCGCGCAGCTGACGACAGTGCAGCGCACCCTGCTACTCACCGATGGCGACGCGCAGGAGGCCGAGCTGCCCGGGCTGATCGGCGAGTACGAAGGGCTGCTCGCGCAGGCCGCGCCGCATTACGACTTCCCCGATTTCGACGAGAACTCGGTGGCCACGACCTTCTACACCACCGGCACCACGGGCAATCCCAAGGGGGTCTATTTCAGTCACCGGCAACTGGTGCTGCACACCCTCGCGCTGGGCACCACCGTCGGCGCGCTGGACAGTATTCGCCTGATGGGCACGGACGACGTCTATATGCCGATTACGCCGATGTTCCACGTGCATGCGTGGGGTATGCCCTACGTGGCCACCATGCTCGGGGTGAAGCAGGTCTATCCGGGGCGCTACGACCCGGAACTGCTGGTCGAGTTGTGGAAGCGCGAGAAGGTGACCTTCTCCCACTGCGTGCCGACCATCCTGCAGATGGTGCTCAACGCCCGGGCGGCGAAAGGCGTGGATTTCGCCGGGTGGAAGATCATCATCGGCGGCAGCGCGCTAACCCGGGCGCTCTACGACAGTGCTCAGGCGCGAGGCATCCAGCTCACCGCGGCCTACGGCATGTCCGAGACCTGCCCGCTGATCTCTTGCGCCCACCTCAACGAAGAGCTGCGCGCCGGCAACGAGGATGAGCGCATCACCTACCGGATCAAGGCCGGTGTCCCGGTGCCCCTGGTCGAGGCCGCATTGGTCGATGGCGACGGGCTTTTCCTTCCTGCCGATGGCGAATCCCAGGGCGAACTGGTGCTGCGCGCACCCTGGCTGACGCAGGGCTACTTCAACGAAGCCGAGAAGAGCGAAGCGTTGTGGGAAGGCGGCTGGATGCACACAGGCGACGTGGCGACCGTGGACGGCATGGGCGTGATCGACATCCGCGACCGCATCAAGGACGTGATCAAGACCGGTGGCGAATGGATTTCTTCCCTGACCCTCGAGGATCTGATCAGCCGTGATCCGGCGGTACGCGAAGTGGCAGTGGTCGGCGTGCCCGATCCGCAGTGGGGCGAGCGCCCGTTCGCGCTGATCGTCGTTCGCGAAGGGTGCGCGCTCGACGCGCGGACGCTGAAGGACCACCTCAAACCTTTCGTAGAGCAGGGACACATCAACAAGTGGGCGATTCCCTCACAGATCGGCCTTGTTACCGATATTCCCAAGACCAGTGTGGGAAAGCTGGACAAGAAGCGTATCCGCTTGGACATCGCTACCTGGCAGGCGGCCGGAAGCGAGTTTTTATCGACCTTGTAGGCTGCATGTAGCCGCGGGTAGCAACGTGACCGATCAGTCAAACAAGCGTTTGGCTTGGTAATTGCTCTTCGACATCACCCCGGCTCGAGGAACCCTTTGAAAAAACGGGCGGGACGGGGACGTGGAGGGACCTGCAAATCACACTTTCGAGGGATCAAGCAGTACTACCCGCTGGCTATAGTCACTCCGCACCATCCATAACAAAAACACAATGGAGTAGCGTCGATGCAAAAGATCAAACAGACCTGGCGTCTGGCCAAGCTGCCTCTGGCCGTGAGCCTCGCTTCCACAATCGCCGCTCCTGCATTCGGCGTTTCGTTCAACATCGGTGAAATCGAAGGCCAGTTCGATTCGTCCCTCTCAGTGGGCGCCAGCTGGTCCACGGCCAAACCCGACGCCGACCTGATCGGTGTCAACAATGGGGGTCGCGGCCTGTCGCAAACCTCCGACGACAGCCACCTGAACTTCAAGCGCGGCGAGACCTTCTCGAAGATCTTCAAGGGTATCCACGACCTCGAACTCAAGTACGGCGATACCGGCGTGTTCGTGCGCGGCAAGTACTGGTACGACTTCGAGTTGAAGGACGAGAACCGCGAATTCAAGAACATCAGCGACTCCAACCGTAAGGAAGGCGCGAAGTCCTCCGGCGGTCAGATCCTCGACGCCTTCATCTACCACAACTACAACATCGCCGAACTGCCGGGCTCCGTTCGCCTCGGCAAGCAGGTGGTCAGTTGGGGTGAGAGCACCTTCATCCAGAATGGCATCAACTCGATCAACCCCATCGACGTTTCCGCGTTCCGTCGGCCGGGTGCGGAGGTCAAAGAAGGCCTTATTCCGGTCAACATGTTCTACGTCTCGCAGAGCCTGACCGATAACCTGTCGATGGAAGCGTTCTACCAACTGGAGTGGGATCAGACAGTCGTCGACAACTGCGGCACTTTCTTCTCCCAGCCCGATGTGGTCGCCGATGGGTGCGATACCAATCTTGCCGTGCTTCGCAATCAGGAAGATCTGGCTGCAAGCCTGGGCGCGCTGTCACCTGCTGTACTGGCTGTTCTGGGCAACAATGGCGTGGACTTCGGTTCTTCGCAGGAGGGTGTTCTCGTTCGTCGCGGCCCGGATGATGACGCCCGTGACAGCGGTCAGTGGGGTACGGCATTCCGCTACTTTTCTGTACCGCTCGATACCGAATTCGGCGCCTATTTCATGAACTATCATAGCCGCGCGCCGATTTTCAGCGGCAATGCGGCTGGGCTAAGTACTTTGGCGCTGCTCAGTCCGGGCAACCCCGGCGGTCTGGGCGCGCAATTGGGCGGAGCTGGTGTCCCGGTAGGCGCCATTCCTGGGGTGGCTACGTCCATCGCTCCGCTGATCGTCGCGGGTAATTCCAGCTACTTCATGGAGTATCCGGAGGATATTCGCCTCTATGGTCTGAGCTTCTCCACCACGCTGCCTACTGGCACTGCGTGGAGCGGCGAAATCAGCTATCGCCCCAATGCCCCCGTGCAGATCAATACAACGGACATTCTCTACGGCGGCCTGACCATCGTCGACCCTACCGTTTCCCTGGTCCAGGCGACGCCAGGCGGTACGACGCACGGCTACAACCGCAAGGAAATAACCCAGTTGCAGACGACCTTCACTCACTTCTTCGATCAAGTGATGGGTGCAGAGCGGCTGACGTTGGTAGGTGAGATTGGCCTTACGCACGTAGGCGGTCTGGAAAGCACGTCTGACGTCCGCTACGGACGTGATCCTATCTACGGTCCGGGCGAGCTGCCCAATGGCCGATGCGAATCTCTGAACGCCGGTACGCTGGCAGGTGGCTCGCAGAAAAACGCGAGTAAATACTGCAACGACGACGGTTTTACTACTTCCAACTCCTGGGGCTACCGCGCTCGCGCCGTTTGGGACTACAACGATGTCTTCGCGGGTGTGAACCTGCGCCCCAACGTGGCCTGGTCGCATGACGTCAAGGGCTATTCCCCGGGCCCTGGCGGCAACTTCGAGGAAGGCCGAAAGGCTGTCAGCCTTGGGGTCGATGCCGAATACCAGAACACCTACACCGCCAGCCTGGCTTACACCAACTTCTTCGGTGGCGACTACAACACCCAGACCGACCGCGACTTCGTTTCGCTCAGCGTTGGCATGAACTTCTAAGCGACAGAATAAGAAGAGGATGTACATAACAATGAAAACGACTAGAAATCTCCTGCAAACCGGCGTTCTGGCGTTGTCGCTGCTGGCTACCAGCGTGATGGCGGCGGTCTCCGCCGACCAGGCGGCGAAGCTGGATACCACCCTGACACCAGTGGGCGCCGAGCGCGCCGGTAACGCCGACGGATCGATCCCGGCCTGGACCGGTGGCCTGCCGACCAACGCCGGTACCGTGGACGCCAAAGGCTTCCTCGCCGATCCGTACGCCAACGAGAAGCCGCTGTTCACCATCACCGCGCAGAACGTCGAGCAGTACAAGGCCAAGCTCAGCCCCGGCCAGTTGGCGATGTTCAAGCGCTACCCCGATACCTTCAAGATGCCGGTCTACCCGACCCACCGCAGCGCGACCCTGCCCGAGAAGGTGCTGGCCGCGACCAAGGCGAATGCCACCAAGACCAACCTGGTGCAGGGCGGCAACGGCCTGGAGAACTTCCAGACCGCCAACCCCTTCCCGATTCCGCAGAACGGTCTGGAAGTCATCTGGAACCACATCACCCGCTATCGCGGCGGCAGCGTGCGCCGTCTGGTGACCCAGGCCACGCCGCAGCCGAACGGCTCCTACTCGCTGGTCTACTTCCAGGACGAGTTCGTCTTCCGCGACCAGCTCAAGGATTACGATCCGAGCAAGCCGAGCAACGTGCTGTTCTACTTCAAGCAGCGGGTGACCGCGCCGTCGCGCCTGGCCGGCAACGTGCTGCTGGTGCACGAAACTCTCGACCAGGTGAAGGAGCCGCGTCTGGCCTGGCTGTACAACGCCGGCCAGCGCCGCGTGCGTCGCGCGCCGCAGGTGTCCTACGACGGTCCGGGCACCGCCGCTGATGGCCTGCGTACCTCCGATAACCTCGACATGTTCAACGGTGCGCCGGACCGCTATGACTGGAAACTGGTCGGCAAGCAGGAGCTGTACATTCCGTACAACAGCTACAAGCTGGACTCGCCCGAGTTGAAATACGCCGACATCATCAAGGCCGGCCACATCAACCAGGACCTGACCCGCTACGAGCTGCACCGCGTATGGCACGTGACCGCGACCCTGAAATCGGGCGAGCGCCACATCTATGCCAAGCGTGACTTCTTCATCGACGAAGACACCTGGCAAGCCGCGGTGATCGACCACTACGACGGTCGCGACAGCCTGTGGCGTGTCGCCGAAGCGCACTCGCAGTACTACTACAACGTGCAGGTGCCCTGGTACACCCTGGAGACCCTGTACGACCTGCAGTCCGGCCGCTACCTGGCGCTGGGCATGAAGAACGAAGAGAAGCAGTCCTACGACTTTGGCTATTCGGCGTCGGAAAGCGACTTCACCCCGGCGGCGCTCCGCCAGGCGGGCGTCCGCTAAGCGCGGGCGTGGACGACGAAGCCGGCCCCTGGGCCGGCTTTTTCTTTTGCGTCATTTATCCGGCCGCTTCAAATGCTTGTTGCAAGGGGCTAGTCTCCACGCACAATTACTCGAGATAGCGATTCGCCCGCCGATGACCGTCCTTCAATCGCCCGTTCCGCCCGGCCCCGACGCCTGCGCTCCGACCGAAGGCCGTTTCTTTCGTCCTCCATTGCCGGTTGGCTACGTCCCGCGCCCGCGACTGTGCCAGCGCCTGAGCGAAGGGCTGGGTGGACGATTGCTGCTGGTGAGCGCGCCGGCCGGGTTCGGCAAGAGTTCGCTCGCGATCGAGTTCTGCCAGGCGTTGCCGCGCGAATGGCGCAGCCTGTGGCTGGCGCTGAGTCGCCGGGACAGCGATCCGGGACGCTTCCTCGAACGGATGATCGAAGGGCTGCGGCAGTTCTTTCCCGGCCTCGGCGACGAGGCACTGACCCTGCTGAAGACGCGTCAGCGGCACCAGCCGTTCGCCTTCGAGCATTGCCTCGATGGCCTGCTCGACGAGCTGGCCGAGCGTCTCGATCCGGCGCGACCGGTCATGCTGGCGCTGGACGACTACCACCTGGCGAAGGGCGCGGTGCTCGATCGCTGCCTGCAGTTCCTGCTCAACCATCAACCGCCGGGGTTGCTTCTGCTGGTCACCAGCCGCCAGCGTCCGGACTGGCACCTGGCGCGCCTGCGCCTGTCGCGCCAGTTGCTTGAGCTGAGCGAACAGGACCTGCGCCTGACCGCCGAGGAGACCACGGCGTTGCTCGGCAGCCAGGGCGCGCGGATCGACGGCGTCGCGCTGGAGAACCTGTTGCAGCGCAGCGAGGGCTGGGTCGCCGGGCTGCGTCTGTGGCTCCTCGCCAGCCAGGATGCCATCGATCCCCGGGACCTCGGCCAGGGGCCGCACGGCGCCGACAGTCTGATCCGCGATTACCTGCTCGAAGAGGTGATCGAGCGCCAGCCGGCGGACGTGCAGGCATTCCTTTACGAGACGGCCAGCCTGGATCGCTTCTGCGCCGAACTCTGTGATGCCGTGCGCGAAAGCCACGACAGCGCCGCGATCCTCCAGCACCTGCAGGCGCACCAGGTGTTCCTCGTGCCGCTGGATGAAAACGGACGCTGGTTCCGCTATCACCATCTGTTCTCCGACCTGCTGCGGGTGCAGCAGGCGACCATCCAGATGCCGCAGACCGGTCTGCACCTGCGTGCCTGCCGCTGGTTCAACGCCCAGGGGATGCTCGACGAAGCGGTGGAGCAGGCGCTCCGCGCCGGGCAGCCGGACGTTGCGGCGAACCTTGTGCAGAACCTTTCCGAGGAGCAACTGCTCGCCGAACAGAACGTCGCCATGCTGCTGCGCTGGAAGATGGACCTGCCGGACAGCCTGCTGGTCAGCACCTCGCGGCTGATCCTGTTGTATGGCTGGGCGCTGGCGCTGGCCTGTCAGCTGGACGCGGCGAAGGAGCTGGCCGACAACCTGTCGCGCTTCCTGCCCGCGCCGGATGCGCCCAGCCAGCGCGGGCTACTGGCCCAATGGCAGGCGCTCAGCGGCGTGATCGCGCGCGGGCGGGGCGATGTCGCGCTGGCCGAGCGCTACTGCGGCGAGGCGGTCGGCGGGCTGCCGCAGCAACGCTACGGGCAGCGCCTGATGTGCCTGTCGACACTGGCGAACATCGCTGTGGTCAAGGGCGATCTGTGGCGCGCGCGCGGGCTCAATCGCGAGGCGCTGGAGATCGCCCAGCGTGTCGGCAACCCGCTGTTCGAGGCGCTGGCGCATTACGACCGTGCGCGCATCCTGCAGGCGCGGGGGGAGGTGGCCCGTGCGCTGGAGGAAGTCCGCCAAGGCCTGCAATGCCTGCACGGACTGTCGGCGCAACGGCTGTACGCGGTGCGCGCGCGGCTGACGATCTACGAAGGCCACCTGCTCTCCCTCAGCCTTCAGCCGCAGCAGGCACGCCCGCGACTGGTCGGCGGCATCGGCGAGGCGCGGGCCTGTCGCGACGTCAGCCTGTTGATCGGCTATTGCGTGCTGGCCACCCTGGAAGGGCGCAACGGAAACCTGGCGGAGGCGTTCGCGCAGTTGGCCGAGGCCGAGCGTCTGATGCACATCTGGGACGTTCCGCCGGTGTACTACCTGGCGATGATTACCCTGGTGAAGTGCGATCTCTGGCTTGCCCAAGGGCAGCTGGAGCTGGCGCAATCCTGGCTTGAACGGCTGGTGGAAACCTATGGTGGCGAGCAGCCGGCAGCTGCGCCGGAGTGTCATTCGCAGTTGCCGCTGTTCATCGAACTGCAATGCGCGGCGCTGGAGCGTCACCAGGGACGGATGCAGGCCGCCGAACGCCGTCTGCGCGCGCTGTGCACCCGAGCGCAAACCGAGGGCGGGCAACTGGTAGTGGTGTTCGCCCAGGTGCAGCTAACCCTGCTGATGCTCGCTGGCGAGCGTGAGAGCGAGGCACGCCAGCAATTCGGCGAAAGCCTGGCCGGCGCGCTGGGCGGCGCCTTGCTGCCCTTCAACGAGCTGTTCGTGCAGCATCCGGAATGGCTTCGCGAACGGCTTCGGGAGCGGCCTGGCTGTCCGATTCGCGGGGCGATTTCAGCGGCCATTCCGGCGCCCAGCGAGTCGGCGTCCAGGGTGGCGACCGTGCTCGCCGATGCGCTCAGCTCGCGCGAGCTGGCGGTGCTGCAACTGATCGCCCAGGGGTGCTCCAACCAGGAAATCAGCGAGCGGCTGTTCATCTCGCTGCACACCGTGAAGACCCATGCTCGCCACATCAACGCCAAGCTAGGCGTCGAGCGGCGTACCCAGGCCGTGGCCCAGGCGAAGACGCTCGGCCTGCTGAGCTGATCCGCGCGCGTCCGTTTCGACACGCCCCTTGGCACTCTCCCGGCGGTGACCCGGCCGAACCAAAGTTGGGCACATTTGCGCGGTGCTGCGTGCTGTGATGACGGCTGCCAAGAGGGAACTGCCATGCCTGCCTCCGCCTATTCACTGCTGCCTCCGGTAGCGTCCGGTTTCTCCCGCCTCGGCTTCGGTGCCTTGTCGCTGGAGCGTCTGAAAGCCCGTTATGCCAGCGCGGAAAGCGGCTCGAGGTTCGTCGAGCTGGATGGCTTCGAGGTGCATTACCGCGACGAAGGCAGCCGCGACAAGCCAGTCCTGGTGCTGATCCACGGCGTGGTGTCCTCGTTGCACACCTGGGACGGCTGGGTCGCCGAGCTCGCTCCGCACTATCGCCTGGTCCGTTTCGATCTGCCTGGGTTCGGCCTCACCGGGCCGCCGCGCGACGGTGGGTATAGCGCGGCGCGACTGGTGCGCGTGCTCGGCCTGCTGCTGGATCACCTGGGTATCGGGCGCGCGCATATCGCCGGCAATTCGCTCGGCGGTCACGTCGCCTGGAACTTCGCCCTGCAGGCGCCGCAACGGGTGGACAAGCTGCTGCTGATCGACAGCGCCGGCTATCCGATGAAGAAGGTCCCGTGGATGATCGCCTTCGCGGCGCTGCCCGGCGCCCACCTGACGATCCCGCTGTGGATGCCGCGCGCGCTGATCGCACAGGGCATCAAGGAGGTCTATGGCGATCCCGGGCGCATCGCGCCCGGTGTGGTCGATCGCTATTACGACCTGACCCGGCGCCCCGGCAACCGGCGGGCGATGGTGGAGATCTTCCGCCTGCTGCTGCAGGTCAACCGCGACGAACTGCACGACACGCCGACGCGCGTGGCGAGGATCGGCACGCCGACGCTACTGATGTGGGGCGAAAGCGATCGCTGGATTTCACCGCGCCACGTCGACCTCTGGCGCCGCGACCTGCCGGGGTTGCAGGTGATCACCTACGAAGGCGTCGGGCACATTCCCATGGAGGAAGTGCCCGAGCGCAGTGCGGTGGACGCACTGCGCTTCCTGCGCGGATGAGGGGCGGAGGATCAGGCGGCGTGAGGTTGCGGATCGAATTCTTCCTGGGCCCTCTGCAGCAGTTCGAGGTTGTCGTGCTGCCAGGGGTGGAAGCCGCTATGGAAGAAGTCCCGGTAGGTGCGCAGCAGAGGCCTGAACACGCCGTTCCTGCCCCACATCCACTGCACGCCGTCGCTCCATACCCGCCAGTTCCACAGCAGGCCATCGCGCCTGAGCATGTGCACCAGGCCGCGGGTGGTATCGAGCACGAAGAACAGCGTGGCCAGGCGCATCGCCCGGCGCAGCAGCCGACGGTTGCCACAGACCTGCTGATAGACGTCGAACGCCACCGCCTTGTGCTCGGTTTCCTCCAGCGCGTGCCAGCGCCACAGGCGGGCCATGTTCGCGTCGGCGCCGCGCAGGCACTCGGGTTCGCGCAGCACCTGGTCCGCCATGATCGCGGTGATGTGCTCCAGGGCGGCAGTGGCCGCCAGCTGGCGCTGCGGCGAAAGGCGTTTCTGCGCGTAGCGAATACGCCCGCCGGCACGCCGTTCGATCGGCTCGATGGCGTAGCCCAGGTCGCGCAGGCGTTGGCTGTACTCCAAATGTTCGCGACTGTGATGGCCTTCCTGGCCGATGAAGCCGCGAATCTGCTCCTTCAGCGTCGGATCGGTGATCTGGTCGCGGAACTGCCTCACCGAGTCGATGAAGAAACGTTCGCCATCGGGAAACAGCACGGACATGGCGTCGAACAGGTGACTCTTGAACGCATCGCCACCGTGCCAATGGCGCGGCAACGGGTCGGGCAGGTCGAAGTCGAGGTGCCTCGGGCGAATCTGCAGTCCTTCCGGCGTGCTGCTGGCCATGATCGGTACTCCTGGAACGGGATGGGCCTCCACTATCGCCAGGCGCGCGCGTGGCGCACAGGTCGCTACCTGCCAATCGGGCGGTCATATCCGGCCATGGTGCGCCCATGACGCTGCGCCGCTCCCTCGACGCGGGCAGCGCCCAGCTGCCCCTGGCCTACGCCGAAGCGCTGCTGGCGCTCGCGGCCGAACTGGGCGTGCCGCGCGAGCGCCTGCTGACCGCCGCCGGCTTGCGGGCCGAAGCGCTCGCCAGCGTCAGCGGCCGGCTGGGCTTCGCCGACTTCTACCGCCTGGCCAGCACCGCGCTGCAACTTTGCGACGAGCCGGCGCTGGGGCTGCTGTTCGGGCAGCGGCTGAACCTGTCCAGCCACGGCATCCTCGGTTATGCGGTGCTGGCCAGCGCCGACCTGGGCACGGCGATCCGGTTCGCCCTGCGCTATTACCGGGTGCTGGGGCTGGCGTTCGACCTGGAGGTGCGCGAGGAGGGCGACTACCTGGTGCTGAGCGCCGTCGAGGGCGTGCCGTTGGCGAGCCTGGCGCGGTTCGCCGCGGAAAGCCTGCTGAGCAGCCTGTATGCCATCGCCTGTTTCCTGCTGGGGGAGCCGCCGCAGGGCGTCCAGGTAGGCTTCGCCCATGCCGCGCCGGACCATGCCGCCCGCTATGCCCCGGCGTTCGGAGGCGCCGACGTGGCGTTCGCCCAGGCCGAGCATTGCCTGAGGCTGCCGTTGCACTACCTGCAACGGCCGATGGCGCTGGCCAACCCCGCGGCGCTGCGCATGTGCCAGGAGCAGTGCGAGGCGCTGCTGGCGACGCTGGATCTGGGCGAAGGGCTGCTGACCCGCCTGCGGCGCCTGCTGCTGGCGCGTCCCGGCGAATTTCCCGATCTGGAAAGCGCCGCGAAGGCCCTGCACATCAGCGGACGCAGCCTGCGCCGTCATCTCGCGGCCAGCGGTACGCGCTACCAGGCGGTGCTCGACGACGTGCGCAGGCGCCTGGCGCTGCAATATCTGACCACCACGCAATTACCGTTGCAGGAGATCGCCGGTCTGCTGGGATTCAGCGATCCTTCGAACTTCCGTCGCGCCTTCCGCAACTGGACCGGGCGCACGCCGGGCAGCTATCGCCCACCGCGCTGAGTCAGCCCTCGATGAGCGTCAGCGCGCGCTCGATCTCCTTGCCATCGCTCGGGCGCACCAGCCGTGCGACTTCCTCGCCGTTCTGCAGGAATACCAAGGTCGGCCACAGCTTGACCTTGAACGAGCGACCCAGGCGTCGGCCCTGGCCATCCTCGATCTTCAGGTGGCGCACGCCGGGGTGTGCTGCGAAGGCATCCGCGAGCAGGGGCTGGGCCGCGCGGCAGTGACCGCACCAACCGGTGCCGAATTCGATCAGCGTCGCCCCGTGAAGGGCGTCGACCTCCCGGCGGCTGGGTTCGACATTCGTATACTCGGCGATCATGGGCATCGTGCTGCATCCTCTTTCGGGGTTCCTCGGGGGAATTTCCGTCTGGCGGGCCTCTCTAACGGCCAGCCTGTTTTTCTAGAGAAGGAGCGATCATGTTCGAAGTTCCGCGTCTGTTGATCGGTGCAATACTTCTGGCCGTGCTGGCTGGCTGCGCCTCGCCCAACCCATACGATAACCAGGGCGATGTAGGCGGCGGCAACCGCACCGCCAAATATGGCGGCCTTGGCGCGCTGGCCGGTGCGGTGGCCGGTGCCGCCATCGACCATAACCACCGTGGCAAAGGTGCGCTGATCGGCGCCGCGGTTGTCGGCGCGGCGAGTGCTGGCTATGGCTACTACGCCGATCGCCAGGAGGCTGAGCTGCGCCGCAGCATGCAAGGCACCGGCGTGGAAGTGCAGCGCCAGGGCGACGACATCAAGCTGATCATGCCCGGTGCGATCACCTTCGCCACCGACTCGGCGGAGATCGTCAGCGCCTTCTACGCCCCTCTGAACAACCTCGCGGCCTCGTTCAAGCAGTACCAGCAGAACAGCATCGAGATCGTCGGCCATACCGACAGCACCGGCTCGCATGCCTACAACATGAGTCTTTCGCAGCGCCGCGCACAGAGCGTCGCCGATTACCTGACCGCGCAAGGCGTCGCGCCGGCACGCCTGACCACGCGTGGCGCCGGACCGGATCAACCCGTGGCGAGCAACGCAACGGACAGTGGCCGTGCGCAAAACCGCCGGGTCGAAGTCAACCTGAAGCCAATACCGGCTCAGTAGCGGACTGACTGCTGCGCCCGTCTTAGTTGGTGAAACACTCTGGCGGGCGGCCTTGTCAGACAATAGCGGCTATCCTCAAAGCGCGGCCGCTACGGCCGTCGATTACCAGAAGCAGTTCGATAATTAGGTGTGCCTTATGTGCCAGCGACCCGCGTCCCCGCACGAAATCGCTCCTCGATTCGACTGCCGACATGTCAAACCGGGTTCTTCGAAGGAGTGAGGAATGGCTTCAGCACACGTTAAGGCTCCTTTTTCAACAGCCCAGACGCTGCTGGTGGTCGATGATCGCGAAGCCAATCTGATAGCCATGAAGGCGCTGTTGCAGAACGGCGACTGGCATGTGCGCACGGCGAGTTCCGGCGTCGAGGCGCTGAAGTGCCTGCTGGAGGATGACGTCGGCCTGGTGCTGCTGGACGTACAGATGCCGGAGATGGACGGCTTCGAGGTCGCCCGGCTGATGCGCGGCAACTCGCGCACGCGCTTCACTCCGATCATCTTCATCTCCGCGGTGGATCACACCTCCGAGTCGGTGATGCGCGGCTATGCCACCGGTGCCGTGGACTTCATCCACAAGCCCTTCGACCCCCAGGTGCTCCGGCACAAGGTCAGCTCGCTGCTCGATCATGAACGCAGCCGTCGCGACCTGCAGTTGCTCACCCAGCAACTGGAACGCGAACGTGCGTTCAACGCCTCGGTACTGGAGAACGCCGCCGAAGGCATCCTGGTGGTAAACGACGAAGGCATGATCGACTTCGCCAACGCGGCCATTGCGCAAATGCTGCATTGCCAGGTGAGCCAGCTGCAGGGCACGCGGCTGCTCGATCACATCGAGACCTCCAGCTTGCAGGACGGCAACTGGAGGGAGTCGCAGATCTACGAGCACTGGCGTCGCGGCATGGTCTACCGGCTCCACGATGCCTTCCTGCGAATCGTCAACGACGGGCTGTTGCCGGTCGCCTTGTCCTGCTCGCCGCTGTCGCGCCAGCAGCGGTCGATGGTGGTGATCGTTCTCGACATGTCGGTGGTGCACAGCCTGCATGCGCAGCTCGAGTCCCAGGCGGTCACCGATGCGCTGACCGCGCTGCCCAACCGGCGCGGCTTCGACCAGGCACTGGAAGCGGCGCTGGCGCGCAATGACCGCGATGGTAAATACCTGGCAGTGCTCTACCTCGACCTCGACGGTTTCAAGCGCATCAACGATTCCCTCGGCCACGCGGCGGGCGACGAGGTGCTCAAGCGTGTCGCCGACCAGTTGCAGAAGTGCCTGCGCCCCTACGACATTCTCGCGCGAATGGGCGGCGACGAATTCACCGCCCTGCTCGATTCGCTCGATCACCCGGAGGACGCCGCGCGGGTCGCCGAGAAACTGATCGAGGCCATCTCGATCCGCTACAAGGTCGACGGCATGGAGGTCACCCTGGGCGCCAGCATCGGCATCGCCTGCTTCCCGGACAGCGGGCGCAGCGTGGACGCCATATTGCGTGCGGCGGACATGGCGATGTACGAGGCCAAGCGCGCGGGGCGTCAGCAATACCGCTTCTTCTCGCCGGAAATGAACGGCCGCGCACGCTCGCGGCTGATGCTCGAGGAAAGCATGCGGGTGGCCATCGAACAGAACGAGTTCGCCCTGGTCTACCAGCCGCAGATCTACCTCGACACGGGCCGCCTGCGCGGCTTCGAGGCGTTGCTGCGCTGGCAGCATCGGGTCGCCGGCAGCGTATCTCCCGGGGTGTTCATCCCGCTGCTGGAGGAAACCCGACTGATCAATCGCCTCGGCGGCTGGATCTTCCGCCAGGGCGTGTCGCAATGCCGGACCTGGCCGAGCTTCAGTCAGGGCCTGGTGGTCAGCCTCAACGTCAGCCCGGTGCAGTTCAGCATGCCGCAACTGGTCGAAGACCTTCGCCGGGTGATCGAGGAGGAGGGACTGAACCCGGCGCAGGTCGAGGTGGAAGTGACCGAAGGCGCGCTGATGGCCGATCTGGAGAATACCCGCGAGCAACTTCGCCAGTTGCGCCAGCTGGGTGTGAAGATCGCCATCGACGACTTCGGCACCGGCTACTCGTCGCTCGCCTATCTGCGGCACTTCGAGCTGGATACGTTGAAGATCGACCGACTCTTCATCTCCAACATGCTCGACTCGCCGAAGGACGCCGCGGTGGTCAGCACGATCATCAACCTGGGGCGCGAACTCGGCCTCGAGGTGATCGCCGAGGGCGTGGAAACCATCGCGCAACGCGACTGGCTGATCGACCACGAGTGCCACATCATGCAGGGCTTCCTGGTATCGCCCGGCCTGCCGGTCAACAGCGCTCGGGAGTTTCCGCTGCAGATCGACTGGCGCGATCTGCCGCACAGCCTCAGCAACTAGGCCTGGTCGGCGCCTGGCGGGGCGAACTGCTGATGCAGTCGCTCCAGTTTCTCATCCTTCTCTTCCCAGAGCGCATTGACCCACTGCTGGAACTGCGCGCGGTAGACCGCGTCCTGGTCGTAGCTCTTGCCGATGAAGGACGCCGGAATCTTCAGTTCCTGCAGGCGCACCACCACCTCGCCGATCTGCCCGCTGAGCAGCGTCCAGAAATCCGGAATGCCCTCGGGGTAGTGGATGGTCACGTTGACGATCGATTCCAGCTGCTCGCCCATCGCGTCGAGCACGAAGGCGATGCCACCGGCCTTGGGCTTGAGCAGGTAGCGGAACGGCGATCCCTGCTCGTCATGCTTGGCGCGGGTAAAGCGCGTGCCCTCGAGGAAATTGAACACCCCGACCGGCGTATGACGGAATTTCGCGCAGGTACGCCGGGTGGTTTGCAGGTCCTTGCCCTTCTTCTCGGGATGCTTGGCCAGGTAGGCCTTGCTGTAGCGCTTCATGAACGGAAAATCCAGTGCCCACCAGCAGGCACCGATCACCGGCACCCAGATCAGCTCCTGCTTGAGGAAGAACTTCATCGGACGGATGCGCCGGTTCAGCAGGTGCTGCAGCACCAGGATATCCACCCAGCTCTGGTGGTTGCTGGTGACCAGGTAGGAGTGCTGGTAGTCCAGCCCGTCGAGGCCCTGGACGTCCCAGCGCGTGCGCCGCACCAGCGCCATCCAACCCTTGTTGCAGCTGATCCACCACTCGTGGATGAAGTTGACCGCCGGGGTCATCGCGCGGCGCAGGGCCTCGGAGGGCAACAGCAGCTTGATCAGCGTGAGGGTGAACAGCGGAACGCAGCAGATCAGCGTATTCAGGGCCAGCAGCAGCGCGGCGAGGATGCCGCGCACCAGGGAAGGAAGGAAACTGAGCATGTAACCGGCACGTCTCGGCAGGGGGCAAGGGCCCGCCGAACGGTCGCCGGCGGGCAGTAGGCCATCAAGGGTAACGATTGCCCGGTGAACTGCAAGCCCGGCTTTCGGTGGGTTCGCCTCACGTGCAGCGCCGTCCGCGCAGGCGCTCAGGCTTCCTGGCTGGCGGCCTGGATCGCCGTGAGGGCGATGGTGAAGACGATGTCGTCCACCAGCGCCCCGCGGGAAAGATCGTTCACCGGCTTGCGCAGGCCTTGCAGCATCGGCCCAACGCTGATCACCCCGGCGCTGCGCTGCACGGCCTTGTAGGTGGTGTTGCCGGTGTTCAGGTCGGGGAACACGAATACCGTGGCGCGGCCGGCGACCTGACTGTTCGGTGCCTTCTGCCGGCCGACGCTTTCGATGGCGGCGGCGTCGTACTGCAGCGGACCGTCGATCAGCAGGTCGGGGCGGCTTTCGCGGGCGAGACGGGTGGCCTCGCGGACTTTTTCCACTTCCTCGCCGCTGCCGGAGTCGCCGGTGGAATAGCTGATCATCGCCACCCGTGGCGAGATGCCGAAGGCGGCGGCCGAATCGGCGCTCTGGATGGCGATCTCGGCCAGCTCGGCGGCGCTCGGGTCGGGATTCACCGCGCAGTCGCCGTAGACCACCACCTGGTCTGGCAGCAGCATGAAGAACACCGAGGACACAAGCTTGTAGCCCGGCGCGGTCTTGATCAGCTGCAACGCGGGGCGAATCGTGCTGGCGGTGGTGTGCACGGCGCCGGAGACCAGCCCGTCGACTTCGTCCAGCGCCAGCATCATGGTCGCCAGCACCACGCTGTCTTCCAGCTGCTGCTCGGCCATCGGTGCGTTCAGGCCCTTGTTCCTGCGCAGTTCCACCATCGGTTCGACGTAGCGGCTGCGGATCAGGTCCGGATCGAGAATCTCCAGCCCGGCCGGCAGCGTCACGCCATGCGCTTGGGCGACGGCCTGGACTTCCTCGGGCTTGGCCAGCAGCACGCAGCGGGCGATGCCGCGCGCCTGGCAGATCGCCGCGGCTTGCACGGTGCGCGGCTCGGCGCCTTCGGGCAGGACGATGCGCTTGTTCGCCGCCAGCGCGCGCTTGACCAGTTGATAGCGGAACGCCGGCGGCGACAGGCGCAGCTCGCGCGGGTCGCCGCAGCGCTGCTTGAGGAACTCGTGTTCGATGTGCCCGGCGACGAACTCGGTGACCTTCTCGGCGCGTTCACGATCATCCACCGGAATCTCGTTGTTCATCCGGTTGAGGTTGGTGGCGGTGTCGTAGGAACCGGTGGACACCGTGAGCACCGGCAGGCCGCCGTGCAGCGCGCTCCTGCACAATTCCATGATCCGCGGGTCCGGCTGGAAATCGCTGCACAGCAACAGGCCTGCGAGCGGCACGCCGTTCATGCTGGCCAGGCTGGCGGCGAGGATGATGTCGTCGCGATCGCCGGGTGTGACCACTAGCACGCCCGGTTTGAGCAGTTGCACGGTGTTCGGCACGGCGCGCGCGCAGAGCACGATCTTGAGCATGCGCCGCTGTTCGTACTCGCCGGCGTTGAGTACCCGCGCGCCGAGCAGGTCGGCGATGTCGCGGGTGCGCGGGGCGTTCAGTTCGTCCTGCCAGGGAATGCAGCCGATCAGGCGGAAATCCTCGCTGCGCAACAGCTGGGCGTGCTCCTGAAGGCGCCGGGTGAAACCCTCGATGCCGTCGTCGCTGCGGACCTTGTTGAGGATCACGCCGAGCACCTTCGGATCCTTCGGTCCGCCGAACTGCTGTGCCTGGATCTCGATGCGGTCGGACATCTCGGTCAGCGTCTCATCCTCCGGCGCGGACACCAGGATCACGTCGGCATCCAGGCTGCGCGCCAGGTGCGCGTTGACCCGCGTCGCGTAGCTGGCCTGGCGCGTCGGCACCATGCCTTCGACGATCACTACATCCTTGTCCTGCGCAGCCTGCTGATAGAGGCTGACGATCTCCTCGAGCAGCTCGTCGAGGTGACCGTCGCCGAGCATGTGCTCGACGTGCGCCTGGCCCAGCGGCTGGGGAGGCGTCAGGCCGTGGGTGCGGGCGATGAGCTCGGTGGAGCGCTCCGGGCCTTCGTCGCCCGGATGCGGCTGGGCGATCGGCTTGAAGAAGCCGACCTTGAGGCCGCCGCGCTCCAGCGCACGGACCAGCCCGAGGCTTATGGAGGTGAGGCCCACGCCAAAACCGGTCGGGGCGATGAAGAAGGTATGCATGGCGGTACTCCTGAAACCGGGTGGAGCGTGCCGGCGAGGTTCGCCGGCAGCGTCTTGATCAGCCTAGCCAGGCCAGTGTTTCCAGGGCGATCTGGCGTTCCTCGTTGGTCGGCACCACCAGCACCCGCGGGTGGCCGGCAGCTTCGATCGGGCCGGCGACGCCGCGCACGCAGCGCGCGTTTTGCGCGTCATCGAGGGCCAGGCCGAGCAGCTTGAGGTGGGCGATGGTCTTGCTGCGCACCAGCGGGGAGTTCTCGCCGATCCCGCCGGTGAAGATCACGCCGTCGAGCCGCTCCAGCGCGCAGCTCATGCTCGCCAGCGATTTGCCCAGGCGGTAGCAGAACACCTCGATGGCCAGCGCCGCGCCAGGGTGGCCCTGTTCGCGGGCCTGCTCCAGCGTGCGCATGTCATTGGACATGCCGGACAGGCCGAGCAGGCCGCTGTCGTTGTTCAGCATGCGGTCGATCTTTTCCAGGTCCCAGCCGAGGTTGCGCGCCAGGTGGCTGTGCAGGTTGGGGTCGACGTCGCCGCTGCGGGTGCCCATCACCAGGCCTTCGAGGGGCGTCAGGCCCATACTGGTGTCGCGGCTTTCGCCGTTGACGATGGCGCAGGTTGAGCTGCCGTTGCCCAGGTGTGCGACCAGCCAGCTGCTGGAGGTATAGGGCAGGCCGGCGATCTGCGCGCCGCGATGGCTGACGTAATGGTGGCTGGTGCCGTGGAAGCCGTAGCGGCGCACGCCGTGCTCGCGGTACAGCGCCTCGGGCAGCGCGTAGCGGTAGGCATGCTCGGGCATGCTCTGGTGGAACGCGGTGTCGAACACGGCGACCTGCGGCAGGGTCGGGAACAGCTTCAGCGCCGCTTCGATCCCCTGCAACGCGGCGGGATTGTGCAGCGGGGCCAGCGGTGCGATGGCGGCGATGGTGGCGATCACCTGTTCGTCCAGCCGGCGCGCAGTGGTAAAGGTTTCCCCGCCATGCACCACGCGATGGCCGATTCCGTGCAGGTGTCCGCCAGCAGCGCTCTGCACCATCGGCAGGAGGTGGGCGAGGGCGATGCGGTGGTTGGCATTCGGGATCGCCAGGCTGTCCTTGCTGCCGTCGCGCTGCCAGTGGAGCACGGCATCCGCACTGCCGAGGCGTTCGGCCAGGCCGCTGAGGGGGAAATGTTCCTGTGTTTCATTGACCAGGGCGAACTTGATCGAGGAACTGCCGCAGTTGATGACCAGAATATTGTGTGCTGGCATTAGGAATCCTTGCTCGGTTCGGTCTGTTGGATGCGGCACCAGCCGCAGGCAAACGGACGGCCTAGCTGAGCGAGGCGTCGTGCCGGGTCGAGCACCCATTCGCGCATCTGCCAGGGCGGTTGGTGGCGCAGATGCTGGGTGTGACCGCAGGACAAGATTGCCACCCATTGGCCGTCTTCGTCCTGACGGAAATCAAGCAGGTATGGGCGGTCCCGTCCGTCAGCGCCGGGTTCGCTTTCCCGCGGGGCGACGGTTAAACTCGTTCGTTCATCATACTTTTGCAAAGGTCCCGCCCCATGCTGATCGCCGCCAACAAGGCCGTCTCCATCGACTATACCCTGACAAACGACGCTGGCGAGGTGATCGACAGCTCCGCCGGTGGTGCGCCGCTCGCCTACCTGCAAGGTGCAGGGAACATCATAGTCGGTCTGGAAAAAGCCCTTGAAGGCAAGCAGGTCGGCGATCAGGTCAAGGTCGCCATCGAACCCGAAGACGCCTACGGCGAATACAGCGCCGAGCTGGTCACCACCCTGAGCCGCGCCATGTTCGAGGGTGTCGACGAGCTGGAAGTCGGCATGCAGTTCCACGCCTCCGGCCCTGACGGCGGCATGCAGATCGTCACCATCCGTGATCTGGACGGCGACGACGTCACCGTCGACGGCAACCACCCGCTGGCCGGCCAGCGCCTGAACTTCGACGTTACCGTGGTCGACGTCCGCGACGCCTCCGCCGAGGAAATCGCCCACGGCCACATCCATGGCGAAGGCGGTCATCACCACTGATCGGCTTCGATCGAAAGGCGCCCTCGGGCGCCTTTTTGTTTGGCGCGGGAAGAGGCGGCAAGGCATCGTCAGGAGTTCGCCACGATCTGCAACTGCTCGACCTCGAAGGTCGTGTGCTGCCTCTGGCACCGTTCAAAGGCCAGGTCGTGCGGGTCGTCAACGTCGCCTCCAGCTGCGGGCTGGCGCCGCAATATGCCGGTCTCGAGAAGCTCCATCAGCAGTTCCGCGATCAGGGGTTCAGCGTGCTCGGTCTGCCGTGCAACCGGTTCGCCGGGCAGGAACCGAACAGCGAGGCGAGATTCGCGCGTCCTGCAGCCTCGTCAGTTTTCCCCTGGGCGCCAAGCTCGAGGTGAACGGCCCGGGCCGGCATCGTCTCTACGGCTCGCTGGCAGGCGAGGGTGCCGAGTTTCCCGGCGACATCATCTGGAACTTCGAGAACTTCCTCGTCGGCAAGGATGGCCGCGTGCTCGCGCGCTTCTCGCCACGCACCACGCCGGATGACCTGGCGCTGATCCAGGCCATCGAGAAAGCGCTGGCCTGACCGTCCCGCGCGCCGGCCATGGCCCCTTCGATGACCACTGATCCGGCTCCATCACCTGCGTCAATAGTGATGGGCGGACGAGACGACCGGTCATATGCTCGCCGCCATGAGCACACACCCGCGTTCCGACAAGCGTGAACTGATCCTCGCCAAGGGCGCGCAGGTGATGCTGCGTCGCGGCTATCACGGCACCGGCGTGCAGGAAATCGTCCAGGCCGCGAGCATCCCCAAGGGGTCGTTCTACCATTACTTCGCGAGCAAGGAAGACTTCGCCCTGCAGGCACTGGAGTACCTCTACCTGCCACGCCTTGAGCGCTACGCCCAGGCACTGGCGAACCCGGCGCTGTCGCCGCGCGAGCGCATCCTTGGCTATTACCGCGAGCTGTTGGCGCATTTCTCGCGTCCGGAAAAGCTCCAGTTCCACTGCTTCATCGGCAGCCTCAGCTTCGAGATGGCGGAGCTGTCGCCGGCCATCGGCAGCCAGGTCAACGCCATTCTGCAACGCTCGGCGCGGATTCTTCAGGGGTGCCTGGAGCAGGCGCGCGAGTCGGGCGAGCTGGCGGCGGACGAGGATTGCGAGAACCTCGCCGCGTTTATCGCCAATGCCTGGCAGGGTGTGCTGACGCAGTTGAAGGTCGGCGGTCGCGGCGAGCCGATTCAGTCGTTCATCGTGCGCCTGGAGCGCCTGTTGCAGGCCTGATTTTTAACCCCCAAAAACGAGACGACCGGTCACTTGGCCGGCCGAAGGAGAAACGCCCATGTCCGCCCCCTTGCACAGCCTGTTCGAGCCCTTCCGCCTGGGCGCCCTCGAATTGCCCACCCGCGTGGTGATGGCGCCGATGACCCGCTCGTTCTCGCCGGGCGGCGTGCCCAACGCGAAGGTCGTCGAGTACTACCGTCGTCGTGCCGGCGCCGGCGTCGGTCTGATCGTCACCGAGGGCACCACCGTCGGCCACAAGGCCGCCAACGGTTATCCGCACGTGCCGCGCTTCTATGGCGAGGATGCCCTGGCCGGCTGGAAACAGGTGATCGACGCGGTGCACGCCGAAGGCGGCAAGATCGTTCCGCAACTGTGGCACGTGGGCAACGTGCGCAAGCTCGGCACCGAGCCGGACGCCAGCGTGCCGGGCTACGGCCCGTGCGAAAAACTCAAGGACGGCCAGGAAATCGTGCACGGCATGACCAAGGCCGACATCGACGAGGTGATCGCCGCGTTCGCCCAGGCCGCGCGCGACGCCAAGGCCATCGGCATGGACGGCGTGGAGATCCACGGTGCCCACGGCTATCTGATCGACCAGTTCTTCTGGGAAGGCAGTAACCAGCGGACCGACGAGTATGGCGGCGACCTCGCGCAGCGCTCGCGCTTCGCCATCGAGCTGATCCAGGCGGTGCGCGCCGCGGTCGGCCCGGATTACCCGATCATCTTCCGTTTCTCGCAGTGGAAGCAGCAGGACTACAACGCCCGCCTGGTGCAGACGCCGGAGGAGCTGGGCGCCTTCCTCAAGCCGCTGTCCGAGGCGGGCGTGGATATCTTCCACTGCTCCACGCGGCGTTTCTGGGAGCCGGAATTCGAGGGCTCGGACCTCAACCTCGCCGGCTGGACCCGCAAACTGACCGGCAAGCCGACCATCACCGTCGGCAGCGTCGGCCTGGACGGCGAGTTCCTGCAGTTCATGGTCAACACCGACAAGGTCGCCCAGCCGGCTGGCATCGAAAGCCTGCTGGAACGCCTGAACAACCAGGAGTTCGACCTGGTCGCCGTCGGCCGCGCGCTGCTGGTCGATCCGGACTGGGCGGTGAAGGTCCGTGAAGGCCGCCAGCAGGACATCCTGCCGTTCAGCCGCGACGCCCTGACCAGCCTGGTCTGAGCCGAGGCGCTGCGATCGCCGTTATCCGGCGGCGGCAGCGCCCGGATGTTCCTCCGCGGGCGACACCGCGTTAATCTGGCTCGACCGGATCGAAAGGAGTCGCCCCATGCCCCGTCTGCGTTTCAGCGTTGCGCTTTACCTGCTTTCCGCCGCGTTCGCCGCCTGGCCGGCCTTCGCCGACAGCCCGGCGGAAGTGATCGGGCGCGGCTTCGGCTCGCTCGACTGCCTGGATATCCAAGACCCCGATGCGAAACTGATCTGCCGCAACAGCGGCGTGCTGGCCAACAGCGGCGGTTGCCTGAGCCTGTCCAGCTCGACCTTGCGCGAGCGCTGCATGGACCAGAGCATCCACTACGGAACGGTCACGCCGACCCGGGTCAAGCCGAAGAAGGTCGTGAGGCGCGAGCCGCTGGACCCGGCGTTCAAACAGCAGCTGAAAGACATCGAACTCGACAACGCCGCCCAGGCGCTGGGTTATCGCTGAACTGCGTTGCCGACTTCGCCCTTGCCACCCTCACGCACCCAGAACAGCGTCGCGCCGGCCACGGCGGCGGGCATGATCAGCAGGTTGAGCAGCGGCACCAGCAGGGCGACGTAGACGATGCCGCCGAAGCCCAGGCTCTGCCAGCGCTTGGCGCGCAGCCAGGCGAGCATTTCGTCGAAGCCCAGCTTGTTGTTGTCCGCCGGGTAGTCGATGTACTGCACGGCCATCATCCAGATGCCGAACAGCACCCACAGCGGCGTTGCCACCAGATTCAGCACCGGGATGAAGGACAGGATCAGCAGGCCCAGCGCGCGCGGCAGGAAGTAGCGCAGCTTGCGCAGCTCGCGGCCCAAAGTGCGTGGCAGCATGGCCACCAGCTCGCCCCAGTGGAACGGCGGAAAGTCGTCCTGGCCGCGGACCACCACTTCCACCTTCTCCGCCAGGAAGCCGTTGAACGGCGCGGCGATGATGTTCGCCAGCAGGGTGAAACTGAAGAAGATCATCACCAGCACGAGCATCACGAACAGCGGCCAGAGCAGGTATTCGAGGAAACCCAGCCAGCTCGGCAGGCTCGGCATCAGCGTCTCGACCCAGACGTTGAACTGGGTCAGGGCGAAGCCGACCAGGCCGGCGAACAGCAGCACGTTGATCGTCAGCGGCAGCAGCAGGAACAGCCGCAGGCCCGGGCTGAGCACCAGCCTCAAACCTTCGCGCAGGTACTGCGGGCCACTCAGGGCGGGTAGCGCCATGTCGTCCTCCTGAAAGGGTAAGGCTGCCGAGCTTATCAGTGGCTTCGCCTGGCCGCTGCGGGGCAATTTCGACGACGCGTTACCGCGCGTCGGGCTGCGACCGGTAGAGGACCGCCTGGTTGCGCCGTTGCTTGGCCTGATACATGGCACTGTCGGCAGCCTTGATCAGTTCGTCCGGCTGGCGGGCGTGCTCCGGATAGAGCGCCACGCCGATGCTCGGGGTGACGAAGTCCACGCGCTGACCGTTGAGTTCGAAGGGCGGTTCGAGCACCTGCAGCAGGCGTTCGGCGAGCGCCAGCGCGCTGTTCGCATCCTCGCCGCCGAGCAACAGCGTGAACTCGTCGCCGCCCAGCCGGTAGAAGTGGTCGGGGTGGCGCAGCGCGCCGCGCAGGCGTTCGGCGATGGCCGTCAGCAGGGCATCGCCGAGGTCATGGCCGAAGCGGTCGTTGACCTCCTTGAAGTGGTCCAGGTCGATGAACAGCAGCGCCAGCGGCGACGCGTCCCGCTGCGCCTGCTGCAGCGCCGTGCGCAGCTGCTCGTCGAAGGCCTTGCGGTTGCCCAGGCCAGTCAGCGGGTCGCGGTAGGCCATGTCCAGCAGGCTGTTCTGGTAGGCCACCCGGTCGCTCACATCGCGCAGGATGCCGCGGATGCCGGCGTACTGGCCGTTGGCATCCTCGATGTTGGAGAAACTCGTCTCGAAGTAGCGCAGGCTGCCGTCGCGGCGCTTGAACGGCGAGATCAGGCTGGCGCGCTCGCCCTTGCCCTCGCGCATCAGGCTGCGGGCACGCTCCACCACGTCGGCGTTGAGGATTTCCTCGATGGCATGGCCGACCAGCTGTTCGCGGCTGCAATCCAGCTGCCGCTCCAGGCTGCGGTTGACGGCGAGGATCTCACCGCCTGGGGCGATCTCGAAATAGCCTTCCTGGATCGAGTCGAGAATCGCCTTGTCGCGTTCCTCGCTGCGTTCCAGCCGCTCCAGCATGTGGTTGAGTTCGCCGGCGAGCTGGCCCAGTTCGTCGTCGCCTTGTTCGCTCAGGCGTTGCCGGCCGCTGTCGACGCCGATCGCCGCCACCTCCCGGTTGAGCCGTCGGACCCGCCGCAGCACCCAGCGGTCGAGGCCGGTGTAGGCGAGCAGCATCGCGGCGACCAGGAGCAACAGCGTCAGGCCGAGGAAGAAGCCCACCGCCGTGCGGCCCTGCTGGTAGAGCAGCCGCGGCTGGGTGATCTGCAGACGCAGCTCGGCCTCGCCCAGCGGATTGAAGAACTGCAGGTCGACCTGGTGGGTGTTCGCATCGAGCACCCGCCGCGGGCTCAGGCGAATCTCGCCCTGGCGCGAACTGCGTGGGCGCAGCTGTTGCCAGCCGTCGGTGTCGCCGACGACTGGCGCCACCCGCAGGCTGTCCGGTGCGTCCTGCAGGAAAGCGTCGAAGTGGCGCTGGTCGAGAATCCGTCCGGCGACCACCACACCGTTGGGTGAGGCCTTGCCGAGGTTGTCGCTGATCGGGCTGCTCACCAGTAACAGCGGCACATCCTGCACGACTATCACTTGGCCGAGTGTGTGATCTGCCCGACCGGCGTAGTCCATGCAGCCCAACTGCTGGCTGCGCTGCAGAATGCCCTGGCGCAGGCCGGTCATGCTGCGCGGGCCGTGACCGTTCTGGGGCAGCAGGTCGATCAGTTCGAGAAGGTTCTGCCCGCGCCAGGTCTGCGCGACGATACGCGGCTGGCGGTCGAAGAACACCATGAAGTCCAGGTCGAGGTTCGCCAGCCTCTCTGGCGGCAGGCTGCTGCGGATGTAGTCGACACGCGGTTGCTCAATGAAGCCATAGGTCTGGTCCCACCAGGCCAGGCTGCGCAGCAGGTCCAGGTGGTGGGAGATGTCCGCCTCCATGCGTTCCTGCAGATGGCGCGACTTGCTCATCAGCTGCACGCTGTCCTGGCGATCGAAACGGCTCAGCAACAGCCGTTCGGAGAGCGCGCCGACCGCCACCAGCGTCAGGGCGAGAATCGGGATGAGCAGCCACAGCAGGCGTTTGCGCAGATTCATGTGAAAGGGGCGGACCTGTCGGGGAAGGGCGGCGAACAACAATTACGATAGCCGCTGCCTATCGGAGAAATTGAAAAGCAGCACTTTGCCCGGGCGAAAGGCGGCTATAGGCTCCAGCACATTCGAGCCGCATCCCGTGCGAACGTGCATCGGTCGGTGTGTTTTTTTGGAGCCGCCTGTTCCAGCCTTCCCCTATTGCCTGGCGGCTCCGCTTTATTCGAGGAATTCGTGATGTCTGCCGATCGTCATTCGAGGGTGATCATTCTCGGCTCGGGTCCCGCCGGTTATACCGCGGCGGTCTATGCGGCCCGCGCCAATCTCAAACCGCTGCTGATCACCGGCTTGCAGGCCGGTGGCCAACTGACCACCACCACCGAGGTCGACAACTGGCCCGGCGATGCCCACGGCCTCACCGGCCCGGCGCTGATGCAGCGCATGCAGGAGCACGCCGAGCGCTTCGAGACCGAGATCGTCTTCGACCACATCAACGGCGTGGACCTGGCTGGAAAGCCCTTCGTCCTGCACGGCGACGATGGCAGCTACAGCTGCGATGCGCTGATCGTCGCCACCGGCGCCAGCGCGCGCTACCTCGGCCTGCCCTCGGAAGAAGCCTTCATGGGCCGCGGCGTGTCGGCCTGCGCCACCTGCGACGGCTTCTTCTATCGCAATCGCGAAGTGGCGGTAGTCGGCGGCGGCAACACCGCCGTGGAAGAGGCGCTGTACCTGGCCAACATCGCCAGCAAGGTGACCCTGGTGCATCGCCGCGGCAGCTTCCGCGCCGAGAAGATCCTGCAGAACAAATTGCAGGCCCGCGTCGCCGAAGGGCGCATCGTGCTCAAGCTGCATGCCGAAGTGGAAGAGGTGCTGGGCGATGCCAGCGGCGTCACCGGCGTGCGCCTGAAAACCGCCCAAGGCAGTGAGGACCTCGCGGTCGACGGGCTGTTCGTCGCCATCGGCCATACGCCCAACACCGGCCTGTTCGAGGGCCAGCTGGCGCTGCGCGACGGTTATCTGGTGGTGGGTGGCGGGCGCGACGGCAATGCCACCGCGACCAGCCTGCCGGGCGTGTTCGCCGCCGGCGACGTCGCCGACTCGGTGTATCGCCAGGCGATCACCTCGGCCGGTGCCGGCTGCATGGCCGCCCTGGACGTGGAGCGTTACCTCGACCAGGCCTGAGCGGGACCGTCAGGCCTTGCGGGCCAACGGCTGGCGGGTGAAACGCACGCCGGCCAGCCCGGTTTTCATCAGCGCACGGATGTTGCCGTGGTCGCTGCCTTGCGGATTAGCCAGCACGCTGCGGTAGTGTTCGCCGAACGCGCGCAGGGCTTCTTCGTCGCTCAGTGCCTCCAGTTGCGCCAGGCCGAGGGTCTTGCAGGAACCCTCGTTCTGCCCCTCGGCATTTTCCACCGCGCCGTTGACGAAGGCGCTGGGGCTGAACCGGTAGTTGGCCTCGATGAAGGCGAGGGTGTCGGCGAAGCGATGCGCGTCGCTGCCGAGGGCGGCGCGGAAGTCGTCCAGCCTCATGCCTTGTTTCCCTTGTCGAAAGCGGCCTTCTGCTCGGCGCTGGCTTCCTTCTGGTATTTGGCTTTCCAGTCGGCGTAAGGCATCCCGTAGATTTCCTCGCGCGCCTGCTCCGGGCTGACGTCCAGGGAAAGGTCGTCGGCGGCGGCCTTGTACCATTTCGACAGGCAGTTGCGGCAAAAGCCGGCGAGGTTCATCAGGTCGATGTTCTGCACGTCGGGGCGCGAGCGCAGGTGCTGGACCAACTGGCGGAAAGCGGCGGCTTCGAGCTCGATGCGTTGTTCTTCGGTCATCTCGATTCTCGCGGGCGGATTGATCGGTGCCCGGCGCGAGGCGGCGGGCGGTGAGGCGTGGCGATGATAACGCGGGGCCGGAACGATCATCCAGCCTCGCTCGGCGGGCTCGCCGGCCAGCCTTCGCGAGGAACTTTGCCGCGCGCCGCCGGGTCCGGACATCAGGTGCCTGCCGCTCGGGCGGGCGCATCGCATCCCATGGGGAGTACGCATGTCCATTGGAAAGAAACGCTGGGTGATCGCCGAAGGCTACCTGCCGCCGCTCGGTCCGAACCCCGACGACCGCACCCTGCGCAGCCACGAGGCGGCGTGCATCCTGAATGCCGGGGACCAGCCGGCGAAGGTCGCCATCACGCTGTACTTCACCGACCGCGAGCCCATCGGCCCGTATCGCCTCGAGGTGCCGGCGCGGCGCACGCTGCATGTGCGCTACGACGACCTCGACGACCCGCAGCCACTGCCGCGCGAGACCGACTACTCCAGCGTGATCGAATCCGACGTGCCGGTGGTGGTGCAGCACACCCGCCTGGACGCCCGCGCCGGCATCGCCCTGATGAGCACGGTCGCGTTCGCCGAGTGAGCGTCTAGAGCGGGCCCGGGTCGCAGCGGGTGAGGATGCCGACCGAGTTGCGCTCGGCGGTGCGGATGAACGACTGCGTCATCATCGCGATGTCCTGAATGATGAACAGCTTCTTCTCCGGGTTGCTCAGCAGCTCGGTGGAGAGGTGCGAGCTGTCCTGGATCGCCGGCCAGGTGCACCAGATCGAGATGATCTGTTCGCCGCTGTCCTTGATCGTGGCTTCCTCGTAGTTGAACTCGTCCCTCCGTTCAGGCCGGCCGCGTTGCCGGCCCGTTCGCATCCGCGTCACGCCACTGCCATGAACCCCACCTACCCTGAGGCTACCATCGCGCCGGCCATGCTCCGTGCGGCGTCAGCGGCCGCTCGGCCGGGCGTTCACGAACTTTCCTTGCACTTATCGAGTCTTTGCTACACCTCCTTTACTTTCAGAACCTTAGGTGGAGATGGACATGGAAAGCACAACGGAATTGCTGGAAGGCGCCCTGGCGCCGTACAAGGTGGTTTTGGGGCCTGATCGTGCGGACGGCGGCAGGTTGCTGACCTTGACCAACGACGCGGGCGAACCGGTCCTCGAGCGCACACTGAGCCAGGGACAACTGAGCGACCGCTTCGCCCTCACCGACGTGGTGGACGGCATCCTGCGCGATCTCCTGCTCATCGAAGGGCGCATCGCGCCCGAGGTGATCGCCCATCTGCACGGCAGCGAGCGGGTGAAGAACTACGCCTTGCTGTGATACAGGCCTGCCCGACGACCGGTTGAACGATCGGGCTTTTTCGTCGGTCATTAGTTACACGGCACATGAAAACCTTACCGCTCCCAGGTTCATGTGCCGGCCGCTCAGCCCTCGTGGCTGGCGTTGAACCCCGAGCATCTCCCCCAAGGCTCGGGGTTTCTTTTTTTTCGGCGTATGGTCGCCGCTGCCGTGGACCGCTGGTCCAGCCCGAGGAACCCCTGGTTCGGGCGTCGCTTCTACTGCTTCGGACCGCGCGGTGCCGCTACAGCGCCTTGCCGCGTTTTCTTTTCCGAACAGGAGGACTTCATGAAGCCCAATCTTCGTCCGCTCGCCCAGCAGGTCATCGTCATCACCGGCGCGTCCAGCGGCATCGGTCTCGCCACCGCACGCGCCGCCGTCGCCAAGGGCGCCCGCCTGGTGCTGGTGGCCCGCAACGAACAGGCGCTGGAGCAGATCGCCGGCGAACTCGGCGGCAGCGCCCAGGTGGTCACCCTGGCCGCCGACGTCGGCGACCGCCAGGCCATGCAGCGGGTCGCCGACCTCGCCATCGAGAAGTTCGGCCGTTTCGATACCTGGGTGAACAACGCCGGCATCGCGGTGATCGGCAAGATCGAGGACGCCAGCGATGCCGACCACCGGCGTCTGTTCGAAACCAATTTCTGGGGCACCTACTACGGCTCCACCATCGCCGCCAAATACCTGCGCGAGCACGGCGGGGCGATCATCAACCTGGGCAGTTCCGAGTCGGCCGCGCCGATTCCGGTGCACGGCATGTACGCGGCTTCCAAGCACGCGGTTAAGGCCATGACCGATGTGTTACGGGTCGAACTGCGCAAGGATGCCGCGCCGGTATCGGTAACCCTGATCCGGCCGGCGGCCACCGACACGCTGTTCACTGACCACGCCCGGGATTACACGGCGAGCGCGCCGGTCTTGCCGCCGCCGCTGTATGCGCCGGAAGAGGTCGCCGAAGCGATCCTCCACGCGGCGGTTCATCCCACCCGCGACATCTACATTGGCGCTTCCAAGGCGTTCACCGTGATCGCGCAGAACTTTCCGCGTTTCTACGACTGGTTCAGCGAGAAGGTCATCTACGACCGTCTGCAGAACGGTCAACCGGACGCCAACTGGCAGGGCGCACTGCACGGCCCCAACGGCGGCCGCCTGACCGGTCGTGCCCGTGGCTACTATCCCGGGCGCGTGCTGCGCCACAGCCTCTACACACATGCCAGCCTGCACCCGGTCGCCACCGTGGCGATGCTCGGCCTCGGCGCCGTGGCCATCGGCGCGCTGCTCTGCGGCAAGGGTCGCGGCCGCTAAGCCGGTATCCGATGCGCCTCGCGCACGCTGCCAGGCTCCCGGTGGTGGTCGTGCCGCGAGGGCATTCGCGCTAGACTTGCCGGCTTCCATTCCGCCAGGAAGCCGTACATGGCCCTGCAAGCGACAACCTACAAAGTCGAAATAAACCTCACCGACCTCGACCGCTCGGTCTACGACACGGCACGCTTCACCGTCGCCCGTCATCCCTCGGAAACCGAGGAGCGCCTGGTGGTGCGGCTGATCGCCTATCTGCTGTGGTACGGCGAGCTGCTGTCCTTCGGCCGCGGGCTGTCCGACGTCGACGAGCCGGCGCTATGGGAAAAGAGCCTCGACGACCGGGTGCTGCACTGGATCGAAGTCGGCCAGCCGGATGCCGAGCGCATCACCTGGTGTTCGCGCCGCGCCGAGCGCTTCAGCCTGGTCGCCTACGGCAATCTGCGCGTGTGGCAGAGCAAGGTGCTCGACGGCGTCAGGAGCCTGAAGAACATCAACGTCGTTGCCGTCCCGCAGGAAGCGCTGGAAACCGTGGCGCGCGACCTGCCGCGTTCGATCAACTGGGCGGTGATGATCAGCGAAGGGACGCTGTTCATCACCGACGAGAACGGCCAGCACGAGTTGCAGCTGGAATGGCTGGCCGGCGAGCGTTGAGCGGGGTCGCTGGTGTCGCGATGGCGGGCCATCAGGGTTTCCAATGAACGTTGACCCCCTTCGGGGGCGTGCTCAGGCTGTCGATTCGCTCAAGAAGGAACCTCCCATGTCCACACTGAATCCCAGCGCCGAGCAATTCGCCGAGTTTGCCCGCAGCATGCCCTCTGCCCAACCCATCCTGATGCTCAACCTGCTGCGTTACCGGGAGCAGGCCGATTACCCGGCCGCCAGCGGCGAGAGCCCCTGTAGCGGGCGCAAGGCCTACGCCCGCTACAGCCGTACCGCGCTCGCCAAGGTGCAGGGCGTCGGCGGCAGCGTGGAAATCCTGGCGCAGGCCCACGCCACGCTGATCGGGCCGCCCGGCGAGTGCTGGGACGAGGTACTGCTGGTGCGTTATCCGAGCAAGGAGGCGTTCCTCGGCATGCTCGCCGATACCGAATACCAGGCGGCGACCGTGCATCGCAGCGCGGCCCTGGCCGATTCGCGGCTGATCGGCTGTAGTACCTCCGGTTGAGGGTGCGCGGATCATCCGCCGCCTTCCTTCATCTTTTCGTTTCGGTAGACCTGAGTCCCATGCGCATCGAACCCCGCCCGTTACCGGAAATCCTGCCCGACCTCGGTGAGCTGCCGCCGCTGCTGCGCCGCCTGTATGCCGCGCGCGGCGTGCGCTCCGCGGCGGAGCTGGACAAGGGTCTGGCACGCCTGATTCCGTACGGGCAGTTGAAAGGTATCGAGCGCGCCGTCGAGCTGCTGGTGGTCGCCCTGGAGCGGCGCCAGCGGATTCTCTTCGTCGGCGACTTCGACGCCGATGGCGCCACCGCCAGCGCGGTGGGCGTGCTGGGCTTGCGTTTGCTTGGCGCTGGCCACGTCGACTACCTGGTGCCCAATCGCTTCGACTACGGCTACGGGCTGACCCCGGAGATCGTCGCCGTGGCGCTGCAGCGCAGCCCCGATCTGCTGGTGACCGTGGACAACGGCATCTCCAGCGTCGAGGGCGTGGCAGCGGCGAAGGCGGCCGGGCTCGGCGTGGTGATCACCGACCACCACCTGCCGGGCCAGGAACTGCCGGCGGCGGACGCCATCGTCAACCCCAACCAGCCCGAGTGCAGCTTCCCGAGCAAGTGCATCGCCGGCGTCGGGGTGATCTTCTACGTACTGCTGGCGCTGCGCGCCAAATTGCGCGAGAGCGGCTGGTTCGCCCGCCAGTCCCTGGCCGAGCCCAATCTCGCCGAGCTGCTCGACCTGGTGGCGCTGGGCAGCGTCGCCGACGTGGTGCCGCTGGACGCCAACAACCGCATCCTGGTCCACCAGGGCCTCGCGCGCATCCGCGCTGGTCGCGCCAGGCCCGGGTTGCGGGCGATCCTGGAGGTCGCCGGACGCGACGCGCGCAAGATCACCTCCACCGACTTGGGCTTCATCATCGGTCCGCGCCTGAATGCGGCGGGGCGGCTGGACGACATGAGCCTGGGCATCGAATGCCTGCTCTGCGACGACGAAGCGCTGGCCCGCGACATGGCGGTGCAGCTCGACCAGCTCAACCAGGACCGCAAGTCCATCGAGCAGGGCATGCAGCGCGAAGCCCTGGCGCAGCTCAAGGACCTGGCGCTGGACGACCTGCCGTTCGGCCTCTGCCTGTTCGATGCGGACTGGCACCAGGGCGTGATCGGCATCCTCGCCTCGCGCCTGAAGGAGCGTTACCACCGCCCGGCGATCGCCTTCGCCGACGCCGGCGACGGCCTGCTCAAGGGCTCGGCGCGCTCGGTGCAGGGCTTCCACATCCGCGATGCGCTGGACGCCGTGGCGGCGCGCCATCCGGGGCTGATCAGCAAGTTCGGCGGGCACGCCATGGCGGCCGGACTGTCGTTACCGCGGGCCAACCTTGGCGCCTTCGCCGCGGCCTTCGACGCCGAGGTGCGCAAGCAGCTGGACGAAGACGACCTGACCGGGCGGATGCTCTCCGACGGCCAGCTGGGCATCGAGGAATTCCACCTAGAGCTGGCCAAGGCGTTGCGCCAGGCCGGGCCCTGGGGCCAGCAGTTCCCCGAGCCGATGTTCCATGGCGTGTTCCAGGTGGTGCAGCAGCGCATCGTCGGCGAGAAGCACCTCAAGCTGGTGCTGAAGACCGAATGCGGCGGTCGCACCCTGGACGGCATCGCCTTCAACGTCGACAGCGAGCTCTTGGCCAACCCCAGGCTGGGCTGGGTCGACGTGGCCTACAAGCTCGACGTCAACGAGTTCCGCGGCCAGGAAAGCGTGCAACTGCTGGTGGCCCACCTCGCGCCACGCTGAGGCGGCCCGTCAGGCGTGGCGGGTGGCTGCGAAGCGACCCAGCAGGCTGTGCCTAACGATTACCACCAGCAGGGTGACGAACACCGACAGGCACACCGAGCTGAGCCGGTAGATGCCGTGGGTCGGCGTCAGGTACTTGCCGAGGACGATGGCCAGCGTGGTGAGGGCACCGAAGCCCTGGCCCGGCATGCCGCTCTCCAGCCTGTGGATGGGCGCGCAGTGCATCGCCGCGATCCACAGCAGGACCGCCACGAACGGCAGGATTTCGTAGTGATCGTGGAGCACCACTTGCAGCGCCATCAGGCAGCGCGCAGGGTGCCCAGCGCCCGCACCCGGCCGGCGAAGCGCACGCCGTTCCAGTGCCCCGGGAACGGCACCAGGATCGAGGCGATCTGCGCCATCAGCGCGAAGCGGAACACGAAAAGCCCGAACACAGGCGGGACATCGGTGTCGGAAGGCTGCCGAAGAGGCCCTGGATCAGCAGCCTGTCGACGCTGACCGCGCCGAGCAGCCGAAAAACTGGCTGATCGCGTGGGGCCGCGCGGCAGCATCGGCTAGCCGCCGAAGCGGCGCCGTAGTCCCGGCATCAGCATGCGGGCAGCGCACCGCGCGGGCGAAGCGTGGGTCGGGGCTCATGGCGCAGGTCCTCGGCGAGGCGGGCAGCGCCGCAAAAGGAGGCAGGCAAACGGCGAATTTTGCCGGCGGAGGACGCGGGCGATTGGCGGCGTTTCGCCAATAAACCGTTTCGCCCGCGTGACGATGGATGCCTCGAGCCCTGATTCGAAGAACCCGGCCTAAGCTAAGGGGGTCGATAACAACAATGTCGCCATTGGGAGTTCCGCCATGAGTCATCTCTTCGAACCCTTGCAGCTACGCCAGCTCAGCCTGCCCAACCGCATCGCCGTGTCGCCCATGTGCCAATACTCGGCGAAGGAGGGTATGGCCAACGACTGGCATCTGGTGCACCTGGGCAGCCGCGCCGTGGGCGGCGCCGGCCTGGTGTTGATCGAGGCCACCGCGGTGACCGCCGAGGGCCGCATCACCCCAGAGGATCTGGGCATCTGGTCCGACGAGCACATCGAACCCTTGCAGCGCATCACCCGTTTCATCGAGTCCCAGGGCGCCTTCGCCGGCATCCAGCTGGCCCATGCCGGGCGCAAGGCGAGCACCTGGGCCCCGTGGCTGAACAAGCACGGCAGCGTGCCGGTGGCGGCCGGAGGCTGGGCGCCGAGCGGGCCCTCGGCGATCGCCTTCAGCCCCGAGCACGCGGTGCCGGCGGCACTCGACGAGGCGCAGATCGGTGAGGTGATCCAGGCCTTCGTGCGCGCCGCCGAACGCGCGCTGGCGGCCGGTTTCAAGGTGGTCGAGGTACACGCGGCGCATGGCTACCTGCTGCATCAGTTCCTCTCGCCGCTCTCCAACCAGCGTCGCGACGGCTACGGCGGCTCGTTCGAGAATCGCATTCGCCTGCTCCTGCAGGTGACCGAGTCGGTGCGCGAAGTCTGGCCGCAGGAGTTGCCGCTGTTCGTCCGCGTCTCGGCCACCGACTGGGTGCAGGACGGCTGGAACCCTGACGAAACGGTGGAGCTGGCGCGGCGCCTGAAACCCCTGGGGGTCGACCTGGTCGATGTGTCTTCCGGCGGCACCGCGGCGAACGCGGAGATTCCCACCGGGCCGGGCTATCAGACCGAGTTCGCCGAACGCGTGCGCAAGGAGGCCGGCATCGCCAGCGGCACGGTGGGGATGATCACCGAGGCGGTGCAGGCCGAACACATCCTGCGCACCGGCCAGGCCGACCTGATCCTGCTTGCCCGCGAACTGCTGCGCGATCCGTACTGGCCGCTGCACGCCGCGGAATACCTCAACGAGCGTTCGCAGCCCTGGCCGGCGCAGTACCTGCGCGCCGCGCACCGCGACACGCCGATGCGCAAACCGGTCTGAGCGCCAGCGCAGCCGCAGCCCGCGAACCCGTCGCCGGGTTCACACTTCAGCGGTTCTCCGCTGCGCGGACGCGGCTCTTGGTCGAAACAGACATGAAAGGCCCCGCCGGGCGAAACCGGCGGGGCTTTTTCGTGATCGGGTCAGAGCGGCGTCAGTTCGTTGAGCACGGTCTTCAGCGCGACGCGGGTATCGTCGAGCTGGACGATCGAGGCCTGTTGCGCGGCGAGGGCGTCGCGGTTCTTGATCGCGGTGAGGATCGCCTTGTGGCGGGGCAGGGTGAGGGCCTGCAGGTTGGGGCGGTGACTGGAGAATTTGATCGACTCGCGCAGGGCGATCGAGAGCATGTTGCTCAGGTACACCAGCAGGTCGTTGTGCGTGGCTTCGGCGATGCGGCGGTGGAAGTCGAGGTCCGGCTGGAGCATTTCCGCGCGGCTGGTGGCGGCTTCCATGCGCGTATAGGCCTCCTCGATGGCGGCGATGTCCTCGGCCGTGGCGGTGCTCGCCGCCATCGCGCAGACCGCCGGTTCGATGATGCAGCGCACCCCGACCAGGGTACTGAAGAACTCGCTTTGCGGGGTACTTTCGACCAGCCAGTAGAGCACGTCGGGGTCGAGCATGTGCCAGTCGCGACGCGGCTTCACCAGGGTGCCGACGCGCGGCTTGGAGGCTACCAGCCCCTTCGCCACCAGCACGCGGATCGCCTCGCGTACCACCGGCCGGCTGACCGCGTACTCCTCGCAGAGCACGGCTTCCTGGGGCAGTTTCTCGTCCGGCTTAAGCTGGCCGGAGACGATCCGCATACCCAGTTCCTGAACGATGTTGGCGTGGCGGCTCTTGCGGGGTTTTGGTTGTTTGTAATCCATGGGGGCGCTTGGCGTCCGACCTGACTTGAGCGCGACAGCATAGCATCGGCAGGCTTTCGCCAGGCCGTCGCCCGCCGTTGCGGCGGGCGTTTCGCCGCTTCAGTGCGAGTGGCGCGGCACCTCGGAGCCACGGCAGCCGACCAGGAAGTCGAAGTCGCAGCCTTCGTCGGCCTGCAACACGTGGTCGATGTACAGCCGGCGATAGCCGCCGTCCCAGAGCAGCGGCGCCGGCGGCGGAATATCGGCCAGGCGCGCCTGCAGTTCCTCGTCGCTGATGTCCAGGTGCAGGCGCCCGGCGTAGGCGTCCAGCTCGATCATGTCGCCGTTGCGCACCGCGGCCAGCGGGCCGCCCGCGGCCGCTTCCGGGGCCACGTGAAGCACCACGGTACCGTAGGCGGTGCCGCTCATGCGCGCGTCGGAGATGCGCACCATGTCGGTGATGCCCTTGGCCAGCACCTTCGGCGGCAGGCCCATGTTGCCGACCTCGGCCATGCCCGGATAACCCTTGGGCCCGGCGTTCTTGAGCACCAGCACGCAGGTTTCGTCGACATCCAGCTCCGGGTCGGCGATGCGCGCCTTGTAGTCGTCGAAGTTCTCGAAGACCACCGCGCGACCGCGGTGTCGCATCAGTTCGGCGGTGGCCGCGGAGGGCTTGAGCACCGCGCCCTTGGGCGCCAGGTTGCCGCGCAGCACGCAGATGCCGCCGTCGGCGCGGATCGGGTTGTCCAGCGTGCGGATCACCTCGTTCTCGCCGTAGATCGGCGCTTCGCGGCAGTTTTCCCACAGCGAGCGGCCGTTCACCGTCAGCGCATCCGGGTTCGGCAGGATGCCGCCTTCGCCCATCCGCCGGATCACCGCCGGCAGGCCGCCGTCGTAGTAGAACTCCTCCATCAGGAAGCGCCCGGACGGCTGCAGGTCGACGATGGTCGGCGTGCCGCGACCGACGCGGGTCCAGTCGTCCAGTTCGAGGTCGACGCCCATGCGCCCGGCGATGGCCTTGAGGTGGATGACCGCGTTGGTCGAGCCGCCGATGGCGGCGTTGACCTTGATCGCGTTCTCGAAGGCTTCCTTGGTCAGCACCTTCGACAGGCGCAGGTCTTCCCACACCATGTCGACGATGCGCATGCCGGAGAGGTGCGCGAGCACATAGCGGCGCGAGTCCACCGCCGGGATCGCCGCGTTGTGCGGCAGCGAGGTGCCCAGCGCTTCGGCCATGCAGGCCATGGTCGAGGCCGTGCCCATGGTGTTGCAGGTGCCGGCGGAGCGGGACATGCCGGCTTCCGCGGAGAGGAATTCGTTGAGATCGATCAGCCCGGCCTTATAGGACTCGTGCATCTGCCAGACGATGGTGCCGGCGCCGATGTCGCGACCCTTGTGCTTGCCGTTGAGCATCGGCCCGCCAGTGACCACGATGGCCGGCACGTCGCAGCTCGCGGCGCCCATCAGCAGGGCGGGGGTGGTCTTGTCGCAGCCGGTGAGCAGCACCACGGCGTCCACCGGATTGCCGCGGATTGCTTCCTCGACGTCCATGCTGGCCAGGTTGCGGGTGAGCATGGCGGTGGGACGCAGGTTGGATTCGCCGCTGGAGAACACCGGGAATTCGACCGGGAAGCCGCCGGCTTCGAGAACGCCCTTCTTCACGTGCTCGGCGATCTTGCGGAAATGCGCGTTGCACGGGGTCAGTTCGGACCAGGTATTGCAGATGCCGATGATCGGCTTGCCCTGGAACTCGTGGTCCGGAATGCCCTGGTTCTTCATCCAGCTGCGGTACATGAAGCCGTTCTTGTCGGTGGTGCCGAACCAGGAGGCGGAGCGCAGCGGGCGTTTTTGCTCGGTCATGGGGTTCTCTCTTGTTTTGTATTACTAATTTCGATGAGTGAGCCAAAAGTAGTCCTTTCAAAGCGCATTTGGAAGGCTTGTTAGGCAAATAGTAATACTATATAGTCGGTTCAACGTGAGAGGACGCCCCTTCGAGACGCCGTGCCTACTCGCGTGCTGGTCCATACAAAAACAAATGGAGACCGCCACACATGAGCCCCGAGCAGCGGCTGATACGCCTCATCACCCTGAAACTGATCCCTTTCCTGATCCTCCTCTATCTGGTCGCCTACATCGATCGCTCGGCGGTTGGCTTCGCCAAGCTGCATATGGGCGCCGACGTCGGCATCGGCGATGCCGCCTACGGCCTGGGCGCGGGTCTGTTCTTCATCGGCTATTTCATCTTCGAAGTACCCAGCAACCTGCTGCTCGACCGCTTCGGGGCGCGACGCTGGTTCGCGCGCATCCTCATCACCTGGGGCGCGATCACCATGGGCATGGCGTTCATCCAGGGGCCGACCAGCTTCTATGTGATGCGCTTCCTGCTCGGTGCGGCCGAGGCCGGGTTCTTCCCCGGCGTGCTCTACTTCATCACCCAGTGGTACCCGGTTCGCCATCGCGGCAAGATCATCGGCTTCTTCATCCTGTCGCAGCCGATCGCGATGATGATCACCGGTCCGCTGGCGGGCGCGCTGCTGGGCATGGATGGCCTCTCCGGCCTGCACGGCTGGCAGTGGCTGTTCCTGATGATCGGCGCCCCGGCGGTGCTGCTCGCCTGGCCGACCCTGCGCTTCCTGCCGGACAACCTGCACAAGGTGAAATGGCTCTCGGCGCAGGAGAAGACCTGGCTCGCCGGCGAACTGGAGAAGGACAAGCAGGAGTACGGCCAGACCCGCCACGGCAACCCGCTGCATGCCCTGAAGGACAAGCGCGTCCTGCTGCTGGCGCTGTTCTACCTGCCGGTTACGCTGAGCATCTACGGCCTCGGCCTGTGGCTGCCGACCATCCTCAAGCAGTTCGGCGGCAGCGACCTGACCACCGGTTTCCTCTCGGCGATTCCCTACGTGTTCGGCATCGTCGGCCTGCTCATCGTGCCGCGCAGTTCGGACCGGCTGAACGACCGCTATGGCCACCTCGCCGTGCTCTACGCCCTGGCCGCCTGCTCGATGTTCCTCAGCGCCTGGCTCAGCGCGCCGGCGCTGCAACTGATGGCGCTGTCGCTGGTCGCGTTCTGCCTGTTCTCCACCACCGCGCTGTTCTGGACCCTGCCGGGGCGCTTCTTCACCGGCGCCAGCGCGGCGGCGGCCATCGCCCTGATCAACTCGGTGGGCAACCTCGGCGGCTACATCGGCCCGTTCGGCATCGGCGCGTTGAAGGAATACACCGGCAACCTGGCGTCCGGCCTGTACTTCCTCACGGCCGTGCTGTGCTTCGGCCTGCTGCTGACCTGGGTGGTCTACCAGCGCCTGGAGCGTCGCCACGCGCAGCAGCAGGTTTCCATGGGCAACGCCTGAGCGCTGCCGACCCCGACAATGACAGATAGAAAGTGAGGATTGCGATGCGCTTGATTCAGTTCGAACTGGCCGGCGGCGAGCGCCGGGTTGGCCTGGTGGATGGCGGCCTGGTGCGCGAAGTGCTGGGCGCCAACAGCGTGCGGGAACTGGCGCTGGCCGCCATCGAGGCCGGCCAGAGCCTCGCCCAGCGGGTCGACGTGCAGGGGCTCGGCGAGGCGCACGACTATTCGGCATTGCTCGGCCAGGACCGCGTGCTGCCGCCGCTGGACCATCCGGACCCGGCGCACTGCCTGGTCAGCGGCACCGGCCTGACTCACCTGGGCAGCGCCTCCGCGCGGGACAAGATGCACCAGCAGGCCGGCGTCGACGAAGCCACCCTGACCGACACCATGCGCATCTTCAAGTGGGGCGTCGAAGGCGGCAAGCCGGCCGCCGGGCAAGTCGGCGCGCAGCCGGAATGGTTCTACAAGGGCGACGGCAGCATCGTCGTGCGCCCGGGCGCCGCGCTGCCGCGTCCGCCGTTCGCCGAGGACGGTGGCGAGGAACCGGAACTCACCGGGCTCTACGTCATCGGCCATGACGGCAAGCCGTATCGCCTGGGCTTCGCCCTCGGCAACGAGTATTCCGACCACGTCATGGAGCGACGCAACTACCTGTACCTGGCGCACTCCAAGCTGCGCTTCTGCGCCTTCGGCCCGGAGCTGCGCCTTGGCGAGCTGCCCCGGCACCTGTCGGGTTTCAGCCGCATCCGACGCAACGGCGAGGTGCTCTGGGAGAAGGAGTTCCTCTCCGGCGAGGACAACATGTGCCATAGCCTGGAGAACCTCGAGTACCACCACTTCAAGTACGCGCAGTTCCTCCGGCCGGGCGACGTGCACGTGCATTTCTTCGGCACCGCGACGCTGTCGTTCGCCGATGGCGTGCGTGCCGAGCCGGGTGACCGCTTCGAGATCGGCCTGCCGGAATTCGGCGAGCCGCTGGTCAACGGCATCGCGCCGACCGCCGCCGAACTGCCTGCCGGCGGGGTGGGCAAGCTCTAGGCACTTTTCCCAGTGATGCCGGCGCCGCCGGCGATCCATCCAGACCCGCGAGTCGAGGAGACCCCCATGCAGATACTCGGACAGAACTACATCAACGGCGCGCGCAGCGCCCTGGGCGACGTCGTCGTGCGCAGCATCGACGCGACCACAGGCGAGAAGCTGCCCTACGATTTCCACCAGGCGACGCTTGGCGAGGTCGATGCGGCCGCCGCAGCCGCCGCAGCCGCCTATCCGACCTACCGCACGCTGTCGGCGGCCAGGCGCGCCGACTTCCTCGACGCCATCGCCGCCGAGATCGACGCGCTGGGCGATGACTTCGTCGCCCTGGTCTGCCAGGAAACCGCGCTGCCGGCCGGGCGTATCCAGGGCGAGCGTGGCCGCACCAGCGGGCAGATGCGCCTGTTCGCCCAGGTGCTGCGGCGTGGCGATTTCTACGGCGCGCGCATCGATCGCGCGCTGCCGGAGCGCCAGCCCATGCCGCGCCCGGACCTGCGCCAGTACCGCATCGGCCTCGGTCCGGTCGCCGTGTTCGGCGCCTCGAACTTCCCGCTGGCGTTCTCTACCGCCGGCGGCGACACCGCCGCTGCGCTGGCCGCCGGTTGCCCGGTGGTGTTCAAGGCCCACAGCGGGCACATGGCCACGGCCGAGTGCGTCGCCGACGCCATCGTGCGCGCGGCCGAGAAAACCGGCATGCCCAAGGGCGTGTTCAACATGATCTACGGCGGTGGCGTGGGCGAGGCGCTGGTCAAGCACCCGGCGATCCAGGCGGTTGGCTTCACCGGCTCGCTGCGCGGCGGTCGCGCGCTGTGCGACATGGCCGCGGCACGTCCGCAGCCGATCCCGGTGTTCGCCGAGATGAGCAGCATCAACCCGATGCTCCTACTGCCCGAGGCGATCAGGACCCGTGGCGAGCAGATCGCCGCCGAACTGACCGGCTCCGTGGTCCTCGGCGCCGGGCAGTTCTGCACCAACCCCGGCCTGGTGATCGGCATCAGGTCGGCGGAATTCAGTGCCTTCCTCGAACGCTTCGCCGCATTGATGGGCGACCAGCCGGCGCAGACCATGCTCAATCCGGGCGGCCTGAAGAGCTACTGCCACGGCCTGAACAACCTGCACCGGCATCCGGGCATCAGCCACCTGGCCGGCGCGAAACAGGAAGGCAATCAGGCCCGGCCGCAGCTGTTCAAGGCCGACGTCAGCCTGCTGCTCGACGGCGACGAACTGCTCCAGGAAGAGGTCTTCGGGCCGACCACCATCGTCGTCGAAGTGGCCGACAAGGCCGAGCTGATCCAGGCGCTGCACGGCCTGCACGGCCAGCTCACCGCGACCCTGATCGCCGAGCCGGCGGACCTGGACGCCTACGGCGACCTGCTGGCGCTGCTGGAACAGAAGGCCGGGCGCCTGCTGCTCAACGGTTACCCGACCGGCGTGGAAGTCTGCGATTCGATGGTCCACGGCGGCCCGTACCCGGCGACCTCGGATGCTCGCGGCACTTCCGTCGGCACCCTGGCCATCGACCGCTTCCTGCGCCCGGTGTGCTACCAGAACTACCCGGACGCCTTCCTTCCCGAGGCGCTGCAAAACGCCAACCCGCTGAACATCCAGCGGCTGGTGGACGGCACGCCGAGCCGCGAGGCGCTGTAGGCCATCAATCGACCCGAGGGTGGGGCGGGCGGCGCTCCACCCTCAATGCACCGACTTATCGGTGGGCTGAAGCCCACCCTACGGCTGATCTTCAGCCCTGCGACGTGAACCAATCGCCTCCGACAGCCCCGCCGTAGGCCATTACAAGAACAACAACGAGGGTCAACCATGAATACCAGCACGCTGGCCGCGGACGCGGCTGCCCAGGAATCCCTGGAAAACCGCATCTACCGCAAGGTGAACTGGCGGATTGTTCCGCTGTTCATCCTCTGTTTCCTCTTCGCCTACCTGGACCGGGTCAACATCAGCTTCGCCAAGTTGCAGATGCAGAGCGACCTCGGCTTCAGCGACACCGTCTACGGTCTGGGCGCGAGCCTGTTCTTCGTTGGCTATTTCCTTTTCGAGGTGCCGAGCAACATGCTCCTGCACCGCATCGGCGCCCGCGTCTGGATCGCGCGGATCATGATCTCCTGGGGCCTGGCCTCGGCGGCGATGATGTTCGTCAGCAACGAGACCTGGTTCTACGTGCTGCGCTTCCTGATCGGCGTGATGGAGGCCGGCTTCGTTCCTGGCGTGCTGTATTTCTTCACCCAGTGGTATCCCGGCAACCGCCGTGCGCGGATCAACTCCTACTTCAAGAGCTCGATCTGCCTGTGCGGCATCATCGGCGGACCGCTGGCGGGGTTCATCCTCGGCCATTTCGACGGCGTCGGCGGCATGGCCGGCTGGAAATGGCTGTTCCTTCTCGAAGGCCTGCCGTCGGTGCTGCTGGGCCTGGTGGTGCTCTGGCTGGTGGCCGATCGCATCGAGGATGCGCGCTGGCTGAGCCGCGAGGAGAAGGACTTCCTGGCGGGCTGCATGGCCCGTGACGTGCAGCCCGAAGGGTCGCAGTCGCTGCGTTCGATCCTCAAGGAACCGGCGACCCTGGCGCTGTCGGGCATCTACCTGTGCCTGGTGATGGCGCTGACCGGGCTGCTGTTCTGGATGCCGCAACTGATCCGCAACGCCGGGGTCGACGACACCATGCGCATCGGTCTGCTGACCATGATCCCCTACATCGTCGCGGTGATCGGCAACCTGCTCATCGGCCGCAGTTCCGACATGCGCGGCGAGCGCCGCTGGCACATGGCGTTCTGCGCGGCGATGACCGCCTGCGGCTACCTGGTCTGCGCGCTGTTCTATGGACAGATCGCCCTGCTGATGCTGGGCATGTCCCTGATCATGACCGGCATCATCGCCTGGATGCCGATCTTCTGGACCATCCCGCCGCGCTATCTCAGCGGGCTGGCGGCCGCTGCCGGTATCGCCCTGATCAACTCCCTGGGGCAGCTGGGGGGTATCGTCGGTCCGTTCATGGTTGGTAAGGTCCGGGATCTGTCGGGCAGCTCGTCGCTGGCGTTGTTCATGCTGGCGGGCGCCTGCCTGTTGGCCACCGCGCTGATCATCTGGGCGGTGCCTTCACGCTTCTATGCCAAGGAAGTACCGGCCGACAGCTGACTGAATCCGGCGGCGTCCGCGCCGCCGTCGAACGAGGACATTCCGTGAAGAAGAAAGTACTGGTATTCAGCCGCGCCTCATCCGCCGAGGTGATGGCCGACCTGCGCGAACGTTACGATCTGAGCGTCTTCCTCGACCCGCTGGGCGCCGACCGGGAGGCGTTCGTCGCCGCCCTGGCCGACGCCGACGGGCTGATCGGCGCCGGCAGCAAGCTCGACGAGTCGGTGCTGCAGCACGCGCCGAAGCTGCAGGTGATCTCGACCATTTCCGCCGGTTACGACAACTACGACGTGGCCTACCTGAAACGGCGCGGCATCCGCCTGACCAATACCCCGGACGCGGTGACCGAAACCACCGCCGACACCGGCTTCATGCTGCTGATGATGACCGCACGACGCGCCGTCGAGCTGGCCACGCTGGTCCGGGACGGGGAGTGGAAGGCGAGCATCGGGGAGGCGCATTTCGGCGTCGACGTGCACGGCAAGCGCCTCGGCATCATCGGCCTGGGGCGCATCGGCGCCGCCGTGGCGCGGCGTGCGCATTTCGGCTTCGGCATGTCGATCCTCTACAGCGGCCACAGCGACAAGCCGCAGTACGAGGAAGAGTTCGGCGCGCGGCGGCTGCCGATGGACGCGCTGCTCGGCGAGGCCGACTTCGTCTGCGTCTGCGTGCCGCTCTCGGCGCAAACCCATCACCTGATCGGCGAGCGCGAGTTCGCGCTGCTGCGCAAGGACGCGATCTTCATCAACATCGCCCGTGGCCCGGTGGTGGACGAAACCGCGCTGGTCGCCGCGCTCAAGGCCGGAAAATTCCGTGGCGCCGGCCTCGACGTGTTCGAGAAGGAGCCGCTGCCGGGCGACTCGCCGCTGCTGGCACTACCCAACCTGGTGGCGCTGCCGCACATCGGCTCGGCCACCCACGAGGCACGCGAGCTGATGGCGCGCACCGCGGCGGACAACCTGATCGCCGTGCTCGACGGCCGCGAGCCGGCTTACCCGGTCGAGCTCTGACCGGCGCGGATTTACCCAGGCCTTACCTAGCACTGACAGCAGCGTACCTGCGACCGCGAGATAATTCGCCGGCGCACGGTGCGCTTGCGTTCGTTCAGGAGGTGCCAGATGTCTTCCACTCTGATGCGTGCCGGTCTTGTCGGCCTGCTGTCGTTGCTGCTCGCCGTGCCGGTGTTCGCCGGCCCACCCGGCCCGCCGGGGCACGGCGGTCCCGGAGGTCCGGGCGGGCCAGGCGGCGAACGCTATTACCCGCCAGGGCCGCGCCACGGTCATGGCCTGCCCGGCGCGGCACGGGAAATCTGGATCGGCAGCACGCTGTACTTCCTTGCCGCCGGCTCCTATTACCTGTGGGATGCGCCGCGCGAGCAGTACGTGGTGGTCAACCCGCCACCGGTGGTCCAGGCGGTGCCGGTAGGCAACTACGAGGTGATCGCCTATCCGGCGCAGGGCCAGAGCGCCGACCAGCAGGCCCGCGATCGCTACGAGTGCCACGGCTGGGCGGTATCGCAGAGCGGTTTCGATCCGGCCGCCGCGCAGTACGCCCCGCCGCCCGATATGGCAGACATCTACCGGCGAGCGCTGGGCGCCTGCCTGGCCGGCCGCGGCTATAGCATCAACTGAGGCGTCGCCAGGCCCGCGTTCGGCGGGCCCGGCATTGGTTGTCTAAAGCGTTTCCACCGCCTTCACGGCGGGCGGATCGTTCTTCGCCCGGCTGGAAAGCACGATGGCGGCGATGATCAGCACGCCCCCCATCAGCATGCGGAAGGTCGGTTGCTCGCTGAACAGCCACCAGGCGAAGGCGATGCCATAGACCGGCTCGAGGGCGAACACCAGCGCCGCCGAGCGTGCATTCAGCACGTGCAGCGCGGAGACGAACAGGCTGTGCGCGACACCCGTGCAGAACGCCCCGAGCATGAACAGCCACAGCCAGTCCATCGCACGTACCTCGAGCAGGTCGCGCCAGGCGAACGGCAGCAGGCAGAGCAGGATCGCGGCGTTCTGGCAGAGCGCCGCCTGCATCGGGTTGAGGCCGCGGACGGTGGCGCGGTTGGCCAGCGTCAACAGGGCGAACAGCAGGCCCGAGGAAACGGCCCAGAGCAGCCCGCTGGTGGAACTGCTGGCGAGGTCGAAGTGCGGCGTGACCAGCACCAGGCCAAGGCTGACCAGGCCCACCAGGGTCCATTCGCGGCGCTGGATGCGTTCGCGAAACAGCAAACTCTCCAGTAGCACGGTGAAGGCCGGGAAGCTGGCGAACCCCAGGGTGGCGATGGCCACGCCGGAAATCTTCACCGCGTAGAAGAACGTCAGCCAGTGGCCGCCGAGCAGCAGTCCGCTGCCGGCGAGCATCGCCAGGCGGCGCCGGTCGATCGACGATTCACCGGAGCGCAGGCGGCTGAACGGAATCAGCGCGGCCACGGCGAACAGCGAGCGGCCGACGACGATGGCCAGAGGGGCGGCCAGCGCCAGCTTGCCGAAGATGCCGCTGAGACCGAAGGCCAGCGCGCCGATATGCAGGCCGATGAGGGCGCGACGCGGCGTCATGCGAGGCGCGCGCCGTTGGCCAGCGGCTTGTCGAAACCGGCCAGGACCACCTTGCCGTCGGCATCGTAGACCCCGGTTACCAGTACCTCCGAGCGCACGCCGGCGATCCGCTTCGGCTCGAAGTTGCACACGCAGAGCACCTGGCGACCGGGCAGGTCTTCGGCGGCGTAGTGCGCGGTGATCTGCGCGCTGGAGGTCTTCACGCCCAGCTCGCCCAAGTCGACCTCCAGCACGTAGGCGGGTTTGTTGGCCTTCTCGTTGAGACGGGCGGAAAGCAGGGTGCCGACGCGCAGTTCCACGCGTTGGAAATCCTCCCAGGTGATGCTGGACATGCTGATCCTCGGTGCTCGGAGCCGGCTCGATGGCCGGGGAGACTCGATTCTACGGGGCGGCAGGCGCGGCCGTCTTTCGCGCTACTCGCCGGTTTTGTCGCGCAGCTCGCGGCGCAGCGCCCGTGGCGAGCGACCGAACTCGCGCACCATGGCGGCGGTGAAGGCGCTCTGCGAGGCATAACCGACGCAGGTGGCGATCTCGCCGATGGCGCGGGTGCTGTTCAGCAGCAGTTCGCGGCCCAGGTCCAGGCGCCGCTGGCGAACGAAATCCATCGGCGTCTGCCCGGTTTCTTCGAGAAAGCGCAGATGGAAACGCGCGGCGGAAAGCCCCGCCAGGCGCGCCAGGTCGGCGACCTGCAATGGCCGCGCGGCATTGCGCTCGACGTAGGCGCGCAGGGCGTCCAGCGGCAGGCGCTGGCTGCGTGCATCGGCGGGAGCGGCACTGGCGAGGCTGGCGAGCAGCAGCGCGGCGCCCTGTTCGGCGATCACCGCGTCGTTGATCGGGCTCGCCGCCAGCCAGCCGACCAGCTGGCTCTGCTGCGCATTCAGTTGCAGCGCGCCGGGACGTTCGAGAATCCGCTCGCAGGTGTCGGCGTGCACGCCCAGCCGGCTGCGCAGCCAGTCGCGGGGCGGCACGTCGAGCACCAGGCAACGGCTGCCATGCGGGCTGCCGCAGGCGTGGTGTTCGTCCTCGGGCACCACCGCGAGGGTCTGCTGGATCACCTGGCTGCCGCGCCCGGCAACCTCGAAATCCAGGCGCCCGGACAGGCCGAACACCAGCTGCGCGTGGGCATGGCTGTGGGCGACCAGTTCGTGGCTGTAGTGGCGCAGGGTCAGGATCGACGGCATCGCGGCTTCCTCGGCGGATCGCCGCAGTCTACCCAGAACGGCCGTTGAGGTGGAAAAGGAAAGGCGGTTAGAGAATTACCTTGTCCTTGAGCTTCTCGGCCGCCTGTTGCAGCGCCTCCACCACACGGTCCTTGTCGAAGTTCTGGATGCCGTTGGTGTCGAGGTACATGGAGAAGCCGGGCAATTCGTGTTCGACGTAGCTGGAACTGGCGCCAAGGTCGCGGCGGAAGTCGACCACCTGGTAGATCTGCACCGGACGGCTGAAACCCTTCACGGTGATCTGGCCCTTGTCGCGGCACATGATCACGTCCTTCACCAGCGAATAGGTCTCGTGGGAAATCAGGATCTCGCCGGCTTCGCTGGCGCTTTCCAGGCGGCTGGCGAGGTTCACTTCGCGGCCGATGATGGTGTAGTCCATGCGTGTGTCGGCGCCGAAGTTGCCCACCGTGCAGTAGCCGGTGTTCAGGCCCATGCGGATTTCCAGCGGCTTGGTAATGCCCTGGGCGCGCCACTGCTGGCGCAGCACCTTCATGTGCTTGCGCATGGCGATGGCCATCGACACGGCGGCCAGCGCATCCTTTTTCGCGCCCTGGGTCGCCGGGTCGCCGAAGAACACCATCACGCTGTCGCCGACGAACTTGTCGATGGTGCCGCCGTGCTTCAGGGCGATCTTCGACATCTCGTTGAGGTAGGTGTTGAGCAGGTCGGTCAGCGACTCGGCTTCCAGCTCCTCGGACAGCTCGGTGAAGCCCTTGATGTCGGAGAAGAACACCGAGAGGCGCTTGCGCTGGGTTTCCAGGCGCACGCTCTTCTTGCCCTTGAAGATCGACTCCCAGACCTGCGGGGAAAGGTACTTGGCCAGCCCGTGGGCCAGGCGCGCGGCCTTTTCCTGCTCGCGGCGGATCTCGTTGCGCACCTGGGCCAGGCGCAGGCCCTGCTGGTGGGCGAAGTAGGCACTGATGCAGATGAACAGCGCGCTGAAGAGGATGCTCACCAGGGCCACCAGCGGTGGCGTGGCGAAGGCCAGCCGCGGGCCTATCAGGGCGCTGCAGAGCAGCACGCCGCCGAGCGCCATCAGCAGACCGAGGCCGAGGTAGAGCAGGCCGCCGACCACCAGCGCGCTGAAGCCGATCATCAGCAGGTTCATCAGGCTCGGCACCACCGAGAAACTCATCAGCGCAACCGCCGCGCCCGCATGCAGGGCATCGATGGCGAGCAGGGCGAGGTCGACGCTTCGCGCGTGACTTGTCTTGAAGCGCCGTCCGATCTGGTAGGCCAGGTGCGGATAGAGCAGGGCGTAGGGCACCAGCCAGAGGATCTCGTGGCCGAAGTGATTGACGTAGGTGCCCGCCGCAATGGCCGCGGCAGTGGCGATGTACGCCAGCACGCGCAGGTAGTATTCGCGGATCGGCGGCGTCGGCAGCCCGTCTGGCGGGGTCGCGGGGAAAGACTTCATTTGATTGGAACGATCCCTGGTGAGGCGATGGGCACCGTGGCCACGTACGTCTGTTCAGTCCATGAGGCCGACCTGCGCCCCGACGGCGGGATCATAGCGAAGCACCGTCCGGCAGCCAATCACGGCCGCCAGGATGGCGCGGGAATCGTGGGAGACTGCTGGTCGAGGTCCTGCCGTCGTTGCGGCGAAACCTCGGCAAAGCGCTAGAAGGGAATGCGTCCGGTGAAGGCGTCCCTGAGCATCACCCAGTCGCCCATGAAGCTGTAGAGCGGATACTGGAAGGTCGCCGGGCGGTTCTTCTCGAAGATGAAATGGCCCACCCAGGCGAACCCGTAACCCGCCAGCGGCAGGGCCAGCAGCCAGATCCATTGCTGGCTGAGCAGCGCGTAGGCCAGGATGCCGAGCACCAGCAGGCTGCCGGCGTAATGCAGCCGGCGGCACACCGGATTGCTGTGTTCCGCCAGGTAGTAGGGATAGAAATCGGCGAAGCGGCTGAAGCGTTCGGCGGTTTGCGTACTCATCTCGCACCTCCTGTCATTGTGTTCCCAAAGTCTAGATCGGACGGCCGCGCAGGCCAGTGACAATGGGGGCCAGTCTAGTATCCTTGCGACACGGCGCCGCAGGCCTGACCCGACAACAAGAAGACGCCATGAGCGAACCACGGACAACTTCATCGAGCTGGGCGCAGAGCATCGTCCAGGGCCTGGAAATGGGCGGCGTCGACTGTCGCGCGCTGTTCCTCGAACTGGGCATGGATTACGCCGCGCTGGGCGATGCCGAGGCACGTTTCCCGCAGGACGGCATGACCCGGCTCTGGCACCGCGCCGTGGAGCTGTCCGGCAATCCGGCGATCGGCCTGAACATGGCCCGCGTGGTGCGGCCCGCGTCGCTGCATGTGGTTGGTTACGCGTTGATGTCCAGCCGTACCCTGCGCGAGGGCCTGACCCGTCTGGTGCGTTACCAGCGGATCATCGCCGAGGGCGCTGACCTGAGCCTGCGCATGCTGCCCGAGGGCGGCGCGCTGACCCTGGCGATCCATGGCGACCGTCTGCCACCGGCCCGGCAAAGCGCCGAAGCCTCGCTGGCCTGCACCCTGGCCTTCTGCCGCTGGATCAGCGGGACGCCGCTGAAACCCTTGCGGGTGTGGCTGCAGGGCCCGCCGCCGACCGATCCGGAGCCGTACCGCCAGGTGTTCCAGGCGCCGCTGCAGTTCGATGCCGAGCACTATGGCCTGCTGTTCGAACTTGCCGATCTGGAGGTGCAGCTGCCGTCGGCCAACGAGTCGCTGGCGCAGTTGCACGACCGCTTCGCCGGCGAGTACCTGGCGCGTTTTTCCGGCAGCCGGGTCGCCCATCAGGCCCGCCAGGTGCTCTGTCGCCTGCTGCCGCAGGGCGAGCCGCGGCGCGATAGCGTGGCGCAGGCGCTGCACCTGTCCGAGCGGACCTTGCAGCGACGCCTGCAGGAAGAACGCACCAGCTTCCAGCAACTGCTCGATGACACCCGTCGCGAACTCGCCGAGCAGTACCTGGCGCAAGCCAATCTGACCCTGCTGGAAATCGCCTACCTGCTCGGCTTCGCCGACCCGAGCAACTTCTTCCGCGCCTTCCGCCGCTGGTTCGGCACGACGCCGGGCGAGTATCGCGCTGCGTTGGATCGCTGATCCGGCCGGGCGCGGTCAGTGCCGCCAGAACGCCGGGGTGAGCAGCACCAGCACTGTGATGATCTCCAGGCGGCCGAGCAGCATGCCGAAGGAGAGCATCCATTTCGCCGCGTCCGGCAGGCTGGAGAAGTTGCCGGCCGGGCCGATGATGTGGCCCATCCCCGGCCCTACGCCGCAGACGGTGCTGGCGGCGCCGGTCAGCGCGGTGATCCAGTCCAGCCCGGTGAGCGTCAGGCCGAGGGCGATCACCGCGATGGTGATGGTGAAGAAGAACGAGAAGGTGATGATCGAACGGACGATCTCGTCGTCCAGGTTGTGCCCGTTGTACTGCTGGCGGATCACTGCGCGCGGATGCACCAGTTGCTGCAGGTTGGCGCGCAGCAGCACCCAGGCGACCTGGAAGCGGAAGATCTTCAGCCCGCCGGCGGTGGAGCCGGAGCAGCCGCCGATGAAGCCCAGGTAGAAGAACAGCATGATCGAGAAACTGCCCCACAGCGTGTAGTCGCCGAGGGCGAAGCCGGTGGTGGTGACCACCGAGGTGACGTTCAGCGCGACGATGCGGAAGGTGTCCATCCAGCCCAGCCCGGAGTGCATCTGGTACCAGAGGCTGAAGCCGATCCAGGTGAACAGCAGCAGGCCGAGCAGCCCGCGCACCTGATGGTCTTTCCACAATGCCCGGCGGTTGCCGCGCAGGGTCGAGACGTAAAGCGTGAAGGGCAGGCTGCCGAGGATCATCATCACCACCGCGACCCAGTGCACGGCCGGTTGCTGCCATTTCGCCAGGGACAGGTCGGAGGTCGAGAAACCGCCGGTGGAGATCGCCGACATGGCGTGGTTCAGCGCATCGAACAGGCTCATTCCGGCCAGCCAGAACGCCAGGCTGCCGACCAGGGTGAAGCCCAGGTAGATCACCAGGATGTACTTGGCGACCATGTGCGAGCGCGGCATGACCTTTTCCGACCAGTCGGAGGACTCGGTCTGGAACAGCCGCATGCCGCCGACGCGCAGCAGCGGGAGGATCGCCACCGCCATGCCGATGAAGCCGATGCCGCCCAGCCAGTGCAGCAGCGAACGCCAGATCAGGATGCCCGGCGACATGCTGTCCAGCCCGCTGAGCACTGTGGAGCCGGTGGCGGTGACGCCGGACATGCTCTCGAAGAAAGCGTCGGTGTAGCTGATGCGCTGGATGAAAAACAGCGGCAGGGCGGCGAAGCAGCACACCGTCAGCCAGCTGCAGGTGGTCAGGAAATACATGTCGCGCGGGCGTAGCTGGACGTTGTCCGGCCGTCCCGGCAGCACCAGCATCAGGCCGGTGGCGAAGGTGATCAGGCTGGCCCAAAGGAACGAATGCAGATCGTCGCTACGGTCGTAGACCAGCAGCGTGAGCATCGGCACGAGCATGCCGATCGCCAGGGTGATGAGAAAGATGCCGAGAATGAAACCGATCATGCGCAAGGTCGGCAGGGCCATGGAAACGACTCGGATCTGGGGGGCAAGGGGCGCCATTCTACCCGCGCCCCCGGCGCTGTAAACCGCCGTCAGGAGGCGCCGGCGGGGCGCCCGTGGAGCGGTTCAGGGTTGGCTCTGGCGGCGGCAATTGCCCACGGCCGGCCGCGGCCCTCTAGAATGGTCGCTCATTTCAGTATTCAGGAGGTGGCCCGATGGAGGCTCTGGACGCTCTGCTCAAGCGTGTTTCGGTGACCCGGCTGGAAGAGCCCGCGCCGGATGCGGCGCAGCGCGAGGCGATTTTCCGTGCAGCCCTGCGCGCCCCGGATCACGGCCAGCTGCGCCCGTGGCGTTTCCTCACCGTGGAAGGCGGCGCGCGCGAGGCGCTTGGCGAGCTGTTCGCCCGCGCGGTCGCCGAGAAACAGGCGGACGCCGAGCCGGCGGTGCTGGCCAAGGCGCTGGCCAAGGCCCGCGCGATGCCGTTGCGCGCGCCGCTGCTGGTGGTGGTGATCGCCTGCGTGCAGGCGCATCCGAAGGTCCCGGCGCAGGAGCAGCGGCTGGCGGCCGGCTGTGCGGCGCACGGCATGCTGCTGGCCGCCCACGCGCAGGGTGTCGGCGCGGTCTGGCGCAGCGGCGAGCTGTCCTACGATGCCCGCGTCGAGGCCGGCCTGGGCCTGATGGAAAACGAGGAAATCGTCGGTTTCCTCTACATGGGCACGCCCAGCGGCGAGCCGCGCACACCGCCGGCGCTCGATCCGGCGGACTTCGTGACGGCCTGGCGGGGCTAGTTGCCGCTCAACCCTTGAGCGGCAACTCCAGGCTGGCGACGAAGCCACCCTGCGGATGGTTGGCCAGCTGCAGGGTGCCGCCGTGGCGCTCGGCGGCACGCCGCGCAATGGCGAGACCGAGGCCATGTCCTGCCGCCGCCTGGCCCGGTGCGCGGAAGAACGGCTCGCCCAACTGGCTCAGGTGCTGCGCCTCCACGCCGGGGCCATGGTCGCGCACGCTGATCAGCAGCGTCTCGCCCTGGCGCGCCGCACGAACCTCGACCGGCTGATCGGCCGGGTTGAAGCGAAGCGCGTTGCGCAGCAGGTTGTCCAGCGCGCGGTCGATCATGTCCGGCCATCCGGACAGGGCGATGCCCGGTTCGATGTCGATCTCGATGCGCTGCTCGGCGTTGCCGACGCTGGCGTTTTCGCGAATGCCTTCGAGGATGCCGGCGAGGTCGACTTGCTGCACCGGGCCCGGATCGGCATCCAGGCGCGCCAGCGCGAGGATCTCGGCGATCAGCGCTTCGAGGCGATCGCAGTCCTTGGTCAGCCGCGGCCAGAGCGTTTCACGCTCCTGCGGCGTCGCCCGTTCGGCCAGTGCCAGGGCGATGCGCAAGCGCGCCAGCGGCGAGCGCAGCTCATGGGAGACGTCGCGCAGTAACTGCCGCTGGCTGCCGATCATGCCCTGCAGGCGTGAGCCCATACGGTTGAAGTCGCTGGCCAGCACGCCCAGTTCGTCACGCCGCGCGGCCAGTTGCGCGAGGCTGTTCTGCTGGTACGCGGTCTGCCCGAGGTCGTGCACGGCGCCGCGCAGGCGCGTCAGCGGGCGGGTGATCGAGAGGGTAAGCAGCAGGCTGAACAGGGTCAGTACCACCAGCGCGATGCCCAGCGCGCTGAGGGGCCAGAGCAGGCTGTCGCGGTGCCAGGCATCCAGTTCCGGGCGAGGGATGCGGTAGATGAACAGGTAGGTTTCGTCGCTGGTCGGGCTGGTGTAGTCGGTGGTCAGGCGCCGCCAGGGCAGGTCGCGATCATCGCTGCGGCGGTCGCCGGTGTTGCGCTGACGTGCCTCGAAGGCGGCGGCGCGCGGCGGGAAGGTGCCCTTGATGAGGGCCAGGCCGTTGTCGCCGAGCACCTGCACATCGATGTGATAGCGCTGGCGATGACGCTCCAGAAAGCGCTGCGCCGCATCTTCCCCGTCGGTTTCGTAGACCTGCGTCCAGCGTTCGGCGAGATCCTTGACGCCCGGATGCCGGTTGAGAATCCAGGAGTCCTGGTTCAGTGCATGGCCCAGCAACAGGGAAAGGCCTGCCACCAGGGCAATGGCCAGCCAGAAGCTGGCGAGGATGCGCCAGAACAGTGAACGCACGGCAATTCCTTGATCATCAATGGCAAAAAAGCCCGCCAGGTCCAGCCTGACGGGCGTGTGCTACGCGGTTTGACTCAGTTCTTGGCCTTCTCGGCCTTCCAGGCTTCGAACTCGGCGTGTTCGGCGCGCCGTTCTTCCATTTTCTTCTGCTTCTCGTCGAAGCGCTTCTGCTGTTCCGGCGTGAGCAGCGCGCGGATGGCGCTGTCGTTCTTCGCACGGGCGGCCTTGAGTTCGTCTTCCATGGCCTTCTTGTCGGCGGCCGGAAGCTTGTCGAGGTATTTCCGGGTGAGCTCGCGACGGCTCTCCATCTGATCGCCCATCAGCTTGCCGATCTGCTGGCGTTGTTCCTTGGTCAGGTCCAGGTCGCCGAACGGCCCGCGTTCGCCACGCGGTCCGCCCATGGGGCCGCCAGCGTGGTCACCCTGCATGTGTGGCGGCGGTACGTCGGGGCCGCCTTTTTCCGGCGAGGCGAACACCGCGGCGGCGGGCAGGGTGGCGGCGAGGGTGAGGGCGATGAGTGTCTTGCGCATGGGTTTCTCCTTGTCAGAACCGGCCGATTGCCGATGTGCCCAGTCTACGGACGGCAAGGTCAAGGGCGGTCAGGCCAGGGTAAAGGCTTGGTAAACGCTGCGTATGGAGGGGCGGCGTCAGGCGCTGTAGTAATAGCCGCGGCTGCGCAGCGCGAGAATGCGCGGGCGTCCGTCGGGGTGCGGGCCGATCTTCCTGCGCAGGTTGCTGACGTGCATGTCCAGGCTGCGGTCGTAGAGGGTCAGCTTGCGGCCGAGGGCCAGTTGCGCCAGTTGCTGCTTGTCCAGCGGTTCGCCCGGCTGGCGCAGCAGCGCTTCGAGCAGGCGGCTTTCGGAGACGGTCAGGCTGATCTCGTGGTCGCCGATGCTGACCACGCCACGCGCCGGGCTGAAGCTCAGGTCGTCCAGTTGCAGGTGGCTGCCGCCGCTCACCGGCTGGCTGCGGCGCAGCACGGCGCGCAGGCGTGCGGTGAGTTCGCGTGGATCGCAGGGCTTGGCGAGGTAGTCGTCGGCGCCCAGTTCCAGGCCGAGGATGCGGTCCAGCGGTTCGCCGCGGGCGGAAAGCATCAGCACCGGCAGGTCCGGGTGGTTGCCACGCAGCTGGCGCAGCAGTTCCAGGCCGCTGCCGTCGGGCAGCATCACGTCCAGCACCACCGCCGAGGGCGCGTGTCGGGCGAGTGCCGCGCGGGCGCTGTTGCCGTCGTGGCAGGCGTGTACCTGGAAGCCCTCCTGGCTCAGCCAACTGACCAGCAACTCGCAGAGTTCCTCGTCGTCGTCGATCAGCAGCAGTTCACTCATGGCGCTTCAGTTGGTCCATTGCCGGTGCGCGCTGCGGTTGCCACGCAGCAGCGAGCCGAAGAAGAACGCGATCAGGGCAACCCCGCCACCGATGACGAACCACAGCTGCTGCTCGCTGAGCAACGGCTGCGGTTTGGCGCTGCGGGCTTGTTCCAGATCCTGCAGCAGACGGCGGTTTTCCTCGCGCAGCCGTTGCAGCTGGCGCCCGGCTTCGGGTTGCTTGGCCCGCTGCAATTGCTCGGTCAGCTCGGCGCGCTGCGCCTCGCTTACCGCCAGACGTTGTTCCAGCTCATCGAGCCGCGCCGCCGTTTCGTCGTTCTGCTGGGCGTGGGCCGGAAGGGCGACGAGCGCCGCGGCGAAGAACAGGCAGGCGATTAGGCGCATCGGATTTCCTTTTCCAGGCAGGCGGGCGATGGGGCGGATCAGGGCAGGACGCGTTTGAACGGCTTGACGATCACCCCACCGTAAACGCCGGCGGCGCGGTACGGATCGGCCTCGGCCCAGCTCAGCGCGGCTTCGAGGGAGTCGAACTCGGCGACAATCAGGCTGCCGCTGAAACCGGCCGGGCCTGGATCGTTGCTGTCAACGGCCGGGTGCGGGCCGGCGAGGACCAGGCGTCCCTCGGTCTTCAGCTGCTCCAGGCGGGCGATGTGCTCCGGACGGGCGGCCAGGCGTTTTTCCAGGGAGTCGGCGACGTCTGTGGCGATGATGGCGTAGAGCATGTCAGTCCTTGGTTTTTTCAGGGGAGGTTTCGTGCAGGTGGCGCGCCAGGTAGAGACCCTGGCCAATCAGGAACAGTACCGTCATGGCGAGGCTGCCGAACACCTTGAAGTCGACCCAGAAGCTCTGGAAGGTGAAGGCGACGAACAGGTTGGCGCAGCCGCAGAACAGGAAGAACACCACCCAGGCCACGTTCAGGCGGCTCCAGACCGTCTGCGGCAGCTCCATGGCGTGCCCCATGACGCGCTGGATCAGCGGCTTGTCGCCGATGAAGTGGCTGCCGGCAAAGGCGACGGCGAACAGCCAGTTGACCACCGGGGCTTTCCACTTGAGGAAGGTTTCGCTGTGGAAGGCCAGGGTCAGGCTGCCGAACACCAGGCAGGCGATCAGGGTCAGCCACTGGCCCTTTTCCAGCTTGCGCTGCAGCGCGAAGAGCGTCCCGTAGACCACCACCGAGGCGACGATCAGCACCGCAGTGGCGCTGAAGATGCCGCCGACGCTGAGGCTGTGTCCGGCCACTTCGACTACGCGGGGTTCCATTTTGTAGACGATGAAGAACAGCAGCAGCGGGATGAAGTCGATGAATTGTTTCACGGGCGCAGCCAGAGAGCGGGATGTGGCGGCATAATAGCAAACATCAATGACTGCGAAACTTTGCCCAGAGCCTTAAATATGAAGGTCGATCTGCACTGCCACAGCACCGCATCGGACGGCGTCCTGGCGCCTTCGGTGGTGGTCGAGCGCGCCCATGCGCGCGGCGTCGGCATGCTCGCGCTAACCGACCACGACACCCTCGAAGGGCTGCCGGAAGCCCGCCTGGCGGCGGCCGGGCTGGGCATCCAGCTGATCAACGGCATCGAGCTGTCCTGCACCTGGGGTGGCGCGACAATCCATGTGCTGGGTTACGCCTTCGCCGCCGACGCGCCGCAGTTGCAGCAGGCCATCGCCGAGCTGCATGCCGGGCGCTGGCTGCGCGCCGAGGAAATCGGCCGGCGCCTCGAGGCCAAGGGCATGCCGGGTGCTTTCGAGGGCGCGCGGGCGATCCAGCAGGAACTGGGCGACAGCGGCAACGCGCCGGCAAGGCCGCATTTCGCCGAATTCCTCACCCGCGGCCAGTACGTTCGCGACCATGCCGAGGCCTTCCGCAAGTGGCTCGGCTCCGGCAAGCTCGGCGATGTCAAGCAGCATTGGCCGACCCTGGAACAGACGGTGGCGACGCTGCGCTCGGCCGGCGCCTGGATCAGCCTGGCGCACCCGATGCAATACAGCCTGACGCGCAGCAAGCGGCGTCGGCTGATCATCGATCTCGTCCACGCCGGCGGGCACGGCCTGGAAGTGGTCAACGGCATGCAGCCGGCCGAGCAGGTCGGTTCGCTGGCAATCCTGGTCCGCGAATTCGGCCTGATGGCCAGTGTCGGCAGCGATTTTCATGCACCGGGAGACTGGTCCGAACTGGGGATGTATCGCCCGTTGCCGGACGACCTCTCGCCCTTGTGGGCGCGATTCCAGCAAGCGCCAGCGAGCATGCCCCATGTCGTCGCTCAATGAGCAGGGAGCCATCATGAGTCAGTTCTTCCAGATCCATCCGGAAACCCCGCAGCCGCGCCTGATCAAGCAGGCGGTGGAGATCGTCCGCGGCGGCGGGGTGATCGTCTATCCGACCGATTCCTCCTACGCGCTGGGTTGCCACATCGGCGACAAGAACGCGGTGGAACGCATCCGCCGCCTGCGCCAGTTGGACGACAAGCACAACTTCACCCTGGTCTGCCGCGATCTCTCGCAGCTCGGTCTGTTCGCCAAGGTCGATACCGGCGCCTTCCGCCTGCTGAAGATGCACACGCCGGGACCTTACACCTTCATCCTCAGCGCCACCCGCGAGGTGCCGCGCATGCTGCTGCATCCCAAACGGCGCACCATCGGCCTGCGCGTGCCCAGCCACCCGATCGCCCAGGCGCTGCTCGAGGAACTCGGCGAGCCGCTGATGAGCGTGAGCCTGATCCTGCCCGGGCAGAGCGAGGCGATGGAGGACCCCTACGAGATGCGCCAGGCGCTGGAGCATCACGTCGATCTGATCATCGACGGCGGCTACGGCGGCGTCGCGGTGTCCACCGTGGTCAACCTGTCCGAGGGCGAACCGCAGGTGATCCGCGTCGGTTGCGGCGACCCCGCGCCGTTCATGGACGGCCAATGAGGCGTAACCGGCGCAGATGAGCATGCAGGACGAACCCGTGCTCGAGGCCACCGCGCTGGAGCCCGAGCAGCTTCGCCTGGCGCTGGTCTATGGCGAGGCCGTTACCGAGCTGCCGCAGGACCTGTACATCCCGCCGGACGCGCTGGAAGTTTTCCTCGAAGCCTTCGAAGGCCCGCTCGACCTGCTGCTCTACCTGATCCGCAAGCAGAACATCGACATCCTCGACATTCCCGTCGCCGAAATCACCCGCCAGTACATGGGCTACGTCGAGCTGATGAAGAGCGTGCGCCTGGAGCTGGCCGCGGAATATCTGGTGATGGCCGCGATGCTCGCCGAGATCAAGTCGCGCATGCTGCTGCCGCGCTCGGCGATCGCCGAGGACGAGGAAGACGATCCGCGCGCCGAACTGATCCGCCGCCTGCAGGAATACGAGCGCTTCAAGGCCGCGGCGGAAAACGTCGACCGCCTGCCGCGACTGGGGCGCGACATCAGCGTGCCGCGCCTGGACGCCCCGGAGGCTCGGGCGCGCAAGCTCCTGCCCGAGGTCTCGCTGGAAGAGCTGCTGCTGTCGATGGCCGAGGTGCTGCGCCGCGCCGACATGTTCGAGAGCCATCAGGTGACCCGTGAGGCGCTGTCCACCCGCGAGCGCATGAGCGAGGTGCTGGAGCGCCTGAAGGGCGGCGGTTTCGTGGCCTTCGTCGCGCTGTTCAGCGCCGAGGAGGGCCGTCTGGGCGTGGTGGTGACCTTTATGGCGGTGCTCGAACTGATCAAGGAATCGCTGGTCGAGCTGGTGCAGAACGAGCCTTTCGCGCCCATCCACGTACGCCTGCGCGGCGAAGAACCCACCCAGGTGGTCCTGCAGTGAACCTCTCCGATCCGAAAGACCTCGCTTCGCTGCTCGAAGCCTACCTGCTCGCCTCGGGCAAGCCGCTGTCGCTGGAGCGCCTGGGCGAACTCTTCGAGGAAATCGAGCGGCCCACGCCCGCGCAGCTCAAGGCCGCGCTCAAGGTGCTGGAGAAATCCTGCAGCGGCCGCGCCTTCGAGCTGAAGGAAGTCGCCAGCGGCTATCGCCTGCAGGTGCGCGAACGCTTCGCGCCCTGGGTCGGGCGGCTCTGGGAAGAGCGCCCGCAGCGCTACTCGCGGGCGCTGCTGGAGACCCTGGCTCTGATCGCCTATCGCCAGCCCATCACCCGTGGCGAGATCGAGGACACCCGCGGTGTCGCCGTCAACAGCCAGATCGTCAAGACCCTGCTGGAGCGCGAATGGGTGAGGGTGGTCGGTCATCGCGACGTTCCCGGTCGGCCTGCGATGTTCGCCACCACGCGCGGCTTCCTCGACCATTTCAACCTGAAGAGCCTCGACGAGCTGCCGCCGCTGGCCGTGCTGCGCGAGCTGGAGCCCGCGCCTCTGGTGGATGAGGAAGACGCACCGTTGCCTGATGGCTTGCAGGCGCGCGCCGATGCCAGCGCGCTCGGCGAGGACGCGCCGGCCCGCGAGGAAACCAGTTTCCGCAGCCTGCTGGCGGAACTCGACACGCTGGAGCAGGGCCTGAAGACTGACTTCGACGATCTGCCGCTGGCCGAGGAGGCCGACGACGTCGGGGTCGATCCAGATACCCGGCACTGACGCCGCGCGCCGCGAAACCGGCCGTCGCCGTCGAGGACGCGTGCATGAAGAATCCCTGCATCAAGGTCTGCGAATTCGACGCCGACGTCTGCCGTGGTTGCGGTCGCACCCGCGAGGAGATCAAGGCCTGGAAGCGCCTGGACAAGCCCGAGCAGCGCAGCGTGCTGGCGCTCTCCGAGATGCGTCTGCTGGCGCTGGCGGCAACGGGCCGGCGCAAGAAGAAACGCTGACCCCGCGCCGACGGGCTAAGTGTCTACCCTCGAGGTCCGCCCGCCGCGGCGGCCATTCCACGCCCGTCGCGGCGCATTGAACGTCCCGTCACGACACCCGGTCTGTACGAAGAGGCCTCGCGTGGCATAAGTTCGCAGGAACCGTCGATAAGCCAGGAGCCAGACATGCATCCCCGAGTCCAAGCGGTAACCGAGCGGCTGATCGAGCGCAGCCGTCCCACCCGCGAGCGTTACCTGGCACAGATGGGCGCAGCCGCCAGCCAGGGCCCGCAGCGCGGCCAGCTGCAGTGTGCCAACTTCGCCCACGGCGTGGCCGGCTGCGGCAGCGATGACAAGCAGAGCCTGCGCCTGATGAACGCGGCCAACGTCGCCATCGTTTCCGCCTACAACGACATGCTCTCGGCGCATCAGCCCTACGAGCACTTCCCGGCGATCATCAAGCAGGCGCTGCGCGAGATCGGTTCGGTGGGCCAGTTCGCCGGCGGCGTGCCGGCGATGTGCGACGGCGTTACCCAGGGCGAGGCGGGGATGGAGCTGAGCCTGGCCAGCCGCGAGGTGATCGCCATGTCCACCGCGGTGGCGCTGTCGCACAACATGTTCGACGCGGCGCTGTGCCTGGGCATCTGCGACAAGATCATTCCGGGGCTGATGATCGGCGCGCTGCGCTTCGGCTACCTGCCGTTCGTCTTCGTGCCGGGCGGGCCGATGCCGTCGGGGATTTCCAACAAGGAAAAAGCCGAGGTCCGCCAGTTGTTCGCCGAAGGCAAGGCGACCCGTGAGCAGCTGCTGGAATCGGAGATGAAGTCCTACCACAGCCCCGGCACCTGCACCTTCTACGGCACCGCCAACACCAACCAGGTGGTGATGGAGGTGATGGGCCTGCAACTGCCCGGTTCGTCCTTCGTCAACCCGTACACGCCGCTGCGCGACGAGCTGACCCGCGAGGCAGCGCGCCAGGTGACCCGGATGACCCGCCAGGGCGGGCAGTTCATGCCGCTGTGCGAGATTGTCGACGAGAAGTCCATCGTCAACTCGGTGGTCGCGCTGAACGCCACCGGCGGCTCGACCAACCACACCCTGCACATCCCGGCCTTCGCCCGCGCCGCCGGCATCCTGCTGACCTGGCAGGACATGGCCGAGCTGTCCGAGGTGGTGCCGACGCTGGCCCATGTCTATCCCAACGGCAAGGCCGACGTGAACCACTTCCACGCCGCCGGCGGGGTCAATTTCATCGTCCGCAGCCTGCTCGATGCCGGCCTGCTGCACGAGGACGTCAACACCGTGGTCGGCCACGGCCTGCGCCGTTACCTGCAGGAACCCTTCCTCGACGGCGAACGCCTGTCCTGGCGTGAAGGCCCGCGGCAGAGCCTGGATGAGAACATCCTGCGCCCGGTCGAACGCCCCTTCGATGCCGAAGGCGGTCTGCGCCTGATGGAGGGCAACCTGGGACGCGGGGTGATGAAGGTCTCCGCGGTGGCGCCCGAACATCAGGTGATCGAAGCGCCGGCTCTGGTGTTCGCCGACCAGCTGGAACTGGCCGCCGCCTTCAAGGCCGGCGAACTGGAGCGCGATTTCGTCGCCGTGGTGCGTTTCCAGGGGCCGAAGGCCAATGGCATGCCCGAGCTGCACAAGCTCACGCCGTTCCTCGGCGTGCTGCAGGACCGCGGCTTCAAGGTGGCGCTGGTCACCGACGGGCGCATGTCCGGTGCATCCGGCAAGGTGCCGGCGGCGATCCACGTCTGCCCCGAGGCGAAGGACGGCGGTCCGCTGGCCTACGTGCGCAACGGTGACGTGATCCGGGTCGACGGCACGCGCGGCGAGCTGCTGGTGCGCGTCGATGCCGCCGAACTGGAGGCCCGCGAGCGCGCCGAGCAGCCGGCGGATACCGGGGTCGGCTGCGGCCGCGAGCTGTTCGGCTTCATGCGCGCTGCCTTCAGCTCGGCAGAGCAGGGCGCCAGCGCTTTCACCGCCGAACTGGAAGCGCTCCGGTGAGTGTGTCGCTGGTCGGCGACATCGGCGGCACCAATGCCCGGCTCGCGCTGTGGCACGCCGGGCGACTCGAGCAGGTGCGGGTCCTCTCCACCGCTGCCTTCGACGGCCCGGAACAGGCCATCCGCAGCTACCTGGATACCCTCGGCCAGCACGCCGGCGAGCTGGATCGCGTGTGTCTGGCCTGCGCCGGGCCCGTCAGCGGCGACGAGTTCCGTTTCACCAACAACCACTGGGTGATCAGCCGCACCGCGTTCTGCCGCGACCTAGGGCTGAGCGACCTGCTGCTGATCAACGACTTCAGCGCCCTGGCGCTGGGCGTCACCTGCCTGCGCAAGGACGAATTGCTCGATGTGCGCCCCGGCGTGGTGGTGGCGGACTGTCCGCGCCTGGTGCTTGGGCCCGGCACCGGCCTGGGCGTCGGCACGCTGCTGCCGGACACGCGCGGCGGCTGGCATGCGCTCGCGGGCGAAGGCGGGCATGTCGACCTGCCGATCGGCAGCGAGCGCGAGGCCGACTTGTGGAGTTATCTGCATCGCCAGCTCGGCCATGTCAGCGCGGAAAACCTGCTCAGCGGCCCGGGGCTGGTCAACCTGTACCGTGCCAGCTGCGCGCTGGACGGCAAGACCCTGCGCTTCGACAGCGCCGCCGAATTGACCCAGGCCGCGCTGGAGGGCGACGCCCAGGCGATCGCTGTGCTGGAACAGTTCTGCACCTGGCTGGGGCGTGTTGCCGGCAACGCGGCGCTGACCCTCGGGGCGCGCGGTGGCGTCTATCTCGCCGGAGGCATGCTGCCGCGCTTCGCCGACTTCCTCGTCGCCAGCGGGTTTCTCGCCGCCTTCCAGGCCAAGGGCGAAATGAGCGGCTACCTGATGCACATCCCGGTGTGGCTGGTAACCGCCGAACAACCGGGCCTTCTGGGCGCCGGGCTGGCCCTGCAACGCAGCCTCGCGGGCGAGTCGCCGATAATCAGCGGGCTCGCCGACGATGTCTGAGGCCGGCATGAATTGCTTGGCCGTGGCGGGTTTCTCGCTTGGCGCAAAGGCGGCTGGCTGGCCTATCCTGCCGTTAACCGTGGAAATCGCTGGCGGCCGGTCCGCTCTGTGCATCGGCCCTGCGACATTTCCCAAACGTTTCGCTGACTGAAGAATCGACCCATGCCCGGAATCAACGTCACTCCCTGCACGTTCGCATTGTTCGGTGCGCTCGGCGACCTCGCCCTGCGCAAGCTCTTCCCTGCGCTCTATCACCTGGATCACGCCGGTCTGCTGCACGAGGACACGGTGATTTTCGCCCTGGCCCGCGAACCGCGCGATCCGCAGGAACACCTGGATTTCATCGAGCAGACGCTGCGCCGCTACGTGGGCGAGGCGGGCGTCGAGGAAGACCGCATGCGTCGCTTCATGGCGCGCATCAGCTACCTGACGATGGATTTCAAGAAGCCCGACGACTACGCCGCACTCGGCGCCCAGGCCAGTACCCGGCAGCCCGTGGTGGCCTATTTCGCCACGCCGGCCTCGGTGTACGGCGCGATCTGCGAGAACCTCGCGGCACACGGCCTCGCCGAGCGCACCCGCGTGGTGCTGGAAAAGCCCATCGGCCACGACCTGGCATCCTCGCGGCTGGTCAACGACGCGGTGGCCAGGTATTTCCCGGAAACCAGCATCTACCGGATCGATCACTACCTGGGCAAGGAGACGGTGCAGAACCTCATCGCCCTGCGCTTCGCCAACAGCCTGTTCGAGACCCAGTGGGACCACAACCACATCTCCCACGTCGAGATCACCGTGGCCGAAACCGTCGGTATCGAGGGCCGCTGGGGCTACTTCGACCAGGCTGGCCAGCTACGCGACATGATCCAGAACCACCTGCTGCAACTGCTTTGCCTGATCGCCATGGACCCGCCGGCGGACCTGTCCGCCGACAGCATCCGCGACGAGAAGGTCAAGGTGCTCAAGGCCCTGGCGCCGTTCAGCGTCGACGAGCTGAGCCGATATCTGGTGCGTGGCCAGTACAGCGCGGGCAACATCAACGGCAAGACGGTGCCCGGCTACCTGGACGAGGAAGGCGCCAACGTCGAGAGCAACACCGAGACCTTCGTCGCCCTGCGCGCGGACATCCGCAACTGGCGCTGGTCCGGCGTGCCGTTCTACCTGCGGACCGGCAAGCGCCTGGCGCAGAAGATGTCGCAGATCGTCATCCACTTCAAAGAGCCGCCGTTCTACATCTTCGCTCCGGAGCAGCGTTCGCAGGTCAGCAACCGGCTGATCCTGCGGCTGCAACCGGACGAGGGCATCTCGCTGCAGGTGATGACCAAGGAACCGGGGCTGGGCATGCACCTGCGCAGCGGCCCGTTGCAGCTGAATTTCTCTGATGCCTACAAGAACGCCCGCGTCCCCGATGCCTACGAGCGCCTGCTCCTGGAGGTCATGCAGGGCAATCAGTCGCTGTTCGTGCGCAAGGACGAAGTGGAGGCGGCCTGGCTCTGGTGCGACCGCCTGATGGCGGGCTGGAATGCCCTGGGCGAAACGCCGAAGCGCTATGCGGCGGGCTCCTGGGGACCGGCCGCTTCGATTGCACTGATAACCCGCGACGGGAGGTCCTGGTATGGCGATCTATGAACTGGAACTGCCGGTCGGGCTGATGGCGCACAGCTGCGCCGACGCCGAACGCCAGGCCGATGCGCTGGCCCAGGCGGTGTCCGGCGCGCTGCGTTCAGCCCTGGAGACTTATGGCAAGGCCAGCCTGGTGGTGTCGGGCGGGCGCAGTCCGGTCGCCTTCTTCGAGCGGCTCTCCCGTGAGGCGCTGGACTGGGCGAAGATTCAGGTCGGCCTCGCGGACGAGCGCTGGGTGTCCGTCGAACACGCCGCGAGCAACGAAGGCCTGGTGCGCCGGCACCTGCTGCAGGGGCCGGCCGCCGCGGCGAGCTTCCTCGGCCTCTATCACCCGGCCCCGACCCTCGAGGACGCGGCGTTGCTCGCCGACCGCGCGCTCGCCGAGCTGCACCTGCCGATCGACGTGCTGGTGCTCGGCATGGGCGACGACGGCCACACCGCCTCGTTGTTTCCCGCCAGCCCGCGCCTGAGCGACGCGCTGGAAGCGGAGGGCCACCGCCGTTGCCTGCCGATGCAGGCCCCGGTCGAACCCCACGACCGCCTGAGCCTGACCCTGCCGTTGCTGCGATCGGCGCGCCTGCCGTTGCTGGCGATCCAGGGCGAAGCGAAACTGGAAACCCTGCGCCTGGCCCTGGCCGGAGAGAACATCGCGGCGATGCCGATCCGCGCGTTCCTGCATTCCCCCCTGGAAATCTATTGGTGCCCCTGAGGCCGAGGACGAGTTGCCCATGAACATGGCCGCGAAGATCGAGCTGATCGACGACATCTGCCGCAAGGCGCGCATCCTCCCGGTGATCACCATCGCCCGCGAAGAGGACATCCTGCCGATGGCCGATGCGCTGGCCGCTGGTGGACTGTGCACACTGGAAATCACCCTGCGCTCGGTCCACGGGCTGACCGCGATCCGACAGTTGCGCCGCGAACGCCCCGAGCTGTGCGTCGGTGCCGGGACCATCCTCGACAAGGCGATGCTGGCCGAGGCGGTCGATGCCGGTGCGCAGTTCATCGTCACGCCAGGCTGCACCGCCGAACTGCTGCAGGCCGGCTGCGAGCTGGACGTGCCGCTGCTGCCGGGCACTTCCTGCGCCTCCGACATCATGCTCGGCTATGCCCTGGGCTATCGGCGCTTCAAGCTGTTCCCGGCGGAGGTCGCCGGTGGCGTGGCCGCGCTCAAGGCCTTCGCCGGCCCGTTCGGCAACGTGCGCTTCTGCCCGACCGGCGGCGTCAGCCCGGACAACCTGAAGAGCTACCTGGCGCTGCCCAACGTGATGAGCGTCGCCGCCACCTGGATGCTCGACAGAGACTGGATCAAGTCCGGCGACTGGGCGGCGGTGGAGCAAGCGAGCCGCGAGGCGATGGCACTGACCTAGGCCGACACTTTCATCGGCCGCGCGTATCGCCGCGGCCGTCCAGCGCGTATGATTCGCGCCCCATTCGGAACAGCCCACACCGGGAGGTGCACAGATGACCGAACATGAGCAACCCGCCGAGCACGTCGCTCACGGCGAAAAACTGCAGAAAGTCCTCGCGCGCATGGGCCTCGGCTCGCGTCGCGACATCGAGACCTGGATCAGCCAGGGACGGGTCAAGGTGAACGCCAGCGTGGCGACCCTGGGCCAGCGCGTCGACCTGCACGACGCCATCGCCCTCGACGGCCGCCTGATCAAGCGCGAAGAGGCCGTCGAAGCGGTCCGCCGCGTCCTCATCTACAACAAGCCGGACGGCGAGGTCTGCACCCGCGACGACCCGGAAGGCCGTCCGACCGTGTTCGCCCGCCTGCCCCGCCTGCAGGCCGGCCGCTGGATCAACATCGGCCGCCTGGACATCAACACCACCGGTCTGCTGATGTTCACCACCGACGGCGAGCTGGCCAACCGCCTGATGCACCCCTCCTACGAGATGGACCGCGAGTACGCGGTGCGGGTGCGTGGCGAAGTCACCGAGGAAATGCTCGAGAACCTCAAGACCGGCGTGATGCTCGAAGATGGTCCGGCGAAGTTCACCGACATCCAGGAAGCGCCCGGCGGCGAAGGCTTCAACCACTGGTATCACTGCGTGGTGATGGAAGGCCGCAACCGCGAAGTGCGTCGCCTGTGGGAGTCGCAGGGGCTGGTGGTCAGCCGCCTGAAGCGGGTGCGCTTCGGCCCGGTGTTCCTCACCTCCGAGCTGACCATGGGGCGCTGGCGCGAGATGGGCCAGGCTGAAGTGGACATCCTCAGCGCCGAAGTCGGCCTGAAGCCGGTTTCGCTGCCGGACCTGAAGGGCAAGGTGCGCGAGAAGCTCGACCGCGCGCAGCGCAAGTCGGCCAAGCCGCTGGCGCCGAGCGAGCGTCCGGGCCGTGCGCCACGCGGTGGCAAGCCTGCCGCCGGTGCCGGCAAGCCGACCAACCGCCGTCTGCGTCCGGACTCGGAGCGCAGCACGCCGCGGGGCGCCGGCAGCACCGTCGCCGAGCGGCCGCAGGAGGTGAACAAGAAGCGCCGCCCTGGCGAAGACGCCGGCAGTGCGCCGCGCAAGCCTTCGGCAGGCGCTCCGGCCACGCGCCGTGGCCCGGTCGGCGACGGTCAGCGTCCGGGTTTCGGGCGCAAGCGTCCTTAAGCGTCATCGCAAAACGAAACACCCCGCGCAAGGCGGGGTGTTTCGTTTCTGGCGCTCGATTGCTGTCCGCGCGCCATTCGGGCCCGTAAGCGTTCAGCTCGCCAGCATCATCCGGTTGCGGCCGTCGCGCTTGGCGGCGTAGAGCGCGGTATCGGCGCGATGGGTGAGGCCTTCGGCTGATTCGAATGGCTGCAGGGCCGCGCAACCCAGGCTCATCGACAACCGGATCGCCTGGCCCTGGGTCAGGTATTGCAGGTTCTCGATGGCGCTGCGCAGGCGTTCGCCGACCAGGCTGGCGGCTTCGACGCCGGTATTGGAGAGTAGCACCATGAATTCCTCGACACCGAAGCGGAAGATCATGTCGACGTTGCGGAGTTGGCTCTTCAGCGTCATGGATACTGTGCGCAGCACGTCATCACCTACGCTGTGGCCGTAACCGTCGTTGATGAGCTTGAAGTGATCGAGGTCGAGCATCAGCAGGCACAGCGGTTGGCTGTGGCGGTGGGCCATGTCCACCTCGCGGGTCAGGGACTGGTTCATGGCGATCCGATTGCCGGCACCGGTCAGTGGGTCGCGCAGTGCGTTCTGCATGGCGCAGCGGTATAGCAGCGCGTTGCGCAGCGGGAACACCAGACAGGACAGCAGCGATTCCACCTGGCCGAGTTCGAAGTCGTCGAAGCGCTGGTTGCGGCGGAACACCAGTTCGCCCATGTATTCACCGGCGCGGTTGAGGTTGTAGCTGGCGCTGTGGGTCCCGCCGCCACCGAACTTCAAGGCAAGCTCGCTGCTCGGGTGGGAGAAGGTCATGGCGTCCAGCGGCACCAGGCGCTGAACCTCGCGGAAGAACACTTCGAGGGTGCGCTCCGCCTCTAGACTGGTCTGCAGCAGCAGGGTCAGTTGGCGGTGCAATTCGCTCAGCGTTACCGGGAGCAGGGCAACGGGACGAGATTCCGAGTAGCCCATGCGCTGCAGGCGGGCGGTGTCGAAATCGATCGTGTTCTTCTTGCTGGGAGGGACCATGAGCGCTCTTCCTTCGACGCTGGCATGCGTCTGATGAAGGGGCAAGAGCGAAATCTGTGCCAGGATATTTTTATCTTTATTTAACAGTAATTTAGGCGTTCTCGACGGCGGCGGTGGCAAGCCTTCGCCGGTTATCCGGCGTGAAATGGCCGCTGCCTGGGAGGCCCGTTGCCGCTTTCGACGTAAAACCGGCGGCGGCCGGGCCACCGCCACCGGATCTCACTGGGCGTCGAACTGCTGGCCGTTGACTCCCTTGCTGTCCGGGCCCATCAGGTACAGATAGACCGGCATGATCGCCTCCGGCTCCGGGTTGTTCGCCGGATTCTCGCCCGGGTAGGCGTGGGCGCGCATCGCGGTGCGGGTGGCGCCGGGATTGATGCTGTTGGAGCGCACGGCGCAGGTGCCGTCGACTTCGTCGGCGAGGACCTGCATCAGCCCCTCGGTGGCGAACTTGGAAACCGCGTAGGCGCCCCAGTAGGCGCGTCCCTTGCGGCCGACGCTGCTGGAGGTGAATACCACCGAGGCGTCCTCGGAGAGTTTGAGCAGCGGCAGCAAGGCGCTGGTGAGCATGAACATGGCGTTGACGTTGATTTGCATGACGCGCATGAAGTTCTCGCCCGAGAGCTGCTCGAGCGGTGTACGCGGGCCGACGATGGCGGCGTTGTGCAACAGTCCGTCGAGGCGGCCGAATTCGCTTTCGATCATCGCCGCCAGTTCGCCGAACTGGTGCGGCTGGGCGGTTTCCAGGTTCAGCGGAATCACCGCGGCGCGCGGATGCCCCGCCGCTTCGATCTCGTCGTAGATCAGGTTGAGGTTGTCTTCGTTGCTGCCCAGCAGCAGCAGCGTCGCGCCGAGCGCCGCATAGGCCTTGGCGGCGGCCGCACCGATGCCGCGGCCTGCACCGGTGACCAGGATGATGCGGCCCTGCAGCAGGTCAGGGCGGGCGGTGTAGTCGAACATGGGGGACTCCTTTGGGCGCGGCACGCCTTGGCGCGCGGGTGGCTAGCGGATCGGATGGATGGAACGACGCCCTGTCAGCACCCGCAGAGGGCGCGGTCGAGCAGGGTGCGCAGCTCCCGCGGGTGATCGATGACGGCATCGGCGCCCCAGCTGCGCGGGTTGTCCTGCGGATGGATGTAGCCGTAGCTGACCCCCACCGTGCGGGTGCCGGCGGCGCGGCCGGACTCGATGTCGCGCAGGTCGTCGCCGACGAACAGCACGCTGGCCGGCTCCAGCTCCAGGCGCTGGCAGGCCAGGGCGAGCATTTCCGGGTCCGGCTTGCTGTGGGTGACGTGGTCCGGGCAAATCAGCAGCGCCGAGCGCTCGGCCAGCCCCAGTCGCTGCATGATCGGTTCGGCATAGCGCAGCGGCTTGTTGGTCACCACGCCCCAGATCAGTCCGGCCTTTTCGATATCGGCCAGCACCTCGGCCATGCCCTCGTAGAGGTGGCTTAAGGTGGCGCAATGGCTCTGGTAGCGCTCGAGGAATTCCAGGCGCAGGGTCTCGAATTCGGCGGACATCGGGTCGACGTCGAAGGCGCTGATCACCATCGCACGCGCACCGCCGGATACCACGTCGCGCACGGTCTTTTCCTCGATCGGCGGCAGTTCGCGCGCGGCGCGCATCGCCTGGATCACGGCGATGAAATCCGGCGCGGTGTCCAGCAGGGTGCCGTCCATGTCGAAGAGCACTGCTCGAATGCGCATGCGGCTCACGCCTCCCTCAGCGTCTGGACCATGTAGTTGACGTCCACGTCCGGCGCCAGCTTGTAGCGCTTGCTCAGCGGGTTGTAGGTCAGGCCGATGATGTCGCGGACCTGCAGCCCGGCGTCGCGGCTCCAGGCGCCCAGCTCGGAAGGACGGATGAACTTGGCGAAGTCGTGGGTGCCGCGCGGCAGCAGGCGCATCAGGTACTCGGCGCCGACGATGGCGAACAGCCAGGCCTTGGGGTTGCGGTTGATGGTGGAGAAGAACACCTGGCCGCCCGGCTTGACCATCGTGTGGCAGGCGCGGATCACCGAGGCCGGGTCGGGTACGTGCTCGAGCATTTCCAGGCAGGTGACCACGTCGAACTGGCCGGGCATTTCCGCCGCCATCGCTTCGGCGGTGATCTGCCGGTATTCCACCGGCACGCCGGATTCGAGCTGGTGCAGGCGCGCCACCGACAGCGGCGCCTCGCCCATGTCGATGCCGATCACCTCGGCGCCGCGCTGGGCCATGGCTTCGCTGAGGATGCCGCCGCCGCAGCCGATGTCGATGACCTTCTTGCCGGCCAGGCCGACGCGTTCGTCGATCCAGTTGACCCGCAGCGGGTTGATGTCGTGCAGGGGTTTGAACTCGCTTTCGCGGTCCCACCAGCGGTGGGCCAGGGCTTCGAATTTGGCGATTTCGGCGTGATCGACATTGCTCATGAGTAGTTCCATCGAAACGAAATAGAGGAGGGCGCGGCCGGGCGGACATGTTGCCAGCTTGACGGCGCCGATAGGCTCATCGACGTCGGCCCAATGTATGCCAATTTGTCGCAGGTCGGCGTCAGCCGCCGCGGATGCGCGTGCCCCACTGCCGTGCACTGGCGATGATGCGTTGTTCGTCCATGCGCGTCAGGCGGCCGTCTTCGAGCAGCTGCTTGCCGCCCACCCAGACGTGCTTCACGCAATCGCGCCCGCAGGCGTAGATCAGTTGCGATACCGGATCGTAAACCGGCTGCTGGGCCAGGCCGTTCAGGTTGAAGGCGGCCAGGTCGGCGAACTTGCCCACCTCCAGCGAGCCGCAGCAGGCATCCAGCCCCAGGGCACGCGCGCCGTTGAGCGTGGCCATGCGCAGCGCGCGGTGCGCGTCCAGGGCGCTGGCCGACCCTGCAACGGCCTTGGCCAGCAGCGCAGCGGTGCGGGTTTCGCCGAGCAGGTCGAGGTCGTTGTTGCTGGCCGCGCCGTCGGTGCCGAGGGCGACGTTGACGCCGGCCTGCCAGAGCTTCTCGACGGGGCAGAACCCGCTGGCCAGCTTGAGGTTGGACTCCGGGCAATGGATCACGCTGCTGTTGCTTTCCACCAGCAGTGCCAGGTCGTCGTCGTTCACCTGGGTCATGTGCACGGCCTGGAAGCGCGGGCCGAGCAGGCCGAGGCGGGCGATGCGCGCCAGCGGCCGCTCGCCGGTCCGCTCGACGGCCTGCTGCACCTCGCCGGCGGTTTCGTGGACGTGCATATGAATGCCGACGTCCAGCTGATCGGCGAGCATCAGGATGTTCGCCAGCTTGTCGTCGCTCACCGTATAGGGCGCGTGCGGGCCGAAGGCGACCTTCAGGCGCGGGTGGTGGCGCAGGTCGTCGAACAGCTCCAGGCCGCGGCGAATGGCGTCGGCCGGGTCCGCCGCGCCGGGGATCGGGAAGTCGAGGATCGGCAGGCTGATCTGCGCCCGCACACCAGCGTTGTGCATCACCTCGCTGGCGATCTTCGGGTAGAAATACTGGTCGCAGAAGCAGGTGATGCCGCCCTTGAGCTGTTCGGCGATTGCCAGCTCGGTGCCCGCGCGGACGAAGTCCTCGTCGACCCAGCGGCCCTCGGCCGGCCAGATGTGCTGTTCCAGCCAGCTCTGCAGCGGCAGGTCGTCGGCGAAGCCACGGAACAGGCTCATGGCCGCGTGGCCGTGGGCGTTGATCAGCCCCGGCGCGAGCAGCATGCCGGGCAGCTCGCGGATTTCCGCCGCCGGCTGGCGCAGGGCTTCGGCGCGTGGCGCGATGAGTACGATGCGTCCATCGCGGATGCCCAGGCCGTGGTCGCCGAGGACCACGCCCGCCGGCTCCACCGGAACCAGCCAGGACGGCAGCAGCAACAGGTCGAGGGGCGCGTCGGGCATGGGCTGGCGTTCCAGATCAGGGGCCGGACAGTGTATTGAAGCCGCGCCGGGCTGGAAAGGCGAGCAGCCGCGGGTCCGCTCGCCGACCCGCCATCGCCGCGGGCTTGTGCGTATAATTCGGCGCTTTTGTTCCGGTACGAGGTTGAGCATGCGCGAGCGATTGCTGGCGGCGGAGAAGGTCACGTCCATCGAATGGCGTGCGGGCGAGCTGCACTTGCTCGACCAGCGCCGGCTGCCGTTCGAGGAAACCTGGCTCGCCTTCGACTCGGCCGCGGGTGTAGCCGAGGCCATTCGCGGCATGCTGGTGCGGGGTGCGCCGGTGATCGGTATTGCCGCGGCCTACGGGCTGGTGCTCGGCGCGCGGGCGCGCCTGGCGCAGGGCGGCGACTGGCGCGCCGAGCTGGAAGCGGACTTCGCCGTGCTGGAGGGCGCCAGACCGACCGCAGTCAACCTGTCCTGGGCGCTGAACCGCCTGCGCGAACGCCTCGACAAGCTCAAGCACGGGGAAGACCCGCTCAAGGCGCTGGAAGCCGAAGCCATGGCCATCCACCTCAGCGACCGCGAGGCCAACCTGACCATGGCCCAGCTGGGCATGGAGCTGATTCGCAAACAGCAGGGCAACCTGCAGACCCTGCTCACCCACGGCAACACCGGCGCGCTCGCCACCGGCGGCTTCGGTACCGCGCTCGGGGTGATTCGCGCGGCCTATCTCGAAGGGCTGGTGGAGCGCGTCTACGTCGACGAAACCCGGCCCTGGCTGCAGGGCTCGCGGCTGACCGCCTGGGAGCTGGCCGGCGAAGGCATCCCGCTGAGCCTGTGCGTCGACTCCGCCGCCGCGCACCTGATGAAGACCAAGGGCATCACCTGGGTCATCGTCGGCGCCGACCGGATCGCCGCCAACGGCGACGTGGCGAGCAAAATCGGCACCTATCAGCTGGCCGTTTGCGCCATGCACCATGGCGTGCGCTTCATGGTCGTGGCGCCCAGTTCGAGCATCGACATGGCGCTGGAGAGCGGCGACGACATTCCCCTCGAGGAGCGCGACGGCGCAGAGCTGCTGGACGTCGGTGGCATGCGCGTTGCCGCCGGGGTCGAAGCACTGAACCCGGTGTTCGATGTCACCCCGGCCGACCTGATCGACGCCATCGTCACCGAGAAGGGCGTGGTCGAACGCCCCGATGCGACGAAGATGGCCGCCCTGATGAGCCGCAAGCGCCTGCACTGAAGGCGCGCCTGCTCATCCGTTCGACGCGTCTCTTAGGCGGCCGTCGAGCGTTGCCTTGTGATAATATCCCGCGCTTATTCGCAGCACCTCGCAGACAAAAGGAACCAGGCTTCTCATGGGTGAACTGGCCAAAGAAATCCTCCCGGTCAATATCGAAGACGAGCTGAAACAGTCCTATCTCGACTACGCGATGAGTGTGATCGTCGGGCGTGCCCTTCCGGATGCGCGCGACGGCTTGAAGCCCGTGCATCGGCGCGTGCTGTTCGCCATGAGCGAACTGGGTAACGACTGGAACAAGCCGTACAAGAAATCCGCCCGTGTGGTCGGTGACGTGATCGGTAAGTATCACCCGCACGGCGACACCGCCGTATACGACACCATCGTTCGCATGGCTCAGCCGTTCTCGCTGCGCTACCTGCTGGTCGACGGTCAGGGCAACTTCGGTTCGGTCGACGGCGACAACGCCGCGGCCATGCGATACACCGAAGTGCGGATGTCCAAACTGGCCCACGAGCTGCTGGCCGACCTGCAGAAGGAAACCGTGGACTGGGTGCCGAACTACGACGGCACCGAGATGATTCCGGCGGTGATGCCGACCAAGATCCCCAACCTACTGGTCAACGGCTCCTCGGGCATCGCCGTGGGCATGGCCACCAACATTCCGCCGCACAACCTCGGCGAGGTGATCGACGGCTGCCTGGCGCTGATGGCCAATCCCGAGCTGAGCGTCGACGAGCTGATGCACTACATCCCCGGCCCGGACTTTCCCACCGCGGGGATCATCAACGGTCGTGCCGGTATCATCGAGGCCTACCGCACCGGTCGCGGGCGCATCTATATCCGCGCGCGCGCCGAAATCGAGGACATCGACAAGGTCGGTGGCCGCCAGCAGATCGTCATCCGCGAACTGCCGTACCAGCTGAACAAGGCGCGTCTGATCGAGAAGATCGCCGAGCTGGTCAAAGAGAAGAAGATCGAAGGCATCACCGAACTGCGCGACGAGTCCGACAAGGACGGCATGCGCGTGGTTATCGAGCTGCGCCGCGGCGAAGTGCCGGAGGTGATCCTCAACAACCTCTACGCCCAGACCCAGCTGCAGAGCGTGTTCGGCATCAACGTGGTGGCGCTGGTCGACGGCCAGCCGCGCACGATGAATCTCAAGGACATGCTTGAGGTGTTCATCCGTCACCGCCGCGAAGTGGTGACCCGGCGTACCGTGTTCGAGCTGCGCAAGGCGCGCGAGCGCGGCCACATTCTCGAAGGTCAGGCGGTCGCGCTGTCCAACATCGACCCGGTGATCGAGCTGATCAAGGCGTCGCCGACGCCGAGCGACGCCAAGGAACGCCTGATCGCCCGCGCCTGGGAGTCCAGCGCCGTGGAAGCGATGGTCGAGCGCGCCGGTGCCGATTCCTGCCGCCCGGACGACCTCGATCCGCAGTTCGGCCTGCGTGACGGCAAGTACTACCTGTCGCCGGAGCAGGCCCAAGCGATCCTCGATCTGCGCCTGCACCGCCTGACCGGCCTGGAGCACGAGAAGCTGCTGGCCGAGTACCAGGAAATCCTCACCCTGATTGGCGAGCTGATCCGCATCCTGACCAACCCGGTGCGTCTGATGGAAGTCATTCGCGAGGAGCTGGAAGGCGTCAAGGCCGAGTTCGGCGACAAGCGTCGTACCGAAATCGTCGCCTCGCAGGTCGACCTGACCATCGCCGACCTGATCACCGAAGAAGACCGCGTGGTGACCATATCCCACGGCGGCTACGCGAAATCCCAGCCGCTGCACGCCTACCAGGCGCAGCGCCGCGGTGGCCGCGGCAAGGCGGCGACCGGGGTCAAGGAAGAGGACTACGTCGAACACCTGCTGGTCGCCAACAGCCACGCCACGCTGTTGCTGTTCTCCAGCAAGGGCAAGGTCTACTGGATGAAGACCTACGAAATCCCCGAAGCTTCGCGCACCGCGCGTGGCCGGCCGCTGGTCAACCTGCTGCCGCTGAGCGAAGGCGAGCGCATCACCGCGATGCTGCAGGTCGACCTCGAGGCCGTGCGCCGGCAACTGCCGGAAGGCGAAGATGCCGATGACGTCATCGAAGGCGTGCTGGCCGAGCCGGAAGAGATCGAGGAAGTCGGCGAAGACGAAGACGGCGACGACGGCGCCGCCGACGAACCCACCGGCAGCTACATCTTCATGGCCACCGCCAACGGCACGGTGAAGAAAACCCCGCTGGTGCAGTTCAGCAAGCCCCGTAGCGTCGGCCTGATCGCGCTGAAACTGGAGGAGGGCGACACCCTGATCGCCGCCGCCGTCACCGACGGTGCGCAGGACGTGATGATGTTCTCCGACGGCGGCAAGGTGATCCGCTTCAAGGAAAGCAAGGTGCGCATCATGGGCCGTAACGCCCGTGGCGTGCGCGGCATGCGTCTGCCGGAAGGTCAGCACATCATCTCCATGCTGATCCCCGAGCCGGATGCGCAGATCCTTACCGCGTCGGCGCGTGGCTACGGCAAACGCACCGCGATCGCCGAGTTCCCGCGGCGCGGACGTGGCGGCCAGGGCGTGATCGCCATGGTAAGCAACGAGCGCAACGGCATTCTGGTGGGCGCCATCCAGGTTCAGGAAGGCGAGGAAATCATGCTGATTTCCGACCAGGGCACGCTGGTGCGTACCCGCGTCTCCGAGGTGTCCTCGCTGGGCCGCAACACCCAGGGCGTGACCCTGATCAAGCTGGCCAAGGACGAAACCCTGGTCGGTCTGGAGCGGGTCCAGGAGCCTTCGGTCGAGGAAGACCTCGAGGAAAACGAAGCGGCTCTGGGCGACGAAGTGCTGGACAAGGAACTGCCCGTGGTCAGCGCCGAGCCGGACGAGGATGAGTTGCTCGGTGGCGGCGGCGACGTGTCGCCGGACGTGGTTCCGGGTGACGGCGAAGACGAATAACGTCGGCGTCGCTTCAGTGCAGGCAGAAGGCCGGGCGGCAGCGCTGCGGCCTCTGTCGACAACGGTTGGTTCGAACGAGTGAAAGGGCCACGCCCTGCCTTTTTGAGAGACATCAACGATGAGCAATCGCGCTTTCAACTTCTGCGCCGGTCCGGCCGCGCTTCCCGAGGCGGTACTGCAACGTGCCCAGGCGGAACTCCTCGACTGGAACGGCAAGGGCCTGTCGGTGATGGAGATGAGCCATCGCAGCGACGACTACACGGCGATCGCGGTCAAGGCCGAGCAGGACCTGCGCGACCTGCTGTCGGTGCCGGCCAACTACAAGGTGCTGTTCCTCCAGGGCGGCGCCAGCCAACAGTTCGCTGAAATCCCGCTGAACCTGTTGCCCGAAGGCGCTTCGGCCGACTACATCGACACCGGCATCTGGTCGCGCAAGGCCGTCGAAGAGGCGCGCCGCTACGGCAAGGTCAACATCGCTGCCAGCGCCAAGCCGTACGACTACTTCGCCATCCCGCCGCAGAGCGAGTGGCAGCTGGATGCGAATGCCGCCTACGTGCATTACGCCTCCAACGAGACTATCGGCGGTCTGGAATTCAACTGGATTCCCGAGACCGGCGACGTCCCGCTGGTGGTGGACATGTCCTCGGACATCCTCTCGCGGCCCCTCGATGTATCGAAATTCGGCCTGATCTACGCCGGCGCGCAGAAGAATATCGGCCCCAGCGGCCTGGTGGTGGTGATCGTTCGCGAAGATCTGCTCGGCCGCGCGCGCAGCGTCTGCCCGACCATGCTCGACTACAAGATCGCGGCCGACAACGGCTCGATGTACAACACTCCGGCGACCTTCTCCTGGTACCTCTCCGGGCTGGTCTTCGAGTGGCTCAAGGAGCAGGGCGGGGTCGCCGCCATGGAACAGCGCAACCGCGCGAAGAAGGACCGTCTGTACGGTTTCATCGACGCCAGCGGCCTGTACAGCAACCCGATCACCGGTGAGGCGCGGTCGTGGATGAACGTGCCGTTCCGCCTCGCCGACGAGCGCCTGGACAAGGATTTCCTCGCCGGCGCCGACGCCCGCGGGCTGCTCAACCTCAAGGGTCACCGCTCGGTGGGCGGCATGCGCGCATCCATCTACAACGCCCTCGGCCTGGACGCCATCGAGGCGCTGGTCGGCTACATGGCGGAGTTCGAGAAGGAGCGCGGCTGATGTCCGATGCCAACTCCGAGCTTGAACTGAAGGCGCTGCGGGTACGCATCGACAAGCTTGACGAGAAGATCCTCGAGTTGATCAGCGACCGCGCGCGTTGTGCCGAGGAAGTCGCGAGGGTCAAGATGGCTGCGCTGGCCGAAGGCGAGGTGCCGGTGTTCTACCGGCCCGAGCGCGAGGCGCAGGTGCTCAAGCGGGTGATGGAACGCAACAAGGGCCCGCTCAGCAACGAGGAGATGGCGCGGCTGTTCCGTGAGGTCATGTCGTCCTGCCTGGCTCTGGAGAATCCGCTGAAGGTCGCCTACCTCGGCCCCGAGGGCACCTTCACCCAGGCCGCGGCGATCAAGCATTTCGGCAACGCGGTGATCAGCACGCCGATGGCGGCCATCGACGAGGTGTTCCGCGAGGTCGCCGCCGGCGCGGTCAATTTCGGTGTGGTGCCGGTGGAAAACTCCACCGAGGGCGCGGTCAACCACACGCTGGACAGTTTCCTCGAACACGACATGGTGATCTGCGGCGAGGTCGAGCTGCGCATCCACCATCACCTGCTGGTCGGCGAGAACACCAAGACCGACAACATCAGCCGCATCTATTCGCACGCCCAGTCCCTGGCGCAGTGCCGCAAGTGGCTCGATGCGCACTACCCGAACGTCGAGCGCGTGGCGGTTTCCAGCAACGCCGACGCGGCCAAGCGGGTCAAGGGCGAGTGGAGCTCGGCGGCCATCGCCGGCGACATGGCGGCCAGCCTCTACGGCCTGACCAAGCTGCAGGAGAAGATCGAGGACCGCCCGGACAACTCCACGCGCTTCCTCATCATCGGTAACCAGGAAGTCCCGCCGACCGGCGACGACAAGACTTCGGTGATCGTCTCCATGCGCAACAAGCCCGGCGCGCTGCACGAGCTGCTGGTACCGTTCCACAGCAACGGCATCGACCTGACGCGCATCGAGACCCGCCCGTCGCGCAGCGGCAAGTGGACCTACGTGTTCTTCATCGACTTCGTCGGCCACCACAAGGACCCGCTGATCAAGGACCTGCTCGAGCGCCTCAGCCAGGAAGCGGTCGCGGTGAAGGTGCTCGGCTCCTATCCCAAGGCCGTGCTCTGAACGGCCCGCGGCACTTGGCGCGCGCGTGCGGAGCGGCGGTATGACGCAGGAAAGCACGCCGGCCGACCGCCACAGCCTGTTCGAGGATGCCCAGGCGCTGGTCAGCGGCACCCTGATGATCGCCCTGGCGATCAATCTCTATCGGGCCGCCGGCCTGCTCACCGGCGGCACCGCGGGGCTGGCGTTCCTCACCCAGTACACCGGCGTGGTCAGCTTCGGCGTGGCCTTCTTCGTGATCAACCTGCCGTTCTACTGGCTGGCGATCCGGCGCATGGGCTGGCCGTTCACGCTGCGTACCCTGGCGTCGGTGACACTGGTCTCGCTGTTTGCCGACCTGACCCCGCGGCTGATCGCTTTCCAGGCGCTCAACCCGCTGTATGCCAGTATTCTGGGCGGCATCCTGATGGGCATCGGCCTGCTGATCCTGTTCCGCCACCGGGCCAGCCTGGGCGGCGTGAACATCGCGGTGCTCTATCTCCAGGACCATTTCGGCTGGCGTGCCGGCAAGGTGCAGATGGTCATCGACTGCCTGATCCTGCTGGTGGCGCTGTTCGTCGTCGATCTGCACGCCATCGCGCTGTCGATCGTCGGCGCGGTGGTACTGAACATGGTGCTGGCGGTCAATCACCGGCCAGGCCGCTATTCGGCAATCAGTTGACCGGCGCACGGCGCCGCTTGAACAGAGGTTCGCATGAGTTGTGATTTTCTTCGTCTGGCCCAGCCCGGCGTGCAGAAACTGTCCCCCTACGTGCCGGGCAAACCGGTCGACGAGCTGGCGCGCGAGCTCGGCCTCGAGCCGGCGAGCATCGTCAAGCTGGCCAGCAACGAGAATCCGCTGGGCCCTGGCAACAAGGCGCTGGCGGCGATCCGCGCCGAACTGGCCGAACTGACCCGCTACCCCGACGGCAACGGCTTCGAGCTGAAGAGCAAGCTCGCCGAGCGCTGCCGGGTGACGGCCGCGCAGGTGACCCTGGGCAACGGTTCCAACGACATCCTTGAACTGGTCGCGCGTGCCTACCTGGCCCCGGGCCTTAACGCCGTGTTCAGCCAGCACGCATTCGCCGTCTATCCGATCGTCACCCAGGCCGTCGGCGCCGAAGGGCGTTCGGTCGCGGCTAAGCACTGGGGCCACGATTTGCCGGCGATGCTCGCGGCGATCGACGAGAACACCCGCGTGGTGTTCATCGCCAACCCGAACAACCCGACCGGCACCTGGTTCGGCCCGGCGGCGCTGGCCGACTTCCTCGCCAGGGTCCCGGAGCGCGTGCTGGTGGTGCTGGACGAGGCCTACATCGAGTACGCCGAGGGCGACGAGTTGCCCGACGGCCTCGATTACCTGGCCCAGTATCCCAACCTGCTGGTCTCGCGGACCTTCTCCAAGGCATACGGCCTGGCCGCGTTGCGCGTCGGTTACGGATTGTCGTCGCCAGAGATCGCCGACGTGCTGAACCGCGTGCGCCAGCCCTTCAACGTCAACAGCCTGGCCCTGAGCGCCGCATGCGCCGCCCTCGACGACGCCGACTACCTGCAGCGCAGCCGCGTGCTGAACGACGCCGGCATGCAGCAGCTCGAGCAGGGCTTCCGCGCGCTGGACCTGCAGTGGATCGCGTCGAAGGCCAACTTCATCGCCGTCGATCTCGGCCGCGACGCGGCCTCGGTCTACCAGGCGCTGCTGCGTGAGGGCGTGATCGTGCGGCCGGTCGGCGCCTACGGCATGCCCAATCACCTGCGCATCTCCATCGGCCTGGTCGAAGAGAACGCCCGTTGCCTGGATGTGCTGGGACGGATTCTCGCCCGTGGCTGATACGACGCCGCTGCCGCAGGCCGGGCGTGCGCTCGGCCGCCTGGTGGTGGTCGGTCTCGGCCTGATCGGCGGCTCGTTCGCCAAGGGCCTGCGGGAGAAAGGCCTGTTCGGCGAAGTGGTGGGCTTCGACCTCGACCCGCGTTCGCGCCGCCTGGCGGTGGAGCAGGGCGTGGTCGATCGCTGCGAGACCGACCTCGCCGCTGCCTGCCGCGCCGCCGATGTGATCCAACTGGCGGTACCGATCCTGGCGATGGAAAAACTCCTCGCCGAACTGGCCCGGCTCGAACTCGGCAACGCCGTGCTCACCGATGTCGGCAGCGCCAAGGGTAATGTCGTGCGTGCCGCCGGCGAGGCCTTCGGCGAAATGCCGGCGCGCTTCGTCCCCGGCCATCCGATCGCCGGTTCCGAGCGCAGCGGCGTCGAAGCGGCCGACGGCGGGCTGTTCCGCCGCCACAAGGTGATCCTCACGCCGCTGGCCTCGACCGACGGCGAAGCCCTGGCGCTGGTCGACCGGCTCTGGCGCGAACTGGGCGCGGACGTCGAGCACATGGAGGTCGAACACCACGATCAGGTACTCGCCGCCACCAGTCACCTGCCGCACCTGCTGGCATTCGGGCTGGTGGATTCGCTGGCCAAACGCAGCGAGAACCTGGAAATCTTCCGTTACGCCGCCGGTGGTTTCCGCGACTTCACCCGCATCGCCGGCAGCGATCCGGTGATGTGGCACGACATCTTCCTTGCCAACCGCGAAGCCGTGCTGCGTACGCTCGATGCCTTCCGTGGCGATCTCGATGCGCTGCGCGAGGCGATCGACACGGGCGACGGCCATCAGTTGCTCGGCGTGTTCACCCGCGCCCGCGTCGCCCGCGAGCATTTCGGCAAGATTCTCGCCCGGCGCGCCTACGTCGACTCGATGCAGGCCAACGGCGACCTGGTGTTCCTCGCCCAACCCGGCGGGCGCGTCAGCGGCAGCATCCGGGTGCCGGGCGACAAGTCGATTTCCCACCGTTCGATCGTGCTCGGCTCGCTGGCCGAAGGCACCACCCAGATCGACGGTTTCCTCGAAAGCGAGGATGCCCTGGCGACGCTGCAGGCGTTCCGCGACATGGGCGTGGTGATCGAGGGGCCGCAGCATGGCCGCGTGACCATCCATGGCGTCGGCCTGCACGGCCTGAAGCCGCCGCCGGGGCCGCTGTATCTGGGCAATTCCGGCACGTCGATGCGCCTGCTCAGCGGGCTGCTCGCGGCGCAGCCGTTCGACAGCGTGCTGAGCGGCGACGAGTCGCTGTCGAAACGTCCGATGGGGCGCATCGCCGAACCGTTGCGCGAAATGGGCGCGCAGATCGAGACCGCCACTGACGGCCGTCCACCGCTGAATATTCGCGGCGGCCAACGCCTGCAAGGGCTGAATTATGCGATGCCGATGGCCAGCGCCCAGGTCAAGTCCTGCCTGCTGCTTGCCGGTCTGTACGCCGCAGGAAGCACCTCGGTGACCGAGCCGGCCCCGACCCGCGATCACACCGAGCGCATGTTGCGCGGCTTCGGTTATCCGCTGACGGTGGAGGGCGCCACGGTGACCATCACGCCCGGCCACAGGCTGCAGGCCTGCGCCATCGAAGTGCCGGCGGACATCTCCTCGGCGGCGTTCTTTCTGGTCGCCGCCAGCATTGCCGAAGGCTCGGAATTGCTGCTGCGGCACGTTGGCGTCAATCCGACGCGCACCGGGGTGATCGACATCCTGCGCCTGATGGGCGCCGATATCGTCCTGGAAAACCTGCGCGAGGTCGGCGGCGAACCGGTGGCGGATATCCGCGTGCGTGCCGCGCAGTTGCGCGGCCTAGAGATTCCCGAACATCTGGTGCCGCTGGCCATCGACGAGTTTCCGGTGCTGTTCATCGCCGCTGCGGTGGCGTCCGGACGCACCGTGCTGCGCGGCGCCGAGGAGCTGCGGGTCAAGGAATCCGATCGCATCCAGGTAATGGCCGATGGCCTGCTCGCCCTCGGCGTGAAGGCCGAAGCGACGGCCGATGGCATCGTCGTCGAGGGCGGCACCCTGGGCGGTGGCGAGGTCTACAGCCATGGCGATCACCGCATCGCCATGGCCTTCAGCGTCGCGGCACTGCGCGCCAGCGCGCCGATCCGCATCCACGACTGCGCCAATGTGGCGACATCTTTCCCCAACTTCCTCGCCCTGGCGGCGGAAGTCGGCATCCGAGTAAGCGAAGAGGGCGCATCATGAACACCCAGGCACCAGTCATAGCCATCGACGGACCGGGCGGTTCGGGCAAGGGCACCATCGCCGGCCTGCTGGCCCGGCAACTCGGCTGGAATCTGCTGGATTCCGGCGCGCTCTATCGCCTGCTGGCGTTCGCCGCGCGCAACCACGGCGTCGATCTGACCAACGAGGAAGCGCTCAAGGTGCTGGCCGCGCACCTCGACGTGCAGTTCGCCGTCGCCGCGCCGGGGCAGGAGCAGCACATCATTCTCGAGGGCGAGGAAGTCACCCAGGCGATCCGCAACGAGCAGATCGGCGCCGCCGCGTCGCAGGTCGCCGCGCTGCCCGCGGTGCGCGATGCGCTGCTGCAGCGCCAGCGTGCGTTTCAGGAATATCCGGGGCTGGTGGCGGACGGTAGGGACATGGGAACGGTGGTGTTTCCGGACGCGCCGCTGAAGATATACCTCACCGCCAGCGTCGAGGAGCGTGCCCGCCGCCGGTACATGCAGTTGAAGGCCAAGGGGGATGATGTTAGTCTTGCGAGTCTTCTTGATGAGATCCGTGAGCGCGACGAACGCGATACCCAACGAGCGGTAGCGCCTTTGAAGCCGGCGCATGATGCGATCATGCTGGATTCCACGGTGCTTTCCATCGAGCAGGTGCTTGAAAAGATTCTCAGCGAAGTCGCCAGGCGCGATCTCGCCGAGTGACCAGGCCGCAGCAGCCGTCCGCGAAAGCGCCGGCACTGCAGGCCCGACAAGGAGGCGTGCGGGAGACCAGTCCTAGTCCCGCAGGCCTCTTTTTACATGAACGTATCCCACATTGTCTGGAATGTGGCAGATGGGCGTTTTCTCCGCCCTTGAACCAACAGGAATCAACATGAGCGAAAGCTTTGCAGAACTTTTTGAAGAAAGCCTGAAGTCCCTCGACATGCAGCCGGGTGCCATCATCACCGGCATCGTGGTCGACATCGATGGTGACTGGGTCACCGTCCATGCCGGTCTGAAATCCGAGGGCGTCATCCCGGTCGAGCAGTTCTACAACGAACAGGGCGAGCTGACCATCAGCGTGGGTGACGAAGTTCACGTTGCGCTGGACGCGGTTGAAGACGGCTTCGGTGAAACCAAGCTGTCCCGCGAAAAAGCCAAGCGTGCAGAGTGCTGGATTGTTCTGGAAGCGGCTTTCGCAGCGGAAGAAGTTGTCAAGGGCGTCATCAACGGCAAGGTCAAAGGCGGTTTCACCGTCGACGTCAACGGTATCCGTGCGTTCCTGCCAGGCTCCCTGGTGGATGTCCGCCCTGTGCGCGATACCACTCACCTCGAAGGCAAGGAACTCGAATTCAAGGTCATCAAGCTCGACCAGAAACGCAACAACGTTGTCGTTTCCCGTCGCAGCGTCCTGGAAGCCGAGAACAGCGCCGAGCGTGAAGCTCTGCTGGAATCCCTGCAGGAAGGTCAGCAAGTCAAGGGTATCGTCAAGAACCTCACCGACTACGGCGCATTCGTCGACCTCGGTGGCGTGGACGGCCTGCTGCACATCACCGACATGGCCTGGAAGCGCATCAAGCACCCGTCGGAGATCGTCAACGTTGGCGACGAGATCGACGTCAAGGTTCTCAAGTTCGACCGCGAGCGCAACCGCGTATCGCTGGGCCTGAAGCAACTGGGCGAAGACCCATGGGTTGCCATCAAAGCCCGTTACCCGGAAGGCACCCGTGTCACCGCGAAGGTCACCAACCTCACCGACTACGGCTGCTTCGCCGAGCTGGAAGAGGGCGTGGAAGGCCTGGTGCACGTCTCCGAGATGGATTGGACCAACAAGAACATCCACCCGTCGAAAGTCGTTCAGGTTGGCGACGAAGTG
>JADHEE010000031.1_pt1 | contig 130222 bp, 119 predicted proteins | sample 8952401 | NCBI WGS metagenome assembly JADHEE01 (sample SAMN16124438, study PRJNA663242) | bioreactor sludge metagenome | isolation source: sludge (ammonium) | place: India:Bengaluru | collected 2019-02-28 | reverse complement strand
TAATCTATCGGGGCTGCTGCGGCGAAGGGTCGCTGGCAGGCAGAGGGTGCGCTCCCATCTTCATGCCGAATTGCTTTCAGTCGGCCCGAAGCATGAGCTCGCCTGATACGACGTTGCGGTGGTGAGTGTAGAGCTCCTTGCCGCAACATGGAGAACGCTTCCGCTCCATCGCAAACCGGCTTGAGCATCAGCAGAATGTGCCCGTGGCAGGCGATCAGCTCGTCGAGCGGGCGCTCGGCAAGAGAACCGGTTTCGGCCGAGTGGTCTGTCTGGTCTGTCCCGGAGCCGGTGGACAGGTAGTTAAGAGTTACTGCTCTCATAGCGCCGCTCAAACTCCATCGGACTGAGATAGCCTAATGTCGAGTGGCGGCGACGGTGATTGTAAAAGCGGATGTAGTCGAACAGGTCTGTTTTCGCCTCGTGGTAGCTGACATAGCGCGTCAGGTACACCCGCTCAGCCTTCAGCGAACGAAAGAAGCTCTCCATTGCGGCGTTGTCCCAGCAGTGTCCCGGACGTGAATGGCTGGGCTTGATGCGATGTCGCCGCAGCAAGGCCTGGTAATCGTACGCGCAGTATTGGCTGCACGATCCGAGTGCAGCAGTACCTCGGTTTGCGGCTGTCGGCGAGCCATGGCCATCTCCAGCGCGGCGTGTACCAGGGCCTGCTGCATCCGATGGTGCATCGCCCAACCGACGACAGCGCGTGAATAAAAGATCGAGCACGACTGCCAGATACAGCCAGCCTTGGGCCGTCCGCACGTAGGTCATGTCCGAGACCCAGTGCCGGTTGGCGCGATCCGAGGCGAACTGACGATCCAGGTGATTCGGGGCAATCGGCAGAGCATGACGACTGCTGGAAACCAGCCGCCAGCGTTTTGCGCGAGCGAACGCGCAGACCGGCTTCGCGCATCAGTCGAGCAACCCGGTGTCGACCACAAACATGCCCCATGGCTGCCAACTCGGCCTTGATTCGGCGATGGCCATAGATTCCATTCACCTCATGATGGATGGTGCGGATCTCCTTGCTCAGACGCCGATTCGCCATCTCTCTCGCCGAAGGTGGCCGCCGCTGCCAGGCATAGAAACCGCTGCGGGATACCTGTAGCAGCCGGCACATCAGTGCTACGGGATAGCGACCGGCCAACACCTCGATGGCGCGAAACTTCACTTCGTGGGCTGCGAGAAGATGGCGAGCGCCTTTTTTAAAACATCGCGCTCCATGGTGACCTGAGCCAGTTGCTGGCGTAGCCGGCGCAACTCCGCGCGCTCACCACGCTGCTTGCCGTTGCACCTTGCTGCTCGTACTGGCGCTTCCATTTGCCCAGCAGGCTTTCAGCGATGCCCAGCGTCTCGGCTACATGACGAAGCGGCGTGTCGGCAAGCGCCTGGTCTACCGCCTCGCGTTTGAAGGATTCGGGAAAACGTCGTCTGGTCTGGGTCATGGACACTCCTTGCGGTGGCCATTATCCACCTTAAGTCAGTGTCCACTCAGCCCGGGACAGACCAGTATCAAGCATTCGCGAGGCCCGGCAGTCCAGCATCCAGGGTCGGAAATTCGCTGTTCTATGTGCGGTGTCGGACGGTGACTTATTCCGTTCGATCGCAGCGTCGGCGCTTGGTCCGCCTGGCGGCGCTGCTCCTTTCCTTCACGGCCAACTTCCTGCCGGTCTGCGGCTGGAGCCCATCAAAGCGGCTGGAGTTGTTCATGAAGTCTTCCCCTTTGCGTCAGTTCCATGAATTCGTCGCCCAGCCTGCCACTTTCTTCCATCGCCTTTCGCCAGTAGCGTTCTCTTCCCAGGTCATCGCCCAAGTAGCGGTTGAAGTCCTTGCGGTCTGGCAGCTTGCCGTGGGGAAGGCGAGCCAGGTAATCCTTCGAAGGTGAAACCAGCAGTACGTTTTGAAGGCGCTCGCTGCAGCCCTTTCGCCAGGGAAGCGCTTTATCGAACCAGCCTGGAATGACCTTGTCGGTGAAGTGCGGGTAAAGCACTAGTCCTTCTCCCCTATAGGGAAGGTCGAGGTGGTAGTCGAGCAGGCCACCATCTCGATAGGTCCCAGGGCCTAGGCCGGGAATATCTTTCACTCCTTCCATGACCATGGGGATCGAGCCCGATGCCAGTAGAGCCTGGCGCAGATTGCCGGTATCCAATGGAAGGTAGCGCGAGGGAAAGTCGCTGAGCGCGGCCAGCGGGGGTGGCAGGCGATCGTCGTGTAGGATGACGCGCTCGAAATGGCGGGCGAGGCGAGGGCGGCCCAGTAGATTACTGCCAGCCACCGACGACAGACCGAGACCGAGGCGGCCACGGTGATCGGCGGACAGCAATCCGTTGCTTTTCACCACCACGATGTTCAGCCGATTCAGCGGTGAATTGAGGATGTCCGCATCCTGGCCGGCGAGCAACTCATCCAGCATGCGCATACAGGCGCGGCTGACTTCGGCCATGCTCACGCCTTTTGCGAAGCGCTGCGACGTGTAAAGTTCGCCGAGCCGGCGAATTCCTCCGACCGGGTCGGGCAGGCAGGCGCTGGCGAAACGCCAGGAGCCGATCGAGGCGCCTATCAATGAGCGTTCCCGCGGCGCGCCCGGCAGCCATTCCCCGAACAGGGCGAGATCCAATCCCTGGATACCCAGCGCCTTGGGGCCGCCGGCCGCCCCGGGTAAGATGCCGACATCCTCGGCGTGCAACCCCCGCTCGCGTATGCGCGTCAGGGCTCGCGCACCGGCGCGGAGGGACAGGGCAGGGAATTTAATATGGATGGCGGTCATGCTGAGCTCCGGTTCTAGCGCACGATTATAAGGATTCGTACGGCTCGCCCAAGAAGCCTTCATGAGCCGAATGATGGGTATGTTCTCACCGGATGCTGCGGTACCTATGGTTCAGTTTGAGTTAAGCGGCGTTGGATAGTCTGAGCTTGTCCAAACAAAACACAGGAACCCAACAGATGAACGTCAAGATCACTGCCCTTTTTGCTGCCGCTGCCTTCGCCTCCCTTACCAGCCTGGCGCAGGCGAAGGACCTGGGGCCGGATGAAGCGCTGAAACTGCGTGACGCCGGCACGGTCCAGAACTTCGAGAAGCTCAACCAGGCCGCGTTGGCCAAACACCCCGGTTCGATGATCGAGGAAACCGAACTGGAAGAGGAATATGGCCGCTATCTGTACAAGGTAGAGCTGCGCGACAAGCAAGGCATCCAGTGGGACCTTGAGCTTGACGCCACCAACGGCCAAGTGCTGAAGGATCACCAGGACGACTGATGAAGCGATTTCCCCCTTTCTGCTCAGCGCTGTTCGCGTCCTTCGTGCTGGCCTTGGTCGCGCCTGCTTCCGCACGCGATCTGGACCAGGACGAGGCTCTGCGCTTGCGTGAGAAAGGCATCATTCAGCCACTGGAAACGCTGCTGCAAAACGCCCTGGGACGCCATCCCGGGGCGCGTTTGCTGGAGGCCGAGCTTGAAGAAGAGCATGAAGTGCTCGTTTACGAGATCGAGCTGCTTACCATCGAGGGCGTGGTGCGCGAGATAGAGCTCGATGCGTCGACGGGCAGGATTCTGAAGGACGAGGAAGACGACTGATGCGCCTGCTGCTGGTGGAGGACAGCGTACCGCTGGCCGACGAACTGATCGCCGATCTCAGCGCCAAGGGCTATGCCGTGGATTGGCTGGCGGACGGCCGCGATGCACTCTATCAGGGCGCTAGCGAACCCTATGACCTGATCATTCTCGATCTGGGGTTGCCCGGTAAGCCCGGACTCGAACTGCTCGCCGAATGGCGCGCAGGAGGCCTGACCGCACCCGTGCTGATTCTCACGGCGCGCAGTTCCTGGGCCGAGCGCATCGACGGGCTCAAGGCCGGTGCCGACGACTATGTCACCAAACCCTTCCACCCCGAGGAGCTGCAGCTGCGTATCCAGGCGCTGCTGCGGCGTTCCCATGGGCTGGCCAATCAGCCGCACTTGGAGGCATCAGGGCTGCAACTGAACGAGTCGGAGCAAACGGTGAGCCTGGAGAATCGCGTCACCGAGCTGACCGCGGGCGAATTCCGCCTGTTGCGATACTTCATGCTGCATCCCGGGCAGATTCTTTCCAAAACCCGCCTGGCCGAGCACCTCTATGACGGCGAGACCGAGCGTGACTCGAATGTGCTCGAGGTCCACGTGAACCGGCTGCGCGGCAAGCTCGGTCGCGAGGTGATAGAGACCCGTCGCGGCCAGGGCTATCGCTTCGCCGGGATCAAGGCTTGAGGTCGATTCAACGGCGCCTTGGAATCGGCCTCGGTGGGGTGCTGGTGGTGGTAGGTCTGCTCGTTGCGCAGACGAGCTTTTGGCTGTTCGAGTCGGGCCTGCGCCGTTACCTGGAAGACAGCCTGCGGGACGACAGCGAGGCGCTGCTCGCTGCGCTGGTACGCGGTCAGAATGGCCCGCAACTGGACGAGTCGCGGGTGGGCCCGGCCTTCCAGCGGCCGCTTTCGGGGCACTATTTCCATATCGAGGTGGATGGCAAGACCTGGCGCTCGCGCTCGTTGTGGGACAGCACGCTACCGTTGCTGGAAAAGCCGGGCCTGATGGAGGCCTTGGCGAACGGCCCGCAGGCGCAGCAATTGCTGGTCTACCGCGCCGACTACCGGCGGCTCGGGCGCTCGCTGTCGATAACGGTGGCCCAGGACTACACGCCTATCCTCGACAGTTTTCGACGCGTCCGTATCGTCGGGCTGGCACTCGGCGTGGGGGCCTTGTTGCTGATCCTGCTGCTGCAGCGGCTCACGGTTCGACGCGCGTTGCAGCCGCTCGAGCGCGCCCGTGCACAGATCGCGCAGCTTCAGGACGGCCGTCGAGGTACCCTAGACTCCGACGTTCCCGACGAATTGGAGCCTCTGGTCAGGCAGATCAACCACTTGCTCGAGCACACCGAGCAGACCCTGCAACGCTCGCGCAATGCGCTCGGTAATCTCGGTCACGCGCTGAAAACGCCGCTCGCGGTACTGGTCAGCGTGCTCGCGCGCAGCGAACTGGATGAACATCCGGCGTTGCGCCATGCCCTGCGCGAACAGTTGGAGCAGATCGAACAGCGCTTGGCCCGCGAGCTGGGCCGCGCGCGGCTGGCCGGCGAGGTTCTGCCGGGCGCGCAATTCGTCTGCGCGCGGGAGCTGCCTGCTCTTTTCGCGACCCTGCAGATGATTCACGGTCAGGCGTGCGAGCTGAGCTGGGAGGCCGAGCCCGATCTCAGCATTCGGCGTGATCGAGAGGACGTGCTGGAGTTGCTGGGCAATCTGCTGGACAACGCCTGCAAATGGGCCGATTCGAAGGTGAGTCTGCAGGTGCTCGAAGAGCGCGGCGAGATCGTCCTGCTGATCGATGACGACGGCCCCGGAATCGAGGCCAGCCGCCGTGAAGACGTATTGGGGCGAGGAGTTCGCCTCGACGAGCAGGTCAGCGGCCATGGCCTTGGCCTGAGCATCGTCCGCGATATCGTGGACGCGTGGCGGGGTCATGTCGATCTGCTCGACAGCCCGCTGGGCGGGTTGCGCGTGAGCATCCGGCTACCTCCGTCGGCCGGCGGGGCTGACCATCCCTGAGCCAAAATGCAATCCGCCCGGAGCGCGATGCGGACCGGGCGGATTCGACATCCGGGGTACGGCAGGATCAGGAGAGGAAGCCACCGTCGACGTTCAGCGCCACGCCAGTGGTGTAGCTGGACGCGTCGCTGGCGAAGTAGAGCACGGTGCCGGCCATTTCGCTCGGGTCGGCGACGCGCTTGAGCGGGATGCGTTGCAGCGCGATCTTCAGGATGCTGTCGTTCTTGGTCAGCGCGGAGGCGAACTTGGTATCGGTAAGGCCTGGCAGCAGGGCGTTGCAGCGGATACCGAACTGCGCGCATTCCTTGGCGAACACCTTGGTCATGCTTATCACTGCCGCTTTGGTTACCGAGTAGATGCCCTGGAACTCACCCGGCGAAACGCCGTTGATCGAGGCGACGTTGATGATGCTGCCTCCGCCGTTTTCCTTCATCAGCTTGCCGCCTTCGATGGACATGAAGTAATAGCCGCGGATGTTCACGTCGACGGTCTTCTGGAAAGCAGAGAGGTCGGTGTCCAGCACGTTGCAGAACTGCGGGTTGGTGGCGGCGTTGTTGACCAGGATGTCCAGGCGCCCGAACTGTTCGCGAATCTGCGCGAACACGCTCTGGATCTGTTCCATTTCGCCGATGTGGCAGGCGATGGCGGTGGCCTTGCCCCCTTCGGCGGTGATCGCGTCGGCCACGGCCTGGCAGCCGTCGATCTTGCGGCTCGACACGATGACATGGGCGCCTTGCTGGGCGAGCAGTTTGGCGATCGCTTCGCCGATACCGCGGCTGGCGCCGGAGACGAAGGCGATTTTGCCGTCGAGGTCGAACAGGTGCGTCTTGGACATGGGGTTCCCCTTGTTATTGGTCGTTAGAGCCGAGACTTGCCGATGACTTGCAGGCTCATGTGCTCGAGCAGTTTGTTCATCTGGACGAACTGGGCGAAGCGCTTGTCCTGCGTCTGCCCGTGGTAGAAGCGGTAGTAGATCTGCTGGACGATGCCGGCCAGCCGGAACAGGCCGTAGGTGTAGTAAAAGTCGAAGCTGGGTATGTCGATGCCGGCCCGTTCGGCGTAATAGTCGACGAACTCCTGGCGCGTCAGCATGCCAGGTGCGTTGCTCGGCTGGCGGCGCATCAGCTGGACCGGCGCCGGGTCGCCGGCCTCGATCCAGTAGGCGAGGGTGTTGCCCAGGTCCATCAGCGGATCGCCAATGGTGGTCAGCTCCCAGTCGAGAACGCCGATGATGCGCATCGGATCATTCGGGTCGAGGATCACGTTGTCGAAGCGGTAGTCGTTGTGGACGATGCCGGGCTTGGGATGATCGGCCGGCATCTTGTCCTTCAGCCAAGCCTTCACCGGCTCCCAGCTCGGCGCGTCAGGCGTCAGGGCTTTCTCGTAGCGATCGCTCCAGCCGCCGATCTGGCGCTGCACGTAACCTTCCGGCTTGCCGAGGTCGCCGAGGCCGCAGGCCTGGTAATCGACGTTGTGCAGGTCGACCAGCTTGTCGATGAAGCTCTTGCACAGCGCGCGGGTGCGGGTTTCGTCGAGGTTCAGTTCGGCCGGCAGGTCGGCGCGCAGGATGATTCCCCTGACCCGTTCCATCACGTAGAACTCGGCGCCGATGATCGACTCGTCGAGGCAGTGCACGTAGGCTTTCGGGCAGTAGGGGAGCTGGTTGAGGATGCGGAACTCGCGCCCCATGTCATGCGCGGACTTCGCCTTGTGCCCGAACGGCGGTCGGCGCAGCACGAACTCCTGGTCCGGGTACTCCAGCAGATAGGTAAGGTTGGAGGCGCCGCCGGGGAACTGGCTGATGCGCGGCGTACCATGCAGGCCGGGGATTTGCGTCTTGAGGTAGGCGTCGATGGCGGCGGGGTCGAGTTCCTCGCCATCGCGGATGCCGGTGGATTGATCAGTCAGCGTCATGTTTATCCCTTCTACTTATGATCGGCGCCTTTGATTATTGGACAATCTAATGCGCTTGCCGAAGCCTTCACAAGGCATGCGGGCCGTTATAGACCAGCGTGTTGCCGGCCGATCAGATTGCCTGATCGCCGTCCGGGCAATAAAAAACCGGAGTGAATGACTCCGGTTTTTTCGCTGCCTGGGTCGATCAGACCGGGAACAGTTCGCTCAGCTTCATGGCCAGCATCATGTCGCCTTCGGCGCGCAGTTTGCCGCCCATGAAGGCCTGCATGCCGTCGGTTTCACCGCTGGTGATGCCCTGCAGAGTCTCGGTGTCCATGATCAGGGTGACGTTCGGTGCGTCGGCATCGCCCTTCTGCACGTCGCAGGTGCCATCCTTGACGACCAGGTAGTGGTTTTCGCCATCTTCGATGTTGAACTGAAAGACCAGATCCAGGCCGGCAGCCGCGCCAGCGTTGAACTTGGATTTCATGGTTTGGATGATGTCTGCGGAATTGCTCATGGTTTCGTTCCTTTGTTATGGATGATGACGGCCACGCAGGGCCGATTGGCCGGCGCTCAGCGGTAGGTGATGAGCTCCGGCGCCTTCAACAGTTCCAGATGCGCATGACTGTTGAAGGAAGCCAGCGACACTTCGTTGCCCCGAAACCGCAAGTGGCTGAGCGAAGTGTTGACGATCTGCCAGTTGAGTTCGAAGGCCTTGACCGCCGGAACCCCGATGATTAGTTGCAGCAGGGCGCTGATGGTGCCGCCCGAGGTGAATACGGCGATGCGATCCTTCGGCCCGGCGCTGCTCAGCAGCCGCTCGAGCCCGCCGCGGACCTGGTCGAGGAAGGACTGCCAGCTTTGCAGACCTTCGCGCTCGTGTTCGCCGGAAATCCAGCGGCCGATGATCAGCGAGAACAGGCGCTGGAATTCGGCGCGGTGCTCGGCGGCGTTGCGCATGACGTGCAGCGCGTCGGGCTCTTCGGCGAGGATGTCCGGCAGGTGCGCGCGGATCACCTCGTCGGCCTTGAACTCATTGAAGGCCGCGTCGGTTTCCAGTTCGGGAGTCGATAGCCCGGCATCGCGCATACGGGCGACCGCGGTCGCACCGGTATGCTGCTGGCGGCGCAGGTCGCCGCTCAGGCAGCGGTCGAAGGTGATGCCGACACGCGCCAGGTGGTCGCCCAGCAGTTCGGCCTGACGCACGCCGGTGGCGGACAGTACGTCGTAGTCGTCGGCACCGAACGAAGCCTGGCCATGTCGAATCAGATAGATGCTGCCCACGTCCGCTTTCATCCCGGTACGCTGAAGTTCCGCGAGAGTAGGGGGATCGGCGGCGCACTGTCAACGAAAAAACATACGCTTGTTTGAATGCCGGCGATGAGCAGTCCAGTTGGCTTGCCGGTGGCTACCCACGGGCCGCCGCCGGTATGCTTGGGGAAGAACAGGTCGCCGGCACTGGCCGGCGCTTAGCAATGAAGGAGTCGATGTGGAGTTTCTGGCGGATTACGCAAGCTTTCTGGCCAAGACGCTGACGGTGGCGCTGGCGATCCTGGTGGTGCTGCTCGCCCTTGCCGTGTTGCGCGGCAGAGGGCGCAATCGGAGCAGCGGTCAGCTCAACGTGCATAAGCTGAATGATTTCTACAAGGGCCTGCGCGACCGGCTGGAGCAGTCGGTGATCGACAAGGACCGCCTTAAGAGCCAGCGCAAAGCGGAAGCCAAGGCGGAGAAACTGGCGAAGAAGGCCGCCGAGCCGAAGCCGCGCGTCTATGTGCTGGATTTCGACGGCGATATCAAGGCCTCCGCGGTGGAGAACCTGCGCCATGAGGTGACGGCGCTGCTGACCCTGGCGACGCCCAAGGACGAGGTGGTACTGCGCCTGGAGAGCGGCGGCGGCATGGTGCACAGCTACGGGCTGGCGTCTTCGCAACTGGCGCGAATCCGCCAGGCCGGCGTTCCGTTGACCGTGTGCGTCGACAAGGTCGCGGCCAGCGGCGGCTACATGATGGCCTGCATCGGCGAGAAGATAATCTCCGCGCCCTTCGCCATCCTTGGTTCGATCGGCGTGGTGGCGCAGTTGCCGAACGTCCATCGACTGCTGAAGAAACACGATGTCGACTTCGAGGTGCTTACCGCGGGCGAGTTCAAGCGCACGCTGACGGTGTTCGGCGAGAACACCGAGAAGGGCCGGGAGAAATTCCAGGAAGACCTGGAGACCACCCACGAGCTGTTCAAGAACTTCGTCGCGCGCTACCGCCCGCAACTGGCAATCGACGAGATCGCCACGGGCGAGGTCTGGCTCGGCATGGCTGCGCTGGGCAAGCAGCTGGTCGACGAGTTGAAGACCAGCGACGAATACCTGGCCGAGCGCGCCAAGGACGCCGACCTGTTTCATCTGCACTACGCGGAAAAGAAGAGTCTTCAGGAGCGCTTTGGCATGGCCGCCAGCGTCGCCGTCGATCGCGTGCTGCTGAACTGGTGGAGCCGGCTCAACCAACAACGATTCTGGTAGGAGGATGAGATGAGCACATTCAAGGCGTTACAGGCCAGCGAAGGCCAGGACGGTACATTCGTGCAGCGGGTGGTGGAGCGCGACGTCGCCGACCTGCCTGCCGGCGATGTGCTGGTCCGGGTCCGCTATTCGTCGCTTAATTTCAAGGACGCGCTGTCCGCCAGCGGCAATCGCGGTGTGACCAAGCAGTTTCCCCACACGCCGGGTATCGACGCCGCAGGCACTGTGGTCGAGTCCGCCGTGGGTGAATTCGCCGTTGGCGACGAGGTGATCGTCACCGGCTACGACCTAGGCATGAACACGGCCGGTGGCTTCGGTCAGTACATCCGCGTGCCGGCGCCCTGGCTGATCAAGCGCCCGCAGGGGCTGAGCCTGCGCGAGGCGATGGTGCTGGGCACCGCCGGGCTGACGGCGGCACTCTGCGTGGACAAGCTCGAGCGCGCCGGGCTCGATCCCCAGGCCGGTCCGGTTCTGGTTACCGGTGCCAGCGGTGGCGTCGGCAGCGTTGCGGTGGCGCTGCTCTCCAGCCTCGCCTACACGGTGGCGGCGGCTACCGGCAAAGCGGAGCAGGCGGACTACCTGCGCAATCTCGGCGCAACCCAGATCGTTACCCGCGAGGCGCTGCAGGACGGCCTGGAGAAACCCATGCTCAAGGAACAGTGGGCGGGCGCGGTGGATACCGTCGGCGGCGACATCCTGTTCAACGTGGTCAAGTCGCTGCGCTACGGCGGCAGCGTCGCCTGTTGCGGGCTGACGGCGGGCGTGGCGTTCAAGGGCAACGTCATGCCGTTCATCCTGCGCGGCGTGAACCTGCTGGGCGTCGACTCGGTCGAGTTGCCGCTTGTGGTCAAGGCGTCCATGTGGGACAAGCTCTCGCTGCAATGGAAGTTGGCGAATCTGGACGAGTTGAGCCGTGAAATAAGCCTCGACGCCCTGCCCGAAGCGATCGCGGCGATTCTCGCGGGCAAGCAGGTCGGCCGCCTGCTGGTGAATCTCGGCTGAGCCGTCGATTCATTGGCCGGCATCAAGGTCGCCGGCCCGTTGAACTGGCACAGTGCTGCCCTCACTTAGCTGCCTGGGGGCATCATGAAAGAATTCCGCATTGCGCTGATCGGCGCGGGTGAAACCGGTACGCCGCTACTCGAACAACTCCTCGCCGCACCGTTCGTGAAGATGCTTGGCGTGGCCGACCTGGATGAGCGGAGCCCCGGTATGAACCTGGCGCGCCAGCATGGCGTGCATGTCACCACCGATTTCACCGAGCTGGCCGCGATTGGCGAGGAGCTGGATATCCTCATCGACGTTACCGGAAAGCCGGAAGTCCGCGAACTGCTGCGCAAGCAGATGATCGACAGCGGCAATCGCCACACCCTGATCATGCACGAGCTGATCAGTCTGCTGATGCTTTCGCTTTCGGCGGGCAGGCTGGTGGAGAGCAAGCACGTGGCGCTGGACTACCACGCCTGACCCTTGCGCCCGCACAAGAAAAAGCCCCGCTCTGCGGGGCTTTTTCATTCATGCACGGCGGCGTCGGAACAGCGGTAGCGGCTGGTCGGCGGATGCCTGGTAGACCTCGGAGAAATCATCCAGCCCCTTGAGGGCATCGAAGGGGTCCTTGTCCTCGCGCACGGCGAAGGCGTCGAAACCGCAACGCTTGAGGGCGAACATCTGGTCGCGCAGCACATCCCCGATGGCGCGCACTTCGCCCTTGTAGCCGTAGCGGGTGCGCAGCATATAGGCGGTAGAGGAGTGCCGGCCATCGGTGAAGGCCGGGAAGTTCAACGCGATCACCTGGAAGTGCTCCAGTTGGTCGGCGATTTCCTCGATCTCCTCACCGGCTTCCAGCCATACACCCAGCCCGCCGTCGCGCGCCTTGAGCGCGTGGGCGTGCTCGCGCCACAGCGCGAGCGGAACGATCAGGTCGTCGCAGTTGGGCATGCCGTCGAGCGTCGCGTCCTTGCCGAGCAGATGCCACGTCTCGTTGACGACCTGGCCGTCCTTAATGATTCGCTGCATATACGCGCTCCTTGAAGGGGTCGATGCCCACGCGGCGGAAGGTGTCGAGGAAGGTCTCGTCTTCGCTGCGTTTTTCCACATAGACGTTGATCAGCTTGTCGATCACGTCGGCCATCTCGTTCTGGGCGAACGAGGGGCCGAGGATCTGCGCCAGGCTGGCATCGCGACCCGAACTGCCGCCGAGCGACACCTGGTAGAACTCCTGACCCTTCTTGTCGACGCCGAGAATGCCGATGTGGCCGACGTGGTGGTGGCCACAGGCGTTCATGCAGCCCGAGATGTTCAGGTCGATGTTGCCCAGATCGAAAAGGTAGTCGAGGTCGTCGAAACGACGCTGGATGGCTTCGGCAATCGGAATCGACTTGGCGTTGGCCAGCGAGCAGAAATCGCCACCCGGGCAGCAGATGATGTCGGTCAGCAGGCCCACGTTCGGGGTGGCGAAACCGTGCTCGCGCAGTTCGCCCCACAGGGTAAACAACTGGCTCTGCTCGACGTCGGCCAGGATGATGTTCTGGTTATGGCTATTGCGTACTTCGCCGAAGCTGTAGCGGTCGGCGAGGTCGGCAATCGCGTCGAACTGCTTGTCGGTGACGTCGCCGGGCGCCACGCCGGTGGGCTTGAGCGACAGGGTCACCGCGCAGTAGCCAGGCTTCTTGTGCGCGAAGACATTGCGGGAGCGCCAGCGAGCGAAACCGGGATGCTCGGCGTCCAGTTGCGCGAGCGCCGCATCCTGGTCTTCTAGGGCCTGGTAGGCCGGGTCGACGAAGCAACTGGCGACACGTTGCAGCTCGGCGTCGGTCAGAGTCGTCGGGCCGTCCTTCAGGTGCTCCCATTCGGCGTTCACGCGTTCGGCGAACACCTCGGGGGTCAGTGCCTTGACCAGAATCTTGATCCGCGCCTTGTACTTGTTATCGCGACGGCCATAGCGGTTGTACACGCGCAGGATGGCGTCGAGGTAGCTGAGCAGGTGTTTCCACGGCAGGAATTCGTTGATGAAGCTGCCGATCACCGGAGTACGGCCGAGACCGCCGCCGACGGAAACGCGGAAACCTAGTTCGCCCTCGGGGTTCTTTACCGCTTCCAGGCCGATGTCATGCACTTCGATGGCGGCGCGATCGCTGGCGGAACCGTTCACTGCGATCTTGAACTTGCGCGGCAGGTGCGAGAACTCGGGGTGGAAGGTCGACCACTGGCGAATGATCTCGCACCAGGGACGCGGATCGACCAGCTCGTCCCTAGCCACGCCGGCGAACTGATCAGTTGTTGTGTTGCGGATGCAGTTGCCGCTGGTCTGAATCGCGTGCATCTGCACGGTCGCCAGCTCGGCGAGGATTTCCGGGATGTCTTCAAGCTCCGGCCAATTGAACTGCACATTCTGCCGGGTGCTGATGTGGGCGTAGCCCTTGTCGTAGTCGCGAGCGATCTTCGCCAGCATGCGGAGCTGGCGAGAGGAGAGCAGACCATAGGGTACGGCGACGCGCAGCATGGGCGCGAAACGCTGAATGTAGAGGCCGTTCTGCAGGCGCAGTGGGCGGAACTCTTCACCGGACAGTTCGCCGGCAAGGTAGCGGCGGGTCTGGTCGCGGAACTGCTTTACGCGGTCCTCGACGATTTTTTGATCGTACTCGTCGTATACGTACATAAAGGTAGGTCCTGTTTTCAGGCTGTTCTACAGCGACTAGCGCGCACGGTCGCGCTCTCCGGAGCGGAGCCGCGGAAAGATACCAGCAAGCAGATATGCGCAAAAGTGCTGTTTAGGCATATCGAAAGAACGGCTAATGCTAAGCGCTCTGAGTCAGTCAACTTGAGAGGCAACACGCCATCGACTTAACTACTGCATGCCTTCGACAACAATAAGGAGAACGCAATGAGCGAGCCGTCCGAACACCCCGAAAGCCCAGACAGCATCGTCGATGCATGGGCGATCTTCATCCTGATCGTCATCGCGGTGAGCACTGCCGTCTTCTGGGTAAGCCATCAGTAGTGACGGCTACACGCCGGCGATGCTGAGTACCAGTTTGACCACGGCAAGTACCAGAACCACGAACCCCAGCGTGAACACTACGCCGAGTGCGATGAAATGCGCGGGTTTGCCGCGGCTGAAATCACGTGTGCGGTTCTTCCCGCTCTGTACGCCCAGCGCGGCAGCCAGCACGCTGCCGAGCATTTCGCGAAACTTCAGCGGCTTGTCGTCCGGCTCGTCTGTCATGTCCTGCTCCTTTTTTTTGTACAGTCTAGTTGCGCCCTGAGGATGCCGCGGCTTACTCGATCGCTGGTGCTGACGAGGTTTATTGCCAGACATCGTTTTCCCAGGCGTGCGAATAGATTGGGCAGACATGCAGCCGAAGTCGTCGAGCGGGCATTATCGCGACGTTTGCATGCTCTCTGTGGCGCGTCGTTTCTGGCATAGGCGTGGCTGCTGATGGGAGCCGGTGAACGTCTATGTCGGCCACGGGCAGATGCCGTTCGCGGACAGCCGGCCGGGCAGACCGAGGTGATTAACGAGCTCTGTACGCGTCTGGCGCGGGAGTGCCGTATTCGCGACGTGCCCTGGAAGCGCGTGCAGCACGCCGTCGCCGAAGATCCGCGGGCATCGTCCTGAAAATCCGAGGCGCACTCCGGAGCGTGAGGACAGCTTTATCTGGCTGATCGATGTGCTGCCCACCTCTATATCTCCGCCAGCCCGAAGTTTCGAGGTGCGCGTGCGCTGAGGGCGCGGATGAGCGAAGCCTTGGAAGCCATGAAGCGCGATGGCCGCCGGCGGCGGATGCTGGCGGGCTACCTGGACGAAGGCAAGCTCGAGGAGCGTCTGCAGGCCGAACTTTGACGGGCGCACGCACCTCCGGTGGTGGTTAGCCTCATCGGCACGGGTCCGTCATTCGTCGAGCCGATCACCGTCCTGTTCGCTCAAGTAGGGCACGCTGAGGCCCTGGGGGGGTCAATAAACTCTATGAGCCCGGCGGCCCTCTGCGTCCGCTGTCAGATGAAACCGACCCGCGAAGCCAGCCGATGCAGACGACACAAGAGCAGTACGCCAATTTCCGCGCGGCCTGGGTTGCCCAGGCGCAGGCGAATCCGTGGGTGACCGTTGGCCTGGTGCTGGCCTTGCTGGCGCTGATCGGGCTGATTTTCAGCGCCGGTTTGAACGCCTTCGACGAAAACCCCGAGCGGCTGCGCTATGCGCTCTATGGTGGCTGCGCGGGATTCGCCGCCACCGCGTTCGGCGCTTTGGCGGCCGTCGGTTTGCGTAACATCTCCGCTCGCCTGCAGGACGTGATGCTTGGCTTCGCCGCGGGTATGATGCTCGCCGCCAGCTCGTTCTCGCTGATCCTGCCGGGGCTCGACGCCGCCAGGGAGATCACGGGCAGCGACGTTCTCGCGGCCTGCACCGTGGTGCTCGGCCTGGGTTTGGGCACGTTGCTGATGGTGGGGCTGGACCGTTTCACCCCGCATGAGCACGAAATCGGCGGGCGCCACGGTCCGGAAAGCCAGCGGATCAATCGGGTCTGGCTGTTCGTCTTCGCCATCACCCTGCACAACCTGCCGGAGGGCATGGCCATCGGCGTGGGCTTTGCCGGCGGCGATCTCACCGTCGGCGTTCCGCTGGCGACCGCGATCTCGCTGCAGGACATTCCAGAGGGCCTGGCAGTGGCCATGGCGCTGCGCACCACCGGCCTGTCGGCGCTGATCGCGGCGCTGATCGCGGTCGCCACCGGGCTGATGGAGCCGCTGGGTTCGCTGCTCGGCGTCGGTATCTCCAGCGGCTACGCCATCGCCTATCCCACCAGCATGGGACTGGCAGCCGGCGCGATGATCTTCGTCGTCAGCCACGAGATCATTCCGGAAACCCACCGCAACGGACATCAGAGCGCCGCGACCATGGGGCTAATGGGCGGTTTTGCGGCGATGATGTTCCTCGATACGGCGCTCGGCTAGCGACGCCGTTCGTGCCTCAGCGCAGGCCGAGCCCGGCGAGGAAGTCGTCCACCTCGGCGGTGTAGCCGGCATCGGCACCGAGCAGTTCATTGATCTGCCGGTGCGAGTAATCCTTGCGGATCACCCTGGTTTTCACCCCGAGCTGGTTGGCCTTGGCGGTGAACAGGTCCACCTGGGCGCAGGAGTCGTCGCGCCGGGTCGAGCAGACGGCGAGCAGCGGATGCATTGCCGCCGTTACGGCGTAGAACGGTGACGCCGACTTCCACAGCGCCTTGTCCTTGCCGAATGCGCGGTCGTAGAGGGGCAGATGGCGCCCCTGCATGATCGTCTCTATGTCATAGGCGGCGCTGTCCAGCGCGACGGTACCCAGCCATGGCTTGGGTACCACGCCGGCGCTCAGCGTCGCATCGGTGGCCAGCAGTGAGACGAGATGCGCGCCGGCCGAATGCCCCATCAACACCACCCTGGCGGGATCGCCGCCCCAGCTGGCAGCCTGGTTTTGCACTGCCGCCAGGGCGCGGGCGACGTCGCGGGCCTGCTCGATCGGGTCGGTATCCGGGAGCAGCCGGTAGTTGGTGGAAACGAAGATGTAGCCTTTGGCGAGGTAGTGGGCGGCCTTGTTGTCGACCACCGGGCTGTTGCGTTTGTCGCCTTCCGACCAGCCGCCACCGTGAACCATCAGGATCAGCGGTGCCGATTGCGCATGCGGCGGCAGATAGACGTCGAAGCGCTGCAGGGCGGCAGCGCCGTAGCTCAGGTCCCGGCGGACCTGGCTACCGGCCGGTAATGACGCACGCACGCCGGATTCATTCTTCTCTGCCCGGGCAGCCTGGCGGGCCTCGATGGCGTCGCGCAGCGGGCCAGCCTGGACGACGCTGCCGGCGAGCGCAGCGATCAGGATCAGAAACGCACGAGCGAGATGAGGCGAGGGCATGACGACTCTCCGACGGGTGGAAAGACGCGATGCTAGCCGATGGCAGAGCCCCGGCGATAGACGGTCGTGGTGCCTTAGTTCGGCCCGCGGTGCAGTCGACGGGTGTTGACCAGATCCACCGCGCGGGCACGCAACTGGCCGCAACCACCGTCGATGTCCTGGCCGGCGGAGTTGCGCACCTTGGTCAGTACGCCGCGACTGTGCAGGTAGCGCACGATCTCGATGATGCGCGCGCCGGCCGGGCGCTGGTACTCGTCGGCTTCCAGGCTGTTGTAGGGGATCAGATTCATCACCGCGTACTTGCCCCTGAGCAGGCGCAGGATGCCGTCGAGTTCTTCTTGGCTGTCGTTGATCCCGTCGAGCAGCGTCCACTGGTACTGGATCGGAAACCCCACCGTGCGGGCGTAGGTTTCGCCCAGTTCGACCAGTTCGTCGGGGTCGATGCGTGGCGCGCGTGGCAGCAGGCGCTGGCGCAACGCGGCGTCGGTACTGTGCAGCGAAAGGGCGAGGGCGGGTTTGACCCGCTGCTGCGGCAGGCGCTCGAACACCCGCGGATCGCCGACCGTGGAGAAGACCAGGTTCTTGTGGCCGATGCCGCCGTCGGTGCCGAGTAGGTCGATGGCCTCGAGCACGTTGTCCAGGTTGTGCGCCGGCTCGCCCATGCCCATGAATACGACCTTTTTCACCGGGCGGAAGCGCCGGGCGAGGGCCACCTGGGCGACGATTTCGGCGCTGCCCAACTGGCGTAGGAGGCCGCTCTTGCCGGTCATGCAGAATACGCAGCCCACCGCGCAGCCGACCTGGCTCGACACGCAGAGGCCATCGCGCGGCAGCAGCACGCTTTCCACCATCTGCCCGTCGGCCAGCTCCACCAGCAAGCGCGCCGAACCGTCGGCGGCCGGGTGCTCGGAGCGCAATCGCGCCAGCCCGACGACCTCCGCGGAAAGCGCCGCCAGGTTGTCGCGGACGCTCAGCGGGAGGAAATCCTGGGCCTGCTGGTGGCGGGTGCCGCTGTCCAGCGGCAGCCCCTTCAGCCAGGCACGGTTGATCCGGCCGATGTGCACGGGCTTGGCGCCGAAGTCGGCGAGGCGTTGGTGGATGTCTTGGATACGCATGGGGCGCGAATCCTAACATTGGCGTGGTTGCAGGCGAAGGTGGCCGCTACGGGCGGTTCTGTCGCAAATCCGACATCGTCCGCCGATTCCCCGGGTATCGCTGTACGGTTTCCTACAAGGGTTTTAGGTCTGCATGAAAACCTATTTTGAATCATTAACTTAGCGATTTTGTCGGCGCTGGCCCGGTTTCTGCTCTGGGGTGTATCAGGCCCGGGATTGTCGGGCGATCAAAGGACCCCCACTCAGCGAGAGATGAACGATGGCCAGGATCGGACTTTTTTTCGGCAGCAATACCGGCAAGACCCGCAAGGTCGCCAAACTGATCAGGAAGCGCTTCGACGACGACACCATGGCCGATCCGCTCAACGTCAACCGTGCGACACCCGAGGACCTCGCTCAGTATCAATACCTCATCCTCGGTACTCCGACCCTGGGCGACGGCCAGTTGCCGGGGTTGTCCTCGGACTGCGATAGCGAGAGCTGGGAGGAATTCCTGCCGCAGCTCGAAGGCGTCGACTTCACCGGCAAGACGGTGGCGCTCTATGGGCTGGGCGACTCGGTGAGCTATGCCGATGAGTTCCTAGACGCGATGATCGTGCTCTATCGCTTCGTCGTCGAACGCGGCGCCAAGGTGGTTGGCGCCTGGCCGACCGAGGGCTATGACTTCGAGCACTCCGAGTCGATCGTCGACGGCAAGTTCGTCGGCCTTGCGCTGGACCTCGACAACCAGAGCGGCATGACCGACGAGCTGCTCACTGCCTGGCTTGGTCTGATCGCCAAGGACTTCGACCTGCCTCTGTAAGGCTGTCGCGGCGAAGGCGCTGGCGCGCCTTCGCTCAGACGATATCCAGAGAGCGCTTGCGCTGCGGCGGCGGGAAGGCGCCGTCCAGCAACCGGATGTCCTCGTCATCCAGCTGGATTTCCAGCGCCGCCGCATTCGCTTGCACATGTTCCGTCTGCACCGCTTTCGGGATCGCCAGCACGGGGCGTACGTCCCATTGCGGGCGGACCGCCCAGGCCAGCAGAATCTGCCCGACGCCGGCGCGGTGCTTGTCGGCCACGGCCTGCACCTGCGGATGAGTCCACACCGCGTCGTCCAGCCCGCCCGCCTGCGCCAGCGGGCAGTAGGCGATGACCGGCATATGCCGCTGCGCCTGGTAGGGCAGCAGGTCGAAGTCGATCCCGCGCGACCCGAGGTTGTAAAGCACCTGATTAGTCTGGCAGTGCGCACCAAAGGGCGTTTCGGCCAGCTCCCGCAGATCGTCGACATCGAAGTTCGAAACACCGTAGCAGCCGATCTTGCCCTGGGCGATGAGTCTCTCGAAGGCGCCGAGGGTTTCCTCCAGTGACGTCGACGAGCGCCAGTGCAGCAGGTAGAGGTCCATGTGATCGGTGCCCAGTCGCCGCAAGCTGTTCTCGCAGGCCTTGATCAGCGCGTCACGGCGGGCGTGGCTGGGCAGCACCTTGCTGACCAGAAACACCTCATCGCGGCGCCCGCGAATCGCTTCGCCGACCACCTCCTCGGAGCGACCGTCTCCATACATTTCCGCGGTATCGATCAGCGTAAGGCCAAGGTCGAGGCCCATTCGAAGCGCGCGGACCTCGTCGTTACGACGTGAGGATTGCTCGCCCATCCGCCAGGTGCCCTGGCCGATGGCGGGAATGTTCCTGGCGTTGGGAAATCCGACCTGGGGAAGGGGCATGCGGCTGTCCTCGAGGAAGAGGGTTTCTGAGCGTCCATCTTCTCCGATGACTAATCGATGCCAGCGTTCCCGTGCGACGAGCAGAACGCCAGTTACTGCCGGGCGCCGGCTTCGCGGGCAGCGGGACACGCTGGCGTGCTATCGTTCGCGCCGCTGCGACCTGCACGTGGAGACACCATGAAATTCATACACCAGCGCGAACACCTCAACGAAGACGATCTCGTCATCATCGAATGCTCGCAGACCTGCAACATCCGTTTGATGAACGACGCCAACTTCCGTGCGTTCAAGAACGGCGGCCGCCATGTCTACCACGGCGGCGCCTTCGATACCTTCCCGGCGAAGATCACCGTGCCCAGCACGGGTTTCTGGAACATCACCCTCGACACCGTCACTCGCAAGGCCATCAGCGTCACGCGCAAGCCGACGCTGAAGCACACGATCAAGATCGTCCGTCGTTCGAGTTCGCGCCTGAGCTGATCGCAGTCGCGATGCTCGGCTGCGGCTTGCGCAACGGCCAGTAGTTCTTGATCGGCAGGAAGAACAGCGCAAACAAGCGCACCCGTTCGACGACGTAGTACAGAGCGATGGGTAGCGCGCAGGCGAGGGTGAAGGAGATCAACCCGGCAGGCATTCCACTTATTCCCAGCTTGGTTTCCAGCAGGTAGTACGACTTGTTCTGGATGAAGGCATGGAAGATCAGGATCAGCAGGCTCGCCTCGCCGATGTAGGAAAACGCCTTCGCCACCACCGCCTTGCCCTGACCGAGAAGATGGGCGAGGGCCAGCGTGATGTAGATGCCGCAAACGGCTTCCAGCGTGGTGATCACCAGGTCGTCGTACAGCCGCTTGTTCAGGTCCATGGTGGCGTTGAAGGCGTAATGGCAGATCGCGAAGATCGTCACCGCTCCCAGCAGCAGCGGGATCGAAAGGCTGAAGTTGAACACCTTCTCGCGCAGCCAGTACCCCAGCAGGAAGAAGCCCAGCGTGACCGGCAACAGGTCAAGGCTGAAGGGCATGCCCTTGAACTCGTACTGATCGCCCGGAAACGACAGCCCTCGTATCCAGTCCTGATTCATCGCCGCTGCGCCGAGCATGAAAAAACTCGCCATGAAGGCCAGGCGCGGGCGGATACCCAACTGCAGCTTCTCGAACGCCGAGATGCCCAGCCAGGCGACGATCGTCAGCAGGAACAGATGGGTGAGAAACCAGAGCGGCGACCAGTAGCTGGTCATTCCGTTCTCATCGCCGTACAGCGTACGCAGGCTGCCGCCGGTACTGTGCAACACGCGCGCGGCATACTCGGTGAAGTTCAGCGGCTTGGCCACGGCAACCGCGATGCCGAACAGGATGAGGGTCACGAAGTAGGGCTTGAGCAGCGAGTCGAACTTGTTGAAAGACAGTTTCGCCAGTGAGTCGGTGTGGCGGAAGAACAATCCCGAGAGGAAGAAGAAGAACGGCATGTGGAAGGAATAGATGACATTGAACAGATCGGTCTTGGTGTCCGAGACGATCCAGTTGTGGCCGAACACCACCAGTAATATCCCCATGCCCCGTGCGATATCGATATGTGCATATCTGGCTTTCATGAAATCCCCTTTCATCGATATTGGAAGTCGATCGGCCGGTGTCCGACAAGACTGCGTTTCCGAGATGGAGCGACACAAAAGCGAAATGCTATGCCCGTCAGAGCCCGGCGAGTCGGCCTCGCCAACAGGCCGCGTAGTGGCCTACTGCTAGTGGCGTCATAATGAGTAACGCTCTAGATTAGTGACGGTTAATACGTGCTGCGAATGAAAACGGACTAGTGGTAAATGACTGTTTGGTCATCTTCCTTATATGCAAAATCAAACGCCGGATATAGAACTTTTTAATATCCGATGACTCTAATTCGCGTCATGTAGTGGCGATTTGAAATTAATGGCCAAGTGTCATCCCGCTGGGTTAATTGACTTCAAGGTGCCGGCGTTGTCGCAACCGTGTTGTCGAGCACTAGATGGAAGAGTGAGTGCCGGGGGAAGTTGCCGTGGTAACTACGGTTATCCGTGCGTAGGGTCGTCGTGAAGTAATTCGCTTCGCGAATGGGTTGATCCCAGGCCGGAAGTGTCTAGCGATACGGCGGAATTCCGGCCTCTCCCATTGCAGGGAGCGCCAGCAGAAGTTTGTCCACCTTCTCCGAACCCTTCAGCAAGAATCACTTCGCCGGCCTGCGCGTCGCTCAACAGAGGGCGCAGCTCTTCATGGTTGCTTGCGTACAAGACGACGCCGTTGAGTTCGTCTTCTTCCGCCCTTTCAGTAAGGGGGCTTGATGCCGAAGAAGACCGGTCGCTCGCAGTGCGTTCTGGCGAGCGCATAGGCGCGGTTGTAGCTGCGCCCGGTGGAGCCCGGATAGTCGGAAATCTTGCCGATCACGATGGTTCTGCGCGTCGCCTCGGGGAACGCGTCCATCAGCGAGAACGCCAGGCCGAGGGTGGAAAGCGGCGACTTGATGGTGTCGCACAGGTAGGTCGCCCTTCCTTCGACGCGATGGATGGAACATCTTCCCGCCATCTGCACGTAGCTCCGCGCACGCTCGGCGATTTCGGCGAGCGACATGCCCAGGTGGTGGGCGCAGGCGATTCCGCCCAGCGCGATGACGATGAAGTGTTTACCCCGACAGGCCGACATCGAACGCGGCGGTTTCTGCGCCACGCGTGCAATCGAAGGGCAGCCGGCCGTCCGCCGAAACCCGCACGTTGCTCGCGCGCAAATCCGCCTCCGGGCTCTCTCCGAAGCGCACCGTCCTGCCCGGCGCCAGCTCGGCCATCTTCGCGACCAGTGGGTCATCGGCATTGAGAAAGGCGGTGCCGCCGGCCGCGAAGACACGGGAGACCAGCTTGCCTTTCTTCTGCGCGGTCGCGTCGGTCCCGCGATAGTTGGTGTAGTGGTCATTGGATATGACGGTGACGATGGCCAATTGCGGCTGGACGAGCGCCGCAAAGGCATCGATGGCGCCCGGCTCGTGGCCGCTGATCTCGAAGAGGGCGATCTCGTCCTAAGCCTCCAGCCGCTGGATGCGCCGGGCGATGGTCTCGCTAGTGTTGTAGATCAGCGAAAGCGCGCAGCGCTCCTGCCGGACAGCAGGTGGTGGAGGAGGGCCGCAGTGGTGCTTTTTGCGCCGCTGCCGGTGATCCCGACGAAAGTAGTCTGCGCAAGACCCTGGCGATGGACGAGGGCCTGCTCGCCCAGCAGGCGCACCCTGATTTTGCGAAAGGAACGCATCAGATTCATCGGCGTCGCTTCAGTTGTCGTAACCGAGGTTAGGCGCCAGCCAGCGTTCGCTGACCGCCAGCTCCTGGCCTTTGCGGGCGCTGTAGCGTTCGACTTGGTCCTTGTCCACCTTGCCGACGGCGAAGTACTGCGCCTGCGGGTGGGCGAAGTACCAGCCGCTGACGGCCGCCGCGGGGAACATCGCGTAGTGCTCGGTGAGGAACACGCCGCTGCGCCCGGCCTTGTCGAAGTCGGCCTCGGGATCGAGCAAGGCGAACAGCGCCTTCTTCTCGGTGTGGTCCGGGCAGGCCGGATAGCCGGGGGCCGGGCGGATGCCCTTGTAGGCTTCCCTGATCAGTTCTTCGTTGCTCAGGTGTTCTTCCGGCTCGTAGCCCCAGTATTCCGTGCGTACCCGTTCGTGCAGCCATTCGGCGCAGGCCTCGGCGAGACGGTCGGCGAGTGCCTTGACCATGATCGAGTTGTAGTCGTCGCCGGCGTTCTGGTACGCCTTGGCGACTTCCTCGGCGCCGATGCCGGCGGTGGTGATGAAACCGCCGATGTAGTCGCGCACGCCGCTGTCCTTCGGCGCAACGAAGTCGGCCAGCGACAGGTTGGGTTTGCCGTCCGGCTTGATGGTCTGCTGGCGCAGGTGGTGCAGCGTCGCCAGCGTCTCGCCGTCGTCGCCGTAGACTTCCAGGTCGTCGTCCTGCACCTGGTTGGCCGGCCAGAAGCCAAACACGGCGCGCGCCTTGATCAGCTTCTCGTTGATCAGTTTCTTCAGCATCGCCTGGGCATCGGCGAACAGCACGGTCGCGGCCTCGCCGACCACTTCGTCGGTCAGGATGCGCGGGTATTTGCCAGCCAGGTCCCAGGAGATGAAGAACGGAGTCCAGTCGATGTACTCGGCCAGAGTCGCCAGGTCGATGTCGTCGAGCAGCCTGACGCCGGTGAAGGAGGGCACCGGTGCCTGGTAACCGGCCCAGTCGAACGACGGCTTGTTGGCGACAGACTGCGCGTAGCTCAGGCGCTCGGTGCGCGCGCTGCGGTTGGCGGTGCGCTCGCGCACCTCGACGTATTCGGCGCGGGTGCGCTCGACGAAGCCGGCCTTCAGTTCCCTAGACAGCAGCTGGGTAGCCACGCCGACCGCGCGCGAGGCGTCGGTGACGTAGACCACGGCGTCGTTCTGGTACTTCGGCTCGATCTTCACCGCGGTGTGCGCTTTCGAGGTGGTGGCGCCGCCAATCATCAGCGGCAGGCGGAAATTCTGCCGCTGCATCTCGCGGGCAACGTGGACCATCTCGTCCAGCGACGGCGTGATCAGGCCGGACAGGCCGATGATGTCGCACTTCTCGGCGATGGCGGTCTGCAGGATTTTCTCGGCCGGCACCATCACGCCCAGGTCGACGATGTCGTAGCCGTTGCAGCCGAGCACCACGCCGACGATGTTCTTGCCGATGTCGTGCACGTCGCCTTTAACGGTAGCCATGAGGATCTTGCCCTTGGCTTCGGGTTTGTCGCCCTTTTCCGCCTCGATGAAGGGAATCAGGTGCGCTACGGCCTGCTTCATGACGCGAGCGGACTTGACCACCTGGGGCAGGAACATCTTGCCCGAGCCGAACAGGTCGCCGACCACGTTCATCCCGCTCATCAGTGGGCCTTCGATCACCTCGATGGGGCGCGCGCACTGCAGGCGGAACGCCTCGGTGTCTTCGACGATGAAGGCGGTAATGCCTTTGACCAGCGCGTGTTCCAGGCGCTTGTCCACCGGCAGCGAACGCCATTCCTCGTTCTCGACTTCCTTGGCGGCGCCGTCGCCCTTGTACTTGTCGGCGATGGCCAGCAACGCCTCGGTGGCGCCGTCGTTGCGGTTGAGCACCACGTCCTCGACCGCATCGCGCAGCTCTTTCGGGATCTCGTCGTAGATCTCCAACTGGCCGGCGTTGACGATGCCCATGGTGAGGCCGTTCTGGATGGCGTAGTAGAGGAAGACCGAGTGGATCGCCTCGCGCACCGGGTTGTTGCCGCGGAAGGAGAAGGACACGTTGGACACGCCGCCGGAGCTCAGCGCGTAGGGCAGGTGGTCACGGATATAGGCGCAGGCCTCGATGAAGTCCACCGCGTAGTTGTTGTGTTCCTCGATGCCGGTGGCGACGGCGAAGATGTTCGGGTCGAAGATGATGTCTTCTGGCGGGAAGCCGACTTCATCCACCAGGATGTCGTAGCTGCGCTGGCAGATCTCGCGCTTGCGCGCCGCGGTGTCGGCCTGGCCGGCTTCGTCGAAGGCCATCACCACCACGGCGGCGCCGTAGCGCTTGCACAGTCGGGCATGGTGCTTGAACGCCTCGACGCCTTCCTTCATCGAGATCGAGTTGACGATGCCCTTGCCCTGGATGCACTTGAGGCCGGCTTCAATCACCTCCCACTTGGAGGAGTCGATCATGATCGGCACGCGGGAGATGTCCGGCTCGCCGGCGATGAGGTTAAGGAACTTCACCATCGCCGCCTTGGAGTCGAGCATGCCCTCGTCCATGTTGATGTCGATCACCTGAGCGCCGGCTTCCACCTGCTGCAGGGCTACTTCCAGGGCCTCGGTGTAGTTTTCCTCGCGGATCAGCCGGGCGAACTTGGCCGAGCCGGTGATGTTGGTGCGCTCGCCGACGTTCACGAACAGCGAGTTGCGATCGATGGTGAAGGGTTCCAGGCCGGACAGGCGGCAGGCCTTGGGAATCTCCGGGATGACGCGCGGCGGGTACTTGCCGACGGCTTCGGCGATCGCCTGGATGTGCGCCGGAGTGGTGCCGCAGCAGCCGCCGATGATGTTGAGGAAGCCGGACGCAGCGAACTCCTCGATCACCACGGCCATTTCCGCCGGGGTCTCGTCGTATTCGCCGAAGGCATTCGGCAGGCCGGCGTTCGGGTGTGCGGATACGTGGGTGCCGGCCTTGGCGGCGAGTTCGGCCAGGTAGGGACGCAGGTCGGCGGCGCCGAGGGCGCAGTTCAGGCCGACGGAAATCGGCTTGGCGTGCGCCACCGAGTTCCAGAAGGCTTCGGTGGTCTGTCCGGAAAGCGTGCGGCCGGAGGCATCGGTGATGGTGCCGGAGATCATGATCGGTAGCTCGTAGCCGATCTCCTCGAATACGCCCTGCACGGCGAAGATCGCCGCCTTGGCGTTGAGGGTGTCGAAGATGGTTTCGATCAGGATCAGGTCGGCGCCGCCTTCGATCAGGCCGCGGGTGGCCTCGGTGTAGTTTTCCACCAGTTCGTCGAAGGTGACGTTGCGGTAGCCGGGGTCGTTGACGTCCGGGGAAATCGAGCAGGTGCGGCTGGTCGGGCCGAGCACGCCAGCGACGAAGCGCGGCTTGTCGGGTGTCTCCAGCGTCTTCGCATCGGCCACCCGGCGCGCCAGGCGGGCGCCTTCGACGTTCAGTTCGTAAACCAGCGCTTCCATGCCGTAGTCGGCCTGGGACACCTGGGTGGCGTTGAAGGTGTTGGTCTCGAGGATGTCGGCGCCGGCGTCCAGGTAGGCCTTCTCGATGGCACCGATCACGTCCGGACGGCTGAGGATCAGCAGGTCGTTGTTGCCTTTGACGTCGCTCGGCCAGTCGGCGAAACGTTCGCCGCGGTAGTCAGCCTCCTCCAGCTTGTAGCTCTGGATCATCGTGCCCATGCCGCCATCGAGGATGAGAATGCGCTCGCGAAGTGCGTGCTGGAGGGCCTGGAGGCGGGCGCGATCGTGCATGGTGACTACCTGGGGTAAAGCGGGAAGAGGGCGCGAATCATAACAAAGTTGTGCTGCGGCTAATCCTTGCCTGCATTTGTATGAGAAATACTCATGCAGGAGCCTTGCCCTCGTGGCTGCAGGCCCCGCTAGAATCGCCGGCTCATTTTCCGGGAAAACGCTACATGTACATCCGCTTTCTTCTTGCCGTTTTCCTGTCGATGTCCACAGCGGTGCTGGGCGCCGAGGGCATCTCCTATAGCCGCGACATCCAGCCGATCCTCACGCAGAAGTGCGTGGCCTGCCACACCTGCTACGACGCGCCCTGTCAGTTGAACCTGGGCGGCGCCGAGGGCGTCCTGCGAGGCGGCAGCAAGCTGCCGGTGTATGACGGCGAGCGGCGCAAGGCCCAGGAACCGACGCGGCTTTATCTGGATGCCCAGGGCGAGGCAGGTTGGCGGCGCAAGGATTTCTACTCGGTGCTCCACGATCGCGATGGCCAGGCCGCGCTGATGAAGCGAATGCTGGAGCTCGGCCGGCAGGAACCGCCGACGCCCAACGCCAAGCTGCCGGCCGACCTGGATATCGGTATCGGCCGCGACAACCAGTGCCCGTTGCCGGGAGAGTTCGACGCCTACGCCAAGCGCTTCGCCCATGCCGGCATGCCCTTCGCCGTTACCGGGCTCAGCGAGCAGGAATACGCCAAGCTGCAAACCTGGCTGGCACAGGGTGCGCCGGTGGATCAGCAGGATATGCAGCCGAACCTGAGCGAAGTGGCGCAGATCGCCGACTGGGAGCGCCTGCTCAACGCGCCGGGCGCGCGCGAGGCGCTGGTCAACCGCTGGCTGTTCGAGCATCTGTTTCTCGCCCACCTGTATTTCGACGGCGGCGAAAGCGGGCATTTCTTTCAACTGGTGCGCTCGCGCACGCCGAGCGGCCAACCGATCGACCCGATCGCCACGCGGCGGCCGAACGACGATCCGGGCACTGTCTTTTACTACCGCCTGTGGCCGATCCAGGGCGTGATCGTGCACAAGACGCACATCACCTATCCGCTCAGCGCGCAAAAGCTGTCACGGGTGCGCCAGCTTTTCTACAGCGGCGAGTGGCGGGCCGAAGCGGTGCCCGGATACGGTGCGCAGCGACGCGCCAACCCGTTCGAGACCTTCGCTGCGATTCCTCCGCAGGCGCGTTACCAGTTCATGCTGGACAACGCCGAATACTTCGTGCGCACCTTCATCCGCGGGCCGGTGTGTCGCGGGCAAATCGCCACGGACGTGATCCGCGACAATTTTTGGACGACCTTCCAGGCGCCCGAGCACGACCTCTACCTGACCGATGCCAAGTACCGCGAGGAGGTGACGCCGCTGCTGGCGATGCCGGGCCAGTTCGATGATGTGGGCGACCTGCTCGGCTTCTGGCTCGCCTACCGCGACAAGCGCAACGCCTATGAGCAGTTGCGCATGAAGGCCTACGCCAAGGCGCCGCCGGCCGCCTGGAGCAATATCTGGCGCGGTAATGACAACGCGCTGCTGTCGATCTTCCGCCACTTCGACAGCGCGTCGGTGCGCAAGGGGCTCATCGGCGACGTGCCAAAAACCCTCTGGCTGCTCGACTATCCGTTGTTCGAGCGGACCTACTACCAGCTGGTGGTGAACTTCGACGTGTTCGGCAACGTCTCGCATCAGGCGCAGACACGCCTGTATTTCGACCTGATCCGCAACGGCGCCGAAGTGAACTTCCTTCGTCTGCTGCCGGCCGGCGCACGGCAGGCCGAGCTGGACAGCTGGTACCAGAACAGCGGGCGGCTGAAGATGTGGCTGGATTACCAGGGCATCGATACGCACACGCCGAGCGTGCTGGGCTTGCCGGAAAAGGACGCCAAGCGCGCCTTCGGGTTGGCGCTGGTGGAGCATTTCGCGGCGGTCAATGTGTATCCCGACCCGATCAATCGCTGCGGCGACGGGCGCTGTTTCCGTCCGCAGGTGGCGCCCGTGCTGCAGCGGGTCGAGCAAACGCTGAGTCGCTTGGTCAGCCGGCCGGCGACCGAGCTTGAGGTGATCGACGAATTGCCGGAGGCGACCCTGTTGCGGGTCGAGCGGGGCGACGGTCGACGCGAGATCTACACGCTGTTGCGCAACCGTGCGCACAGCAACGTGGCTTTCCTGCTTGGCGAGTCGCTGCGCTATCAGCCCGGTCTCGACACCCTGACCCTGTATCCGGGCGTGCTGACCAGCTACCCGAACTTCATCTTCGACCTCCAGGCGAGCGAGGCCGATGCGTTCGTGGCCGCGCTGGAGCAGGTGCGCGACCCGGCGAGCTTCGAGCGGGTCGTGGAGCGCTGGGGCATCCGGCGCAGCCATCCGGACTTCTGGCACTACTTCCTCGATCTCTCGAACTACCTGCGCGAAACCGAACCGGTGGAGGCGGGAATGCTCGACATGAACCGTTACCAGAACCTCTAGCGGGCCACGCGCGACCGCCCCGCAGGGCGCGCGGGAACGGGGCGACGAATTTTCTGCTCCCGGGCGCGGTCGACATCTTTGGAAAAGATGCAGAGCCGCGTCGGGCAGTGACTGACTTTCCAGGCTGCGGCGGGCGAAACGGGCGGTGTATGGCCGGACGCCGGGAGGGCGTCTCGCGCGAGTGACGCGGTATGTTGATTTCGCTTCAGGCGCTCAGAGCGGTGGCGGCCTGGCTGGTGGTTTGCCACCACGTGATGCAGGTGTTCTTCGACTTCAAGGCAGACAGCCCGATCGGGCAGTTCTTCGTGCATAAGGGCGCCATCGGCGTCGACATCTTCTTTGTCATCAGCGGCTTCGTGATCTACCTGTCCACCGCCGGGAAGGACATCCAGGCCGGGCGCTTCCTGCTCAACCGGATCATGCGCATCGTGCCGGCGTGCTGGCTGTACAGCCTGCTGATGGCGGCGATCATCCTCTACGCCCAGCAACTGACGCCGGGACAGACCTTCGAGCTGCGCCACCTGATCCTCTCGCTGCTGTTCATCCCGGCGGAAAACCCTGGCGGCTACGGGCTCTACCCGACGCTGAACGTCGGCTGGACGCTGAACTACGAGATGTTCTTCTATCTGGTAATCGCCCTGTCGCTGGTGGGTCCGCAGCGCCTGCGCCCGCTGTTGATCGCCGTCACGCTGGCGCTGGTGAGCACCCTGCTGGCGCATCAGGAGTGGCTGAGCGGCTTCTACCGCAACAGCATCGTTTACGAGTTTCTCTTTGGCGTGGCCATCGGCATTGCCTACCGGCGCGGCTGGATCGGCCAGGGCACCTGGCTGCCGCTGCTGATCCTGGCGGCGTCGATGGCGCTGGTACTGCATCTGGATGCATCGTCGCGGCTGCTCAATTGGGGGGTTCCCAGCGCCTTCATCGTCATCGCCTGCATTTCGCTGGAGCCCTGGTTCGCGCGGGTGAAGCCGCTGAAGATGCTCGGCGACTGTTCCTATTCGGTGTACCTGGTGCACGTCATCGTGCTGTACACCGGCTGGTACCTGTACGAACGCTTCGGCCTCGACGAGTACTGGGTGATTGCCGCGTGCATGCCGACGATCCTGCTGATTTCCTGGGCCAGTTACCAACTGATCGAGCGCCGGCTGTTCTTCCGCATCCGCCGCTGGCTCGAACCGCAGGCGGCGCGGCCGGATGTCGGAATGCTTTCCTGACTAAAAAGCTAGGACTTTATCCGGGTGGCCGCTTTGACGTAGACTGCGTGCACGTATCGCGAGGAACTGACATGAGCGCTATCACCATTACCGACGCCGCCCACGACTATCTGGCCGACCTGCTGGCCAAACAGAACACCACGGGTATCGGCATTCGCGTTTTCATCACCCAGCCGGGCACGCAATACGCGGAAACCTGCATCGCCTATTGCAAGCCCGGCGAAGAGAAACCCGAAGACACCGCGCTGGCGTTGAAGAGCTTCACCGCGTGGATCGACTCGGTCAGCGAAGCCTTCCTCGAGGACGCCGTGGTGGACTACGCCACCGACCGTATGGGCGGCCAGCTGACCATCAAGGCACCGAACGCGAAAGTGCCGATGGTCAACGAGGACAGTCCGCTCAACGAGCGCATCAACTACTACCTGCAGACCGAGATCAACCCCGGCCTGGCCAGCCACGGCGGCCAGGTCACCCTGGTGGATATCGTCGACGAAGGCGTTGCCGTGCTGCAGTTCGGCGGTGGTTGCCAGGGCTGCGGGCAGGCCGACGTGACCCTCAAGGAGGGCATCGAGAAAACCCTGCTCGAACGGATTCCGCAGCTCAAGGGCGTGCGTGACGTTACCGACCATAGCGTTCGGGAAAATGCGTACTACTAATGAATCGACAGTGAAGAAAGCGGCCCAGGTGCCGCTTTTTTTATGTCTTCCGGCCGGGCCGCAGCCCGCGATATGACGGGCGTTTGCGGCTTTTTTTGGGCGCATGGCTCGACTTCCGGCCGCGCTCGGGCGATAAACGTATGGCGAATGCCCGCGACGTTTCATCCCATTGTCGTGATTGAATTTTTGAGCTGCGAGACGGCTGCCTATGTCCCTGATCCCCCTGCTCGTCTGCGATGATTCCAACATGGCGCGCAAGCAGTTGCTGCGCGCGCTGCCGGTGGACTGGGCGGTGTCCGTTACGCAGGCCACCAACGGCCGCGAAGGGCTGGAAGCGATTCGCCGAGGCCAGGGCGAGATCGTCCTGCTCGATCTGACGATGCCGGAAATGGACGGCTACGAAGTGCTCGCCGCCATGCGGGCCGAAGGGCTGTCCAGCCGCGTTATCGTGGTGTCCGGCGACGTTCAGGAGGAAGCGGTACGCCGCGTGATGGCGCTCGGTGCGCTGGCCTTCCTGCGCAAGCCGGCCGATCCGCAGGAGCTGGCCGATACGCTGAAACGTCTGGGTCTGCTGGGCGCGCCTGGTAGTCCTCCGGTGCCGGTGGCGAGCCTCGCCGAAACCGCAGTCGGCTTCCGCGATGCCTTCCGCGAGACCGTCAACGTCGCCATGGGCCGGGCCGCGGCGTTGCTGGCGCGGGTGCTCAAGGTGTTCGTGCGGTTGCCGGTACCCAATGTGAACATCCTCGAAGTCGGCGAGCTGCACATGGCGCTGGCCGATGCGCAGCGTGGCGAGCGCCTGACCGCGGTCTGCCAGGGTTACATCGGCGAGGGTATCGCCGGCGAGGCGCTGCTGATCTTCCACGACTCCGAAGTGGCCGACATGGCGCGACTGATGCGCTGGTCACCGAGCGAGTACTCGGAGATGGAAATGCTGCTGGACCTCTCCAGCGTGCTAATCGGCGCCTGTCTCAGCGGTATCGCCGAACAGATCGACGTGGTGTTTTCCCAGAGTCATCCGCAGGTTCTCGGTGCCCATGCCGGCCTCGACGACCTCATCCAGGTCAACCAGCGGCGTTGGAAGAAGACTCTGGCGGTGGAGATCAGCTACAGCCTGGAAGGGCACGACATACACTTCGACCTGCTGCTGCTGTTCACCGAGGATTCGGTGGAGCTGCTGTCGCGCAAACTCGCTCACGTGATGAACTGACCATGGCAGAGATCGATCTGGAAGAATTCCACTGGCTGGCGGCCATCGTGCAGGGTATCGATGTCGGCGTGGTCGTGCTGGACCGCGCCTACCGCGTCGAGGTATGGAACACCTTCATGGAGAACCGCTCCGGGCTGCAGCCCAGCCAGGCCTATCACCGCTCCTTCTTCGAGCTGTTCCCGGAGGTCAACGAGGAGTGGTTCCGCATGAAGGTGGAGAGCGTGGCGACGCTCGGCACGCCGGGCTTCACGGTCTGGGAGCAGCGGCCGTACCTGGTGCGTTTCAAGAACTACCAGCCGATCACCGGGCGCGAAGACTTCATGTACCAGAACACCACGCTGCTGCCGTTGCGCTCGGTGAACAGCGAGATCGGCCACATCTGCCTGGTGATCTACGACGTCACCGATGTGGCGATCAACCGGCGCCAGTTGCAGGCGGTCAACGCCAAGCTGGAGGGGCTATCGCGCATCGACCGTCTTACCGGGCTGTTCAACCGAGACCACTGGGACGAGTGTTTACGGCATGAGTTCGCCCGCACCCAGCGCTACGACAGCCCGCTGTCGCTGGTAGTGATGGACATCGATCACTTCAAGGCGATCAACGACCGCTTCGGATACCTGGCGGGCGACCAGGTCATCCAGCGCCTGTCGGAGTTGCTCCGCGAGCACATCCGCGATGTCGACATCGCCGGGCGCTACAGCGGCGAGGAGTTCGTCGTGCTGCTGCCGGATACCGGCAAGGACGGCGCGCTGGTGTTCGCCGAGCGACTGCGCACTGCGGTGGAGAAGTTGCGGGTCGAGCATGACGGCCATCTCATCCCGTTCACCATCAGCCTGGGCGTGGCCCAGCCCACCGCGCTCTGCGTCGATCACCACATGCTCATCGAGTGGGCCGACCAGGCGCTGTACAGCTCGAAGAAGGGCGGGCGCAACCAGGTCTCGGTATACCTGTAACCTTGTTCAGGCGCAGTCAGCCTTCGATTCGGCGGCGTTCTGCAGGTTTTCGAGAAACTTCATCAGCGCGACTTCTTCCGCGCGCAGCCCCTTGCGTGGCCTTGGCCTCTTCAGCCCGGCCAGCGTGCCGTCGCCGAAGGCGTCGATCACCGCCGGATGTATGTAGCACTTGCGGCAGATGGCCGGGGTGTTGCCTAGCTGGCTGGCGACCGCCTTGACGATCTCCACCACCTGCTTGCGGGTGTCCTTCTCGCCGGCCTGCCTGCTGCTTTCGCAGAGGCTTTCCAGGGCCAGCGCGCTGCCGGCCCAGGTGCGGTAGTCCTTGGCGGTGAAGTCTTCGCCGGCATGGGTCTGCAGGTAAGCGTTGATGTCGGACGAGGTCACCAGATGGCGTTCGCCATCCTCGTCGAGGTACTGGAAGAGGTGCTGGCCGGGCAGTTCCAGGCAGCGTTTGACGATCCTCGCCAGGCGCGGGTGGCTGAGTTTGACGTCGTGCTCGATGCCGCTTTTGCCGCGAAAATGGAACCGAATGGCGGTACCTTTGACGTCGACGTGGCGATTGCGCAGCGTGGTCAGGCCGAACGACTTGTTCTCCTTGGCGTAACGGCTGTTGCCGACGCGGATGAGCGTCGAGTCCAGCAACGAGACGACCGTGGCCATCACCTTGTCACGGCCCATGCCCGGTTGTGCCAGGTGTTTTTCCAGCGTGGCGCGCAGCTTGGGCAGGGCACGTCCGAATGCGAGCATGCGTTCGTACTTGTCCGCATCGCGAACCTCGCGCCAGCGTGGATGGTAGCGGTACTGCTTGCGTCCGCGTGCATCGCGGCCGGTGGCCTGCAGGTGCCCGCCGGGATTGGGGCAGATCCAGACGTCGGTGTAGGCCGGCGGGATCGCCAGCTTGTTGATCCGGCTGATCTCGCTCTCGTCTCGGATACGCTCGCCGTCGACATCGAAGTAGACGAACTTGCCGCGCAGCTTGCGTCGGCTGATGCCGGGCTGCGTATCGTCGACATAGCTGAGGTCGGGCGGGAGCGGCGAACAGAGCGGCGTGCCGGTGTCCGCGGACTCGTTGGGCGGCACCGGCAACCGTCCTTCGGCCAGCGGCGGTATCAGGCGCATACGTACTCCTTGAAACGAACGCGCTGCCAGGCAGCGAGGGATCTGGGGTGCTGCTGGCGACTCAGGCGTCGGAGCCGCGATACAGCTCGCCTTCCTTCTCGGCGCTGTTGCGCAGCAGCAGCTCGATGGCCATGGCCATCTCGTCGATGGCTTCGCGGTAGAGCGCGGGGTTGTCCTGGGTTTCCGCCTGGTCGGCGTGTTTACGGGCGGTGTTGAGGTGCTGAATGATTTCGGAGTGATCGCCGAGCATCGTCTGGTTCCTCTGGTGAGTGTCTGCATGGCCTAGAAACAATGACCCGGTATGGAAGGCCGCGGTTCAGCCCCACCGGTCAGCGCGCCCGCGGGCGGTCAGGGCCATGGACCATTGTTTGCGTTCGCAGCGAGGGCAGGGGCCGCCCTGCCCGTAGTCCAGCAATTGGACGAAGCCGCAGCGGCAGCAGGCATAAAGGCCTTGCTGATGGGCACTCTCGACGACCACCCGCTCGCTGGGCGGAAGCACGGACAGCCCGTGGCGCGTCTCATCGCTGTCGAAAAAGTACAGGCTCACATCGCCGTTCACTTCGAGGATGCCCAAGCGCACCTGGCCCAAATGCTCGACGCCTTGCTGGCGCAGTTCCATGAAGAACTCGTCGTCGGAGATGTTGGTGGCCTCCAGCGTCGGCAAGTCGTACTGGCCGTCGCGGATGATCACCATCGGCTTGCCCTCCATCCAGGCGCCAAAGCGTGGGCTGTGCGCCATGGCGTAGGTGGTGGCGCGATACAGCACCAACAGGGTGATGAAGACCATCACGATCGGCAGCAGGGGTACATCGTCGTAAAAGGACACGTCGCCCGCCGCGGAGCCCAGGGTGAGGATCACCACCACTTCAAATAGCGACAGCTGGCGCACGCCGCGGCGTCCGGAAATCTTCAAGAAGGCGAACACCGCGAGGTAGGCGAAGCTGGCGCGCAGCGCAACCTCGCCGAGGAACAGCGGTGGGAACTCGTCCAGCAGCATGCGTTTGAGATCGAACGCTTCCATTGCTCCCACCTGGTTTCAGCAGTGTTTGATGTCCACCTGGAAGGGCATCGACCAGGGATACAGCGCATGCCCGTCCTTGCTCAGCTCCAGCCGAGCCTGCTCGATCAGTCCGGCGAAGCGGATCGGCTCGCTGTACTGCGAGCGCGCCAGGTGGGCGATGGAGTAGAGAATCCGGCCGGCGTTATCGCTCACCTTCAACGAGAAGCTGGCGTCCTCGCGGTCGGCGACGGTTGTGCAGTGCAGCGGGAGGAAGGCGTGATCGCTGATGCGTCGGGCATCGTCGAGGGTAAGGTGCGTGGTGCTCATGGTGATCCTCCCGCCAGTGCTGAGGGATAGACCGGAGCAGCGCTCCAGGAGTTCGTCACCGGAGGTGGGTACGCCGTTGGCACGCGTATACGAAAAGGCCCGGCGATTGCCGGGCCATTCGATTCACTCGGGCATGCTCCAGGGGGAAAGCCTGAAGCCTTCCTCGCTCAGTTCCTGCCGCGCCTGCCGGAGGATTTCCGCCAGTTGCTGCGGATCGCAGTAGGTGGTGCGGGAAATCTTCGAGCGACCGAGGACCCGGGTGCAGGTCCTGTCTACGACGCTCAAGCTCAGTTCGCCGCTGCCTTCCAGCGGAGCCCAGGCTACGCATTCGAATGGTTGGAAAGCGCGGCCGGTGATCAAAAGTGCTTCGTTGACACGGAGCGGGGCATTCATGGGGGCGGGTCTCTTAAAAGTGCCTAAGTGGAGGAGCCTGGTACGGTCACTTGCAGCAGGCGCGGTCATGTCATTGATGTCGTGGTTAGGCCGGAAGTCACGGAATGTCGATAATCGGAAAACAAATGTCGCTTATAGGGATTTTTTGCGGGGTTCCTATTCAGTTCGGCGGGTGAATGGGTTGTTCGGATGAATCACTTCACGGTCGGTTTCCATCGCTTGGATCAGTCGGTCGATCTCCTTGTGGGTCAGCTTGGCGTTGCGAATTTGAATGTGCCGAAACTAGCAGCAGCCCAATGCCGGCTCCTTGACCCGTGGCAGCTGAATCCCGCGCTGGTGTGAATCCGATGAACGTAGGAAGAGCTGCAGCCCCTGCGCTGTCCACCGTGGGTACCCCATGCGATGGAGAAGAAGATGCACACGATCAGATTCCCGCTACTCGTCCTGGCCACCGTCATTCCCCTCGTCAGTCACGCGGGCGCCGGTTTGAGCCTGGAAGACCAGCGTCGCCAGAGCGGCGAGCAGATGGAAAACAACCGCCAGCAGGTGGGCGATAACATCAACCAGATTCGTACCCCAGTCGATCAGGCGGCGCCGGGCGGGGCCAACTCCGCCAACGGCACCTCGGCTAACGGCAGTTCGGTGAACAGCCGCAACGGCACATCCGCGACCACCGGCCAGCAGCGCTCCACCACCGAACCCGGCACGCCCACCACCGGCCAGCAACGTTCGACCGTCGCGCCTGGCACGCCCACCACGGGCCAGGAGCGTTCCACGGTCGCGCCCGGTACGCCAACCACCACGAGCCCGAACAACGCCGGCGGCACCCTCAATCAGAACGGTGCGAGCCCGAGCAATTCCAGCGGCGCAGGCACCAGCGGTACCGGCAGCAACAACGGTGGAGCACCCATCCGCGGCAGCGGAAGCGGCGGTAACTCTGGCTTCGGTTCAGGTTCCGGTTCGGGCGGTTCCGGAGGCTCGGGTGGAGCAGGTGCGGGCGGCGGTGGCGGCGGTAGCTGAAACGCTCACTGGCGTGGATAGACGATCACGGCCGCGCGCAGCTTGCGCCGGCCAAAGCGGCTCATTTTGTCGAACTCGGCGTGGCTGACCGGGACATGCTGGCAGTCCATCTGGCGACGATGGATGCTGTGGTCCACGTCGGGGTCGTGCAGATAGACGAAGTCGTCGTCGCAGTCGGTGACGATCACCCAATGCGGCGCCTTTGAGCGCGTCAGCCGGTAGCTGCTGATCAGCACCAGCGGTTGGCCGCCGGCGGCGAGCGCGGCTGGAATGTCCAGCGGTCCGCGCTTGAGGGTTTGCACGCTGCTCTGTTCCAGCTCGGCACAGAAATCTTCGTGCACCACACGCATCACCGCGCGTTTCTCCTCGCTGCGCACGCCGTCGAGAAAGAGCGGCCCGCTGACGCTCACCATCAGGCTGACGCGAAACCCGCGCCGCCAGGCCGCGAGCGCCAGGCCATGGGGACCGCAGCCGCCGTGCCCGGCGGTCATGTAGATGGTGGTCGCCTCGCGCCACAGGCGCAGTTCCTCCCGGCGCGTCATGCGGAAATCGCGATCCAGCGCCGCCATGGCCATCAGCAACGATGCCGGGCCGCAGGTGAAGTCGGTGGTCTGCCGATAGTAGGGCGAGCGCTTGCGCCGACCCTGGCTGAGCTGGCGAATGCGCTTCTCGTAGCGCAGCGCTTCGGTGTGATCCTCGTAGTAGTCGCTGAGGCGAGCGAAGGGCAGGTAGCCGTTGCGTTCGTAGAGGGCGATGGCGGCGCCGTTGTCGGGACGTACTTCCAGCCGCAGAAACGCGCAATCGTTTTCCAGCGCGACCTGTTCCGCCGCTTCCAGAAGCCGTTGCCCGAGACCACACCCGCGCGCCTGCGGATCGCTGGCGATGGAGTACAGGCGCGCCAGCGAGGTGCCCTGGTGGAACAGCACCAGCGCGTAGCCGAGCAGGCGCCCGTCTTCTTCGGCGAGCATCAGCCGGGCGTTGGCGCGCGTGATCATCCAGTGGAAGTTCCGCCGCGAGAGGCGGTCGTGGTCGAAGCAGCGATTTTCCAGTTCCACCAGGGCACCGATGTCTTCGGCCGTGGCGAGGCGTAGGGCGGCTTTCATCGATAAGGAGTTTCCAGAACGGGCGAACGCGATGTTTGTCTCGCATGTCCTAGCACAGACAGGCGGGGGCGCCTTTTGCTCCCGGCATATGAGCGGGAGCGATCGTGAGCAGACTCGTCATTGTGGTCGAGCGCAAGGAGGATTGGACCTCCTACTATCCAAGCGAAGATGTCATCAGTGTCCAGGAGTATCTGGAGCAACCCAACGACGATGCCAGCGGCAAACGGGTTCAGGTGATCAACCTGTGCCGCAACTACAAGTACCTCGGCCACGGCTACTACTGCTCGCTGCTGGCCGAGGCGCGCGGGCACCGGGTGATTCCCAGCGTGCGTACCATCAGCGAACTGGCGCGCAAGGCGCTTTACAGCCTGGCGCTGGAGTACCTCGACAAGTCCCTGGACAAGGCGCTGGCCGACCACCCGTTCGGCAGCACCGACGGTTTCACCCTTACGCTCTACTTCGGTCGTACCGAGATCGAACCGTTGCAGGAGCTGGCGCGGCAGTTGTTCGAGGCGTTTCCCTGTCCGTTGCTGCTGGTGGAATTCCGCCGCAACGACAGCTGGCACATCACCGGCATCAAGCCCGGCAGCCTGCACAAGCTGCGCGACGATCAGGAGGACCATTTCGCCAATGTCCTCGATGCCTTCAACCGCAAGATCTGGCGTCGTCCACGTTCACGCCGGCTGGTGCGCTTCGACCTGGCGATCCTGCACGACCCGGAGGAAGCCTTCCCGCCGTCCAACCGCAAGGCATTGAAGAACTTCATCCGTGTCGGCAAGCGCCTCGGCATCGAGGTCGACCTGATCGAGAAGAAGGATTTCTCCCGCCTGGCCGAGTACGACGCGCTGTTCATCCGCGAAACCACCAGCGTCAGCGACCACACCTACCGCTTCGCCAAACGCGCCGAAAGTGAGGGGCTGGTGGTGCTCGACGATCCCGCATCCATCCTGCGCTGCACCAACAAGGTGTACCTCACGGACCTGCTGCGCGCGCACAAGCTGGGCATGCCGGCCACGGAAATTCTCTATAAGGACCGCCCGCACGAACTGGACAACCTGGGCGAGCGGCTGGGCTTCCCGCTGGTGCTGAAGATCCCCGACGGCAGTTTTTCCCGCGGGGTGATCAAGGTCGAGGACCAGCAGGCGCTGCTCAAGGTGACGGCCGAGCTGTTCGAGCGCTCGGTGCTGCTGCTGGCCCAGGAGTTCTTCTACACGGAGTACGACTGGCGCATCGGCATGCTCAATCACAAGCCGATCTTCGCCTGCAAGTACTTCATGTCCAAGGGCCACTGGCAGATCTACGACCACCGCCCGGAGGCTCAGGAGGTCAGCGGCGACTTCCAGACGCTGCCGGTAGCCGAGGTGCCGCGCGAGGTGCTGGAGCTGGCGACCACCACCGCCAACCTGATCGGCGATGGGCTCTATGGGGTGGACCTGAAGCAGGCGGGCGACAAGGTGGTGGTCATCGAGGTCAACGACAACCCGAACATCGACGCAGGTGTCGAGGACGTGCATCTGCAGGACGAACTCTATGCCGCGGTGCTGCTGGAGTTCGTCCGCCGCCTGGAGCTCAAGCGCAAGGGGCAACCCTGGTCGGAAAACCAGGAGGGTGGGATCTAGCTAGCGCGGGAACTGTAGCGGTTCCATGACTGTCCGAAACCCGGTTTGTCAGCCTTTAGCCCGATTCTGATAGCATTTCGGCAAAGTGTGGGCGGACCTGAGCGCAGAGCGGTTATGTCGTACGTGGCTACGCACCGACCCGCATGCGTTTTTAAACCTGGGAACTGGGGGAATGATGGATCTTTGGAGCGCCTTTCAGGCACTGGTTCTGGGTATTGTCGAAGGGCTGACCGAATTCCTGCCGATCTCCAGCACGGGGCACCTGATCGTGGTCGGTGACCTGCTGGGGTTCAACGGCGACCGATCCACCGCGTTCAAGATCATTATCCAGTTGGGCGCGATCCTGGCGGTGATGTGGGAGTTCCGCAGTCGCATCATCGACGTGGTGGTCGGCCTGCCGACGCAACGTCGCGCGCAACGATTCACGCTGAATCTGCTGATCGCCTTCATTCCGGCGGTGGTCCTCGGCCTGCTGTTCGCCGATCTCATCGAGCATTGGCTGTTCAACCCGATTACCGTCGCTACGGCGCTGATCATCGGGGGCGTGGTGATGATATGGGCCGAGAAGCGCGTGCACAGGATTCGCGCCGAAACGGTTGACGACATGGACTGGAAGCTGGCCTTGAAGGTTGGTTTCGCCCAGTGCCTGGCGCTCATCCCGGGCACCTCGCGCTCCGGCTCGACGATCATCGGCGGCCTGTTGTTCGGCCTCTCGCGCAAGGCGGCCGCGGAGTTCTCGTTCTTCCTGGCCATGCCGACGATGGTCGCAGCGACCGTCTATTCGCTCTTCAAGTACCGCGAGATCCTCCACCTCAGCGATCTTCCGGTATTCGCCATCGGCTTCATCTCCACCTTCATCGTGGCGATGATCACCGTGCGCGCGTTGCTCAAGTTCATCGCCAACCACAGCTACGCGGTGTTCGGCTGGTACCGGATCGCCTTCGGCCTGGTGATCCTGGCGACCTGGCAGTTCGGCTGGATCGACTGGAGCACGGCCCAGGGCTGAGATGATTCGCAGGGACGCGAGCGATGGAGCTGAGTAGCACGCTGAAAGGCTGGAGCGACGAAAAGGGCTTCGGCTTCATCGTTCCGCAGGCTGATGCCCCACACAAGACGCGAAAGCTGTCCTACCGGATACTTTTCTGGCTGATCGTGCTGCTCCACCAGGCGTTCTGGACCGACTGGCTGTTGCTTGGCCGACGTTTCATTCCGTTCTAGCGGCGCTCGGCCTGGCGGTACATCCACAGGCTGAGCAGCAGGCCGGCGAGGGCCATCAGCGCGGCGCTGAAGAAGATGCTGGCGAAGCCCAGGCCATTGGCGATGGCGCCCATCAGCGGGCCGGCGATGCCCAGCGCGATGTCGAAGAACACCGCGTAGGCACCCAGCGCCGAGCTGCGGCTGGAGGCGGGAATCCGCGAGATCGCCTCGACTCCCAGGGCCGGATAGACCAGCGACAGGCCGAAGCCGGTCAGCGCCGCCCCGCATAGCGCTAGCCAGGGCTGATGGGCGAAACCGAGTAGCAGCAGGCCCAGGCATTCCACACCGAGACAGGCGATCGCCACGCGATAGCCGCCAAGGCGTTTGATCGCGCCCCCGAACAGCAGTCGTGCGCCGATGAACGAGGCGCCGAACGCCGTGAGACAGTAGGCGGCCCCGCTCCAGCCCAGGCTGGTGTAGTACAGGGTGATGAAGGTACCGATGGTGCCGAAGCCGATCGAACCCAGTGCGAGTCCAAGCCCGTTGGGTGCGATCTGCCAGAGCACCCGGCGAAACGGCAGGCGCTCGCCGGGAACGATGGGTGCAGGTGGCCGGTTCCAGGCCAGGCCCAGGGCGACGACGCCCAGCAGGGTGATCGAGGCGCCCATGCTCCACAGGCCCAGCGCACCGACCATCAGCACCCCGAGCGGCGCGCCTATCGCTACCGCGCCATAGGCGGCGATGCCGTTCCAGGAAATCACCCGCGCGGTGTTTTCCGCTCCTACGCGGCCGATGCCCCAACTGATCGCGCCGGTGCCTACCAGGCCCTGCGAAATGCCCAGCACCACGCGGCCGGCGAGTAGCAGGCCCAGGCTGGCGGACGGCCAGGCCTGGATCGAGGTGGATATCAGCGTGAGGACGCCGCTCAGCGTGCAGCCGAAGAGGCCGAAGATCACCGCCTTCTTCGCGCCCAGGCGGTCGGCCGTGGCGCCGGCCAGCGGGCGGGAGAGCAGGGTGGCGAGGTACTGGCTGCTGATCACCACACCCGCCAGTATCGAGCCGTATGCCAGGTCGTCGTGTACGTAGCCCGGCAGCACCGCCAGCGGAATGCCGATGCTGAGGAAGGCTACGAAGGTGAAGAAGACGATGCTGACGATTTGCAGCGTGATCGGTGGAGAAGGCTGCGCAGGCGGGTTCATGGACACTCGACACGGTGGAAAACGGGTTCGCCATGATCGCCTGTCCCCGGTGATCAAAGCCAGCTAAGCAATTCACCCGTCGTCCAGCAGCAGCCCGATCCGCTTGCGCTTGGGTAGGCGGGCCACCACCAACTGGTGGGAACGGCGCAGCAGCCCGGGCAGTTCGGTGTCGCCCAGCGGGAAGGGCGGCGCCATAGAGATCCAGTGGGCGCGGGCCAGATAGGGCGCCGGATGTATGCCGGGACGGTCGCAGAAGCCAAGGAACAGGTCGGCGTCGACCTTGAAGGCAAGGCGTTCGCCGAGGAAATCCACGATGGCGAACATCTTGTTGCCGGCCACCGAGAACACCCGGTTATGACCCCACTTGAGGTCTTCCCGGGCCCCTGGCAACTGCAGGCAGAAGGCGGCGACGGCATCCGGCGACATGTTCCGTTCTCCTCTCGTTCGTTGCGATTCGGTCGGCTCGACAGTGCGCATCTCACGACGGATCATGGCTGACCTTCAACCCCGTGTCCGCAGGAAATCCCCATGTCCCTCTCCATGTATCAGGCGTCTGTCCCAGTGTTCGTGCGCATGTTTGGCAACCTGTCGGCGATCCTCGACAAGGCCGTGGGTTTTGCCGAGGCGAAGAAGATCGACCCCACCGTGCTGGTCAATGCACGTCTGGCGGTCGACATGCTGCCGCTCTCGAAACAGGTTCAGCTCGCCAGCGATGCGGCCAAGGGCGCCGGCGCCCGCCTGACCGTCAGCGACGTTCCGAGCTTCGCCGACAGCGAAACCAGCTTTCCCGAGTTGCAGACCCGCATCGCCAAGACCGTGGAGTTTCTGCGCGGCCTGGATGCCGGTCAGTTCGACGGCAGCGAGTCGCGGGATATCGTGCTGAAGCTGAAGAACGGCGAGATGACGTTCAAGGGCGATGCCTACCTGCTGAACTTCGTGCTGCCGAACTTCTATTTCCACCTGACCACCGCCTACGCGATCCTCCGCCACAACGGCCTCGACCTGGGCAAGATGGACTACCTGGGCGCTCTCTGATCCGTCCTCTGGTCCGATCCGTGCATCGTTCCCACGACCCGGCGCCTGCGCGTCCGGGGCGCGCGGAAATGCACGGGAGGAGAGCATGTCAGGGCGTTTTGTCACACTGTTCTTGGCGGCCATGCTCAGCGCACTGCCGATTACAGGGCAAGCCGCCCCCAGCTGGGGCGTCGGTCTGCACCGGCTGACGCTGGAGGACCCAGTCGATCATCAGCCGATGAGCGCCGTCGCGTTCTATCCGTCCTGGGTCAGGCGCGGCGACACGCACATCGATCTGTTCCATATCGCTGGCCGCGAAGACACGCCGCCGGCGCCGGGTCGCTTCCCGTTGATCGTGCTGTCCCATGGCAATGGCGGCTCGCCCCTGGCGCATCATGACCTGGCCAGCGCGCTGGCGCATCGCGGCTTCATCGTGCTGGCGGTGCAACATCCCGGTGACAACATCGACGACCAGAGCCGCATCGGCCGCTTCAGCAACCTCTACGGGCGGCCGATGCAGCTCTCCGCAGCGATCGACGCAGTCGGCCAGGACAAACTGCTCGGCGCGGAGGTAGACGCCAGCCAGGTCGGGGTGATCGGCTATTCGGCGGGCGGCGAATCGGCCTTGATCCTCGCCGGCGGCCATCCTGAACTCCAGCATCTTCGCCAGTATTGCGAAAAGCAGCCGGACGACGTCGAGGCCTGCGAGCGGGCCGCGAGTCTGGCGATCGACGATGACGTGGTGGAAGCCGCGCCGGATTCGCGGGTGCGTTCGCTCCTGCTGCTGGCGCCGCTCGGCCTGATGTTCGGCCGTCAGGACCTGGCCGACGTTCAGGTACCTGTGCTGCTCTACGCCGGCGCCGAGGATCATCTGCTGCTGCCGGCGGAAAACGCCGCGGCGTTGGCGCGACGCCTGCCGGGCCCTGCCGATTACCGCGTGGTGCCAGGTGCCGGGCATTTCGTCTTCATGGCGCCCTGCTCGGTGGAGATGCGCGAGGCGGCGCCGCAGCTGTGCGACGACGGTGAAGGGGTCGATCGCCTGGCGGTGCATGACAGCCTCAACAGCGAGGCCGTGCGCTTCTTCAGTCAGACGCTGGCGGCGCCCCAGGCCGCCGCGCAGTTGTAGCGTCGCTTCCGTACGGCGATGCGGCGGCCGCAAAAGCGACGGTCAGCGCCCACTCCGGCAGGATGGTGCCCCGATGCATAAACCGCCGCGCTTCCAAGCCTCCATGCAACTGCACCGGGACCTATGCGACAATGTGCACAAATCTGGCATGACCCCCGCATTTGTTGCCACAGCCCGGCCATCGCCATGCAGATGCAGATGCTGATGCCGACGCATGTCCGCTGGATCTGCTCGGGCGGACTGAGAGTCGTCTATCGATCGACTCCGGCAATTCTCAAGTTACTGATAGGTAAACCTCTTGATCTCCACCGCAAACATCACCATGCAGTTTGGCGCCAAACCGCTGTTCGAAAACGTGTCCGTCAAGTTCAACAACGGCAACCGCTACGGCCTGATCGGCGCCAATGGCTGCGGCAAGTCGACCTTCATGAAGATCCTCGGCGGTGACCTGGAGCCGTCCGGTGGACAGGTGATGCTCGAGCCGAACGTGCGCCTCGGCAAGCTGCGACAGGATCAGTTCGCCTACGAAGAATTCAACGTGATCGACACCGTGATCATGGGCCACGAGGAGCTGTGGAAGGTCAAGGCCGAGCGCGACCGCATCTACTCGCTGCCGGAAATGAGCGAAGAAGACGGCATGAAGGTCGGCGAGCTGGAAGGTGAGTTCGCCGAAATGGACGGCTACACCGCCGAATCCCGCGCCGGCGAGTTGCTGCTCGGACTGGGCATACCGCTGGAACAGCATTTCGGCCCGATGAGCGAGGTCGCTCCCGGCTGGAAGCTGCGCGTGCTGCTGGCCCAGGCGCTGTTCGCCGATCCGGACGTGCTGCTGCTCGACGAGCCGACCAACCACCTGGACATCAACACCATCCGCTGGCTGGAAAACATCCTTACGGCGCGTAACAGCACCATGATCATCATTTCCCACGACCGGCACTTCCTCAACGCAGTCTGCACCCACATGGCCGACCTGGATTACGGCGAACTGCGGCTGTTCCCGGGCAACTACGACGAATACATGATGGCCTCCACCCAGGCCCGCGAGCAGCTTCTGGCCGACAATGCCAAGAAAAAGGCGCAGATCGCCGAGCTGCAGACCTTCGTCAGCCGCTTCTCGGCCAACGCGTCCAAGGCCAAGCAGGCCACCAGCCGGGCCAAGCAGATCGACAAGATCCAGCTGGCCGAGGTCAAGCCGTCGAGCCGCGTCAGCCCATTCATCCGCTTCGACCAGACCAAAAAGCTGCACCGCCAGGCGGTGACCGTCGAGAAGCTGTCGAAGGCCTTCGACGACAAGGTGCTGTTCAGGAACTTCGGTTTCACCATCGAAGCCGGCGAGCGCGTGGCCATCATCGGCCCCAACGGCATCGGCAAGACCACCTTGCTGCGCACCCTGGTCGGTGAAACGCAGCCGGACGCCGGTAGCGTGAAATGGACCGACAGCGCGGAGGTGGGCTACTACGCCCAGGATCATGCCCACGACTTCGAAGCCGACGAGACGCTGTTCGAGTGGATGGGGCAGTGGACCAGCGGCGAGCAGAACATCCGCGCCGCCCTGGGCCGCATGCTGTTCTCCTCCGACGAGATCCAGAAGTCGGTGAAGGTGCTCTCCGGTGGTGAACAGGGCCGCATGCTGTTCGGCAAGTTGGCGTGCCAGAAGCCCAACGTGCTGGTGATGGACGAACCGACCAACCACCTGGACATGGAGTCCATCGAGGCGCTCAACCTGGCGCTGGAGAACTATCCGGGCACGCTGGTGTTCGTCAGCCACGACCGCGAGTTCGTCAGCTCCCTGGCCACGCGCATCATCGAGCTGTCGGACAACGGCGTGACCGATTTCTCCGGCAGCTACGACGACTACCTGCGCAGCCAGGGCGTGATCATCTGACGACACCTCGTCATGAAAAGCCCCGCCTATGCGGGGCTTTTTTTGACGCATGCTGCGACCCGGGCGGTGGCGATGCGACGATCAACAGCGGCAATTGATCTTTCGACGCCGATTCGTGCAAGCGTCCTTGCGAAGTGCTTGAAAGACGCTCGCTATCGTCGTGCTGGCGCTGTGGTAGAACGCGTCTGTAGCGGAGGCTAGTTGTGTAAAACCAGTGCGTTGTTCAGTGCAAGCGCGGCGCGACTGATCGGTGACTCCTAGTCGAGACTGGCATGCGGCCTGTGCCAGTTGCAGTGACGCAGCCCGCATGGCGAGGGGCGCGGCTCTCTACTCGATGTAGGCTGAATGCATCCATGATCGACCGCGTTGGCCTCCACGCTCAACGCATCGGCCAATGCCGCCGACGCCTACCTCCGCAGCAGCGCAACGAGGCGAGCGTGGCAATCGTCCGAAGCAGCCGGTCAGAAAGACGATAGGGCGCCGGCAGAACTGAGACGGGTCATCGCAAGTTCGGAGCGGATTTCATCGACGACCTGTTGTGCGCCCGACGGAGTGTCCAGTTTGAAGAGTGGAATCCCGGTTACTACCAGGTGCGTCATGTCGTCGACTGCGTCGTAGATCCTCACGTTGAAGCTGTCGCGTTCCAGCGTGCACTTGCAATTAAAAGGGGTGAACGACGATTCGATCAAGGTTCTCGCGGCCTCGAACCGAGTGGGCATGGATCAACTCCGACAACGCAACGGGAAAGCGCCAGGCGCTTCGCTCAAGCCCGCATGATAAAGGTAAAAACTACGTTCACCCAGAGGGCTTGCCTTGCGATTTCCGTTGCCCATCGACTGTTCGTGGGTGTCGCGTTCGCGACGCAAGTCGGCCAGCATGGTTCCAACGCGCGGATGTTACGAAGTTGCTGCAGCTGCGTTCTGCTCGGCAGCCTGTTGTCAGTCGACATCAATTATCGGGGCGACGATCCCGATGTGGTCATTGCCCCGCTGATCGATAAACAAATCAGAATTACCTGAACTGAAACTGCTGTGGGGCATGGTGCGCTCGATCTATAGGGTTTGTCGGATGATCGGGCTATTCAAAGGTATGAGCGCACGGCAAGTGGTCCTGTCCATTCGTCGAGGAGGTAACGCTGCTCGCGGCGCTCCGCGGCCGGTTCGCCCATTGGTCAGCCGTTCGGCGCGGCCTCTGGCGGTGCGCTATACCAGTCCTAGCGCCCTGCGATCCTGTTGGAGGCGCCGCCCATGTACTCAGGGGGACACCATGAACTGCCTGATTTGCAATGCCGACGCCCATGAGTTCCACAACGGATTCGCCGGGATCGAATGCGAATGTCACCACTGCGGGCATTACGCAATCTCCGAGGGTTTGCTGAAAGCGCGTCAAGGACGCCACTTCGACGTGTTCGATACGCGCGTGCTGCTCGCCGTGTTGCGCGGCGAGCGTCCCCACGCGGTGCCCGTCATCACCGAGGCGAACGTCTACTGGCAACCCTTGCAGGCTTGAGCAGATGTAGATCGCCGGAACCGTCGGTCACCCATGGAGGTCTTTCCCCCAGCGGGCGACGTTTGCCCGATTCACCGCGGAGCCGTCCGCGTTTGACCGACGGGAACAGCCGGTATGGAAATTTTCGAAGCATTGCGTCTGAGCCACGTCCGCCAGCGAGAGTTCGCCACGGTGCTGATCGGCACGCATGGCGACACGCCCGATCGCGCCGAAGCCTATCAACAACTGAAAAGCGAACTGGTGGCCCATGAGCGCGCCGAGGAGCGGCATTTCTACATTCCGCTGATGGCCTACGACAACGGCGTGGACCTGTCCCGTCACGCAATCTCCGAACACCACGAAATGGACGAGATGATGGAGGAGCTCGAGGCCACCGACCCGTCCAGTCCGGCCTGGTTGTCGCTCGCCAGGAAGCTCAAGGAAAAGGTTTTCCATCACCTCGAAGAGGAAGAGCACAAGTTCTTTCAAATGGCTGGCAAGCTGCTTTCCGAACAGCAGAAGACCTCGTTGACCAAACCGTACTTCAAGGATTACCAGGCCAGCCTGGCCGAGCAGGCATGATCCCTCCGCGAATCCCGAAGATACCCATCACCTAGCGAGGTAGTCATGAACGACAACGAGCTGGATCACAGTCAATCGAAAAAGCCCTATGACGAACCGGACGTGACCATGGTCGACGGCGGCGACAAGGAAACCGGCGAGGACCCGGACTTCGACGAGCTCGAATCCGACCCCGCTGATCCCTACGACAGGGAAGATTGAGCCTTTGCTGGGCGAAGGAAGAGTCCGGCCGATGCCGTCATGCTGTTTACTTAGCTGTGGACGAACTCGATAGGTCATCTTGCCCTGGGAGAGGGGAAGGCTGGCGGTTTCTCGGGGCTCTCGGCCCTCTCCCCGCAGCGCCTTTCCTACAACGGGACCGAGGAGCAGCAGCACGAACGACTTTTTGGTGGGCAGCATCACGGCCGATGCCGGGCTTTTTCGTGCCCGGCTGCTGGTCCGCCTGATTTGTTTACGCGCGAAAAGTTGACAGATCGACGCTGGATACCGCGCTGCCTAAGGTTTGGCCCACGAACCAAGCCGAAGATGGAGCACGAACATGCTGTCGATCGAACTGATGCTGGAAAACCTCGGAGCCAGCCTGGCTGTGCTGGCGTTCATGGGCGTGCTGGCCTGGTTGGCCTACGCGCCGAGTGGGTCGCGCTCCCTGCGCGGCTGATTCAGCGGTAGAGCCATCGCTCAAGTTTGTCCAGATTGGCCACCACGATCTGCTGCGCCGCCGCTTTGGCCTGAACCTTGGTGGGGTCGATCTGGTAGCGCTGCAGCACGTACTGCACCAGCGCGCCACGGCTGGGAACGGCCAGTTGTCCGTCCTGCATGCCGTAGTCGGTTTCGATGATCGCCTTCTGTTCCGGGGAAAGTCGCGGGTCTGCGGTGAGTATCACGTCCAGCTCGGTATTCCAGCCTTCATCTCCTTCGCGGCCGTGCTCCGACGGGGCAAAGTGTTCCGGCTCGCCACGGAAGCGGCTGAGTACGAAATCCCGGTAATCGCGATTCTTCTCGCAATAGGCGCGCACGTGCCAGCGCATGCCGGTGTAGACCAGCGTGTGCGGGCTGATCACGCGGAACTCCGGCTCGGGCGTGCTCAGCGAGACGTACTCGGTCTCCAGGCGCAGTCCCTCGCGACAGGCCTGCAGGATCGGCCGCAGGATTTCCGGGCGAATGCTCCGATCTGGCACCTGCAACACCTCGGTATGGGCGTAGGCGAGGGCCAGACCTTCGATGTGGGGAGCCCGCTCCCGGTTGCGGTCGAGCAAGTGCAGGTAGGCGCTGGCGCTGCCGTCGATGAACAGCGGGGCGAAACCGGGCGCCGGCTTGTAGCCCTTCAGTCGCTTGTCGTAGACGAGATTCTCCGGGGCATGCTCGACGAGATAGGCGTTGATGTCCTTCGACGCCTGCTGGCGGCTGATGCCGAAGCTCTGCATCAAATGCCCGGTGGTGAGCCGGCCTTCCCACCAGGCGACGGTTTCTATCAGCCGGTAGCGCTGCGCCAGGTCCCAGCGGACCTGCTCGATGGATCGCTTCATAGACCTCCCACCTGTGCGAAAACTTTACAGGCTACCGACCAGCCGATAGACGTGTCGCTTGAAGCTACATATCTTGTCCCCGTCGATCAAGCGGCGCCACCGCCGCAGCCAGGAGAACAACGATGCAAGCGAACCTGATTTGGGCCTTCGTCGGCGCAGCCATACTGTCGGTAGCCGGGCTGGCGGTGGCGTTGGCGATCGTCGGCGGGCGTCTGCGCGGGCTGACTGCACAGCTGGCGGAGGCGCGCCAGCAACTGGATGCGCAACAGAGCATGGATACCCAGCGCATGCTGGAGGGCATGGAGCTGCAGTCGGCCGTGCGTGCGGAAAAGGCGCACGTCGAGCAGTTGCAGCGCCAGCTGACGTTCTCCCGCGAGGAAACCGAGGGGCTGCGCAGCCGCCAGTTGCTGGAGCAGCGTCGCCAGGAGGAGCTGGCCGGCCAGGCAGAAGCGGCCAAGGCGCAGAGCCAGCAGCTCGGCCTGCAGCACGAGGAGTTGCGGCAGAGCTACGCGCGCCTTGAGCTGGCCAATCAGAACCTGCAGGAGCGCTTCGCCACGCTCAGCCGCGAGCACGCCACCCTGGCCTCGACGCTGGAGCAGAAACAGCAGCATTTCAGCGAGCAGCAGCAGTTGCTCAAGGACAGCCGCGAGCAGCTCAAACTGGAGTTTGAGCAACTCGCCGGGCAGATATTCGAGGCCAAGGGCCAGGCCTTCGCCCAGACCAGTCAGCAATCGCTGGATGCGTTGCTCAAACCATTTCGCGAGCAGATCGAAGGCTTTCGCGCCAAGGTCGAGGACATCCACCACAAGGACACCCAGCAGCAGGCGACCCTGGCGCAGCAGATCATTCAGCTCAACGAGCTGAACCGGCAGATCACCCAGGAAGCCCAGGACCTGACGACGGCGTTGAAAGGGCAGAAGAAGACCCAGGGCAACTGGGGCGAGCTGATCCTGGAAAACGTGCTGGAGCGTTCCGGGCTGGCGGAAGGGCGCGACTTCAAACGCGAGGCCAGCTTCACTACCGAAGAGGGCCGCAAGCGTCCGGACGTGCTGGTCTACCTGCCGCAGAACAAGCACCTGATCATCGACGCCAAGGTCTCCCTGAATGCGTACACGCGTTACATCAACGCCGAGGACGAAGCCGAGCGGCGCCTTGCGCTGGTCGAGCACGTCGGCGCCATCGGTGCGCGGATCAAGGAGCTCGCCGACCGCCATTACTTCAGTCTGCCGGGGCTGAACGCGCCGGAGATGGTGTTCATGTTCATCCCCATCGAATCGGCCTTCGTCGAGGCGCTGAAGGCCGACGAGACGCTGTTCCAGCGCGCCATCGAACGCAACGTGTTGGTGGCCACCCCGACCACGCTGCTGACCAGCCTGAACATCGTCCGCCAGCTGTGGCGTTTCGAGGAACAGAACAAGCACACCGCCGAATTGGCCGACCGTGCGGGCAAGGTCTACGACAAGTTGCGCACCTTTCTCGGCAGCATGGACACGGTGGGCAGCAGCCTGGAGAAGGCCCAGGACGCCTACCGGCGCGCCTGCGATCAGCTGATCAGCGGCAAGGGCAACCTGGTCAAACAGGTCAACGATTTCCGCCAGTTGGGCGTGGCGGTAAAGAGCGAGATGGCCGAAGGTTGGGTGGATCGAGCGGAGCTCGAACTGGGGCTGATCGGCGAGGAACGGGTCGAATAGGCCGATCCGGCAAAACTGGTGCGCGCGGCGCACCCTACAGGCGCGAGGCCTCTGTAGGGTGCGCTATGCGCACAGTTGGTCTGTGGTCAGACGCGGAAGCGCGTCACCAGGGCGTTCAGGTCGATGGCCAGGCGCGAAAGCTCCTGGCTGGCGGCGTTGGTCTGGTTGGCGCCGGCGGAAGTCTGCACGGCCAGATCGCGGATGTTCACCAGGTTGCGGTCGACCTCGCGGGCCACCTGAGCCTGTTCTTCCGAGGCGCTGGCGATCACCAGGTTGCGCTCGGTGATGTGGCTGATCGCCTCGGTGATCTGCTGCAGCGCGGCACCGGCGGCGCGGGCCAACTCCAGGGTGGAATGGGCGCGTTCGTTGCTGGTCTGCATCGAGGTCATGGCCTGATCGGTGCCCTGCTGGATGCCGTTGATCATCTGCTCGATTTCCTGGGTCGACTGCTGGGTGCGATGCGCCAGGGCGCGCACCTCGTCGGCGACCACCGCGAAGCCGCGTCCGGCATCGCCGGCGCGGGCCGCTTCGATGGCGGCGTTGAGCGCCAGCAGGTTGGTCTGCTCGGCGATCGAGCGGATCACGTCGAGCACGGTGCTGATGTGGCGAACCTTCTCCGCCAGTTGCTCGACGTCCTGCGCAGTGCCGGTTACGTGTTTACCTGCTCCTGGCCCATACGGGCAGTGCGGTTGGAGTCACGCGAGGCCGCCGAGGTGGCCGCGCCGTTAAGCGCTGGCATCGACACACCGTTATCGGTAAGCCAAGCAGGAGCAAGAGCCCGTTTCGCGGGTTAAGCGGGTTTTCCCGGAATGTAAGTAGCGGTTTTCAACCGTTGGGTGGCCCGGAGGCGCTCTAGCATGAGGATTAACGGCGAAATGGGTGTTTCACTCGCGGTAGAAGACCTGCACCAGGTGATAGCCGAATTGCGACTTTAGCGGGCCGTGAACGGTGCGCAGCGGCTTCTTGAAGATTACCTGGTCGATGCTGCGCACCATCTGCCCCGGACGTACTTCACCAAGATCTCCACCGCGCTTGCCGGACGGACAGATCGAGTGCCTGCGCGCCAGCATGTCGAAGGCTTCGCCGTCCTCCAGGCGTTTCTTCAACTGCGCGGCTTCGGCCTCGGTCTTGACCAGGATATGGCGGGCCATGGCTTTTGGCATGAAGGAATCCTGAGGATAGATGAGGATAGATTATCGGCAATTGTGCCCGAGCGTCCGAGCTTCATACAGCCGCAAAGCGAGCCAATGAATATCTAGTCGATGCTGACAATCCTCGCCGCACAGGACGGCTGGCCACCGGCGCGCCGCCCTGCACCACGTTCAACGCCGTGCTCAAGCCGCTGTTGGCCGAGCCACTGCGCGCGGGCAAGGTGTCGCCTTCGCCGAGTCAGTGATGGATGCCGAGCACCGCACCGAGCACTAGCTGGAGATGAACCCGGCGATCTGCTGCCCCGCAAGCTGGACATCCGGAGGTTCGCGGACCTTCAAGCTGGCCGAGGAAAAATCCCAACCCTCGGCATGCGGACCTTCGATCAGGCGTAGTTCGATCTGGTGGTGGAAGGCGCGACCGACGAGGTCGAGGCGGTGAAGAACGCCGACTCGGCGAACTGCGGCTGAAACTCAAGTTGCAGGTGGATTGCGGCGCGCCGGCACCCGCTCCGTTCGCTGCGCCGCGCTTCCCCGACCCGTGCTGAAGCTGGCGGATACTGCGGCCTGGGCACTGGAACTGAAGCTGGAGGACAGCGTGCCGGACGACCCGAATGAGGCGAAATCCTGAGTGCTCCGTCCAGCGGCCTGGGCGAACCTACGCGGTCTGGGCGCTTCTAACCTGAGGCATCCGATGACGAGGCTCCGACCATGGCGAAGGCACTGGACGAGTACAACAGCAAGCGCAATTTCTCCGCCACTCCCGAGCCCGCCGGCACTCCTGCGCGTAAGCGCAAGAAGGCCGCGGAGGCACAGGCGCTGCAGTTCTGCATCCAGAAGCACGACGCCAGCCACCTGCATTACGACTTCCGCCTGGAGCTCGACGGGACCTTGAAGAGCTGGGCGGTGCCGAAGGGGCCGAGCCTGGACCCCAAGGTCAAGCGGCTCGCAGTGCACGTCGAGGACCATCCGCTCAGTTACGCGTCCTTCGAGGGGCAGATTCCCGACGGGCATTACGGTGCGGGCGAAGTGATCGTATGGGATCGCGGTGTGTGGAGTCCGATCGGCGATCCGCAGGCGAGCCTCGAAAAAGGCCGGCTGAAGTTCGAGCTGCAGGGCGAGAAGCTCGCTGGTGTCTGGAATCTGGTACGCACGCACATGCCCGGCAAGCGCGAGCAGTGGTTCCTGATCAAATCCAGCGACAAAGCCGCTCGCGCCGAAAAAGACTACGACATCCTCGTCGAGCAGCCGGACAGCGTGCTCAGCGAGCGCACCCTGATTCCCCGGCAGCGCGGCGCCAAGGCCAAGACCACCAGCAAGGAGGCGGCGCGCTCTGTCAAGTCGCCGGCCCGGCGCCGGACCCGTAAAACCGCCGACACCTCCCTCCACGGCGCCAAGGCCACGGCGATTCCCGAGCGCATCGCGCCGCAGTTGGCGACGCTGGTGGACGCGGCTCCCGATGGCGACTGGCACTATGAGATCAAGTTCGATGGCTACCGGATCATGGCGCGTATCGAAGGAGACGACGTGCGTCTGTTCACCCGTAATGGCCACGACTGGACGGCGAAGATGCCGCACCAGGCGAAGGCGCTGGCCAAGCTCGGCCTCGCGTCAGCCTGGCTGGACGGTGAAGTGGTGGTGCCGGGCGAGGAGGGCGTACCGGATTTTCAGGCGCTGCAGAACGCCTTCGACGCCGGCTCCAGCAAGCAGATCGTCTACTACCTGTTCGACGTGCCCTACCTGAACGGCATGGACCTGCGCGAGGTGCCGCTGGAGGAACGCCGCGCCGCGCTGGCCGCCTTGCTGGAGAAACAGGACGGTGCCCTGCGCTTTTCCGCGGACCTGCAGGAGGACCCCGACCACATGCTGGCCAGTGCCTGCCAGATGAAGCTCGAAGGGCTCATCGGCAAGCGCGCCGGCAGCCCCTACGTGTCGCGCCGCAGCAGTAGCTGGATCAAGATCAAGTGCAAGAATCGCCAGGAGTTTGTGATCGTCGGCTACAGCGAGCCTAAAGGTTCGCGCAGTGCGTTCGGCGCGCTGTTGCTGGGTTTGCACGATGCCGACAGTGGCGAGCTGCGCTACGCCGGCAAGGTTGGAACCGGTTTCAACGAAGCCAGTCTGCGCGCCATCCATGCTCGACTCGAGCCGCTGGAAGTGGCCGAGCCGGCATTCGTCAATCCCCCCACCGGCGCCGACGCGCGGGGCGCCCATTGGCTGAAACCGGAGCTCATGTGCGAGGTGGCGTTCGCCGAGATGACCCGCGACGGAGTGATCCGCCATTCGGTGTTTCATGGCCTGCGCGATGACAAACCGGCCGACGCGATCGTCCATGAGAAGGCCAAACCGGCGAAAAAGATCGCTGCCGGAAAGACCGCGAAGAGCGCCGCCAAAGCCGCGCCCGCGGCCGCGCCCGCGGACAAGGCGAAGACCCGCCCGAAGAAGGCGACAAAGGCCAATGACGACGATCCGGGGCAGATCAAGATCACCCACCCGGAACGGGTCATCGACAAGAGCATCGGCGCAACCAAGATGGAGCTGGCGCAGTACTACGGGCGTGTCGCGCCGTGGATGCTGCGCGACCTGGCGGCGCGGCCGGTGGCGCTGGTGCGAGCGCCGGAAGGCATCGATGGCGAACTGTTCTTCCAGAAACACTCGACCAAGCTGAGCCTGCCCCACGTCACTCAGTTCGATGACCCGGCCGACACACAACCGTTGTTGCTGCTGGACAGCGCCCTTGGACTGGTCAGCGCGGCGCAGATGGGCATGCTCGAAGTGCACGCCTGGAACGCCAGCACGCCGCATCTGGAGACCCCGGACCGGCTGGTACTCGACCTCGACCCGGACCCGGCGCTGCCGTGGAAGCGGATGATCGAAGCCACCCAACTGGTACAGACGCTGCTCGATGAGCTCGGCCTGGTGTCGTTCCTCAAGACCAGCGGTGGCAAGGGCATGCACGTGGTGGTGCCGCTGAAGCGGGGCGAGGGCTGGGAGGAGGTGAAGGGGTTCAGCCAGGCGATTGCCCGGCACATGGCGAAACTTCTGCCGAAACATTTCTCCGCTGTCAGCGGTCCGAAGAACCGCGTCGGCAAGATCTTCATTGACTACCTGCGCAACGGCCGTGGCGCCACGTCGGTTTCGGCGTACTCGGTACGCGCGCGCGAAGGGCTTCCCGTCTCGGTTCCCGTCCATCGGGAAGAACTGGCCGGGCTCGAGGGGGCGAACCGCTGGAACATCCGCAACCTGTTCGAGCGCCTGGAAGAACTGGGCGACGACGATCCCTGGGCCGGAATGGTCGAAACCAGCCAGGTGATCACGGCGGAAATGCGCGCCCGGCTGGGATAAGCAGCTTGTGCGGCTTGGCGTCACGGGGGATTGCGTTAACGGGTTGTGGCTGAATAGCCCCTTTGTTTGTTGTGGTTATAGCGTTTTTTGCACCATAGGAGGCCCGATTGTTCCACGGGTGCAAAAGAATTTTGCCGCCGATGGGTTGTCTAGGGTCATGGAAATGTTTTGTAATATCGGCCGCTCAATGCGCCCCCAGATAAACGAAGCCTCCGAAACCCTCGGAATCTTCACCAGGCCGACCCCCGCGTGGTGGCCGGCTACAACAAGGGAAACTCGTGCATTGAGCGCCTGGCGGTGGCGATGTAGGCAACCTTCTCGTCGATCGGGTAGTGGACGTCATGGCGCTGCGGCGCTTCACGTCGTTGTTTGTACATTCGCGCTGAAGTACACGGAACGGATCAGCACCTGGGTCGAGTTCGATCAACGATGTTCAGGACGGCTGTCTTCCTGCCCCTGGCTCGCTTCGAAACCTTCCGTATCCATCCCGTTGCCACACCCGCCTACTGGCGCATGGTGACAGCGAATCACGGCTGCCTTTCCGGGCGGCGCCGAAAGCTCCTTTTCATCCTTCAAGGCTGCGAGATGATCAAAGAGAAGTACATTGGATATCTGAAACGGCTGTGGTGGTTGGCCGTTCTGCCACTGAGCGGCTGCAAATGGGCACTGCTCGATCCCAAAGGTCAGGTCGGTGTCGATGCGAAATCGCTGATCATCACCGCCACCGTGCTGATGTTGATCGTCGTGATCCCGGTGATCGTGCTTACGCTGTATTTCGCCTGGAAGTACCGCGCGACGAACACCGAGGCGGTGTTCATGCCCAAGTGGGCGCATTCCACCTCGATCGAAGTCGTGGTCTGGCTGATCCCCTGCGTGATCATCGTCTTCCTCGGCGTCCTTACGTGGAAGACCACGCATCACCTGGACCCGTACCGGCCTCTCGATCACGAGAAGGCGCCGATTACCGTCGAGGTCGTCTCGCTGGACTGGAAATGGCTGTTCATCTACCCGGAACAGAAGATCGCCACGGTCAACGAGCTGGCGTTCCCGGCCAACACCCCGGTCAACTTCAAGATCACTTCCGACACCGTGATGAACTCCTTCTTCATTCCGCAGCTCGGTAGCCAGATCTATTCCATGGCCGGCATGGAAACCAAGCTTCACCTGATTGCCAACGAGCCGGGCAGCTTCGCCGGAATTTCGTCGAACTACAGCGGTGCAGGCTTCACCGGGATGGCCTTCACCGCCATCGCGACGCCCACCGATGCCGATTTCGACGCCTGGGTCGCCAAGGTTCGCGCGTCCTCGAAGATCCTCGATGCCGACACCTACAAGGCGCTGGCCGAACCGAGCCAGAAGCATCCGGTGGAGTACTTCTCCGCCGTTCGCCCGAACCTCTTCGCCGCGATCCTGCATCAGTACATGGGGCCGAAGAAGATCCCTGTGTCCGATGAGCCGGCAGCGAATGAAGGCATGAAAATGGGCGAGAAGATGGACATGAACCACATGGATATGTCCAGCCACTCGGCCGCTGAGGAGTAATCAACAAATGTTCGGAAAGCTGACCCTCGACGCCATCCCCTTCCACGAGCCCATCCTGCTGGTCACCTTCGCCGTCGTGGCGCTGGGTGGGCTGGCGGTGCTCGCCGGAGTGACCTATTTCCGTAAGTGGGGCTACCTGTGGACCGAGTGGCTGACTTCGGTCGACCACAAGAAGATCGGCGTGATGTACATCACCGTGGCGATCGTCATGCTGCTGCGCGGTTTCGCCGACGCCATCATGATGCGTTCGCAGCAGGCGCTCGCCACCGGCGGCGCCGCCGGCTACCTGCCACCGGAACACTACGACCAGATCTTCACCGCGCACGGGACCATCATGATCATCTTCATGGCCATGCCGTTCATGATCGGTCTGATGAACATCGCCGTGCCGCTGCAGATCGGCGCGCGCGACGTGGCGTTCCCGTTCCTCAACTCGCTGAGTTTCTGGCTGTTCGTCAGCGGCGTGATCCTGATCAACCTGTCGCTGTTCGTCGGTGAGTTCGGCCGTACCGGCTGGGTGGCGTATCCGCCGTTGTCCGGGATTGCCTACAGTCCCGGGGTAGGGGTGGACTACTACATCTGGGCGCTGCAGTTATCCGGGATAGGGACGACGCTCACGGGGATCAACTTCCTGGTCACCGTGTTCAAGATGCGCGCCCCCGGCATGAAGCTGATGCAGATGCCGATCTTCACCTGGACCTGCACCTTCGCCAACATCCTTATCGCCGCGTCCTTCCCGATCCTGACCGCCGCGCTGGGCCTGCTGACCCTCGACCGTTACCTCGATTTCCACTTCTTCACCAATGAAGCGGGCGGTAACGCGATGATGTACATCAACCTGTTCTGGGCCTGGGGTCACCCCGAGGTGTACATCCTGGTGCTGCCGGCGTTCGGCGTGTTCTCCGAGGTGATCTCCACCTTCACCGGCAAGCGCCTGTTCGGCTATGCCGCGATGGTCTGGGCCAGCGCCGCGATCACCGTGCTCGGTTTCGTCGTGTGGCTGCACCACTTCTTCACCATGGGGTCGGGGGCCAACGTCAACGCCTTCTTCGGCATCGCGACAATGATCATCTCGATCCCCACGGGAGTGAAACTGTTCAACTGGCTGTTCACCATGTATCGCGGGCGCCTGCGCTTCACCACGCCGGTCCTCTGGACCATCGGCTTCATGGTGACCTTCAGCATCGGCGGCATGACCGGCGTTCTGCTGGCGGTTCCGGGTGCCGACTTCGTGCTGCACAACAGCCTGTTCCTGATCGCCCACTTCCATAACACCATCATTGGCGGTGCGGTATTCGGCTACCTGGCGGGCTTCGTCTTCTGGTTCCCGAAAGCCTTCGGCTTCACTCTCAACGAGAAGTGGGGCAAGGCGGCGTTCTGGTTCTGGTGCACGGGTTTCTACGTGGCCTTCATGCCGCTCTACGTGCTTGGCTTCATGGGCATGACGCGTCGCCTGAACCACACCGACAACCCGGAATGGACGCCCTGGCTGTACGTGGCCTTCGTCGGCGCGGTGCTGATCTTCTGCGGCATCCTCTGCCAGCTGATCCAGCTCTACGTGAGTATCCGCGACCGCAAGCAGAACCTCGACCTGACCGGCGACCCGTGGAATGGCCACACCCTGGAATGGTCGACCTCGTCGCCGCCGCCGTTCTACAACTTCGCCCAACTGCCGACCGTGCATGACATCGACTCCTTCACCGACATGAAGGAGAAGGGCATCGCCTACCAGCGTCCCGAGAAGTACACGGCGATTCACATGCCGAAGAACACGTCTGCCGGCGTATTCATGGGGGGCTTCGCCACCGTCATGGGTTTCGCGCTGATCTGGCACATCTGGTGGCTGGCCGCCGTGGGCCTGCTGGGGCTGTTCGCCACTCTGCTGGCCCGCGCCTTCGACAACGATGTCGATTACTACGTCCAGCCCGATGAGATCGAGCGTATCGAATCCGCCCATCTTGCCCATATCGCCAAGCAGGCCTGAGCCCATGTCGACTGATGTAATGAACGACCCCCACGATAGCGTCCACAAGCACGAGCATGAGCACGGGCACGACGACCACGGTCACAACGACAGTGGTCCGACCACCGTATTCGGGTTCTGGCTGTACCTGATGACCGACTGCATTCTGTTCGCCAGCGTCTTCGCCACCTACGCGGTGCTGATGACCGCGACGGCAGGATCGGTTAGCGCCAAGGACATATTCGAACTCGACTACGTGCTGGTAGAAACCTTCGCGCTGCTGTTCTCCAGCATCACCTACGGCTTCGCGATGATCGCGGGGCAGAAGGGCAGCAAGGGCGGTGTGATCAACTGGCTGATCGTCACCTTCATCTTCGGTGCGATCTTCATCGGGATGGAGATCAACGAATTCCATCACCTGATCGTCGAGGGCTACGGCCCGAGCACCAGTGCCTTCCTTTCCGCGTTCTTCGCGCTGGTCGGGATGCACGGCCTGCACGTCACCGCCGGCCTGATCTGGATGATCATCATGATCCTGCAGGTCTCCAAGCAGGGCCTCACGCCGCAGGTCAACACCCGTCTGACCTGCCTGAGCCTGTTCTGGCACTTCCTCGACATCGTCTGGATCTGCGTGTTTACCGTCGTCTACCTGCTGGGGACCCTGTGATGAGCGAATCTCTGCACACCGAGCACGCCGCGAGCCACGGCAGCGTCAAGTCGTATATGATCGGCTTCCTGCTGTCGGTGGTCCTCACCGTGATCCCGTTCTCGCTGGTGATGAGCCATGTGCTGCCGAAGGGCGCGACCCTGGTGGCGATCTTCATCTTCGCCATCGTCCAGGTCCTGGTACACCTGAAATACTTCCTGCACCTGGACTTCAGCACCGACGGGCGCTGGAACACCCTGTCGTTCATCTTCACCATGCTGGTCATCGTGATGCTCGTGGGTCTGTCCATCTGGATCATCTTCAGCGCCAACGCGCTGATGATGTAACGAGGGCTACCCGTGAAGTTCAAGCGATACCTGCTGATCACCAAGCCAGGCATCATCTTCGGCAATCTGATCTCGGTGGCCGGCGGATTCTTCCTGGCCTCCAAGGGCAGCATCGACCCGTGGCTGCTGCTGGCCACGGCGCTCGGGTTGTCGCTGGTGATCGCGTCCGGCTGTGTGCTGAACAACTGCATCGATCGCGATATCGACCAGCGCATGGAGCGCACCCGCAATCGCGTTCTGGTGACCGGGGCGATCTCGCTGAAGGCTGCTCTGGCGCATGGTGTGCTGCTCGGCGTGCTGGGTTTCGGCACGCTATTCCTGTGGACCAACACCCTGGCGCTGGCTTTCGCCGCCATCGGCTTCTTCATCTACGTGGTGCTCTACAGCCTCTGGCTCAAGCGCGCGTCGGTGTATGGCACGCTGGTCGGCAGCCTGTCGGGGGCGGTGCCGCCGGTGGTGGGTTACTGCGCGGTGAGCAACAGCTTCGATGCCGGTGCGGCGATCCTGCTGCTGATCTTCAGCCTCTGGCAGATGCCGCACTCGTATGCCATCGCGATCTTCCGCCTCAACGATTACCGCGCGGCGAACATTCCGGTTCTGCCGGTGGCACGTGGCATCGAGGCGACCAAGCGGCACATCGTGCTGTACATCCTGGCCTTCGCTGCGGCGGCGCTGATGCTCACAGTCGCCGGTTTCGCCGGCTACGGCTACCTGGTGATGGCGCTGCTGGTGAGTGCCTACTGGCTGTTCATCGCGGTGTCCGGCTACGGCGCGGTGGATGACCGGCTGTGGGCGCGCAAGCTGTTCGCCTTCTCCATCGTGGCGATCAGCACCCTGAGCGTGATGATGTCGATCGACTTCAGGGGACTGCCGGAGCATCTGCTCGCGGCGGCCTTCTGATCGGCCAGCGGGCCTTGTGGCCCGGCCTGTCTGCCAGAACGGAAAAGGCGACCCTCGGGTCGCCTTTTTCATGTCTGCGTTTCGACTCTCCAGGACAATCGGGCGTGCATCATCGGGAGGCCACGGCGTGCATACCGGCAAGGTGCGCCGCGCGATGCCACCATTGCTTCACCGCAACTCGGCCAGTTCGCGGAACTGCTCCAGCGCCTCGGGGTTGGCCAGCGCGTCGGTGTTCTTCACCGGGCGGCCGTGCACCACGTTGCGCACCGCCAGCTCGACGATCTTGCCGCTGATGGTGCGCGGGATGTCGCCGACCGCGATGATCTTCGCCGGCACATGGCGCGGCGTGGTGTTGGCGCGGATGGTGCCGCAGATGCGCTCGCGCAGCGCGTCGTCCAGGGTAATGCCCTCGCGCAGGCGAACGAACAGCACCACGCGCACGTCGCCTTGCCACTCCTGGCCGATGGCGATGGACTCCAGGACTTCATCGATCTTTTCCACCTGGCGATAGATTTCCGCGGTGCCGATGCGTACGCCGCCGGGGTTGAGCACGGCGTCGGAGCGGCCATGGATGACCATCCCGCCGTGCCCGGTTTCCTCGGCATAGTCGCCATGCGCCCAGACGCCGGGAAAGGTCTCGAAGTAGGCGCTACGGAATTTCTCGCCGTCGGGGTCGTTCCAGAAGCCCACCGGCATCGCCGGGAAGTGCCGGGTGCAGACCAGTTCGCCTTTTTCGCCCTGCGCGGCGGCGCCGTCGTCGTCCCACACTTCCACGGCTATGCCCAGGCCCTTGCATTGCAGTTCGCCGCGCCACACTGGCATCACCGGGCAACCGAGGGCGAAGCAGGAAACGATGTCGGTGCCGCCGGAGATCGACGACAGGCACAGGTCGGCTTTGATCTCGCGGTAGACGTAGTCGAAGCTCTCATGGGCCAGCGGAGAGCCGGTGGAGAGGATCGCCTTCAGGCGCTCCAGGCGATGTGTCTCGCGCGGTTTGACGCCTGCCTTCTCCAGGGCGGCGATGTACTTGGCGCTGGTGCCGAAGAGGCTGATGTTCTCGGCGTCGATCAGGTCCATCAGGCGTTCGGCACCGGGGTGGAAGGGCGAGCCGTCGTAGAGCACCAAGGTCGCGCCCAGCGCCAGGCCGGAGGCCAGCCAGTTCCACATCATCCAGCCGCAGGTGGTGTAGTAGAACAAGGTGTCGTCGGCGCCCAGGTCGCTGTGCAGGCCGTGTTCCTTGAGGTGCTGCAGGAGCACGCCGCCGGTGCCGTGGACGATGCACTTGGGCACGCCGGTGGTGCCGCTGGAATAGAGGATGTAGAGCGGCGCATCGAACGCCACCGGGGTGAACTCCGGCTCGCCGCCCGGCTGGTAGAAGTCCGCCCAGAAGCTGATTTTCGCCGGCGAGGCGTAGTCTTCCCGGCGCGCCTCGGTGCGGGCATAGGGCACCACCAGGAGTTGCTGCAGCGTCGGCAGGCTGGCGAGGATCTCGTTCAGCTTGGCGGTCAGGTCGAGGTTCTTGCCGGCGTAGCGGTAGCCGGCGCAGGCGATCAGCACCTTGGGTTCGATCTGGCCGAAGCGGTCGATCACGCCCTGGGTGCCGAAGTCCGGCGAGCAGGACGACCAGGTGGCGCCGAGGCTGGCGGTGGCGAGCATGCCGACCACCGTCTGCCAGGTGTTCGGCATGAAGGCGGCGACGCGGTCGCCGATGCCGACGCCGGCCTCGCGCAGGCTGCGTTGCAGGCCGGCGACGTGCGCGGCCAGTTGGGCATGGCTGAGCACCTCGCGCGAGCCGTCCTCGCCGATGGCCACCAAGGCGGCGCGGTCGTCGCGACGACGCAGCAGGTGTTCGGCGAAGTTCAGCGTCGCGCCGGGGAACCAGCGCGCATCCGGCATTGCCGGGCCTTCCTCGAGCACGCTACTGGGCCGGGCATGGAAGCGCACCTCGAAGAAATCCACGATCGCCTGCCAGAAGGCCGCGCGCTCGGCGATGCTCCAGGCGTGCAGGGCTGGATAGTCCGCCAGTCGCACGGCATGGCGCGCTTCCACGTAGCGGCGGAACGCGTCCAGCCGGGTGGCGGCGATACGCTCGGGGGAAGGTGTCCAAAGCGGATGTTGCATGTCCTGTCCTCGATTCTCTTGTTCTGGTGAGACCCCTCGCGCCGGCCGATGTGCAGCCGAGGGGTTCGGCTTGGCGCTATTGCGCCAGCCAGCCGCCGTCCATGTTCCAGGCCGCCCCGCGTACCTGGGCGGCGGCATCGCTGCAGAGGAACAGCGCCAGCTCCCCCAGTTGCTCGGGCGTAACGAAGTCGAGCGACGGCTGCTTCTCTGCCAGCAGGTCGTGGCGCGCCCGCGCCACGTCGCCGTCCACCTTGGCGCGCTCGTCGATCTGCGCCTGAACCAGCGGCGTCAGCACCCAGCCGGGGCAGATCGCGTTGCAGGTCACGCCGGTGGTGGCGGTTTCCAGCGCCACCGATTTGCTCAGCCCGACGATCCCGTGCTTCGCCGCGACGTAGGCGCTCTTGCCGGCGGAGGCGGCCAGGCCGTGGGCCGAGGCGATGTTGATGATGCGTCCCCAGTTGCGTTCGCGCATGCCCAGCAGCGCCAGGCGCGTGGTATGGAAGGCCGAGGACAGGTTGATCGCGATGATCGCGTCCCAGCGCTCCACCGGGAACGCTTCCACTGGCGCGACGTGCTGGATGCCGGCGTTGTTGACCAGAATGTCGATGCCGCCGAACTCGGCCTCGGCGTAGGCGATCATCGCCTCGATCTGTTCGGGGCGGGTCATGTCCGCCGGATGGTGGCGGACCTCGCCACCCAGCGCGCGAACCTCGGCCAGCGCGGCCTCGCTGTCGCCGAAGCCGTTGAGGACCAGATTGGCGCCGGCCTTCGCCAGGCACAGGGCGATGCCCAGGCCGATGCCGCTGGTGGAGCCGGTTACCAGTGCGGTCTTGCCGTGCAGAGTCATGTCGAGTCTCCTCATTTCAAGCGGTGCGGGTCATGTCAGACGATGCCGGTCGCGTAGAACACGCCGATGACGAAGAACACCGCGAGGGTCTTGATGATGGTGATGCCGAAGATGTCCTTGTAGGCCTCGCGGTGGGTCAGGCCGGTGACCGCGAGCAGGGTGATTACCGCGCCGTTGTGCGGCAGCGTGTCCATCCCGCCGCTGGCCATCGACGCCACGCGGTGCAGCACTTCCAGGGGAATGTTCGCCGCGTTGGCGGCGGCGATGAAGCTGTCGGACATCGCCGCCAGGGCGATGCTCATGCCGCCGGACGCCGAGCCGGTGATGCCGGCCAGCAGGGTCACGGTCACCGCTTCGTTGACCAGCGGGTTGGGGATGCTCTTCAGCGCATCGGCCAGCACCAGGAAGCCGGGCAGCGAGGCGATCACCGCGCCGAAACCGTATTCCGAGGCGGTGTTCATCGCCGCCAGCAGGGCGCCGCTGACCGCGGTCTTGCTGCCTTCGGCGAGCTGCTTGCGGATCACCCCGAAGGCGCTCACCAATACCAGCAGGATGCCCAGCAGCAGGGCTGCTTCCACCGCCCAGATGGCGGTCAGCTTGGCGACCTCGGTCTGCACCGGCGCGGCCATGCCAGCCAGTTTCAGGCTGTGGGTGGTGCCGTACCATTGCGGTATCCAGCGCGTCAGCAGCAGGTTCGCCACGCCCACCAGCAGCAGCGGCGAAAGTGCCAGCAGCGGATGCGGCAGGGCGATGTCCTCCGGCGTTTCCGGCTCGTTGCGCAGTTCGCTGCCGTAGCCTTCGCCGACGCGCTGCGCCTTACGCCGCTGGCGCTCGAGATAGAGCATGCCGAGGCCGAAGACGAACAGTGTGCCGATCACCCCGAGCCACGGCGCCGCCCACGAGGTGGTGCCGAAGAAGGTGGTGGGGATGATGTTCTGGATCTGCGGGGTGCCGGGCAGGGCGTCCATGGTGAAGGCGAAGGCGCCGAGGGCGACGGTCGCGGGGATCAGCCGTTTGGGGATGTTGCTCTGGCGGAACATCTCGGCGGCGAACGGATAGACCGCGAACACCACGACGAACAGCGACACCCCGCCGTAGGTCAGCAGCGCGCAGACCAGCACGATCACCAGCATCGCTTGGCGGGTGCCGAACAGGCGGATCGCCGCGGCGACGATGGAGCGCGAGAAGCCGGATATCTCGATCAGCTTGCCGAATACCGCGCCGAGCAGGAACACCGGGAAGTAGAGCTTCACGAAGCCGACCATTTTTTCCATGAACACGCCAGTGAAGGCGGGCGCGACGGCGGAGGGGTCGGTGAGCAGAACGGCGCCGAGGGCGGCGATGGGGGCGAAGAGGATGACGCTGTAGCCGCGATAGGCGGCGAGCATCAGCAGCGCGAGGGCTGCGAGCGCGATGATCACACTCATGGAGTGTCTCCTGGGCAACCGCAGCGACGACCCGGAGGGCGAACGACTGCGGAATTAATTGTTTTTGTTTTCGCCACGGTGCGTGCCGCGACGTGCAAGCGAGTTATAGCGAGAACCGTGCCGTTTTTCTCAACTAATTGAAATACAAGGAATTATTGGCGAGGTATGGTTGTGAGTCGTCACTATCCGTCTCCAAATGAAGACAGATGGCGCTGAGAAAGGTGCGCTGCGACCGTTTGACGCGCTAGTTCGCGCCGTCCACGTTCGTGGACATGTCCACGTAGGGAGACGAGACCCCCAGGGCGAGAATCTTCTTGTACAGCGTCGAGCGTCCGAGACCGAGGCTGCGCGCGGTTTCCACGACATTGCCGGCGTGTGCGGCGAGGCTGTTCTCGATCAGCTGTTTCTCGAAGGCATCGCGGGCGGCGTAGAAGTCCTGGATGGCCGGTATGGGAGCCGGCGCGGCCTGGCCGGCGGGCAGCGGCGCGAGCACGCCGATGGCCTGTTGCAGTGCCGTGGCATCCAGCGTTGCGGATTCGCTGTGCAGCACCGCGCGCTCTAGGACGTTGCGCAGCTCGCGGATGTTGCCCGGCCAGGCATGACGGCTGAGCAGGGCGAGGGCGTCGCTGCCGAGTTCGCGGGGCGCGCCGTCGCCGCTCTGCAGTTCTTCGAGAATCGCCTCGCACAGCGCGGGCAGGTCTTCCAGGCGCTCGCGCAGCGGCGGTACCAGGATCGGCAGGACGTTGAGGCGATAGTAAAGGTCGGCGCGGAAATCGCCGCGACGTACCGCGTCCTGCAGGTCGGTGGAGGTCGCCGCGATCACCCGGACGTCGCTGCGCAGCATCTCATTGGAGCCGACCGGCTCGAATTCCTTTTCCTGTAACACGCGCAGCAGCTTGCTCTGCAACGACAGCGGCATGTCGCCGATCTCGTCGAGAAACAGCGTGCCGCCCTCGGCCACCTGCAGTTTGCCCAGGCGGCCCTTGCGCTCGGCGCCGGTGAAGGCACCGGGCGCGGTGCCGAAGAATTCCGCCTCCAGGAGGCTTTCCGGAATAGCCGCGCTGTTCACGCTGACGAAGGGTTTGTGCGCGCGCACCGAGGTGGCGTGAATGGCATGGGCGAGCAGCTCCTTGCCGGTTCCGGTTTCGCCGAGCAGCAATACCGGTGAATCGGTACTGGCGCTGCGCCGGGCGGTGCGCTTGACCGCAAGGCTAGCCGGGCTGGTGCCGATGAAGTGCGAGAAGCTGTACTTGGCGCGGCGCGTCTGCAGCAACGAGCGGGTCGAGGCCAGCTCCTTCTGCAGGCTCTGGTAACGCGTCAGCAGCGGCGACAGGTTGCGCAACTCGTCGAACAGCGCGAAGCCGATGGCGCCGATGATCAGACCAGCCTGGTCGTGGATCGGCAGGCGCATCACCACCAGTTGATCCTTCGGCGTATCCAGCAGGTCGAGCAGGATTGGCTGGCCGGTCTGCACCACGTCGCGCATCAGGCTGGTGGGAATCACGCTTTCGCAGGGCTTGCCGATGGCGGCCTCGGCGTTCGGCAGGCCGAAGCGCCGCGCGTAGCGCTCGTTCATCCAGACGATGCGGGCCTCGCGGTCGACGATCACCGTGCCTTCGCTGGACTCCTCGACGATCTCGAACAGCGAGCGGATCGCCATCTGGCGTACCCGCTGGTAATCCTTGAGGGCTTCGTCGTCGATCATCGCTGTTCGGTTCCCTGGTCGGTGAAGACGTGTGCGCCCGGCTGCGGCGGATGAGCCGGGTTGTCGCGCTATCATACCCAGCGCCCGATGCGCACAGGAGGAAGGATGTACCGAAAGACCATCACGCTGGCGACCTTGCTGCTGTCCGCAGGGGCCGCGGAGCCGTTGCCGCGGGCCGTGCTGCAACTGAACGGGCATGCGCTGAGCGTCGAGGTGGCGAGCACCCGCGAGCAGCGCCAGGCCGGCCTGATGGGGCGCGAGCGCCTGGCGAAGGATGAGGGCATGCTGTTCGTCTTCGATGAGCCCACCCGGCACTGTTTCTGGATGCGCGATACACCGCTGGCGCTGTCGGCGGCCTTCCTCGACGAACGGGGGCGGGTGCTGAACATCGTCGACATGCAGCCGTTCGACGACACTGAGCATTGCTCCGCGCAGGACGCACTCTACGGGCTGGAAATGCGCCAGGGCTGGTTCGCCGAGCACGGCGTCGTTCCCGGACAACTGCTTCGGCAACTGCCGCAGGAATGACTCAAGCGCGCCGGGCCCGGGCCACGCGGGAGCCGTTTTCGCGGCCGAGCACCGCGCAGATACGCTCTCCGGCGGCGATCAGCCGGTCGGCATCGACGCCGGTGACGATGCCCAGGCCATCGAGCAGGTAGAGCAGGTCTTCGGTGGCCACGTTGCCGGTGGCGCCTTTCGCATAGGGACAGCCGCCCAGCCCGGCCACCGAGGCATCGAACACCGCGATGCCTTCCAGCAGGCTGGCGTAGACGTTCGCCAGCGCCTGTCCGTAGGTGTCATGGAAATGCCCGGCCAGGCGCTCGCGCGGCACGGTGCGGCCGACCACCTCGAACAGATGGCGTGTCGCGCCGGGCGTGCCGGCGCCGAGGGTGTCGCCGAGGGAGACCTCGTAACAGCCCATCGCATCGAGTTCGCGCGCCACGACGGCGACACGTTCCGCCGCGACCGCGCCTTCGTAGGGACAGCCCAGCACGCAGGACACATAGCCGCGCACGCGAACCCCGGCCGCCGTCGCGGCTTCCAGCAAGGGCACGAAGCGCTGCAGGCTTTCGCCGATGGAACAGTTGATGTTGCGCTGCGAGAAGCTCTCCGAGGCCGCGGCGAATACCGCGACCTCGCGCACGCCGGCCTGCAGCGCGGCCTCCAGCCCCTTCAAATTGGGCGTGAGCGCGCTGTAGCTGACGCCGGGACGCCGCTCGATGGCGGCGAACACTTCGGCGCTGCCGGCCATCTGCGGCACCCACTTCGGCGAGACGAAACTGCCGACCTCGATGCAGGAAAGCCCCGCCGCGCTTAGGTCATCGACCAGCCGCACCTTGTCGGCGACGCTGATGGGGCGCTGCTCGTTCTGCAGTCCGTCGCGGGGGCCGACTTCGACCAGCCGCACGGTTTGAGGAATCCTCATCGAGTTATCGCTCCGAACGTCTAAGGGTGCGCGGGACGAATGGTGCAACCCGCGGCGTGATGGAAAAACAGCGGCGCGGGTTTTACCCGTCCTATGGGTTTCAGGCATTTGGAGTAGGGTGGATGTCGCCTTTCACATCCAACGTTGCGCCCGACACGAACCGCCACGGGTGGACCTGAAAGCGACGCCCGCGCCTACGGGGTCGCCGTGTCCAGCTCCACCAGCACCCTGCCTTCCTCGACCATCTCTCCCTCGCCGCAATACACCGCTTTTACCGTACCCGCCTGCGGGGCGCGGACGCTGTGTTCCATCTTCATCGCTTCGAGCACCACCAGCACCGTGCCGGCTTCGACCCGCTGGCCGGGTTCCACCAGCAGGCGGACGATGCTGCCGTTCATGGGCGCGGTCAGCCCGCCGAGGTGCGCGTGCCCGCGCTGGACGGCGGCGATGGGGTCGACCCGCTCGAGCGCGTGCAGCTCGCCCTCCCATTTCACATACAGCTTGTTGTCGCGCCGGAAACTCTGTGGGCGAGTGCGGGTGTTCGTCGGGGCCAGCTTCACCCGGCGTCGCTCGGCGCCGCAAGCCAGGTGCACGGTGGTTTGCGTGGGCAAGACGCTGCGCCATCCGCTCCTGGCGCTCCACGGCGAGTGCGGATCGTCGCCGCGCACGTGCGGGGTTTCGCTTTCGATGAAGGCGTCGGCGGCGGCTTGCCAGAAGGCGTCGGACAGCTCGCCGGGTGGCGGCAGCAGATCGGTCTGATGGCGTTCGATGAAGCCGGTATCCAGCTCCGCGGCGGCGAAGGACGGGTGGGCGAGAATGCGTCGAAGGAACGCCAGGTTGGTCTTCACCCCGGCCACGGCGGTTTCGTCAAGCATCGCCAGCAGGCGCTGACGGGCCTCTTCGCGGCTCTCGCCCCAGGCGATCAGCTTGCCCAGCATCGGGTCGTAGAACGGCGACACCTCGTCGCCTTCGCGGACGCCACTGTCGACCCGGCGCCCCGGCCCGCCGGCAGGCTCGTGGTACAGCGCGAGCGTGCCGCTGGCCGGGAGGAAGGCGTACTGCGGGTCTTCGGCGTAAAGGCGCACCTCTATGGCGTGGCCGCGCAACGGCACCTGGGCCTGAGTGATCGGCAACGGCTCGCCGCGCGCCACGCGAATCTGCCACGCGACCAGATCGAGGTCGGTGATGGCCTCGGTGACCGGGTGCTCGACCTGCAGGCGGGTGTTCATTTCCATGAAGAAGAACTGGCCGCGCGCATCCAGCAGAAATTCCACGGTGCCGGCGCCCACGTAGCCGATGGCCTGCGCGGCCTTGACTGCGGCTTCGCCCATGGCGCGGCGCAGTTCCACCGTCAATCCCGGCGCCGGAGCTTCCTCCACCACTTTCTGGTGGCGGCGCTGGATCGAGCAGTCGCGCTCGTTGAGGTACAAACAGTTGCCGTGCTGGTCGGCGAACACCTGGATCTCCACATGGCGTGGCTGGAGCACGTATTTCTCGACCAGCATGCGCGAATCGCCGAACGCCGATTGCGCCTCGCGCTGGGCGGACTGCAGCGCCTCGGCAAGGTCCGCCTCGCGCTCGACCACCTTCATGCCCTTGCCGCCGCCCCCGGCCGTGGCCTTGAGCAGTACCGGGTAGCCGATGCGCGCGGCAGCATCGCGGAAGGTCTGCGCGTCCTGCGCCTCGCCGTGGTAGCCGGGTACCAGCGGTACGCCGGCGGCCTCCATCAGCGCCTTGGCGGCCGACTTGCTGCCCATCGCGTCGATCGCACTGGCCGGCGGGCCGAGGAACACCAGGCCGGCGGCCTCGACGGCGCGGGCGAAGCCGGCGTTCTCGGAAAGAAAACCATAGCCCGGATGGATCGCCTGGGCGCCACTGGCCCGGGCGGCGGTAATGATGCTGTCGATCAGCAGGTAGCTGTCCGCCGGTTTGGCGCCGCCGAGATCGACGGCCACGTCCGCCTCGTGCACATGCCGCGCGTTTCGATCGATGGCGCTGTGCACCGCCACGGTCGTCAGGCCGAGGGCTTTCGCGGTGCGCATCACCCGGCAGGCGATCTCGCCGCGATTGGCGACGAGGAGGGTGGTGATGTTCCCGGAGAGGGCCGGGCTCAGCTCATCGTGTGCGTTCATTCCGGCTGCTCCTGCCAGGCGGGCGTGCGTTTTTCCAGGAAGGCATTGAGGCCTTCCTGGCCTTCGGCGCTGACGCGAATCCGCGCGATGGCGCTTTCGGTGAACTGGCGCAGGGCCTGGCCGAGCACGCCGCTGCCGGCTTCGCGCAGCAGCGCCTTGCTGGCGCGCATCGCCTGCGGGCCGTTGAGCAGCAGCGTGGAGATCCATTCCTCGAGGCGCGACTCCAGTACCTCCGCCGGATAGCACTCGGCCAGCAGGCCCAGCTCGCGGGCACGCGGACCGTCGAAACGCTCGGCGGTGAGCGCGTAGCGACGCGCGGCGCGCTCGCCGATGGCCTGCACGACGAAGGGGCTGATGACCGCGGGCGCCAGGCCGATGCGTACCTCGGACAGGCTGAACCGCGCGTCCTGCGTACCGATGGCCAGGTCGCAGCAACTGACCAGGCCCACGGCGCCACCGAACGCTGCGCCCTGGACCACGGCCAGGGTCGGCACGGGCAGCGCGTGCAGGCGGTACATAAGTTCTGCCAGCTCCTGTGAATCGACCAGGTTGGAGGCGTAGTCGAGCGTCGCCGCGTGCTGCATCCAGGCCAGGTCGGCACCCGCGGAGAAATGGCGACCACGGCCGCGCAGCAGGAGAAAGCGCAGACGCTCGTCGGCGCGCACAACGCCGAGGGCAAGGGTCAGCTCGCGGATCATCTCGGCGTTGAAGGCGTTGTGCTTCTGCGGACGGTTCAGCCACAGGGTGGCGAAGCCGCGTGGGTCGGTTTCGAGCTGGACGGTGGTGAAGTCGGTCATGGCGGCTCCGGTGCTTTGCTCGCTCTCCCATCTGGGAAGGGGTTGGGGAGAGGGCCGATACGGACGCCCTCTCCTCCGGCCCCTCTCCCGCAAGCGGGAGAGGGGAGTCCGTTGTTACATCCTGAATACGCCGAACTGGGTCGGCTCTATTGGCGCGTTCAGGCTGGTGGAGATCGCCAGGCCAAGCAGGTCGCGGGTTTGCGCCGGGTCGATGACGCCGTCGTCCCACAGCCGCGCACTGGAGTAATAGGCATGCGCCTGGCGTTCGTACTGTTCGACGATGGGCCGTTTGAGGCGTTGCTCGTCGTCGGCGGAAAACGCCTGGCCGCTGCGTTCGCTCTGTTCGCGCTTGACCTGTACCAGCACCCCGGCGGCCTGCTCGGCGCCCATCACGCCGATCCGTGCGTTGGGCCACATCCACAGGAAGCGCGGGTCGTAGGCGCGGCCGCACATGCCGTAGTTACCGGCGCCGAAGCTGCCCCCGATGATCACGGTGAACTTCGGCACGCGGGCGCAGGCCACGGCATTGACCAGCTTGGCGCCGTGCTTGGCGATGCCGCCGGCCTCGTATTTCTGCCCGACCATGAAGCCGGTGATGTTCTGCAGGAACAGCAGGGGAATGCCGCGCTGGCAGGCCAGTTCGATGAAGTGCGCGCCTTTCTGCGCGGCCTCGGCGAAGAGGATGCCGTTGTTCGCCAGGATCGCCACGGGGTAGCCGTGCAAATGAGCAAAACCGCAGACCAGCGTGGCGCCGAACAGCGCCTTGAATTCGTCGAAAGCCGAGTCGTCCACCAGGCGCGCGATCACCTCGCGCACCTCGAACGGCTGCTTCGCATCGGCCGGAATGACCCCGTACAGCTCCTCGGCGGCGTAGCGTGGGGCACGCGGCGCACGGCTGTCGAGCACGCCCTGCTTGCGCCAGTTGAGGTTGGCGACACAGCGCCGGGCCAGGGCCAACGCGTGCTCGTCGTTCTCGGCGTAATGGTCGGCGACCCCGGACGTCTTGCAGTGAACATCGGCGCCGCCGAGTTCCTCGGCGCTGACCACTTCGCCGGTGGCGGCCTTCACCAGCGGCGGCCCGGCGAGGAATATCGTCGCCTGCTCGCGCACCATGATGGCTTCGTCCGCCATGGCCGGCACGTAGGCGCCACCCGCGGTGCAGGAACCCATGACCACGGCAATCTGCGGGATGCCCATGGCGCTCATGGTGGCCTGGTTGAAGAAGATCCGGCCGAAGTGCTCGCGGTCGGGGAACACCTCGTCCTGGCGTGGCAGGTTGGCGCCGCCGGAGTCGACCAGGTAGATGCACGGCAGGCGGTTCTGCCGGGCGATGGCCTGGGCGCGCAGGTGCTTCTTCACGGTCAACGGGTAGTAGCTGCCACCTTTCACCGTGGCGTCGTTGGCGACGATCATGCATTCCACGCCCTCGACCCGGCCGATGCCGGCCACCACGCCTGCGGCCGGGACGTCCTCGCCGTAGACCTCGTGGGCGGCCAACTGGCCGATCTCGAGAAACGGCGAGCCAAGGTCGAGCAACTGGTCGATGCGCTCGCGCGGCAACAGTTTGCCGCGTGCGGTGTGACGTTCCTGGGCTTTGGCGCCGCCGCCTTCATGGACCCGGGCGAGCAGGGCGCGCAGCGCATTGACCTGCTCGCCCATGGCCGCGGCGTTGGCGGCGAATTCGGGGGAGCGCGGATTCAGCTGTGTGGTGAGAATGGTCATTCGGGGCTCCGCGAGCTTGAAGCCGGAAGCTGGAGCTGGAAGAGGGCAGTGCATGCGTCCGGCTTCCAGCTTCTGGCTTCAAGCTGGTTCGTTTACTTGGTTTCGTTGAACAGCTCGCGGCCGATCAGCATGCGGCGGATTTCGCTGGTGCCGGCGCCGATTTCGTAGAGCTTGGCGTCGCGCAGCAGCCGGCCGGTGGGGAATTCGTTGATGTAGCCGTTGCCGCCGAGGATCTGGATCGCATCCAGGGCCATCTGTGTGGCGCGCTCGGCGGTGTAGAGGATCACCCCGGCGGCGTCCTTGCGCGTGGTCTCACCGCGGTCGCAAGCCTGGGCCACGGCGTAGAGGTAGGCGCGGCTGGCGTTGAGCTGGGTGTACATGTCGGCGACCTTGCCCTGGATCAGCTGGAACTCGCCGATGCTCTGGCCGAACTGCTTGCGGTCGTGGATGTACGGCACGATCACGTCCATGCACGCCTGCATGATCCCGGTCGGGCCGCCGGAGAGCACCACGCGCTCGTAGTCGAGGCCGCTCATCAGCACGCGCACGCCGCCGTTGAGCTGGCCGAGCACGTTCTCTTCCGGCACCTCGACATCGTCGAAGAACAGCTCGCAGGTGTTGGAGCCGCGCATGCCGAGCTTGTCGAACTTCGCGCTGCGGGAGAAACCCTTCCAGTCGCGCTCGACGATGAAGGCGCTGATGCCGTGCGGGCCTTTCTCCAGATCGGTCTTGGCATAGATCACGTAGGTGTCGGCGTCCGGGCCGTTGGTGATCCAGGTCTTGCTGCCGTTGAGCAGGTAGCGGTCGCCGCGCCTGTCGGCGCGCAGTTTCATGCTGACCACATCGGAGCCGGCGTTCGGCTCGCTCATCGCCAGGGCGCCGACGTGCTCACCGCTGACCAGTTTTGGCAGGTAGCGGGCCTTCTGCTCGGCCGTGCCGTTGCGCCTGATCTGGTTGACGCACAGGTTGGAGTGCGCCCCGTAGGAGAGGGCGACCGAGGCCGAGCCGCGGCTGATCTCTTCCATGGCGATCACATGGGCCAGGTAACCCAGCCCCGAGCCGCCGTATTCCTCCTCGACAGTGATGCCCAGCAGGCCCATGTCGCCGAGCTTGCGCCACATATCCATGGGGAACTGGTTGCTGCTGTCGACCTCGGCGGCGCGTGGCGCCAGTTCGCTGGCTACGAACGCCCGGGTCTGCTCGCGGAGCATGTCGATGGTTTCGCCCAGGGCGAAGTTGAGGCTGGGGTAGCTCATCATGATCACCTGTTTCTTGTTGTTGTGGTGAGTCGTGCAGCGTCGTTGTCAGGCAGTGGTGGCGGCCATCGCGGCCCGGCAGCGCTCCTCGGCGGTGTCCAGTTCCAGTTTCATCTGTTCGATGTCGAGCAGCTGCTGGTCGAGCTGCGCCCGGCGTTCTTCGATCTTGCGCATGAAGGTCTCCAGCTGAACGCGGTTGCCCCCGGTCGGATCGTAGAGCTCGATCAGCTCCTTGCATTCGGCCAGGGAAAAGCCGATGCGCTTGCCGCGCAGGATCAGCTTTAGGGTGACTTTGTCACGGCTGCCATAAATGCGCTCCTGGCCGCGGCGCTCGGGTGCCAGCATGCCTTGCTCCTCGTAGAAGCGGATCGCACGAGGCGTGATGTCCAGCTCACGGGCCAGATCGGAGATGGAATAGCTGCTCATCTAAGCGATGCACTCTGGTTGCTTGACGTTAACGTAAAGCAGGGTTGACGTTAACGTCAACCGGATTGGTGTCTGCCGGTTGGCGGGGGAAGTCAGGACGTGATCGAGGGAGGTAGGCGCGGGGCTTCGACAGGGGAGCGTTCCACTCAGCGAGCGGCCCTGAAAAGAGCAGGCCGCCCCAAGCTAGAATCTACATTAGCTTTTGCGCGGCCTTAATAATCAATAGCTTAAATAATAAACTTCATGCTGTTGCTGCTGATACTGCCTTCTGCTCGCTCGCCGAGACCTTCTGCGCAATCTCGATCAACTGCTCGCGCATCCAACGGTTGGCCGGGTCCTGGTCGGTGCTCTCGTGCCAGTAGAGATGGCTTTCAACGTTGGGCACGTCGTTCACGGGCAGGTCGACGTAATGCAGGTCGTGCCGCCGGGCGAAGCGCTCGGGGACGGTCATCGCCATATCGGTCTGCTGCAGGACGGTGGACGCCATCAGGTAATGCTGCGAGCGCAACACCACCCTGCGCTGGATGCCCATCTTGCCCAGCGACAGGTCCACGTAGCCAAGGCCGCTGCGCCGACTGGAGATATGGATGTGGCTGAGCGACAGGTAGTCGTCGAGGCTGATCTTCTCTTTCGCCAGCGGATGGCCGCGGCGCAGCGCGCAGACGTAGCGGTCGTCGAGCAGCTTGACGTGGCGCACCTGCGGATCGGTGTTCAGCGGCGCATCGACGGCGAAATCCAGGCGCCCGGCGGCCAGCTCCTTAGTCATTTCCCGCCGCCGCGACAGCATGCTTTCGATGCACACCTGCGGTGCTAGGCGGCGCAGGCGCTGGAACAGCGGCGGAAGCAGCACGGCCTCGGTGAGATCGGTCATGCTGACCCGGTAGGTCTTGTTCGCCTGCTGTGGGTTGAAGATGCGGCTTTCCTGCACCGACACCCGCAGCAACTGCAGCGCATTGCGCACCGGGCCGATGATGTTCTGCGCCATCGGCGTCGGCACCATGCCCTGTGCGGTGCGCACGAACAGGGGGTCGTTGAAGGTTTCGCGCAGGCGGGCGAGGGCATTGGACACCGCAGGCTGGGTGATGCCGACGATCTGTCCGGCGCGGGTCAGATTCGCCTCGCTGTAGATGGCGTCGAACACGATGAAGAGGTTGAGATCGACCTTGCTGAGGTTCATTGTCACGCGTCCTTTTGTCTTTGTTATAGGCCGATCATATATAAGTTATGAATGTTAATACACGATAAAAATAGCTTCGATTAATCCAAATGGCTGCTCTAGCATCTTCTCCATCATTTAACGAAAAGCCGCCTAGAAGGTCTGCCGCGATGGATTTTTCCTACTCTCCCAAGGTTCAGGAACTGCGCGAACGCGTTACCGCGTTCATGGAAGCCCATGTGTATCCCGCCGAGCCGGTCTTCGAACGGCAGGTGGCGGAGGGCGACCGCTGGCAGCCCACCGCAATCATGGAGGAACTCAAGGCCAAGGCGCGCGCCGAAGGACTGTGGAACCTGTTCCTGCCGGAATCCGAGTACGGCGCCGGCCTCACCAATATGGAATACGCACCGCTGGCGGAGATCATGGGCCGCTCGCTGATGGGTTCCGAGCCGTTCAACTGCTCGGCGCCGGATACCGGCAACATGGAAACCCTGGTGCGCTATGCCAACGAAGCGCAGAAGCAGCAATGGCTGGAACCGCTGCTGAGGGGAGAAATCCGCTCCGCCTTCGCCATGACCGAGCCGGGCGTGGCGTCCTCAGATGCCACCAACATGCAGGCGAACGCCGTGCGTGACGGTGACGAATGGGTGATCAACGGACGCAAGTGGTGGACCTCCGGCGCCTGCGACCCGCGCTGCAAGATCATGATTTTCATGGGCCTGACCAACCCGGATGCGCCGCGCCACCAGCAGCACTCGATGATCCTGGTACCTAGCGACGCGCCAGGTGTGACCATCCTACGCCCGCTCCCGGTGTTCGGTTACGACGACGCCCCGCATGGCCACGCCGAAGTGCTGTTCGAGAACGTCCGGGTGCCCTACGAGAACGTGTTGCTGGGTGAAGGGCGCGGTTTCGAGATCGCCCAGGGTCGCCTCGGGCCTGGCCGTATCCACCACTGCATGCGCTCGATCGGCATGGCCGAGCGGGCACTGGAGCTGATGTGCAAGCGCGCTGCCAGCCGTACCGCGTTCGGCAAGCCGCTGGCCCGTCTGGGCGGCAACATCGACCACATCGCCAATTCCCGCATCGAGATCAACCAGGCACGTCTGCTCACCCTCAACGCCGCTTACATGATGGATACCGTGGGCAACAAGGTGGCGCAGAGCGAGATCGCCCAGATCAAGGTGGTCGCGCCCAACGTTGCGCTGAACGTCATTGACCGTGCCATTCAGATCCATGGCGGCGCCGGCGTTTCCAACGACACTCCGCTGGCGTACTTCTGGGCGATGCAGCGCACCCTGCGCCTGGCCGACGGTCCGGACGAAGTGCACCGCATGGCGATCGGCAAGTTCGAGATCGGCAAGTATGTGCCGCGGGACATGCTGCGTTCGGGGCGTTGATCCCAAGCCTGAAAAAAGCCCGCGAAAGCGGGCTTTTTCGTTTCCGCTCAGTCCAGCCAGTTCACCTTGGGGAACAACTCGCGGAAGGATTCCGGCATCGCCACTACCCGCGATTGGCGGTAGTCGAAGAAGACGAAGCCGGACTTGGCCATGGCGATCAGTCGCCCATCGGCGGGGCGGGTGATGCGGAAGGTTATGTCGCCGCCGTAGCGATTGAAGTCCATCACCCCCACCTCGAACAACAACTGATCGCGGGCGTGAGCCTCGGCCTTGTAGGTGGTGGCGAGGTCGGTGACGATGATGCCACTGCCATCGCTGCGCGATTCGCCGATGCCGTATTCGAACAGGAAGCGCGCCCGCGCTTCGGAGATCATCGAGATCATCGAGTCGTTGCCCAGATGGTTGGCACCGTTGATGTCGGTGATGCGCACGGTCAGCTGGGTGCTGAAGCAGTATTGGTCTTCGGGAAAATCGAGAATCAGGCGGGCCATGTCGGCAACTCTATGGGGCGGGAGGTGGTGGTCGAAGACCCGGCCTCGGGCGAGGCCGGGAGCTGACGGCTTCAGCTTTCGGTCGTATGCGATTTGGCCGAGCCGATCAGGCCGTCGGCGCGGAACATGTGCTTGATCCCGCGCACCGCCTGGCGAATCCGGTCCTGATTCTCGATCAGGGCGAAGCGCACGTGATCGTCACCGTAGTCGCCAAAGCCGACGCCGGGCGACACGCAGACCTTGGCGTCGGTGAGCAGCTTCTTGGCGAATTCCAGCGAGCCGAGCGCAGCGTAGGCATCGGGAATCTTTGCCCAGACGTACATCGACGCCTTGGGATTCTCGACCATCCAGCCGGCTTCGTGCAGGCCCTTGACCAGCACGTTGCGGCGCTGGCGGTACTGCTCGGCGATGTCGCGCACGCACTGCTGGTCGCCTTCCAGGGCAGCGATCGCGGCGACCTGCAGCGGGGTGAAGGTGCCGTAGTCGTGGTAGCTCTTGATCCGCGCCAGGGCGTTCACCAGTTGCTTGTTACCGACCATGAAGCCGATTCGCCAACCGGCCATGTTGTAGCTCTTGGACAGGGTGAAGAACTCCACCGCAATGTCCTTGGCGCCGGGCACCTGCATGATCGAGGGCGCCTTCCAGCCGTCGTAGACGATGTCGGCGTAGGCCAGGTCGTGCACCACCAGCACGTCGTACTGCTTGGCCAGCGCCACCACGCGCTCGAAGAAATCCAGCTCGACGCACTGCGCGGTCGGGTTGGACGGGAAGCCGAGGATCATCATCTTCGGCTTGGGGATCGACTCGCGGATCGCCCGTTCCAGTTCGGTGAAGAAGTCGATGCCCGGCACCAGCGGCACGGAACGCACCTGGGCGCCGGCGATCACCGCGCCGTAGATGTGTATCGGGTAGCTCGGGTTGGGCACCAGCACCGTATCGCCATGATCCAGCGTGGCGAGCATCAGGTGCGCCAGGCCTTCCTTTGAGCCGATGGTGACGATGGCCTCGTCTTCCGGATCGATTTCCACCTGATAGCGATCGGCGTACCAGCGCGAAATGGCCCGGCGCAGGCGCGGAATACCGCGCGAGGTGGAATAGCCGTGGGTATCTTCGCGCTGGGCGACGCTGCAGAGCTTCTCGACGATGTGCGGCGGGGTCGGCCCGTCGGGGTTGCCCATGGACAGGTCGATGATGTCCTCGCCGCGACGGCGTGCGGCCATCTTCAGCTCGGCGGTAATGTTGAAAACGTAGGGGGGGAGACGATCGATACGCGCGAAGCGGCGCGCAGTGCGGACTTCAGTCATGCTTGCCTCGAAAACGTGAGCGCCCGGAACCGTCCGAGCGACGTCGGCCACGGTGGTGACCAGGTGCGAAAATACGCGGCGCGGCGCTTCGCTTCAAGCCTTCGATCGCATAAAAAAAGCCCCGCCAGGGCGGGGCTTCGGTGGCCTCGGGAATCAGCGTTCCATGACCTGCTTGACCTGCGATTGCGGGATCTGCTGCTTGCGGCCGTCGCTGTCCTCGAACTCCAGCAGGCCGGTATCTTCGTCCAGCTCCGGCTTGCTGTCGCTGCTGAGCATCTGTCCGTCGTTGGTGGCGATGATGTAGTCGTGGGCGCAACCGGCCAGGCCGAGTACGCAGAAGGCGGCAAAAATCCACTGTTTCATGCTGTAGCTCCTTACGGGATCGTGATTCGCCACAAAGGCGTTCTCTGGCTCTGACAAGCCTGAGCAACGGATGCTCCCTAAGAAAAGAAAAAGCCCCGCACTGGGCGGGGCTCCTTCCTAGCTGCTGCGTTGCTATCAGGCCTGAACGACCGGGATATTGGCGCTGGCAGCCGCTTCCTTGTACTCGGCGATCTGGTCGAAGGACAGGTAGCGGTAGACGTCGGCAGCCATGCTGTCGATGTTCGCCGCGTAGCCCATGTACTCCTCGACGGTCGGCAGCTTGCCGAGGATCGACGCGACCGCTGCCAGTTCGGCGGAGGCCAGGTACACGTTGGCACCGTCGCCCAGGCGGTTCGGGAAGTTACGCGTGGAGGTGGAAACCACGGTGGAGTTCGACGCCACGCGTGCCTGGTTGCCCATGCACAGCGAGCAGCCGGGCATTTCCATGCGTGCACCGGCTTTGCCGTAGATGCCGTAGTAGCCTTCCTCGGTCAGCTGGTGCTGGTCCATCTTGGTCGGCGGCGACAGCCACAGGCGGGTCGGAATCGAGCCCTTGACCTTGTCCAGCAGTTTCCCGGCGGCGCGGAAATGACCGATGTTGGTCATGCACGAACCGATGAACACTTCGTCGATCTTCTCACCGGCGACGGTGGACAGCAGACGGGCATCATCCGGGTCGTTCGGGGCGCAGAGTACCGGCTCCTTGACTTCCGCCAGATCGATTTCGATGACTTCGGCGTACTCGGCGTCGGCATCGGCTTCCATCAGCTTCGGATCGGCCAGCCAGGCTTCCATCGCCTTGGCGCGGCGCTCCAGGGTGCGGGCGTCGCCGTAACCTTCACCGATCATCCAGCGCAGCAGGGTGATGTTGGAGTTCAGGTATTCGGCGATGGCGCCTTCCGGCAGCTTGATGGTGCAACCGGCCGCCGAGCGCTCGGCTGAGGCATCGGACAGCTCGAACGCCTGCTCGACGGTCAGTTCGTTGAGGCCTTCGATCTCGAGGATGCGGCCGGAGAAGATGTTCTTCTTGCCTTTCTTCTCTACGGTCAGCAGGCCTTTCTGGATCGCGTAGTAGGGAATCGCGTGAACCAGGTCGCGCAGGGTGATGCCAGGCTGCATCTTGCCCTTGAAGCGCACGAGTACGGATTCCGGCATGTCCAGCGGCATCACGCCGGTGGCGGCGGCGAACGCTACCAGGCCGGAACCTGCCGGGAAGGAGATGCCGATCGGGAAGCGGGTGTGCGAGTCGCCGCCGGTGCCGACGGTGTCGGGCAGCAGCATGCGGTTCAGCCAGCTGTGGATGATGCCGTCGCCCGGACGCAGCGACACGCCGCCACGGTTGCGGATGAAGTCCGGCAGCGTGTGGTGGGTGGTCACGTCGATCGGCTTCGGATAGGCCGCGGTGTGGCAGAAGGACTGCATCACCAGGTCGGCGGAGAAGCCCAGGCACGCCAGGTCCTTCAGCTCGTCGCGGGTCATCGGGCCGGTGGTGTCCTGGGAGCCGACGGTGGTCATCTTCGGTTCGCAGTAGGTGCCGGGACGCACGCCTTCGACGCCGCAAGCCTTGCCGACCATCTTCTGCGCCAGGGTGTATCCCTTGGTGCTGGCGACGGGCTGGTCGGGCTTCTTGAACAGGTCGGTGGCGGGCAGGCCCAACTCGGCGCGGGCCTTGTCGGTCAGGCCACGGCCGACGATCAGCGGGATACGGCCGCCGGCGCGGACTTCGTCGAGCAGCACCGGGGTCTTCAGTTCGAAGGTGGTGATGACTTCGTCGGTGCCGTGCTTGCAGACCTTGCCGGCATGCGGATAGACGTCGATCACGTCGCCCATGTTGATGTTCGACACGTCGAACTCGATCGGCAGGGCGCCCGCGTCTTCCATGGTGTTGTAGAAGATCGGCGCGATCTTCGAGCCGAAGCAGAAGCCGCCCGCGCGCTTGTTCGGCACGTAGGGGATGTCGTCGCCGAAGAACCACAGCACCGAGTTGGTGGCGGATTTGCGCGACGAACCGGTACCGACCACGTCACCCACGTAGGCGACCGGGAAGCCCTTGGCGCGGATTTCCTCGATCTGCTTCAGCGGACCGATGGAGCCCGGCTGGTCGGGGACGATGCCGTCACGGGCCATCTTCAGCATGGCCAGGGCGTGCAGCGGGATGTCCGGGCGCGACCAGGCGTCCGGCGCCGGCGACAGGTCATCGGTGTTGGTTTCGCCGGTGACCTTGAACACGGTCAGGCTGTATTTCTCGGCGATCGCCGGCTTCTTGGTGAACCACTCGCCGTCGGCCCAGGACTGCAACACGTCCTTGGCGGCGGCATTGCCGCTCTTGGCCTTCTCGGCCACGTCGTGGAAGGCGTCGAACATCAGCAGGGTGTGCTTCAGCTGTTCGGCGGCGGTGGTCGCCAGCTCGGCGTCGTCGAGCATCTCGACCATGGTGACGATGTTGTAGCCGCCCTGCATGGTGCCGAGCAGCTCGATGGCGCGCTTCTTGTCGATCAGCGGGGAAGTGGCTTCGCCCTTGGCCAGCGCGGAAAGGAAACCGGCCTTGACGTAGGCGGCTTCGTCGACGCCCGGCGGTACGCGGTTGGTGAGCAGATCGAGGAGGAATTCTTCTTCGCCGGCGGGCGGGTTCTTCAACAGCTCGACCAGGCCTGCGGTCTGCTCGGCGTTCAGCGGCTGGGGCACGATACCCTGGGCGGCACGCTCTTGTACGTGTTTGCGATAGGCTTCAAGCACAGTTTTACCCTCATCAGTGGTCCCGGAGGACACATAGTGGAAACCGACTTACGCATGCGCTTCTCCGCTTCTTGGGCGGGTCGGCCAGGGTCCGTCGGTTTCCATCCAGAAGCTGTTTTCAAAGTTTTACGCCGCAGGATCGAGCTTGATGAGGGCTGGCGCATTGCAGGTCGAGCGGGTCGACATGCCTGCGCCAACGAATCGTCCTGACGGGAGTTACTGTGCTCGTGACGCTTTGAAAACAGCTTCGAACGGACATTGGCGCCGAAAACGGCGGAGCTGATGCTACCGGAAAACGGGTGCGAAGTTAAGCCGCGGACCGGCAGTCGGCCGAGGTGACCGGTGTTAGACAAAGGGCTAAGATGCCGGCCTGTTTTGCCGCCCGCCTTTCCTTTTTCGCCATGTCCAATCAGCGCATCAAGACGCCCTGCGTCGGTCTCTGTTCCACTGTCTACGGCGATCTGGTCTGCCGAGGCTGCAAGCGCTTCCATCATGAAGTGGTCAACTGGAACGCCTATGACGAGGACGAGCGCCGCGCGGTGTGGGCGCGTCTGGAGGCGCTTCTCGATCAGGTCATGCAGGCCAAGCTGGAGGTGTTCGATGCCTCACGCCTGCGCCAGCAGCTCGAGCAGCGGCAGATCCGCTTCGTCCCCGAGCAGTCGCCGTACTGCTGGGCCTACCAGTTGATCGCCCGCGGTGCGCGGGTGATCAGCCAACTGGATGCCTATGGCGTGGTGCTGATGCCGGAATTTCGAGGCTGGGCGCTGCCGGACCTGCGCGACGCCATCGACCGCGAGTTCTTCATCTTGTCCGAGGCGCACTACGAGCGCTACATCGCGCCGAAATTCCTCCGCGAAGGTGTCGAGCAGCGCTTTCCCTGAGACGGACCCGTGCAACGGAAAAGCCGCCCGAAGGCGGCTTTTTTCATCGGCATCGTTCAACGCTGGGCGACCAGGTCCTCGAGGTGCTCGATGATGTCGTCCGGTTTCAATACCAGCACATCGCTGTCCAGCGAATCCAGCACCACCTCGGCGGTATTGCCGATCAGCGCGCCGGAAAACCCGCTGCGTCCCACCGTGCCGATCACCGTGACGGTGGCATGCAACTGGGCCGCGACCTGCGGAATCACCACGTCGGCCGGGCCTTCGCAGATATGCAGGCGATCCGCGGGCAGGTCGTATTCCTCCTGGAACACTGCGCAGGCTTCCCGATAACGCGCCTCGATGGTTTCGCTGAGCTGGAAGGTCGGGTCGGCGGAAGCGAGCATTGCCGCCGGATGGGCGCTGACGACATGCAGCGAGGCATCGGCCAGCTCGGCGATGTCGTAGGCATGACGGAGGATGCCGGCGTGCAGCGTGCGGTGCTCGCCGTCCGAATTTCCGACATCGACGGCGGCGAGCACCTTGCCGCCGGTCCAGAGCCTGTCGGTTTTCACCATCAGCACCGGGGCGGGGCAGTAACGCAGCAGTTTCCAGTCATCCGGCGTCAACAGCAGGCGCTTGAGGGCGTTTTCCGCGACGTGCTGCTTGATCACCAGCCCGCAGCCTTCGGCCTGCTGGACGTTGATTACCGTCTGGTGCGGGGTGTCCTGCCAGGCCTGCTGTGCGCTGGCGCGGTAGCCGTCGCGCTCAAGTTCGCTGACCAGCTCGTTGAGGTAGGCGGCGTGCTGGCGCTTGTTGTCGCAAACCAGCAGATGCAGGTGCGATTGGGTTACGCCGGCGATGAGGCGGGCGCGCTTGAGTGCCAGGTCGTCGGTCTGATCGGGCTGTATGACCACCAGGATGCTGCGGATGGCGTGCATGGTGCTGTCCCTCGTTGCCTGTTTCGACCTAAATGACTGTAGACGCAGGGTCCGGCGCCACGCTTGATGCATATCAAATGCGCCAGGCTGGCCGTGCGACGGTGCATTCGTATAATGCTGCGCTTTTGCGCCATCGACCCGAGCCGCCATGCCTTTGCCAACCGTCTCCCCGTGTTCCGCCGTTCGCCTTCCGCTTGATAGGGAGCGTGCGCATGCTGCCTGAGATCGGTGAATTCCTCGGTTGCAGCACGCCGGACGCCTGGATCGCCGCCGCGTTGCAGCAGCAGGACGTGATGCTGCTGGATCACAAGAACTGCGAGTTCAAGGCCGCGTCCACGGCGCTCAGCCTGATCGCCCGCTATAACGCGCACCTCGACCTAGTCAACTACATGTCCCGCCTGGCCCGCGAGGAACTGGTGCATCACGAGCAGGTCCTGCGCCTGCTGAAAAAGCGCAGGATCGGCCTGCGACCGGTTTCCGCCAGCCGCTACGCCTCCGGCTTGCGCGCCACGGTGCGCAGCCATGAGCCGCAGAAGCTGGTGGACACGCTGGTAGTAGGCGCCTTCATCGAGGCGCGAAGCTGCGAGCGCTTCGCCGCGCTGGTTCCGCATCTGGATGAGGAACTGGGCAAGTTCTACTACGGGCTGCTGAAGTCCGAGAGCCGGCATTTCCAGAACTACCTGCGTTTCGCCTACCAGTACGGCGACGCCGCCGATGTCGAGCAGACGGTCGAGCGGGTGAGGGCGGCGGAAGCCGAGCTGATCCAGAGTCCGGACAGCGAGTTCCGCTTCCACAGCGGCGTGCCGGCCTGATCGCGCAGGCGTTAGCCAAACCTCTTCATCCGCGCGGTGGATTGGCAGCTTCCCTGCGCAGGTGGCTCATCACCTGGTCGGCCACATCGGCCAGGCGTTTGCCGCTGTCCATCGCTGTGCGCAGCAACTGCTCGTGGGCGGCCTGCTCGCTCAGTTGATAGCGTTTCATCAGCAGATTCTTCGCCTGGTCGACGCGTTTGCGCTCGCCGAGGGTGCTGCGCGCGTCCTTCAATTCCTCGCCCAGCGCTTGCAGGCGCTGTGTCTGCTCGTGGACCAGGTCGAGGATCGAGCGGTTCAGCTGGCCGCCGATACCGTCCTGCGGCGAGCCGTCGAGCGCGGTGCCCTGCACGTTGAACAGCACCGGCTGGATGTTCGCGGCATTCCCGACCAGGCGCTTGAGCAGGGCGCGGTGGTTGTCGAGATCGGCGCTGGTGTCGGCGATGCTTTGGCGGCAGCGTCGCAGCAGGTCCCTGGCCAGCAGGTTCTCGACCTGTTTCATCGCATCGATGCGCCGGGTGCAGACGTCGAACCACAGCTCGCCGAGATCGGCCTCCACCGTCGCGTTCTGCGCCGTGCGTTGCGCGACCCCGCGCAACGAGCGCAGCTGGGCTTCCATGTCGCCCGCCAGCAGGCCCTCCCACGCTGCCAGCGCGGAGGCATTGGCGTACTCGCGGAAGATTTCGAAGCAGCGCTGCTGGCCTTCGAGCAGGTGGCGCATCCGTTCGTGCTGCGCGTCGTCGAGGTAGCCGGCCGCGAACCCGGCGACGCCCGTCGCGCGTTCCTGGCCGGCGAGCTCCTTGCCCTGCATGAAGTTGAACATCGCCACCAGGGCGCGGGTGAGCTCGGGGTCGAGGGCGGTGTCGGCGGCCTCGAAGACCACGGCGAGCAGGCCGCCGATCAGGCGGGTGAAGCCCGTCATTGCTTCGCTCGAGGTCACCCGTTGTTCGCGGACGCGGCGGCGCAGGCGCGGCAGGTCGTCGAGGCTGTAGAGCACGAAGGCGATCCGGTTGAGCAGCCGCGCCTTGTCCGTCGAACCGCCGAGATCGAGCTGCTCCAGGCAGTCGCGCAACTGCTTCTCGCTGTGCCGGGACTCGTCGCTGAGGCGCTCGAGGGTCGTCAGCAGGCGCTCCTGAACGCTACCTAGGTACATGTTCGAGTAGCCGCGCTCCTTCTGCAGCGCATGCACCAGTTGACTGATCAGCGTCACCAGTTCGCAGGTGACGGCCAGGCTTTCCAGGCTCTGCAGTTCGCAACGGCGGGCGGCGAGCATGAAGCGCAGGGCCGCGGGCATGCTGTCGTCGGTCATGGTCTTGCTCCTTCAAAGGATCGCGGCCGCTCCATGGTTGCGCATGGAGGCACCGGCGAGCTGATGCACGTGGCATGCCGCCACTTCGCCGATCACCAGCACGGCAGGGCTTTGCAGGGCGAAGTCCGCGGCGTCCCGTTGCATGCGTGACAGCGTGGAGCGGCACTCGCGTTGGCCCGGCAGCGATGCCTGCTCGATCATCGCCACCGGAGTGTCGGCCGGGAGGCCTCCGGCCAGAAGATGATTGCGCGTTTCGCCAAGCTTGGCCACGCCCATGTAGACCACCAGCGTCGTGCCGCTGCGCGCCAGGGCGGACCAGTCGGGGCTGGCGCCGTCCTCGGTATGCGCCGTGACCAGGGTGACTCCGCGGGCCACGCCGCGCAGGGTGAGCGGGATGCCGCACTGGGTGGCGGCGGCCAGCCCGGCGGTGATGCCGTTGACGATTTCGCAGGCGATGCCATGCCCGGCCAGCCACGCCGCTTCTTCGCCGCCGCGGCCGAAAATGCACGGGTCGCCTCCCTTCAGGCGAGCCACGCAGCGGCCCTGGCGGGCATAGCGCAGCATCAGGCGCTGGATGAATGCCTGCGGAGTGGAGCGGCAGCCGCCGCGCTTGCCGACGCGCAGGACGCGCGCCTGGGGGCAGTGCGCGAGGACCTGCGGATTGACCAGGTCGTCGAGCAGTACCACCTCGGCTTCGCCCAGGGCACGCACGGCCTTTAGGGTGAGGAGTTCCGGGTCGCCGGGGCCGGCGCCGATCAGCCAGACTTTCGCATTCATTCGGTCTACCTCGTCAGATTGGCTGTCGGTCTCAGTGCCGATAGAGCCAGGTAAGGATCAGTGCCAGGTTGAGCAACAACGACAACCCGGCGATCGCCCGCCAGGTTTTCAGGGGTTCGCGCTGCAACAGTGGACGCGCCACGGTGACTGGCTGGCGTTCACCCTGTTCCAGTTGCAGCAGTGCTTCTTCGGCGGTTTCGAAGCGTTCTGCCGGATCGCTGGCCAGGCAGCGCGCCAGCCAGGCATCGAGCCAGGCCGGCAATTCCGGCCGGCGTCGGGCTGCGCTCGCCGGCGGCGAATGGAAGCGTGGAACCTGGAACGCCTCGACCTCGCCATAGGGAAACTGCCCGGTGAGCAGCCGATGCAGGGTGACGCCGACGGCGAACAGGTCCTGGCACGGCGCCGGCTCGGCGCCGTGATAGCACTCCGGGGCGATGTAACTGGGGGTGCCCGGAATGCCATAGGCAGCGTCGTGCGACAGTCCGGGGCAATAGGCCAGGCCGAAATCCAGCAGGCGCAGCTCGCCGTCCACGCCACGGTGCAGGTTCTCCGGCTTGATGTCGCGGTGCAGGATGTTGCGCCGGTGCAACTGGCCAACCGCGCGCAGCAGGCGTGTCGCGCAATCCAGCCATTCGGCCAGCGGCAAGGGGCCGTCCGCCTCGAGCTGCTCGGCGAGGCTGCGACCGGCGTACTCGCGCTGCACGTAGTAGAGGTGTCGACGCCGGGGCAGCGGATGGATCTCGACGAACGCGCGGCCCGGCACCCGGCGCTGCAACCATTCCTCCATCATCAGTGCCTGCGCGGCTGGTCCATCTTCAGCCAGCGCCGCGGGCAGCGTCTTCAGCAGCCAGTGCCGGCCCTGCTCGTCGGCCACGCGATAGCGCCGCGATTGCTGCGATTCGCTGAGCAACGCCAGCACCTGCCAGCCCTCGAAACGCTGGCCCGGCTTGAGCGGTGGCGCCGGCGGCCAACTGGCGGCCTGGTCCTGCCAGGCGCTTTCCGGTAGCGCTTCCACCTGGATCAGCAGCGCGCTGGCATTGTCCTGGCTGCCGGCGCAGTGCGCGGCATGCACCAGCGCCTGCGCCGCCGAGCGAGGGTCGTTGGTGGCCTGCAACACGCTGCGCACGCCGACATCGCCCAGCGTGCTCCACACGCCGTCGCTGAGCAGCAGGAGGGTGTCGCCGACGTTCAGTTCGTCCTCGCTGAAGTCGGCCACCAGATGGCTTTCCAGGCCTAGGGCACGGGTCAGCACATGCTGCATGCCCGGCTGTTGCCAGACATGGTCCTGGCTCAGCCGGCGCAGTTCGCCGTCGCGCCAGCAATAGGCCCGGCAATCTCCGACGTGCGCCAGGGTGAAGCGCCGCCCGCGCAGCACCAGCGCCGACAACGTAGTCAGCAGCGGCTGTCCGTTGCCGGCGGTCTGTAGCCAGCGGTTCTGCGCCTGCAGCAGTTTCTCCAGGCTCTGCGCCACGCTCCAGGTTTCCGGCGTGGCGTAGTAGTCCTGCGCCAGGGCCTGAACGCTGGACAGCGCCGCCAGGCGGCCGTCGGCGCAGTAGCTCACGCCGTCGGCCAGGGCGAATAGGCAACCCTTGCTGCCGGCCAGCGAGGGTTCCGGGAGTACGCTGCGCAAGGCGTCCTGGTTCTCCTCGCGCGGGCCGGTGGCGCTGGCCTCGCCGATGACGAGCTTGAGCGACATGCGGACTCAGACGCGTGCGGCGGTGGATGCCGCGGAGCCCCAGGTGGTGCGCCAGCGACGCTTGACGCCACACAGGCCGAACCAGGCGATCACTGCCAGGCCGGCGAACAGCCACAGGCCGAGCTGGTAATCGCCGGTCGCCTGCTTGACTGCGCCGAGGCCGGAAACCAGCAGGAAGCCGCCGATACCGCCGGCCATTCCGATCAATCCGGTCATCACGCCGATCTCGCGATGGAAGCGCTGCGGCACCAACTGGAACACCGCGCCGTTGCCCGCGCCAAGGCTGAGCAGCGCGACCACGAACAGGCTCAGTGCGACCAGCGAACTGGCGATATGGAAACCCACCGCGGCGATGCAGATGGCGGCGAGGGTGTACATCGCCAGCAGGCTGCGGATGCCGCCGATGCGGTCGGCCAGCGCGCCGCCCAGCGGACGAAACAGGCTGCCGCCGAACACGCAGGCGGCGGTGTAGTAACCGGCGGTCACCGGGTCGAGGCCGTACTGGTCGTGGAAGTAGCCGGGCAGGGCGCTGGCCAGGCCGAGGAAGCCGCCGAAGGTCACGCTGTAGAAGAACATGAACCACCAGCTGTCCTTGTCGCCGAGGGCGCGGACGTAATCGGCCATTTTCTTCGGCGCCGGTCGCTGGGGCGCGTTGCGGGCGCAGAGCACGAACAGCGCGAGGGTGATCGCCAGCGGAATCAGGGCAAAGCCGAACACGTCGTTCCAGCCGAACATCTTCGCCAGCGCCGGCGCGAACAGCGCGGCGAACACCGTGCCGGAGTTGCCGGCCCCGGCGATGCCCATTGCCTTGCCCTGGTGCTGCGGTGGATACCACTGCGACGCCAGCGGCAGCGCGACGGCGAAGGAGGCGCCGGCAAAGCCGAGGAACAGGCCGAGCAGCAGCGTTTGCTCGTAGCTGCGCACACCCGCCAGCCAGGCCACCGCCAGCGCGGCGATGACCACGCACTGGCCGAAGATGCCGGCGGTCTTCGGCGACGTCCTGTCGGCGAAGAAACCGAGAATCAGGCGGAACACCGCGCCGGCGAGGATCGGCGTGGCCACCATCATCGAGCGCTGCTGGGTGGTCAGTTGCAGGTCGGTGGCGATCTGCACGGCCATCGGCCCGAGCAGGTACCAGACCATGAAGCTCAGGTCGAAGTACAAGAACGCCGCGAACAGCGTCGGCGTGTGGCCGGCTTTCAGGAAACTGGAGTTCATCGTGAATCCCCTCATCTTTTCAGGCGCAAAAAAAAACGCCAGAGCATCGTCCCCTTACCAGGTGGGATGCCCTGACGCCTTTGTCAGGAGGTGGATGACCATTGGGATCATCCGCGATGTAGTAATAGCAAGGACTGGGCCATGTGCTCGTTTACCGGGAACTGGCAGGCCCCAAAAACGAATTCCCTCGCCAGGAACGCCGTAACTTCCGGGTTATCGGAGGGGTGACGCGCCCAGGTCACGATTGGGCACGGAGGCGATACGCCGCCGCTTTTGTCACCAAGTAGTGCGCAGGACCTCACTTTGGTGCATTGGACGCGAGCTGACGGCCTGGTCAGACGATTCCGAAGCGCTCCTTAAGCCGCTCCACCGTCCAGCGCCATTTCGGTGTGGTCGGACGGCAGATGGTGTTCTGGTTGCCGAACAGGCCGACCTCCTTCACTGCATCGTTCAGCGACAGGCTGTGCAGCCATTGCACCGGAACGAAATATTCGCAGCGCCCGGGGTCGTCGAGGTATTCGCGGTGGTAGCTGGCGCCGTCCAGCACTCCAGTGCCGGCCACTCGCGGCCTTGGTGCAGTGGGCTGAACTCCACTGCCAACCGGTGACCTTGGTCACGCCTACGTAGAGGCCCTTCGTCTGGATACCATAGGCAATGCTTGCCGCTTTTGCGTATGACGCATACTATTTGCCTCAACACGGCCCCCGCCTCTTGGTTCCTAGTGAGCTTACGCGGGGGTTTTTATTTTCCGGCCTGGATAGCCCCACTCCACCAGCTTTCCCACCCGGTCGGTGCCCCCATGTCCGCGATGGACAGCTTGCGGCGCGAATGCTGCAGCGGAAACTTCTGCAAATGCTGCATCAGGCGCACATGCCATTCGGTGCGTGGGCAAACGACCTTGACCATGTGACGGGCGATGGCCAGCAGCAGAAATGGTTTGGCGATCAGATCGGCCTTGCCGATGAAGTCATCGCACCAGGCGACCTCTCCTTGGTTTGGCAGGCTTGGTTGATCCGTCACGTTGCGGTTCCACAGGCGACTATGGTGTGCGGCGAGATTGCGCAGGTAGCTGAGGGAGCGTACCCAGCTCTGGAAAACCTTCCAATCAGTCACGCCGTATTTGGCGGCGATGCGCTGCTGGTCGGCCACTTTCATCATGGCCAGCAATTGAGAAACGGCGCCAAAGTCCAAGACTTCGACCGCCACCCAGAGCGGTAAATCCGTGCCATGCTGGCTGCGGTAGTGCTTAACGAAATCTTCCTTGGAGCGATTCAGCAGCCCCTTGTACTTGTCCTGCCAGGCGTCGAAGACGGTCTTCTGTGTGCGTCTGTCGACTTTTCCGGCAAACGATGGGTGCAGCTCTTTGGCATCCAGGTGAGCGAAGGTATTGCGCTGGCCCAGTAGGTAGGCAATGTCGACGCGCAAGCCGATCTCGATGCGTTCCAGCGCGTCCATCACCAGCAGGCGAAGTTTCTTGTCGAACAGGTACAGCTCGACGGCATCGACGAACTGGGTATCGACCTCGAATTGATCGGTGCGTACGGTGCGCAGAGCTTTTGTTGTTGGGTCTTGCTCCAGCCTGAATACCCGAAACGAATACCAGTAAGCCGTCAGCCGGTAATAGCCGATGCGCTCCAAATAGCTGAGTGCAGCCGCTTCGTCGGTGACCAGCATTCCTCGGGACTTGAGCAATTCCAATTGCTCGGCAAATGACTTCCAGGGTCTGTTGTAGGCCATCACGCCACCGCCTGTTCGACTAGAGCATTGGCCAGATGCTCATACACCTGACGGGCTTGGATAAGGCGGGCTTTGAGTTGGTCGCAGAGCGCCATCAGTTGATCGACTTTGGCGACGATGCGGTGTTGTTCTTCGAGAGGTGGCAATGCCACTGGGATGCTTCGGATTTTTCCGACACTCAAGTTGAAAAGACCACTTGTCGTAATAGCAAGACGTCTCATATGGGCCATGCCAATTGGTGAGTTCAGATACAGAGCTAGATATTCAACCTGGTCACAAATCTGAGGGCGAACGCGCATTAGGTGGTTTTGGTAGACACAGTTCTCGACTTCGCCTTGCCAGATGGCACACCTACCGATCTCACTTTCGCTACCGTTACCTTCAACGATTAGAAGGTCGCCTGCATTCAGACGCCACTTTTCGAGTTCATCTAGGAATAACTCATACCGCTCAAGCTCTCTGATATCAATGCGTCCGCGCTGCACATTCGCCACTCGTAAATAAGGGAAGTGCTGGGAAACTGGACGCCTTAGCGGAGTCTTTTGGATTCCGCCTTGAACAGTGCAGAACTCGCCAATTTTGTAGCTACTCCAACCTGCGGGTAGCTCACTATTTTCCTCATCGTTGATGCCGTGCGGCACTAGTTTGCCCATCACCGCCAGTTGCAGCAGGGTTTGCTTGAGGGTATCGATGCTGGATTCGCTGGTGAATAGAGTATGGAAGTTTTCGGCCAGGCGCTGCCAGCTTTGCGCAAAGTCCTCGGCATCGCGGGCCTGGGTCAGGCTGCCCTGCAGCGCCTGCACCAGTTGCGCGTGTGCGCTGTCGGCATCGGCCTGCCTGGCTTCCAGCCGGTCGCACAGGGCCATCAGCTCATGGACTTTGGCGACGATGCGGTGTTGTTCCGCGAGAGGCGGAAGCGCTACCGGAATACCATTCATTTTTGACTGGTTCATCTTCGACTGAGCAGTTCCGGTCACATATGGCTTTAGGTCAATAGCATTGAAGTAAAGCTCTATGTAACGAAGTAACTCTTTGGTTATGCCATCGAGAACATGAGCATGGTTATTCACCCAATAGCGACCGCGCGCCATAAATGCGATAGGCGTGCTGCGATTCACAAAATTTGCCCCATCCTCACCGACTAGCAGCAGAGGCTTGTCAAATAGGTAGCCGTCAATCTTATCGATAACGCCTGATGCGCCGTAGTAGTCTAATATTTTTCCCTGTTTTCACGTTCGGCCAGAGAAACGGGCACTCGTTCTCCATCACGACAAATTGTTACTTCACCAATTGAGGTGGCTACCCATCCTCTCGGTAATGGGAATGAGATTATCGGTTTAGGTGTATCAGCCAGCTCGTTTTGCCTCCTAATATTCCCCTCCGCCACCAACCGCGCCTTTTCCTCGGCAATTCGCTTAGGCGCCGCTGCGTTTGTTGCCATCGGCGAAGGGGTGGTTCTTGACCACGAAATACAGCAGGTGCGCGGCCTTGCTTTCCAGGCTGGGGTAGGCCGGCTCGCCGAACACGCTCTGCTCCAGGTTGCCGAGCAGAGCGCCCAGACCGTCGCCGCGTTCGCGGGCGAACAGTTCGCTGGCTTCGCCGCGGGCCATCAACTGGGCTTTCAGCCCCTGCAGGTGCTGGCGCGCGCTGGCCAGGCTGGGCAATTCGCCACCGGGACTGCCGGCGGGTTCGCTGAGCAGACCTTCGTCATAGCGCTGTAGCCAGAGAAAGGTCTGGGTGTAGCGGCTGACGATTTCCACCAGGCCACGGCCACCCTCGCTATCCAGTTCGGGCGCCCGAGCCGTCTTGCGCACCAGTTCCAGTGCCGCTTCCAGCTCGCGGGCGTTGGCCTCGAAGCGTTCGCGGTTGAGGGTGTAGCCCTGGGTGAGGTGTTGCTTGAGCAGCGCAGTGGCCCATTGACGAAACTGCACGCCGCGCCGGGAATTCACTCGGTAGGCGACCGAAATAATGGCGTCCAGGTTGTAGTGTTTGAGTGTTCGTTGAACCTGGCGCTTGCCCTCTGTGCGAACTGCTAAGAAATCCTTAGTAGTTGCCGAGGCGTCCAGTTCGGCATCGCGGTAGATATTGCGTAGGTGCATCAGAATGTTTTCCGGCGTCGAGTCAAGCAACTCGGCCAGTTGCCGTTGGGTCAGCCAGACCGTTTCCTGCGCCAGGGTTACGCTGATGCTGCCATTGTCGGCTTCATAAATAGCGATCTCATTGCTCATGGTCTTCCTCCGTGAAGGCTAGGCGCGAGTCAGCGCTTCGTTCAGCACTGCCTTGAGCTGGTCACGCAACTCGCCAATCTCGCCTTGCAGGGTGGCGTAGTTACGCAGCAGTTCGTCCGGGTCGTGGCTGATCTGCTCACCGACGTGCGGGTTCTTGCAGTCCAGGTTCCAGTTGAGCGCCTTGATCTCGTCCAGGCTGACCTTCCAGGCGAACTCGTTTTCCACCCGCGCGGCAAAGCCATCGGCCTCGCTGCCCCACCAGGCTTCTTCGACGGCGAATTCTTCGATACGCATGGGGCGGGTCTTGGAGTAGTTCTTTACCCCGGCCGGGTACGGATGTTCGTAGAACCACACCTGTTTGGTCGGCGTGCCCTTGGTGAAGAACAGCAGGTTGGTCTTGATGCCGGTGTAGGGGTTGAACACGCCGTTGGGCAGGCGAACGATGGTGTGCAGGTTGCATTCGGTGAGCAGCTTTTCCTTGATGCGGTTTTTGATGCCTTCGCCAAAGAGGAAGCCATCGGGCAGCACCACGGCGGCGCGGCCGCCGTCCTTGAGCAGGTGCATGATCAGCACCAGGAACAGGTCCGCGGTTTCACGCGTCCGGAAGGCGGCGGGGAAGTTGCTTTCGATGCCGTCTTCTTCCATGCCGCCGAATGGTGGGTTGGCGACGATGCAGTGCACGCGCTCGCCGGGTCCCCAACTGATCAGCGGGCGCGCCAGGGTGTTGTCGTGCCTGATCTGGCTGGGCACCTCGATGCCGTGCAGGATCATGTTGGTGGTGGCCAGCAGGTGCGGCAGCGGCTTCTTCTCCACGCCGAAGATGCTCGCCTGCAGCACGCGCTCGTCTTCTGCAGTATTCACATAGCGTTTGCGCTTGTGGTCGATGGTGCACGTGAGAAAACCGCCGGTGCCGCAGGCCGGGTCCATTACCTTCTCGTCCAGTTTTGGATCGACCATGCGCACCATGAACTCGGTGACCGGGCGTGGAGTGTAGAACTCGCCGGCGTTGCCGGCGTTTTGCAGATCGCGCAGCAGTTGCTCGTAAAGGTTGCCGAACTCGTGGCGCTCCTGCGCCTTGTTGAAGTCCACGCCCTCCTGGATCTTGTTGATCACCTGGCGGATGAGCTGGCCGGACTTCATGTAGTTGTAGGCATCCTCGAATACGCCGCGCACCACGTAGGCCGCAGGCGTGGTGCTGTATTCGTGGAGGTTCTGCAGCTGCGGGAAGAGGTTGTTGTCGATGAAGTGCTTGAGGTCCTCGCCGGTGATGCCTTCCGGGTTGGCCGCCCAGGTGCGCCAGCGGCAACTGTCGGGCAGCGGCGAGCGGTAATCGTCATTCATCAGCTCCCATTCCAGCTCGCGGTCATCGAAGATCTTGAGGAACAGCATCCACACGAGCTGGCCGATACGCTGGGCATCGCCGTCGACGCCGACGTCCTTGCGCATGATGTCCTGGATGGATTTGAGGGTTGAGCTGATGGACATGACGAATTCTCGGGCGGTGCTGCGAAAGCGGGGGATTGTAATGAGATTGGGTGTTGCTGGGTTACGCCGCTGCGCGGCTAACCCAGCCTACAAGGGGATGGCTAGCCTGCGTAAAGCTCGGTTTCCAACTCGTGCAGAGCCTTGTCGTAACCGGCGCGGTCACCAAACGCCCTCACCAGCTCCATGGGGGCGCCGATCTGGCTGAACGGCGCGAGGCGAAGAATGCGGATGTCCTCGATATGCTCGATGCCGGTATCGGCGTACTTGTCGAGCAGGGCCTCCAGCACCTGGCGGGCGGCGCCGGAGTATTTTGCGAAGTAGTTGCGCTTCTTCACCTGCTCGGCGCGCTCCTTGCGGGTCAGCGGCGGCTGGTCGAAGGCGATGTGGCAGATCAGGTCGAAGGGGTCGAGCGCCTGGCCGCGCTTGGCTTCGACTTCCTCGGCCACCGCTTCCCACATCACGCCCAGGGCTGCCAGTTCGTCGATGATGGCCTTCTTCTGCTCGGCACTGCTCCACCGGCGCAGGAAGTCATCGAGCGATGCGAACTGCTTCTGCACGCAGGTGCGGGTGTAGTCGCGCAGCGATTCGGTGATCAGCTTGCCGTCCGACCCGTAGTACTGCACGCGCTCGGCGATGACGTAGATCGGCACGCTGTCGATCACGTACTTGATGCGCTTCTTGCCCTCTTCGCCGCCTTCGGTTTCGTCGCCTTCGGGCAGCCAGTCGCCCCCGTCGACGATGCCTTCTTCATCGGCCAGCGGGCTGTCGGGCGGCACGGGCGTTTCGCCACCTTCGGGGCTGTAGATCACCACCGGCTCGCCATCGAAGGCGGGGTCGGCGAACAGTTCGGTGGCTTTCTTGAAGTCCATGATGGTGAACCAGTACTTGCCGTAATCCTCGTTGATGCGCGTGCCACGGCCGATGATCTGCTTGAACTCGGTCATGGACTTGATGTGCTGGTCGAGCACGATCAGCTTGCAGGTCTGGGCATCCACGCCGGTGGTCAGCAGTTTGCTGGTGGTGGCGATGACCGGGTAACGCAGCTCGGGGTCAATGAAATTCCCCAGCTCGGCCTTGCCTTCCTGGTCATCGCCGGTGATGCGCATGACGTACTTGCGGTTTTCGGCGATGCGTTTCGGATTGAGGTTGACCAGCGCCTGGCGCATGCGCTCGGCGTGGTCGACGTCGTCGCAGAAAATGATGGTCTTCTGGTACGGATCGGTAGCCTCGAGGAACTCGGTGACCCTGGCCGCCACCGTCCAGGTGCGCGCCTCGATGACCAGGTGGCGATCCATGTCCTTGAGGTCGTAGATGCGGTCTTCGATCAGTTCGCCGTGCTTGTCGCGCATGCCCTTGGGCGGGCGCCAGCCTTGCAGGTCCTTGTCGAAGTCGATGCGCACCACCTTGTAGGGCGCGAGGAAGCCGTCTTCGATGCCTTGCTTGAGGCTGTAGCTGTACACCGGCTCGCCGAAGTAGGTGCTGCTGGAAACCTCTTTGGTTTCCTTGGGCGTGGCGGTAAGGCCGATGTGGGTGGCGCTGGAGAAGTAGTCGAGTATCTCGCGCCAGGCGGAATCGGCAGCGGCGCTGCCGCGATGGCATTCGTCGATGATGATGAGGTTGAAGAAGTCGCGGGAGAACTGCTTGTAGATGTTCTTGTCTTCTTCGGCGCCGGTGACGGCCTGGTACAGCGACAGGTATATCTCGTAGGACTTGTCGATCTGCCGTTTGGCGATCTTGGTCATCGCCGGGCCGAAGGGTTTGAAGTCCTTGGTCTTGGTCTGGTCGACCAGGATGTTGCGGTCGGCGAGAAAGAGGATGCGTTTCTTCTGCCCGGACTTCCACAGCCGCCAGATGATCTGGAAGGCGGTGTAGGTCTTGCCGGTGCCGGTAGCCATCACCAGCAGGATGCGATCCTGCCCACAGGCCACCGCTTCGACGGTGCGGTTGATGGCATTCATCTGGTAATAGCGCGGCGTGTGCCCGGAGCCATCGTCGTAGTACGGTGCCTCGACCTTCTGCCTGGCCGGGGCATCCAGGCCCTTCCAATGGCAATAGCGCTGCCAGAGTTCGTCCGGGCTGGGGAAATGGTCGAGGCTCAGCGCGGTTTCCACCTGGCTGCCGGTGCCGCTGCGATCATGGAAGAGAAAACCATCGCCGTTGCTGGAAAACACGAAGGGCACGTCCAGCGCTTCGGCATAACCAAGCGCCTGCTGCATGCCGGCGCCGAGCGAGTGCTTGTTGTCCTTGGCCTCGATCACGGCGATTGGCAGGTTGGGGCGGTGATAGAGGATGTAGTCGGCACGGCGGGACTCGCCTCGGCTGTGCAGCTTGCCCCGTACGATGATCCGGCCCTTGGTGAAGCCGACCTCTTCACGCACCTGCTTGCCCATGTCCCAGCCGGCCTGCTGAATGGCTGGCGATATGTACTTGCTGCAAATGTCTCGTTCGGAGAGCGACTTCTTATCCATGGCTTCCTGCTTCCCTATGGCGCGCGGGGACTTTACCAGACAATCGCTGGGGGAATGGGCGTGCCGCCGGGAGGCAAGCTCAGGGGCAAGCACGCTCGCCCCGCGGGCCGGCTTTGATCTTCCGTGGATGGAACAGGCGGGTAGCGCCGCGCCAGGCCGGGCTGCGGATTCCGCCATCCTCACTCCCCGTCGAACACCTCTACCCTGTCCCCGCGCAAGCGCACCGGCCAGGTGCGCAGGCGTTGCTCCGGATACTCCACGCAGCTGCCGTCCGCCAGCCGGAAGTGCTGCTTGTACAGCGGCGAGGCGATCACCAGTTCGCCACCGAGCTGACCGACGATGCCGCGGCCTATCACGTTGGCGGAGGATTTCGGGTCGCGGTTGTCGACGGCGAAGAGTGGCTGCTCGGCCCGCCGGGGCAGGTAGAACAGTGCGATCTGCCTGCCGTCGAGCAGTGCCACCACGCCGGACTCGGCGACCAGGTCGCGCTGGCCGCATACCTCGCGCCAGCCGTTGCAACCCTTCGCCGCGTGCGTTTCTCTCAAGGTGTTCATCAGATGCTCTCCACGGTCAGGGGAATCAGTTCGGGTTCGTTGGCGTTTGCCGGGCGGCGCTGGCCGCGCTCCTTGACGAAGCGGATGTCCGGGTCGCCGCCGCGGTCGTTGACGAAGGTGCGGAAGCGCTTGAGCTTGTCCGGGTCAGCGAGGGCGTTCGCCCATTCGCATTCGTAACGGTCCACCACCAGTTGCATCTGGGCTTCCAGCTCGCCGGCCAGGCTCAGGCTGTCGTCGATGACTACCGCCTTGAGGTAGTCGAGCCCGCCCTCCAGCGATTCGCGCCAGACCGAGGTGCGCTGCAGCTTGTCGGCGGTGCGGATGTAGAACATCAGCAGACGATCGATGTAGCGGATCAGGGTTTCGTCGTCGAGATCGGTGGCGAACAGCTCAGCATGTCGCGGACGCATGCCGCCGTTGCCGCAGACGTAGAGGTTCCAGCCGTGCTCAGTGGCGATCACGCCGATGTCCTTGCTCTGCGCCTCGGCGCATTCGCGGGTGCAGCCGGACACCGCGAACTTGAGCTTGTGCGGCGAACGCAGGCCCTTGTAGCGGTGCTCGATGCGTAGCGCCATCTTCACGCTGTCCTGCACACCGTAGCGGCACCAGGTGCTGCCGACGCAGGACTTCACCGTGCGCGTGGACTTGCCGTAGGCATGGCCGGTCTCGAAGCCGGCGGCGATCAGTTCGCCCCAGATGTCCGGTAGCTCGTGCAACTGCGCGCCAAACAGGTCGATGCGCTGGCCGCCGGTGATCTTGGTGTAGAGGTCGTATTTCTTCGCCACCGCGCCGAGGGCGATCAGCGCGTCCGGGGTGATCTCGCCACCCGGGATGCGCGGCACCACCGAGTAGGTGCCGTTCTTCTGCATGTTGGCCATGAAGGTGTCGTTGGTGTCCTGCAACGGCACCAACGAAGGCTCCATGATCGGCCGGTTCCAGCAGGAGGCGAGGATCGAGCCCACCACCGGCTTGCAGATGTCGCAGCCGACCTCGCCCTTGCCGTGGCGGGCGAGCAGCGTGTCGAAACGCTCGATGCCTTCCACGCGGACGATGCCGTAGAGCTCCTGGCGGGTGAAGGCGAAGTGCTCGCAGAGGCTCTTGTCGACGGCCACGCCGCGGGCGCTCAGTTCGTGCTCGAAGACCTGCTTGAGCAACGCGCTGCAGCCGCCGCAGCCGGTGCCGGCCTTGGTCGCGGCCTTGAGTTCGCCGAGGTCGGTGATGCCGGCATCGACCTGGCAGCACACGGCACCCTTGCTGACGTTGTGGCAGGAACAAATGGTCGCCGTCGCGGGGAGCGCGTCGAAGCCCAGTGCCGGTGCGGACTCGCCGCGCGGCAGGATCAGGCTGGCCGGGTCGGCGGGCAGGGCGATGCCGTTCTGCGCGTATTGCAGAAGGGTGTCGTAGTAGCTGTTGTCCCCGACCAGCACCGCGCCGAGTACCTGCTTGCCGTCCGCGGAAACCACCAGGCGGCGGTAGCTGGCGGTGGCCTCGTCGATGTAGCGGTAGCTGCGCGAGCCGGCACTGGCGCCGTGGGCATCGCCGATGGAGCCGACGTCCACGCCGAGCAGTTTTAGCTTGGTCGACATGTCGGCACCGAGGAACGGGTCGCACGGCTGCCCGCAGAGCTCGGCGGCAGCCGTGCGCGCCATCCGGTAGCCCGGCGCGACCAGGCCGAAGACGCTGCCGTTCCAGGCCGCGCATTCGCCGATGGCGTAGATGTCGGCGTCGCTGCTGCGGCAGTGCTCGTCGACGGCAATGCCGCCGCGTGGACCCAGCTCCAGCGCGCACTGGCGGGCGAGGGCGTCCTGCGGGCGGATGCCGGCGGAGAACACGATCAGGTCGGTTTCGAGGAACTCATCATTGGCGAAGTTCATCCGGTAGCGGTATTCCTCCCCAGCACTGATCGACTGGGTGCCGCGCGACAGGTGCACGCCGACACCGAGCGCCTCGATGCGCGCCTTCAGCGCCGCGCCGCCGTGGTCGTCCAGTTGCACCGGCATCAGGCGCGGGGCGAATTCCACGACATGAGCTTCGAGGCCGAGGGATTTCAGCGCGTTGGCCGCTTCCAGGCCGAGCAGGCCGCCGCCGACCACCACGCCGCGGCGGGCGTTGCGGGCGGCGGCGCGGATGCTGTCCAGGTCGTCGAGGGTGCGGTAGACCAGGCGCGAATTGCCCTCGGCGCCCTCGATGGGCGGCACGAATGGGTAGGAGCCGGTGGCCAGCACCAGTTTGTCGTAGGGGAAGCAGCCGTTGGCGGTGATTACTTCGCGGCGCTGGCGATCGATCTCCAGCACCGGCGTGCCCAGGTGCAGCGTCAGGCCCGGCTGCTGGTAGAACTCCGCGCCGCTCATGGCAAGCGATTCGGCATCGCGGCCGCCGAAATATTCGGACAGGTGCACGCGGTCGTAGGCGCGCTGGCCTTCCTCGCCGAACACATGGATGCGGTAGCGTTGCAGGGCACCCATGCCGACCAGTTGCTCGACGCAGTGGTGGCCGACCATGCCGTTGCCGATGATGACGAGCGTCTGCACAGGATTGAAGGAGGTGGCTGAGTTCATGGGTTACCCCGACCGATACGGTTTTCTGGAGGCAAAAAAAAGCGCCCGGGACCTTTCGGTCCGCGGGCGCCTTTGCCTGTTCTTCACATGAATTGTGGTGCCGTACGCCAGCCTGCCTGGCGGAGCGATGCGGTCTTCGACGGCACGCTGCGGCGAGTGGACCGATGCAGCGGCCATGCCAGAACGGCATTCGGGCCTGTGTTCCTCGCTACGGAAAAACCTCCAGACCAGAAACGACGCTTCCTGGCGTCGCACCAGCGGCGTTGCCGGCGGTCCTCCGACCGAAAGGGTCGGTTGATGAAAATGCCCCAATCACGGGCTGCGCCGTCAGGCGTGCATCGTTGTGGGGCCTGGGCGCGCTGTGCAGGCCGATCGCCGAAACCCTTGCCGCCGGGTGCGGAACTCAATGAAACCGCCAGCTGCGAGCGCTTTGCCGGGGGCTATGGCAAACCTGGCGTGTGCCTTGCACCGTCCCCGCTGCGCGTGATCAAAAACGATTGCGCACCCTTACGACAAAGGCGCCGTGCTGCTCCCGTTGAAAACGGAAGAGTGATACGGCGCCTTTTTTGTTTTTGCGATTCGAGGTCCGGGTATGGCGAGCAACACGGTCAGGAGTGTGTGTCCTTATTGCGGGGTGGGTTGCGGCATCCTCTTGGAGGTGGAGGACAACCGTGTAATCAAGGTCAGCGGCGACAGGCAGCACCCGAGCAACTTCGGCCGCCTGTGCACCAAGGGCACCACCTGCGCCCAGCCAATCAGCGCGCCCGGCCGCCTGCAGCATGCCTACCTGCGCAGCGAGCGCCCGCAGCAGCCAACGCAGGTCGGGCTGGAGGAGGCCATCCAGGCGGCCGCGTCGCGTTTGCGCGGCATTCTCGATAGCCATGGCCCCGACGCCCTGGCGCTGTATGTCTCCGGGCAGATGTCGTTGGAAGCGCAGTACCTGGCCAACAAGCTGGCTAAGGGGTTCTGGCGCACCAACAACATCGAGTCCAACTCGCGGCTGTGCATGGCCAGCGCCGGCAGCGGCTACAAACTGTCGCTGGGCTCGGACGCGCCGCCCGGTTCCTACGAGGATTTCGAGCACGCCGACCTGTTCTTCGTGGTCGGCGCGAACATGGCTGACTGTCATCCGATCCTGTTCCTGCGTCTGCTCGACAGGCGCAAGGCCGGCGCCCGGCTGATCGTCGTCGATCCGCGGCGCAGCGCCACGGCGGACAAGGCCGATCTGTTCCTGCAGATCCGCCCAGGCACCGACCTGGCGTTGCTCAATGGCCTGCTGCACCTGCTGTGGAAGAACGGCCAGTGCGATGAGGCCTTCATCGCCGAGTACACCGAGGGCTGGGAGGCGCTGCCGGCGTTTCTCGAACACTACACGCCGGCGCACGTCGCCATGCTGACAGGTCTGGCCGAAGCGGACATCCGCCAGGCGGCGCAGTGGATCGGCGAGTCCGGCGAATGGATGAGCCTGTGGACCATGGGCCTGAACCAGAGCACACACGGCACCTGGCACACCAATGCGCTGTGCAACCTGCACTTGGCCACCGGCGCCCTCTGCCGGCCGGGCAGCGGGCCGTTTTCCCTTACCGGACAACCCAACGCCATGGGCGGGCGGGAGATGGGCTACATGGGGCCTGGACTGCCGGGGCAGCGCTCGGCACTGGTCGAGGAAGACCGCGCATTCGTCGAGGACGTCTGGAGCGTGCCGCGCGGCACCCTGCGCAGCGAGGCTGGCGGCGGCACCGTGGCGCTGTTCGAGGACATGCGCGCCGGCAAGGTGAAGGCCTGCTGGATCATCTGCACCAATCCGGTGGCCAGCGTCGCCAACCGCGATGTGGTGATCGCGGGCTTGCAGGCCGCCGAACTGGTGATCGTCCAGGACGCCTTTCTCGAGAGCGAAACCAACCGCTACGCCGACATCCTCCTGCCCGGCGCGCTCTGGGCCGAGGCCGACGGCGTGATGATCAACTCCGAACGCAACCTCAGTCTGGCGCCGCGGGCCGTCGAGCCGCCTGGTGAGGCCATCGCCGACTGGCAATTGATCGCCCGCGTGGCCTGCGCCATGGGCTACGCCGAGGCGTTCAGCTACGCCTCCGCCAGCGAGGTGTTCGAGGAAATCAGGCGTTTCCACAATCCGGCGACCGGCTACGACATTCGCGGCGTCAGCCACACCAGTCTGAGCCAGGCGCCGCAGCAATGGCCCTGTCCGCCGGAAGGCGGCCATGAACGCCACCCGCGGCGTTACCTGAACGACGGCATCAGCCAGCGCCTGCACCGACGCGAGGACGGCAGCGTGCCGCGTCTGGCCTTCGCCGCGCCCAACGGCAAGGCGCGGTTCTGGGCGAGGCCGTACATGAGCCCGGCGGAAATGCCCGACGACGGCTTTCCCTTCGTGCTCAACACCGGGCGCGTGCAGCACCAGTGGCACACGCTGACCAAGACCGGAAAAGTCGCCACTCTGAACCGGCTTAACCCCGGCCCGTTCGTGGAACTTCACCCTGAGGATGCCGGGCGTCTGGGCGTGGCTGACGGGGATCGCTTGCAGATTCGCTCGCGGCGCGGCGCGGCGGTGCTGCCCGTGGTGGTCAGCCGCCGCGTGCTCCCCGGCAACTGCTTCGCGCCGTTCCACTGGAACGACGCGCAGGGCGAGGGACTGGCGATCAACGCCGTGACCAGCAGCGCCGTAGACCCGATTTCCCGGCAACCCGAGTTCAAATTCAGCGCCGTGGCGCTGAGCAAGGTCGAGTTGATCGAACACCGTTTCCTGGCTACGCCGACACCGCAGCGCGAGCTGGCGGCGCCGGTGGAAGTCTTCGCCGCGCTGCTGGGCGAGGCCGGCGCCATGCGGCCGGTGCTGACCGACAGCGAGCGGACCTACCTGTCCGGCTTCATCAGCGGCCTGCGCTCCGCCGAGGGCACCGGCGTGCCGAGCCTGCCGGCCCAGGCGCCGTTAGCGGTCGAGACGCGCCTGTGGCTGGATGGCATGCTCGCCGGCCTGTTCAGCCGCCATTCGCCGGCACTCGCCGCGCAGGCTCCGGCGCTGCCGCAGGTCACGCTGCTCTGGGCCTCGCAGACCGGCAACGCGGAAACGCTGGCCGAGCGCTTCGCCGCGCGCCTGGGCGAGGCGGGGCTGGGCGTGGCGTTGCACTGCATGAACGACTTCCCGGCCCAGCGTCTGGCGGATACCGCCACGGTGCTGATGCTCAGCAGCACCTTCGGCGACGGCGAGGCCCCGGACAACGGGCAGCGCTTCTGGGACGGCCTGCGCAGCGCATCGGCGAGCCTGGAAAACCTGCGTTACGCGGTGCTGGCGCTGGGCGATGCCAGCTACGAACAGTTCTGCCAGCACGGCAAGAACCTCGACCGTCGCCTGGCCGAACTCGGCGCCACGCCGCTGCGCGCCTGCCTGACCTGCGACAGCGATTTCGATGAGCCGGCCAGCAACTGGCTGGAAGAATTGCTGCCGATGCTGCGCGGAGGCGCCGCCGCGGCGCCACCGGCCGGCGGCGCCTCCGTCGTCGCCAGGGCCGAACCGGCAGCGGTCGTCAGCAAGGAGCGCCCGCTGGGTGCCGAACTGCTGGTCAACCTGAAACTCAACGGCGAGGGCTCCGGCAAGGAAACCCGCCTGTTCGCGCTCGGTCTCGGCGAGTCGGGGCTGGGTTATGAGGCCGGCGATGCGCTCGGCGTCTGGCCGAAGAACTGCCCGGCGCTGGTCGAGGAAGTGCTTGCCCTGGCGAAGCTGGACGGCGAGCAGCTCGTGAATGTCGCGCGGGTCGGCGATTTGCCGCTGCGCGAGGCGTTGAGCAGCCATTTCGAGATCGCCCGGCCGAGCCAGGAAGCCCTGGCACTGATCGCCGAGCGCAGTCACAGCGATGAGCTGAAGGCGCTGCTGGGCGGACGCCGGGCCGATCTGGGCGGCTGGCTATGGAGCCGGCAACTGGCCGACGTGCTGCAGACGTTTCCCGCCCGATACGCCGCCGAGGAGCTGCTCGGCAGCCTTAAACGCCTGCAGCCGCGGCTGTATTCCATCGCCTCGAGCCCCAAGGCGCACCCCGACGAAGTCCACCTGACCGTATCGACCGTGCGCTACGGCAAGCGCAAGGGCGTGGCGTCGACCTTCCTCTCCGACCGCGCGCAGGGCGGCGAAGTCCCGGTGTTCGTGCAGCGCTCGAAGCATTTCCGCCCGCCGGCCGATGGTGATGCGCCGATGGTGATGATCGGCCCCGGCACCGGCGTGGCGCCGTTCCGTGCCTTTCTCCAGGAGCGGCGGATGCGCGGCGATCGCGGGCGCAATTGGCTGTTCTTCGGCGAGCAGCATGCGGCAACGGACTTCTACTTCCGCGACGAGCTACAGGATATGCAGCGCGACGGACTGCTCACGCACCTGAGCCTGGCGTTTTCCCGTGACCAGGCGCGAAAGATCTACGTGCAGGAACGCATCCGCGAGAACGGCGCGGAGTTGTGGCGTTGGCTGGAGGAGGGCGCGAACCTGTACGTCTGTGGCGATGCCAGCCGCATGGCCAGGGATGTCGACGCCGCCCTGCGCGAAATGGCGCGCGATCACGGTGGCTTGGACGAAGAGCGTGCCGCGGCATTCATCCGCGGCCTGGCGGAGCAAAAGCGCTACCTTCGCGACGTCTACTGATCAGCCGAGCGGGAAGGCGTCGAGGCGATAGCCTTCGGCGTCGATCTGCAGCGCCCAGCCCTGGCTATCCCAGTCGCCGAGCACGATGCGTTCGGCTGGCTGGCCGTCGATGTGCAGCTGATGCCGCGCCGGGCGATGGGTGTGCCCGTGGATCAGCCGCTGCACGCCGTGTTCGTGCATCAGGCGGAGCACCTCATCCGGGGTGACGTCGACGATGTCCGCGGCTTTCTGCCGGGTCTGCATGCGGCTTTCCTTGCGCAGCTTGCGACCGAGCCTGTGCCGGGTGGCCAGTGGCAGGTTGCGCAGGATGAACAGCACCAGCGGGTTGCGCAGCCAGCAGCGCAGGCGCATGTAGGCGACGTCGCGGGTGCACAGGCTGTCGCCGTGCATCAGCAGCACGCGCTCGCCCCGCAGCTCGACCACGCTCGGATCGGCCAGCAACGTGCAGCCAGCTTCGCGGCAGAAAGCCTTGCCGATCATGAAGTCGCGATTGCCGTGCATCAGGTAGATACGCGTGCCACCGTCGCTCAGCTGGCGCAGGGCGTCGGCGATGCTGCGCTGAAACGGAGTCATGGCGTCGTCGCCGATCCAGGCTTCGAAGAAGTCGCCGAGGATGTACAGCGCATCGGCGTGTGCGGCGCGATCCTGCAGGAAAAACAGAAACGCCCGGGTGATGTCCGGGCGTTGTTCTTCGAGGTGCAGATCGGAGATCAGCAGGATCAAGGGATCACTCGACGATTTCGGCTTTCTCGATGATTACGTCGTCCACCGGCACGTCCTGGTGACCGGACTTCATGGTGGTGGAAACGCCCTTGATCTTCTCGACCACGTCCATGCCTTCGACGACTTCGCCGAACACCGCGTAACCCCAGCCCTGAACGGTCGGCGCGCTGTGGTCGAGGAAGGTGTTGTCGGCAACGTTGATGAAGAACTGCGCGGACGCCGAGTGCGGCTCCATGGTGCGGGCCATAGCCACGGTGCCGGTCTTGTTGGAGAGACCGTTGTTGGCTTCGTTCTTGATGGTGGCGCGGGTGGCTTTCTGCTTCATGCCCGGCTCGAAACCGCCGCCCTGGATCATGAAGTTGCCGATGACACGGTGGAACACGGTGTTGTCGTAGTGACCGGCCTTCACGTATTCCTTGAAGTTGGCCACGGTTTCCGGGGCCTTGTCTTCGAACAGGTTCAGGGTGATGACGCCGTGGTTGGTGTGCAACTTGATCATGGGAACTCACTCTTGTCTGGCAAAGGGCGGGTCGTCGAATCCGGGCGGGCCGAAGGCGGAGCGGGGCGGCAGCGGCCCTTCGATCCACTATCAACGAGCACGTCCGCTTTGCGGCTGTCAGGGGGTTGACGGGTTCGCTATCATACGGGCTTTGATTTGGCCGGCCTACCCTGCGCGGCGCACCGTAAGATCAAGGACCCTATGAGCAAGCCAGAGACTCCCATCGCCAGCAACTTTCTCCGCCAGGTCGTCCAGGCCGACCTCGAAGCCGGCAAGCACGCGAAGATCATCACGCGCTTTCCCCCCGAGCCCAACGGCTACCTGCACATCGGCCACGCCAAGTCGATCTGCCTGAACTTCGGCCTGGCCAAGGAGTTCGGCGGCGACTGCCACCTGCGTTTCGACGACACCAACCCGGCCAAGGAAGACCAGGAGTACATCGACGCCATCGAAAGCGACGTGAAGTGGCTGGGCTTCCAGTGGGCCGGCGAGGTGCGCTACGCCTCCAACTATTTCGATCAGCTGCACGCCTGGGCGATCCATCTGATCGAGGCGGGCAAGGCCTACGTCGACGACCTGTCGCCGGAGGAAGCGCGCGAGTACCGCGGCACGCTGACCGAGCCGGGACGCAACAGCCCGTTCCGCGAGCGCTCGGTGGCCGAGAACCTGGACCTGTTCGCGCGCATGAAGGCCGGCGAATTCCCCGATGGCGCACGTGCGCTACGGGCGAAGATCGACATGGCCTCGCCGAACATGAACCTGCGCGACCCGATCCTCTACCGCATCCGCCATGCGCATCATCACCAGACCGGTGACAAGTGGTGCATCTACCCGAGCTACGACTTCACCCATGGTCAGTCGGATGCCATCGAGGGCGTGACCCACTCGATCTGCACCCTGGAGTTCGAGGATCACCGTCCGCTGTACGAGTGGTTCCTGGCCAACCTGCCGGTGCCCGCACAGCCGCGTCAGTACGAGTTCGCCCGGCTCAACCTGAACTACACCATCACCAGCAAGCGCAAGCTCAAGCAACTGGTGGACGAGAAGCACGTCCAGGGCTGGGACGACCCGCGCATGTCGACTCTCTCGGGTTTCCGTCGCCGCGGCTACACGCCGGCCTCGATCCGCAACTTCTGCGACATGATCGGCGTAAACCGCGCCGGTGGCGTGGTCGACATGGGCATGCTCGAGTTCGCCATCCGCGAGGACCTGGACGCCAACGCCGCGCGCGCCATGTGCGTGCTCAAGCCGCTCAAGGTGGTCATCACCAACTATCCCGAAGGCCAGGTGGAAAACCTCGAGCTGGCGCGCCATCCGAAGCAGGACATGGGCATTCGCGTGCTGCCATTCGGCCGCGAGATCTACATCGACGCCAGCGACTTCGAGGAAGTCCCGCCGGCCGGCTACAAGCGCCTGATCCCCGGCGGCGAAGTGCGCCTGCGCGGCAGCTACGTGATTCGCGCCGACGAGGCGATCAAGGATGCCGACGGCAACATCGTCGAGTTGCGCTGCTCCTACGACGAGAACACCTTGGGCAGGAACCCCGAGGGCCGCAAGGTCAAGGGCGTGATCCACTGGGTTCCGGCCGCCGAGAGCGTCGAGTGCGAAGTGCGCCTGTACGACCGCCTGTTCCGTTCCGCCAATCCGGAGAAGGCCGAGGAGGGCGCGAGCTTCCTCGACAACATCAACCCGGAGTCGCTGGTGGTGCTCACCGGTTGTCGCGCCGAGCCGTCGCTGGCCCGGGCCGAGGCGGAAGAGCGCTTCCAGTTCGAGCGCGAAGGCTACTTCTGCGTCGACCTCAAGGATTCGCGTCCCGGCCAGCCGGTGTTCAACCGCACGGTGACCCTGCGCGACTCCTGGGGCCAGGGCTGAGTTTTCCGTAACACCTCGCCGAATTCGAAACGGGCCACGCGAAGTGGCCTGTTTTTTCAGGACATGAACCATGCTTTCGATCTACAACACCCTGAGCAAGACCAAGGAACCCTTCAAGCAGCTGCTGGGCAACCAGGTGCGCATGTACGTCTGCGGGATGACCGTGTACGACTTCTGCCACATCGGCCACGCCCGCGTGATGGTGGCCTTCGACGTTATTGCCCGCTGGCTGCGCCACTCCGGCTACGAACTGACCTACGTGCGCAACATCACCGACATCGACGACAAGATCATCCGTCGCGCTCAGGCGAACGGTGAATCCTTCGAGGCGCTGACCGAGCGCATGATCGCCGCGATGCACGAGGACGAAGCCCGCCTCGCGGTGCTGCGTCCCGATCAGGAGCCGCGCGCCACTGGCCACATCGCCGGCATGCACGCGATGATCCAGACGCTGATCGACAAGGGTTTCGCCTACGCGCCGGGCAATGGCGACGTCTATTACCGAGTCGGCAAGTTCGTCGGCTACGGCAAGCTGTCGCGCAAGAAAATCGAGGACCTGCGCATCGGCGCGCGAATCGAGGTCGACGAATCCAAGGAAGACCCGCTGGATTTCGTGCTCTGGAAAGGCGCCAAGCCGGGTGAGCCGAGCTGGGAATCACCGTGGGGCGCCGGCCGGCCCGGCTGGCATATCGAGTGCTCGGTGATGTCGACCTGCTGCCTGGGCGAGACCTTCGATATCCACGGCGGCGGCCCGGACCTGGTATTCCCGCACCACGAGAACGAGATCGCGCAAAGCGAGGCGGCCACCGGCAAGCTCTACGCAGCCTCCTGGATGCACGCTGGCGCGGTGCGCGTGGACGGCGAAAAGATGTCCAAGTCGCTGGGCAACTTCTTCACCATCCGTGAGGTGCTGGAGAAGTATCACCCGGAAGTGGTGCGCTACCTGCTGGTGTCCAGCCATTACCGCAGCCCGATCAACTATTCCGAAGACAGCCTGAAGGAAGCCAAGGGCGCGCTGGAGCGTTTCTACCACGCGCTTAAGGGATTGCCGCAGGCGGAGGCGGCCGGCGGCGAGGCGTTCGCCGAGCGCTTCGCCACGGCGATGAACGACGATTTCAACTCGCCGGAAGCCTGCGCGGTGCTGTTCGAGATGGTGCGCGAGGTCAATCGCCTGCGGGATACGGATCTGCCGGCTGCCGCCGGGCTTGCCGCACGCCTGAAGAAGCTCGCCGAAGTGCTGGGCATATTGCAGCTGGAGGCGGAGGTATTCCTGCAGGCCGGCGCCGAGGGCAAGGTGAATGCCGCCGAGGTCGAGGCGCTGATCGCCGCGCGCCTGCAGGCGCGTGCCGACAAGAACTGGGCCGAATCCGACCGCATCCGCGACCAGCTCGGCGCCATGGGCGTGGTCCTGGAAGACGGCAAGGGCGGCACCACCTGGCGTCTGGCGGAATAACCCAAACCGCATCGGAAAGGGCCGCGCAGCGGCCTTTTTCGTTTTCGAGTGCCATCCCCGCGGTGGCCCTTTCGGGCCGGGCAACGGGCTTACCCTTGGGCGGCATACCACAAGAAGCGGTTGGAACTACCGAATGCTGTCTGCCGTAAAACGCTACAAACTGCTGCTTTCCAGCGCACTGGCGCGCTACTTCCCCCGTACCACCGCCTACCTCGATGCCGAGCGCGTTGCCGCTCCGGCGACGCAGAAGCGTGCGTCGCGCAAGACCGGCGCAACGACCAGGAAGCGCGGCGACGGAAAGGCCGCTGGCGGCAAGCCCTCTTGCGTGGGACTCTATCCCGCCCGCCCGATAGCCTTGGAGGCCGCGCAAGCCGAAGCGATGCGCGAACGGGTGAGTCAGGCCGTCGGCGCCGGTGTGATCGGTGCGCCTTCGGAGGATCAGTGGGCGATGATCCTCTCCCGCGCAGCGGCGACGCGCGTGTTCGCCGGCGCCGGTTCGGGGAAATCCACGACCCTGGTGCTGCGCGTGGTGTTCATGCTTTGCCACCTGCGCATCGATCCCGGCAGCCTCACGGTGGTTTCGTTCACCAGTGCGTCCTGCGCGCAACTGCGCGAGCAACTCGGCCGCGTGCTGGCGTTCTGGGGTTACCCCTTCGACGCCGCCCGGGCGCGCCAGTGCGTGCGGACCTTTCATTCGGCGATGGGCGTGCTGGCTCGGGAGCACCTGGGGTCGCCCCGCTGGTTCGAACAGCTGGCCGAGCGCGGCACCGACGCCGAGCCGGACAATCCGTTGATCGCCTCGCGCCTGAAGCCTGCACAGACGGCCTTGCTCTGGCAGGCCTACCAGCGCTGCTACACCGAGCAGGTGGCGTTCCGTGGCGCCGTGCATCGGCTCCTGGGCATGCCTGAAACCGGGCCTGGCGAGCCCATGAAGGCTCCGATGGACGTCTATCAACTGCCCGGCGAGTTCTCCGCCGCACCGTTGTTCGAGGTGTTCTACCAGCAGGCCGGGTTCATCCAGAGCATTGGCATCCGTATCGACCGTCTGGAGCCGAAGGCGCTGGCATGCTCGGCCGCAGAGCGGCTGTTCATCGAAGCGCTGGTGATGTACTGGCGAGCCTTCGAAAGCGAACTGCGCGAACGTGGGCTGATGACGTTCGATAACGCCTTCCAGGCGCTCACGGACAGGTTACCGACGCTTCCTTCGGGCGAGGCGCTCGAGCCGCTGCGGCATCTGCTGATCGACGAGTTCCAGGATATTTCGCCGCAGATCGTGCAGTGGCTGCAGGCGGTACACCGGAAGCTGGCAGGCGAGGGCGGCGCCATCAGCCTGATGGCGATCGGCGACGACTGGCAGTCGATCTACGGCTGGCGCGGCAGTTCTCCGGAGCTGTTCATGGACTTCGATCGCCACTTCCCCAGCCGCGGGCGCTCGCGCAAGAGCACGCTTTTGCTGCTGGAAACCAACTACCGCTCCATCGAACCGGTGATCCGCGACGGCGAGGCGGTGCTCGCCGCGGTGGAGGTGAAGCAGGCCAAGCTCAGCCGCGCCTTCAGGCGCACGCAGCCGGGCGATCACGGTGTGCGCCTGGAGAGCGGATTCAATATCAGGCGCCATCTGCCACGGTTGATGCGGGAGATTACGGCCCAGTGCGAGCACGCGCTCAGCCTGGCTGCCCAAGAGCGCACCGCGGTGCTGGTGCTCAGTCGGCGCAACGAGCCGCTGCGGGCGATCCAGGCAGAACTGGACGTACGACTACCGGTGAAGACCTACACCATCCACCGCGCCAAGGGGTTGCAGGCCGAAGTGGCGATCATTCTGGACGACGGCGCCAGCGTCCCGGCACACCCGCTGCGTAATGCGCTGTATCGGCACTCCGGCTTCTTCCGCAACAGCTACGATCAGGCGATGCAGGATGAGAGTCTGCGTTTGGCCTATGTGGCGATAACCCGTGGCGTGAGCCGAGTGATCTGGTTCACCGACAAGCCCAAAGGCGCGGCGCGGTTGCTGGAGCAGCGAACGGCCGGGCGGAAATGACGAAGGGCACCCGCAGGTGCCCTTCGTTCTTTTGCGGCATTGCGACCTCAGGCGTGCAGGTGCTCGGCAGCGTACAGGGTGTTCTCCAGCAGGCAGGCGCGGGTCATCGGGCCGACGCCGCCGGGGACCGGGGTGATCCAGCTGGCACGTTGCAGCGCCGGCTGATATTCCACGTCGCCGACCAGTTTGCCGTCTTCCTGGCGGTTGATGCCGACATCGACGACGATCGCGCCCGGCTTGATCCACTCGCCCTTGACCAGCCCCGGCTTGCCGACCGCCACCACCAGCAGGTCGGCATTGGCGACATGGGCCGCCAGGTCCTTGGTGAACCGATGGGTGACGGTGACGGTGCAGCCGGCCAGCAGCAATTCCAGCGCCATCGGCCGGCCCACGATGTTGGAGGCGCCTACCACCACGGCGTTGAGCCCGTAGAGATCGACGCCGGTGCTGGCGAGCAGCGTGATGATGCCCTTCGGCGTGCACGGGCGAAGCATCGGCATGCGTTGCGCCAGGCGGCCGATGTTGTACGGATGGAAGCCGTCGACGTCCTTGTCCGGACTGATGCGTTCGAGCAGCAGCGATGCATCCAGGTGCGTCGGCAACGGCAGTTGCACGAGGATGCCGTCGATCTCCGGGTTCTCATTGAGGCTGTCGATCAAACCCAGCAGTTCTTCCTGGCTGGTTTCGGCGGGCAGGTCGTAGGCGCGGGAGTCGAAGCCCACCTCCTCGCAGTCCTTGCGCTTGTGTGAAACGTAAACCTGGGACGCCGGGTCGCTACCCACCAGAATCACCGCCAGTCCAGGTGCACGAAGACCCTGGAGACGCCGCTCGGCGACACGTTGGGCGATCTGCAGGCGGAGGCTGGCGGCGATCGCTTTGCCGTCGATCAGTTGTGCAGTCATTGCGCTTGGTTAACCATCGGGAAGGATTGAAAAAGGACGCGCATTCTCGCATGGCGCCGCGGGCGGGCAAAGTCGGCTGATTGGCGATTCCCCGTAAGCTCTTTAAATACCTGAATATTTTTTCAATCCGAGTGTTGACGTGTTGCAGGCCTCTCTATAAGATTCGCCCCGCTTGTCGAGCACAGCCAGCCGCTGGGTAAGATGGAAAAAAGGGTGGAATTCGCCCTTGAGACCAACGCTTTTAAGTCCGCGCTTCGCTTTCGAATGCAGATGATTAAGCGCCCGTAGCTCAGTTGGATAGAGCATCCGCCTTCTAAGCGGATGGTCGCAGGTTCGAGTCCTGCCGGGTGCGCCATTTGGCCGCTCAGGCACAGGCAAACGTAATATGGTGGGCGTAGCTCAGTTGGTAGAGCACAGGATTGTGGCTCCTGGTGTCGTGGGTTCGATTCCCATCGTCCACCCCATATTCGAGGAAACGCCAGGTCCCGTACCTGGCGTTTTCGTTTCAGCGTCATGCGGACGTGGTGGAATTGGTAGACACACCAGATTTAGGTTCTGGCGCCGCAAGGTGTGAGAGTTCGAGTCTCTCCGTCCGCACCAAATGTACTTTCGCGGGGTTCCATTAGCTTCCGCGAAACCTAGAAGAAAGGCGCCTTGAGCGCCTTTTTTTTGCGTGGCGTTTCGCTGTCTTTCGCCATCTTCCGCGCCTTAGATGTACATTATCCAGTACATACCGAGTTCGAGTACGGAAGCGATTTACAGATGCCGCTGACAGATACCGCGGCACGCCAGGCCAAGCCCGCCGAGAAGGACTACACCTTCAAGGATGCCGATGGGCTCTCGCTGTTCGTAGCGAAGAATGGTACGAAGTCTTGGCACTTCCGCTTCACCCTCCACAGCAAGCCGGCGGCCATTTCTCTTGGCACCTATCCAGAGATCACGCTGCGCGACGCCCGCGAGCAGCGAGACAAGGCGCGCGCGCTGGTTGCCAAGGGCATAGCCCCTCGCCTTGACCGCCGAGCGACCCGCCAAGCGGCCGGCGCTGACGCTGCGAACACGTTCGAGGCGGTGGCCGAGCGGTGGTACGCGTTCAAGGCGCCGCGGCTCACGACAGGCCGACAGGGCAGGGCAGCGCAGCGCAGCACAATCCCGTCGCTACCTTGACAAGGACCTGATCCCGGCACTGGGCAAGCAGCCCATCGCAGAAATCACCCGCGCCGATGTACTGGCCACGGTACGTCGGGTGGAGAAGCGTGGCGCGCTGAACGTCGCGGAGAAAATCCGCACTTGGCTGAACCAGATTTTCCGATTCGCCATTGCCGAAGGGCTGCTCGAGATGAACCCTGCCGCCAACTTGGACATCGTCGCCGCGGTACAGCCGCCGGTGAAGCACAACCCGATTCTGCGCCAGAACCAGCTGGGCCAGTTCCTGGCCGACCTTGCGGCCTTCGATGGGTCCGAGGTGACGCGCATCGCCATCCGGTTGCTGTTGCTGACCGGCGTGCGTACCGGGGAGCTGAGGGCGGCGACGCCAGATTAGTTCGATCTGGACGTCGCAATATGGGCGATACCGCCCGAAGGCGTGACTCAGTTGAGAGGCAGGGTTAGAACGGAGGCGGATTCGATACCGCCGTACCTGGTTCCATTTGCCCAGGCAGGCTGAGGCTTAGGCAGGTCGGCCCGCGCAAGGGATAAGGATTCATTAGCGCTCCAGGCGGGCAAAAGAAAGGCCGCTTACGCGGCCATGGCTTGTGGTTGGGCGATGATTCCACCCTCGATCAGACCGCCTGGACGCCGCTGGGCACCTTCGCCATCGGTTCTTTCATGGTGCCGGCCAAGATGGCGGTATCGAGGTCGTCGCTTTGCGTGAGCGTGCGCAGTAGGCCGAGGATCTGCGGGGCGCGCCGATGGCTGCAGAACGTCGAAGCGGTCCAGGGCAACCAGGCCGAGGCCGGACAGGCGAGCGATGGCGATCGCCAGCAGCGCGTCGCAGCGCCATTTCTCGGACTCGGACAGCAGGCCGTAGAGCCGGCCGCCGTAGGTAACTTCGATCTCCGGGCTGATCTGCACAGGCAACCACTTCGCCTCGGCCGATTGGGTCGCCAGAAGGTCATTCATCGGCGTCAGGGCACTGGCCAGAATCTCGGCGGGGATGCCCGTCGGCGACAGCTGATCGGCGATGAAGGACCAGGCGACCACGTCGGCGTGGTGCCGCGCGGCGTCGGCGGTGAGCTTGTCGCGGCCCGATACGGCGGCCATGGCATCGCGCAGCGCCTCGAAGCGTGCGCGCTGGGCGTCCCGCTGCTGGCGTAGCTCGTTGATGGCCTGCTCGGCGTTGGGGATGGCCTGGGCGTTCGACGCGTTTGCCGCTTCCTGTTTCAGGGCGACGAGCTGGTCGGCGGCGCTAGTGGCCTCGTTGAGGTCGCGTTGGCTGTTCGCCACAGCGCGCACGGCGCTGTCCAGATAGCCCGCGTATTCCGTCATGGGTCTTCGACGATCACGTCGCGCGCACACAGCCGAAGGATGGCTCGCCGGTGCCTGACGTGCTGTTCCAGGTTGGTAGCGTGGATGACAACGTCGCCGCGGGCCTGCACGACTTCCTTCCAGGCTTCCATGAAGGGCTGCGCGAGGCCCGCATCAGCGCCGCCACCATCAAGCACATCCAGGACAGCCAGCCATCACTCGTTCGTGATGTGTTGGAGCAGCTGCAGCGCGGATCGTTGAACGCCGACGAGGTCCTGCCGAACCCGAAAAATCGTGACCGCGCGTTGATCGTGCTGCACGACGCTGCGCAAACGACTAGCTCGAAGGGCAAGCACCTGTCCCACGTAGTGGAGGTGTCCGCCAACGGCAAGGGCATCGATGTGGTGACGGTGATGAGTGCCCGCGATGGGGCGTTGAAGGAGGCGCGCGCCCTACGGGACGAAGTGGCGGCGCAGAAGCAGGAGGGGAAGACCACGGACGGAGGGGCTACGTATCCCTCATCCTCATTGGAAGCCGGGTTACCCCGGCAACCTCACGCGGCAGCAGACTTTCCGACGTTCGCCCGTGATCAGGAGCCCAGTATATCCCGAGGTGAATCGGCCGCAAGTGATCCCGAAGTCCGGATGGCGGAAGGTGTCGTTGCGCAGATGGATGACCTGCAGCTGCCTACTGGCGCGATCGATGCCGAGGGAAACCCGGTGACGGTCTCCGCGCGCGAGCTTCTTGCCGACGCTGACGCTGCAGTGCAGCGGCCGAGAACGACACGAAGGGATTCATGGCGCCGCCGCGTGCTTCCTGCAGCGGGCGAGTCGTAATAGGATCGCAGTCCACAACAGGAGGTGGATGATGGTGAAAGCTTACGTTGCGCTGGGTTTCGCCGCGCTGCTTGCAGGGTGTGCCACGCCGGTCGAGCGCGCCAACTGGGTCATGGTAGGCGGCAGCAAGGGCGATGGCAGCGTTACCCTCGGCATCGATGTCCCGGCGAAGTTGGGTGTTCGGGAGACCGAAATCCAATGGGACGGCGAACAAGCGGATCGCGAGGCCGACCGGCGCTGCAAGAACTGGGGCTATGCAGGTGCGGACCTCTACCGAGGCGGGCAGCTTCCCGTTACGAAGGTCTGCCATGCTAAGGGAATCAGCCCTTGCTGGTCGAAGGAGTACCGCGTCCAGTACCAGTGCATCGACGAGAAATAGTCGGGAAACCGTCTCCCCAACCTCCATAGGCTTGCCTCCATCCCACTGGAGGTAAGCCATGCGCCCCGAATGCATCCAGGCCGTCACGCAAGCGATTGGCCGCACCCTCAACCAGGCATAAATCAAAGGCATCGAAGATCGCATTCGCCGCAACATGCGGCAGCTCGCGAAGACCGATCCCGCCTGGCAATCGAAGACGCAGGCCGACCGGCTGACGGAGTCGGCCGCCGCCGCCCAGGAACTCGTCGTCGAACAGGCCATCAAGAAGCGTCGCGTCGCGCTGACCATCCTCGCCCACGACCGCGTGCAGAACTACGTTGCCCGGTTCCCGGACAACCCGCTGGAAGGGCTCGACCGGATGATGGCGTTCTCTGCGGACGGCAAGAGTGGCATTCAGTCGATCGAATCTGCCGGGCGCGCGATCCGGGATGAAGCCCTGTCCCGAATGCTCGACGTCATCGACCTGACGAAGGGGAAATTCCTCGGGCTGATCCAGGACCCAGCAGGAAACCTCGCCCTGGTGCGCGAGCTGCACGACCAGGATTCAGGGCTGCCCGAGGCGAAGGCCGCGGCGAAGCAGTTCCGCGACGTCGCCGAATCGCTGCGCCAGCGGTTCAACCGCGTCGGCGGCGATGTGGGATTCCTCGATGACTGGGCCATGCCCCGCGATCACTCGCAGGTGCGCGTGGCGAAGAGCCGGGACGCCTGGGTGAACGATCACATGCAGTGGGCGAACCGAGCGAGCGGGACGTCTGCCAGATACCGCCAGCCTTGGGCCGTCCGCACGTAGGTCATGTCCGAGACCCAGTGCCGGTTGGCGCGATCCGAGGCGAACTGGCGATCCAGGTGATTCGGCGCAATCGGCAGAGCGTGACGACTGCTGGAAACCAGCCGCCAGCGCTTGCGCGAGCGAACCGCGCAGACCGGCTTCGCGCATCAGTCGAGCGAACCGGTGCCGACCACAGGACTGCCCCATGGCCGCCAACTCGGCCTTGATGCGGCGATGGCCATAGATCCCATTCACCTCATAATGGATGGTGCGGATCTCCTTGTTCAGACGCCGATTCGCCATCTCTCTCGCCGAAGGTGGCCGCTGCTGCCAGGCATAGAAGCCGCTGCGTGATACCCGCAGTAGCCGGCACATCGGCGCTATGGGGTAGCGACCGGTCAGCGCCTCAATGGCGCGGAACTTCACTTCGTGGGCTGCGAGAAGATGGCGAGCGCCTTTTTTAAAACATCGCGCTCCATGGTGACCTGAGCCAGTTGCTGGCGTAGCCGGCGCAACTCCGCGCTGCCTACCGTTGCCCGGAAAGGCATCATCACCTTGCTGCTCGTACTGGCGCTTCCATTTGCCCAGCAGGCTCCAGCGTCTCGGCTACATGGCGAAGCGGCGTGCCGGCAAGCGCCTGGTCTAACGCCTCGCGTTTGAAGGATTCGGAAAAACGTCGTCTGGTTTGGGTCATGAACACTCCTTGCGGTGGCCATTATCCACCTTAAGTCAGTGTCCACTTAGCCCGGGACAGACCACCGTCCGCACCATGTTATCGGCTTGATTCAAAGGGGAAAACTTTCCAAAGCGCCTGGACGGGTTGCTAAGCGCTTTTGGAGCGGGAAGAAAAAGGCAGCTCCGGAAAGGGCTGCCTTTGTCGTTTCTGGCGCACGAAAACAGTCGGTAGAAGGCTACTTCTTCACGATTGCTTTTTGTCCTGCGCCCGTGGCCGGGGCTTCGATGATGGTTTTGTAGATGGAGTCCGCCTGGCGCTGAATTGCGCAGTCTGAATTTTCATCGCCCGATATCGCGCGCGCATTGCCTGGCTCGCACGCCTGGTAATGAGTAGGGGCCGTTTCCGCGCTCGAACTTGCCCAGGCCTGCAGAGCGGCCTCGCGCGGGCCATCGGCGGCCGTTTTGGCCATGAAGGTATAGCCGCCCACGGCAAGGGCGATCACTAGAAATGTCAGGTTTATCTTGAAGAAAGCGGTCTTGATGTCCAATTGCTTCTCCTAGTCAGCGCCGATGGCGTTTCGTTAAAAAGGCAATTGCGGTGCCGCGCGGCAGGGCACGGCGAATGTCTGGACCTCGAATAGCGCCTTAGGTTCCCTCTTCAGGTCGGGTCCGACGGAGTGCGTGGCAGGCTAAGCGTACTGATACTAGCGGGCCAACTCCGTAACCGCTTGCTGCGCCGAGCCGACTTCCCTTTGCGCATGTGCTCCGGACAGGCCCGCGACAAGGGCCTGGACATCGGTTCCGCGGATCAGCGCAGCATTGTCTTTCAGAACCTCCGTGGGCAGGTGCCACCACTGGAGCGCCTCAAGACGCTCGATGTCCTCGGGCTCGAAGCGGTATTTGATAATTTTGGCCGGAACGCCGCCAACGATCGCGTAGGGCGGAACATCCTTTGTCACGACCGCGCCAGCGGCGATGATGGCGCCGTCGCCAATCTTGACGCCGTCGAAGACCACCACATTGGCGCCTATCCATACGTCATGGCCGACGTAGGTACGCTTGAGTTCCTCGAAGTAATCCTTGTCGGAAAAGCTCACACCGCATTGCTTCAAGGTCGAGTAGAACACCGGGTGGGTGCTCAGCATGTCCACGGGATGCGACCCAAGACCGCCAAGGCGGGTGCCGGGGCCGATGCTGCAGAAGGAGCCGATATCGATGTTCACAGCCTTGCAGCCCGCCATATAGGTGTAGCGTCCGATGGTGGCGTCGTAAACGGTGGAGCCGCCCCAGAGGCTGATGTGTTCTGCAAACACGACATCGCGGGTGGCGAAGGAACTGATGCTCGCAGAGAATCCTTTCACCGTGCGTTCCAGTTTTCGCTTACGAAAAATCCACTTCACCCAATCCAATGCATTCATTCGTTCGCTCCTTTTGCGTGCTTAAGGCTTGCAGCCAATTCTGTTGCGCCTGGCGTAGATCAGTCCCCAGCTGAGGCCGATCACGGCTGCGACCACGGAGGCGAGCAGCACGCCAAGTTTGGCCGCGTTCAGCAGGTTTTCACTATCGAACGCCAGGTTGGCGATGAAGATTGACATAGTGAACCCAATGCCGGCGAGCAAACCGACGACACACACGCCGGACCAGGTGACCTCCGGTGGAAGGCGGCACCAGCCCAGGCGGACGACCAGTGCGCTAGCGGCGATCACGCCGATCGGCTTGCCTACGACCAGAGCGAGGAAAACGCCCAGCAGAACCCTTTGCGAACTTTCAAGATCGAGGTTGACGCCTCCCAGCGTCACGCCGGCGTTCGCCAGTGCAAACAGCGGCATCACCCCGAATGCTACCCAGGGGTGCAGGGCATTCTGCACGCGAGAAACCGGAGGTATCAGTTCGCGCTGTGCGCGCTTGAGAAGTCTGAGTCGCGGTGCCAAGGCGTTGGGCTGGGGCGTGGTGGCTTCCGCATGCTCGCGCAGATCGCCAATCACCTGCACGACCGAGTCGATCGGGCGCTCCCGCCCACGGCGCGGCAATACCGGTGTCATCAATCCCAGAACGACGCCCGCCAGGGTGGGGTGGGCGCCGGTCTGCAGCAGTCCGACCCATATAACGATGCCGGGAGCGACGTAGGCGAAGGCATTGCTGATGCCCATTCGCTGAAGGCCCCACACCATCAGCACCCCGACGGCGGCGATCAGCAGTCCGGTGTAATCGAGCCCGGCGCTATAGAAGGCTGCAATGATCAGCACGGCGACGATATCGTCGATGATAGCCAGCGCGAGCAGCAACACTCGAACGTTGCTGGGAATCGCGCGGCCCAGCAGCGCCAGCACCCCCACCGCGAAGGCAATGTCGGTGGCGGTAGGCACCGCCCAGCCTTTCACCTGCAAGGGGTCGGCGTTGAGGCATGCATAGATGATCGCGGGGACCGTCACGCCGCCGAGCGCTGCCGCAAGAGGCAGCGCTGCGAGGCGGACGTTGGCGAGGGCACCTTCGTGTATCTCCCGGCGGATCTCTACCCCGACCACCAGGAAAAACACTGTCATGAGTCCATCGTTGATCCAGAAATGCAGCGAATGCGAGATCGAGAAGTTGCCAACGCTGATCGATACCGGCGTGTGCCAAAGAGCATGGTAGCTGTCCGAAGCGGGGCTGTTCGCCCAGATCAGCGCGAGGGCGGCCGTCGTGAGAAGCACGATTCCGCTGACCGCCTCGATGTGCATGAATCGTTCGATGGCGGAAAAGGCACGTTCGGCGAGAAGTTGCGCGCGGGGGAGGGGTGAGGGGGGCGAATGTATTTTCATGGGCGAGCGCTCTCCGCGTGGCGGCCCGACCAGCGCTGATTGACCTGCACCGCACGGAGCGCGCGGTAACACCCTGGGCCAATCATACACAGCTTCGCGAGGCGGAAAAGCGCTTAAGTCCCGGTGCAGCCCGAGCGCAACGCTCGACCGGTCTCAGCGGGCGGGCTCCTTTAGGAACTGGCTTATCCTTTCGACGAAGGTGTCCATCGCGAAAGGCTTGGTCAGCACTTGCATGCCCGGGTCCAGTTGTCCGCTACCGATGACGGCATTTTCGGCATAGCCGGTGATGAACAGAACCTTGAGCTTGGGGCGTTGCTGGCGCGCGGCGTCGGCGACCTGCCGGCCATTCAGGCCACCTGGGAGCCCAACATCGGTAATCAGCAGGTCGATAGGCGCGCCGCCCTGGATCACCGCCAGTCCCGATGGTCCGTCCTCCGCCGTCAGTACGCTATAGCCCTGCTCCTGAAGAAGCTCGGCGATCAGCATTCGCAGGATCGGTTCATCGTCGATTACAAGGATGGCCTCGTTTTGCCGGGCCTGAGGGGGCTTGGCGTAGGCCGGCTCTTCGATCGTCTCCGGTTTGCCGTGGTGGCGTGGGAGGTAAAGGCACAGGGTGGTGCCCTGGCCGGGCTCCGAGAGAATCCGTACCTGTCCGCCGGACTGACGGGCGAAGCCATAAACCATTGAAAGCCCGAGACCGGTTCCCTGGCCGGTCGGTTTGGTTGTGAAGAAAGGGTCGAAGGCACGTTCGATGACGTCCGCTGCCATCCCGCTGCCGGTGTCGATCACGCAAAGTGAAACATACTCGCCCGGGGCGAGGTCGCGTTCGCGTGCCTCGCCGAGATCCAGCGAATGGTTGTTCGTCTCGATGGTCAGTGTCCCGCCATCGGGCATCGCGTCGCGTGCGTTGATGCAGAAGTTGAGCAGCGAATTTTCGAGCTGATTGGTGTCGGCGAATGCAGTCCAGAGAGCTTCGTTGCTGACCACTTCGACCTGGATCTTGGGCCCCATGGTGCGCCGGATCAGCTCTTCCATCCCACTAACCAGGCGGTTGATGTCGGTTGGCCTGGGATCAAGCGTCTGGCGCCGGGAAAACGCCAGCAGACGATGGGTCAGGGCGGCGGCGCGCTGGGTAGCGTTCTTTCCAGCAGCTATGTAGCGTTCGAGTCCATCAGTACGGCCTTGGTGGACCCGGGTTTCGAGCATCTCCAGGCTACCGGCGATCCCGCCGAGCAGGTTGTTGAAATCATGCGCCAGTCCGCCGGTAAGTTGCCCCACGGCTTCCATCTTCTGGCTATGGCGGAGCAACTCCTCGGTGTGCTGCAGCGCTTGCGCCTGCAGTTTCTCCGCAGTGAAATCGCGGCCGACCGCATTGATCAGCCCGTCGCCGGGAACGGTCGTCCAGTTGATCCAGCGATAGCTGCCATCGCGATGGCGCAGACGGCTCTCGAACCGTTTCATGGGGGTGCCCTCGCGCAGGGCCGCTACCGCGTCCTTCCAACCGCCCAGATCGTCGCTGTGAACGAGATCGAGCAGGTAATTGCCGAGCAGTTGTTTTTCCTCCCAGCCGAGCACGCTACTCCAGGCGGGGTTTATCGAGGCGATGATGCCATCCAGTCGGGCAACCAGGATCAGGTCGGTGGAGAGCTGCCAGAGACGATTGCGATCGGCAGTGCGCAGGGCTATCTCGGTTTCCAGCGACGCGGCCAGGGAGTGCAGATCGCGTTCGACGACGAAACGCTGGGTTGTCTCCACCACGGTATCGATAACGCCAACGATGGCGCCGTCTTCGTCATGGACCGGGCTGTAGCAAAAGGTGAAGTAGGCCTGTTCGAGGTAGCCGTGCCGGTGGATGGGCGTCGGATAGTCCTCGATGTAGGTCGCTTCGCCGCAGCGCGCGCGGTCTACGATCGGGCCCAGGGAGTCCCAGGCCTCGTTCCATATCTCGGCGAACGAGCGCCCCAGCGGCCGCGGTTTGTCCCCCAGGATAGGGCGGAACGCATCGTTGTAGATGGCGGTGAGGGAGTCGCCCCAAAGGAGGCATTTGGGAAATTTGGAGTTCAACACCATCTGCACGGTAACCCGCAATGCAGCGGGCCATTCGTTGATCGGCCCCAGCGGGGTGGCGCCCCAATCATGCGCCCGTACCTCGTCGCCCATTTGCCCGCCGTCTTGGAGAAAGCAACGCTGGGGAGTGTCGTTTGGCATTGTGTGATCCGTCCGGGGCAAGCGATAGCGAAGCGCTGAGCTGGCCATATGATATGCCGTGCCCGCGTAGCTGTGGTGCTGAGAATTGCGGCGAAAATTCGTCTGGAGACGCGGGATGCCTCCTATATAGAGGTGTCGCTAAATGCGGACGGGTGACTTCTGCCCTTCGAGCCACTAGAATGTATGCCCTTGATTCTGGGGTCGGAATGCCCGGCCATGTCTGTGCAACGAGGAATATCCATGCAAGTTTCTGTTGAAAGCACCTCCGCTCTTGAGCGCCGCATGACCATTGGCGTGCCTGCCGAGCGCATCGAGACCGAAGTCAACAAGCGTCTGCAGCAGACTGCCAGTCGTGCCAAAGTCGCCGGCTTCCGTCCGGGCAAGGTGCCGATGAGCGTCATCCGTCAGCGCTACGAATCGGCTGCACGGCAGGAGGCGCTGGGCGACCTGATCCAGTCGACTTTCTATGAAGCCATCGTAGAGCAGAAGCTGAACCCTGCCGGTGCGCCGGCCGTCGAGCCGAAAGTCTTCGAGAAGGGCAAGGATCTCGAATACGTTGCCACGTTCGAAATCTTCCCGGAATTCCAGGTCGCCAGCTTCGATAACGTCGAAATCGAGCGCCTGCAAGCCGACGTGGCAGATAGCGATGTCGACAACATGCTGGACATCTTGCGCAAGCAGAACACCAGCTTCGAGAACGTCGACCGCGCCGCCGAAAGTGGCGATCAGCTGAACATCGACTTCGTTGGCAAGCTGGACGGCGAAGCCTTCGCTGGCGGTTCGGCAAAGGGCACCGCCCTGGTTCTCGGTTCCGGCCGCATGATTCCGGGTTTCGAGGATGCTCTGGTCGGCGTCAAGGCCGGTGAGGAGCGCGTCATCACCCCGACGTTCCCGGCGGACTACCAGAATCTCGATCTGGCCGGTAAAACGGCCGAGTTCACCGTCACCGTAAACAGCGTCGCTGCACCGAAGCTTCCTGAACTGAACGATGCCTTCTTCGCACTGTTCGGCATCAAGGAAGGCGGTCTGGAGGGTTTCCGCACCGAGGTTCGCAAGAACATGGAGCGTGAGCTGCGCCAGGCGATCAAGTCCAAGGTCAAGAACCAGGTCATGGAAGCGCTGCTGGCCGGCAATCCTGTCGAAGTGCCTAAAGCGCTGATCAGTAACGAAATCGATCGTCTGCGCGCGCAGGCCGTGCAGCAGTTTGGCAGCAACATCAAGGCCGATCAGCTGCCGGCAGAGCTCTTCGAAGAACAAGCCAAGCGTCGCGTCCTGCTGGGCCTGGTCGTTGCCGAAGTGGTCAAGCAATTCGATCTCAAGCCGGACGAGGCACGTGTTCGCGAGATGATTCAGGAAATGGCGTCAGCCTATCAGGAGCCCGAGCAGGTCGTGTCCTGGTACTACAAGAACGAGCAGCAGCTGGGTGAAGTCCGCTCGGTTGTGCTGGAAGAACAAGTTGTAGATACTGTTCTGCAGAAGGCCAAGGTGACCGACAAGCAGGTCTCCTACGAAGAAGCTGTCAAGCCGGCGGAAGCACCGCAGGCCGCCTGATTCTCTCTTTCGTTCGAGTACACCATAAGCCAGCCGTTGAGCTGGCTTATGCGTTTTTGGATCTGACCCATTAGGAGCGATCGCAGGACATGTCCCGTACCCCATTCATGCAAATGCCTGATATTCAAGCGGCTGGCGGCCTGGTGCCGATGGTCGTCGAACAGTCCGCCCGCGGCGAGCGTGCCTACGATATCTATTCGCGCCTGCTCAAGGAGCGCATCATCTTCCTCGTCGGCCCCGTTGAGGACTACATGGCCAACCTGGTAGCCGCCCAGCTTCTGTTCCTCGAAGCGGAGAACCCGGACAAGGATATCCATCTTTACATCAACTCTCCGGGCGGCTCGGTCACTGCAGGCATGTCGATCTACGACACCATGCAGTTCATCAAACCCGACGTGTCCACGATCTGCATCGGCCAGGCCTGCAGCATGGGCGCGTTCCTGCTCGCGGGTGGCGCGAAGGGCAAACGCTCCTGTCTGCCGAACTCGCGGATGATGATTCACCAGCCACTGGGTGGGTTCCAGGGGCAGGCCTCGGACATCGACATCCATGCCAAGGAAATTCTCTCGATTCGTGCGCGGTTGAATGAGTTGCTGGCATTCCACACCGGTCAGGATATCGAAACCATCGAGCGGGACACTAACCGCGACAACTTCATGAACGCCGAGCGCGCCGCCGAATACGGCCTGGTGGATCAAGTTCTCGTTCAGCGTCAGATGGCGAGCTAAACGGCGCCGCTCCATACGGCCGGCAATGTCTGGCCGTTCGCGGGCTTGAAAATGCCCGCAATTGCCTTCATCTTGTGTTTCAAGCCTACCCGGATTGGATTGATCGAATGACTGACACCCGCAATGGCGAGGACAACGGCAAACTGCTTTATTGCTCCTTCTGCGGCAAAAGCCAGCATGAAGTGCGCAAACTGATTGCCGGCCCCTCCGTGTTTATCTGCGACGAGTGCGTCGACCTGTGCAACGACATCATCCGCGAGGAGGTGCAGGAAGCACAGGCCGAAAGTAGTTCGCACAAACTGCCGGCACCCAAGGAAATCAGCGGGATCCTGGATCAGTACGTAATCGGCCAGGAGCGCGCCAAGAAGATTCTTGCCGTAGCGGTTTACAACCACTACAAACGCTTGAATCAGCGTGAGAAAAAGGACGATGTCGAGCTTGGCAAGAGCAATATCCTGCTCATCGGGCCTACCGGCTCGGGTAAGACCTTGCTCGCCGAAACACTCGCTCGTTTACTCAATGTTCCGTTCACCATCGCCGATGCGACGACGCTTACGGAGGCTGGCTACGTTGGCGAAGACGTAGAGAACATCATTCAAAAGCTGCTGCAGAAATGCGATTACGATGTCGAGAAGGCCCAAATGGGCATCGTCTACATCGACGAAATTGACAAGATTTCGCGCAAGTCGGATAACCCGTCGATTACCCGAGACGTGTCGGGTGAGGGTGTGCAGCAGGCGCTTCTCAAACTGATCGAAGGAACCGTGGCCTCCGTACCACCCCAGGGCGGTCGGAAGCATCCGCAGCAGGAGTTTCTACAGGTCGATACCCGTAACATCCTGTTCATTTGCGGCGGAGCATTCTCTGGTCTGGAGAAGGTCATCCACAACCGATCGACCCGCGGCGGCATCGGTTTCAACGCCGAAGTTCGTAGCAAGGAACTGGGTAAGCAGGTTGGCGAAGCACTGCGTGGTGTCGAGCCTGACGATCTCGTGAAGTTCGGCTTGATTCCCGAGTTCGTGGGTCGTCTGCCGGTGATTGCAACGCTCGATGAGTTGGACGAGGCCGCGCTGGTTCAAATTCTCACCGAACCCAAGAACGCGCTGACCAAGCAATACGGCAAGTTGTTCGAGATGGAAGGCGTGGATCTCGAGTTCCGCCAGGATGCGCTGAAGGCCATTGCTCACCGCGCACTCGAACGCAAGACAGGTGCCCGTGGATTGCGCTCCATCTTGGAGGGTGTGCTGCTCGACACGATGTACGAGATCCCGTCCCAAAGCGACGTGAGCAAGGTGGTGATCGACGAGAGTGTCATTGAGGGAGCTTCCAAGCCGTTGCTCATCTATGAAAGCAGCGAGCCGCCAGCCAAGGCAGCGCCTGAGGCGTAACGAACGAAGGGGCCGATGGCCCCTTTGCTTTTTTCTGCTGGCTTGTTTTTTCACGCCCCTAGCCCCATCTTAAGTTTCAAGGGCTACTCATTTCATGGCCGCATGGCCGCCGTAGAGCGAAAATCATGAAGAAAACCATCGATTTGCCACTCCTGCCGCTGCGCGATGTCGTGGTTTATCCGCACATGGTGATTCCGCTATTCGTGGGGCGCGACAAGTCCATCGAGGCTCTTGAATCGGCGATGACGGGGGACAAGCAGATTCTTCTGTTGGCCCAAAAGAATCCAGCCGACGACGACCCTCGCGAAGACGCACTTTACCGCGTTGGGACGGTGGCTACGGTACTGCAACTGCTAAAGCTCCCTGACGGTACCGTTAAGGTTCTGGTCGAAGGCGAGCAGCGCGGCATAATTGAACAGTTCCATGAGGTGAATGATCACTACCGCGCCGACGTGGCGTTGATTGAAGAGCAGGAGGCGCCTGATCGTGAAGCAGAGGTGTTCACCCGCAGTTTGCTAAGTCAATTCGAGCAGTATGTTCAACTGGGCAAAAAGGTGCCGGCAGAGGTGCTTTCGTCGCTCAACAGCATCGACGAGCCGGGCCGCTTGGTCGACACCATGGCCGCGCACATGGCGCTAAAAATCGAACAGAAGCAGGAAATCCTCGAGATCACCGATCTCGCACCGCGGATCGAGCATGTGCTAACCCTGCTGGATGCGGAAATCGACCTGCTGCAGGTCGAGAAGCGCATTCGTGGCCGGGTGAAGAAACAGATGGAGCGCAGCCAGCGCGAGTACTACCTGAACGAGCAGATGAAGGCCATTCAGAAGGAGCTCGGCGATATCGATGAAGGCCACAATGAAGTCGACGACCTGAAAAAGCGCATCGACGCTGCCGGTTTGCCGAAGGATGCCTTGGCTAAGGCGCAGGCAGAGCTGAACAAGCTCAAGCAGATGTCGCCCATGTCCGCGGAGGCGACCGTGGTGCGCTCGTACATCGACTGGCTGGTCAACGTGCCGTGGAAGGCTGAAAGCAAGGTTCGCCTCGATTTGGGCAGAGCTGAGGATATTCTCGATGCCGATCATTACGGCCTCGATGAGGTGAAGGAGCGGATTCTCGAATACCTGGCCGTTCAGAAGCGTGTGAAGAAGCTCAAGGGGCCGGTGCTTTGCCTGGTAGGGCCTCCAGGTGTGGGCAAGACGTCCCTGGCCGAGTCCATAGCCCGCGCGACCAATCGTAAATTCGTGCGTATGGCGCTCGGCGGCGTGCGCGACGAAGCAGAAATACGCGGCCATCGGCGTACCTATATTGGCTCCATGCCAGGGCGCCTGATCCAGAAAATGACCAAGGTGGGTGTCCGCAACCCGCTGTTCCTGCTTGACGAGATCGACAAGATGGGCAGCGATATGCGTGGCGATCCCGCTTCAGCGCTGCTCGAGGTGCTGGATCCCGAGCAGAATCACAACTTCAACGACCATTATCTGGAAGTCGACTACGACCTTTCCGACGTGATGTTCCTGTGTACCGCCAACTCGATGAACATCCCCGCGCCGTTGCTGGACCGCATGGAAGTGATTCGTCTGCCGGGTTATACCGAAGATGAGAAGATCAACATCGCTCAGAAGTACCTTGCGCCGAAGCAGGTCAAGGCCAATGGCTTGAAGAAGACCGAGGTGGAGTTCGATGAGGCCGCCCTGCGCGACATCATTCGTTACTACACGCGCGAAGCCGGGGTGCGCAGCCTCGAGCGCCAGATCGCCAAAGTCTGCCGCAAAGTAGTCAAGGAGCATGCGACGGCGAAGCGCTTCACGGTCGCAATCGGCGCTGAATCTCTCGAGCATTTCCTGGGTGTCCGCAAGTTCCGCTATGGGCTGGCCGAGCAACAAGATCAGATCGGGCAGGTCACCGGGTTGGCGTGGACGCAGGTAGGAGGCGAATTGCTCACCATCGAGTCCGCCGTCGTTCCTGGGAAAGGTCAGCTCATCAAGACGGGCTCGCTGGGTGACGTGATGCTGGAGTCGATCACTGCCGCCCTGACGGTTGTTCGTAGTCGTGCGAAAAGCCTCGGTATCGCCCCCGATTTCCATGAAAAGCGCGATGTGCATATCCACATGCCCGAAGGTGCGACGCCGAAGGATGGTCCGAGTGCCGGTGTCGGCATGTGTACGGCGTTGGTTTCCGCCCTTACACAAATCCCGGTCAGGGCGGATGTGGCCATGACTGGCGAAATCACTCTTCGGGGCCAGGTACTCGCAATTGGTGGGCTCAAGGAGAAGTTGCTCGCCGCTCATCGCGGTGGGATCAAGACCGTCATCATCCCCGAAGAGAACGTTCGCGATCTGAAGGAAATTCCGGAAAACATTAAACGAGACCTGCAGATTAAACCGGTCAAATGGATTGACGAGGTCCTGCAAATTGCGCTGCAATACGCGCCGGAGCCCTTGCCCGATGCGGCTCCCGAGCTGGTAGCAAAGGATGATAAGCGGGAGACTGATCCCAAGGAGAGAATCAGTACTCACTAGCTGGACCCGTCCTTGACACTATTTTCTAGCCCTTGATATAAAGCGGCTCTTGTGTCGGCAGCCCTCCAGCATCCGCTTCGCAAACACCTAATTACAGAAAACATACTCAATAGAAATAAGGGGACTTAAGTGAACAAGTCGGAACTGATCGATGCCATCGCCGCATCTGCTGATATCCCGAAAGCTGTCGCTGGCCGCGCGCTCGACGCGGTTATCGAATCCGTCACTGGCGCTCTGAAGGCTGGTGACTCCGTGGTGCTGGTAGGCTTTGGTACCTTTGCGGTGAAAGAGCGCGCCGCTCGCACTGGCCGTAACCCGCAGACTGGCAACCCGATCAAAATCGACGCTGCCAAGATCCCTGGCTTCAAAGCAGGTAAGGCTCTGAAAGACGCCGTCAACTAAGCGTCTTCGGGCTTTGCCCTTCGGATCGGCATTGGCCTGATCCGGCTGCGGAGCGGTAGTTCAGTCGGTTAGAATACCGGCCTGTCACGCCGGGGGTCGCG